>MDTA01123275.1_pt1 | contig 399890 bp, 331 predicted proteins | sample 811151 | NCBI WGS metagenome assembly MDTA01 (sample SAMN05326648, study PRJNA326480) | marine metagenome | isolation source: seawater | place: Indian Ocean: South | collected 2010 | reverse complement strand
GTTGGTGCGCTTCAGCAAGATCAGCTGTTGCAAAAGACCAACATCAGAGTGCTGGCATAATGTTTTTAGTGGCAGCTATACAGAAATAGGTATTTATTTCCCCGATTAAATATAACCCTATAAATATTATAAATATCTTTCTTACAACAATTTAAACAATTTATAAGGAGAATAATCTATAATGTTGTGGATACAGTGTCGACGGCGATTGGTGCGGTTAGGGATTGTGGAGTTCCAGATTTGCAAATCGTTGTTGTAGACGACGCATCAACCGTTGGCACGGCCGACTTGCTCAAGGGACCACTTGGTGCGGAAGTTGATATAGTCGTTCACGATTTATTAAATATGGGAAGGGAGGTCCTGAAAGCGGGTATTAAGATGGCGAAAGGGTTTCATATTATATTTAAAGATACCTATCTGGAGTACAGTCCCAATGAGTACAGTGTACTAATCGACAGTTTAAGGAAGTCGGGTGCGGATGCGGCTTATCGACCAAGAGTTTTAGGCAGAGGCTTGTTTGAAGTGGGTCCATTTTGGCAACTAATGGTGAACGGATTTCTGACGCTCGTATCGAATTTTTTTACAGGATATCGAATTACAGATATGCAAACCTCCTCTAAGCTTTTTCCGAGCGAATTTCTGAAATCGGTTGAATTCGAGGAAAACTAATTTGGAATAGAGCCAGAACTGAAAGTAAAGGCGGCCATGGCGAATATAACCGTCGTAGATGGGCCGATTTCCTGCGAGCAACGAAATTTAACCGATGGAAAGAAAATTCGTCCCAAAAACGGTTTCAAAGCACTGTATATTATAATTAAATACGGATTTAAGAGTTGCTAGGATTAAGTATATCTGGAACCTCTTTTGAGGTTATTATGGAGTTGATCGTGAATTGCGTTTATTTGAGATGAGAATGTTAACGGAGTTGGCTTATAGAATACTGAGCAGCCTGCCACCTTGGCTCAAAGACCATAGCCCGATTATTGATCTTAGAAATAAACTAAGGCATTGGGAAATCCTGAGGCGAACCCGCGATTTAATTCCTAATCCTGTGTACAAAGATATTATTAGGAATGAAGAATTCAAAATTGTATTCATTTCTCCGATATATAATTCCTTCCCGCTCTTAGCGTTGTCGCTTATGGAGCAAACCTATAAAAACTGGGAATTGTTGTTCGTTCATGATGGCCCTGCGGATGATCTTGACGAAATAGGAAAGGCGATAATTGCTAGTGACGACCGGATAAGTTTTATTGAAACAGCAGAAAGGGCAAATGATTGGGGTCATACCCCAAGGCAGATAGCGTTTGAGGAAATTCGGGAAAGGGGTATCGGGGACTTTATAGTGGTTACGAATTCGGATAACTATCATGTCCCTGGTTATATTGAGAAAATGCTGGAGCATTTTGACGATGACGCCCATGCAGTTTATTGTGACATGATTCACGAGTACTATAGCTGGAGAAACTTAGAAACTCGACTTGAGTATTCCTTTATCGATTGCGGATGTGTGATGGTGCGGAGTGAAACAGCACTCAAGGCTGGTTGGAATGACAATACCTACGAGGGGGACTGGAAATACATTGCCGACCTAATAGAGGTTTGTGGGACACAAGCGATACGGAAGGTTAGAGCCACATTATTTATCCACTCCTAGCTCGGCTAAAAATGTCTTCTTGGCCCAGGGTTATATTCCAAATTGCTTGTAAGCAGTTTCAAAATTATCTGGGGCTGATTGGGTCTTGACCCACTCGATAAGTTCTTGGATTGAAGAATCAAAATTGGCATTCGGAGCATAGCCTAGGATCTTTCTCGCTCTCGATATATCGGCATAGCAATGCCGTATGTCTCCCGGCCGTGCGGTCCCAGTTACTTTGGCTGAGAAATCTTTTTCGAATGAATCGATCACTTTTTTCGCGACTTCCAAAATGGATATCGGCTGACCCGAACCGATATTGAAAACCTGGTAGTCGCCTGCGTCTTTTTGAGTTGCGAGCAGATTGGCTCGAACGATGTCGCTTATGTGTACGAAATCTCGCAGCTGTGCCCCGTCCTCAAATACAACCGGTACATTACCATTGAGGATTCGACTGCTGAATATCGCGGCGACACCCGTATACGGATTTGAAAGGGATTGGCGTGTCCCGTAAATATTGAAATAGCGAAGAGCGACAACGGGAATACTATATTCCCTGCCTATCGAGAGTGCCATTTCTTCCTGATCACGTTTTGTAATAGCGTAGATTGATGTTGGACGAAGAGGTTTGTCTTCATGGGTCGGTTCATGGAAACAAGGTTTTCTGTCCCATTCTAATTCCCAAGCCCCACGTTCGAGTTGCTCTCTTTCTCGAAGGTTAGGGAATACTTCGTTATCGTTTTGTTTATATAACCCTTCACCATAGATAGACATGGAAGAGGGTATAATCAACTTTTTTATCGGATAACGGTTTCGGTCGACGAGTAATTCGAGTAGTTTTGCTGTTCCCAAGGTATTTACTTCTGCATACCTGGTTGGGTTCCACATCGACTGCATCACACTGACCGCTGCCGCTTGATGCGATACTACAGAAACTTTTTCAAGGCACTTTGATAGTAGGTTCGTATCCCTTATGTCCCCGTAAACAAACTCAGCCTCTTTGTTTACGTAAGAAGGGGGTGCTTTGATGTTCCCATGTACTATTGGATCAAGATTGTCCAAAATTCGTACCTGGTAGCCTTTCCTCAAATATTCGTCCGCCAGATGGGATCCTACAAATCCGCACCCACCGGTGATTAGTACCCTTTCACTCATTTATATTATTGAGGATGTCTATTCTATGTACTCGTTGATTTACATCTACCATAGTGCGAATGATTTGAGACGTTTTTCGTAAATTTTCCCGATTATTTTGGGCGAGAATTGATTTCTTATGGTGATAGCCGCTTTTTCGCCAAGGTCTTTTGCGAACTTGCGGTCCTTAAACAGTTTCCTCATCAATTCAGCTGCGTGTTGGGAGCTAGGATCCGCCCAGATCTGTCCTTGGGTGTAGGGACCGAAGTTTTTCTCTAATTCTACAAGATTGAAGTCCACAGGACAGCCATTGGATTGGTTTAGAAACTCAGTTGTGGCGGACCAATTAGTTGATATGACAGGTTTCCCCAGATACATAGATTCGGCCACAGTAAGCCCGAACCCTTCCGCCCTGTGTAGTGATACATAGGCATCCACTGAATACATTAGCTTGTAGACATCCTCTCGGGAGAGCCTCCTGTCAATGAGGTATACATTTTCGATTCCTTTCAGATGGGATTGGAGTTCCATATAAGCCTCCTTGTTCCTCTCGATTGAATGTGTCTTTATGACCAGACCGACATCCTGTCCCTCTTTACCAGCAAACGCCTTTTTGAATGCTCTAATAGTAGCCTTCGGGTTTTTTCTAGGCTGATAGCTATTTAGATCATAGGCGAAAAGAAATAGGTATTTGTCGGACGGAAGGGAAAATTTCTCTCGGTCTGGCTTTTGAGGAGTCTCGAAGTCTATGCAATGCGGGATCGTTAATACCGGTAGAGGCGATTTCATCGTTACTGAGTCTCGGACGAAATTCGAAGGGGTCCAAATTTCATCGTAGTATTTGAAATATTTTATCCAACTATCAGGAAAATCAGGTAGCTCCCAGGCCCAGTATGCGATATTGCGTTTTTCATTCCGAAAACTTTCACCATGATGGTGATCAATGTCAGCACTTTGCGGGGCGTCGATGTGGAATACATTGATAGGATAGGGATTATGTTCGATTAAACGGTTGCTAAGGGAGTGGTCTTCTTTACTCGCTAGACAATTGACTTTAAGAGGAACCAAAGCGGTGCCAATCGACGTTGTATCCATGGCTTTAGCAGCAAGCCTGGCTGATTCCCCAACACCCAATTCAGCGTCAAACCATCCGATTAAGTTAATTCCGATGTTTGACGCTCGCCGGAGAAAATCAAAATTTGCGGGAGAACCCGACTGAGAATCAAAGTCTAGAAGCATCTCATGATTGATCAGCACATTCTTGATCAAGAGTCTTTGATTGAGTTTTTGGGCTCGAAATCGTCCCCAATAGTGTCGCAATGCCTTTGGGATCAAAAACCAGTCTTTCAGTTTTCTACCAAGAAAGGCATAGGCGTTGGATTTCGATACTCCCAAGAGTGTGATATCAATTTGAGAATTGCTCTCAGGCAGGGCGGGGACATCCTCTAGGTTGATCGCGAATCGACCAGATTCTAATGGAAAGAAGTCTTTTGATTCGGTAGAGTTGGTCGTTATCCGAAGGCCGAGTTTGCCGTGCGTCTCATTGTTATTTGTTGGGGGCCGAATTGTACCGATAATTTGGATGCTAGAAAGAAAAAATCCTGCCCCTAGCTTTAGTTTGGCGTACTCTTTAATCCATTTTCCTTTTTCTCGGTCTAGATTTGTTTCAAACCCGGAATGTGAAAATTGAGTTCCTATCCATTTACCTTGATCGATATGGTAGCTTTTTTTGATCATTTCGTCTGTCTTATTATCTAGAATAGACATCCAATGCCTCTCGTTTCGTTTGAGCTTTGCTTCTACGATTAATTTACCACTAGGGGGTAGCTTCTTGTTAAGAAAAAAATGAGATACGGCTTCCCCGACTTTTTTCAAAGAGACAGATTCGCTTCCATCGATGAGACCCTGCAAATAGGCTGCAGGCCACCCTCTGGCCATTGCAGTAAATATTTGAGAACGCCATTTGGTTTGAAAAAGACGCATGTTGCTCTCATTGTGCAAGGTATTTATATTCCGCGTTGAGCTGACGTAGTGATTAATTGTACTTTCGTTCGCGACGATGGTTTTTAGACCGATCTCCTTAGCTTTAAAACATAGGTCGATATCCTCACAACCGTTCTCGTATCGCTCATCGAGCCCATCTAGTTCGTGATACAGATCTTTTCGAATTGCTAAGCAAGCTCCGGTCACTGCGAGGAACTCTGTAAAGCTGCCTTTGAGGTTGGGGGTCTTTTTGTGCCGAAGAGTGCCTTTCCCGTCGAAAAGAAATCCAGAATGGTCGATCTCTCCAATCATGGCGTCTAACTGAACATTCCCGACGATTCCGACTTTTCTTTTTCGAAGCCCCGAAAGCATGGGTTCTATCCATTTTCTGGAAAAGACCAAATCATTGTTTAGAAGGAAGAGATAGTCTCCCTTTGCATTTCGTGCACCTATATTGTTGGACTTTGCGTATCCAAGATTTTCGTTGTTTCGAAAAACATGAATGGTATCACTGATCAGTGTACGTAGTCGGGCGGCCGTTTCGTCGTTGCTGTAATCATCTACAATGATAATTTCATAGTCAATTTTTTTTACCGTTTCCTGAAGGGAACTAATGCATTGAAGCGTTAGTTCTATTTGGTTAAAAACGGGAATAATGAATGAAACCATCATCGGGTCGAATAATCTCGAGGCACCTGGGCAAATGTAAAGTCTTCTCGATCCAATGTTAGGTTTGAATTGTAGAAGGGGTCTCGCTTGATTTTATCGCCCCACCGAAGGTACATATACTTGGTCGCTTTCTCAAACTCTCCGGAATCGTCTGATCCTCGTGATGCCGACTCATTATGGTATAGAAGTGAATACGGTGTGAATAAGGAACGGTATCCATTTTCCCAGCATCTAAGGCAGAAATCGACGTCGCTGTAGGCGTTAGGAGTATCATCCTCGTTGAATCCTCCTACATCATCCCAAACAGATTTACGAAATGCCATACAGGCTCCTGTAACGGCACTATAGTTTCCAATTAGAAAGGCGCGGTGGATGTAACCGTCATCGGTTTTGTGGATGAATTTGAACGCCTCGCTACCGACCCCTCCTACACCAAGTAGGATGCCTGCGTGTTGAACGTGCTCGTGGGGATATAGCAATTTTGCACCGACTGGCCCAATCTCGGTGCGTACAGCCTGCATAACTAACTCCTCAAGCCAATCTGGATTGATGACATTTGTATCATTGTTGAGGAGGCAGATGACATCCTCTTTCCTAAAATGGATTGCGGCGTTGTTAATACGCGAATAGTTGAATTTACCGGGAACTTTGAGAACTTCAATCCCAGTCGATTCTAGCGTATCCAAATAGCTGTGTGTCGCCTCTTCGACAGAGCCATTGTCTGCGACTACTAATTGATAGTTCCGGTAATTGGTTTTTGTAAGTATATTTTCAATGCATTCCTGCAAGAGTTCGACTCGATCTCGCGTAGGAATGACAATGGCCACGGCTGGGCTTGTATGTTTATAGCACGGTCGCCAATAGTAGCGATCTACAGGTTCGAGTGTAGCTGAGATATCCTTTCTCTTGAAATGGTCTTCAATCGCTCTTTTCGCTGCATTGTGAGCATACGCCTTTTCATTGATGTCTCTAGCTGTAGATCCTGAAACCGATCTCCAATGGTACAATACCTCTGGAATGTGCTCGATCTGTTCTGGTTCTATTGTTTCGGATATTCTTAAGGCCAAGTCCCAGTCTTGGGCTCCTTCAAAACCTGTTCGAAACCCACCGACCTTTTTGACTTGAGAAAGGCGATAAACGCCGAGGTGGCTGATGAAGTTTTGACCAAGGAGCAAATCAGGATTCCAGTCGGACTTAAAGTGAGGCTGAGTCCTGACTCCATTTTCATCGATCTTGTCTTCGTCAGTGTAGATCAGAGCCGCATCGGGTTTCTCGTTAAGGCAGTCTACGACACGCGCGAGTGCATGCGGAGGAAGTTCATCATCGTGGTCCAGTAGTGCGATGTATTCACCGGATGCAATTTCCAATGCTGAATTGGAAGCGTGGCTAATATGGCCGTTTTCGCTGCGGAAGACGACTCTGACATTCGGATTATCTTGTTGGTACTGTTCTAACAGGAGCTTAACCCCTGCGTTTGTTGAAGCGTCGTCTGCAATGCACAGTTCCCAATTCGAATAAAGCTGGTTCTTGACAGACTCAATGGCGGCTCGGAGCCATTGAATTTCCGGGTTGTATACAGGAAGTATGACGGAGATGAGTGGAGTAAAGGGTATCTGAGGGAGTCTGATTTTGAAGTTACGGTGATATTCCTCAATCAGAGGCTCCATCCCAGTGCAAAAAGCAGTATAGTCTCGGAAGGCGGACGGCTTCGCAGCTCTGTACTCTTCATCGCTACAATCAGAATCCGTCGAAAGCGAACTGCCGTTCAGGACCGGCGATGCGTCATTCGTTGAGAACAACCTTCGTATAAGTGACTTGAGAAACATGATTTGAGAGCGAAAAGTAGACGGTTCAAAAAATTGGATTCGCGATCCTCTGAGTATATTTCAGTCGTTTGAAACGGTTTCTTCTGCAAGTGCCTAATTAGATTCATTTGGAAAGATCGTACTTTCGCTTGAGAGTTCGAACCCGTCGCGTATTGAGATACGAAGGCTTTTAGATAGCGATGGTTAATATTGGGTTTAGTTGGAATTCGGCATTTTTATGAGTTTGAGCAAGGTTCAGATTTTTTTGGATTCTCAAATAAGGGAAATCGAAAATGTGCGGGAACTATCATCTCGCCCATTAGGGGCTTCATGTTTAATTTTTTTTTACAAATTATGAACCCTCTAAGGTCTGCACCAAATTACTGCGATTGCCTCTGGTATATCTTTGGACCTTGATGCCAGATTTTTTGGTTTTTGGATCTGAAAGAGTGGAGGTCTATTGGGGGTCTTTTGGTGAACAAAGAGGATGGATAGAGGGGCTTTTCTAAAAACTGCCAACAGTGGAATATTCATTGGTTTCGATGAAGAGTCCGAGCTCGGAGCATTTTCTTCTCAGGTTGATTTGAATTCTGAGGGCGACTTTGTCTTTGGTGATCTCGCTAAATTCAAAGGTTCTGATTTCCTCGTGCCAACTTCGGGAGTAGGTCGAGCTCTATCAGCCTTCTGAGAACGATTAGTGGCGAATGTTGTTTCCCTCTATGACTCTCATACTCTCCAAAAACCCAGATGAGCCCGAGTTCAGCCTTTCATTGTCAGGTAGATTGGATGATATGCTCCCTGGTGACACCTATCTTGCAAATCTTTCAAACATCTATTTCCAATTGGGGCGGAGGTGTTTTAGGCACGTTTTTGCTCACTCCAATGACATCTTTGTGTTAAGAGTGTCCACTTATTATTCTGGGGATTCTTAAAACTTAGTTCATCAATTTGGGTTCGATCTAGCCGGAAAAGGAGTTATCCAGACTTTTTTTAGAAGCGTGGGGCTAAGTTTAGCGTATTTCGATGTTTCGGAGTGTACGGAAAATCCGAATCTTTCCGTTTATCAGCATGCGCTGAAACTATGGAGGAATGACGACTGGGCTATCGCTGAAAACTTTGAAAAGTCTTCAGTAATGGGAAATCGTCTGGGAGTGTTTCCCTTATCGGAAAACATTAAGGATTCGGCTCTATCCCTATCCTAAGATCCGGGTTCCTATCGTGTCGAGCCACGGAGGGGCACTGATGTTGCTGGGTTCGAGATAATCGAGCTCTACTGGCAAACCGTGTAAAACTAGTAGTGAGGAGGCCTTTCGGTCGCTGGATCCGAGTTTTGCTGGGAAGTCTGTTGTACTGAATTTTTCAGACTTTCGACATCCTCTAAGATCTTATCTAAGATTTTCCTTAGATGGAGCATCTCCCGATCCTGTTCTTCAATGTGCCTTTCCAGAAAGGCGATTTTTGATTCTAGCTCTTCTTTAGGCAATTCGCTCATTTCCAATGGTTTCAGAAGCATATTGATCCGAGTTTATCCTCTACGAGGCATTTAGGCAGCTTCAACTTGAACTGATAAGGTAAAGTGACAAGTTTGTTTAATCGCGAATTAGCGGTATTAGCAGAACCTTACACGGACCCACTAGAGTACTAATTTTCCGAAAAGGAGAAATCTAATTCTTCTAATCTCGAAAGTGAGGCTGCTTCCGATGTTGGAAGCAGTGCAATTGGTAGTGGGTCATTTCAAGGCGAAGTGGATGAAATGCTGAACTTTAAAGAGATTGACGATTTTGACGCAGAGGAAATTGGGTTTTTGCCAGGATCTTGGGAAGAGAAGATAAATCCTGGGCTTCAGACTTACTATAACGCTTTGGAGGTTTTGATTTCCTCAAAACAGCCGAAATAACCTTAGTTTTTAAACAAGTGCCAGCGTAAGAATGGCAAGGAGACCCCGCGTGGTCGAGATCCGGTCCCAAAACCCTACCGGAACCTTCTCGATACTGTTTTAGTGTAAATTGAGGTGCTAGGCTTTATACGGTCTCGCTTATTATGCTAATCGAATTAGGGGCCAGGCGATTTTCGTCCATGTCCAGTTGACAAAGGAGTGCGTTTGCCTCCCGCGGAATAAGCGGTGGATCTGTTGTAGGTCCGGAACTAGTATCAGGTTTGTGAACGGTTTCTCTGGAGGGTTTGAGCCCGAATTTCGATCACCGCAGACTGTATCTTCTTAAACACTTTTTTCTTCATGCGGTCAGTAAAAAGGATGCCATTAAGGTGATCCACTTCGTGCTGCACGCAGCGGCCCAGAAGGCCATTGCATCTCAGTGTGTGAGAGCCCCCATGAATATCCTGATAGTCGCACTGGATCCAGTCGGGTCTTTCCACTTCTCCTCGGATATCTGGGAATGACAGACATCCTTCTTCGTACACGGTTTTAGAAGAATCGATCACATTGATTGTGGGATTGCACAGACCAATCGGATTAAAGAGTTCAAGGGGAGGTTTGGTTCCATCAAGCGTATACTCGAAGTCGATTTCCAAACCCCGCAGGTCGACTACACAAAACATGAGGGCTTTACCGATCTGCTGGGCGGCGAGGCCGATACCTTTAGCTTTGATGCAAGTTTCGACCATTTGGTCGAACAATGTTTTCAGAGATTCGTCGAAAAGCGTAACGGGCACGCCTTTTTGATGGAGAACCTCTTCTCCGTAGTGAACAATATCTAGGGCCATAGGTCTTCGTTTAGGCCTAGGCAAAACTCCAACCGAGGCTAGAGCAAATTCTTTCGATGGGAGAATTTGCGATATTATTAATAACGCTCCTAAATTATAGTAGCCGTGGTGAGATCGATGGAAACCTTGTTCCACTGGTCTTGGGTCTATCGATTATTGGGGTGGGCTGAATGATTCCTTCGAGATTCAAGTCAATATCTCGCTCGATACTGTCTGAGGCTGGAGCCCGATCAGAGTCCTTTATCGATTTGGGCCAGACAGTCATCGAAGAAGAGAATTGGGGAATCGCTGAAATGAACCTTGAGGAGGCGAAATTGAATCTGGCAGCCGAATGGGAGTTGCCTGACGAGATTCTGAGCCAAGCAAAAGAGGAGAACTCTGTATTGTACCATTGAGGAGTTTGGGATCCTTTCTTGGATGCAGCCCTAAAAGATATACCCTTGTCTGATTACTCGGCTCAGCCCGGAATTCTAGTAGTTGGGTTGTCCAATGCTCACCTTAGGTCTCTCGCTGGGTTGCTCGAGAATCCGAGATTCTGCAGTCAAATCTCTTTTGGATGCAGGTGAATTGAGTACTTATAGGCGACTGTATCAGGTTTCGAGCGTTTTGGGATAACCGCTTGAATCGAATCTTATATCTATAGGCTTGCTGGTTCAGGGAGACCGATTGACCCCTGCTCTTAAACGGGGATTAAGAAGTCGCCAAGCTTCGGCTCTGGCTTTATGAGATGTCGCTCCAGTGGAAGACTTTTTTCTCGATACATTTCCACTGGCACGATCTCTAAGCTGGACTCAGTTTAGGTCAAATTTCGAAAAAATTCAAGATTTGAATACGATATTGTGACCGAGGTACGCTTTTCATCGCATATTCGACAAGGTCCCTCTCATTTTCGTGTCTTCTCGGGGAGCATCTAGATAAAGGCTGGTAATCCAGGTAATGCTACTCAGACCCCTCATCGAATTATCTATTGGGAGTTTGAAAGGGCTTCAAGGTCAGAGCGATTGAATCGGAAAAGTCTCCATTCCTCCAATTTATTGGCCCCGCGGGATCTATAGAAATCAATTGCGGATTGGTTCCAGTCAAGGGCAACCCACTCCATGCGAGAACAGCCTTCGCTAAGAGCGATCCCCGCAACCTCTCTAAAGAGTTTATCTCCAACACCCTTGCCCCTGTATTCATTTTCCACGTAAATATCTTCTAGATAAATGCCTTTCTTTCCGATGAAAGTAGAAAAATTGTAGAAGAAAATCGCGTATCCTATCGCGTAATTGTCTACAGTTGCTACTAAGGCTCGTGCGGCAGGATTATCCGAAAATAGACTTTCTTCTAGAACAGGCTCAGTCACTTCAATTTGATGGGCGAGCTTTTCATATTCCGCGATTGCTCCGATCATGGCGAATATTCTTGGAACGTCATTTTTCTCTGCGGGACGAATAACTGGATTTTCGATAGTGGGCTGCATGCGAGGAACGTGCTCAATTTCTCTTGCGATATCAATAGCCGAACGCTGAAGTTCTCCACTGATGAGTTCTCAGAACAGGAATCCGAATGTAGTGGTAGTTATGACCACTCAGTGGAGGGCTCAATCTACAGGGTATGGTGGGGACGGTAATGCGAGCACTCCCTTCCTCGACTCATTGGCAGAAGAGTCGATTGACTTTTTTCAAGCGGTCACGCCTCACCCTTTTGGCGTTTTTGCAAGGGCTGCCTTTCTGACTGGTATCGCTTGTCCTGATAATGGAATCGCCGGTTACTATGACCCCTTACCAGAGAATACCCAGACCTTGGCGAATTTGTATCAGGATCAGGGATATGACACTGCGTTCTTTGGCAAGTGGCAGCTTTTCGAGAGAGATCGAAAGGCTCCCGTAGTGGGTATTGAACATGCGCTAGTCGAAGTCCCTGAGAACCGGAGAGGTGGTTTCTCCTATTGGGAAGGGTTTGAATCGGGGTTTCTACTCAATGACGGGTATTATCATGGTTCCAAAATTGGACCTCCAAAGAAAATAGAGGGCTACCAATCTGATGTGGTTGTGGATCTTTGCAGGAATTATTTAAAAAAGCGAAATTGCGATAAGCCTGTGTTTGCTTTTCTGAGTCTGGATGCCCCGCATCCCCCTTACGGAGAGGCTGCTTCAGGAGTGAGTCCCATTGACCCCGAATCGTTGATTCTTCCTGAGGAAGTTCCGGACGTTTTCGAAATTCGCTCCATCGCGAGAGAGGAACTATCGGGCTATTATGCTCATATTGAGGCGACTGATCGAGCCATTGGAAGCCTGGTTTCTTTCTTGAAGGAAAATACGGATTGGGAGAATACCGTGTTCGTTTTTACCTCAGCTCATGGGGACATGCATGGTTCTCATGGGCAGTTCCGAAAAGGCTGGCCCCACGAGGAGTCGGTCAGGGTTCCTTTACTATTTTCTTGGCCAAAATTTTTCTCAAATTCCCGTCGTGATCCATTGCTCATCTCGCTGCTCGACCTGGGCCCAACATTGTTTGGGCTTTGTTTTGAGGGAGAGAGGCAGAAGCTGCGAGTCACGGGTGCCGGTGCGGATCTTGCTCCTGCGATGAAAATGCACGCGGAAGGACCTGATTATCAACGATTGTCCATGCCGAGCGTGCCTCCCTTCAGAAAGCAATGCCCTTATGCCTGGACTGCGAAGAGAACGATTCAGAGGACCGAAGTAATAAATGACCTGGGAGAAAGTTTCAGGCTGGAACATTGAACCGCCGAAGTTATCTTCTGATCGATTGCCACAAGCACTGAGCCGGAAAATGCGATAAATGAGCTTTAAAAGGAGAGCTCAAATCGGGTGGGCCAAGAGGATGCTGAGTATTTGCAGGTAAGTCGGTGACGCACCGCTGATCGGTATCAATATTTTTCAGGGATACCGCAATGGACGAAAGTAGGACTCCATTGATAAAGCCGTAAGGCTGTTCGAGTGGTGCACGAAGCAAGACCTGAAATCTTGATAATAATACTTGAATAATCAAGTGGCGTACCATCCGGGTCAAAATAACCACATCCCGATTTCGGGAGATGGAAAGGGTTTCTGCCCTTGGAAATCGTTGGTTTCCTGAAATACTTTGTTGGTGTCGGATTATATAAAACGGAGCGTTGACAGTAGGGATTCTGTGCCTATCCCTTCTTAATCTCGTGCAACTATGGAGAGATGGCAGAGTGGTCGAATGCGGCGGTCTTGAAAACCGTTGTACCGAAAGGTACCGGGGGTTCGAATCCCTCTCTCTCCGCCACTTAGATAAAGTGGCTCCCTAATAGGGTTCAGAGCCTCCGGAGGGGAATTCGATGCAGCGAGGCCTCAAGCGAAGATAGAGTGCTCAAAGCTTGGGTCCGCAGGACTTGAAAAGAGTCCAACCAATCCTTCTCTCCGCCAATTTTTGAATATTTTTCGGTAATAAGGTTACAAGTAAAATTGAAGCTACCGAACAGGGCTGTGGTACACATTATAGTACACCAACCACCTAGGCTTATGTTAGCTTAATTAGGATTTTGCATCTAGATTCTAAAATATCTTGCTGGTGCGGAATGACAGGTGATCGGCAAGTCAAGGGCTTAATTTAGAGATGCTTAACTGCCGTTGAATCTTCCAATTACAATTGTTTAACCCATATCTTTTTTAAGTTTTTCGAGTGTTTTTCTATTAGGACGTCTGACGATTTTAAATCGTAGAAGATGTTCAACGATTTGATTCGGATGGGAGAAAATCTTTACTTGAAGCTTTGACTGCCAACACTGCTTACAGGCGACGCAGCACTGGACGGAGTGCATGTTTGTAAGGTATCACGCTAATCACAGACACGTGATCACTTGCAAGCACAGTGCTGAGGGCCTGATCAAATTCACTCTCGGTGATTGTACGATTCTTGCCAATAGCTTGAGGCTCGGAAATAGCCAAAAGGGCGAACCTCGTTGGAGATTCGGTTTACTTCGAATGAGAAAATGACAGCTTTGCTATCTGCTCCGAACCTCGAAGATAGGTCAATGTATAGGGGTGCGTTCCTTTTTCTAAAAGCACCTTTCCCTGGGTTGTGCGGATGCCATTGGCAACAGATTCATTGTCGACCACTACCGCCTCGTGCAGACGAAGAATAGCCCCGCCATCTGACTCAACGTTGAATTGGTATTCTCCTAAAGCTTCGATGGTTACGAAGCCTTTGAACTCTGCTACCCCTCCTTTTTCGATATCCAGTTTGGATACATCTATATTGGACGATGACCCACTTTTTGCTACTTTGAGGCCAAAGGTTTGAGGAACCCAGTTAAAGGGGCCCTGGTAAGTTTTCCATTCTACACGAATTATATTCGGAACTGTATCGATTCCGGGGATGGGAGCATTGTCGTAAGGACGAGGGGCACTTTCACTTGGTCGACGAATTCGAAGAACTCGATCCTTCATCCGCTGTTGGAGCGTGGTGAAGTACTCATTGCTTCCTGAAAGATCCATGCTTTCACGCACGTCGTTTTCGACATCGAAAATCATAAAATCATCCGCGTGGCTTTCAATACCTGTACGAATTCCCTTGTATCCATCAACGAATACAACCTGCATTTGCTGACGCACTCGATTCTGGTGATACGGGGCAAATTCAGCATAAGCGGGTGTATTGCTAGTGTTAAGGTACTCGACATATATAGTACTCTCGCGAGCGGTCCCTTCGCCAGATAGAACTGGGAGGAGGGAAACGCCATCGGAAATGGCTGGCGCTGCTAGGCCCGATACGTTGGCCAGAGTAGGCAGCCAATCATGAAATTGGGAAGGGGTGGAGTTGATGGATTGCACTGGAATGCGTCCAGGCCAACGAACCAGAGTTGGCATGCGTATACCCCCCTCCAATACATCTCGTTTGATGCCGTGGAAAGGTCCGAAGGAATCGAAGGAGCTGGCCTTGTATGTAAGACCTTCGATGTAGCTTTCGCGATGCGGGCCATTGTCGCTGGTAAACACCACCAGCGTATCTTCATCGATACCGAGATCCTTCAGGGTTTGAATCACGTCGCCTACCGAAGAGTCAATTCGACGAACCATCGTGGCGAAGCGCTTCTCCTGCTCAGTCCAGTCCTGCTGGGCATAGTCCGGGTGAAGCCAGGAATCGATTGTATATCCAATTGTATTAATCATTTTTCCGGATTTACCGATCCATTGCACGCCGCCCTCTATGCCTCCACCTTCTGGATACGCTTTGGAAGGAACATGCAAAGCAGCGTGAGGAGTGCTGTGCGCCAAATACATGAAGAAGGGTTGTTCAGGTTTCGCCTCTCTGTGATCTACGATCCATTTCTTAGCAAACGCTGTGAACAAGTCCGTAGTGTAGGAGCCAGCCAATTCTTTATCCAGACGCTGTTCGTTGTGAAAGATGGGTTTGCCTGTTCTGTGTAGCTCCGAGTCACCTCTGAGATAGTCGTTGCCCGGGTATTGAGTGTGGCCATCGCGGTGTTTTACATAGCCGAAGAATTCGTCAAATCCCCGAAGGGTGGGATAGGCTACCCATTGGTCCCGATCGTATTTTTCACGATCCCCTCCAGGCAGACCATATTTACCGACCATCGCGGTGCGGTAACCTGCTTGCTTGAGAATGGTCCCCAGATTGTGGGAGTCGGCCAGGGCTTTATCAAATTGATTGTCCCGAATAGGCTCATGCCCCTGGTGTCGCCCAGAAAGGAGAGATGCACGAGATGGGGCGCAGACCGGCGCTGGGCAATAGTGCTGGCGTAATTGCATACCCTCTGTGGCAAACTGATCGAGCTTCGGCGTAGCATGTTTGCGGCTTTGCTCGCGTTCGTTTTGATAAAAGACGCCTAGGTCTCCCCAGCCGAGGTCATCAACTAGAATGAAAATAATATTTGGCTGATGATGCTCCGCAAGGGTCATTGTCGGGCAAAAGACTGAGGCAATGAGGAGCAAGGAAACCCGAAGGGATCGGGAAAGAGAATAGTTCATAGAGTAATTTATTATAACGCAGTGATTGAAGGTAGCATAGTCGGAATGCCAATCAAATAAGCCTATTATTTGGATCGCTGTCTTTTAATAAAGCACGCCCTGATTCAGTTGTTCTTCATGCACCGCGAAATAATCGACCCGCTTAGTGGGGCGGTAGGTTTTTAGAATTGATTCAAGCTTGGTAGAATCTCTAAGTTGACCGATGATCAACGGTTCCGATTTGATTCAGGGATGGGGGTTGCAGATTGAACTGGCACTACATGCACCGCTCGTCAGGCGAATAAGAATTGCACGATACGAAACACGATCTCCGTGAGCTGAATAACTTGGCTTTCGGAGAGCTGCGAGCTCTGCAGATAGCTGAGGTCTTGGGTACGCCTCGCTGGTACCTGGATGTAAGTTGGAAAGGAATTGAGATTTGGCAATGCCAAGCTAACGGGATCGATTATTTCGCTTTTTGGAATGAGAGTGAAGAAGCGTTTGGACTTTTCGAGAAATACGGAATGAGTCCACAGACTAGGGAGACCTGTCCCCCGCCGAAGGCGGATACTCAAAAAGAGCAGATCGTCGCGGCTGCTGAGTTCATGCTGCCATCGGTTAAGCGGACTAGGAAGCTAGGTAGTTAATTGGGACTGTACAATCATCGTAATTGGGATGGGAATCCGGAGAAGTTGGGCGTAGTTTTTCTAGCCCTGCACGCGAAGGGCTTAGACAACGTGAGCATAGTCTACAACTTCCATCACGCTCGCGACGAGATGGATCGTTTTGCCGGATACAAGGCGATGATGATGCCTACATGCTGTAACTCAATTTAAATCGCATGCGGATAAGGAGATTTTAGATCTCAAGACCTTGGAAAACAGGTTTCTACCGATCGGATCAGGTAAATGGAAAGCCAAGACGATTCGTTCAGTATTTAAAAGTGGATACAATGTACCGGTTGTTGCCCCGTACACGTCGGGGCTCGATTCTCTGTACCTAAAGAGTCAACGTGGAGCGCAGGGTTCGCCGTTTATGTAGCGCCTGAGAAGGCTGCGCATGTTTTCGACTTTCTTGGGGTGCTGGGCGTAGAGATTCCTGGATTGGCCGGGGTCGGTCTTGAGATTGAACAAGAGTCCGGGGTTGTCGCTACCGTAGTCTTTCAATCCGAAGTATTGCAAATAGGTTTCCGGCTCTGCCCGAGCAGATCCCGAGGCGGTATCGATCAACACCCAATCGCCTTGGCGTAAGGCGAACTTGCCAGCAGATGTGTTCTGCACCGTGGCGGTTCGCAATGGTCGATTATAATTCTCACCCGTGAGTATGGGCAATAGATTATAGCTGTCGATAGCTTCGTCCTTGCCAATGGAGTAGTCTATTATGCTGGCGAAGGTTGCTGCTAGATCGACCTGGCTTACGACTTCATCGGAAACGGCGCCTGCCTCGATTTGGCCAGGCCAGCGAACGATAAAGGGAATACGGTGACCGCCTTCGTAGAGATCACGTTTCACGCCGCGGAATTTTCCGGAGCTCCATTGACCAAAGACTTCCAGCCGTTCGAAGGCGTGCGTTTCGGCTCCATTGTCGGCAGAAAAAACGACGATCGTATTTTCGGCCAAGCCGCTTGTTTCAAGCACCGCGAGGACTTTGCCTACCATGGCATCGGTCTCGATAACGAAGTCACCGTAGTAACCGGCCTTCGATTTCCCGTGGAATTCCCTGTTAGGCACGATCGGGTAGTGTGGGGAGTTGAACGCGAGGTAGACGAAAAACGGCTGATCGGATTTCTGCTTCGAAATCCAATCGATAGTTTTTTGGGTGACGGTCGGAAGGATATCGTAGGGATTCCAGCTCGCGGCCATCGGTCCCGGGCGGAATGTACCGCCGCCGGCCAATGGTATTGATTTGATGACCGGCTGGTTCGGGGTGGTCAAGAAGCGGTCGTTTTCAATCCAGCAGTAAGGCGGAAAATTGATCGTTCCGTCGCCGAAATAGTGATCGAAACCGCGCTCGAGTGGCCCGCCCGGAAAGCGCTTCGTCCAATCGTAGGATTCGGCTTTGGGCCAGTCCTTCTTTTCTACGCCGGCTTTGCGGATTGCGTCGAAGTCCCAGCCAAGGTGCCACTTGCCGAAAGCGGCGGTTCGGTACCCCTTTTTCTTGAACATCTCAGCGATTGTAAAATCGCCTGGCTCGAAAACGGGTCCGCCGAATGCCTGAGCAATCCCATGAAAGCGTCGCCAGTGATGCTGCCCGGTAAGCATCGCGAAACGGCTCGGCGTGCAAATACCGGAAGAACTGTGCCCATCGGTAAAGGTCATGCCTTCGGCCGCTAGCCGATCCAGATGCGGCGTCTGGATCTGCGCAGTCTTGTCGCCATAGGAAACGTCTGCAACTCCCATATCGTCGGCGTATAGGATTATTATATTTGGCCTTTTAGCGGCGTAAATCGCGGCGCCCCATAGGCACAATAGAATCGTTAGCAGTTTCATCGTTAAAGTCATTTGGGTTTGCCGTTTTTCGATTTCCAACAATAAAACCGAAATTGGCCGTCGAGCTACATGGTCTATAAGCAACCGCCTGGCTCGAATGAATCGGTAATATTATATTCTAGATTCCGCTACGGTTTTGTTGGGATTTATCGAGTCCATTAAACGATTGGTTTGTAGTATTCGGTCCAGCCTTTTCGGGGCTCTGGGCCATCGAGGACTGCTTGAGCTCGGGCGTTCCCTCGGACTCGCTTCCTTTTGCGGTCGAAGTCGAAGCTCTCGTTCAAATACTGGCATGTGACTCCGAGATGCAATAACTGGGTCAGTTCGCCGGAAATACTAAACGGTGAAGTGGTTTTCCCATTGCCAAGGCACGCCTGTACAAAACTCTCCTGGTGGTTGTGGGTCACTCTTGGAGGCTTCACGTACGCCTCGTACTCCCTCATGGTCATTCTAGGCAGCAGGCTTGACGGTTTTGCGTGACTGGCCCGGTAAATGAGGAATTTGCCATCCTTGCGGTGGAGCAAGGTGGAGCCTGTGTCATTTAAGTTTGGATGCACGCTGGTTCCGTCTTCATTTTTGTCCCAGTATTGTTCGTCTACGACGGGTTTCGTTCCATAACCGTCGGTCCAAGTAAGATCCACTGCCGGCAGATTATTCCCGCGTTTCGGAAATTGCATGGATAGTTTGGAGAGTCGCGGAAAGATGATCTTATTATGATCTAGCATCTCCAGTTTCTCAACTCGAGTCGGCAGGCCAAGCTTCAGGTAGTCGTGGGGGAAATCAAGAATGTGGGCTCCCCAGTCGCCAAAGATCCCGCATCCGTACAGAAAGAATGCTCGCCAGGTTTGTGGATGATATAAGCTGTTAAACGGTTTCATCTCCGCCGGTCCACACCAGAGATCCCAGTTGAGGGTTGAAGGGATTTTATCGGCAGTGGGATATTTCTCTATCCTTTGGCCCTTTTCATAGAACCAGATACCTGGGTGTTTGAATGGTTTGAAGAACGCTTCGATTTTGTTGATGTTCTTTATCGCACCACCCTTTAGAAGCTGCTGAAATTGGCGAGCTCCTCCGGAGGTGTGCCCCTGGTTACCCATTTGGGTAACGACCTTGTACTTCTTCTCCGCCTGTATCAATAATTCGGATTCGAGAAATGTATGGGTAAGCGGTTTTTCTACGTAAACATGTTTCCCGCGACGCATCGCATCCAGAGCGATGACAAAGTGAGTATGATCCGGTGTAACGACGGTGACCGCATCAATATCATCCCCCATATTATCCAGCATCAAGCGAAAATCGTCAAACCGCCGGACATCGGGGAACGCGGCCAGCGTTTGGGCAGCGCGTTCGGAATTGTAGTAGTCGACGTCAGCAAATGCCACGGGTACGGCGTTTTTTTGTTTGCACATACTCGTAATTACTGAATGAGCACGATTGCCGACACCTACACAGCCAAGATTAAGCCTTTGGCTTGGCGGCACGTTGCCTGCTGGATCCTTCTTACCCAATGCTAGGTAAGAAGGTAAAACGGTGAAACTAAATGCCGTTTTCGCTGATTTTGCAAGGAATGTGCGGCGGGGAATTCGGAAGTTCTTTTGCATATGCTGTTTCTTGGACAATTTCTTAATGGGGTTTGGCTTGTATTTAGTCCCGCTTTGTCCGCTGGGACAAATGTTTTAGGCTCCGAATTCACCATCCGGGTATCCAATCAACTTACTGGGCAGTTGTGTATGTCGTGGTAGACGTGAAGATCGGTCAAGCGCATTTCGGGTCCATCGTGATTCGTGCATAGGGACGGGTGATACAGTTCCATCAACTTTAGAATCGTCGCATGGAAATCGTGAAGATGAACCTCACCCGCTCGGAAACCTACATCATCGGTAGCTCCAATCACTTGGCCTTCCTAAACTCCCACTGCCATCCAGCCCCTCGAAAATCTCAACCCTATCGTTTTATTTAGCTTTTTTGAGGGAGAGGAGTCCCGATTGTTCAACTTAAAGGAGCTGAACCTGGCGGAATGCGGTTCAACAAGGTATTTTGCAAAAACTCCATTTTTACGCCTAGCCGTCCATCGATAATTACCGGACAGTATCCGCAGACTGATGGCGTGCTGGAATTGTTGGGCTGGATAGCTTCGGAGGAGGACGAGTTAGGGAATGGGTCTCCCAGGACCAGGGCCACACGTGGAGGGAAAAAAAGAGATCTGTTTGTGAGTGGGAAGCAGTATCCCAGCTGGAAATACAACAATGTCCAGGCCGTGCGGGGCCCGCCCGGAACGGTTGTCGATGGGATGGTGATATTCTATGTCTGGCGTGATCCAGTGAATCCTGTAGTTTTGGGGTTTCTTGGTACATGTAGAGTAGAGGGCATATTAGCGTGCACGCACTGACTCGAAATAGATTGTAATTAGTATAGGATATGATTGGAGTCGATCGAATGAGGAAGACATTCGTTACTCTATTGGTATGGTTGTCTTTGGTAGTTCTAGAGTCGTTCGCATCGGATCTAGATTCCCTTCTCCCTGGCGGAAATGAAATTCGGTTTGAACATGATGGGCAAACGAGGCGATTAATCGTTACGACGCCGAGCGACTATGATCGCACGCGAGATTACCCGGTCCTGTTTTGCTTTCATGGAGCAGGCGGAAAGGCGGATGGGCAAAGCAATCGTTGGGCTCCGAAGGCAGAGGAGCGGAGTTTGATCGTAGTTAGCGCAGAAGCGATTCAGCCGATGGCAAAATGGAATTTTTTAGATGATTTTCATTCAATGAATTATGACGATGTCGGTTTCGTCTCCGGTGTCATTGAGACCATGATAAAGCAAAATATTGCTAATCCGAACTCTATCTTCGCGACGGGACATTCCAGTGGAGGACTGTTCTGCTACCGCTTGGCAAAGGAAAGCTCCCTGTTTGCAGCGCTTGCTCCCATGAGCTGCGGCATGGTTAAGGACGGGCATGAACCGGATGAAAGGACGCAGTCGGTTCCGATCTTTCAAGTGATCGGGAATAAGGACAAAAGCTATCAAGGTTCCACCAAGCCCAAAGTGACTATGTATTCGGCGAAACAGCGTATCGGCGTTTGGAGTGCGTATAATCAGTGTGATCCCCATCCTACGGTTGAGAAGGTTGGAAGCGAAATTGTAGTCTACACCTATCGCGGTCCTTCGGGCGCGGATGTTGTCCTGTGTGATGTTAAGGATCAAGCGCACCACATTAGGAGAGATCTAAGGGATCGTGCAGATACTCTAGCCCTTGATTTTCTTTTGCAGTATGATTAAAAACTCTATCTCGATTCGAAGATTTTTTAGTTATTCCTCCTGAGGAGGTTGCTCCTTTGGTGATAGTGAGTCCTGAGTCCCTGAACGCTCAGTCCGGGAATCCGGCCACTGAAGGGCCTCTACCAGCGTTTAAGCATTGTGGGGGACGTTTTGATGTATTTTGTTTTAATGAGCGGCCCGCTGCAGTTCACTTTTCAAAGATGAGTTCGAGTGGCGAACCGGAATGCTTTGGAACAATTGAAGTTGGAGCTCAGATGAAACAAACCACGGGACCGGGTGAAGTTTGGCAGACAGCAGATTTGTTCGGCCAACCGCTCGGACATTTCGTATTCGACGACCGTTCGGCTCACGCCATTATCATATCAGTTTAGCAGGTAACATGTTTTCTATTGACTCAGCAACCAGATTGAGACGGCGGGAACTTTAACCCAACGCCCTTCAAGCCGTTTTCTTGACCGGAATCGCTCTTTCATCAGTCACGTCCTGGAGAGTCATGAGTGAAGGGTCGTCGTTGGCCCTTGGAACCTCTTCCCATTGGGCACTGAAACAATTTCCGAATGAGCTAAAATTTGACATAGAAAATGAAGCCAGGAGTGATGCTGAAAACCGGGTTAGGAGTTTAGAAGCTGGGAGTTCCATAATTCACTGGGATGTGAAGATGTAGTTAGTAAAACCTGGGGGATTTTTAAAAAGAAGACAATTCTTAGCGGGATTTCATTACAATCTATAATTTGACATTGTGTGCAAAAACAAAAATTTTTCCAACGTCTGGGAAAGTCCAATGGATCATATAGAAGTTAGTTTATGACCCACGAAAATAGAGATACGCAAGCCAAGGGAACTGGGGTTTTCACGGCCGCTACCTCAGATAATTTTGGGATGCCTTATTCACGGTTAACCCGGTGAGATTGTGTGTAAAGATTTGTTTTTATCTATAATGAGATGCCCCTTTTCCAGGGAAGAAAGTCATCTTGTCCTAGACGAACAGCTGCTGGAGTAAAATCACCGCTTGCGGTGCGAACGACTAGATCTAGTAATTCGTCTCCCATGGCTTCGATCGATTTCTGGCCATAGATAACCGGGCCTGAGTCGAAGTCGATAATATCGTTCATGCGTTTGGCGAGAACTGAATTGGTTGCTACCTTCAAAGTCGGCGTAATCGCATTTCCGGTGGGTGTCCCAAGGCCAGTGGTGAAGATGATCACGTTGGCCCCGGCTCCCGCTAGTGCTGTAGTGGATTCCACATCACCGCCCGGTGTGCACAATAAGTTCAGTCCTGGGTTCGCTACCTGTTCTGGATAGTCGAGAACATCGACTACAGGTGAGGTTCCTCCTTTTTTGGCCGCACCGGCTGACTTGATTGCATCAGTAATTAGTCCGTCAGCTATATTCCCCGGGGATGGATTAGCATGGAAACCTGAGCCGACCGCTTCGGCACGATTGGCATATACGTTCATTAGTTTCTCGAATCTATGTGCGGTGGAATCGGATACACAACGATTCATTATTTCACCTTCAACCCCGCACAGTTCTGGGAATTCTGCTAGTATGGGAGTTCCTCCCAGAGTGACGAGTTTGTCGGAAACATTGCCGAGTATGGGATTAGCGGATATGCCGGAAAAGCCGTCAGAACCACCGCATTCCATACCGACAACCAGCTTGGATAAAGAAGCCGGCTGTCTCTCCAGGCGATTGATTCGGTCCAGTCCGACAAAAATCTCCTTCAATGCCCTGCTGATCATCGCCTCCTCGGAGGGACTCTTCTGTTGAACATGAATGTGTAGCGGGCGATCGAAGCTAGGATCCCGCTTGGCGATCTCCTGCTCTAGGATACGTACTTCGGCGTTTTGACAACCCAGACTTAAGACGGTGGCACCGGAAACATTGGGATGGGTGATGTATCCCGCAAGCAGACCGCACAGAGCATTGGCATCGTCGCGGGTTCCCCCGCAACCTAGTCCGTGTAGGAGAAACTTCACTCCGTCCACATTAGGGAATGGACTCAGAAAATCGTCAGACTCCAACTCGAGTTCCTCGGCAAGCCATTGTTCCTTGGTGGCACCCTGAGCACGCAGATAGGCCATACGTTTGAATAGGCTTTCGTATTTGCTTCTTTGGCCCTTGCCCAGAGTTTCCGCGATTGCTTCGCGCATGACAGCGAGGTTTCGGTTTTCGCAAAAAACCATGGGCACCACGAGCCAAATGTTTTGCGTACCGACACGGCCACTAGAGCGATGATAGCCCATGAAAGTCTTTCCTTGCCAGTTTGATACGTCTGGAGCTGACCAGATAGTGTCGCTCTTTCGGTCTGCTGCCGAGAAACGATCAATTTCGTGGGCGACATTTTCTGTCGTCAGCAAGCCGCCCTCCGGAATGTGTTCGATTGCCACTCCGACTGTTACGCCATACATGTAGATCCTATCACCCTTTTTGAAATCCCTCAGTGCGACTTTATGTTTTGTGGGAATGGTTGCTTGGGTGGTTACACCGTCCCCTATTGGAGTAAAAGCAGGCAGGTCTTTGAGGGCTACTGAGACGGTGTCTTTCGCGTCAATTTTTAAAGTAGAATTCATACTGGAGAGATCGTATTTAGAGGAAAGGATTTCGTTTCGGCTTCAGATAACCGAGAAAGGTGTTCTGTAAGGCGATAATAACAAAAAGCGCGAGGTCTAGGATAATGATAGCTCAGTTGTCGGATCAAATAAGTGAGCGTTTCCTAGATCGAATCCGACTTTTAATTGCTCGCCGATATTCAGTTGGGAATCACTCGCTGCTCGGGCAGTAACGGAAGTTACCCCATTGGACAAATAAAGTAGAGTTTCGTTTCCCATTGGCTCGATAACTTCTATTTCGAGGTCGACTCCATTACCTGCCTGGGTTTTGCCGGGGCTAATTATTAGATTCTCAGGACGAATCCCAAGTATCAGCTCTTTACCTACATGAGACTCAGCGAGGCTGGAAAGGCGAGGTCCCAGTTCGATTTGCATGACGTTTTCACTTGTGCCGATTTCACAAAGCAGCACTTTTCCGTCTTTTCGTTTTACGCGGCCGTTAATGAAGTTCATGGAGGGGCTACCAATAAATCCGGCCACAAAAAGATTCGCGGGCTTGTTGTAGAGCTCGAGTGGATCAGCGGTCTGCATTATTTCTCCATCATTCATTACGCAAATGCGATCACCCATCGTCATGGCCTCAATCTGGTCGTGAGTTACGTATATCATGGTAGCGTCTAGCCGGGAATGGAGCTTGGATATCTCCATGCGTGTGAATGCTCGAGTTTTGGCATCGAGATTCGAAAGCGGTTCGTCAAAGAGAAAGATTTTGGGTTTGCGAACAATAGCCCGCCCAACGGCGACCCTTTGACGTTGTCCTCCCGAAAGGGCTTTGGGCCTCCGGTTAAGTAAATCTTCGATGCCTAGGTTGCGAGCTGCTTCCTCGACTCGGTTTTGGATCTCTGTTTTGGGGAATTTTCGCAACTTGAGTCCGAAGGCGATGTTCTCAAAAACCGTCATGTGAGGGTAGAGTGCGTAGTTCTGAAACACCATGGCGATATCGCGATCCTTCGGCGGAAGCTCGTTGACTATGTAGTCATCAATCGCGATTGTCCCATCATTGACTTCTTCCAGTCCGGCAATCATACGAAGGGTCGTTGACTTCCCACACCCCGATGGTCCGACCAGAACCATGAATTCCCGGTCTTGAATTTCGAGATCGATTTTCTTCACCGCTTCGACCGGCGGGTTTTTGCCCTTCCCCGGATAGATTTTTTGAAGACCATTGAGTCGAACGGTGGGCATTGTGATTCAGGAGTTATAAATAATTATCAGTATGTGCTAGGACATTGGTTGATTATAGAATGATTTCGAGGCTTTTTAGGTGAATACATTTACTGAAAGCGATTCGCAAGGATTGTTATTGAAGGGGGCCGCCGCGTTTTGTGCAGGAGTTACATTGATTTTAGAAGCATTTGAAAAGTCTAATCGTTATTAGTATCCAAATATTGAAGTTATTATTAAACAGGTTAAATCGCCTGACTTATTCAATCTGTACTTTGCAGAGCAAGGGATTGATACTGAAATAGTGGGAATAGACATGTCGCCTTGCAATCTAGTTGATTTTTCGACCGGTTACGCGTTGTTTTTCGCAAGTTGACTGTAGCCCCAGTTGATCAGCTCCTGCGTGAAGGTGTCGCGGCGCTTGCTAGACTTGAATCCAGTAGTTACAGCGATGAGGCGACGTCCGTCCCGGAGGCAAGTAGCTGTGACGCAGAAGCCGGCTCTTTTTGTGTATCCGGTTTTCAATCCATCGACCCCTTCAGTTGTGAGTATGAGACGATTGTGGTTTGCAATTACGGTTGGCGTGCTGTTATCAGCCCGGAATTTGTAGGTTTGAATAGATGCCCATTCGAGAGCCTTTTCGTATCGCATGAGTGCGATTGCCAGTCGAGCAAGGTCTTGGCAAGAGGCCGTGTTTCCCATTTTGCCCTCGGGAAGTCCGTGGGCATTGAAAAAGTGGGTGGAATTCATTTTGAGCTCAACTGCTCGCTCGTTCATTCGTTCGACAAAACCGTCCATACTTCCCTCGGCTAAGTATTCGCCAACCAAGTACGAGGAGTCGTTCGCACTCTTTACCATGATTGAGATAAGTAGTTCCTCGAGAGTGAAACTTTCCCGAGGATCTAGCCACACTTGGCTCCCTCCAATTTTAAAAGCGTCAGTGGTGACCTGAATGACGGTATCCATAGATAAGTCTGATTTCGATTCTTCGTCTTCAAACGCGAGGAGGGCGGTCATCATTTTCGTCATAGATGCTATCCGAACTGGCTTAGTACTATCTTTTTCCCAAAGAAGCCGTTGATTGGAGAAGTCGTACAGGAAACCGGATGTGAGATCGTCGGTACGAATATTTCCTGGTAAGACCTCGGAGGCGGTATCAGGAAATTCTTCGACAACTGCGAGTTCCAGCTTCGGTTCGATCTCCTCCAGCAGATCGTCTTCTTCCACTTCGCTCTCTGCTTTGCTTCTTGAAAAAGGGTGGGCGGGAGTATCCAGGTTTTCAGACCCATTGGCGGTTGCGGGCTCTGTTCCTTGTCGAAGCCCTATAAAGGCGAATACGAGGATGTGGGCGAGCAGAGCGATACCGAACAGCTTCTTGTACATAATCTTGAATCGAGCCGAGTTAGTCTATTGTGGTTACTGCTCGCAAACGAAATTTCTAAATAAACTATCTACGCGTGTTACGCCGGATTAACCAACGGGCAAGCCAATACAGGACTATGAGCAGAACCAGCCATTTCCAGGCGAACAAGGTGCGGACGAGGTTGACAATCGATGGCGGGTAGAGAATAGCGATGCCGATTCCGATAATGGCTCCGATGACAAACTTTTTGGATATGCGAAGCTTGACCGTCTTCTTTGTGCGGGTCTTCTTTTCGTTGGGGAGGGAATCGACGATTTCCCATTCTGGATCGTCATTGTTTTTCATGCGACAAATTCAATTTTTTTTAGGATTGGTATTGGAGTGCTAGGATGAGAGGTCAACGTGTAAAGGACTGAAGATGGGTAAGCAGGAGAGCAGATTCACTTGATGGTCGATGGATTCAATGTTGCCCAAACTTGGGGTTTGGTTAAAAAGCGATCAGGGGATGGGACAAACGAAATCGTCCGCACGCTTCAGGAGGAGCTGAAGGAAATCCGCGATGAGAAAAGGTGGAGAGTAACGATCGCAATGGATGGAAAGGGTAGGTAGATCGATCGATTGCATCAGTTTGGTGACGACTCTTTTGAGCTTCTTCATTAACTCAGTTCCCGGACCGAGGATGCTATGATTGAATAAATTGTGAGTGGCGATGCCCGAAATTAGCTTATTCGTGTTGGCACGGAAAATCGGGCGGTTTCGCATTCATCGAGGCAGGCGGAGCAGAAGCGATCTCACCGGCTGCGTTGAAAGATGAAGTTTTAGTGGCTCGGCGACGAAAACGATTCAGGATAAAAAATTCCTTTGGTGATTAAAAAAGCACTTTCACCAAAGAGATTCCTTTGTAAAGTAAAGATATACTGGCGTTGGTTAAAGAAGGTTTAGAGGAATTTCGAGACATGTTCGGACCTTATTTAGTCAGTGAACTAGCTCTGCAGAAGGTGTTGTACGGATAGTCTGTATTATGGGGATATTTGGGAAGTAGGACGTGGTTTGCCAACGACCTCTGGCGTTCGTCCCGCAAACCAGCCCAAAATCTGGCTTGAGCAGTTTTTTCTATGGGTTTCGGCCCAAACTCACTGGCAGGAGGTGCTCTTAGAATTGGTGAATAGACCTCTGATGGGTCAGATTTCTGACGTGTCCACCGCTCAGTTTCGAAAAAAAAGCAGATCTTTTCTGGCTTCAGCGCACTTTCTCCGATCGCTCGGTGAGTGGTCGAAAAAGTGGTTCGAAGCTGGATACCCTGATATGCGACGGATTTCTGCCTTTTTTGTCAGCCCATTCCGGAGCGGATTTGAGTGGGCCTTGGTTTCACTGGTTTGCGTGGAATGCGCCTGAAACTTTAGGGAAGACTCTGAAAGGGCTAGAAATTCTCGAAACGGACTGGTTCCCCAAGTCTAATGGCTGCTTCAGGGATTGCTAAAAATCAGGGAATCAATGGGATGAATTGAGTTTACCCCATCGCTTCCAAGGTCTTTCTACGTCATTAGAACAGGCCTAGGATCGAGGTTTCCGTGAGGTGATATTCGACCTGTAAAAGCTCCTTCTCCTTGAATAACGAGACGCTTGACTTTTAGAAGGCTGAGAAATTTACTTTTGGCGTTAATTTTCATTTTATGAAAAGTGGGTCTTTGGCCCGCTTTTTTTTTCATTAGCACAGCAATCATGAGCAGCGAAATTTTATCTGTATTGGAGTACATGGAGAGGGAGAAAGGGATCGGTCGTGAAGACATGATTTCTGCAATCGTCACCGCTATCAAGAATGCCGCCGCGAAAGGGGTAAATGCAGGCCAAGAGCTCAAAGTCGAAATTGATCCGAAAAATGGAAAAATGCAGGCTTGGGCCCTACTGGAAGTGGTAGATTCCGTCAGTGATCCAAGGAATGAGATTCCTTTGGAAAAGGCCCGTATGAACCAGCCGGATATCCAGTTAGGGGAGATGTATGAAAAGGAGATGGACCCGGCCTACTTGGGTCGAATTGCAGCCCAAACTGCACGTCAAGCGATCATGCAACGTCTGCGGCAGTTTGAGAAAGAGCGAATTTATGACGATTTTAAAGACCAAGTCGGAGACATCGTGAGCGGAGTCGTTAGAAGACGTGAGCGCGGCGACTTATGCATCGATCTCGGTAAAGCGGAGGCAATTATGCCATCACGCGAGCAAGTTCCGGGGGAGGATTACGCTCCAGGTGAACGCATTCGCTGCTTCCTGCTGAAAATCGAGGCCTCTAACAGAGGGCCCGAATTGATATTGACCCGTTCAAGCCCCAGATTTGTTCGTAGATTGTTCGATTTAGAAGTGACTGAAATCGCTGACGGTACAGTCAAGATTGAAGCGTTCGCTAGGGAGCCTGGCTACCGCACCAAGATCGCCGTATCTTCCTCTGATCCCAAAGTAGATCCTGTGGGTGCTTGTGTCGGAGCTCGAGGAGCCCGAGTCAAGAGCATCGTTCGTGAGCTGGGCGGCGAAAAAATCGACATTATTCGCTACGTCGAAGGCCCGAAGGAACTGGCGCTTGAAGCGCTAAAGCCGGCGATTCCTCGCAATGTGGAGGTGGATGAAGTGAACACGCGTCTTCGGGTCGAAGTTTCAGAAGACGACTTGGCGATCGCTATTGGGCGCAAGGGTCAGAATGCCCGTCTCACTTCTAAACTGGTCGGATGGAAAATAGACATCGTCAAAGAAGAGGTGCGCGAGGTCAGCCTGGAAGCGAAGCAGCAACAAGCTGCGGAAGGGTTGAACCAGATCGAAGGCATAGACGATGAAGTCTCGGCTCGCCTCGTTCAGAATGGACTGATCAGCCCCGAAGTGTTCCTCGATGTGGAGTCTGCCGACTTGCAGGATCTTGGCTTTGACGCGGAACAAGCGGATGATATTTTGGCGAAAGTGAATGCTTTTTTGGAGAAGCAGAATATTTCGTCTTAAAATTGGATATCCTACTCAATCGGAATGGCACTGCACCTACATATAATTTTATCTCCCTAAATTTATCGCATGAGCGTACGAATCTATCAGCTTTCCAAAGAGATTGGAATGGAGAATTCCGAACTCCTAGAACTTCTCCGCGATCGTGGTTTTCAAGTGAAGAGTGCTTCCAGTTCGGTCGATAACATTTCGGCAGAATCTTTGAAAGAAGAGTTTGCCAAAAAGTCTGCAGATACCGCAAAAAAGAAGACCACCGAGCCAGCGGAAGAGAAACCGGTTGCTTTGCCTTCAGTTACTGCCTTCGTTCGAACGAAAGAGCAGATCGAAGAGGAAAAAGAAACGGCGAAAGACGCGGTTGCGACAAAAGTCGTGCCTCCGCCCTCAGCTGCCAAAGTAGTGACACCGCCATCGCCCGGTCCGGTCTCTCCTCCTGCGGTTCCTAAAGCCCCTGTTCCTCCTCCGGTCGCGAGTCCCGCTAATTCTGGCCCTCCTCAGCCAGCGGCACCTTCGCAAGCGACACCACGTCCTACAGCGTCTCCCTCGTCGCCCGCCGTAGTTGGAGCACCCGTTTCTCCATTAATTTCGAAGGGCCCTGCGGAAGAAACAGAAGAAATTCGCACTATTACCCTTAAGCCACCTATCGTCGTTCGTGATTTAGCAACCGAGCTGGGAGTAAAGCCTTTCAAGCTAATTTCCGAGCTTATGGAAATGGGCATTTTCGCATCCATTAATCAAAGCCTCGAAGAAGATGTGGCGAGTAAGGTAGCGGAGAAAAGAGGTGTCGTTCTCGAAATTCGCCATCGTGGTGAGGGTGCCAAAGCGAAAAAGAAACAAGAGGTTAAAGAAATTGATGAAACTGTGTTTCTTGAGGGCCGCCCAGCTGTAGTTTGTATTTTGGGACACGTCGATCACGGAAAGACCTCACTATTGGATTATATTCGGAAAGAGAATGTCGCCTCCTCTGAAGCGGGCGGAATTACGCAACACATCGGTGCTTATCAGGTTTCGCACAACGACAATAAAATCACGTTTCTGGATACGCCGGGCCACGCAGCTTTCAATGCTATGCGAGCTCGTGGAGCAGATGTTACGGATGTGGCCATTCTCATTGTGGCTGCTGATGACGGATTCATGCCTCAAACCGATGAAGCATTGAAGTTTATTCAAAAGTCAGGTGTTCAGCCGATTGTAGCAATCAACAAGATTGATATTCCTGGTGCAGATATCGATAAGGTTAAGACCCAGATGCAGGAACGAGGCATCCCTTCGGAGGATTGGGGCGGTGAAACAATCGCGGTCCCCATCTCAGCCTTAAAGGGCGATGGTATCGACGAGTTGATGGATATGATTCAGTTGCAGGCAGAGGTTTTGGAATTGAAGGCCAATCCAAAGAAACTTGCGGAAGGCGTTGTTATCGAAGGACAAGTTGAGGTCGGTTGTGGTGCTACTGCGACGGTGATCGTTCAAGGAGGAACTTTGAAAGTGGGCGATGCACTCGTCTGCGGCCCTCACTACACAAAGGTTAAGGCTCTTTTCAACGAGTATGGCATAAGCTTGAAGAAGGCACCCCCTTCGACTCCAGTGCGAGTAATTGGCTGGTCAGGCGTGCCGGATTGCGGAGCGATTTTCCATGCGGCCAAGAACGAAAAGGTCGCTAAGCGTGAAGCAGAAGATAATCTTGTAGGCGTTAGAGCCGATCAGAAGGCGGATGCTGAAGACCGGATGCCAACGTCTCAAGAGAAACTTTTTGCTGCGATTGCCGCTAATCAGAAAAAGACCCTCCGAATAATTCTTAAAGGTGACACCTATGGTTCAGTGGAAGCGATTGAGAGCGCCTTAAAGGAAATCAAGAGCGACAAGGTGGCGTTGGATGTTGTTCGATCGGGAATTGGAGTTGTTAGTAAGAGCGACGTTCAAAAGGCCAGTGCAGGTGGGACTGAGATCATTGGTTTTAATGTGAAGACTGAAAATGGGGTACAGGCATTGGCTAAGCACCATGCGGTTAAAATTACTTATCACCAGATCATTTATGAACTCCTTGACCGTGTCCGGGAAGACATGGTCGAAATGCTCGATCCGGAATACAAGGAGAATAAAATTGGAGCAGCCGAGGTTCGGGCGGTATTTCCGATCGCGAAAGGTTTTGTTGCGGGTTGTTTGGTTGTCGAAGGTCGCGTGGTTGTGAAGCAGCACGCTCGATTGATTCGCAATGGAAAAACCGTCGCAGAGCACAAAATCGATGCCCTGCGTCGTGTCAAAGACGATGTCAAAGAGGTGCGGGCTGGTACGGAATGTGGTATACACATATCGAATACGAATGACTATCAAGTCGGCGACATTATTGAAGTTTACGAGATTCACGAAATTCGCCCAGAACTATAATCTTTTAAATTTTGGGGAACCGTTGCGATGTATGAGCATAGGTTCAGTTACTTTGTATCGATAGCTTAGATTAAGATAAACATGAGCAATCGAAACATCAGAGTATCTGAGTTGTTAAGGCGTGAGGTAAGCAATATTTTGCACACGCGTTATCAACGTGAGACAGTGACGGTGACGGTTACCGGCGTCGATGTTTCACCGAATCACAGCAACGCAATCGTTTTCTATACGCTTTTGGCAAGCGAAGAAGAGCGATGGAAGATCCAGAAATTCTTGGATAGAGTAGGCGGTCGAGTCAGATTCGAGTTGGGCAAGCGGATCGTGCTAAAACGAATGCCCGCGTTGAACTTCAAGTACGACGAGTCCATTGCCAAAGGAAATCGGATTATCGAGTTAATCGACGGGTTCGATGAATCGTTCAACGAATCAGTCGATTGAGGGGTTTTTTTCCAGAATTGAGCGCTGGATTTCGCGATTTAGCTTCGAGTGCCGCCGGGCAATCGGTGTGTGTGATTGGCCATGCCCGACCTGATGGAGATTGTGTCGGGGCGCAAATCGCAGTCGCGGAAATGATTTCAACTTTTGGGGTGGTTCCCCTGGTCGCAAACGCTGATCAAGTGCCCGCGTCCTTAACTTATTTAAAGGGAAGCGAGCTCATTCGTATTGTCGAGCCCGAGTCTTTAGGAAAAGCAGGGCTGCTGTATCTGGATTGCGCGGACGAGGGAAGGGTAGGCCCGAAAACTTCTATCGCATTGGAGAACCAGCGGCGTATGGGAAATATCGATCATCATATTACCAATACTCGGTTCGCTGAGGTAAACTTGATTGATTCGGAGGCTTCTGCTACCTGTGAAATACTGGCGGGCATAGCATTTGACTTGGCTCTACCAATCTCAGAGTCCGCAGCTCAAGCCCTATATACGGGCATCCTAACAGATACGGGTCGATTCAGCTATGCAGCGACCAGTAGTCGAGTTTTCGAGCTGTGTAGCAGATTGGTGGATTGTGGAGCGTCACCTCGATTGGCGGCTGAAAATCTCTATGAAAATGCGACTTTACCACGGCTGAAGCTGCTTGAGCGATTCCTGGGTTCGCTCGCTTTCGAATGTGGTAAGAAAGTTTGCGTAGGTATGTTGCGGCAAAGGGATTTTGTTGAAACGGGCACCTCGTATCAAGATACGGAAGGATTTGTTGATTATGCGCGTTCCTTGGAAAATGTCTTAATTGGGGTGTTACTCGAGGAACGCAAAACGACGATTAAGGCGAGTTTGAGAGCAAAGAGTAAAGAGCTGCGAGTTGATCAAGTCGCATCCCAATTTGGGGGAGGTGGACATGCTTGTGCGGCAGCGACGAGTAGTAATCTTCCATTGAAGGTCTTGCGAGAGAAATTGATCGAAGCGGTAAGAACACGTGTTGAAACGGTTGATTGCAAATGAAGGAGAATAGTGATCTAGAGGGCGTATTATTGATCGACAAGCCGTGCGGACTAACATCCCACGACGTGGTGGATAAGGTTCGAAGGAAACTGAAAATGAAGCGTATCGGGCATGCTGGTACACTCGATCCGATGGCGACGGGACTTCTCATTATACTAGTGGGTAAAGCGACTAAGCTTTCGCAGTATCTGATGGGCTTGGATAAGGCCTATGAGGGAACCATTAGGTTGGGAGAGTCGACGAATACGTACGATGGTGAGGGTGAAGTGATGACTAAGCGTTCAATCCCCAGTTTAACAATGGAAGAGGTCGCTGCGGTTGTGTCCTCTTACTTGGGGGATCAGTACCAAAAGCCTCCAATGTTTTCGGCAGTGAAAATCAATGGCCAGCCCTTGTACAAGATGGCCCGCCAGGGTAAAGATGTGGAGCGAGAGCCAAGATTTATCAGAATCTCCCGATTCGACGTAACTCGCTTTGATTTACCGGAGGTGGACTTCAGCCTAGATTGCACGAAAGGGACCTATGTTCGTTCCCTCGCGAATGACATTGGGGAAAAAATTGGTTGTGGGGGCTATCTTTCGGGACTGCGCCGAATCGCTTCCGACAAGTTTAATTTAAACGATGCCATCACATTGGAGCGATTTGTCGAAGCCACTCCAGAGGAAATTTCCAAGGCCCTAATCGGAAAAAATGAAGCGTTGCCCAATTCTGCGTTGTGAACTTAATTACCATGCCAGAGCTCAAACATTTTGACGGAATTGACTCGTTTCGTTCGGAGACAAATCGGCCGATTCATTTGGCTATAGGCATGTTTGATGGCGTTCATCAGGGTCATCGAATAGTGGTGGAATCAGCAATACGTTCTGCGGCAAACTCGGGCGGTCTTGCGGGAGTTATGACTTTCTGGCCCCATCCAAGCCACCTTTTTAAACCGGACAATCCGGTGCCCATGATCCTCAACTCGAGGATGAAGCGGTCCGAACTTAGCAAACTTCGAATCGATTTTGTGATTGAGGAGCCTTTTTCGCCTGAATTCGCAGCGGTTGATTCAGTCGATTTCCTTGCGATGCTGAAGTGCAAGATCCCTGCTTTGGCTTCTATGCACACGGGAGAAAACTGGAGGTTCGGAAAGGGGCGGCAAGGCGATGTTAAATTGCTGGGTAAATTGGCGGAGGAGGCAGGAATTTCTGCCGAATCAATCGAATGTCTTTTCCTAGACGGCGAACGCGTAAGCAGCACTCGAATACGGAACGCTTTAATTGGCGGAAGAATTGGAGAAGCGAATCGTCTTCTTGGGTATACTTACGAAACCTGGGGAACGGTGAGAGAAGGCAAGCGAGTTGGAAGGACGATTGGCGTCCCGACCTTGAACATCCCATTTGATGGTGAATTGGTACCTAGGTTGGGCGTTTACAGTGTCAACATTTCCCGAGAGGGCGGAGAAGAGCGGTTACCTGCAGTAGCTAACTTTGGAATCCGACCCACTGTCAATTCACTAAAGAAGCCCATGTTGGAGGTGCACGTGCTAGGAGATTGTCCGTTCTTCTACGGGGACTCAGTGCGAGTTGAGTGGTTGAATTTCCTAAGACGAGAAAGGAAATTCGACTGTTTAGATAAACTAAAGACGCAGATTCAAGCTGATATTAGTGATGCTAAGTTGTTTTTTGAGAGTCCGTGAATGGGTAAATTGCGCTTAGATGAGCTGGTCTTCCAGCGGGGGTTTGCTTCCAGTCGGAGCGAAGCCAAAGCCCTCATTATGACGGGCAGAGTGAGGCAGGGATACCGGAGACTGGACAAACCGGGCGTAAAAGTTAGCGAAGAAATCGAACTTTACGTTGAACCAGGCAAGCGTTTCGTAAGCAGAGGGGGGGAAAAGATTGAAGGGTTTGCCGAAGCTTATGACCTCTCTTTTGAAGGGAAAAGCGTTTTAGATGTGGGTGCGTCAACAGGAGGGTTTACGGATTATGCTTTGCAGAATGGAGCGATTAGCGTCGCTTGTGTAGATGTTGGGAAGGGGCAGTTACACGGAAAACTGAGAGAGGATCCTCGTATTGTTAATTTGGAGAAGGTAAATGCTCGATATTTGCAACTTGGTGACCTTCCTTTAGACTCATACGATCGTATTGTAATGGATCTTTCTTTTATTTCACTCAAATCGGTTTTACCTGCTGTCTGGCCGTTTCTCGCGATTGGGGGAATTCTAGTTGCTCTGGTTAAACCCCAATTCGAGGTAGGCAAGGAAGTAGCGGACAAATTCAGGGGGGTGATTAAGGATCAGAATGAACGGTACAAAGCCCTCGCTGAGGTCGAGCGGTTTGCCATGGAGAATCTGGTTAACGTATCCCTTATCGGTTGTATTCCTTCACCGATCAAAGGAGCGGACGGAAATGTTGAATTTCTGCTCGGGCTTTCTAAGTTGAAATAAAATGCACCCCGTGCGATTTTCATAGCTGTGCTCAAAAATAAGGCCATTAAGAACCTCGGATTCGTTTTGAATCAGTCCAAATCGGGAACCTTTAAATTGTTTGGGCAGTTACGAGAGATCGCTGAGGACATGGGAGTCTCGACTCGGGAGACGTTGGAATTTCCCGTTCCCAATGGATTTTTAAAGGGTATGGACGCCTGTTGTGTGATCGGAGGTGACGGCACCTTTTTGAGCGCAGCGTCTGAATCGACCAAGTATCAGGTGCCCTTAATCGGCGTGAATCGAGGAACGCTCGGATTCCTGACGACCTATACTGCTGAGGAAATCAATTCTTTATTCCCATCAATTTTAGAGGGTGCCTATGATTTACGTCGGCGAGGATTGCTCGAGTGCTGTACCCATGACAATTTAGTGGATGTTGCGTTGAACGACGTGGTCATCAAATCTGCTTCGGTCAGTGGAATCGTTCATTTGAACGTTTTCGCGGATGAAGAGTTTGTGACGACCTATATTTGTGACGGATTGATATTCAGTACTCCCACAGGGTCGACTGCTTACACGCTCTCCGCAGGTGGTCCATTGATTCATCCCGATTCAAAAGTGATTTCCCTAACGCCGATTTGCCCTCATGCCCTTAGCAATCGCTCGATAATATTGCCGGATAATGTTCAACTGCGTGTGGAGAATGCAGTGCCAAACGGTCAACTTGTAGTAGCGGTTGATGGGCAAAGAAATTTGTCAACTTCTGAGGACGGCACGATCTCCATTAGATTATCATCCCAGAGTTTACAGATGGCCCAAAAAGTGGACTACTCTCATTTTGATGTGGTAAGAAGAAAGCTGAAGTGGAGCGGTGGATACATTCGAGAACCCAATCCTAAAAATCACTAGTTGGAGGCAAAGGAAAATTCGAATTTGACAATTTCGATCTTACTTGAGCTCAATTTTGGATCCTTGAGTACTGCGGAAAGACGGATTTCTTCTAAAACGGCTTTCAGCTCTCTAGTGTACTCGAGATCGTCACTGGGCCCAAACATGTAGACCAGCTTTTGGTGAGTGTAACGAATGTACCAGCCCTCATCGGTTAAGCCAAAATCCGTGACATCGATTCCTGGATACCGTTTCCGGTATTGGCCGTGACTCATAGCTCCGCTATCGATAACAGCTTCGAGTGGATAAACGATCACCTTGGTGGGCGTGCTTTGAGCCCATGCCGTTCCCGCAAGAAGAGTCAGCGACAGCGAAAATATGCAAAGAATTCGGGTCATTGTAGTTGTGCGGAGGTGCGGTCTCTTGACCTACAAGTTGCTGGACATTTTGCCGCCCTCTTCGGTGCCTTTAGCTCGGTTAGATCCTTGGCTACCGCCACCCCCTACTTGCTGGCCATCGGATTCAGTAACTTTCTTGCCGTTGTCACCCCCTGATTCTCCACCATTCTTAGCCTTATTCTGGTCTCTGGATTCACTGTCGCTTGCACCGTCTGAAGTTCGCGTATCAGGGTCATCCCCAGTCAAGTCTCCGATGGGTCCTCCGATTTGATCAGAAGTGCTTCCAATCTGAATGTCCGGAGGGGGAGGAGGTAATTGTCCGAGAGGCGATTCACCTGCTTGTCCCCCTAGGCCTGATTGTCCTCGTTGACTCTGCTCGCCCTGTTCTCCATTTGAACCCATTTGCTCCATCTGTCCCTGCTGACCTTGTTGCACTGCGTTGGAAGGGAGCATGGGTATAAGAGGAGTGTTGTTGCTTTGGGAATCTCGACTCCCTTGACTGCGAGAGCTGCTCATGGGAGGTATTCCTGAGCTACTCTGTCCTTGTTGTCCGCCGCTAGAGCCACCTTTGGGAGGCAGCCCCATACTACTTTGGCCTTGTTGCCCTCCGCCTGGGTTTCGTCCACCCATGGGAATCGGCATGCCACTGCTTCCGGAGGAGCCTCTCGTTATCCCGCCTTGCATACCTCCGGGCATCCCTGGGGTGCTAATGGGAATGTTTAAACCGGTTCCGCCCAGTATATCGATTGTACCTAACGGTGGAAGGGTGGACTCGTCCAAAATCGAAACATCGCCGCCAATTGGAATGCCACCTGCGGAAATGGAAGGACGTCCGCTACGACTTTGATTTGATCCGCTGTTGGGGCCGGCTCCATTGGCCTCTCCTTCGAAAATCCGGGGGTCTGGATCGAACTGTGCCATTCCGCTCTGGCAAAATAGTGCGGCTGCTCCGACTACGGAAAGAAGCAAAGTTGGATGGCGTCGATTTTTCATTTCTTGGGCGGTTGGTATATTACAGTTTTTCATCGCATATCACCGTGATTGGCGATTGGGCGACCCCTCCCCTGACTTGGAGTCTATATTGAATATCTTCATATCCTTTTTTACGACCAATAACACGATAGTCGCCAGGCAATAGGTTCATGGTAGATTCTTTAAGCTTAGTCGGCTTTTTGGCAGTTGGACCCTGTACGCTAACCCATGTCGCCATATCAGAGACAAAGAGAACCTGAACGGGTCTACTTTGGGTGATGAGGTGTTGCTGCAAGCGCTTTGCTTCATCGGTTAGTTCAAGATAGTCGGGCTTGGATCGCATCGCCTGGTCCCAGGATTGGCGAGCGAGCTGATACTGAATCCGCTTTGCTTCGATTGCTGCGATTTCCAAGTACTTTTCGTAACGAAGAATGCTACGAATTACTTTCCCGGTTCGCAACAGCCCATCTTTGGCTTCCTGAAGGTTGGGCTCCATTTCGTTCAATTGCTGGTAGATCACTCGTGCTCCTTCCCAATCCCGATTTTCACTTTCCAAAGCATAGGCCCGTTTAACCAACGTCGCGATGTCATTCTGGTGCTTGTCTGTTCGGGCCCTGACGATGGAATCTGCCAATTCCTTGCGATCTGGAAAAATAGCGAGAGCTAGCTGATAATTCTCGATCGCTTCATCAAAGCGGTGGGACTGCTCTGCGTTCTGGGCAATCGTGAGATACTTGCTGAAGTCACGATTCTCAATTTTGCGCCGCACCCTCGAAACCCCGTTCTGAGCCTTTGCAGATTTCTGGTCTTTTTGGAATGCTTGCTGATAGGCAACAAGAGCCTCCTCGAACGCTTCGCTCCGTTCTTGTACCTCACCTTTCTTTACGAGATTGAAAACGTCGTCGGCAGTCTTCGCTCGTTCGATTTGAAGGATGGCATTTTGGTTTTGGGGATCGATCGAGAGAAGATTCGTGAACGCCTCGATTGCTTTGGCCCCCTGGCCTTGTGCGATGTATCGATGACCCAAGGCCGCGTTTTCGCGTATGTAGTTTGAAATGGAGTCCGCAAGTGCCTGTAGTTTGTCCGTTGCCTCTGTCAATTTAGTTTTAGATGCGGTGAACGAGCCCTCAGTGAGAAATTGCTTCCCAGCACTGGCGGCGTCGAAAGCATCATCATAGGCTTCTTGATTCAGGTGTTTAGACGGCTTTAGCTCGTCGACTCGAGTCAAAAAATTGTCGTACATCTCTTGGGTAGCGAGCTTTGCCTCCACCAAATTCGAAAAGTCCTCGATTTGCACGTTGACCCCCTTGAAGGTTTCAAACGCCCGATCGAAGGCTTTCCGCTTCATGAGGTCTTCGCCCTGCAAGAACTCGCGTTCCACGGCGACTAATTTTGTTGTGAGAACCGGGTGATTGACCCGCATTTGGCGAATTTTCTCCAATCCACTGTTAGCGGTTTCAAGTTCAAGATCCGCTTTGGACCGGCTTGCGAACGCTTGCTGGAAGGGGACTTCCGGCACGGACTCGTGAGTAAGCCCGAGTCGGTTTGTTAATGCCTTGGCGTCTCCGTCCGGATTTTCCCACAATGCGATCCCGCCGACTAGCAGAACAATGAAAACGGCGGCTGACACGCCTACCGCTATCAATTTACGTTTTGAGGATCGTGCTCTTTCAGCTTCATCCTCATCCTCTGGATTCCAGTGAATTACTCTGTGCTTCCGAGGGTTTTGATGGTTCTCTTCCATGTCCGGCATACTGATCTTATTTTCCTTTTACTAATCGCGTGAGCGGCTGTGATGCAGGTTAATTTACCTTAAAGGAACCTATGTTAAATATTGCAGCAGGGAAGATTTAATTACAAAGCCTCTCAGGGTAAAGTTACGATTTTCGAAGTCGGTTGGATTCATCTATTTTTAAACAGCACTCGCTTTGAGCCCCATTTTTGATGAACGAGTGTTTCGAATTTTACGTTTGGTTCATTTCGCAGGTGTTTAAAAAAGGGAAACGTTTCGAATTCGATTGGGTTAGACCCAGATTGGTCCTTTCGGATCCCTATTGCGGTTGACGGGTCAAAAGGTAGATTAGTTAATCCAAAAGTGACCTTCGTCCGTACTAATTTGAGGGAGTAGACATTTTATGGACTCGATAATGAAATTGCGAATGGTAGCGATCGCGTCGCTTGTAGCCATAATCTTTTCCAGCTGCAGCACGACGCCAGTGACAGGGCGCCGTCAAATCAACCTCATGTCAGATACCGAGGTGGCAAAGATGGGTATAGCACAATTCGAGCAAAAGAAGGCACAAGGGCTGATATCGCGAGATCCGCGTATGAACGAGTGGTTGCTGAATGCCGGGGAACGAATAGCTCAGCAGGTCTTTTGGGATATGCCTATGGCGGAATGGGAATTTGTGATTTTTGAAGATCCCGAAGTGAATGCGTTTGCTTTACCGGGAGGCAAAATCGGGATTCATACAGGTCTTTTTAAGGAAGGGATAGTAACTTCTGAAGAGGAATTAGCTGCGGTAGTAGCCCATGAGATTGCCCACGTGACCGCGCGTCATTCTCACGAGCAGCTTTCACAAGCGGGCGTATTAAAAGCGGGAAGCGCTGTTACATCGATCACAACTGGAGGTTTGGGAAGCATGATTTTAAATCCTTCAATGATTTCCAACATGGCATCCTGGGACCGGGCAAAGGAATCCGAAGCGGACCGGATTGGAATTATGTACATGGCTCGCGCGGGATATAACCCCACTGCGGCGATCAAGGTCATGGAAAAAATGGCTGACAAGTATGGTACCCAAGCTACCTATCGAGCGCAGCTGGACCCGAATATTGGCCATCCTCATCCGTCAGAGAGGCTTGATGGTCTTCATGCACAACTTGCCGAAGCGATGGAAGCCTACGAAAAGGCGAAGGAGATGCAGTTTTAGGTTTTGCGGTCTATTCTCGCGGCATGCTGGTAGAGGGAAGCTTTATTGCAACAAACCGTCAAAGCTACGTGGATAAAATCGTCATGGCGTCACAGCCGGTTGTTTAGAACCAGTGGAAAGTGCCTCCAGCTATATTCGTTAATATTCTGTTGGAGGAGATTCTGCAATGGATGTCTGCTAGTGGGGCGATATGACATTTGGCGATCACTTGGTCAAAATGGTGACTCTCAGGTCCTTTCAAGCGACGAAAGTCTTTGGGTGCGTCGTAGTCCCGTAAGCGCTCGCAAGGTTTTGGCTAAGAAATTGCATACGGATGTCTTGGGGCTAAAGAAGCACCTCATCGAGGATTCGGAAATCGAGGCGTCAGTGGGCGCAATGCAATAAAAAGCCGCCCCTCTTGTGAGGACCGGCTTTGGCAAATTAATTGGTTTTAAACACGGCTTAGGGCGATTCCTCGGCAGGAGGAACCACTAAGGGAGCGGGCGGCTCTTCAACCGGTTCAGGGGCGTCAGAGATCAGGTCATCCAGAGATTCTGGCAGACTGGTGAATTGGTAAGAACTCACTTCGAATGCAGATCGGCGCATGTATTCGTTAACTGGATCGCCTGCATCACTGGATGAAATAAAGAAGTAGACCGGGCCTTCTGGTGTCACCACCTCTTCCTCCATTTCCGTCGTCTTTTCCCCGTTTTCGTCTTCCTTTTCGACTTCCTTCTCTATCTTCACTTCCGGTTGGCGTCCAATTCTAAACTGATAGCTTTTGCCGTTGTTCAGTTGGAGCCCGAATTGATGGCTGTTCTCACGAGCAGCGACTACGTTAGGTCCATCTTTGTCTGCGGTGGCAGTGAAGCTGAGCCCGGCAAATTTCGACGCGATTTGTCCAACAGAGCTCTGGTTCAGGATTTTCTTTTCCGGAAGCGAGTCATCTGTGGCCCATTCCGAGTCGGCGTTGTCGCGAGTTGCCGAAAGCTTGTCTCCGTTTTGTAGTGTAGTGGTGATCGCTGTCACGTCGTTCGCTTCGAAGGAAACCAGCTTTTTCTCGAGCCAAGAGTCGAGATTGGAGTCAATATAGAAGGTCGTATTCACTAGAAATGCCTTTTCCTCGCCATAGAAGCGGAGGAACTGGCGTCCGTTTTCGGTCTCCTTGCCTAGCCCGAAGGCAACGATATCATTATCGAGTTTGTCGATGAACTGAATGCGGTCACCTCCCTCAAAGCCTAAGGTAGCTATCCGATCCGGATTTTCACTCACAAGTCTTTGGAGCTTAGCTTCAGAAACATTTCGGGCTAGTTGTGAGATACGAGAATAGCTGGTGGGAAGATTGTGTTTCTCTTCCAGTATCCAGGCCTTTTTTTCCTCGTCATTGACAAGCGTGATCTTCTCGCCATCGGTTTCGACAACGATTTTTGCGGTGTCGCGAAGATTTGCGGGGTCGACCACATTAGAGCCCACGCGTTCGTCGAGCAAAGGGGCACTGCTAGTGCGAGTTAGAATGCTGGTGATGATTGCAAGGACAGCAAGGACTCCAGCACTGATGTATAAATGTCTTATATTCATTGTAAGTCTTAGAGTGCTTTTTGTTTACGTATGCGGTAGAAAATGAAACCGAATATGACGAGACCAATAGGCGAGTATCCGATGTTCAAGGATACTAACTTCCATTTGAGGGCGTCGATATCTTTTCGTAGTTCACGCCGAATGACACGTCTTTCTGCTCTCATGTTCGCCTCGTTTTCCCGAAGCTCCTGCAAGGCTTTTGAAAGCTCTGGGCCCGCAACGATTAATCCTGTGCCCTGTTGTTGGGTTACTAGTTGCTGTATCTCCTGATTCATTTCGGAGATCTTATCCTCAACTTCCTGAAGCTTGATTTGATATTGTTTCTGAGCTTCAACTTCCATCGCCTGGACGCGTTCGAACGATCTGGCCTCGTCTCCTTTGCTGCGTATTCCAATCAGATCCTGACTTCCACCAAGGAACTCGATGACGTTTGTACCCATGGTCAAGTTGTCATTGATTGGCTGAATGGTCATCATGCCTAGGAAATTTTGACGCTGGATGGAAAACTGGTCGAGTAGCCAGTCGGTGTCAGTAATTATGAATACATTGCCTTCTCCCGTATAGAGTTGATCGGATCCTTCTGTGGTTTCCTCACTTTCTGGCGAAGCACTCGGATCGGAGGGCTTTCCATTGGGGAACGCCGTCGTAAACTCTCCACTGAGCAATCCGGCAACGGTCTGTTTTTCGTTAGAGGCTTCCAACTGATTCAGTAGTGCACCTTGCTGGGCAAACTGAAGCATCATCCCGGCGACGCTGCCGGCACTTTCAGTTGTCTGCAAAATCGGCTCGAGAGTGAGCTTAGAGCTTTCGTCCAAGCCGATGCTTCCCGCTTCGAGAAGCAAAACAGCATTGAGCTCAGCGGCCGGAAGGAAGTCTTCAGCTACGTTGTCTTCACGGAAAATGAGCCAGGCTGGTTGCATAGTGTTCTGTTGAGTGTATGCGATGTCAGGATCGGCGACCGCTTCACTAGCGGAGTAGTTGATACCCCAAGCTGAGAAGAACGGTTGGAAGTCGCTCGAAGTATTTGGATTGGGGCGACCCATCATCATCATTTGATTCTGTTGCTGCTGGCCTCTAAAAAAGAGCGATGAGGGATCAACTGCGAGGAACATGGGCTTCCCTGACAACGTGAACTGGTCGATGCCAAACAGAAGCGTTTCCGGAAGCCCGATGGGATGGATCACCATCAGCATATCTAGGTCTTTGGGCAATTCCGGAACTGTAGGCTCGATTACCTCAACATTGAACGAGCTCTCGAGCTCGCTGATGATGTATTGGTCTTCTTGTGGCGGTTGTCCGGGCATCATCGGCATCGGTGGCGCCCTCAGCGGCAGCGTGCTGATCAAGCCCAATTTTGGCTTGGACAACTGTTGTGCTTCATGGACCGCTTTTGCAATGTCGTATTCAATGGAGCCTTCTTTATTCCAATCGAAGAAGGGAATCACGTGTTCGGAATCTCCCTGGCTGATCACCAATCCAAGGAAAATGGTGTCTCCATTTGGCAGGCTTTGCCCATGGACACCTGCGGCAATCGCGTTTTCCTCTGCAGGCGTATCGGGTTCAGGGTCGATCCGATCTAAAATGATCTTTCCGTTGGCGGCCCGCTCGAACTGACGGAGCATCTGTTCGACGCGATCTCCAAAGTTCTGGATGTGCATCTTTATTTGAGGTGAAAGCCCCTCGACTGATCGGGTCCGGTAAAAGTCGAACCGAACTGGTTCTTCGACTTTGGAGAGCAGCGACTTGGCACTGCTAGAGAGAGTGAAAGAATTTCCCGCTGTCATATCAATCCTTAGTGGTATGGATGAAAGGACGTAGTGCAGCAGGAGAAAATTTACGAGGATGAGAATGGCGGCGTGAATTTTTGTACTCGTTTTCATGGTATTATATTCCCGTTTCTAATTTTCCAGAACGATTACATTGATACCCAGAAAGGCGATGGTCAGAACAACGAAGAACGAAACGGCACTGAGTTCAATGAGTCCGCGAGTCATCGTCTGAAAGTGATTGAGAAAACTGAAGTTGCCCAGGAAATCTAGGAGCCCAGGTGAAGCAATATTCTCGAAGATGGTTAGCAAGATTTGCGAACCGAAGAGGGTGACCAGTACGCAAATCAATACGCTGATGACAAAAGCGATGACTTGGTTTTTTGTCAGAGCCGAGCAAACTGAGCTAATAGACAGATATGCAGCGGCCATAAGAACGGATCCGAAATAGCCGGCGAAGATGATTCCCCAATCCGGATTGCCAAGGTAGCTTGTGGTCAGTGCCAGGGAAAAGGTTAGTGCAAGAGCGATACCAATGAAGGCCCAGGCGGCTAGAAACTTTCCGAGGACCGCACTGACGGTTGGGATTGGGAGTGTAAAGAGAAGCTCGATACTACCCGATCTTTTCTCTTCAGACCAAAGCCGCATTCCTGTGGCAGGAATGAAAATGAGGAAGGTCCATGGAAGGAAGGTCCAGATGGTGTCTAGACTTGCCTGGTTGCCTTCATAGTAGCCGGCGAAAATGGCTAGCCCAATTAGGACGATATGAAAAACGGCCAGGATTACATAACCGACTGGTGAACGGAAATAGCCGAAGAACTCTTTCTTAAATATAGGAGCAATCTGGTTCATGCGTATGCCTTACTGTTGGTGATTTCACGGAAAATTTCGTCGATTGAAGATCCGGGTAGTCGCGTTTTGAATTCCACGGGAGTCTCGTTGACGCGAACTTTTCCTTGGTCGATGACAATGATGCGATTGCAGATCGCCTCGACTTCCTCTAGGATATGAGTAGAGAGAATGATGGCTTTTTCCTCAGCCATTGCCTTTATCAAGTTTCTCACCTCGTGCTTTTGGTTCGGATCGAGACCATCTGTAGGCTCGTCGAGTATGAGAACTGGTGGGTCATGCAGAATGGCTTGGGCAACACCGACTCTTTGACGGTATCCCTTGGAGAGCGTTTCTATGGCCTGATTTTGCACAGTTTGTAGGTGGCATTGTATGATGACGTTAGCCAGGCGATCGCGGATTTCGTCCTGCGTGCGATAGCCTCTGGTTTCCGCTACATAGGCCAGGAACTCGACAACTGTCATTTCTGGGTAGGCAGGACTGCTTTCGGGCAAATACCCGATGCGTCTCTTCGCTTCCATCGGATCTTTCTGCACATCGAATCCTGCTACTGAGGCGGTCCCGGCAGTCGGTGAAAGGTAGCCTGCGATCATTTTCATCGTGGTAGACTTGCCTGCTCCGTTAGGTCCAAGAAAGCCTAGAATATCGCCTTTCTTAACCTCGAAGGACACGCCGTCGACGGCTCGCAGGTCGCCATAGTCTTTGACAAGATTATCTACAATTACCATTGGTGGATCAGTTTTTTAAGTTTTGGGTGATGATAGTTTTGTTTAACCAGCTCAAGTTCCGGGTTGAATTGGTTTTTTTAGTTTTTTTGAATTTGAGGGCGAAGCGTCTAGCGGACGGATCGACAGATTTCAAGTATTTCGTTGAAGCTTCTACTAAAATTCGAATGTTCTGGACTGCTTAAGTTCAACGGTTGAACTTCAGATCTCTAGCGAATCTTGCTCCGCAACATCCGCTTCGGCCCCGGGAGTCTCGACCTCGTCCTTTAGATGCTTCGGGGGCTCTGCAATACGTTTGGCGAAATTTGCTTCCCGATCGGCGACGATTCGGTCGCAGATTTTCCGAACGTGTAAACGAAGCCACATAGAAGTATTAGAATCTTCGGAATACCTTGCCGGACCGTAGGCATGAATGCGGTTTGTTTGCAGAAGGAGATCGTTCTGGGCGAACTCGGCGTTGTTGCCCGGTTTATAGACGGCGTAAGCCTTTCCTCCAAATTTGCGGACGACGGAGAAGCTTGGTACATCGCTAGGCCCATCAGCGATATAAATCATGTTTTGAAAAGGAATGCGACGGTCCTCGTGCGCCAGTTTAGCGTTCACGTCGATCGCACCGTCTTTGTTAGAGCCTTTGTTGATCTCGAACAGTGCCCGAGTCTTGGTCGTATTGTCGATCATCATGCCGATTTGGCTGATTTCCTTGTCTGTCTCCATCGCTAGCTCGTCTTGGGAGAGAAAACCTGGCAGAAGGGGTTTCTCAATGAACTCCGATCCCCAAATCCCGTCGATATAGGGGGCTATTTCGCTGCCGCGAATCATCTCTGCCAAGCCCGTACTGACGATGTAGTGCTCGATTTCGATTTCGTGCTTTTCGTATTCAGGTTTGGAGCACGCTTCCGCTCTCAACTCGCTGAAGAATTTCGGCAGCCCCTCGTAAAATTCGATTTCAGCCCCTAAGGTTCGGAGCAGTTCGTTGTTGAGGCCTCTCATCTGGCCATTGCGAACGTGAGTGAGGATGTGATTAAGGTATACGCTCTCGCCTGAAACATGATAACCGCGCTCCTTGTAGCGTTCTGCCATGGCGTTGGTTTCTCTCCAAAAGCGATCTTCGTCGATTTTAAATCGCTCGAAAATGGGCTGCTGCATATAGCCAGGTATCAGCGTTTTGTCGAAATCCCAGATGAGGGCTATTCTTTTCTGGGTGAATAGTCCTTGAGCCATACGGAACAGAAAACCCCTTACGGTTGCGACTGCAATTGCCAATTTCGATGAAAGCGAAGTAATCGCATTGGACCGAGAGGAGAAACGAAACAATCGATTTTTTCCGTGGTGATCTTGTCTTCTCCTGCATCTTCGTTAAATTGAGATTTGCAGTTTTGAGTTCGAGTCGGCATTTCTGCTTCCTTTCCCATGGCGATCGAGCTTCCAAATATTTCCAAATTTCAAAAACGCGTTGAAGAAATCGATGGGTTTATGAACCAGCCTGACTTTTTCAACGATACCCGCCGTTCGGCAGCACTATCTAGAGAGCAAATAAAATTGCGTCAGCTACTCGAGGACCATGCTTCTCTGGAATCGGCCAAGGCTGCTTTAGTTGAGCACAAAGGGCTGCTGGAGGATCCCAATGGAGATGAAGAGCTTAAGGAGCTTGCCTTGGAAGAGCTTCCTGAGTTGGAGGAGCAAGTAGCGAGTCTTGAGAGCAAGATCCTCGTTTCCATGATACCCCCTGATGATTCTGATTCGCGGAATACGATCGTTGAAATTCGCGCGGGAGCGGGAGGTGACGAAGCGTCCTTGTTTGCGGGAAGCCTTTACCGAATGTATACAAGATTGGCGGAACGTCGTGGCTGGTCGATCGAACAGCTCGGTTCGAGCGAAAGTGGCATCAGTGGATTTAAGGAAGTGTCCTTTCTCATTCGAGGGGAGGAAGCTTACAAGCAAATGAAGTTTGAGAGTGGAGTGCATCGCGTTCAGCGGGTGCCTGAAACAGAGTCTCAAGGGCGCATACATACTTCCACCGTGACAGTCGCCGTACTTCCCGAAGCAGAGGAAGTGGATATTCGAATCGATCCTCAGGAGCTGGAGATAACCGTTACCCGAGCCAGCGGCCCAGGTGGTCAAGGTGTCAACACTACCGATTCTGCCGTACAAATCCTTCACAAGCCAACCGGGATCATCGTGCTTTGTTCTGACGAACGTTCGCAGATAAAGAATAAGGCGAAGGCGATGACGGTTTTGCGGTCTCGATTGCTTCAGGCGAAAGAGGACGAAGAAAGAGCCAAGTACGCCGAAAATCGCAAAAAGCAAGTGGGCACGGGAGACAGGAGCGAACGAATTCGAACCTACAATTTTCCTCAAAGCCGACTGACTGATCATCGAATTGGACTCACCATCCACAGCTTGAACCAGGTGATGGAGGGCGAGCTCGACGAAGTGATTGAAGTACTTCAGAAGGAAGATCAGAAGCTGAAAATCGAGAGTCTAATGAGCGGTCATTCTCAGGTTTAGAATTCGTAAAAAACTCGTGGGTAAAGAACTTACAGTTTTAGATGTGGTTAGAAAAAGTGCGCACTTTCTTGAAAGTAAGCAGGTAGAGAACCCGCGATTAAATGCGGAGTGGATCATCGCCCACGTGTTGGGGATGGGTCGAATGCAACTCTACCTGCAGTTCGATCGGCCCTTGCAGGAGCCGGAACTAGGGAAGATGAGGGAATATGTTGCCCGAAGAGGAAAGCGTGAACCGTTACAGTACATTATGGGTCAAACTCCGTTTCTCAATTTAACGATTAAATGCGATCACAGAGCACTGATCCCGAGACCGGAAACAGAGCAATTGGTTGAACAAATCATTGATCTTGGACCAGAGATCGATGAAGAAGTGCGTATACTGGATTTGGGTACAGGCTCAGGGGCGATTGCGCTTGCTCTGGCAATGCACTTCCCGCGTTCACAGGTAGTTGCGATTGATGAAAGCATCAAAGCCATCGGTTTAGCGAAGGAAAACGCCTTACACTGCGGACTTCAGAACCGAGTTGAGTTTGTCCAGTCAGACTGGTTTGAGAAATTGGGAGAGGCAGACTCATTCAATTTGATTGTTGCGAACCCCCCGTATTTGACGAAAGAGGAGCTGTCTGATGCGGAAAGCGAGGTAAAGGATTTCGAGCCGGTGATCGCGCTTGTTGCTGATAACGCAGGTTTAGAGGATTTGTTAATTATCATTGAAGGAGCCTTTAAACATCTAGAAGAAGGGGGAACGCTCTGGCTCGAAACTGGAATAGAACAGCATTCGGCTCTGCTGGAGTCCTGTAAACAGTACGGGTACAGTGAGATTGAAGGAATCAACGACTGGAGCGGTCGGCCTCGGTTTGTCCGTGCTCAGCGTTAGCGAGCTATCTCCGAGAATCGGAAAAATATATGCCTGCTGAGGCTTAGTTAATGAGCTTTTCGAAACGCGATTTAGAAGAAGCCAGTGGAAGCGCGGGCTGTTTCCAGTCGTTGATATTTGGAGAAGCATTCACCGCATCTACCATAATGCGAAGGGTTTCCCTAAGCTGTATATCAAAATCTGGAACAGGTTCCTCATCCTCTTTCTTCTCGCCGCCCGCTTCATTTTTGGCAACTTCGATGTCCGAATCTTCATTGTAAGTGGTTTCAGTCTGAGCGAGGTCGCCGTCTTCTTCTTGGGGAACCACTTCGGTACTTGCTAAATCGGGTTCTTCTTCCTCTTCGTTTTCAGCTTCCTCTTTCAGAACGGTATCGAGTTTTACAGCAGTTGAATCGAAGTTTATCTCGGCCAATTGGCGCTGTCTTTCCTTCATCTGGTCGATGAACTCTTTGTCTTCTTCCATGATGAGTTTACGTTTTTCCAAATTGAGGGAAATCGTTTTCTGCGCCTCTCGTTCCTCATACCAGTCGATTCGCTGCCTCAAGAATCCGAATTCCTCCAACTGTAAGCGCCTTTGCTTACTCTGTTCTTGCAGTGTTTCAATGAACGGTTTCTTGAGAGTCATTTCCACGAAGAAGCGAGCAGGTTTTATATAGTCCCAAGCGAGGGCGTTGTCCAAGTCGGCTTCACCCACCGCAGTGATGTCAGCAACTGAAGGTAATGAAATATCTGATACGACACCTTTTCTTTGAACAGAAAACCCGTTTGGTAGGTAGTACTTTTGGATCGTTAACTTTGCCGCACCGGCCTTGTTGCTGGAATTGTAAGCACGGAGGACATAGTCTTCGAGCGGGAGGACCTGTTGGACAGTTCCCTTTCCATGCGTGCTGTCATTGCCTATGATCAATGCACGGCCATAATTTTGCAGAGCTCCGGCTAGGATCTCCGATGCGGACGCACTGTGGCACGAAGTTAGAACTGCCAGGGGACCATTATAAACGACTTTCGGGTTGCGGTCTGATCGAGCTATTATCTTTCCGTAGGAATCTTTCACTTGAACAACCGGTCCTCTCGAAATGAAAAGTCCGGTCATGTCGACGGCTTCGTTGAGTAATCCCCCTCCGTTTCTTCTAAGATCTAGGACGATCCCTTGTACTCCCGCGTCCTTCATTTTTAGGACGAGCTCTTCGACATCAGTCGTGACACTGGTGATAACCCGATTTCCTTGATCGTCGATTTCATCGGAGCCATAAAACCCGGGAATGTCGATGACACCCATTGACATGGTAGATCCAGAAGCGGTCGGCACAGTGAAGATCTCTCCTTCACAGCGGCTCGAATTTATGCGGACGGTATCGCGAATAATACTCACGACCCGTCGTTCAGATTCGTCGACAGCATCTGCCGGGATGATCGTGAGATTTACGACGGAGCCTTTTTCGCCCCTAATTTGATCGACCACTTTACGCAAGCCCATATCTATAATGTCGACGGGTTCTCCATCCCCCTGCGCGACTGCTATGATCCGGTCGTTGGGTTTGAGATCGGTCGTATTTTTAGCCGGTCCGCCGGGTATTAATTCACGAATCACGCAGTAGCCATCCTCCTCACTAAGGAGGGCTCCGATTCCAACAAGGGATAGTCTCATGTGAATACTGAAATCCTCGAATGTATCCGAGGAGAAAAAGGTGGAATGGGGGTCGAAGATGTGGGTGAGGCTCGTAAGGAAGACCTCCTGCACGTCACTCGATCCGAACTCTTTTATGCTGCGAAGCTGACGCTCGTACCGTTTGGTAATGCGTTCTTTTGCCTCCTCAGTCGTCTTGTCATTCAGAAGCTCTTGCAGCATTTCCTGCTTGAGCCGCTTAACCCATAGGTCGTTTGCCTCCGCCTTGGAAGCCGGCCATGGACTCTTGCTCCGATCGTACTCGTACTCCTCTTCGCCGTCGAATGTCCATTCCTGTTCGAGCTTATTTAGGACCCACTGAATTCGCTCAAGTGAGATTTCACGGTATTTACTGTAGATGTTGAAGGCGGCGTCCAGGTTTCCTTTGTGTCGCATTTGCATGCTGAGACGTGAGGCGTAGGTGTCGATGAATTGGTCTTGGTCAGACTGGAGGAAATAGAGGTGGTTGTAGTCGAGCTTGCTCATGAACTCGCGAATCAATTCAGTAAAGGCCTCGTCTGAGATTTCCTCGTTGTTGAAGTGCAAGGTTTCCAGCATTTCTATTACCCGCATCGTTTCCTGTGACATGAGATCCGTTGGTGCCAAAACTGGTAGCTCGGCGGGATCGATCAAGGGCCCTTTGTCGGTAAGTGCGTAGCCGATCGTTATTGCGGATACGAGGGTGGCGGTCGTTAGGAAAACTTTTCGTTTGAGCATTTCGCGTTTATGGCTGGTTTTTCAATTTGTCTGGGTCGCGTCTGGAAAATATCTGGTCTAGTACTGTTTATCTTTTCTTCAGGAGATCTCCTGCTTCATCGAGTATTTCCTTTTCGCTATCGGTCAGCGCTCCGAAGCCTTGGCTGTTGATCTTGTCCAAAATGCGGTCGACCTCTTTTTTGAGATCGCTAGGAGGACTGATGTTAACTTTGTAGGGAAAAGTTTTGGTGCTAGCCTTTTTAGGTTTAGGTTTAAACCAATCTGGCATTTTGAAAGCTTCCGCTTTTCCGGACCCAGGGTTTCGTAGATAGATGAACTTGTAGAAAAGGTAACCACCGATCATCCCCCCGAGATGGGCTGAATGGGCTGTGCCATGCCCATTTAGGAGTTCGAAGAAAATTAGACCAAACGCAGCGATACCCAATGAGATGAATAGCAGGACCTTCGCTTTCATGCGGATGACCATCATGAAGTAAATATCGCTTTCCGCGTACATCAGTCCGAAACAGGTGATTAGGCCAAAGACCGCTCCGGACGAACCATAGACGGCGTTCGATGGTGTGGCGAAACTGACAATATACCATAGAATCCCTCCCAAAAGGGTAGCAATAAGGTACAGACTGACGAATCGCTTTTCGCCGAGCTCTGGAAGAAGCGCCCTCCCGAGGAAGAAAACACCAATCATGTTTCCTACTAGGTGGAAAACGCTCTGGGTGCTATGGAGAAAAGAGTAGGTTACGAAACTCCAGATGTGTGGTCCTCCTAGCTCGCTTGTCGTCAAAGCGAAAAAACGGAAAATCCTTTCACCGCCGGTTAGCTGCACCGCATGCATGACCACATTGAAGATGATGATACCAAGCACCAAGTTCCGGGATCGGGTACTGCCATTTTGCTGCATGTAGGGTCGATCGTAAAGCATGCGTTAATTCAGGATCATTATTTTCTGGGGAATTACAAGGAAGCTATCGCGTTAATTATCGCTAGTTATTCTGTTCCTATTGGAGTTTTGTTACGGTTGGGTTTAATTACTGACGTTGCTCGTTCTTTCGAGGACGAAATCGTTGATTCTCGGGAGTTTGCATAAATTGCATTTATGGTCCATTCGAGACCCTTTTAGGGTCAAATAGTTCAAAGAAATCGATCGGAATTTTGGCGATCTAGCAGCGAGGCGCTAGTTGTTGAACCGGAACAAGGCGACATCACCGTCTTTGAACGGGTATTCTTTGCCTTCAAGACGGTATCTACCAGCGTCCCGAGCTGCTGCGACACTTCCTAGCTCTGACAGGTCATCGTAGGACACGACTTCCGCCTTAATAAACCCCTTTTCGAAATCCGTGTGTATGACTCCGGCGGCTTGAGGAGCCTTCATGCCGTGAGTGAAAGTCCACGCTCGGACTTCTTTCTCGCCCGCGGTAAAGTAGGTTTCGAGACCCAGCAAGGCGTAGGTGGCTTTGATCAGTAAGGAAATGCCCGAGTCTTCCACTCCAAGATCTGCTAGAAATTCAGCGGCTTCCCCCGAACTGAGGTCGATTAGCTCAGACTCGATTTGGGCGCTGATGACCACGCATTCAGCGTCTTGGCTTTCCTTTGCGTAGGCTATTACTTTGGAGACGAGGTTATTACTCTCAGAGGCTGCCAAGTCGTCTTCCATTACATTAGCGGCGTAAATCACGGATTTCGAGGACAACAAATGAAGTCCCTTCATCACCAAGTCTTCATCTTCAGAGACTTCGAGAGTGTTGGCGGGCTTACCTTTATTCAGATGGGGAAGGAGCTTGTCGATCATCGTGCATACGGCTTGGGCCTCCTTGTCGTTGCCCCGGGCCTTCTTCATCGCTTTTTCTCGCTGCCGCTCCAAAGATTCTAAGTCAGCGAGTACAAGCTCTGTATTTATTATTTCGATATCCCGAATGGGATCCACTGATCCCATGCTATGAATAATTTCGTCGTTATCAAAGCAACGGACGACTTGCACGATTGCGTCAACTTCTCGGATGTTCGCGAGAAACTTGTTTCCGAGTCCTTCTCCTTTGCTCGCCCCCTCAACGAGTCCCGCGATGTCGACAAACTCAATCGCGGCAGGAATGACCACTTCGGTTTTCGCGATCTGCTGAAGAACAGCGAGACGCTTGTCTGGTACGTTCACAACGCCGACATTGGGATCGATGGTGCAGAAAGGGTAGTTGGCCGACTCCGCTTTGCGGGTTCGAGTCAACGCATTGAAAAGCGTAGACTTGCCAACATTGGGGAGACCGACGATACCTGCTTTGAGCATAGGCGACGAACAAAATTCAATCGGATGTTGCTTGACAAGAACCAATTTTGGTAAATCTTCCTGCTTTTTTTCCGAACTCTCCAAGACATCGAATCATGGCCTTAAAGATCAAACTTCAAAGGGGTGGAGCTACTCACAATCCCGTCTATCGTATAGTGGTCGCAGAGGCTCGCGGGCGCCGCGATGGTCGCTTCGTCGAAAAGCTCGGCACCTACACTCCGAGAGCACAGGGCCAGCAGATCGAACTCAATTTGGACGTGGAGCGTGCTGACCATTGGATTTCCGTTGGTGCGAAGGCAACAGAGACGGTTGGAGGCCTCATCAAGAGAGCCCGCAAAGAGGCATCAGCTCCAGTCGAGGCGGAAGCATAAAACAAGAATGTATGTCTTTTGAATTTCAGACCCGGTTTTCGAGCCGGGTTTTTTAGTCCCCAGAGACTTGCCTTGAATCGATTATCGGATTGCCCCTTTGTCTTAGTTGGTAACCCATGAAAATTGACGTACTCACGCTTTTCCCTCAAATGCTGGACGGATTTCTATCTGAAAGCATGATGGGTCGGGCACAGGTGAGCGGATTGGTGGAGATCAATGCCCACAACCTTAGGGATTGGGCCAAGGGTAAGCACAAACAGGTCGATGACCGCCCGTTTGGTGGCGGAGCGGGCATGGTCCTGATGCCGGAACCGATCTTCGATGCCTTCGAGACACTGCAGACTCCTCAAAGCCACCGCATATACCTTGCTCCGGACGGTCAACCTTTGACGCCTGCGATTGCCGAGTCGCTATCCCAGAAATCGCACCTGGTTTTATTGAGCGGCCACTACGAGGGAATTGATGAGCGAGTGCGTAAAAACCTGATCGATCAGGAGATCAGTATCGGTGACTATGTGCTGACCAATGGGACCTTAGCAGCGGCAGTTTTGATCGACTGTTTGTGTCGATTTTTGCCCGGTTTTTTAGGCGAAGAAAAATCATTGACTAGCGAAAGTTTCCAAGGCAAGTTGCTCGACTTTCCTCAATTCACACGGCCCGCGGTGTTTCGAGATATGCCAATTCCGGAGGTTCTTTTGTCCGGAAACCATGCAGAAGTCGAGATGTGGCGTCAAAGGGAACGGGAGGAAAGGACGCGCCAACGAAGACCGGATTTACTATAGTATTCATATAATGAACCAGATTGTTAAAGATTTGAATCAAGACCAGCTAAAGACTGACATTCCCCTTTTCAAGGTAGGCGATGGTGTTAAAGTTCACACGTTGGTGAGAGAGGGTGACAAGCGTCGCGTCCAGATATTCTCTGGTATCGTAATCGCACGAAAGGGTTCGGGCATTCAAGAGGCTTTCACGGTTCGTCGTATTTCCTACGGTGAAGGCGTTGAAAAAGTGTTCCCGGTCCACAGTCCCAACGTTTCCAAGATCGAGATCGAGAAAGAATCTAAGACAATGCGTGCTCGAATGTATTATCTTAGGGGACTCGTGGGCAAGAAGGCCATGCAGGTGAAGGAAAAGCGATTGGCCCGCGGCTACTGACATCTGCTCGAAAGTTTGATTTTAATCAGGCTGCCCGTTTGGGCAGCCTTTTTTGCACTCGGGATCGTCGTTGTCTCAATTCCTCTTGAAAGGATTAAGCGTCCATTTTACCCTTGAGCCCTCTGAAAGGCCAGATAGACGTGTAACGTTCGAAATAGTGTTCGAATTTCCGCAATCTAAAATGAATAAAGATATCCTTCAAATAGCCGCCAATCAAGCCCGCGGGCTCGCAATCGATGCGGTTCACGCCTGCCACTCAGGACACGTGGGCTTGCCACTCGGATCAGCCGAGATTGGTGCGGTCCTTTATGGGCATGCACTGAGTGTTAATCCGGACGAGCCGCGTTGGTTAAATCGGGACCGTTTCATCCTATCGGGCGGTCATGGAAGCATGTTCCTCTATAGTTGGCTACATTTGGCGGGATTTGATCTGGATTTGGAGGAACTCAAGAATTTCCGCCAGCTTCACAGCAAGACTCCAGGGCATCCGGAATTCAAAGAAACCGCGGGGGTTGAAAGCACAACGGGTCCCTTGGGGCAGGGAATTGGCAACGCGGTTGGTTTTGCCGTCTCTCAGAAAATGGCGGCAGCAAAATTCAACACGGACACCCATACTATATTAGACAACCACATCGTGGCCTTGGCGGGCGATGGTTGCATTCAGGAGGGGGTTGCCCAAGAAGCATCTGCGCTCGCGGGTCATCTGCACCTCGATAATTTGATTGTTTTTTATGATAGTAATGACGTCACGCTCGATGCGAAGGCGGATATGTCTCAGAGTGAAGATACCGCTAAGCGATATGAAGCGTTGGGATGGGGTGTTGTCACAATCGATGGACATGATCTCGATGCCGTTGCAGCAGCGTTTAGCGATGCCAAGGCAGCGAAGGGTAAGCCTCAGTTGATTGTTGCTAAGACTGAGATTGCTCGAGGGATTCCAGAGGTTGCGGGGACGAGTGCTGGGCATGGGGAGAGTGGTGCGATCAAGTATTCTGAAAACGCCCACCAGATTTTAGGGCTCCCAGAAGTGCGTTTCCACGTGTCCGAGGATGTTCGAGCTTATTTCGCTGAACTGAAGCAAGTGCGTACTGAAGTTTATAATACTTGGAAAACCACCTACGATGAGTGGGCCAAGGCCAATGTCGAGCTAGCAGCTGCGTTGGAGTCGGGAGCGTCAGCTCCGGTGGACATTGACGATATTTTGTCAAAAATTCCGCTAGCTGAAGTAGATGCTAAACTGGCAACGCGAGCGGCAGGGTCGAATGTCCTGCAGCCTATCGCACAGGCCCGTCCCGAATTGATTAGTGGTTCTGCGGACCTCCATGGATCTACGAAGAACTACATTAAAGATGGAGGCGTTTTTCTGTCTGGAAACGAATCGGGACGAAATTTGCTCTTTGGTATTCGCGAGCACGCTATGGGTGCCTTGCTCAACGGGGTGGCTTACGATGGGATTTGGAGAGCTTCGGGAGCTACTTTTATGGTGTTTGCGGATTATTTGCGACCTTCGATCCGATTGGCTTCCCTGGCGGGCCTTCCTGTGATCTACATTTTTACCCACGATTCGGTGGGAGTGGGTGAGGATGGTCCGACACATCAACCGGTTGAAACGGTTTCAGGTCTAAGAGTCATACCCAATCTGGACGTGATTCGCCCTTGTGATTCGGAAGAGACCGCGGGAGCGTTCGTTGCGGCCGTGGAGCGTCAAGACGGTCCAACTGTACTTTCGCTCACGCGGCAAGGTGTGCCCAATATCAATACGGTGACTCCTGAAGAACGCCGCCACGGAGTTATTAAGGGAGGGTACGTGATAAAAAAAGAGACTGGACCTTTGGAAGTCATCTTAATCGGAACCGGTTCGGAAGTGCAGCATGCCATTGCCGCAGCGGATGAAATAGGTCCCGGTGCCCGGGTCGTGTCGATGCCTTCAATGCTGAGATTTGATGGCCAAAGCGATGAATACAAAGAGAGTATTTTACCTTCTTCCTGTAGGAAACGGATAGCGATTGAAGCAGGTGTCACGGGGCTCTGGCACAAATATGTCGGCTTTGAGGGAAAAGTCCTAGGAATCGACCGATTCGGTATGAGTGCTCCCGGGAATACGGTCATGGCTGAATTGGGAATGACGGGATCGAATGTTCTTTCGGCAGCAGGCTCATGAAGGCGAACGTCTGTTTGTTTTAATTATTTGGCCTCAGTCGGGTTCCGCGGTTGAGGCTTTTCCAGACCATGAAACGCCATTTTTGTGAAATAGCTTATGGTTCTCCTGAATACGAAAAAGTGTTCTTGCTCCGCAACCAAATCTTGAGAGAGCCATTTGGGCTTGATTTCCGTTTGGAAGACCTCTCTTGGGAAGCGTTCTCTCACCACTATGCGGTTTTTCAAGGAAATGAAGCTATTGCCTGCGTGATCGCCATTCCAGGTTGCGATCATTGTTATCGTATCAGACAGATGGCGACAAAGAAGGAAATACAAGGGCAGGGGATTGGCTCGGAGCTAATGCGAAAGGTCGAATCTGAATTAACAGGGAAGGGCGGCGTCAAAATCAGTTTGAATGCACGAGTCACCGCGCTCGGATTTTATCAGAGCCTTGGGTATCATTCAGTTGGTGATGAATTTATAGAAGTCACGATTCCGCATCAGAAAATGGAAAAGCGGCTTCAATAATCGATAATAGGAAAAATTAAGAGGGATTCTGGCATGGTGAAGGTGGAAGTTTGCATTCGAGGCGACGTAGCTGAAGAGACTGGTCTATTTGCTAAGGCCGCATTCCAGGGCGGAGCGGATACCATCGAGCTTTGCGGATCGATGCAACTCGATGGTTTGACCCCGCTTAAAGAAAGTATTGAAGCGGCTCGATTGGCTTTTCAGCGTCCCGGACTCATGGTAATGGTAAGACCGAGGGGCGGAGATTTTTGCTACTCCAGTTATGAGATTGGGGAGATGCGCCGAGAGATCGAAATTGCGGCAGAAGCCAAAGCGGATGGAGTGGTGCTGGGTGGTTTGACAAGAGGGGGAGAAATAGACGTGCTTCAAATCGGTCCGTTGATCGAGCTAAGCCATTCTTTGAGTTTGAAAGCGACTTTTCATCGCTCTTTCGACGCGGCGAGAGACGTCCAAGAATCACTGGGCATCCTTATCCAATTGGGTGTTGATCGAATTCTCACCAGTGGGGTGCCTTGGGGAGAATCGGGATCAGCCCTTGACGGGGTATTCGTAATCAATCAGCTTATACAGCAGTGTGCGGGGAGAACGGAAATCGTTATCGGGGGTAGTGTCTCGCCAGAAAATGTCCCACTTGTTCTAAAGGGGCTTCAGCCTTGGAAAGGGGACTTATCGGTCCACGCGTATTCAGGCGTGATGGAAAACGATAAGACGTCTGAAAGGAAAGTCCGCTTGCTGGTTGAAGCGGTGTCGTTTTAATTCTCGAAAGTTTAGAGTTCGCGAATTTTGAGACTGCGATAGCTTACCTCATCGTCATGGTTTTGAAGAAGCAGAAGCCCTTTTGCTTTCAGTCCAAAATTTTCATAATTCTCATATTTGCTACGAGCTACTAGTGCATCATAAATATTTGATCCGCGTTCGTATTCGACGACGTTAAAACCGTTTAACCAATGTTGGACCGTCCCATTGGGAAAAGCAACGATACGACCATGATTCCAGCTACCTATGTGAAGCGGGACTTTTCGGGTTTGGACTTCTCGATATCGGGGTATCAGATCGTACAGCGAAGCGCTAGTGCGATTACCAACGACACCTTGTTTGGCGTCAGGGTGTAGGTTGTCGTCGATTAACTGGTATTCCAATCCAAGATAATTCGCTGCTTGTCCAGGTTCGGCGAAGTCGGACACGAAGTATTTAACTCCGCTATTGGCCCCCTCTGTGAGTTTGAATTCAAAATCAAATTCAAAGGGGCCATATGCCTTCTTTGAAACGAGGTCCCCTGCCTTGGAACCGGCATGGATTACTAACGCCCCATCTTTTACTTCCCAGTCTTTATCAGAAAAAACGTTTATCCCCTCGGCGCTTCTCCATTCATTCGCTTTTCGGCCATTGAAGAGACGCGTCCAACCCTGTGCTTTTTCCGAACTGCTCAGGGAATTGGGTTTGATATTGCGAATGTAAATTCCCTCAGGTGGGGATAGTTTGGGTATCTTTGTATTGATCCTAAGGTTACGCCAGCGGACTTTGTAGCCCTCGTTTTCTGAACCTCTGATGCTGTGAACTTGGAGCCCAATGAAACCAGAAATCGTTTCTTCATCTACAAGGTGAGAAACTTGTTTCCCGTTGAGAAAAGTTTGTACCTCGTTTCCGATACATTCGATGCGGGCGGTGTTCCATTGCTCTTTCTTGAATAGATAACGAGCTGGCTCGTTGTAACTGACTGGATACAGCCAGCCTCGATTTGCTTCATCGTAAATTCCAGCAGACCACGCACGTTCGGTCGTATCTAATTCGAATTGGTATCCGTAGACTCGGCCATCTGGGAGATCTGGATTAGGCTTCGTGTTACTGCGAAATTGTACACCTGAATTGAGGCCATCCTGAACCCACACTTCAAACTCCAGAACGAAATCCGTATAGGCCCTCTCGGTCGTCATAAAAGAGTTAGGTGTATTGGCGACACTGGTTCCCGTAACCTCTCCATTTTTAATTTCGAACTTGGCTAAGCCTCCAAGCTGTTCCCATCCCTCAAAGGAGTTGCCGCTCAGAAGCGGTTCCCAGTCGTCGGCGAAGGAAGCGAGCGATATTAGGAGGGATAAGGAAGTCGTTGTCAGGATCCAGGTAAGCTTTTCCATACAGGTGTTAGGATGCTGGCATATGATCGACTATCAAGCAGTTTGTTGTGTAGGTGGGCTTGAATGGCGGAATTGGTTTGGCTATCGCGTCGGGGTGTCGCCTTTGTTGAATACTGGAATTTTCTCTTCAATCCTTTGTGTAGACCCGCTTGTTGAATGTTTACAGGTCCTCATCCTGGCTGATGCTTTGTAGGGAGGGTTTGGTTTCAGTTGCTAAACCGCTTCCAAAGTAATAATCGGGGTGACTAGTGGGATTCGGAACCGGTTACCACCTAGGGTACATTAATTTACTTTGGTAACTAGGCGAATGACTTACCATTAACCTGTATTAGCCTGTACTGATTGTGACAGGAAATTAAATGACGAGCACATTTTTTCAAGCAGTCCCTAAGATCGCCCAATCATCAAATACGTGAAGCGGCAGGATCTCATCGCTAGAAACATTACCATCATCCCATGACCAGAAAATGTATTCTACTCATCGATACGATCGACCTGCTGCTTGTCCTTAATACGGGTTACCATTGCATCTATCATTCGTCTATTGAACAAAAAGTTCCGTCTGTATAGCCGCCTCTCAAGGACCAAACCGGTTAATTGGACCAGGTATTTTCAAAAAGCGTCCGCTTCTCAGCAAGTCTATCAATATCGGGTCTTTTGATTACTCCATGACCGCGGTAGGCAATCGTGTCTCGCTGGTGTTCTTTGGATATGATCAAGCGTATTGAGAGGTAGCAAATTGAACAAAGCAATGTCTAACACAACCTGTACTCCAACCGGTGAGCGATTCGTCTCACGGTTTGCGATTAACGTTATCTTTAGAATAGAAACGGGGAGTTCAATCCCCACAATCCAAAAAGAGAAATAAATGATTCACAGAGTCAAGAGAAGACAGTCATTAGCAAAGTTGTGTATTCCAGCCATTTGGTGAGTACTGTACGAATTCAGATACTGGGAGATATTGACCACCTAAAGCCTCAAGCATTGTGATTTTTACTAAAATATCTTAACAATATATGTTAGATTTATATATAAATACTATTTATTAGTATATAATTATAAGTTAGCTATTTCGTTTGATAGCCATGATAAATATAAGTAGTAATAAGAGCGGTCCTACTACGCCTATGATCGATCTTACGATTTCGTTGTGGCGATCCTCAACAACCAATCCACGTAAAAATGGGCTAGCAGTAACGTCGTATCTTTTATCTTTTTTATTCATTCAATTGTGCATTATTTTTACCACAAATAGTCAGTCAAGTTCGGCGAATAACTCATCGCTTCTAGTAGCCGACAAAGTCTTAATTGAGAGGAGCAGAACATTCTGATTTCCAGCAACATAGATCGTGCTAAAACCATCGGCATCCACCGAGAACAGGGAACGTGCGGCAGCTAGGTTTAGGCGTAATGTTTTTGCGGAACCTTCAATAATTAGAACTCCACCGCTGCAATTGATTTTTTTCGCCAGAATTCTCTCACTATGAATAATACCATCCGTTTCTAAAGTCGCAACAAACGCAATTGATCGCTCGCGAAGCAATTCAAAGAATTTTGTTATTTGCGAAGGATCTCCAGCGACTTTTTTGGCTAGCTTTGGAACGAAAGGATAGCGCTCTCGATCAATTCTGACGTGGCACTCTGCTTCTTCCAAAGAAGAGTCCGCTATAATTTTGCCCCAGTCCAGTGCCTTTACCAGCGGAGAGCAACAAATCTGTAAGACTTCGAAATTGCGCTTATTTCGAACTTCAATGCGACCCGGAGACTCACAGCATTCGCAGCGCGAGACGCGAGCATACATACGATGATTACTTGTACTATCCAATTGGAGGCTTTTCTCGCAGTCTGCAATTAGATTCGAACTTTCGATACAACTTAATTCTATTTGCCGCCTTCTGGCAATTAAGGTGGCGTAAGCATGGCGAGTTTGTAAATAGTACTCGGGCAAAGAGGTTAATCGACGAAACAGTTCGACAAAATTTGGCTTTAAAGCAATAAAGCCGTCCTCGTCAGTCTTTATAATCAATCCACGGCGATTTTGACTTTTAGGCTTGGCTTCCCGATACTCCCAATGGACGCGGTTCATAGCTGAATTGAGCTAGGGTTGTTTTCGCTGCATATCTGAGTAGATACTCGTGTTTCAGGACAGAAACAGGCGATCCTGCTGGCCAGCCGCCATATTTCATCATTTAGAACAGCAATTTCCTTAGGAATTTTTAATAATATAGCAGATTCGGTTTCTCTGCTTATTTGAGGAGAGCCAATCACAAGTGGTACATTGATTCCAAGATCGATTGCACAGGCTTTAGCGATTTTTCCGAGGTCAACCAGCTTTTGATCATCGGGAGCCAATATTTCGCACCGTATAGGAATAAAACGTTCAACCATCCCAAAATTCTAGCGTATGTATTCCATTTTCTCCACTCCAAGAAGAAAAAATTATACCCGTAAAAGTATTTATTCTCTTTAGCCAATTAGTATGGCTAATATGAAAATCGGTCGGGGTACCTTTATTTTCGGGTTATGAGACACTTTCGAAGCAGTGATAATTAACTGCATTTGCTAACTCTTTTATTTCCCTTAAATGGTGAGTCTTTTTTACAAATAGTACAATTACATAAAAAAACGGGCTATGCCGAAGCATAGCCCGTTTGCTTTTATTTTAGGAATAACTAATTTTTTAGAAACGACCAGAAAGTCTAAAAGTCGCGTGAATTGGTGCACCAACCGTTACCTGTCCACTTCCGTAGGAGTTCGGGAAATACAACTGATCTGTAACGTTTTCAATGTTAAGCTGGAACCGGAGATTCTCACTTACCGAGTAATAGGCAGCAACATCCAAACGATCGTAGGAAGGTAATTGGGTACTACCCTTGCCAACTGTATCACCCTTATGAATATAACCAAGTCCTAAGCTAAACTGATCATTAACTTTGACTAGATTCCATACCGAATAGCTATTTTCCGCCACTTCCGCTGGCGCAGTCCCGTCAACAATGTTAGCCCCTGCTGAAATAAACCAATTCTCCGTAACGGTTCCAGTTGCAGTAACTTCAAGGCCTTTTGTAGCGGTTTCGGTCACTGCGTAGTCACCATCCGCCACTGAGCCGGTTGGCTTGACAGCATTAGAGCGATACAAAGCGGCTGTCATACTCAACCCATTTGTTAGTTCGTATTTAACCCCAAACTCTGTATTTTCGTACACGTCAGGATCAGTCTTCTGCTTTTTGCTACCTTTCAAATCAGCATACTGTCCGCCACTTTTCGGTATGAATGACTCGCTGTAGCTACCGTACAATGCGAGGTTTTCCTGGGCCTTGTAAACGAGGCCGAAGCGAGGCGAAAACTCCTCATCAACTTTTGATGCACTCCCTCCAGAGTTGCCATAAACATCCACAACTGACAGATCAAAATCATCAAACCGTCCGCCGATAACCATGTCGAATTGGTCAGTTAACGAGATTTCGTCGCTGAAGTAAATTGAACTAACACTAAGATCAGCTTCCGTTTCATCGTACTTTTCTGTTGTGAAATTAAAACTAGGGATTGCCAACCGACGTGCTATGGGAACTGTAATTTTTTCTCCTTTGGAATTATTATCCAAGTTGTCTGTATCCATGTAGAAGCGATCATTGTCGTTGCTTGTGTCGATCTCCTCGAATCCGACAACGAACTTGTGACCAATACCACCTAGCTCTTTCTCACCGATTAGATCTAATGAATAGATAGTACTGCCCCTATTAGTCGTATCACGATAGCCAGATAGGGTTACGGTGTTAGCTGCGGAGTCGTAGCTACTCGCATACAGATTTTGATAGAGTTTTGAAAAGTCGTTGTCGGTAAACCTCAACCGGAGTTTAACGTCGCTTTCGAGCTGCTGATCGACAGTCAGACTTAAAACATCCGAGTCCAAACTTGAATAGTTCTCTTCGCTGTCGCCAAACGTTATATCCGCCAATGATTCAACCGGTATACCACTCTCAGATGGTATTCCCCGGTCAATGAACCGTTTATGGTCAAGCTTCTCGTACGAAATGTTAACATTCGTAGTTTCACTGAGATCAAAGTTAAAGGTCGGGTTAAAGCCATTATTGTCACCGAAATAGAAATCACGATGGTTCTTTAGATCCTCAAGGTAAGCATTCAGACGAAACGCACCGTTCAAACCAAGCGATACGTTGGTGTCCAGACCCATATAGCTTTCGCTCATATCATCCAGCGAAAGTGAGTAATTGGTAAAATTCTCACCCGCGATAGCTTTCTTTGTAACTCTGTTTATCAGACCACCTGTGCCACCGCGGCCAAAGAAAAGAGCATTCGCACCTTTAAGCACCTCGACCTGCTCTATGTTGTAGAGTGGCCTGAAATACTGTACATCGTCTCGAACGCCATCCACGAAAAAATCAGCTGTTGATTTTACGCCTCTAAACAAGATGTCATCTCGGTGACCTTCTCCCTGTCCCGCATCAATGCCTGGAGTGTAATCAGCAATATCAGCCAATCCTGTCATGTCTTGAAGCGACATCAGATCAGCTGTCAAGATGGCCAAGCTTTGTGGAACTTCGTTAATCGGGGTCGGTGTTTTGAGGGCATTTACCTCACTCGACTGCAAATACTCGCCCATTACGACGAAGTCATCCAGTTTTACAGTTTCGCTTTCTTGTCCATGCAAACTCGAAAAACCTGCCAAGAGAAAGGCGGTAATAGTTATAGTACTTAATTTTTTACTTTTCATTTTCATGTTAGTTTGAATTTTTTGGCAAGTTGCCGATATCAGTGCGTACTTTGCCTAATAGGACAATTTACTCTTAAGTAATCCGATATTCTACCCCGATCGGGAGCAAAACTGCTCCGTGCTGGAGCCTGTTCACCACAATTAAGAATCTTCTCGTAGAAGAGATAACGACCGGAGGTAAATCTTCACCTCAATTTAGTGGCCCACCGACGAATCATTTGTCAGTTTTGCGAAGAATCAAACATTGTTTTGGAAGCGGGATACACCTAACGAAAAACGGTATAAAGAAGTTTATAAATTTCGCAGCACTTGATCAAAAATGGTGGATTTTCGGAGATTCTATAACCAACAGGCTTTATGCAATGAGGATTATCTAGCCCAATCCGCCAAAAAAGCCTTAGGGTTTAATCCGAAACAACCCCGAAAAGCCCTAGCAAAATGACTAGGGTTCGCATATCCGACTGCGTTGGCAACTTCCAAAACCGTGTACCTGCGACTGAGCAATAACTGACGAGCCCTATCCATTCGGCATTGTCTTAAATAACCGAAAACAGTTATGCCGAACCGATCTCGGAACCCGCGTTTCAACTTGAATTCGTTCAGGGCAAATTTCCGACTTAAGCCAGCGATGGAATGATCCTCGTCGAGATTCTGTTCCAAGTAACTGGCGGCTGCTGCGAGGGCTTCTTCATCCCTGCTTCTGTAGCATGGTTCTGACTTTGAAGATCCGGAAATGAATTTTGAGTCGCAAACCCGTGCTAAAAATTCGAGGGTCATAGACTCGACCAAGAGCCGATCGCTGGGTGAAGCACCTTCATTGCCAAGCAGACTCTCTGACAGGTTTCGCATTCGCGCGTCTTGAATTCCCTTTGTCAGAATCGCTTCTTCGCGCTGTGAACAGCTGTAACAAGCTTTTCTTGCGTGGAGGAGATTATCTTCCTCGCTGACCAAACCTTGCCACAACTCTCTCGAGCATTCAATTACGCCTATCTGAGATTCGCACTCAAACGATGTTGCTCCCGTCCACTCTTCAAGGGAAATGACAAACCATTCCCCTGCGCTAGCAGAGGTTGCTCCCTCATCAGGCAGGGCTACGGAAACGCGGCCCTTGGCCACGAATACGATCTGCAAGAAAGATTCAAAGGGCCACGAAAAGCAGTTCGACGCTCCTGGGATCCGGTAGACGCCAAACGACAATCCCTGACGCTGAGTGAATTGCCGCCGCCAGACATCTATATCGCCGAATCGGGAAATGGATTCATAAGGTTGTTGGAAGGCACAGGACATCATTTTTTAAAGAAATTGAATCTCAATAACGGGTTAAATCAGACTCGTCTGCAAAAGCTGGTCAATTCTTTTTTAGGCCAATAAAGCACTTTTAACGAAGGGTACTACCTCCTTCTCAATGATTCGAAAGCACTGGAGATCCCTCCATCCGGCAAAGAGGAAACCGACTCTGTCGCCTCTTGGTAATTGGCATAGGCTGCGAAAACCGTTCTGCCTACGGGGATCTTGTTAGCCTGAATTCGCAGCATTCCTGGATTGGTCGTGCCATTGACCACCTCATCTTGGTTGTGGGCTACAAATTTTCCCACCTTTTGTTGGCTGAAACCGAGATCTGCTGTTATCTAGGGAGAAACATTTTTTTCAATTAAAAATGTGTAGAGTTTACTATCTATGCTGAATTAACCAGCATTGATTATGAATGGAAATTAGAAGGGTAGCGGGGGTTAATTGTGCGGCAGCCTCTGGGCTCCCCTCAGTATTCGGATTATCTGTTTGGTTTTGCGTACTGTCTTTTTCATCGATGATGCCCGTTCGCTGATTGTCCAAAATCACCTCATCAAAAGTGGACTAGGTCGCGGGGCTCCGATTAAAATGAGATTGGCAAACAAGTAGCAGGAAACGGCCCAATAAATTGCTTAGTAGCTCTCATACAGAGGGTTAAATGGGGTGGCTAACGGGATTCGAACCCGCGACCCCCGGTACCACAAACCGGTGCTCTAACCAACTGAGCTATAGCCACCATCCTTGGAAAAAGGAGGTTTTTAATTCCACTGAGGGGTAGGGCTGTCAATGCCTTTTTGAGGGAGAACAGGTATTGATCCGAATAGATGGGATGGCCCTTGAGGCAATGCATGTTTCAATGACGCGATTCGTTCTAGATCTTGACCTTCCAGAGGGGGTTCTTAGATCTTACTTCGATGAGCCGTATCGAGAACGCCTTCAGTACAGCCGAAGCGGAAAATCGCTCTGCTTTCGTTTCCTATGTCTGCGCGGGGGATCCCAATGCGGAGGCTTCGTTGGAGATTTGCCGTACCTTGATTAAATCAGGCGTGGACATTCTGGAAATTGGTGTACCTTTTTCTGATCCGCTGGCGGATGGTTTAACTAACCAACTTGCTGCCGAACGAGCTCTCGAAGCGGGGACTACGGGGGAAGACGTTTTCAATTTGGTGCGGTTCTTGAGGAAGGAGAACGATACGGTTCCGGTGGTCTTCTACACCTATTACAATTTGATGTTCAGCGGCGGGTTGGATGCCTATGTAGTTGAAGCGAAGGAAGCAGGAGTCGATGGTTTACTGGTTCTTGATCTGCCCCCGGAAGAAGCGGAAGACTACATGGCGTCTTGTGAGCGTTGCGGCATGAAGACCGTGTTCCTGCTCGCCCCAACGACTCCAGAGGAAAGGGTCAGGTACATCGCTCAGTGTGCGACAGGATTCATTTACTACGTGTCCCGAACAGGAGTCACTGGCGTGCGAGACAATCTAGCCTCGGATCTTGGGGAGATGGTTACGATGATTAAAAAGCACTCGGACAAGCCGCTTGTGGTTGGTTTTGGAATACATAATCGCGAGCAGGTTCAATCTGTATCCGAGCTGGCAGACGGGGTAGTTGTTGGTAGTGCAATCGTGAATATAATCAAGGAAAATTTGGGCGACGAGTCTACCATTTTGAGCCGCATGGGTGAATTGGTGACGGACTTAGTTGAGGGAACTAAAATCGGCTAGGAGATGGTGCGATAGATTTGATTTGGAACGAGGAGATCTTTCATAACCAAAAAATAGCCGCGGCAGTAGCAGGGGCTTTAGAAAAGTTGGACACCTTTTTGTGATCAGCCTTTTTGTTCAGTCAGAATTAAGCAGAGGGCCCGATTCAGAGCTCCAACACCAAAGGTTAGAAACGACAGGACGATGTTGATCCCGTCCTGAAGCAACTGTTGCACGGCTGTTTCCATCAACTCCTCGTCCTTTGATAGTGCATTTCCTTCCTTTATATATGGGAGTACTTGAAAGGGGTCGATTATTTTTCAACATAGTATAATGTAGCGTTCTCTGGTTCGGAAGTTTTTCAACCCGAGGGGTATGCCAAGGGTTACCGGCCGGCGAATATTCCAATCTGGTTCAAATCGAGTTCATCCGAATTCTTCGATTCAAGATCTGCGGTATCCTGCTTCATGGGATAATCCGAGACAAAGTCGCGAAAGTAGACGAGTTGCATCCTGCCATTAGAGTGCTCGACGATAGCTGACAACGATTCGACCCAGTCGCCGGAATTTAAGTAGTGAAGGCCTCCGATCTTCTTGTTGTCGGGAGTATGGATGTGTCCGCAAATGACGCCGGTGCATTCTTTGGCTTGGGCTAGTTTGGTAATCTTCTCTTCGAAGCTTGAGACGAAGTTGACTGCGGCTTTTACTTTGGCTTTGATCGCTTTACTAAGCGAATAGTACTCCTTTCCTCGCCATGCTCGATACTTGTTGTACCAGCGGTTCAATGACATGAGGAACTTGTATCCCCAATCTCCCAAATGAGCGAGAAAGACGAAATTTTTAGTGATGGTATCGAAGACATCACCGTGAAGGACTAAGTATCTCCCGGATTTGGACTCGTGGATAAAGTCTTCCACGATCGAGAGGGACCCAAACTGCATGGGAAGAAAACGTCCGAGGATGTCGTCGTGATTTCCTCGAACGTATATTACATCGAGCGTCTTCCTCTCAATGCGCTTGAGGATAAAGCGGAGGAACTTAGTATGTTCTGAGGTCCAAAGGCTTCCCCGGTTGAGTTGCCAGCCGTCGATTATATCGCCGTTGAGAACCAGTTTCTTGCAGCGTGTGTTCCGAAGAAAATGCATCACTTCCTTGACCTTTGAATTCTCCGTGCCGAGGTGCAGGTCGGAGATGAAGATGGTCTTGTAAATTCGGGGAGCTCTCTTCATGGTTTGGATTTGAGAATGGGTGATCCAATTACGATGACAATTGATTTGCTCGAAGAAGTTCTGGCGAGAAAAATTGGCATTTTAAGCATGATCTTAACAATCCTAGACAGGCCAATTTCCATGGGAGCGATCGGGAATGAGCAACCCTTTTCTCCAGAAGGATGTTATGACTGATTCAAACGAATCTCTATTTGTTCTGACAGGCTGCACTGCGGTGGGTAAGACGAAATGGGCTCTCGAATGGGCTGAGTCGAATGATGCGGAAATCGTGTCCTGTGACTCGTTATTGTTTTACAAGGGGATGGATATCGGGACTGCTAAACCAACTAGCGCTGAGCGAGCGCGTGTGCCTCATCACTTGATCGACATCTGTGAACCACACGAACGGATGGATATTGCTGCGTTCTTGCCTCTCGCGATCGCCGCTGTGGAGGACATACGGGTACGGGGGAAGAAAGTCTTGGTGACAGGTGGGAGCGGATTCTACCTCAAGGCTTTTTTTTCGCCGGTCTTGGACTCGGTCCGAGTTTCAACTAAAACGAAGGAAGCAGTAAGAAGCCTAGAACAAGCGGGCGGCTTGGCTAAGATGGTAGAGATCCTAAGGTCACTGGATCCGGAGTGTGAAGGTGAATTGGACATTCAAAACCCGAGACGTGTTTTGAAGGCGTTGGAGCGCTGCATGGAAACGGGTAAGTCGATGAGGCAATTGAAGACGGAACTTTGGAGTCAGAAGAATCCGCTTACTGAAATGTCTAAAAAGCTGGTTGTGCTCGATCGCGATCGGGAAGAATTGGATGTTAGAATAGAAGAACGCGTCGAGGCGATGCTCAAAGAGGGTCTCGTGGAAGAGGTGAAAAGACTGAGAGCAGAGGGATTTGAATCGAATCCAAGCGGAGCGGGATCTATAGGGTATCGCGAAACGCTCGCCTACATAGATGGAGAAATTGAATTTGAGAATCTCGCCAGTAACATTGTTGTTGATACGCAACGATTGGCGAAAAAGCAGCGAACCTGGTTTCGTACTCAATTGCCGGTTTCTAAAACCATTAACTTAACCAAGAGCCCTCACTTGGAAATTACCCCGTTATTTAGATGACACTTAATAATCAACTTCTAGTCGCTCTCTTCGGTCTGGGACGAGCGGGTAAATTTCAATTGGAAAGCATACGGTCTAATCCCGGCGTTTCGCTGATTCATGTTGTGGATACCGATTTGGAAAAGGCGAAGGCAGTCGCGAATGAGTTTGGATGCGAATACGGTCGTTCGGTGGATGAACCGCTTTCGAATGCTGGCATCGATGCGGCTATTATAGCGACTCCAACGGGCGAGCATTTTGGTCAGATTGTGGCCTCACTAAATGCGGGTAAAGCGGTTTTCACCGAAAAGCCCTTAGGCAGTGGTCTTGAGGAAATCGACACGTGTTTCCAACTGGCCCGAGAAAAGAGGCTCCCTTTGTTTGTCGGTTTTAATCGGAGATTCGATCCGTCTCATTCCAGTCTCGCACAAAGTGTGCGCGGAGGGGAGATCGGAGCTCTCCAGTTGGTTCGGATCACGTCTAGGGACTCGCCGCTGCCGAGAATGGACTACATCAAAACGTCGGGCGGGATCTTTCACGACTGCATTGTCCATGACTTGGACATGATACGTTTTATCTCCCAGGAAGATCCGATAGAAGTCTACTCGGTTGGCAGCAATTTCATACCTGAGATTCAGGCGTTTGACGATTTGGATAATGTGCTTGTGAGCCTGCGGTTTGCCAGTGGCCTACTCGCGAGCATCGATGTCAATCGGTTTGCCTCCTATGGCTACGACCAACGAATAGAAGCTTTCGGAGAAAAGGGCATGTTGCATTCAGAGAACCGTTATCCGCTATCTACCGTACTTTCATCGGAAGCCGGAGTTTCGCGACCCCCGATCGAGTTTTCGTTTCCCTCACGATACCGAGAAGCCTATCATTGCGAACTGGAAACTTTTCGAAAGTGTGTCGTTAAGGGAATTCCGTTGCCGATCACTTACGAGGACGTTCGAATGAGTTTTCTGCTATCGGATCTGGCAGAGTGCTCCTATCGGGAAGGCCGCCCCATGCGAGTAGAAGGCTGAGATTTATGCGTGGGGAAAGGCGAGAGTATGCTGGTTTGACAAGATCACTGAGAAGGGTCGCGATTTACGGGGCAATGCTTGGGAGTATGCTTCTGGCCTCCTTGTTTCTGATTGCGTGGAACGAATGGGAGTTTGGGCATTCGCTATTTTCTCATTTGTGCCACCAGAAAAGTGAAAGGAGCTTTGGCTTTGGTCCGTCACATCTGGCGGTTTGCTCCCGTTGTATTGGTATTTACTTTGGTATGACGGGAAGTTGTGCTATCGCATGGTTGCAAGCGAAGAAAGTCTTCACTTTGAACCCTTGGGTGGGGATGATCTTGGGGATTAGTGCCATCGCTAACCTGCTCGACTTTGGGTTTGAATGGTTTGGGTTTTACCAAAATACGATTTGGACACGTGCCTTGCTGGGATTGCTTACAGGGATATCTCTGGTCCTATTCGTTTTGTTGCGATCTCCTTATCGAATGGATCGAAAAGAAGAGAAAGCGGCATCTATGCACTTGCTCGAAAGGGGTTGATTGAAATGCTCGCGATATGTCTGACGAACCCGGTATTGTGAATTTAGACGATTGTCCGATGAAGCCAGGCCTTGCAGCCGGTGGAGTGGTGGCCTTCGTGCTAACGCTCTTTCCCATGTCGTACGCCCTCTGCTGCCTGCCCCTGGTGCTGGGAGGTTTCTTCGCGACAACCATATTCTGCTTCAAATACAAAGTCAGGCTGGAGCTTAAGTATGGAATGAAGATTGCAATACTGGCTTGCCTACTAGGATTTGGGGCTTCGACGGTCGTCTACGATCTGGTTTGGTTAGCGTTCGACTATCGAATTGGATTCGAATGGTATGTCTCCTTTCTGATCGGGCTGGCGGAGTCTGCGCCTCCCCCCTCAGGAGATCAGTTGTTCGAATCAATCGAACTCCTCAGAGAGCAGTCTTTTGGCATTGGTACATTTGTTCAGCAGATTTTCACCGTGATTCTCGCATCCGGAATTGGCGGGGCGATCGGAGGTGCCTTGGCGTCCGTGCTTTTTAAGAAAGGTGCTCTCGGTCAATAGGCCACGGCCCATCAAGCGAGGTTTCATAAACCTGGAGGAACTATTTAGTTTCGGACGCCTGAGATAGGATGTCGTACATTCGTGAGACCATATCCTTCGGGTCTTCCAAAAGCCCGGCTGCGACCATGGAGTTATCAAACGCTTGCAGTGCGATCAATTTCGCCAAGTCAGGATTCGTCTCACGCTGCGTATTCAAGTTTTTCATTAGCGTGTGCCTCGGGTTGATTTCGAATAGCACCTCGGTGGGCATCCCTGGCTGTCCCATCTGCTGCATCATTCGACGCATTTGCGAAGACATGGCGTCTGGGGTTAGCGCCATTGCGGGGCTGTCTACAAGTCTTTCTGAAATCTTCACCTCCTTAACGCGTTCGCCAATAGTCTCTTTGAGCCAGGAGCAGAGAGCATTGCCCTCATCTTCGCTTAGGCTTTCCTCGGAGGATTGAGGTACTTCGTCCAGTTTGAGGTCACCCTGATCGGCGGATACGAGAGTCTTCTCTTCGTATTCGCGAAGGTTGTTCATGACGTATTCGTCGACGGGTTCGTAGAGAAACAGCACTTCTAGCCCCCGTGCCTTGAAGCCCTCTAAATAGGGACCGCTTTCGATCGACTCGCGGTTCTGGCCGGTAATGAAGTAGATCTCTTTCTGCGCCTCCTTCATCCGAGAAATATAGTCGGTTAGGGATGTCTTCTTTCCTTTTTCCTGGGCGGAAGATTCGAAGTAGAGAAGCTTGGCCAGCTCGTCCTTGTAGGTCATGTCGATTGCCACACCCTCCTTTAGAAAAAAACCGAACTTATCGAAGAACTCCTGGTACTCTTCGGGCCGTTTCTTTGCTTCGGTATTCAGGAATTTCAAGAAACGTTTGGTGATCACGCGCCCCAGCTTCTGGATGAGCGAACGATCCTGCATGGTCTCGCGGGAGATATTCAACGGGAGGTCCTCGCTATCGACGACTCCCTTCGCGAAGCGCATCCACTCAGGCAGAAGCTCAGTGGGTTTCGAGTCGATTAGAACCTTGCGGCAATAAAGTGCCACTGCGGGATCAATGCGACCGAATCCTGCACGTTCTGGATTCTCCTTCGGAACGAAAAGCAAGGCTTTGATCGCGAGAGGGGCGTCGGCGCTGAAATGGAGTCGATATCTCGGCTCATCCCATGCGTTTGCCTGAAATTTGTAGAACTCAGTATACTCTTCGTCCTTGATTTCCGTTTTGCCGCGCAGCCAGAGGGCATCTATCGTGTTGACCTTTTCATCATTCAGTTTGATCGGAAACTGGACAAAGCTAGAGTATCGCTTTATTATCTCTTTGATAGTTTCATCCTTAGAGAAGCTGTTATCACCATCTTTTAATGAAAGGATGATTTTGGTTCCTCGGCGTTGGCCCTCCACTTCTTCTACTTCGTAGCTACCGGTTCCCGTGCTGGTCCAAACATGACCCGATTCGCCTTCCTTCCATGAGCGCGAGAAGACTTTGACCTCATTAGCTACCATGAATGCGGAGTAGAACCCGACCCCGAACTGGCCGATTAGATTGTCGTTCTTGGTACCACCTTCTTTGAGAGCCTCAAGGAATTGCTTAGAGCCCGAATGGGCGATCGTACCGAGGCTCCTGACCATTTCATCTTTGGTCATGCCGATTCCAAAGTCCTGAATGGTGATGGTATTGGCGGTGTCGTCGGTGGATATCTTGATTTCAAGCTCGAGGTCTTTGTCGAAAATCTCCTTCTCGGTGATTTTAAGGTGACGGAGCTTTTCGGAAGCGTCGGACGCATTGGATATCAACTCGCGAACAAAAATCTCCTTTTCGGTGTAGAGCGAATGGATGACGATATCTAGGAGCTGTTTGATTTCCGCCTGGAACTCATGTTTTTCTACTTTGGGTGTGCTCATATTTGAATATGTCTATTGCTTGGTTAAAACCTAAATGCGTTACCGACTCAGCAATCGGCTTCAAGTTCATTTTTTTGCTTTAGGGAAAACGATTGATCCTGCGATTGGCGGTTGTTCCGATTTCAGGACTGGTTGCGGCAGGAGATGCTGACCCGAAGCCCCGTTTACTAAACTTATCCGGCACAGCGTTTATCCCCGTTGACTGGATCGGGCCGCTGCCACGTTATCAAACCTTTTGAAATAAGGTATCGGCCTGATTTGGTTAGTGAAGAACCAGATCCCGCAGAGTCAGATAACAAGTTTGCTTAGTTTTTCGTGTCCGGAGTCTCGATCTCGGTTCCGTGGACATTGTCTTCTTCCTCTTCAGAAGTGGTGAGCACTTTGTGGATGCACCAGGAGAAAAGGCAGGTTACCGAACCGACTGAAACAATCATTATAATCCATCCGCCTACTGTCATTCCGCTTTCCCTCCCCGACCGTTTGGTTTGAATTTCGGCGCTATGGCAGTGAGTATCGTGAAAAATGCGGCTACGAGGATGATGAGCGCTACACTGAAACGAGCGACTCCATTCGGTTCGATAAACAAGTCGTTAACGTAGGAAGAGTAGTCTTGCTCGCCGGTGAGGATGTTGTAGCCGAAAACATTTTGGATAGTCCAAAGGGCAAAAATAATTAGGAGAAAAGCAGGCGTGACGTACTTCATGATAATTCCGTAGATGTGGGGGACCTTGAAGAGAGCTCCTTGGTTCGCCATCCTCAGTCCTTGGTTGATCCCAATCACCCAACCGAAAATGATGATTTGGATGGTCGCCAGAATGAAGATTAGAAAGGTGCCTACCCAAAAATCTATGGTGTCGAGGGCCTTTAGGTCTTTGCTGAAGTAAACTACGAATCCGCTACCTAAGGCGGTTATGATTCCAAGGACGCTCACGGACTTTTTCCGATCGATATCCATGGATTCCTCGAGAAACGCAATGCCTGGCTGAAGCATCGAAAGGGAGCTTGTAACTGCTGCTAGGAACAGGAGGAAGAAAAAGAGAAACCCGAAAAAGGCCCCGGCGGGCATTGAAGCAAAAACCATGGGCAAGGCATTGAATCCCAAGCTCAAAGTCGAGCCTGCGGCTCCGGCGATTCCTAGGAAGGTGAAGGCTGCCGGCACGGTCATAAGACCCCCCAAGCCAACCTCGCAAAACTCGTTTGCGGAAGTTGCCGCTAAACCGCTCAAAACGACGTCATCTTTTCGTTTGAGATAGCTAGAATAGTTGATGATGACTCCGAAACCTATACTGAGCGAAAAGAATATTTGACCGGCCGCGTCCAGCCAGAGTTGAAAGTTCAAAAGCTGTTGCGTGAGTGAAACCCTCCGAACTCTCAGCGATTCATCTGAGGTGGCTCGGGCAGTGGCGGTGGCGATCGCGTTATCTCCAACAACTTCGTTGATCTTGGTCCAAACCCCATCGCTACTCTGCGATTCGACGATGGTCTTAGAGGGGTTCCACATGTACCCGAGGCCGTTGTTGACGTTCAGATCGGGATTGGCTGGATCGGGTGTTCCAATTGTGAGAACTCGAATTAGAACGACAAAAGCAAGTATCATGAGCGCAGGCATTGCATACTTGCAAAATAGCTCGATACCTCGAGACAAGCCTCGATAAATCAGAATAAAATTGAGGGTAAAAACGGCGACGAGAAACCAGCCCACTTGTTTTATCCCAAAGCCAAAGGCAGATCCGTCAGCGCTAGCTCCAACGAAGGCGTCAAAAAACGTGCTCGCTTCTTCTCCATTAGTGAAGTCCAGATTGCCAGCGAGAAAGTTGACCGAGTACCCCAGACACCACGCCTCGATGTAGACGTAGTACATGTATATCATGACAGGAATAAGCACCCCAATTACGCCAAAGTATTTATAGGTCGATTGCCCTGTGATGGCGGCTAGAATTCCTGGGCTGGAATTACGGCCTTTTTGTCCGCCGGCTCGGCCCATGGCCCATTCCGCCCAGCAAATGGAGATACCAATGATGAGAAAGGAAACGAAATAGGCGAGCATGAAGGCACCTCCTCCGTGTTTAGCTGCTAGCCCAGGAAAGCGGAGGAAATTTCCAAGTCCAACAGCGCTCCCGGAGACGGCTAGGATAATCCCGATGCGAGAATTCCAGGATTCTTTAGGGTTGAAGGAACTCATTAATCTATGGTTTTAGGGAGAGGCAACTTGAACGCCAGAAAAAAGACTCGATCGCAATTTTTGGAGAGAACCACGGCATTCTGAAACGTCGATCGCACATGACGCTGGACACTGCTGTCTTGAACTCTCTTTATCCCCTTTAGATTCATGTTTCCGGTAGTAGACAGGTACGTGCTTTATGAATGGCTCAAAATCTTTGGGCTCGTTCTTGGAGCGATGTTTGGTCTGCAGTTGATTGTCGAGGTACAGGACAGCTTTTCAGATCTGCTCTATTACAGTGCGGACCTTGGGGAGATAATCTTCTACTACATGGTTCTCGCTCCGAGCTTTCTTACTATTTCTCTCCCGGCCGCAATTCTAGTATCCATATTATATGCGCTCGGATTACTCCACCGAAACAATGAATTCCTCGCCTTCCGCACTTCGGGTATGAGTGTGTCGCGGATCACGCGAACCTTGTGGTTTGCCGGAATCGGATTGTCAGTGGGCCTTTGGTATCTGAATGCTAGTTTAATTCCTTGGTCTGTCGAGGCGTCGAGAAAACTGATGGATACCTTGGAGTGGGACCAGCAGGCGGAAACCGTTGGATCGGAAAAGATTGGACTGGTTTATAATCTAGCCTTCGATAACCGAAAAGAGAACCGCATGTGGTTTATTAATCGGTTTAGCGAGTACAAGCAGATGGGCTTTGGGATAACCGTATCCATGATGGACCAGGATCGTCATGAAGTGCGTCGGATTTCTGCGGAAACGGGATTCTTCAGAGAAGACCAGGGTGATTGGATTTTCCTCAATGGTCGGGATAGTCGGTATGCGGCGGCGGATGCGGAATTGATAAGAACGTTGCCGTTCGAAAAGCTGGAAGCCAAGGAACTGGATGACGATCCTAGTTTGATGTTGCTACTTGGTGAGCGACCAAAGGATCTGTCTTTTCTCGAGCTCAAGATGATCACCGAGAATTTCACATTGGATGAGAACCCGAAGATACTCGAGTATCTGGTGCGACTTCAGGCCCTTATGGCGGGAGCGGCCAGTTGTCTGATCGTGACCGGGCTCGCAATTCCGTTCGCGGTCTCTGGGGTCCGTGTCAACCCTGCGGTGGGCGTTTCCAAGTCTTTGGCCCTGTTTTTTGTATACTACATCATGACGAGCGTTTTGAATTCTCTTGGCAAGCAAGGAGTTTTGTTGCCAGAAGTGGCGGCTTGGACTCCAAACATTTTCATGATTATTCTAACCTATGTATTGGTAAGACGGGTACGGTAATTTTTTTAATCAATCTCTAGGATTTGTCTATGTCACACAAGAGGACTGAAATATCGATCTTGATCGAGAGCGAAAGCGAACGTGAAAACGTTCTTATTCAAGGTTGGGTGCGTACGCGGCGCGATTCCAAGGACTTCTTTTTTCTCGAGCTCAATGACGGTTCGTGTATCAAGAATCTCCAGGTCGTGGTCACTCGGGAAATCAGCGAGTTTGAGACGCTAAAGTCGATTCGAACGGGTTCTTCAGTGTCGGTATTCGGCAATCTTGTCGCCTCAAAGGGGAAGGGGCAGAAATGGGAGGCTAGAGCCAAAGAGGTTGAGCTTTTGGGAGACTCACCTGAAAACTACCCATTGCAGAAAAAGCGTCACTCGCTCGAGTTCATGCGGGAGATATCCCACCTCAGACCGAGAGCGAACATGTTCGGTGCCGTTTTCAGGATTCGAAGCCGACTGTCCTTTGCGATTCATCGGTATTTCCAAGAAAACGGGTTTTTCTATGTGAATTCACCCATTATAACTGCGAGCGATTGCGAGGGAGCAGGAGACCTGTTTAAGGTCACAACGATCGATCTGCACGAGCCTCCGAGGTCGGAGGATGGACTCATCGACTTTTCCCAAGATTTCTTCTCACAGAAAACCTATCTAACGGTGAGCGGTCAACTTGAAGGGGAGGCATTCGCGACGTCGTTGGGCAAAATTTACACGTTTGGGCCGACGTTTCGGGCTGAGAAGTCGAATACATCGCGTCATGCGAGCGAGTTTTGGATGGTTGAGCCTGAAATCGCATTTTGCGATCTGCAGCAAGATATGGATTGTGCGGAAAGCTTTGTAAAATGGGTTACTCGGGAAGTGTTGGATACCTGCCAGTCGGATCTGGAGTTGTTCTACAACTTCGTGGACAAGAGGCTGGAAGAGCGCCTTCGATTTGTAGTCGAGCTACCCTTCCACCGCGTTTCCTACACGGAAGCCATTGAAATCCTCCACGCTTCTGGCAAGAAGTGGGAGTATCCAGTAGCATGGGGTGCTAATCTTCAGTCCGAACATGAGCGGTATCTGACTGAGGAGCATTTCAAAAGCCCTGTGACCGTCTACGACTACCCGAAAGAAATTAAACCGTTTTATATGCGGACTAATGACGACGAAAAGACAGTGGCTGCCATGGACGTTCTGGTTCCTGGCATAGGCGAGATTGTTGGAGGAAGCCAGAGGGAGGAAAGACTGGATGTTCTTTTGGAAAACATGAAGCACCACTGTATCAGCGAGGAAGACTACAGTTGGTATGTCGATTTAAGGCGTTTCGGTAGCGTGCCTCATGCGGGCTTTGGGCTTGGGTTTGAGAGGCTACTTATGTTTATTACAGGTATGGGCAACATTAGGGATGTGATTCCTTTTGCACGGACGCCAGGACGTATTTGAAACATTTCCAGTTTTACTTATGGATCCTATACGATATTTCAATAGGTACAATCAGGCGATTGAAACCGAGACGGTTTATGGCGAATCGTATTTAAGATGGACCTACGAGAAACCGTTCGGTCGACTGGCTTTGAATGTTATTGTAAAGCGTTCCTTGTTCAATATCTGGTACGGGTGGAGAATGGATCGTTCCAGTAGCCAATCAAAAGTGGGGCCGTTTATTGAAGACTACGGGATCGATGTGGGGGAGTGTGTCGAATCAAAGGAAAGTTTCGGCACCTTTAATGAGTTTTTCTACCGAAAGCTAAAACCTTCGGCCCGTCCACTATCTGGTGGAGAGGAGACGGTTTGCTTCCCTGCGGATGGGCGACACATTGCAATTCCGGACCTCTCAAGTATAGAAAGCGTTTATGTCAAAGGGCAAGCGTTTGACCTAACCGCATTTCTAGGAAGTGATGAGCTAGCGGATACATTTTCGCGAGGATCTTTAGTGATTTCAAGACTCTGTCCTGTCGACTATCACCGATTCCACGCGCCGGTCGCTGGAAAACTGGTAGACCAGAAGTTAATTGGGGGCTCGCTTTTCAGTGTGAGCCCGATCGCACTTCGCAGGAAACTGTCCTATTTATGGGAGAACAAACGCATACTGACTTTGATTGAAACGGAACACCGAGGGTTAGTCGCTTTCGTCGCGATTGGGGCGACCTGCGTGGGCCGCATTCATATGGCGAGAGGAAAAGGCGAGAGCGTGACAAAAGGAGGCGAGCTCGGCTATTTCGCGTTTGGAGGTTCGTGTGTGGCAACCTTTTTCGAAAAAGGCCGGGTGGACCTAGCCGATGATCTTGTCGCACAGTCGAGCAACTTAATAGAAGTGTATTCAAAGATGGGTGACCGCTTGGGAACGTGGCGTTAGATCTCTAGCTGGTCGATTCCGGTTCAGGGCTTGTGTTTTTAGCTGATAGGCACGCTTCGCAAATGCACGATTCGTTCCGGTAGCGAAAATCGCGATCCGGATGGGATTTGTCAGTGGCACCGCATTGTTCGCAAATGTGAAAGGGTTCTGCCTCGAATTTTTCTTTTTCAGCCTTTATGATCGCCACCCTTTTTTTCGACTTGAGCGTTAGCATAATATCTTTCCCGAAAAACAGGAAGTAGTTGGATACGCTGGCGGTGATGAATACTTTGCCCTGCCACCCAGAACTAAAGAAGAATATCAGGAGCATCCCCCAGCTGAGCCATCCTAGCCATCGCACTTTGACGGGAAGAATGAAGAAAAGGCGAAATTCAAAATCGGGGAATAGGTAGGCGAAAGCGAGGAATGTTGTTTGGCTCCAGATGAAGTTGGTGATCGGGTAGCCTGGCATGAGAAAGCCTACAGCCATTCCCAGAAAGGACCCTAAGATTAGGTACACGTTGAGACGAAAAGCGCCCCATTGCCCTTCTAACGCGTTGGTTACCATGTAGAAAATATACCAAGCGAAAAACAGGAAAAGCATGCTTCCGACAGCGGGTGGGAAAAAGGGAAAAGCGAATGCCCGCCAAATCTCACCTTGCAGGACCAGCCGGGAATCGAAAACCATGAGTTCGAGAAGCGGACTCGTTTTGTCGGGATTCAACGTAATCATGGCCAGCAGCCAGATCGCCACCTGACCGATGACGATGTACATAGCGATATTGGGTATCGCGTAGGCCCCTAGTTTCCGTTCGAGCTTATCCAGAATAGTCATACTACTTTCGTTCCGGAAGGGGGTTATTCGGGAAAGGGAAATGAGGCAATGCTTTCTATGCTGATCCCTCCGCGGGATTTCTGAATCGTCGTAACGCTGCAGCTTTTAGGGGAAATATCGTTGACGACTCGATCCCTTATTTCCGCTGCTAGCTTCTCGGCAAAAACGGTGCGCGAAGCAAATGACCACAGGTAAAGCTTCAGGCTTTTGGATTCGATGCAGAGAGATTGGGGGAGGTACTCGATTCTGACCGTATAGAAATCGGGTTGTCCTGTTACGGGGCACGAACTGGTGACTTCGTCAGAGGTCATCCTAACCTGTGATATCCCTTCAGGAGCTGGGAAGGTGTCCAGTTCCTCTATCGGTTGTTTGACTGATTTTCCCAAGTACTTTGATTCCATTGCCTCCTTAAAAGCACAACAGGTAAGCGTCTATCTTCTTAGTGGCAAGCATGGTTTTGGTAAGGCAGTGGTGAAAAGTAGGCCGCGGGGATTTATCGTTTGCAAAGAAGGTCGGGAGCCGCAATCAAGCGATCGATGAAACCAATATTGCTCGTACTGGCGGCTGGAATGGGAAGTCGTTTTGGAGGCCTCAAGCAAATCGAACCAGTGGGACCCAATGGTGAGTGGATCCTCGACTTTTCCGTTTTCGACGCTCTCGAGAGTGGATTTGGAAAGGTGGTATTCGTAATTCGGGAGGAAATGGCGTCGGCATTTAGCGTGGTGCGAGATCGATATGCAGGCCAGGTAGAGGTGGAGTTCGCTTTCCAGAAAGCGAGTGACCTGCCTTGTCGACAAGAGCTGGCGGCGAATCGGGAAAAGCCTTGGGGGACGGGGCATGCCGTTTATTCTGCTCGTCAAGTGCTCGATGCCCCATTCGCCGTGATTAATGCAGATGATTTTTATGGTAGGAGCGCCTTCCAATCGTTGGGTGTTTTCCTAGGCCGGCTGGAGGACTCCGCAAACGAGTGCGCATTGGTCGGATACGAGCTTGAGAACACACTGTCTGAGAATGGATCGGTTTCTAGGGGAATCTGCTATTCATCGGATGGGGTGACGCTCGATTCAGTGGAAGAGCACACCCAGATTCGTAGTGACGAAAATACAGGATCGATTTTAGCTCTAAATGGATCGAATCGAGAGGTGACACTGAGGCGTGATGATCGGGTTTCGCTGAATTGCTGGGGATTTCCAGCCTCGTTCACGTCTTCGCTGGAGAACCTTCTAGAGGCATTCCTAGAGCGATACTATGTCGCTACCCAAGAAGAGTTCTATTTGCCATTTGCGGTAGACTCACTGTTGAAGGCGAGAAAAGCGAAGGCCCGTATACTGGATTGCTCCAGTCGATGGCTGGGGGTGACTCACCGCGAAGATTTGCCTTACGTGAAAAAGGAAATTGCTAATCTGTTCACCCAAGGCTGGTATGTGGATCCTTTGTGGTAGGAGCACTGCCTAGCTTTTAGGGGCTACTTTAACGCGGTCTCCATCGTCGAAAAGGTGTAGGTTTTCAACGATCACTTGATCCCCATCTGAAAGGCCATCAAGCACCTCGATCATTGTCACACTTGTGTACCCGAGCTGTATTTTTTTTCGTGATACGATTCCATCTTTAACGACGAGTACGTCATTTCTAACGACTGCCTGTCGAGGAATAAGGAGGGCGTCTTCGTGTTCATTGAGAGTAATTACGGCATCTCCCGTGAGTCCTGGGTCTAGGCGTTCCCTTTTGATGTCTACTTCTAAATGAACGGTGAATCGCTGTGTTCTTGGATCGGCAACAGGAATGATTTTAGCCACTTTCGCGTCGAATTGCTCGAGTTCAATTCCCAGGAAAGAAACTTGAGCAGGCATTCCCGGTGCAATGCCAACAAAATGCTCCTCGCTTACTTTCATTTCCACGATGCGCGTCTGCGAAACGACTTTGGCTACCTGGTAGCCACCGCTTATTAAATCCCCGTCATGGGCATGGACTTCGGTGACAATTCCGTCAATCGGCGAGATGATCGTCATTTTCTCCTTTTGCCGTTTGAGACTCTTAATCGCGTTCTCCAGATTTTGCAGCGTTTCTTCGTTCGTTAACTTTTCCCGGGCGATATCGTCCTCCGCCTTTTCCACGGCTCGTTGGTATTTTCTGAGGTCCATTTCCCGCACACCGCCATTGTTAAACCGGAACTGTACGTCCTCGAGTGCATCTTTGTGGGTCTCGAGAGAAAGCTCCAAGGGAGATTGAATTTCAAGATTGCGCTGGGCGCGGCTCAACTCGTTCTCCGCTTTTTCTATCTCGAGATCAATATCCCCAGTGTCCAGGAGGATTAGGACTTCACCGGCAGTGACGGTTCCTCCCTTTTCGAGGTTAGAATTGATGACGCGACCCCCATGCTCACCCCTGATGAACATTTCCTTTTCAGCTAGCACATTAATAGTACCAGGCACTGCGTTGACGGCTATGCCTCTATCTGTTTCAGTTACGATCGCAGTGGGAATAGACCGTGAGAAAAGTAGAAACCCAACTACTAGAAGGGCTGCGACGGGGATCAGAATATTGAATACAGTGCTGACTTTCATTTCGAGTTATTAAATTTTTTCGTTATTGGCTCCGTTGATCGATAAATTTCTGGGCGAATGTATCGAAGCCTAGGAGCGAGGAAATGTTTGCGAGTGCATTGTGATATTCGGACCGTGACCGATTCGTTCGTACTTCCTGTGTTGCGAATGCGAGTTCAACTTTCTCAAGGTCATCGGGTGACGCGCGACCGGTTTCGAAGTCCTTCTTCGTATCGTTTAGATAGTTTGATGCCTGGTTTAGCGCTTCTTCATCCCGTTCTAGAATCCGCGCGTTCAGGTTTAGCAGCTTTTTGGTGCGCTGAAGATTGAACTCGTAGGTTGACTTTGCTGACTCGAGTTGACGTTTGACCTGTTCTATGCGGGCCATTGCTGAGATTTTGTTTCCTCTAGTAGCTCTGCCGTCAAATAGACTCCAGCCAATTGTGATTCCGGCATAGACGATCTCTTCAGCTCTTCGTCTTCCAATTTCATCCATTTCGTATTGTGTTAAACCGACCGACAATCCAATCTTTGGTTTAAGACGTTGATTTGAAATGTGCAGATCTTTCTCCGAAAACTCTAATGATTTGGCTTGGGTCTGCACAGAAAGACCTTGGTTCAACCGTTCATCGAAGAACTTTTCGATAGAGGCGATTTCTGAGGCATTTAAAATGGCTTGCCGCGGAATTTCTGAAAGTAGCCTAGATGAAATCTCTTCGGAAGGAACTCCAGAACGCCTTGCGAGTAAATCGATTTGATCATCAAGGGTGTTTTTTTTCTTCATTCTGTCGAGCTCGGCTGAGTTGAGGGCGACTTCCAGATCGTAGACTTGAATCGTAGATGCTGTTCCGGCCTTCAGACGTTCCCGCTCCAATTCGACCCGTGCCTGAGCCCGTTCGAGGTTTCGCTGGGCGAGATCAGCTTCCTTTCGTGCTACCAAAATTGCCAGGTATTTTTTCCTAATATCCAGTGCTAACGTCCGATAGGCTTCGAAGGTCTTCAGTTCTTCGATTTCCAGATTGAGGTTTCCTTTAGCCCGGTTTGCCTCCAGTGCTCCCCAGTGGAAAAGTGATTTGGAAAGAGTCAACGAATAGAGGAGCCGATTGTTGATTTCGGAATCGTCCCTTTCGAAATTTTGTTCCTTCCGCAAGGTGACATTCGTCCGTAATTGTGGATTCTTGGCAGATTTAGCAACGATCTTCCGCCCCTCGAAATCCTGCTCGACAAGGTTTCGCAGTTGGATGCTCTCAGCTTCAGTCATTGCCGCTTCGAGTAGTGCTCTAAGACCACTGATTGAGTTTTCCGGCAAGTGTTCCGACAGCTTCACCTCGCTCGCGTAGGTCCTAGCGGTTGCCACTGAGAAAAGGGTGACGGCGAATAGGGCTCTGAGTAATCCAGTCATTTTCAATGAAATCCTCTCCAGCATACGTTACGACTTGTTATTTGAGAGAATGATCGGAATCGATGATTGCGAGTGGAAAATAGGCATTTCCTCGAAATAGCCATACAATCTTCGAAATGCGATCGACTAGCGGGTTCCCTCTAAGGCAAAAATGGTGCGTCAGCTTCGGCGGAAATGCGACTGTGTCCTTATTATGGAGAATTGGATTTACAGCGGGTTACGGGTCGTCGTTCTCTCTGTACCTAGTGCGTGCACTAGCAGCCAACCCAGCTTATTTTTGGTCTGAATTCCTCTAGAAGGACCCAGAGGTTGGCTAATCGTGCATATCTAAGTAAACTGCCATTTCAGCAAAAAGCCTTGGGTTCTTACAGAATCCAGGGCTTTTTACGTTTCTACCAGCATCGCCATCACAACCTACAGCGTTGAACCACAAACTCCCATGGAATTGGAAGCGGGACAGAGCTCCTTACCGATTTCCTCTCCGCAAGATTTAGAGAACCAAATCCCTTGTCAGGCCTCAGTAAAGGAGCTTGTGTTCTCGTCGAAAGCGGAGATTCAGAACATCCCTAAAGGCCTGGAAGAACATCGTCTACTCGTCTTTTGTGGTCCTTGCTCGATCCACAATACGAGCGGAGTATTTGATTACACTCAGCGTCTCGCCGAATTAGCTAGCGAAGTCCGCGAAGATATTCTGTTGGTAATACGAACCGATTTTGAAAAGCCGCGTAGCATGGTCGGCTGGAAAGGACCCCTTTATGATCGCGAATTGGAAGGAAGTTCTGACTCGGTTGGCGAATTGTGTGTAGCCCGTCGGATTTTTGCTAGTATAGCAAAGCTTAGTCTACGGTGCACCACCGAATTTCTCAATCCGATGTTGCCACCTTTTCAAAAAGTCTATAGTCTCAATGAGTGCATCTGGGCTGGAGCGGTAGAGAGACGAATCGATCGAGAAGTTGCTTCGGGTCTGGATATGCCAATTGGAATGAAGAATAACCTGGTAGGCGACGCATTGAGCTAAACAAATGCCATCAAGCCCGCGAACCGTTTCCACAGTTTTTTCGATAATGACGCATCAGGGAGGCACTCAATCACAAACGTTCGAGGGAACCCGTGTTCTCACATTTTTCTAAGGGCAGGAAAGAGCTGGCCGAATCTGGACAGTCGATCGGTGCAGGAAGCGCCCACTGCTTTTTCAAGGGATATTCTACATTGCTCCGTCATGCTTGATTGCTCACATGCGAACTCGGGCAAAGACTACCGTAAAAATGCCGCGAACGCCCGGAAAGTGGCCGATCAGTTTATGAGTAGCAATCCTGAGATTGCTGGATTCATGCTTGAAAGTATTTTGCAGGAAGGGGGCACGTTTAAGGACAGTCCATTACGGATGGATTTATTGGTTTGAGTGAAACGGAAACCTTACTTAAGGAAATTTCCACTTGGTTGAAAAGGCGATCGCCTGAAAAAAAGGGGTTGCCATAACAATGATTACGGATCTTTTTGTCGGCTTCAATTTCTGCGGGCCTAGGTGGTGGAATTGGTAGACACGCCAGATTTAGGATCTGGTATCGAGAGGTGTGGGGGTTCGAGTCCCCCCCTGGGCACCAAAATAAGGAAGACCGCGGATCGCGGTCTTTTTTGTGGACGGAGGGGACAAGGAGCCTCGGGTTTTTACGGGGCTACCCAATGAGCGGAGAAAGTGTGGCGTGCCGCGTCGGTCAGGAGAACTTTGGGCGTTTCAGCCATAACCCAATCCTCCCCTATGAACCAGTTCGTATCGCAAGAAGCTTTTGGTTAGCTACTTGAGAATGATTTGGAATAGTTTACACAATTCTCAAACAGAATTGAAGAAGCCCGAAATAGCAGCTACTCCAGTCCTATCCCAGCCTCTGCCTTGCAAAAGCTACAGCCACTAAACCAGTGCCAAGAAAGGCTGCTGTTGAGCCTTGGACGAAGACGGATGTCGATGTCTTCCCCTGAGGATCGCCGAGGGGATAGAAGGACTCAATGTCATTCGTTCCCTAGGTTCGATTCAACGATCAAACGCATGATAGGTCGAATAGATTGCTGCCTGACCATCTAGCCGTGATATCAGAAACAACGGGGCTCTCGACTGAAAGATTTGAGGTAAAAGACATGTGAACAGCGTCACCTAATAAAGTATTGTCAAACACTGCAGCAAGCCTCTCGTTCATTGAGATTGCACCAATTTGTCCGCAACCCGAAAAACTATGAGTGGTTTCTCTTACCCAACTAGTATTTAGTCCTGAGGATCAAATCGGGAACAGATCTCGTGATTTTGGGGCCCAGTCTGTTCTATTAAGGGTATCGGATCCTACGGGAAATTTGATGGTCAATTCATTTGCGGTAGATACATCGATATTCCTACTTCCACAAGGACTAGTACACTTGGATTTTTTACTTTATTTCGTACGGGGGAGAGGTGATCGTTCGAATTTCTAAGATTCCCGATACCTTTATGATAGTGAAAACACCAACACCCGAAAATCTACTCCTCGGCCCAGGGCCGTGCAATATTTCAAAGGGTGTTAGCGAAGCGCTTTCACGACCTTTGTTGGGTCACTTGGATCCAAGATTCATTGGGGTTATGGAGACTGTGAAAGGTCAACTTCGCCAAATCTTCGATACCAAGAATACGGTCACGTTTCCGATTTCTGCGACAGGTAGTGCGGGTATGGAGTTTCTTTTGGCGAACTTCCTTGAACCCGGAGATAAAATCGTTGTTGGGGTCAACGGTGTGTTTGGCGGGCGTGTGGCTGCTTTGTCTGAAAAACTGGGAGCGAAAGTTATCCGCTTGGAGCAAGAATGGGGAAGAGCTATCGACCCCGAGACCTTTTGCCAAGTCGTCAAAAATAATTCACCCAAAATTGCGACCCTGGTTAATGGGGAAACGTCCACGGGCGTTTATCAGCCAATGATTGGCGTTGGAGATGCCTGCCGTGATGCGGGGTCCTTGCTGCTCGTCGACTGCGTTACATCCCTCGCCGGCATGCCTGTTCACATCGATAAATGGGGAGCCGACCTCGTTTTTTCTGGAACGCAAAAATGCATTGGGGTGCCTCCGGGATTAGCTCCGGTTACGATTTCAAAGCGAGCGCTTGAGGTCTATCGCGAGCGCTCGAAACCGACCCCAAGCTTTTACTTCGATCTAGACGCGATTTTGGCATACGTTGACGGGGAAGGTGGCCGGAGCTATCACCATACCGCACCGATCAGCATGGTGTTCGCCTTGGAAGCCGGATTGAACAAAGTTCTCGCTGAAGGCCTTGAAGCCCGATGGGAAAGACATGAGGACGCGGCAGCTTACTTGAGGTCGGAATTGGCGGTATTCGGATTTGAGCCGGTCGTTCCAGAAGGAGAACGATTAAACCCGTTGACGACCCTTTACCTTCCCCGTGGATTGGATGATGCGGTCACTCGCGGCAAACTCCTCAACGATCATCAGATTGAAGTCGGTGCGGGCCTGGGTCCGCTCAAAGGCAAAATCTGGCGAATCGGTTTGATGGCGGGTAATGCACAGCGAAGCTCGGTTGATCGGCTTGTGGAGGTGCTAAACATGGTTTTGTGAAAAGGTAGTGGGCGAGCTCCGACCGCAAGCCTGATAAACTCGAAAATGGGCACTCGGAGCTCGCCCGCTACCTCTCAGTAAGAGTGAAAGAACCCGCTCTATTTTTGGCTCTCCGAGTTAAGGAATCAAATTAACCTCACCAACACAAAAGGTTTTAAGGTAAACTCAATTCCTCCCAAAACTAGTGCGATGGCCGCTATCGAAGTCGCATAGAGAATAGAAGGGGCGACACTCGTGAATACGATCTTTGAGGACTGTTCGGCTCTCGTTAGAAAGGGGTCGAAGGTTCAAAACGGTGGAAACTTTCCTCGAGCTTATTAAGATTCTGAATTTCAAACTGTTGGAGAGCGTGCCTTTAACGTTGGTTCGGGAGTTTCGTTGGATGATGAAGTGGCAAGATTATTCAACTGTTCGCTAGCGAGGCGAATGCAAAGGATGTTGAGCTGGCATCCAATGTTTCGAAAGACCTTCGGGTAGACCTGGATATTCTTTGGGTGGTTTGGTTCGAGTTTAAGCATGCAAGCGTGCGTCGTTTGCTTGTTTCAGTTTTTGATACGTGCCCCGGAATGCCGGTTGAAAAGGCTCAGGAGGTTATGGGCAGGTCACCGACTAGACTATGCATGGTTTGGTAACCTTTTGTTGTTTGCTTGAATCCAACAACGGGCAGATGGATATTCTAACCGAAAAGGTTATGGGTGCTACTGTCACCCTGACAAATTTCATGGGATAAGCGGACTTTGTGGATTATAGATTGGACTAGGCGGCCCAGATTCTCAAGGTACGCAGCATAAACGCCTCGAGGGCTGCCTCTGGCCTCATATTCAAATTTAGCAGTCTTGGCGATGACTCGAGTGTGCGAATACAATCGATCAATTTAGAAGCAACGTTCGGTTTCTCCGTGAGGCTATCCCGTGCGAAGGCTTCCGTGGCAATTTCGATGGCAGCGAGGAAGTCTTGACGGAGGGAAATGCTGATCCGTGATTCTAGGGCGATTCTCTCTCCATCGCCTAATTCTTCAGGGAGATTTTGAGATTGTTCTTTCCAGGTTTCCTTGGTGATGGCCTCGATGATATTACGGAACTGTTCTATCAAACCATAGAGCCCCATTATGTAGTGAGGAATCGTTTCTTTGCCTCCGGGTCTGGCATACAAAAGATCCGACAACCATTCACGGTAGCTTCTGAGCCATTCCAAAGCTCGTGGATCGGCAAGGCTCTGATCTGAAGTGGGAAGTCTAAATAGCTGACAGCGGCTGCGTATGGTTGCGAGGAGAGAGTAGGGCCGTGTTGTGAGAAGAAGGATCGTTGTGTTGAGCGGCGGTTCCTCAAGTGTCTTAAGAAAGGCATTTGCAGCGCTAGCGTTTAGTCGGTCAACCTCGTAAATGAGCGCGACTTTACGATCCCCCTTTTGAGGAGAATGTTGAATGTTGCGGATCAACTCCCGCGTATCGTCAACAGATATGACGCGTGATTTTTTCGAAGGCCGGACGGAGAATACATCTGGGTGCCAATCTACTCCGTCATCCGTTTGACTTACCTCGATCAGCTTGCTTGTCAGTTCGTAGGCAAACGATTCGACCTGCTTCAGGTTCTGTCCGTGAATCAGTAGGGCATGGGCAAGGCGGTTGTCCCGAATCGCTCGATCGATTAGCTGGCTGGGGGAATGTTCTGCAATTTGAGTCGTCACGAATTCGAGGTAGAATCAAACGCCTGAGTTTATTTGGGATAGGATTATCATGGACCGCCTAATTGTTACTTTTTAGTTAGCCGTTGACTATCAGATGTGCTCGAGCACCGTTTTGAGGATATCCTCCTGATTCTCTTTCAATGCTCTCGTGCCATCGACGACATGAAATCGCTCGGGTAGCGAGCGAGCCAGGAGCAGATACCCTTCGCGAACCTTTTTATAGAAGTCCACGTTCTCCTGTTCCATGCGGTCCGGGAGATCCGTTACGCGCCGCTTGACTCGGGCGATCGAAACTTCCGCAGGAACGTCCAAAATGAAAGTCAAGTCTGGCGTTATGCTGGACGCTGCGAACTGGTTGATGTAGCTAACGGGATCCGAGGAAATGCTTCTAGCAGCGCCTTGGTAGACTGTTGTGGAGTCGAGAAACCGATCGCAAAGGATGACTTTTCCCTCCTGGAGCCCCGGAATGACTACTTGCCTGACTAATTGGGCGCGGGCGGCCGCGAAAAGCAGCAACTCGGCTTCAGGGGCCATATCGTTTCCGGCGGAGTTATGGATAAGCAAATGACGAATTTCCTCTCCGATTTCGGTTCCCCCCGGCTCACGAGTCACAATCACTTCGTTTCCCATTTTTTCGAGTTCATCCGCAAGTAACTCGATTTGGGTCGATTTACCGCTTCCCTCGGAGCCTTCGAATGTAAAGAGTTTCCCTGTCAGAGCGTCTGCTTGAGTCATAGTTATTTGCTACCAGCTTCTCAGAAAGCTGTCGATATCGTTGAGGGAAGGACTTACCGCTGTGCGGACATAGAATCCGGAAACGGAAACGCCGACGGTCAGGCAAGCTTCGGGCGAAAGACCGAGTATTTGTCCGGTGGAAAATCCAGCGTTAAAATGGTCGCCCGCTCCGGTCGTGATCTTCGGGTTTTCTACATAGGGACCGTCAACGCACCATTCTCCATCTTTCGTGGCACAAGCAGCACATCTTGTGGGGTGTACGACCACGGTGCTTACGTTCAATTCCCGTCGTATCTTCGCTGTGAGCCGCTTGAGGGAATCTGCGTCTTCGCCGTTTTCTCCGAGCTGGTACGCTTCGCTGACCTGCTGCCCTTCTTTCAGATTAAGACCCAGGGTAACGTTACCGAAGCTCTGGAACTTTGCTATCGCGTGGAGGGCTTCGATAAGATCTGCCTGTGCCCGCTTTTCAGGATCGGCAAGATCGAAAAAGAAGGTTCGTCCCCCTTCAATGGAGGGGAGACTGGGAAGGACGCGATCCGTGAGTGCCGCGAAAATTGCGTTCATTTGCGGGATCATTGTCCAATTGACGAGAGCAACGAGGCTGGACTTGGACAGAGTGTCGAGAAACGCTCCTTCACCCATTGTGGCGATTATAGACTCATAATTGAGATCGTCCAGGGTTTTGGTAATCCCCATCATAACCTTGCCGTCGTTGAACTCCAACGCGTTGGTGAAGCCGGGGTCCGACACGCATACAGCGCTCGTCTTGTTGGCGAATTCCTCGAAGACCGGATGCACCGCGTTTTTCCCTAGTGCTCCGATATAGGTCAGGGGTAATCCTGTGGCACAAAGCGCGTTGGCCATAATTGGTCCGTTGCCACCGAGTTTCTCCATCTTGGGATACATCTCGATATTGGCACTCTTGCCAACTGCTCCCAGAATCCGGAGTCCGAAATCCTCGATTGTCTCGATGCGGGAGAAGTCGTCCCCAATCCCATGCCGCTTGGCGACGATGTGGATTATCGTATCAACAAATCCATCGAGCCCTACTAGAGCTCGTTTGCCGGATTGGTTCCCTCGTTTGTCCTGCAGTTCTTGAATGGCACGTTGTATGTATTCCATGAAAGGGTGCTTTGGTTTTCGTCTCGGAATAAGAGCGAGGAATCTGGCCAGAGCAACCGTAATTCTGCATCAAGCGAAACAAGTGTTAATTTTCTACCGCTTATATGGAAATTTATTGAACGCTCCCGTGCGGAAGGTTTCAAAGATCTAGGTCTGGACGATCGTTCGGCCCGAAACGCGAACTATGCCTATTTCCATGGAATTCACTACCTTAATTGCCGCTGGAGGCGGACCAAACGTTTTTACCTATTTCACCCAAAGTAACCCGGCGGGTAAGGCTATCATATTCGCCTTAGCGTTTTTCAGCGTGTGTGCCTGGGCAGTGATGCTTGGCAAATTCTGGGAACTGAAACGTTTGCGCCTCTACAATCTCGGATTTGAGCAATCGCTGCATCGGCTGAGTTCCATTCTTAATGCTCCGTCGACTTTTAAGGTTCCCAAGCGAGTGCCCTACGCCGCTCTTTATTCCGATGCGATCGAAGCCTACCATCGGATCGATCCTAAATCGGGGGAAAGTATCGAGCAACTTCGAGCCGCCCGAGTGGAGCATGTCGAAAACGCGCTGCAGCGAGCGTTGGCCAATAAGACCCTCAATTACGAATCGAGCATGATTTTCCTGGCTACGATTGTGTCAGGAGCCCCGTTTTTCGGCCTGCTCGGTACCGTTTGGGGGGTTATGGACGCCTTTGGCGCGGTGGGATTACAGGCGACGGCAACGCTGCAAAACTTGGCGCCTGGTGTATCTGGTGCATTGCTTACGACTGTAGCGGGCTTGTGTGTCGCGATTCCGTCTGTGTTTGGCTATAACTTTCTTCTTTCCCGTACCAAGGTATTGGTGACGGAGCTGCAGAACTTTGCCAGCGCCCTTGCGGACATGATTGAACTCGAGAGCCGCTAAGGATTTTCTGATGGGTAGATCGTTCCACAGACAAAAGTCCCTCGAGGCGAATTCGGAGCTTAATGTAACGGCTCTGATCGACCTTGGCTTTGCCTTGCTCATCATCTTCATGATCAGCACGCCGCTCATTGAAAAAGAGCAGCTGATGGAGATCGACCTGCCGGTGGCGACTCCGAATCAGGTCCAGTCGGCTGTCCCGGATTTGGTTGACCTGTTGGTTACGACGGAGGGGTATCAGATGGATGGGAATCCGGTGGGCATGCTGGAACTGGAAAACGAACTCGCCCGTTACGGGGATATGAGTGATCCACCGGTGCTGGCGATACGGGCCAATAGCGATACGCCCTATCAGTATGTAGTGACGCTACTGGACCTGTTGAAAAAGAATAACTTGAAACGAATTAATCTGGTCACGCGTCCAGAAGAAGCATAAACTTGCGGGTTCGGGGTATGGCCATGTATTTCGATCAGAGAGGTCCTCTAATCTTCTCCGCCAGTTTGCACCTAGCGATTGTTGTTTTTTTTGTTATCAAATCAACGGTTCAGCCAGAAAAGGAGCCTGAAGAGCTCGTTTTCGAACTGTTTTCTCCTCCTGCCACTGCCAGGGCAACTGAGTCGAAGCCGGTTGAGTACGTGCCCGAAGACTTAGATCTACCCACACCTGACGAGATTCCGGATCCAGAGCTAAGAGAATTGCCACTCGAATCTGTTGTTATATTTGAGGAAGTGATTCCCGTCGAACCCGATCCTCCTAAAGTCATTAATTTCGACGACTTCAGAAGCACTAATCCTATCCAAAAACAGCGAGTTCCCACGCAAAAGCCGGCCCCAAAGCGTAACAACCAATTGGACAAAGTGGTTGAGAGTCTAGTAACTGGGCTCAAAGAAATCGATGTGGTGCTGCCTGAGTCCGCCATTGGATCGTTGACCGCATCGAACCAGATTCAGTTGGAGTCCTACTTTGGGCAGCTTATCCAGGCGATCTCTGGCTCGGTGGAAATACATCCACTCACGGGAAGTCCTTTGAGAACAAAGGTTCAATTCGATCTGGCTCCTACGGGCCGCATCTCAGGGGCTCGATTGGTCGCATCGAGTGGGGACGCCGTATTTGATCAAAAAGTAATTGATGGATTCAAACGGCTCGCTCGTTTCAAAGCGCCACCTGGATTTACGAGTACTGAAACTCTGGCGTTGACCATTAAGCAAAGCGATCGTTAATCCAGATACTCGCATTTATTACTTTTGGGTGCTATCACTCCTTTCGTCGTCTCCGAGCCCAATCGTATTGTTGTTCCATAACTTATTATGAAGAAAATCACACGTCGGACTGCTTTAAAAATGACCGTGAAGGCATCTGCCGCTATCTCTGCTCCCCTGGTTTTGCCCGCATCCGTATTGGGTTTGGGCAAGCACACAGGACCGAATAGCCGTATCAACATGGGTCTCATTGGCCATGGAAAGATAATGGTGGGTCATCGCAAATACCATCTGGGTAGAGACTCCGTAGAAGTGGTCGCATTATGCGAGGTGGATTCAAGAAAGTTGGATATCGCCCGGACGGAGGTTAAAGAGGTCAATGGAAGGGCGTGTCCAACGTACGAATACTATGAAGAAGTCATGACTCGCCCGGACATCGATGCGGTGGTAGTGGGTACGCCTGATCATTGGCACGCCCAGATATCGATCGAAGCGATGAAGAACGGCAAGGACGTCTATGTCGAAAAGCCGATGACATTGACCATCGAAGAGGGAAAAGTCATGCGAGCTACTGCGGAGCGCTACGGAAATATATTGCAGGTGGGATCGCAGCAGCGTTCCAATGGAGCATTCCGTAAGGCGGCAGAGCTAGTTCTGAATGGATACATTGGCAAAGTGCATACGATCGCCGCTCGATTGGGCAAATTTCCGGAACCAACGCAGTACAAGGCAGAGCCGATTCCACCAGAACTAAATTATGATCGCTGGCTCGGCCCTGCTCCTTGGGAGCCCTACAATCTTGAGCGTATAAAGGGGGACTACGGAGGAGGCTGGCGTCGCTTCTGGGACTACGGCTCCCGCAAGAACGGCGATTGGGGAGCTCACCACTACGATATTATCCAATGGGCTCTAGGTCGGGACGAATCGGGACCGGTGGAGTTTGTCCCCAAGGGATACAAGGGTGAGGAGTATCAGTATTACGTATATGATGATGGAACGAAGATAATTCGCGGATATGAAGGCAAGGGCCATATGATTCGGTTTATCGGAGAGGAGGGTGAAGTGAGAGTGAGCCGCGGAGACAAGCTCGATACAGATCCAGTTTCTCTCAAGAATGTGGTGCTGAGACCCAGCGATACTCGACTTTACGAATCAAACGACCATCGGGCTGATTGGCTCAATGCCATTCGTTCCCGCAAGCAGCCGATCTGCCATGTAGGTATCGGCCATCGCACTGCGACGATTTGCCATTTGTCTGGAATTTCAGAAAGACTGAATCGCCCTGTGCTCTGGGATCCGATCAAGGAGACCATTTTGGAAGACGCAGAAGCGGCCAAGTGGATTAGCCGCCCTAGAAGAGCACCCTACGGGTTACTCGGTTAGACCCCAGATTTTGAAAAGCTTGATTATGAAAATTTCATCGAATTGGACATTGGCCCTGAAGCTAGTCCTTGTATCCTCCACCTTGTCATTCGCAGGAGAATACAGAGACAGAGTAATTGTCATCTCTAAAATATTTCGCAACAGCGACCCGGATGTGCAGTACGTTGCGAGGCGTGATTTGGAGGTCCTCGTTTCCGATGCGACTGCTCCGGTGAGGGCTAACGGAGCATCGAAAATAACGGATGATCTTTTGTATGCCTTGGATCAAAATGACATCCCGGTCGAAGCGAAGAAGTATATTTTGCGTCAATTGGCTAGAGTGGGGACTTCGAAAGCAGTTAGTCCCTTGGCTCAGATTATGATGGCAAGGGATAAGCGACTGGCAGAGGAAGCCCGAGCTGCAATCGAATCGATCCGGGGAAGCAAAGCAAGCGATGCTTTGAAAGTGGCATATGGAAAAATGAATACGGAAGGCAAGCTGAATATTCTAAAGTCTCTTGCTCTCCGTGGTGAGTCATCGTCGGTTCGTTTTATTGCCAATGAGCTTGATAATAGTAGCGAATCAATCTCGGTAACTGCGGCTTGGGCCCTCGGAGAAATTGGTAATAGTAGCTCGCTAAGAGTGCTGCGTAATGCCTACAGTAACGCTCGCCCAGGACCTGTTAATCAAGCGATTGAGCGATCCCTTTTGTCCAATCCCTCAGTGGATTCAAACTTGCTTTACGACATATTCTCCCAAGGAAAGGACTCCGCATCGCAGCGTGCCGCCTTGAGGATATTGATCAAGCGGCAGGATCGAGATGTTGAGGATGCGATAAGACGAGGGATAAAAAGTGAAGAAGCGGATCTTAGAACGATCGCGATTGAGTCCGCTCTTTCAAGTGGGGTGGAGAGATTTCAACGGGCAGTTCTCGATCAATTAGGCGAAATGGGACCGGAGGATATGCTTACTGTCCTAGGGGGACTCAACAACATCGAAGGTGGGGTTGCTGAATCGATAGCCCTAAAGGTTATAGAAATTGGTAACGTGAGTCTCCGGCTAAACGCCCTCGATCTGATTGGCGAAGTCGGTTCGAAGCGATCGATCGATCTGCTACTGAATACGTTCGAAAACGGGGATAGAGCGTCGCAGATCAAGGCCGCTTCGGCGATAGCTAAGATTGACACGCCCGAGTTGGACAAGCGGCTGGCTGGAATGCTCAAGTCGTCTCACTCGAAAAAGGTTTTGTTAGCCCAGGAAATCCTTGTGTATCGGAATATCCCGAATGCAAAGTTGCACCTGCTCGAGGCAGTGAAAGGTAACGAGCCTGCGTTCGCAAGGGGAGCATTGAAAACTTTGTCGGTGATTGCAGATAGTTCGGATCTCGATCAGCTTTATACCATTGCAAACTCCAAATCAGGCGAACAGAAGAGAATCATTGTTTCGCTGCTCAAGAAATTGGCCCCTGATTACGGATCTAAGCTGCTGAGGCAACGTGTTGCGAACCTTTAAGGTTCTCAGCCATTGAAACCACAAGAAAAGCCCGCCGATGCCAGAGGAGGCTGGTGGAGCCGATCGGGATCGAACCGACGACCTCCTGCATGCCATGCAGGCGCTCTTCCAACTGAGCTACGGCCCCAATTATAGCCGTTCAGGCAGCCACTATGGCTTATCATTGGCAAGCGAAAATTAAATTGTCCAGGCAATCGCACGAAAGATGCGGCCGGGTTGTACCACTTGCGTTAGAAAATGTATAAGGCGTACACTGTATTGACGAGGTTTTCATTAGATCAAAAGTCTTCACAAGTAAGTCGAGGCTAACTCGGATACAATACCCTTTAAAACGACCGTCTGATCCCTTAGTTAGCCAGCGTTCCTCTTCCTGGCTTTTTTCTCTACACTACGGATTTCCTCGAATTCTTCAGTCGTGAGTGATTTAAGGCCACTAGACAGGTTAGTGGCGATGTGTTTGCTTTCTCCATCGAAAAGGAATATGGCGATCTTGGCAGACGTCGCTTTTAGTTTGGGGAAGGAGTAATTGAATTTTATTGGTTCACCGACTCCTTTTTGGAGATTACCGATAGGGGCGATACGGACGAAGGTGGCCTGCTGCCCTGCGGACGTATTGGTTGCCCCGACTCCCTCGAAAATGAGTACTGCGACGGTGTAGGCGTTCTCCAGATCGGTATCGGGAACGATCGTGCAGCGTCCGTATAAGCTATCCGCTTGTTTATGTAATCCCGAATACAGAAACTCCTTTTCTGTGTGGTCTTTAGTCAGTTCGCCCAAGGCTTCGACCGACCGGTCCGCTTCGGATACCAACTGGCCTCGACCATCCATGGCGGCGACAGCGTTTTCAAATTCGGTCGTGGCTTGCTGCCTCATGTGCTCGGCGTTCATTTCGTTGATCGCCATCATGGTCCGCAGCCTCTCGGCCTGAGAGTCGAAGGTGAACTCCAGATCGCGAATCTCGACAAAGTATTTGCTGATGACCATGACCGGCTCCATCGAACAGTTGAGCCTATTGACGGGCTTAGGGGACTTTTTTGAACCGGTGAGCTTAAGGCGTTTTCCATCGAAGCTTTCAATTGGAAAAAAGTTCCGGTTTACTTGTGCTCTCACCTTGCCGCTCATAAACAAGTAATAGTCTGCAGATGGCTCCGCATCCGAAATCTGAGTGCTTACTGAGAAGCCAAAAACGACTAGGCTGAGGGATAGTGTGAAATATTTCATTTCAGAAAAGGTTAGATTTGAGCTCCGCGACCATCGTGCGGGAAAACGATATAGCTTGTTAATAGGCGATGGGCAATAGGTAGAAAAAGTCCATCAACAACGAACGCTGAGGCTGCGTGAGGGCCTTTTTAGGTCCTTTAGCTGCGGCGTCGTTTTTCTAGGCGAACGCTCACATGTGGAGAGATCCGAAAAAACGGTTCATCAAAATTGAGTTTTTTGCCATCTTTCCTTCTTTGGGAAATTCCCAAGATAGGGTTGGCACCAAATAGGGCAATCCTTCGATCATCAGGGAATCCCCGTTACCTGATGGGACGCAGTTCTAGGATTGACGAGCTCGGGCAATTATGAAGTTGTATCACCTCTTAGACGTTATCTTAACCTGGTCATCGGTACTCGCATACCTGAACAACCACTTAATGAGGGTCTACCAAACTGGATTCGCCCTGGCAGACGGGCCTCATCGCCCAGAGAGGCTCGAAGGATTGGACGACCGGAATTTCTTTATAGTGACCATAGAAGAAGTTTTGGCTCTGGTCAGCAAATATGGCGACAGTCGATTCGAGGTTTTTGGGAAAGGACATTTTTGCCCATCAGCAAGTGATTCGCGAGTTTAGCGATGAGGCGAGGATCATACCGCTGGAGATTGGACTAGCGTTGAAGAACCTTCCCATGGTGGAGAATGTGATCCGGTCGAATCAAGATCATTGAGAGGTCGAGCTCTCCCGCATCTTCAGAGATTTGGAGATGGAAGTGTTGCTTTGATCTGCGATGGCAGGCTTTCTCAAGTTTATGGTGGCTGAGACGACGGTCCGGCGAGAAGCGATCCGTGACGCGGACGACTTGGTTTTTGATGATCCATCTGGCTAGCAAACTAATAGGCAGCGACCTTTTTCGCTTCTGGTTGCGTTGTGTCTGAGAGCCAAGGCTCTACAGGCATTGGTGCCTCGACCACGCCTTGCCAAAAACTAAAAGATACCTGCTGCGATGGATCTTCTGATTTACAAGACAGTCGAAAAAGGTCTTGGGAATGGGGGGTGACTCGAAGGGTTCTCACAGCAGTTGAATATGAGCACTTGCAATCGGGGCGTTTGGCTTTAATTCGAGTGGATAATGAGCTATCAGCCGAGCGAAGAGTTATTGGAAAAATACGCGGATGTTATGATCAACTTCGCGTTGAATGGTGGAGAAGGCGTCAAGAATGGCGAAGTCGTTCAACTTCGGGTCTCTGAAGTGGCCAAACCACTACTGGTTGCGTTGCGACGAGCCGTTTTGAAAGCGGGTGCGCATCCAATCATATTCTACACGCCAGACGAATTTGCCAGGGAGCATTACGAATTGGCGAGCGATGAGCAACTGAGCTTCTTTCCGAAGAGGTTCCTTAAAGGTCTTGTCGATGAGATAGACCACACGGTCGCCGTGCTCTCGGAAACCGATAAAAAGGAGCTGGATGGAATCGACAGTGGCAAAATTATGGCTGCTCAGAAGGCGTTGAAGCCTTACATGGATTGGCGGCGCGAAAAAGAAGGTGCGGGCGAGTATACCTGGACGCTTTGCATGTATGGGACTCAGGCGATGGCGGATGAGGTGGATCTGAGTTTGGAGGAGTATTGGGATGAGATTGTCAAAGCATGCTACCTCGATGATCCCCAGCCCGCCGAAAAGTGGAAAGTGCTTTATAAGGACTTGTACGAGTACAAGGATCGACTGGATGCTCTGCCGATAGAGAAGCTCCATATAGAGGCGCCAAATACGGATCTGTGGATCACGATCGGTGATAATCGAAAATGGCTGGGTGGCTCGGGCCGAAACGTTCCCAGCTTTGAATTGTTTATTTCCCCGGATTGGCGGGGCACAGAAGGTAAAATTCAGTTTACCGAGCCGCTTTATCGTTACGGTAATCTGATAAAGGATGCGTATTTGGAGTTTAAGGACGGACGGGTTGTCAAGGCTGTCGCTTCTGCAGGCGAAGACATTCTGAAAGAAATGATCGCCGTTGAGAACGCGGACAAAGTGGGTGAGTTCTCGCTCACGGATCGCCGTTTTTCCAGAATTACAAAATTCATGGGAGAAACGCTTTTTGACGAGAACGTGGGCGGAGAGAATGGTAATACTCACATTGCATTGGGGGCTGCCTACCGAGATTCCTACACCGGAGATCAAGCAAACGTGTCTGGAGAAGAATGGGATTCTATGGGGTACAATAATTCCGTTGTCCACACCGACATCGTGGCAACTTCCAACAGAGTGGTGACTGCTTACTTGAAAGACGGCTCGAACAGGGTGATCTACCAAAAAGGAGAGTATCAAGTGTAAGAATCTGGCCCACGAACCGTGCGAATGATTGGGAAATTCGAATGTGTTGCAATACGTCCCCGGCTCGCGATTCTAAACTGAGCGGTTTGTTTATGCGTGCGGCAAAAATGTCTTCGGGAAGCGGTATCTGACTTGAAGTGGCGAAAAAAAGCCCGACTGGTCAGTCGGGCTTTGAGAAATCCAATCGTGTTTTCAGGTTAATTTATTCTATCACGACTGCTTTGACGATCTTCTGCTCCTCGATGGGTTTGTCTCCACCATCAGTGGCAACCCCCTCTATCGCCTGCACAAAATTATAGCCTTCAACGACCTCGCCAAAAATTGTGTGGCGCATATTAAGCCAAGGAGTTTTAGCCGTTGTGATGAAAAACTGGCTGCCGTTTGTTCCGGGACCGGCGTTGGCCATGGCTAGAATGCCAGTTTTGTCGAAGCGCAGGTCTGTCGTGCATTCATCTTCAAAAGGTTTACCCCAGATTGATTCACCGCCTCGTCCGGTTCCTGTGGGGTCACCACATTGAACCATGAATTCCGGTATGACTCGGTGAAAGATGATTCCATCGTAGTAGCCGTTTTCGACGTGTGTAGTAAAATTCTCACACGCTTTCGGAGCGAAGTCCGGATAGAGTTTGAACTCGATTGTTCCCTGATTCGTTTCGAATTTGACGCGGGTTTTGCTCATGAGGAGGCTGTTTTGAATTTAAGCTATCTGAGTGGCAAGGAGAAAACGGAATAGGGGATCGAGCGGAAAGTGATCCTGTGGAGAGGTAAATCAAACTCGTGAAGGAACCGGACCCCTGCGGCATTTGAGAGTTGTCAAGGGGCAGAAAGCTTTCTTCACTGCCGGCTGATGGGCAAAGACTGGCTAGAAGGAGTCAAGGACGAATACGATGTCGTAGTGATCGGCAGCGGACTGGGTGGCTTGACGAGCGCCAATGTCCTCGCGAAGTGCGGACATTCTGTCCTGTTGCTAGAGCACCATTACCAATACGGGGGGCTTGCCACCTGGTTCAAGCGTCCCGGAAGGCACATTTTCGATATTTCGCTTCACGGATTTCCCTATGGGATGGTTAAGTCCTGCCGTAAATACTGGACTCGGGAAATCGCCGACTCGATCCACCAATTGAAGGATGTGCGGTTCATAAATCCTCAGTTTGATGTTTGGACCACTTTTGACCGGGAAGATTTTACGAACATATTGGTAGACAATTTTGAGCTTTCACGGTCTGAGGTAGAGGCGTTTTACGTTCATTTGCGGCAGATGAACTTCTACGATGACGACCAACGAACTACCGGCGAAATGTTTGAAGAGTTCTTTCCCGGCAGGGACGATGTACATCGCCTTTTACTAGAGCCGATTGCTTATGCTAATGGTTCTACTTTGGATGACCCGGCGATCACCTTTGGTATCGTTTTCTCGAACTTTATGAGTAAGGGCGTCTTCACTTTCCAAGGTGGAACAGATGTTCTGATTGGGAAGATGGTGGAAGAGATGAAGCGCAATGGGGTCGAGCTCCGTAAGAATGTGCTTGTCTCAGAAGTTCTCACTGAAGATGGGCCAATCGGAACCTCAGTTACGGGAGCAGTTGTTTCTAGCAGAAAGCGAGGTGGTGAGTTTGGCAATAATCGTACGATTCGCTGCAAGGCGGTCGTTTCGAACGCAAATATTGTCAGTACGGTCAAGGGCCTCGTTGGTGAAAATAGATTTTCGAAAGAATACATTGATGAATTGGACGCGGTCCGCATCAATTCCAGTTCTTGTCAAGTTTACATGGGTATAAAGGCGGGCGAAACGATTCCCAATATCGGAGATCTTGTATTCACTTCGGATGCGGAACGCTTTTCGAGTAAAGAGCTAGTTGACTTTAAAACGACGAGCCGAACGTTTTCTGTCTATTACCCAGAGACTCGCCCTGGGTCGGGGCGTCATACGGTTGTCGCGTCATTGAATGGCAAATACTCTGATTGGAACCGGTTGTCAGATGATGAATACCAATCTCACAAGAAGCGATTGATTGAGGAATCTATTGTCGCCTTGGAGAGGTATATCCCGGATGTTCGATCTAAAATTGACTTTCTCGAAGCAGCGACTCCTCGGACCATTAACTACTATACGCGTCATCCAGGAGGTACTTCGTTTGGAACGAAATTTGAAGGATTGAAGTGCTCTATGGAATTGCCCGAACAGATTCATGGGTTGTACCACGCGGGTTCGGTTGGAATTATTATGTCTGGCTGGCTAGGCACCATGAACTATGGGGTAATCACCGCCAATAAAGTGGACAAACAACTCGTAACGGCCAGAAGTGGGGACAAAGCCAAGGAAGTGCACTTTGCTTAATTTGAGCGTGACTGATAGACTTGTATTGATATGGCAACAGACGAAATTCTGCAAGCGATCCCGCACCGCCCTCCTTTTCTTTTTGTTGACGAGGTTGTCGAGCAGTCTGTTGATTCGTTGACCGCGAAAAAGCATGTCGATGCGAGTGAGGCTTTTTTTGAAGGGCACTACCCGGGTAACCCGATTATGCCGGGAGTTTTGATTTCGGAAGCCGTCTTCCAAACGGGAGCGATATTCCTAACTCGTTTGCTTTCGGAGGAGCTTGAGAGCGATTCGGATATGGTGCCGGTTTTAACGAAGATTGTGGATGCTCGTTTCAGGAGCATCGTGCGTCCGGGGGACGATCTTTATATTACCGTCAAGCTCAAAGAGAAAGCAGGACGTTTCATTTTCATGACTGGAGGCGTTAAGAACGGAGAAGGAAAGCGTGTGATGAATGTGACCTTCAGTGTCGCTTTAGCCAAGGCGGAGCAAAATGAATGAGTCGATGAGCTTTCTCGGACTAGAAAATAAGACTGTGCTCGTCATGGGTGTCGCAAACCGGAAGAGTGTTGCTTGGTTTGCGGCGAAAACTCTGGAGGAAGCAGGGGCGACAATTATTTATTCGGTCCGTTCTGAAGCCCGCAAAGAAACTTCGGTGAAACTTTTGAGCGGCAAGTCAGTTTATGTTTGCGATGTTGAGAACTCAGAAGAAGTTAAAGCCTTGGCTGCAGACGTGTCTCGAGACCACGGGAAGGTTGATGGAATAGTCCATTCTATTGCCTTCGCGAATTATAGTGATGGGTTTAAGCCTTTTCACGAAACGAAGCGGGAAGACTATCTTCAAGCGACCGCGATATCCAGTTTTTCATTGGTTGAGATCTCGAACGCGTTTAAACCCGTTCTTACTAACGACGCCTCAGTAGTGGCGATTAGTATATCATCACTAACGATCACAGCAGAAAATTATGGATACATGTCTCCAATTAAGGCATCCCTGGATTCCTCGGTGCGCTACCTGGCCAAATCCTTTAGCAAGGATACGCGAGTCCGTTTTAACTCTGTCAATCCGGGCACGCTGAAGACGAGTGCCTCAGCGGGAATACCGGGTTATCTGGAAAGCTATCTCTACAGCGAAAAACTGACTTTTCGCAAAGAGGCACTCCATACCCAGGAAGTCGCGAATGCGGTGGCGTTTTTGATCAGTAATCGCTCAAGTGGAATGAACGGTACCAGCTTGGTCATTGATGCGGGAATGGGGATCAACTATTTTGATGAAGAGGTCGTTAGGTTGACGATGAGACCGGAGAACAAAGGGAAAGTATAAAATGGGGAATAAAGAATCATACTGGCACTTAGTTATGATTGCTGAAAACGGGATCGGTAGTGAATTGCGGTTTTCCATTCCGAATTCTATCTTCTTCCAATAGGTCGTGCATATTAAATCGACAGTTATTGATTCTCTTGCCCACGTAGTGCCGCCTGAAGTTTGGACTAGCACGGACATTGAGGAGAAACTGAAGCCGCTTTACGACAGGCTGCACCTGCCAGAAGGGCGTCTAGAGTTGATGACGGGCATACGGGAGCGCCGTTTTTGGAATCATGCGATTAGGCCTTCCGAAGCGAGTGCGGAGGCGGGAATAAAGGCTCTAGAAAAGAGCAAAATTCCTCCAGACAAGATTGAAGTTTGTATCCATTGTTCAGTGAGCCGTGACATGCTTGAACCAGCTACTGCATCTTTTGCCCATCGTTTAATGGGACTGAGTCCTAATGTGCAGGTGATGGATGTCTCGAACGCTTGCCTTGGTTTTTTGAATTCGTTAACATTGCTATCAGCGATGATTGATTCGGGTCAGGTCAGGAGCGGGATTGTGGTATCTGGGGAAAATGGGAAACCGCTGCTTGAGAGAACGATTCAGTTATTGCTTGAACGTAAGCTGACCAGGAAGACGATAAAGCCCTATTTTGCCAATTTGACGATTGGAGCAGGAGCGGTGGCCGCGGTGGTTTGCCATGAATCGCTCTCGCCTAACGGACATCGTTTGCTGGGCGGCGTTTGTTTGGCGGACACCTCTAACAACGACCTTTGCCAAGGTGATTCCAACGCGGAAGGGTTCGGCTATGAGATGCAGACAGATTCGGAGGAAATGCTCCATGCGGGGGTAAGCTTGGCAAGGCGTAATTGGGAGTCGCTCAAGTCGGAGTTAAATTGGCAAAATGACGACGCAGATCGGGTAATCTGTCACCAAGTGGGAAGTGCTCATCAAAAATTGCTTTTCGATACTCTTGGTCTTGACCTCAAGAAAGCCTATTCTTCATTCCAGACTTTTGGAAACACAGGATCAGCGGCTCTTCCGATCACCTTGGCGAAGGCGGAGGAAGGTGGCTTTGTCAAAAAAGGTGACCAAGTTGCGATGCTAGGCATTGGCAGTGGACTCAATTGCCTCATGCTAGGAGCGGAATGGTAGGCAAAAAGTGAGCAGTCAAACCACAGAGCTTCCCTCCGATGTCGCTGCTCACTATCCGTTTATTGCAAAACGGAAATGGTTGTCCTGCGGGTTTGAAATGAGCTATCTCGATGAGGGTGAGGGGCATCCCGTCATTATGGTTCATGGCAACCCGACCTGGTCTTTCTTTTACCGAGATGTGGTACAGACGTTGAAAGGAAATTTTCGTTGCATTGTTCCCGATCATATAGGCTGTGGACTTTCTGAAAAACCAAAATGTGGATACCGCTACACCTTAGACCAGCGGATCAGGGATCTTAATGAATTGGTTGAATACCTAGGAGTTGATAAATTTGATTTGGTGGTTCATGACTGGGGAGGAGCGATTGGAATCGGAATGGCGTTGCAGCGGATATCCAGCCTGAGACGATTGGCTATCCTCAATACAGCTGCTTTTGTTGACTCGAGAATTCCAAGGAGTATATCGGTGTGCCGATTTCCTTTGCTGGGTAAGCTGATCGTGCAGGGATTCAATGGTTTCGCAGGACCGGCTACAAGAATGGCGGTTTCAAAGAATGCCCTAGCAGAATCAGTCAAGCGAGGGTATTTGTTACCCCATCGAAGTTGGTCGAGTCGCAAGGCGGTCTACGAATTTGTGAAAGACATACCCATGCACATAAACCACCGGAGTTTCAGCCGTCTGGTCGAGATCGAGAATAGCCTATTGAAGTTAAGGGATATTCCGGTCGCGCTCTTTTGGGGAGGAAAGGACTTTTGTTTCCATGAGCATTTTATGAATCGCTGGAAACGGTTTTTGCCTCAAGCGACGGTGGTTTACTATGCGAATGCCGGTCACTATATTCTTGAGGACGAAAAAGAAAGCGTCTGCGTCGGTATTCAGGAGTTTGTTTCCGACGATGAGGACGGGATTTCGGATACGCCGTTAGCGTGATGTAATCATATGGTTTCGGTTTCTTAAGGTTTACTTCGTTCGTATTTCGACTGAGTCCCTGATGTTAAGGTCTCCTTCTCTAAAGGAGCACTGGCCAGCACTCGCAGTCGTGAGAATGATCTATTAATATATTTGTAACTGTTCTTTATCCACGAGCATGGCATAAGGTCTTTCGGAAGTCCTTAGTTTTTGCAACGCCACCACCTGGTGTTCAAAGTCTGTCAAGTCAGTATCGGAGGCTCCATGGGTTCGGTTTTTGATTCGGTGCCGCAGTGTGGATTCTGGGAAACTTAATTCAAGAATCGTACAGGAGATGCAGTTGATTGACGCAAGCGCCCGGAAGCCCGCCCGCTACTCTGCCTTAAGGCACGCGGCATCGGTGATCACTGGATACCCGCCTTCAATAGGGCGACAATTGGATGCGGGTAATGATCGTGGTCTGACATCATTGCCCGACGGCTCGTTCAGTCTTTATCCGCGTTCACAGCCGGGGCGCCTTCTCGGTAGTAGAGTTGGGTAAGGGTTCTCAGGTAATCCGAAGTACCTCCCTTGAGCAATTTGAGTTGTTCGGCTTGGTAGCGCCATTGCCAGTTGCCTTGGGCTTCGCCGGGTGTGTTGAATCGCGCTTCGCTGCCAAGGCTCATCAGGTCTTGCATTGGAATGATGGCAAGGTTCGCGACGGACTTGTACGAGGCGCGAATCAGGTCCCACCCGATATTGTCGCCGCTTACTTCGAAATACCGTCTGACGTGGTCCTGAGTTTTCTCATCGACTGTATTATACCAGCTAAGGCTTGTATCGTTGTCATGGGTGCCCGGGTACAAGACGGTATTTGAATTCAAATTGTGGGGAAGATAGTAGTTGTTGCCTTCTCCACCAAAGGCGAACTGGAGGACAGACATTCCCGGTAATCCGGTATCTATCCGTAATTTTCGAACGCTATCGGATAACTCACCTAAATCCTCTGCAATTAATTTGCAGTTCTTGATCTTCTTTTTGACTGCTTTAAAAAAGTCTATTCCTGGGCCATTAATCCACCTGCCTTTGCGTGCGGTTTTTGATCCGAACGGTATTCTCCAGTACGAATCGAATCCAAGAAAATGGTCGATCCGAACGACATCGTGCATTTCGAGACTAGCCTTAAGCCTATCGATCCACCACGTATATCCGTCTGCTTTGAGGGCACTCCAATCGTAGAGGGGATTTCCCCACAATTGACCGTCCTTGGAAAAATAGTCGGGTGGACATCCGGCAACGGCGATCGGCTCACCCGTTTCCGGGTTTAACTGGAAGAATTTCTGGTTTTGCCAAACATCGGCGGAATCGAGAGCGACGAAAATGGGGATGTCGCCAATAATCTGTATGTTCCTGAGTTTTGCGTGATCACGCATTTTACCCCATTGACCGTAAAAGAGATACTGGAAAAACTTTTGAGCATCTACATCCCGTTCGAGTTCCTTTTTGAGGGGACTTTTGCGGGCTTTTTCAAAACATAGGTAATCCTTTGGCCATTGGTACCACGGTTTTCCGTCGAAGTGCTTCTTTAGAGTTTGGAAATATGCGAATGGCTCGAGCCATTTTTGATGCCTTTTTTTGAAGGCGGTAAAGCTGCCGTAAGGCTGGATTTTTTTACTACTGTTGACGAAGGCCTCATAAACCGCATCCAAGACGGGCCACTTTTTATTATACAAGGCCCCGTAGTCCACAAAAGATTGTGGAAGCAAGGAAAGGTCTTCGAGAATCTGTTTGTCGAGAAGATCTTTCGCATGGAGCTCTCGCAGCGAGATCAGGTACGGGTTCCCTGCGAATGAAGAGAACGACTGGTAGGGGGAGTCTCCGAATCCGGTGGGTCCCAACGGGCATATCTGCCAGTATCTAAACCCCGCATGGGCGAGGAAGTCTATGAAATCGATGCAATGGTCGTTTAAGGTGCCAATCCCGTAGTCTCCTGGAAGGGATGTGGGGTGTAGAAGAACGCCGGAGGCTCGATGGTTTAGCCAGTTGAAGATTGGTTCAGTCACTTTGAAGGAGATTGTTTTTTGATTAATCCTTGGAAGAATTTCGGCTTGGCCCGAGCTAAGACGGCTTAGTTAACCTGTTTCAATAGCAGATGCATTCACGATGGAAAATAGCAAGTGTTTCACTCTTTTGTCTCTGTGATAAAGGAGAGATACTCATGGTAAAACTTCGGATTTGGCACGATTGTGACAATACTTCCTTCATTCGCTCCTATATCTTCTTCGTTGCTAAAAACGGAATACCGACACATCTTCATTCGTGAAGAATAGCATCGACAAAAGCTAAGGTCTTCCTGAAGGTCTCAGTTTTGTTATTCATCGTTTCGAGTGGATTATTGAATACGAATTAGGATAGTGTATCTTACCGAATGATTTTGGAAAGCCCTTCGGAGTTAATTCTCTCTGCGTCTTGTTGACAGTGGGCCCGCTGGATCTGCTGTAGGGTATTGAAATGTATTTAATTATAGAATACATAATTTTAATTCATTCGTTTTCCTATGGATTTTAATGGACATCGTTGCGGTGGGCGGTCAATATAAAATCCAAATGGAAATAGTATTGGGAATTTTGCGCCCTGTCCTGGGAATCGGCCTTCTGCTGTTGTTTTGCTATTTCCTGAGCGAGCGAAAAGACAAAATTCGCTGGTCATTGGTTGCCTACGGCGTGGTTCTGCAGATTTTGCTAGCGGCGTTGATGTTGAAATTGCCGTTCGCCCACGAAGCAATACGTTCCGTATCCCAATTGTTTAACGCGTTGGTAGGATTCAGCAACGAATCGGCCGCTTTCGTATTTGGAACCTTGGCCAGCGATTCAAGCGGAACTTACGGGTTCGCTTTCACCGTGCTTCCCACGATCATTTTCTTTTCCGCGTTCTCCGCAATCCTGTACTATTTAAGGGTGCTACCTTGTCTCGTTTACGCTTTTGCATGGATGTTGAACCGGACGTTGCGTTTGACTGGTGCGGAGAGTTTGGCGGCGGCGGCGAACATATTCGTGGGGCAAACAGAGGCGCCTCTGGTGGTTAAGCCCTATCTGAAGTCGATGAACCGGTCCGAGATTATGGCAGTCATGACCGGTGGAATGGCGACTATAGCGGGAGGAGTGCTAGTTGCCTACATGGCTATTTTAGGGGGAGGGGATGAGGCTTATTCCATTGTTCTTGGACAGCATTTGCTTACCGCTTCAATTCTTAGTGCACCCGCTGCAATGGTTGTATCCAAAATACTAATACCGCAAACGGATCCAGTTAGCGAGAAACTAGAGTATCTGGAGGTTGTTGATGGCGGTGGAATCCTAGATGCGATTACTAAAGGTACGACTGATGGAATGAAGCTAGCCCTCAATGTGGGTGGAATGCTCTTGGCATTTACTTCGTTGGTGGCGGTCGCTAACTGGATGGTCGCCAATGGAGTCGGAAAATGGACCGGTTTGAACGATTGGGTGTCTGCCATTACTGACGGACGGTTTCGAGAGTTTAATTTCTCTTTCTTGGCGGGGGTTTCGTGTACTCCTTTTGCTTGGGTGATCGGTGTGTCTTGGGGCGACTGCCTGATTGTAGGACAATTGCTTGGTGAGCGCCTTGTGCTGAACGAGTTCATTTCCTACCTGAATCTAGCCAAATACCAGGAGTCGGGGGCCTTTATGGATCCGAAAACTCCGATTATCGCAACCTATGCACTTTGCGGATTTGCCAATTTAACTTCAATAGGAATTCAAGTGGGGGGAATCAGCACATTGGAAAAGTCGCAGCGACCGAATCTACAGAAGTGCGCTTTCAAGGCTTTGTTGGGCGGGATGATTGCTTGCTATATGACCGCGATCATTGCGACTTCAATACTGTGAATAGGAGGTACCGCTTCGATTTATCTCCGAACGCCCGATGCCAGTTGGTGACCTGCTTTTAAGGCCCGCGATGGAAAGCGCACGATTGACTTGGGGAATTTGCTGTGTTGATTCGTAACTATGGCAAGCACGTTTATAGAAAAGCGCTTAGTAAACGAAGGGGTGAAGTTTTGCGAAGAACGTATTGATCAGAAGGGTACGGTAATTACGGTAGATGATATCAAATCCCTAAAGGTGAAGACCTTTTCGCCTGTGCTCCAATCGGTTTACGTAATACTGGGAACTCTACTTTTTGTATTTGGTATATGGTTTCAGTTTGAGAATGGCAATATGGCGGTTTCCTTGGGGCTTGTGATGATCGGTTTTCTGAACGTGGCATATGGGATCCACGGGAGGCCTAAACCTGCCGGCAGCTTGAATGCTCTCAACTACGTGGATCTAACGGCAGAGATCACGAAGGCCTTTATTGAGAGGGATAATCAGTCGAGAGAATAATCGGACTTTCCTTATTTCTTTGCATGGGCCAAAAATAGTCTTCAGCGAGACAGGTGTTTTAGCGGTAAGCCCAGACGAAAGTAGTATCGATTGAATTCGCAGAGGCGATTGAGAATGAGATCGTGAAATTTCTCGAAGAAAATGGCGAACCAGGGTCCATGCAGCTTACTCGCTTTATTGACTTAGGTGGCAAAATAGTTTAGCTTTTTCTTTATCCATCGCAAATAAGGGCCCTGTTTGGTGGATCATCAATGTGAAAGCGGTTTTCAAGACGGAAGAAGGCGATTGCGTTATCTATTTCGTCAAGATCCCGTCATTAGAGGAAGGATTCGAGGATGTTCTTGTGAATCATCCAGCTTCATCTAGATAATATCGACCAAAGGAGAATCGGTCATTACTCCTGTTATCATAGGATTCGGAAGAGGGATATACTCTAGGGCGTCAGAATCGGGGTTATACTGGGTGCTTTCTCTAAATCTTGTATTTCGTTTTTATTCTGTGGATAACTGAACGAATGCTGGACGCAACCGATTCGAGGGCAGGAGAGCGAGGACCTGTCCCGGGCCGTACTCGGAGTACCTTTCATGTACTTTCTCTCTTAAATGGATGGAGCCTTTTTGTGATGGGGACGCTTTCGCTAGGAATTTCGGCCTATGCGAGCAGCTGGGCGGGAGTGATTGTTTCAATGGCCATAATTTTGCATGGAACCCTCGAAATTCTCCTAAGCAAGCGGTCGGCAGCAGATAGCTTGAAGTCCTGCTCAAGGTGGATGGCGTTCAACCAAATCGGTTTGGCAACGAGCCTGAGCCTTTATTTCGCCTACCAGATGAGTGCGCTAGAACCGAACGTTCTAATCGCGAGTCTACTCGAAACGCCTCTATACGATGCCCTGCTCATGTATCCAGAGGATCTGAGGCTGAAATTGCTCGACGGGCTTCCCAAGATGCTGGGGGTCTTTTATATAATCGTTGCGGCCGTTACGTGGATCTTCTGTGGCGGAACGGCCCTCTACTATTGGATCCAGGGAAGGTAGGCTAGACTTTGTCTCCGCGTGCACGGATTATCCGCATTTGCTTCTTCTGCATCTTGCCTCTCTGGAATTTATTTTCGGCGAGCACGTTCAGCTTGTCCCAATCCTCTTCACTAGGGGCGAAGGTCTCCCACTGCTCGAATCGCCCGGACTGTCGATAGAAGGTCAATGCCGGACCGAAGAATCGGGCTTCGATCTTCAATTTTCCTAGTTCGGGGTCGCGTTTGTTCCATCCAATGGGCCTGGGCATGTTTTTCTACTAAGAAGGCTGTTCAAATATGCAACTTTCGCTTTAGTAGTGCGTAAATTTTCGGAAAATGATAACAATAGAAGCATTTATCGAGGGTGGAGGTTGGACAGGTTGGATGAGCGTGGTGATCGAGTGGGCGATTGGGGTCTGGCCTTACATCCTGGCAAGCGTTGCCTGGGGAGTTTTGTTGGCGGCGATTTTTCTTGGGCTCATCGGTGTATTCGTGCCGGTGATCCCAGGCGGAATTGTGTTTTTTTTGGGAGGACTAATCCACAAGCTGATTCTTCCGGATGTTTTTACTTGGTGGGCGATTGGAATTTTAGGGGCCTTAATGGTTTTGGACCGTCTGGTAGACTTTTTTGCGACCGGCGTGGGAACCAAGTTGTTTGGTGGGACCAAATGGGGTGTTATCGGGGCACTGGTAGGAGGGTTCCTTGGCTTGTTTTTTGGGATTTTTGGAATCCTGATAGGTCCGGTTATCGGGGCCGTGGCCTTTGAGATGATTTGGGCAAAGCGTCATCCGAAAGAGGCGGCACTGTCTGGAGTCGGTGCCGGAGTCGGATTCAGTTTATCTGCTGTCGGGCGAATGATCGTCTGCTTTATGATGATGGGTCTATTGATAGTCGACTTCGTCGTGGAGGATGAGGTGCACGAATCGTCGGAAGTGCTGGAGGCACTGTCACTTGATCTGGCAGATTAGGAAAGTAGCCAGCCAAAGATTGAGTTGAGGCGATTCTCGTTAGATTGGGTCTTGGTTGGTGGTGTCGAAGGTCCCCATCCATTGGTTCTCGGTGTCTGAAAAAACCGTACGGTCGGGGACGGTGGGTCGGTGAAATGGCTGCCCCGGTTGGATTCGAACCAACGACCAAGTGATTAACAGTCACCTGCTCTACCACTGAGCTACAGGGCAACGATCGGGGAGGAAAAAGCCGTTTTGTTTCGCCCTTGTCAACTCTTAGATTGAGCTTTTCGTAGAAAAGTGGACCTGATCGAAACTTTTGATTGATTTCCAAAGAACGGGTCTTACGTTTCTCCGGTCTTCTAACTGGCGTAACGCCCGAGAGGGGACAGATTTCGGCAAAATGAAACAGCTTACAATCAACGCAACAACTCGTAAAGAAGGGGGCTCCGCTGCCTCAGGACGCCTTCGCAAAGAAGGCAAGATCCCTGCGATAGCATACGGTAGATCCAAAGACCCGACGAAGCTTTTCGTAGACTCCAGCGAACTACGGGTTGCCCTTCGAGAGATTGGAAACTCGACTCCAATCGTAAAAGTGAAAGAGGGTAAGGGTGCGGCACGTACTTCGATCATACAAGAAGTTCAGCGTCATGCCATAACTGACAAGTACTTGCATGTGGACTTTCGAGAAATCGCTGATGACGAAGTGGTTCAGCTTGAAGTCCCGGTACACGCCGTCGGTGAACCGTGGGGTGTCAAAAACGAAGGGGGTACTTTAGAGTGCGTGGCTCATTCAGTAGCCATTCGCTCTCTGCCCAAGAACATCCCAGACTACGTCGATAGTGATGTCAGCGAATTGAAAGTCGGTGACCTGATCCACATTAAGGAGTTGCCTGTGATCGAAGGCGTAGAATACATGGATCATGCTGAGCAACCCGTATTCACAGTCATTAAGTAATTTACTATTTTTCCCAGCGAGTTCCGGCAGCTGTCGGCAACTCGCTTTTTGTTCTTTCAAACAATCCCAATTTTTTCTCCATGAGCTATCGGCTTATTGTCGGCCTTGGTAATCCTGGTAGCGAGTACGAACAGACTCGCCACAACATTGGATTTCAAATTCTCGAGACCTTCGCCTCGGAGCAAGGAGCCAGTGCGTGGTCGAAAAACCGGAATTTAAGAGGGGACCTTTCTATTTTCGTCCCCGAATTGGATGCGAAGATCTACTTGCTAAAACCACACACGTTTATGAATGAGAGTGGTGTCAGCATCCAGAAAGTGTGCAGCTACTATAGGATACCGCCTGAAGAAGTCATCGTCATGTACGACGAAGTCAACCTAGGTTTAGGCGAGGTAAAGGTTAGCACCTCAGGGGGTACCGGAGGCCACAACGGCCTCAGTGATATCGTATCTCGTATTAAGCCGACCTTTACACGCTTTAGAATAGGCATTGGCCAAAAGACGCCAAAGGAAATGAGTCTTGCGGATTACGTATTGGGAAAATTTAGTAAGGAAGACGAAACCCTTATTGGCGCTTCAATGGAGCGTTATCTCGATTGCCTCGACAGGTTGATACGAGAGGGAGCCGACAAGGCGATGATTCACATAAACCGAAAACCGAAAACCAAAGACAGAGAAGATGGCCAACTATAAGGCAACTTTTATACTCGATACTCGCGGTCGCGAAGAAAACGCCGACGAACTCGTTGAAGGGCTCAAAGGCGAACTTGAGGGAGCGGGAGCCGAGGTCACCTCGGCCCAAAATCTTGGAAAGCACGACTTTGCTCGCGCCGCTGATCGGCGCTACGAGACGGGCTTGTATGCGCAATTTAAGCTGACAGGTGATGCGAGTATGCACAAAAACGTGCTGGAAAAACTTCGCTTGAACAAACTGGTGTCACACAAGATAATCCAGAAAATATAATTGATCCTCTCACCCTGACCCCCTTTTCATCCGATGCCAAATTTCAATAAAGTCCTATTGATGGGAAATCTTACCCGCGAGCCAGAATTGCGGGCAACTCCCTCAGGCACCGCCGTGTGCCAATTTGGTCTCGCCGTTAATCGGATCTATAATAATCCGAACGGGGAGCGGCAAGAAGAGACGACGTTTGTCGACGTAGAGGCTTGGGGCCGTCAAGCAGAAACGATTTCTAAATACGTAACAAAAGGAAACCCTCTTTTCATTGAGGGGCGCCTCAAACTCGATACTTGGGAGAACAAGGAAGGGGAGAAGCGTAGTAAGATGAAGGTAGTTCTAGAGAACATGCAACTGATTAGCCAGCGGGGCGAAGGGGGTGGATACAGCCAGTCCGACTCCGCCCCTCCTACGAGAGAAAGCTCTCCTGCAAGTGGTTCTGCGAACAATAGCGAAGACATTGAGGAAGATGTTCCCTTTTAAACAAACCGTTACTGAAAAAATATATTTAATCATACAAGGCCATGGCTACAAGCGAAGTACTACTCATTCAGCCCGTTGAAAATTTGGGCGCGGAAGGCGATCAGGTTAAAGTAAAGGCAGGTTTTGCCCGTAATTTCCTGCTTCCTCACAAATACGCGGTTCCTCTCACTCGGGCAAACCGCAAGCAGATCGAGGCTCTAAAGGTTCGCCGTGCTGAGCGTGAAGCGAAAAACCTTGAAGATGCGAAGGTCCAAGCCGCAAAGATCTCGGAGACGCATTTTGCGATCGCAGTAAAAACTGGCGATTCAGGAAAGATGTTCGGAGCGGTTACCGCGATCCACATTCACGAAAAGCTGGTTGAGGCAGGATTCGAGAAGATCGTTCGCAAACAGGTACTGCTGAGCGAGCCAATCAAGGAAATTGGGCAGCACTCGGTGACGATCAAGATTTTCCAGGATATTGAAGCGGAACTGAAGTTCGACGTTGTATCAGAAAATCCGATTGTTGAAGACGTAGCGGAAGAGGAATCAGCTTCTTCGGAAGACTGAAGGTTTCGTAGGCTGAACAGGTCATGCCGTTTAAGCCTTCGAGCACCGAAACGCCAAACGCCCCCGTCGATTTAGTAACGGCTGGGCGGACTTTGCCTCACAGTATCGACGCTGAAAAAGGTTTGCTTGCAGCTTGTCTTATAGATCCAGCGGAAGTCATCTCTCGGTGTCTCGCGATGAAGTTGCCTCAAGAGGCATTCCACAGTCAGGCCCATCAGACCATTTACAACACCTGCGTCGAAGTATTCGAAAAAAAGTCGATACTCGATGCCAAAGTGCTGGCGGAGGAGCTCAACACCCGCGGACAGTTGAACGAGGTCGGTGGCCCCGTTTATGTGGCCGAACTCGCTACCCAAATTGAGACGACTGCCCACGCTTCCTACTTTCTCGACATTGTTCGAGAGAAATACCTTTTGCGGCGGCTGATTTACACGGCTACCAAAACCGTAAAGAGCTGCTTTGAACCGCAACTCGATGGGGGCTTGGAAAACTTCATCGACGATATCGAAAAGGAGATATTCGCGATCAGCGATGACCGAGTTGCCGATACCTCCCAGCCGATTAAGGAATCGGTCGATGATGCCGTGAAGCTGGTTCAGAAGCTTATCGCAGGACGCGGTGAATTGGCGGGGCTGTCGTCCGGGTTCGACGACCTGGATAAGATGACCTTCGGGCTCCATCCCCAGGAAATGATGGTTCTGGCCGCTCGGCCTTCGATGGGTAAGACAAGCCTGGCGATGAACATTGCTGAAGCGGTTGCGTTACCGATGAAGCCCGGGAGGCAAAGTGCGGGCGTTCTCATCTTTAGTTTGGAAATGAGCGCGGAGCAGCTTGCCATGCGATTGCTAACCAGTCGAGCGAAAGTGAGTTCGCAACGATTGAGGGAAGGCTTCGTGAATAAGGAGGAACAACAAGATTTAGCTCAAGCGGCAAAAGAGCTTAAGAACGCTCGTTTGTGGATAGACGATTCGGGGCAAGTGACGATTAATCAGCTGCGAGCGAAGGCCCGCCGGATCTGGGCTCGCAACGATAATATGGGTTTAATTGTGATCGACTATCTTCAGCTCCTCACTGGTACGGACCCTAAAATTCAGCGCGAACAGCAAATTTCTGAAATTTCTCGAGGATTAAAAACCCTTGCCAAGGAACTCAACGTTCCTGTGATTGTACTAAGTCAGCTAAACCGTGATTCCGAGAAAGAAAAACGACAACCGAAACTCTCAGACCTCCGCGAATCGGGATCTATTGAGCAAGATGCTGATGTGGTTTTGCTTTTGGCTCGACCTAAAGACGCCGGTGACGAGCATTCGGTAGCAGTCGACACAGCCGACCTAATCATCGCCAAACAACGAAATGGTCCGGTCGGGGAAATTAAATTAACCTTTCGAAAAGAATACACTCGCTTTGAAAACCACACGGAATAGCTCCGCAAGATATCTTCTTCTCCCGCTTCTGGCATTCGCCAGCCTCTTTTCGGCAGGCAAGGCGCAGATCGTTGACGCTCCTGAGAACGTTGAACCACCAACGATTCGGAAGCTCATCATCAATTTCACTGGCTTGTCCAATGTGAACGAAGAAGTAGCGCGGGCCAATATGTCTTTAAGAGAGGGTGAGCTCTATGACCAGATAGCGATCGATCGCGATATTCGAACACTTTACCGTACTCAGCTCTTCGAGCATATCGAGGTGCGTTTGCAGCCGATTGGAAAAGACGAGGTCGACTTGTATTTTGATATACGTCCCAAGTTCCGTATCGCCTCAATCAGTTTCGATGGAAACGAGAAGATCCGGGACCGCCGTTTGGAAAATGAGCTAGAGATTCAAGCGAACAACATTTTGAATGAGCGCCGGGTGAAAGAGGGCGGGCACACTCTCAAGGAGTATTACGTTAAGCGCGGGTATTCGCAAGCTCGTGTCGAATACGAGATCGACCGAAATCCGGCGACTGGATTCGGGAATGTTATCTACAGGATTCGGGAAGGCGGAAAGTACAAGATCAGCAAGGTTAAGTTTACTGGAAACGAGAATGTGAAATCTCGGAAGCTGCGTCGGAATATAAAAACTAAAAAGAAGGGATTTTTCTCTCTTTTCACAGGATCAGGAAAGTTTGACGCGGACCAGTTTGAGGACGATCTGGAAAAACTGAAAGACATCTACATGGAGGAAGGTCATTTGGATATCGATATCGACCCCTCTCAGGTACAGTTTTCTTATCCTTCGAAGCGGCGGATGGTCATCGATATCGGGGTCGACGAAGGTAAAGAATACAAGGTTGGCAGCGTCAATTTCGAAGGCAACGAGCTCTACAAGGACGACATACTTCGTTTGATGCTGAGAGTTAAACCTGGTGACCGATACCGGCCCGAGCGCCTGGATGAAGACCTCGAGCGTATAGAAGATTTTTATGGGCAATTTGGATACATGGAGACGCGCGTTCGTCTTACTCGTGTTCCCAACGTCACTACTGGCAACATTGATATCGAGTACGAAATATACGAAAGCGAAAAGTATCAGGTAGAGTCGATCGAAATCGAAGGAAACACCAAAACCAAGAGCACCGTTGTGATACGCGAGTTGGCTCTCGGACCTGGAAGCACCTTTGATAGTGTGCGCATGGATGCTTCGCGAATGCGTCTTGAGAATACGCGGTACTTTGAGGACGTCAACGTGACTCCGCAGGTGAATCAGATCCCAGGACGCCGCGACTTGAAGATCACGTTTCGCGAAGGTCGTACCGGCAACTTTTCTTTCGGAGCCGGTTTTAGCTCTCTCGAAAAAGGGACATTTTTTGTTGAGCTGACTCAGTCGAATTTTGATATATTCAACTGGCGGGGGGCTTTCCAGGGAGATGGTCAGAAGTTTCGTTTGAGAGCTCAAATTGGCTCTCTCTCCTCCCAGATCGTGCTCGCATTTGAGGAGCCATGGTTGTTCGAAAGGCGACTGGCTTTCGGTTTCAACCTTTTCGATACCAGCAATAGTTACTCGAGTCTTTACGAAGTGGGCCAGACGGGATTTGATGTTTACATTCGTAAGCGTCTTATCGAGCTGATCGAGGCTCGACTGTCTTATTCGCTGGTTTCTTACGGATACTCGGGCTTCAGCTCAGAGCTCGATCAATCGCAGCGAGAATTGTTTGAACAGAGCAATGGTGAAATATCCAAGGTGAATTTACTGCTGCTTCGCGACCGCCGAGATCGAATTATCAACACGTTTAGCGGATCCCGATACGAATTGGATTTAACGACTGCGGGCGGACCATTAGGGGGCGTGTTCCAGTACAACAAGATTGAAAGTCGCAATCTGTTCCATTTGCCGCTATCCACCTGGCACTCTCAAACGATCGCGTTCTTAGTACGGGCAGGCGTGGTCAAAGAGTCGGGAGACAGTACGTTCGTGCCTTTCGAAGAGCGTTTCTATCTTGGAGGGCCGAATACCTTGCGCGGTTTTGAGTTTCGCGACGTTTCTCCTAAGGAAAGTGGCTTCATCCCGCTGGATCCCAATTTGAGGGGTACTAGTCCATTGGAGCGAAGGCCGTACGAAGTGGGAGGAAAAACCTATGGCCTTTTCAGTGCGGAGTACACGATCGGGTTCACTGATGGTTTCCATGGAGCGATTTTCTATGATGGAGGTTTCGTGAATAAGGCTGCGGGCGACTTCAGCCTCGATCGAGAGCAGGCGACCGCGTTGTATGGAGGCCAGGGAGTGACTCTTGGATATAACAACAGCGGCTGGAATGACAATTTCGGGGTTGGCATCCGAATTTCCGTTATGGGAACACCTCTACGCCTAGATTATGCGATTCCTATCACGACTTCAGGGTCTCCGGATATCGGAGGAAATGACAATGGTGCTCAATTCAACTTTACATTTGGTGGAAGATTATAGTTTGTAGGTCCATCAAAATGCTTCCCCTATGAAATCAATGAAAACTTTTATCTCATCCCTAACCTTGCTCGCGATGACTGGCTTGGGTCCGGTACTAGCTCAGGCTGAGACCGTGATACTCACAATCAGCGTTAATGGTGCTGCCGAGCAGTATTACAAGGTACAGGAATTTTTGGAGACAATCCAAGCTACTCAGGAGCAGGCACAAGAACGCGTTGCTTCAATTAACGAGGAAGGCAAGACCCTCGAGCAAGAGTACCAAGAACTGGTGGAGCAAGCGGGAAGTGATATCCTTACGGAGCAAGCTCGGAACGATGCTAAAGAAGATGCTCGCGTAAAATACCAGGAAATTGCCCAAAAGCAAAACGAACTGCGCCAATTTGCAGAGAACGTCCAGCGACAGCTCGCTGCACGCCAAAACACCCAGATGAGCCTGTTTACCAAGGAAATCATGGAAGTAGTGACAGAGGTGGCAAAAGAGCGTAGTGCATCGCTCGTTCTAGATACGTCGGGAGCCTCTCAAAACGGTATGCCTACGGTATACACGTTTGATGATTCGATGGATATCACCGCTGAGGTAGTTACGCGAATCAACGCGAGCAAAAGTGAAGAAGAACCCGCGGCTGCAGCTGAATAGCGGCAAAGAAACCTTATATTTTGAAACCCTGCCTTGATTGGCAGGGTTTTTTCGTTTCCAAATGGTCACTGCAATTCGGATCTTCGACAATTATCCCAACCAAACCAAATGCGATTTGAGCTAAGCATCAATGAAATCAGAGCCAGCGCGGAATCAGTTGAGGAAGCGGGCACTTTCGATGGGCAATGCGTCCATGGCGTTGCAACTCTCAAAGAAGCAATAGATGGGGACCTCTCCTTTTTGAGTCTGGCGAAGTACGTGCCGGATTTGGAGAAAACGAAAGCGAGTGTTGTTTTTGTGCCAGAAGATTGTCAGCTAAGCCCGCAGCAGAACCAGCTTTTCCTCAAAGTTAAGCACCCGAATTTAGCTCTAGCTAGGGCTTGCGAGTCGATGGCCCAATCCCTCTGGCCTCGCAAGCAAGGCGGCCTACACGCCTCGTCGATCGTTGATTCTACAGCCGAAATCGACGAGACCACCTACCTAGGACCCTTCTGTGTGATTGGTGGCGGTGTTAAAGTTGGCCCGAACACGCAGATACATGCGGGTACCGTTATAGACGACGGCGTAAGTATTGGAGCAGATTGCTGGATTTCCTCAAATGTCAGTATTCTGCGGGACACTAAAATTGGAGACCGTGTTCGTTTACATTCAGGGGTGGTTCTAGGCGCGGACGGGTTTGGATATGAATTCAATGGTCAACAGCACGAGAAAATCCCTCATCTGGGGTGGGTAGAATTGGATTCTGATGTAGAAATTGGGGCCAATTCGTCGATCGATCGTGGTAGATTGGGGGCTACTTTTGTGGGGCAAGGTACCAAAATCGACAATCATGTGCAGGTCGGTCACAATGTTAGGATCGGGAAGCACTGTATTCTTTGCGCCCAGGTTGGTATCGCTGGCAGTACGACGATTGAGGACTTTGTCGTTTTTGGGGGTCGCGCGGGGGCTTCGGGCCACCTCGCGATTGGGCAAGGATCCAAACTTGCTGGTTGCACGGTAGCCTTCGCGGATCTTCCCCAAAACAGTGTATCTGGAGGCACACCTGCTATTCCACTGAATGCATATCAGCGTATTACCGTGGTGCAACGCAAGTTGCCGGAGCTTTTCAAGCGGGTTCAGCGCTTGGAATCACAATTGGGGCAATTATCCTAATAGAATATTCGTTGTATGCTCGGAAACCATTGGCACAGTTATGTGTCAAAGTCGGAAGTTATGGAAATAAGATCTAAGAATATGAAAAGTATTCGCTTGGCGGCGATAACCGCTATTGCCGTTTCACTTGTATTAACCTTATTCGGAGAGGACTCGATTGCTGATAAAGTAAAAATCAATCGTGAGCCGCTCAATCGAAGCTCAACGAGTGCTGTAGCGAGCTATTGGGACTCTTTGTCGAAAGCACGTCCTACCGTTGTTAATATTTCATCGACTCGTGTGATGGACACAAGCAGCCAATTGCAAAACGATCCCTTCTGGAGATTCTTTGGGGAAGGCCAGATGCCGAGGCAAAGGGAAGTTCAAGGTCAGGGGTCCGGTGTCATTGTTTCTAAAGATGGATACATACTTACAAATAATCATGTAGTAGAGGATGCAAGTGAGGTTACGGTCAGCCTGCAGGGTGGTCGAGTGCTTGAGGCGAAAGTAGTGGGAACCGATCCGCAAACAGACGTCGCTGTACTTAAAGTGGAGAGCAAAGAGGAACTTCCTTTTGCAGTACTGGCGGATAGCGATCAGATAGAAGTGGGGGACGTCGTTTTCGCGATAGGTAACCCACTGGGAGTCGGCCAAACAGTGACTATGGGCATCGTGTCTGCCAAAGGTCGGGACGGATTGGGTATGATCGAGGATGGATTCGAGAATTTTATACAAACGGATGCGTCGATTAACCAGGGAAATTCGGGCGGAGCATTGGTTGATGCTCGAGGGAGACTAATCGGAATTAATACGCTAATCCTGACGGATGGAAGAAGCAGCGGAAACATAGGGATCGGTTTTGCGATTCCAACGGTTTTAGCCCACAATGTGATGGTTAGCCTAGTTGAAGAAGGTGCCGTCTCTCGCGGGTTCTTGGGGGTTGGTATCCAGCCATTAGATAGTGATTTGGTAGAAGCGATGGGGCTTTCGGACACAAAAGGATCCTTGGTGAACTATGTGATTCCAGGATCTCCGGCCGACGAGGCTGGTTTGGAAGTGGGCGACGTCGTTGTGATGATCTTCGAGGACGAAGTTCAGTCTGCGAGTGATTTACGCCTGAAGATTGCTGCCAAATCTCCAGGGTCCTCGGTAGAGCTAACGGTATATCGAGATGAAAAATACTTTAAGACGGATGTGGTGCTTGGTGAAAGGAAGCCACAAGGACAAGTTTCCGTTAGTGGTCCCCAAAAAAGGGAACTGCTGGACGGTATAGAGGCCGCGCCATTAAGCGATGAACTGAAGCAGAAGTACCAGATTGGCGATGAAGTTGAGAGCGGACTCGTCGTCACAAGCGTTTCGCCCCAAAGCCCCTACACCCGCCAACTAGTCGCCGGTATGGTGATCGAGAAGATTAAAGGGGAATCGGTGTACACTGTGAGGGACGCGAAAAAGCTCCTCGAGCCTGGAACGAAAGTCGCTTTCTTCGTCTACATCGAAGGATTCTACCGGTACATGGCCATCGAAATAGAGTAGCTGTATGCTGGTTAGCTCCGGTTTAAAGAGCGTATTCTATTTGATTTTCGGCCGTCTCAGGGCTAGCTCTGAGGCGGCCGTCTTACAGGGGCGTCCACGCGAGTTCCCGCCTATATTGCGGAGCCACGGGACTTGACGAATTCGAGGACGCCTTGGTCGTTGTCCCAGTTTGCCCAGACAATGCGCAAAAATTCGGATGGATGAATATCGTGAGTTTCCAGAAAGTGTCTATCGCCGCCACAGCAGTACATGATCTCGTTTGGCAGCTCGCCTAGGAGCTTGCCGCGGGCTTTGGTTAGGATTCTCGGTAGCCAAGTGATACCGCCGAGCGAATCAGACCTTGCGGGAAGTTCAGATACAGAGACTTGGTTCGGTGAGGATTTTCCATCCAGCTTGTGCAGGAAGTACTCTCGACGGACTTGCTCGATTGACTGAGCGATCTCATAGCTAGGCTCTCCCCATTGGTTGAGGTCTTCAGCGTAGTCGAAAAAATCTTGAATTCGCCAGCCATTAGCTGCGATTTGTGACTGTTCGTCTTCGGAGAAGTAGGAGTCTTTATTCTTATTGCCTCTCTCGAATTGGGAAACCGCCGTTTCGAATAGCTGTTTGAACGCCTCCTGGTAGTTATAGTGCTGCATGCGAAAAAAGACTGTTGGGGTTCCTTTTTGATTGCGAGTTTGAACCATCGAAGAGAGCCGCGAGAAAACTGTCACCGGGATAAGGTCTCGTTTAAAAAGGTTGCTCAGAGATGACCTCGCGGCGAAATGGATTAGTCGGAAATTCGGAAGTCAACCTGCCGCTTAAATCGGTCAACTCGATGCACGAGCACGTTCACTTTTTGCCCGACCCGATATTTTTTCTGGGTCCTTCTCCCGATGATAGCCGTGCCGCCGTTGTTCACCCGGTACAAATCGCCTTTTAGCGTGGAGATATGGACCATGCCGAAAGCGTTGGAATCTACAAGTTCGATGAACATTCCGTGATTTCTAACCTCAGTGATGACTGCGGTAAATTGGGATTTTTTCGGTTTTTCGATTTCATGTTCAAAGAACTCCAGCAGCTTGACCTTCACGGATTCTCGTTCCGCTTCGGTGCTGTTTACTTCTGTGAGACTCAAGTGTTCAGCGAGGGCGTTGGCTCGAGCTATATTTGTTTGGGGTAGTGCTCCTACTAAGGATTCATGGCCTTTTACTTTCACTAGAAAGTAGTTGAAGACTCGGTGTACAACTAGGTCTGAATAGCGGCGAATTGGGGAGGTGAAGTGGCAATAGTTCTTTTTGTTCAGTCCATAGTGCCCATCTGGAGTCGAGCGATAGCAAGCTTTCTTCAAGGACCTAAGAAGCTGGGTTTTCAGTATATGCCCCTGAGAGTGTGTATCCAGGATTTGGATTAGATTCACTACTTCCGAACGTGCATTTAGATTAGCTACTGTTACACCGAAGGTTGCGAGATATTCTCGAAGCTCGTTTAGCTTTTCTTCGTCAGGATCGTCGTGCGTTCGATAGAGACAGGGCAGGTTCGCATCGCGCATGGCTTTCGCTACCGCTTCGTTAGCCGCAAGCATGAACTCTTCAATAAGTTGGTGGCTCTCGTCATTGACAACCTTCTCTAGCCGGTCTGCAAATCCGTCTTTGTCGACGAAGATTTTAGTTTCGCTCATATCGAGGTCAAGGCTGCCCGCTCGCATTCTCTCATAACGCATTTTGGATGCGACATTCCAGAGCGATCGAATCGAGCTCTGAAGTTGAGCAAGCTCAGATTGTTTCAGTTCCGAAAGAGCTCTTCCTGTAGATCCCGTCTGATGGGCGGGTGGGAGCTTTAGATTAAGGGCTACTGCGAGATCATCATTGAACAAGAGAGTGTAGGCTTGTTTGTAGGTTAGTCTTTTGTTGCTTCGGATTACAGTATTGGAAAATTCGGTACTCTTGAGCTTTCCTCCTTTAGTGAAGGTTAGAAAGACAGATTTTGTTAGGCGGTCGACATCTTCTTTTAGACTGCAAACCCCATTGGAAAGCGCGTGCGGGAGCATGGGTACAACCGTTCCCACTAAATAAGTGGAGTTTCCTCTTTTGTGGGCCTCTTTATCCAATTTTGAGTTTGGCTGTACATAAGCACCCACGTCCGCGATGTGTATTCCGATGCGCAGTAGGCTGCCTGATACGGTTTCTAGCGATAGAGCATCGTCGAAGTCCTTGGCGTCATCAGGGTCGATCGTGAAAGTGTATACGTCCCTCAGATCCTCCCGCCCTTTCAATTGGCTTTTGTCAACTGTTTGGGTTATGGCTTTGGCCTCATTCATGACGCTTTGAGGGAAATCTGGATTGAGATCGTATTTGTGGAGGATCGACATGAGTTCGGCTTGGGGCTCATGAGTTCCACCGAAATTAAGGATGATTTCACCTTCCGGTTTTAAGTCTCTTTGTTTCCATTCATGAAGTTTAACCACGACCTTGCTGCCTACTTTGGGTTTAGGCTTAATCTTTGAATTTTTCGGATCGGGAACATAGATATCGTGGAAGAGTCGAGGATCATCTGGAACGACAAAGTAAGAAAAGCGCGTCTTTTGTAGATTTCCTACGATCGTCTCTCTCGCCCGTTCTTGGATACGAATTATACGGCCTCTCAGCCTGTCTGGATAAAGCGTAGGCCTCTGTTTCCGACGACCCTTGATTTTGGGTGGTGTATGCTGGTCGCATATCCGAATCACCACACGATCCCCATGCATGGAGACGCCTGTGTCCGTAGCGTCGACCTCAATCGGATCGATCGGATATCCGCTGTTAATCTCGTCAGGAAGGACAAAGGCGTTTCCTTTCTGGCGAAATCGAATCGAGCCCGTTAGCACATCGGAATCGCTGGGAATACAGTAGCGGTCGCCCTTGGTAATTATGATGTCTCCCCGGCCAAGAAGGCCTCGAAGTTCGTAGTCTAACTTGCGTCGGTCCTTCTTTGCGAGACCTAGGGCTTGGGAGATTTCGTTTTTGCTTTTAGTAATGCAGTCCCCCGCTTGTAACAGTGCTATTATTTGCTTTCTGAGTTTCATTTATTGTTTGTAGAATTAGATTGGATTCATCCGTACTTCATTTAAAAATTCTCGGACGATGAAAATTGTTCATGCGGCAAGCGAGATGTTTCCCTATTTAAAGACGGGAGGACTAGCTGACGTTACGGGTGCTCTTTGCAAGTCTCTGTCTCGTTTTGGTCACGACATCTCTTTTTTTATTCCAGGATATCGAAAGATCTTGGAGTCCCCTGTGTTTTCGAAAGCCAAGCTCAAGGTGGTTCTTCAGGTTGAGCTGGGTGACGAATTTCTCAGGGGAGAAGTATACTCACTACCAATTGGAAAGCGCCAGACATTGTATATTATTCGTCGTGACGAGTTCTTCGATCGCTCAGATCCTTACGGGATTGCTAACCGCAACTATAGCGATAACGATAGGCGCTTTATCTGGTTTTGCAAGGCAATTGTAGAAGCCATGCATGTCCTTGAGCTAAAGGCGGATATATTTCACTGCCACGATTGGCAAACAGGCTTGGCGCCCCTCTTTCTACGCATAGCGGAGCAGGAGCATGATATTTCACTCGCACTTAAGACGTTCTTTTCGATTCACAACCTTGCGTTTCAGGGCTTGTTTCCTAGTGGATCGTTTCGATTCACTAATCTTCCTGATGAATTCAACGAGTTAGACGGAATTGAGTTTTACGAACAGATCAGCATGATTAAGGGAGGTATCTTTTTCGCTGATAAGATTATGACCGTAAGTCCAAACTACGCTAAAGAGATATTAACTCCAGATTTTGGAAGCGGAATGGAGGGGGCCTTAACAGTACGTGAGGAGGACCTTGTGGGAATCACCAATGGAATTGATTATGATGTGTGGAATCCAGAGACGGATGAGTTCCTGCCGGCCAATTATTCGTCGAAGAATCTTGCTGGGAAGAAAATATGCCGTAAAAAGCTGCTGGATACAGTCGGACTGCCAGATGCGGAAAAACCGGTTTACGGAATTGTCTGTCGGTTAACCGAGCAAAAGGGCTTGGACTTTATCCTAAAGCGGATGAGCTTCTTTGTCGAAAATGATTGTCGGCTCGTGGTACTCGGAATAGGGGATCCTTTTTATGAGCGGGCTTTCAAACGGTGGTCCAAAATGCATCCGAAAATAATAGGATTTTGTATGGTTCTTGACGAGAGATTATCCCATCTAGTCGAGGCGGGCTCTGATTTCTTTCTAATGCCATCGATTTTCGAACCCTGTGGACTCAATCAGATGTATAGCCAGCGGTATGGAACGCCACCTTTGGCTTCGGACGTAGGCGGGTTGCACGATACGGTGGTGGATATTCGCGAGAATGAAGAAGCGGGAACGGGATTGCTCTTTCAGCCTGAATTAGAAGAATTTGACAAAGTTCTGAATTACTCACTCGAACTCTTCTCTTCAAATGAAACCATGGAAAAAATGAGACGGAATGGCATGTTGAAGGACTTTTCCTGGAAGAATGTGGTGAAGGAATACGAGAACTTGTATCTGGAGTCTCTATAAATTCGGCATTGGCCCGGTTCATAGGAAAAGAAAGGCGATGGCCCAATACCAGAAGACAACCATAATTCCTTGCACGGCAGAAGATTTGTACCAATGGCATGCGCGTGACGGAGCCTTCGAGCGACTGATTCCTCCTTGGCAGTCAATGGACATCTTATCCCGTAGAGGAGGAATTGAGAAAGGAGCCAATATTCATATTCGCTTGAAGCGTCTTGGCATCTCTACCGATTGGATCGCTCAGATTTCAGAAGGGCTTGAGGACTCTTTCTTTGTTGATTCCCAATTGAAGGGACCCTTTGAAAAATGGATACATCGGCATGAGTTTTCGGAAGTCGATTCCCATCAATGTCACCTAACTGACTCTATCGACTATTCATTGCCTGCTGGGAAATTGGGGGCATTTTTTGGAGGGAGGTTTGTAGCATCGGACCTGGAGCGAGTCTTTCGTTACCGGCATGACGTTACCAAAAATGATCTAGCGGCATGGAATGCGTATCGCAGCTATCCAAAATTCAATGTCCTCATATCGGGTGGGTATGGGTTCATCGGGAGTCGGTTAGCAAACTTTCTTAAAGGCCAGGGTCATTCAGTATCCGTGTTGTCAAGAAACCCTCGCCAGGGTGATTTCGGTTGGGATCCCGAAAATGGGAGTATCGATTCAACCGGTTTTAATGGTTTTGATGCCATCATACATCTAGCGGGGGAAAACCTTGGAGCAGGCAGATGGAACGATACCCTTAAAAAACAGATTCGTACCAGCCGGACTAATTCCACGAAATTATTGGTGGGTGCGATGAAGAAAATGGATCGACCTGCAAAGGTTTTCATTTCCGGGTCGGCCGTTGGGTACTACGGTGATTGCGGAGACCGGGTGGTCAATGAAACCGATGGTGCGGGTAACGGTTTCCTAGCAGAAGTGTGTAAGGACTGGGAGGCGGAGGCTTGTTTGGGCAGCGAGTTTGTCGATCGTGTGATCGGTCTTAGGACTGGAATTGTTTTGGATGCCGGAGATGGGGCGTTACGGAAAATGCTTCCTCCTTTTAAGCTTGGGTTAGGAGGGTCTTTTGGTTCAGGGGATCAATGGATGTCATGGATCGCTTTGGAAGATTGGATTGCGGCCGTACATCATCTCATGCTAAAAGGTAAGTCGGGTTCGTATAATTTGGTTTCCCCGAACCCAGAGCGAAACAGGTCCTTTTGCAAGACACTGGCCTCAGTGTTGCGAAGGCCAGTCTTTTTTAATGTCCCTGCCCCATTGCTTAAGGCTGCGATTGGCGAATTTGCCGAAGAAGGACTCCTGTCCAGTTGCCGTGCAGAACCGAAAGGTCTCTCAGACGCAGGATATCGTTTTATGTATCCCAAACTTGGAGACGCTTTAAAGCTGAGTTTAGGGCATATTTGAGGCTACGAAAGAGTTGTGCAGGGGGACTCGGTTCGTGTTTAAAATTCTAGCTCTAGAAGGTTGACTTAATTAGGCAAAAAGCAGATAAGTATAAGAACCATGGCAAAGATGTACCCGAATGTTACGGCGGCTATAGGCAACACGCCCCTGATAAAACTGAACGCGTTAGCGGAAGGTCTTGATGCGGAGATTTACGTTAAATGCGAATATTTTAACCCACTCTCAAGTGTTAAGGACAGAATCGGAAACGCCATGATCGAAGCGGCCGAAAAAGCGGGGAAGCTCACCCAGGGTGGAGTGATCGTCGAGCCCACTTCGGGGAATACAGGGATTGCCCTGGCGTTTATAGCCGCCGCAAAAGGCTATCGACTCATACTCACCATGCCAGAGACGATGTCGATGGAACGTCGTGTTTTGCTCAACATGTTAGGTGCGGAACTTGTTTTGACTGCGGGGCCCAAGGGAATGCCGGGAGCTATTGCTCGAGCCCAAGAGCTAGTCGCGGAAATTGGAGACAAGGCGTGCATGCCACAGCAGTTCGAGAACCCGGCCAACCCAGAGATTCACCGCCGCACAACCGCCGAAGAAATTTGGGATGCGACGGGTGGAGAGATAGATGCGTTTGTCTCGGGTGTTGGAACCGGAGGAACGATCACCGGAGTTTCAGAGGTAATCAAGAGTCGGCGAAGTATGATGGCGGTTGGGGTCGAGCCGGTAAATAGTCCCGTCATATCAGGCGGCAACCCGGGACCCCACAAAATTCAGGGAATCGGTGCGGGCTTTATTCCCAGAAATTGCAATACGGGTATTTTAGACGATGTCATTAAAGTGGAGAACGATGATGCGTTTGCCACAGCTAGGGCCGCATCGTTGAAGGAAGGGCTCAGCGTTGGCATTTCTTCTGGGGCGACGATCTGGGCGGCAATAGAATTGGCGAAGAGACCAGAAATGGCCGGGAAGCGAATCGTAACGGTTGCGGCGAGCAGCAGCGAGCGTTACATCAGTACGCCTCTAGGTGAGGCCGCTCGAGAAGCCGCTAACGGGGCAGTCGCCTCTTAAAATCGAACAACAGCAGATTAAATGAATTTGGCGGGAACCTTTTTGAGGTTGCCCGCTTTTTTTGGTCGTTATCGGATAGAGGTCTTGTAATATAATGAAATTATAACCTAAAAAAGATTAAAATATAAAAAGTTATAAATTAATACATTCAAGTCATGATTTTTAATACGCGAGCTGATTTAAATGTTAACGAAGCCTCGATAATGGTTTACAACGTTGATAGGAAGGTTTTTACCGATACCCTCAGCACAAATGATTGGGACGAACTGGTTTTTATCACTCAAGGAAGCGGAAATTTTCAAATTGGCTCTTCAGAGGCTACCTTTGGACCTGGAACGATTGTCTATGTAAGGGCCGGTACGTTGAGGTTTTGGAAAGCGGAAATTAGGGGAGGGCAATCGGTTCCTATCTCGGGTCTTGTCATCCAGATTCCGACCCAAGCACTTTCCACTGACTTTTTAGAACTCGAGGAGGCGGCGGGTGTGAGATCATATCTGAAGAGGATAGGTCAAGGGGGTCATGTTCGCCTTCAGACTTATCAGCGTATCGAAGCACGATTGAAGACAATTCTTGGCGCGAAGGGAATGCTCCGGATCGCTCGAACCCACGCCTTGCTCGACCTTCTATCGAATGTGGATGGCTGGCAAGTCGTTGAAGAAGAGAAGCTAGCTGTTAGAAGTGCTAAGGATCGGGCCCGATTAAAACGAGTTTATAACTATCTAGAGGATCATTTTAGTTCTAGGGTTGAGCGAAACGCTCTCGCCCAGCTGGTGGGGATGGAACCGAACTCGTTTTCGCGGTTCTTCCGTAGGGCAAGCGGGCAGAAACTGGCGGACTATTTGGCGGTGATTCGAGTGCGGCACGCAGCAGCTCTATTAGAGGTGCGTCGGCGCATGCCCGTTTCTAAAATAGCCAGCGAAAGCGGTTTTAGAAACGTAAGTGCATTCAATCGGCAGTTTAAAAAGAGGCTTGGATTTACGCCTCGTTCCTATCGAAAAGAACTCAATTGCGAGCCTGTGCAGCCCTAGTTCGTCGATGTCGGAGAACTGGGAATCTAACTTGCCTGAAAAGGCGACACGTTGGATCGTTTAGGAAACTAATCTTTAGCTTTAAAAAATGAGCCAATCATTATTCGGAAAAGTATGGGACGCACATGCGGTCAAAACGCTGTCGAACGGTCAAACGCAATTACTTATCGGAACCCACCTCATTCACGAGGTGACCAGTCCGCAGGCCTTTGGTATGTTGCGCGATCTCAATTTGAAGGTCGCCTACCCGCATCGTACGTTTGCTACGGTAGACCATATCGTACCGACCGACCAACGCCAGGAGCCATTTGCGGATCCGCTTGCCGATGCGATGATTCGTGAGTTGCGCCGTAATTGCGAGGAAACCGGAGTGACTTTCTTTGACCTGCCGAGTGGAAAGCAAGGGATCGTCCACGTGGTGGGGCCCGAGCAAGGCATAACGCAGCCCGGAACCACGATTGCTTGTGGCGACTCTCACACCTCGACGCACGGAGCGTTTGGAGCGATCGCTTTCGGAATTGGAACTACCCAGATTCGTGACCTACTCGCCACCCAGACAATGGCGTTGGCTAAACTCAAGGTTCGTCGAATCAATGTGAACGGTGAGCTACACCCCGGCGTTTATGCCAAAGACGTCATCTTGCACATCATCCAAAAGCTAGGAGTAAAAGGGGGAACCGGCTTCGCATACGAATATGGTGGATCGGTATTCGACAACTTTTCCATGGAGGAGCGCATGACGGTTTGTAATATGTCTATTGAAGGGGGCGCCCGCGTAGGATACGTCAACCCGGACGAGAAAACGTTCGAGTACTTGAAAGGCCGCCCCTACTCACCTTCGGGCGACGAATGGGATGCTGCGGTGAAGCGTTGGAGGTCTTTTGCGAGTGATCCGGATTGTGAATACGACGACGTCGTGGAATTCGATGGGGCGAACATTGCTCCGACCGTCACATGGGGAATCAATCCTGAGCAGGCGATTTCAGTTGTAGAGAGTGTACCTACCGTAGAAGGGTCTGCAGAAAAGGAAAAGGCTCTCGTTGCGGAAGCCCTAGAGTACATGAAGTTGCCTGCTGGTGCACCTATCAAGGGTACGAAAGTGGATATTTGCTTCATAGGTTCGTGTACCAATGGGCGCCTTTCGGACTTTGAAGAAGTGGCGAAATACTTAGAGGGTCAAAAAGTGGCCGAGGGCATCAAGGCGATTGCGGTGCCCGGTTCGCAAGTGGTGGACTTAATATGCCGCGAGAAGGGCTTGCACACAGTGTTTGAAAATGCCGGTTTCGAATGGCGCGGAGCGGGTTGCTCGATGTGTCTGGCGATGAATCCAGACAAGCTTATCGGTGACCAGTTGAGCGCTAGCTCGAGTAATCGGAATTTCAAGGGGCGCCAAGGTAGCCCGACTGGTCGAACAGTATTGATGAGTCCGGTAATGGTAGCGGCAGCTGCGATTAAAGGAGAGATTGCCGACGCTCGCGAGGTTTTCGGGGTCGGTGAACTGGCGAACGTTTAAATTAGGAGAAACTAAGATAAGATGGCATTAGAAAAAATCACGCAAGTAAGAGGTAAAGGCGTCTACGTCGCTGGAAATGAAATCGATACGGACCGAATTATCCCGGCTCGTTTCATGAAATGCGTTACTTTTAACGGCCTCGGCGAGTACCTATTCTACGACGTGCGGAAAAACGAAGACGGAAGTGACAAGGAACACCCGTTAAACGATAGTCGATTTAGCGACGCGACTATACTGCTCTCAGGCGAAAATTTTGGTTGCGGCAGCTCCCGTGAGCACGCGCCCCAGGCACTTTACCGTTATGGTTTCCGAGGCATTGTCGCTGAGAGCTATGCAGAGATCTTTTTTGGGAACTGTACCACTCTGGGCATTCCGTGTTTTTGTGCGACGAAAGAAGATATTCGGACGATGGCTGCTGCGATTGAGGCGGATCCTTCCCTGGAAATCACTCTGGATGTTGAGAACGAACGTATTCGTTTTGGTGACCAGAATCTGACCGCTGTTGTAAGGGAATCGGCTCGCATGGCACTCAGCGGAGGCAAGTGGGACATGATCGGCGAGTTGGCGGAAGGGGAGTCTGAAATCGCGAAAGTAGTGGCTGGATTGCCCTACATGGCTCCGTAGTGGAAGATAATCGGTAATTTTTAAACGCCGGACTTGTTTCAGGTCTCGCGGATTTTAGGGATGAAAGAGTTGTTTAGATTGCTGGCAGATGAACGGGTGGGAATTGGGATCCATTCGTATTTTGCTCCAGGGCGAACTTGCGTTTGAACAAGGATTGTTAATATGAGTCTTTCCTTCCTCCATTAGCAGACCTCAGTAACTTAGTGAAAGCATGATAGATATTCTCAAAGGAGCCGGTATTTTCGTCTATCCGCTCATGGTCTGTTCCATTGTCGGGTGCTTTATTATATTTGAACGCATGTTTGCACTGCGCCGTGCGGCGATCATTCCCAACCACATCGTTGAGGGAATCGTGGAAGGAAATCCATCTGACGGCGGCGGAAACTCGTCTCTTGGTCGCGTTATTGCCTATTGGAAGCGACATTCCCAAGAAAGTGGGGCGGTAAAAGCATATGCTCGTCTGGAGGTGAATCGTATGGAGCGTGGATTGGTTTTTTTAGAGATCATCATCGGGGCGGCTCCTTTGTTGGGTTTGTTGGGAACGGTAACGGGCCTCGTCCAAGTATTTGGAAATGTTTCTCTGGATACGGGAATGCCCGACCCTTCTGCATTTACCCAGGGAATTGCCTTGGCCCTCACCACAACTGTGATTGGACTCGCCGTTGCAATCCCCTGTCTAATTGCAAACGGTTACTTGCAGCGGCGCGTTGAAACCTATGCCGTGCATTTCGAGTCTTTGCTTGAGCAAATGGGCTTGGAGGATTCATGAGTCTACTCGCTCGCAGGCGGAATAGGGCGAATATCAATATCATCCCCTTAATGGATGTATTGACAATATTGATATTCTTTTTCCTCGTTAGCATGCAGTTCAAGGAAATGACGACCTTGAATTTGACCCTTCCGAAGATCGAATCTGCCGGTCGCAATGATTATCCAGAACGTATATTGGTGGGGATTGACGAGAGCGGCCAGATATTTTTGGAAAACCAGCCAGTGCCGATGGACGAGCTTCAGGCTGTGCTTGCGAGGGTTTCGGAGATCTCCAACGATATCCCGGTGCTCATAAAGGCTCACAATTTGACTCCTTTGCAGACGATCACGGATGTTATGGATGCCTGCCGGCTAAATGGACTTAGTAAGATTCGGATACAATCGAGATAAGGAGCCGGCTAGTTCAAAGATCTTGTTGAAACATTTAGTGGTTCTTTTCGGAAAGAACGGGGTATTTTCATTTCAGAAAAGGCGAAAATAGGGGAACTAACGTTTTATAAGTTCAAATTTGTCTAAGGTTGAATAACTCCTAGAGGTAATGCGTCTCAATCGATTATCTATGGGTCAACGGGGACAAACCTCGTTGGCAAACGGTTGTAACTTGGACTCTATTTCCAATGCTATATCTCAGAATATAGACGGCTAGAAGTCTACGAATAAAAATTCTCTCATCCTAACTCTCTTAATGCGTTTGGCGTATGTTCCTTTTGTAAAAGCAAATAGCCATGAGGATGGGGAGCATAACCACACTTCTCTCGAAGACGAAATGAGTGCGATGAATAAGGCCTGGCGCTCGATACGCAGACAAATCAAGGATTCCTCAAAGAACGAGTCGATCCTTGCCGTAGAAGCGAAAGTAAACAACGCGGCTCAAGCAACGACCAAGTTGACTCCGATTCGCTCAGGGGATTTTTCCGGCGATGAGAAGAAGAAGTTAACGGAAAGATACCAAAATGCGATGAAGCGGACAACAGGCTTAATCAGCCAGCTCGAAGCTGCCTTGTAATCAGGCGACAAAACGGAAGCAGAGGAGATTGTAGCTAAGATCAAGGACGCTCGCGAGCACGGCCGCTAAAAGTACAAGCCGTAAGACGACTAGTCGTCGCTCATTCCCTGAAACAATTTTTTAACACCTGCCAACTAAGGCAGGTGTTTTTTATAGCTAAAACATTGAATCCACGTTTCAGAGGCATGAGATTGACAAGGTGAATGTGAAGCTTCCTTTTGGAAAAACCCAGGTCGAACTCGATTTGAGCGGAATCAATGCCACGGTGCTAGAGCCTCGCTTCGTAGCCGGTCTGGATGATGAGAAGGAGGCTTTTTTTCAGGCGTGCGATTCTCCGATTGATGCAAACCCACTGAATGAATCGATCGAATCAGGCGATCGGGTAGCCATCCTGATTCCTGACGCCACCAGGCCCTTCCCAAGTCAACGCGTTTTGCCTTGGCTCATGGAGGCCATCGATCACGTGCCTAAGGAGAATGTGGTTATTATCAACGGGACCGGATCTCACCGTGGAAATACGCCTGAGGAGCTACTTACGATGGTGGGAAGCGAGATCTATGAAAATTACCGGGTTGTGAATCATAGTGCTCATGAGCCAGAGGGACTAACCCATGTAGGGAAGTCACCTTTTGGATACGAAGTATATCAAAATAGTGAATATGTTAGTGCTGATAAACGGATATTGGCGGGCTTTATCGAGCCTCACTTTATGGCGGGATATTCGGGAGGATACAAAGCCGCCTTTCCGGGTGTGGCGGATATCGATGCTATTATGCAGTACCACAGTGCAATGGTAGTAGGCGATCCGTTGAGCTCTTGGGGCAATCTTGAAAACAATCCCACCCAAGAGCATGTGCGAGCGGCTGGGAAACTGCTGGGAGCGGATTTCCTTGTCAACGTGACGCTCAATAAGGATCGGGCGATCACACGCTTTTTTTGCGGCGACGTGATTGAGGCCCATGAGGCGGGTTGCGCCTACGTGAAAGAAAGCGCGATGATCGGATGCGATAAGCTATTCCCGATTGTGATTACGAGCAATAATGGCTACCCGCTGGACCAGAATCTGTATCAATCTGTTAAAGGGATGTCGGCCGCAGCTCAGATCGTTGAGGAGGGGGGCCTTATTTTGGTGGCAGCTGAATGCTCAGACGGGTTCCCGGAGCACGGCAATTACCGCAAACTGCTTTTTGATTACCCGAGCCCGGCAGCCTTGCTAGATGCGATTCGCCAGCCGGGATTTTCGGTATTTGATCAGTGGCAGGTTCAGCTCCAAGCTCTCATCTGCCAAAAGGCTCGTGTCGGGATCCTATCAAAATTGGAACCCTCGGAAGTCCGCAAGGGCCATTTGACGCCTGTTGAATCGTTACAAGAGGCACTGGAAACGGAATTGGATAGAGTTGGGAGTAATGCCACAGTTGCGATATTGCCGGAAGGCCCTGTAGCTGTTCCGTATCTTCTCTAGCGTTTCATTTTGCAAATTGATAGAGCTCAGGGATTCTTCACCAAATAGGTCTATGCTTTCACCCTCTAACACCATACTCGTCACTTGCCCGAAAGCGTGTTCTTCCTATCTGAGGGACGAACTTGAAGAGCTTGGCTTTCCCGTTACAAGGGAAGTTCCAGCGGGCGTCTTTACTAAAGGGAACATGGAGGACTGTATGAGGCTGAATTTGCTCTTACGAACTGGTTTACGCGTTTTATGGCGGATCGCAGAATTTGAAGCGAACAATGGGGATCAGCTTTATAAAAGATCCGTTCGTCTACCCTGGGAGTCCTGGATACCGGCAGATGGTTATGTTTCAATCGGTTCCTCCATTAGGAACGATACGATCCGAAATACCAATTTCGCGGGTTTGCGGCTGAAAGATGCATTGGTTGACCGGATACGAGAAAAGCGGGGAAGGCGGCCAGACACTGGCAATGACTCTGACCGGGCAATGATATTTCTGTACTGGCATGAAGAGGAGGTTTGTATCTATTTGGATACGTCGGGAGTACCGATCAGCAATCGTGGCTACCGGGTTAGCCCAGGGAAAGCTCCTATCCGTGAGAACTTAGCGGCATCGGTTTTGAGGGCGACGCGATGGGATATGGCTTCACCGCTGGTGAATCCCATGTGTGGTAGTGGTACCCTTGCAATTGAAGCGGCCCTTTGGGTGTTGGGAAAGACATCGGGATTGTTGCGAGAAAACTTCGCATTTATGCATTTAGAGGGTTATCGGGTAAGCGATTTCGAGAAAATTCGAGCCGATTTGAAGACCAAAGGATCCGATCGATTGAATTTCCCCATCATTGCGACGGATCGTGACCCAGCTGCGATTGAGGCAGCCCGGAGAAACGCGGAATTTGCTGGAGTCGAACATCTGATTGAATTCGATGTTTGCGATTTTAAACGAACGCGAGTACCGGAAGGTCCGGGAGTTTTAATTTTCAATCCCGAGTACGGCGACCGAATGGGCGGGGAAGAGAAACTAATTACGACGTATCAGGAAATAGGGGACTTCATCAAGCAAAAATGCGTTGGCTATTGGGGGTATGTGTTTACAGGTAATCTAGGATTGGCCAAACGAGTAGGTTTGAAGACCCGGCGAAAGATTGAATTTTACAACGGACCTATTGAGTGTCGGCTGCTGGAGTACGAAGTGTACGCGGGCACTCGAAATCCTAAGTATACGATTCCACAAATCGACCCGAAAAGCGATGCTTAGAATCGAAGTCCCATACTGATGCTCGCTTGTAGTGGCACATCGGGACGAGGGCTATCGGTTAGGCGCCCCGCGGAACTTTGCTTATCAAGATTATTGTTTACGTTCACGAACGCTTCTGTGCGTTTGTTGATGAGGCAATTGGCGGACAGGTCTACAATGGATTGACCTTTAAACAGTCCAAAGCGGGCATCAGGACTGCCTAAGGGGTCGAGCTCTTGCATGGAATTGGATTCGCGGCCGAGGTGCTGCCAGTGTAATTGAGAGCCTAAAGTTGAAATCCGTATACAATTGAAAAGTTTTAGCTGAAACTAAATGTCAAAAATCCGTTAAGTTGCTTTTGAGAAAAAGTCTCATTGCCGATAATCCCGCTAAATAAACAAGAATATTGTGATTGTAGGAGGAGCTGACATGGTTTGTTAATTTTGGACTGGTCGACTCTGTAAACTCCTTTCATAATGCGTTTTCAATTTTTCGTATGGGTGTATAGTAGTAGAAAGCCAACCTCAAAAGTCATTCCTTAATGAAACTCGAAACACAATGCCTTCACGCCGGTCAGGCACCGGATCCTACGACTCACTCACGTGGAGTCCCGGTTTACCGGACCTCCTCCTTCGTTTTCGATAGCACCGAGCACGCTGCTAATCTCTTTGCGCTAAAGGAGCTCGGAAACATCTACTCGCGAATTATGAACCCGACTCAAGATGTGCTGGAGCAGAGGGTCGCTCAGCTAGAAGGAGGCGCAGCAGCTCTGGCGGTCAGTTCGGGTACCTCGGCAATTTTCTACTCGATCATCAACGTGGCGAAAGCGGGCGACAATATCGTGTCGGCCAACAACCTGTATGGTGGAACGTATACACAATTTAACGACATTATTCCAGATTTGGGTATCACGACCAAGTTCGTTGATCCTTCCGACCCCGCAAATTTCGCCTCAGCGATCGATGAAAACACCAAGGCACTGTTTTGCGAAACCGTTAGTAATCCCGGCATCGAGATTTCCGACCTTGAGGCGATTGCCAAGATCGCCCATGACAATGGGATCCCTTTAATTGTCGACTCCACGTTTTCGACGCCCTATCTAACACGCCCGATAGAGTTCGGTGCGGACATAGTCGTGCATTCGTTAACCAAGTGGTTTGGCGGCCATGGCACGGGGATAGGTGGGGTTGTCGTTGACTCAGGTAAATTCAATTGGGGCAACGGAAAATTCCCCTTGTATGATGACCCAGACTCCTCCTACCACGGATTGCGGTGGGGACACGACCTTCCTGAGCCCTTGGCTCCGCTAGCATTCATCCTTAGAATGCGCACCGTTCCTCTGCGCAACTTGGGGGCTTGTATTTCTCCAGACAATGCGTGGATGTTTTTGCAAGGTATAGAGACCCTCCCGTTACGGATGGAGCGTCATTGTTCCAACGCAAAAGCAGTGGCTAACCATCTAGATGGCATGGAGGGAGTCGAATGGGTAAGATATCCGGGTCTTAATGACAGTAAGAGTGGTGCTTTGGCGGACAAGTATTTGGACGGCAAAGGTGGAGCCATGGTGATATTTGGAATTAATGGTGCTGCTGCAGCCGGATCGAAGTTCATCGATTCGCTCGAGCTGTTCAGCCATCTGGCGAATGTGGGCGACGCCAAAAGCCTAGCCATCCATCCTGCGTCTACCACCCATAGCCAGCTTTCAGCGGAAGCCCAGAAGGCGGGAGGTATTACTCCCGAGCTGGTGCGTCTCTCCGTAGGGATCGAGCATATAGACGATATCATTGACGATATCGACCAGGCTCTGGCGAAGGCGCTGGCCTAGTCGGTGACTGGAAGGTGATTTCCAATGCTATGGAAAATGCTCCTTTGTCAGTCTTTGGGGCTTGAATTTGGATGAATTGCTCGCGAAGTGGGGATTTCGTCTGGTGCCTAGAACCATAAAAGACTAGTCACCAGCTCTGGGGTCCCTTGATTTCGTCACTACAAACAGAGGCTCACGGGCTAGAATAGTGGATCGGTTTTCTCTAAAGAAAGGCGGTACTCCTTGGCTGGATCCTCTGGTGTTCAACGTCCCCACGCTAGACAACCCAAATACGGACCCGGTGGCCTCGCCACAAAACGGTAGATCCTACTGGGCGGCGCTGAAGTATAGAAAGGTCATGGGGTGGGAATTACCGTACCAGTGGTGGTGTGGATCGCTATCGAGGTTGCGGCGGCCGTGCCTCCGCAGTTGGGAATTCCCGAACGGACGTCGCGACTGGTGACTCTGGTTTTGCTGATTGGATTTCCCATTGCCTTGATTATAACCATGGTGGTTCGGTTCGATTTCCGATTGTCCTTGCTTGAAGACGAATCAGTATCCGGAATTTGAGGAGTTGATCCGGAACTTTGGGTGCCGCTTGATTGATCTGACTGTTTTAAGCGAGCACTTCAAAGAAGCTGTTGATCCATGAAATCCCTAAGAAGCTTTCTCTTTTTCTGTATCCAAAATAAGTAATAATAATTGCGGACAGAGTACTCAGGAATCACCTCGATTCGACGCAGATTGAAAAGTGGAGTTTTTCTGCTGAGTTAGGGGATCACTGGTTCACGAGAGTAAAGTTCACGAGAGCAAAGTTCACGAGCGGTGAGGCTTTAATGGAATTCGCAATGGTGTACTTTTACGATTGATCTATCAAATTGAGGTATATGAAAAAAGAAATCGTCCTAGAACATTTTGAATGAAAGTTGCGAACGTTGAGTAGACAGGTGGACAAAAAGCTGCACGATTCATTGTTTTCTCCCAAATACTGCCCATTAGAATATGAAATCCACCGTACGCATACAGTTATCCGCGATGATGTTCCTCCAGTTCTTCGTATGGGGGGCTTGGTTTGTTACCTTAGGAACCTACCTTAGCCAGGGTCTCTCCTTCGACGGTGCTGAGGTAGGGGATGCTTACGCTACCATGCCCTGGGGTGCATTAATCGCCCCCTTCTTTGTGGGAATGATTGCGGACCGCTTTTTCAATGCCGAGCGGGTGCTTGGATTTTGCCATCTGATTGGGGCGGTGATTCTTTATTTCAGTTCTTCGATAACGGACCCATCGACGTTGTTTTGGATGCTCTTTGTCTATGCGTTGGCCTATAATCCGACCTTGGCCTTGGTGAACACGATATCGTTTGCCCAGATGGAAGATACTGGAAAGCAGTTTCCCACGATTCGGGTTTTAGGAACTATCGGCTGGATTGCCGCAGGTCTGTTGGTGGGGAGTTTGGGGATAGAGAACACTTCGATCCCCATGAAGATTGCCGCAGGGGTATCAGCAGTGCTGGGTGTGTTTTCCTTCTTTCTGCCGTGGACGCCTCCCCAGTCTTCTGATAAAAAAGTTACGGTTCGGGACGTTTTGAACTTGGATGCTTTGTCCATGTTGAAGGATCGTTCCTTTGCGATTTTCGCGATTGGCTCACTTTTCATATGCGTCCCACTCGCCTTCTACTACAATTTTACGAATCTTTTCTTAAACGAATCTGGGTTTGAGAATGCAGCGGGCAAAATGACCCTCGGGCAAATGTCGGAGATCGGCTTCATGCTCCTCATGCCGTTTTTCCTCGCTCGTCTGGGTGTCAAGAAAATGCTCTTGATTGGGATGCTGTCCTGGTTTGTTCGCTACATTCTTTTTGCCATGGGCAACTCGGACAGCCTCGTTTTTATGTTTTACGCCGGAATCCTGCTCCACGGAATTTGCTACGATTTCTTTTTCGTGACGGGCCATATCCATGTCGATAATGTGGCCCCAAAACACCTGAGAGCCAGTGCCCAAGGCTTTGTCGCTCTGATCACTTATGGATTGGGTCTGCTGATCGGGACTAAAATATCTGGATATATTGTGAAGGCCTACGAGACTGAAATCGCAGCCGGCACTTTTATCCATGATTGGAAAGCGATCTGGTTGATACCGGCCGGAATGGCGGCGATCGTTATTGTCATGTTTGCAATTTTCTTTAAAGTGCCCGACGAAACGTGTGCAGAAAATGAATAGAAAACTTTCAACGATATGAGTGGTATAGTAAATTCCCAATCGAATCGTAGGCAGTTTCTAACCGCATTAGGCGGTGTCGCCGCTTTCTCAATAATGCCGACTGGAGCCTGGGCCAGTTCGCCCAACGGCAGGTTGCAGATTGCTCAGATTGGTGCTGGCGGTCGGGGAAAGGGTAATTTCGATTCTCTGCTCCGTTTGCCCAATGTCGACATCGTCGCTTTGTGTGACGTGGATAGTAACAGTTTAGCAGAACGATCGACTGAGGTGCCAAAGGCGGAGACGTTTCGGGATTACCGGAAACTGTTCGACAAGCTGGGAGATCGGATCGATGCCGTTTTGGTCTGCACGCCTGACCACATGCACGCGCCGATATCGTCGCACGCGATGGAATTGGGAAAGCATGTCTATTGTGAGAAGCCGCTGGCCCACAACGTCGTGGAGAACCGCCAGCTCAGACTCCTAGCTGAGGAACGGGGTGTGGTGACGCAAATGGGAATTCAAGTCAGCGCGTCCATTGGCCAACGAATGACGGTTGAGTACATTAAGAGTGGTCTGATTGGAAAGATCAGCGAAGTTCATGTCTGGTCCAACAAGTCTTGGGGGTCCGATGATTTGCTTCCTGTGACGACGAATCCTGTGCCGGCCAACTTGGATTGGGGACTGTGGCTTGGAGTCGCGGAAGAGCGGCTTTATCGTGAGAAGATTTTTCATCCGGGCCAGTGGCGCCGCTTGTTGGATTTTGGCACGGGAACGTTGGGAGATATGGGTGTCCATATCTTCGATACTCCATACCGGGCGTTGGAGTTAACCTCGCCCAAATGGGTGAGAAGCCAATGTCGTAAGCCGAACGGGTTTGCTCATCCGACGAGCGTAAAAACGGAATACCAGTTTGGAGCGACCCAATATACCGCCAAGTCTCTCAAGTGGACGTGGTATGATGGTGCGAATGGGCCTCCCTCCCGAATAAAGGGATTCAATGATAATGGAACGGTCCAGTTGCCCCGGCAGGGCTGTGTGATGATTGGGGAAAAAGGGGTTATGATGATGCCACACATGAGTGGTCCCCAGACGTTTCCGAGAGAATTGATTAGAAGTGTGCCTCGCCCGGAAATCGATCCGCTCGACCACCATAGCCAGTGGATTAATGCCTGTCTGGGCGAAGGATCAACGGGATCTCCATTCTCCTACGGGGGACCACTTTGCGAGGCCCTGCAACTCGGAGTGGTGGCAAGCCGTTATCCTGGCAAGAAACTAACGTGGAATCCCCGTTCGATGAAAATATCGAATTTCAGTGAGGCTAATCAACACCTCAGCCGCGAATACCGAGCGTTCTAAAAAGCAAAAATGTCAAAGGTAAGAAAACATAGAGTGCTGTGTGTTGGAGCGGGAAATACGGGGAGATCCCATATTTTGGCGTATCATCGCTTAGACGGATTTGAGATTGCAGGCATTTGCACGAGAAGTTCCGTATCTCGGAATAAGGTCATGGAGGAGCTTGGCACGACTTATCCGGGTTTCGACAGTTACGAAAAAGGGTTGATGGAAACGAAACCGGACGCGGTATGTATTACCACTTATCCTGATACGCACTACGATTATACCAAGCTGGCCTTGGAAGCCGGTTGCCACGTATTCTTGGAAAAGCCAATAGCCGAAACGATTGATGAGGCGGAGGCGCTGGTTGCTCTAGCGAAAAAGTTGAATCGCAAGCTGGTTGTAGGCTATGTCTTGCGGCACCATCCGAGTTGGATTCAGTTTGTAGATAAAGTTCACACTTTAGGTAAGCCGCTAGTCATGCGGATGAATCTCAACCAGCAGTCTTCAGGTGCTCAGTGGGAGACTCACAAAAGCTTGGCTTCCTCCATTTCACCTGTGGTTGATTGCGGAGTCCACTATGTCGACGTGATGTGCCAGATGACAAGATCGAGACCGGTGCGCGTGTCAGGCATCGGAGCCCGTCTGACGGATGAATTACCGGAAGGGAAAATCAACTACGGCCATCTACAGGTCACCTTTGAAGATGGCTCAGTCGGTTGGTATGAAGCCGGCTGGGGTCCGATGATGAGCGAGAACGCGTTTTTCATTAAAGACGTCATAGGGCCGAAAGGGTGCATTTCCATCGTGGCGGAAAAGTCAGGGGCTCAAGGGCAAAGCTCCAAGATTGAAGCTCATTCCGGAACGGAACGACTGCAGATACATCATAGCGAGCTTGATCCGGAGGGTAATTCGGTAAGGGAAGACGAGTTCATTTCTATGGAATCAGAGCCGGATCATGACGCCCTTTTTCACAGAGAGCAGGAGTATTTTTTTAAGGCTATTGATGAGGATTTGGACGTATCCGAACTTCTAGAGGCCGCTTGCAGTGCTAGCCGCATCGTTCTGGCAGCAGACGAGAGTTTCCGAACGGGTAAAACAATAGAAATGATATGAAATACAAAGCCGCTTTATTAATTCTTTTTTGTTTCCCATGTGCGAGAGGATCGGAGATCAATCCGCCAGAAGGCTTCCGACCGCTTTTCAATGGAAAAGACCTTTCTGGCTGGTATGGTGACAATCCCCACCAGTCTCGCAAGGCAGAGGATCGTCAGGCAGCGATCAAGGACCAGCAAGCCGATTTCGAGAAGCACTGGACCGTGGAGAGCGGCGAATTGGTAAATGACGGAAAGGGGCCTTACGCTACGACCGTTCGGGACTACGGGGATATCGAACTGATGCTTGAATATAAAACTGTGGCCTTGGCCGACAGCGGCATCTACCTGCGTGGATCGCCTCAAATTCAAATTTGGGACACTACTAAAGCAGGGAAAAAATGGGATATTGGTGCGGATCGCGGTTCGGGTGGACTGTACAACAATCCGAAAGAGGAAGCTGAGACCAACGGCAAGCACCCATTGGTTCACGCGGACAAACCCTTTGGCGAATGGAATAGCCTTAAGATTCGTCACGTGGGTAATCGCATTTGGGTTTGGTTGAATGCCCAAAGGGTCGTTGATGGAGCCATTTTTCACCCTTATTTTGATAAAACCAAACCGATGCCAAGTAAGGGGCCCATCCATTTGCAAACGCATGGTGGGGAAATCCGTTGGCGGAACATCTATATTCGCGAAATCGGAGCTGTAGAAGCAAACGAGATTTTGCGTGGGGAGGAGTTTGGGACTGCATTCGAGCCAATTTTCAATGGACGCGACCTTGAGGGTTGGTTCGGTGATAAGAACGGAAAGCTTGTCGCCAACGGCGAGCTAATTTGGAGCGATGGAGGGCATATTTACACGGTACGCGAATTCGCTGACTTTGTGTTCCGTTTCGAGTTCGTAATGAGCGCCGGAGGCAACAACGGCTTGGCGATTCGTTCGACAGGAAAAGGCAATCCTGCCTATGACGCCATGTGTGAGCTTCAAATTCTCGACGACGGTCACAAACGCTATGCAGCGGTAAAGCCAAGGCAGGTTCATGGTAGCGCCTATGGTATGGCGGGAGCGTATCGCGGCTACCTGAGAGCTGCCGGGGAATGGAATTACCAAGAAGTCATTGTTAAAGGCTCCACCATTCAGGTAGAGCTAAATGGTGTTATAATTCTGGATACAGATCTCAGCAAAATAAGCGACTATATGGGTGGTCGTGAACATCCGGGAAAAATGCTAAAGAAAGGGCACCTCGGGTTTGCGGCCCATGGTCCAGAGCATGTCCTTCGATTTCGTCGACTTTCTGTAAAGGAGCTCGACTAAGATGGAGAACTTTGTGCCTCCTGGAGATTGCCCGGTCTGTGGCGAACATGTGGAGGAAGGCTTTGCCTCCTGCCAGACCTGTGGCAGTTGTCTGCAGTCAGGTTGGAGTGTGGTTACTGCCTATGATGGGCTGGATTTGCCTGCAGAATCTTTTGGGGAGTCGGAAGATACGGCTACGAAAGGTAAGTCCACGACCAAAAGGCTCGTCTTGGCGGCAGCGCTTTTGATTGGAGTGGTTATTCTATTTGTTCTTACGAAACCGTAGTAAGCGATTGGGATCGTAATCGGAATGGGCGGAAAAGGATAAGCTCGCCGTCGACTAATACCAACTTGCTAGGTTGTTTTTCTCAAATTAGTTGTGAAGATCAAGGCTACAGTCTCGATCCATAACTTACATGAGCTCGACTGAACTTTGAAAAAATGTTATCAGATTTTTTCACTGCGATCGCAATATCGAGGCGTGGCATGGGTTGACATGACTTGTGCCGACATTTCTCCTCGGCGGTTGTCTGATAAGTAGAAAAATCTGGCTAGGGTTCCGGTTGCCCGCACGCAATATCTGTAAAGGAGGGACAGCATTTAGCTCGGGTGTATCCAATGTCAATCTGTGGTTGATGAGGACTTGATGCCAGAACTCACGACACCGCGAAAAGTTAATGTCGTCCTCGGTAGCGAGGTGCATCGGGTCGAGACTTATGATCAACTCCTTACTTAGATCAACATTCCGCCGCACATTATTAGCGGGAAACCGGCAGCCAACAATACGGATAGCCGAGGCAATTCCTTGCTGCCGGACTTTTCCGAAGCGATGACGGTGCGGCAAATGACCGATATTGGAGAGTTTCTACAGGCTCAGCACGAAGCGGTGATTCCTAAGCACGCACACATCGTCTACGGTCCTTAAAGGAGAGGTCGAATCGGAGGAATCGTTAAAGCGCAAGTGTGAGCTTTAGTTTCGTGCGGTGCCCTCGCGGATTACTTGTCGGAGCTATTTTCGATCAAGGAAATTCCGGTCATCTCGGCAGGCTTCTCCAATCCCATAAGCTCCAAAACGGTCGGAGCGATATCTGCTAGGCGCCGGTCCTCCTGGACAAGGCTTAGGTATTCGCAACCTTTGCCATAAATGACGAGTTCGACGGGATTGAGAGTGTGAGCCGTGTGAGGACCGTTAATGGTGGGGTCCCACATCTGATCGCTGTTTCCGTGGTCTGCGGTCACCAATGCGGTACCGTTGACCTGGTCAATCGCTTCCAGCAATTCGCCTATGCAATGATCCACTTTTACGCAAGCCAGTTTGACTGCTTCAATGTTGCCAGTGTGTCCGACCATGTCTGGATTGGCAAAATTCACTAGAATGAAATCGTACTTCCCGGAAAGAATCGCATTCTTAGTGAGCTCTTTGACTTCCTCTGCGGACATTTCGGGGGCTTCGTCATACGTATCCACTTTTGGACTATATGCTAGCCCCCATGCTTCACCTTCAAAGGGTTCTTCGGTATAGTCGTTGAAGAAGAATGTAACATGCGGATACTTCTCGGTTTCGGCGCAACGGTATTGGGTCAAACCCTGGCTCGAAAGATAGTTGCCGAGAATGTTGCGCATTTTCTTGGGCTTTAGAAAGATGACGTTTTCGCAAAGCCCCTTTTTCCACTCGGTCATTGCAACGTAGTAAAGATCCAGTTTCTCGCCTCGTTCGAATTCGCTGAATTCGTCATCGATAAACGCACGAGTGATTTCTCGGGGGCGGTCCCCCCTGTAGTTATAGAAAACGACCGCGTCCCCATTTCCTATATTCGCAATTGGATGGCCGTTCTCGTCTACAATTGAGGTTGGGGGCACAAACTCGTCGCCAATAGAAGAGTCGTTGGTGGGACTTTCGTAGTAATCGGATAGGGCTTTGGATGCGCTCGTTGAGGTTCCTACCGTGCGTTTGCCTACGAGCATATTGTAGGCTTTGGAAACGCGCTCCCAGCGGTTGTCGCGGTCCATACACCAAAATCGGCCGCATACACTGGCGATCTTTCCGATACCGAGTTCAGAACACTTCGCTTCGATTTGCTCAATAAAACCCTTACCGCTGTGTGGCGGGGTGTCGCGGCCATCCGTGAAGGCGTGTATGTAGACTTGCTCAATACCGGCATTCTTTGCTTCTCCCAAAAGCCCGTAGAGATGATCTAGTAGGCCGTGGACTCCAGCATCCGAGACGATTCCCATATAATGCAATTTTCCGCCATCCTTAGATTTGTCGAATGCCCCCTTGAGCACTTTGTTGCCTCGTATCGATCCCGTTTCAAATGCCTTGTTGATGCGAACAATCTCCTGGTCAACGATACGACCGGCTCCGATATTCTGGTGTCCGACCTCGCTGTTTCCCATTACGTCTGGGGGGACCCCGACGTCCAAACCGCAGGCGGCAAGCTGGGTCCGGGGCCAGTTTTGGCTCAAATTGTCTGAAACGGGTGTGTCGGCGAGCTTGATTGCGTTGTACGCATCTTGCTCTTTGCAGTCGTTCGCTCCCCAGCCGTCGCGAACGACGAGGAGAACAGGTTTTTTGCCTTCGTTCATATTGTGTGAATCAGGTGATAGAGAAATCAGCCAGGAGCAATCCTAGAGGCTGCAGTTCGTGCGTTTTCCTAAAATGAAAGCATGAAGTCTATAAAAATGAACGAAGGAGGGTATAGTATTACGAGATGCTACTTTCAGGGAGGATACTGGATTCAATCGACTGGCTCGATCGCTTTCAGGCGGTCCTCGTCCTACCTAGGAACTGGTTCAATCTCGTGAGAGAAACTGTCTCTCGATGGAATTTTGTCAATTCGAGCATCATCTCAAGCCTTGATGACCATCTATTCCAAATTGATTGTCTGGGTTTTCTTCTCGGCTTGGTTGAGATCCCGTCCTAACGTTATTCTGACTGAACTCGAGATTCGAGGCCCCGAGGCCTGGTAGGTATGGTAAATGCTGAAAAAAGCGGTTAGGGTAAGACAAGGTAGGCGAGGACGAGCGGGTATGCGGGCAAGTGATGTCGCGTCCCATTCAAGTTTGACGCACCTTTCAAAAACGAAAAAGCCCTGGATCGGCGGAAAGGGAAGACCGACTTAAGTCAAGGTCCGATCGTCCTGAACCCGAAAAAGCATTGTCTGAAAGGGTTATTGCTGGAATCAGGGAGAGCAGCATCATTCTAGTGGAGAATTAGAATAGGAGTTAGGCAGGAATCGACTGCTTCCAATCTGATGTTGCAAGGCCACGTAAACCGGGAGTTTAAAGTGCAGCCTCGATCGCCTTCGTGATTTTGCTCGATTCGGGGTTCGTCATGCTACCGAACCGCTCGAGGATCTTTCCATCGCGCCCGACCAAAAACTTACTGAAGTTCCACTTTACTCGACCCTGAAATGGAGAGTTCTCACCTGAAAGAAAGGAGTAGAGGGGGTGTTGGTTGGGTCCGTTGACGTCAATTTTCTCAAACATAGGAAAAGTGACACCATAGTTGAGCGAGCAAAAAGACTTTATGTCTGCGCTTGTACCCGGCTCTTGCCCTCCAAATTGGTTGCAGGGAAATCCTAAAACAACCAAGCCTTCGTCTTTGTACTTTTGATATAGTGATTCGAGGTTCTCGTACTGCCCGGTAAAACCGCATTTAGAAGCTACATTCACAATCAACAATAGCTTGCCAGCGAACTCCTCAAGCTTCCTGGTTTCGTTGTCGATATCGGTAGCGGTAATGTCGTAGATCATTTCTCCTCTGAGTGGGTTGTGGGCTGCAATAAGCAGGGCGAAAGGTAGCAGCAGAAGTTTAGTAGTCATGTTTGTTTTTCTTTCAGGGTGCCGGAAGAAGCGTTCTGGTGAATCCAAGGATCCTGCCAATAAAGGTTGGAAAGAACAGGACGGTTGGGAGAGATTGGCAATGTTCAATCGGTAGTTGAACCAGTTTTGAATCGAATCTTAAATCCCACAAAATCAATTACTTGCAGATAGTTTTTATTCGGAACAATTTATTGTTTGAAGGATCAGACTCATATGTCAACGGTCCGTGTTTCGGTGGAACGTAAAAGAAAATCCAAATGAAAATAAAAATAGCAACAATCTTAATGTCGTTATTTGGGCTGACCGGTTTATTCTCGGTTGCTCTCGCAGGAACAACCATAGAGTTGTCTGCTAATGACACTATGCAATTTGATAACAAAGCGTTCGAAGTCCCTTCCGGGGAAGAGATAACGCTTGTCTTCACGAACAAGGGAGCGTTGCCCAAGGCAGCGATGGGACATAATGTGGTGATCCTTAAGCCAGGCTCGGACGTTATGGGATTTGGAGCGGGAGCGGTAGCGGCTGCCGCGACGGAATACGTCCCTCAGTCAGGTCCTTTGTCGGAGCTGGTAGTGGCTAGCACTAAGCTACTCGGTCCCAACGAAACCGACACGATCAAATTTAAGCTAGACGCCCCGGGCGAATACGCTTTCATTTGCTCCTTCCCTGGACACTACGCTCTCATGAAAGGTATCATTACTGCCAATTGAACTCGTCTTTGAATCCGATCAAGAATTTAGGAGCCTCTCGATGAGGGCTCCTTTTTTTTTGCGATCAATTAGGTGAATCCGAGATCGCGATTTTTTCGAAGGAGATGCTGTTGGGTTTGTGTGTCTTGCCGCGAAAGATTGAACTTACATTGGCCAAATTCATCAAAAGGTAAGGTAAGAAGATTAGATTGAGAGTTTTCAGTACATTGGGTTTGAGCAGCAGGGTTTTTGGGCTTTGTGCATTGGGGATTTGGCTTAGCGGATTGCATGCGGAATTATCCATAGAAAAGCTACTTAAAAACCAAGGAGTACGTCTTGTGATAAAAGGGGAAAAGGATGACACTTGGTCGGTGGAACTCTCAAACGATTTAGAGCTGTGGCAGGGATTTGGTGGGGCCGGAACGGTGGTTCTCGACGGGTCTGGAAAAGGAGAGCTTGTGGTCACCCCGACCACGGAAGCCCAGTTTTATCGAACAACGCTTTCTCAGAGGGCCAACAGTTTGCCGGCTCCCTACAACCTGTTTTCGGAGGAGCTGACTCTGTACGTAGACGGAGAGTTCATGGTGATCGAATCTTCCAATATACCCAACCATCCAAGTCCGTACTTTTCTCGAGGAGATGATCGGTATGAGCCATATAATGGCCCGAATGGCAGCTTTCGGTTAAACCCGAATTCAATAGTTTCCCAAAGTTTTGTTTACAGAATTCCACTCAATCCGGTAGAAGCCTCGAATAAGCGCAGGACCAATTTGGGCTCAATTGGAATCGCGACAAACGGGGTCGCTCTATTCAATCAATACGCGGGCCCAAACAACCGCCCATTGACAAATGAAATCGACAGTTTCGACCAATTTAATGGGCACCCGCAAAATACGGGGGTTTACCATTACCATATCGAGCCGCTCTATCTCAGTGGTTTGGAAGGAAAGGATGGGCTTTTAGGCGTACTTCTAGATGGCTTTCCGGTTTATGGTCCAATTGAGAATGGTGTGCCGGTCACCAATGCCGAATTGGATGAGTATCATGGGCACTTTCACGCCACTGAGGAATTTCCTGACGGAATCTACCACTACCACTTTACGGATACAGATCCCTACTTAAATGGTGGAGAGTATTTTGGAATTCCTGGAACCCAAACCAATTAGAATGATTTTACGTCTTGTCGTTTTGGGTTTCGTTTCCATGGTTGCCTCATTGAGTATTCAACCGGAAAATAGTGCGTCACCGGGCTCGAATGTCGATGAACTTTACAGAGCCAATGGATTGATGTTGCAAGGTGGAGTGCGTTATTCTGGAGTTTCTCGTGAAAACTATAGCGATGGTAGCTTGCAGTCTGAGACTTTCTGGGAAAATGGAAAACGTGAAGGGCTTTTCTCGAGCTGGTACGAAAACGGCCAATTAAAAGAAAAGCGCTACTACCGCGGAAACCGAAAAGAAGGAGAGCATCTCGGTTGGTATGAAAATGGAGAATTGAGGTTTCAATTCAATTTTTTGAACGGCAATTACCATGGGAGCTGTAGCCAGTGGTACTCGGATGGGAGCCGTTACTCGTTGTTTCATTATGAAAACGGCGAAGAAGTGGGGTCCCAGCAAATGTGGGAGGCGAATGGACGGGTTCGGGCAAATTACATCGTCAAGAATGGCCGTCGGTACGGGATTATCGGTTCTAAGCGGTGCGTAACAATTTCGGAGTGAAAATATGGGTCGTAGTCCTGCTTTTAGTTGGATCGGTCTCCAGTTTGGCTGAAGTTTCCGATCTCCAATCCTCGATTCCCTTCTTTAGTGAACCTAGCCTAACTCCAAAATGGCTTGGCGAAGATGAAGGAGTAGCGGAAGGATTTCACCGTATCGCCGACTTTGAACTTATTGATCAAAATGGCCAGCTAGTGGGAAGGGAGTTGCTCAGGGGGAAGCTCTATCTAGCGAATTTCTTCTTTACTGCGTGTCCAGGTATTTGCTCGACCATGACTGGAAACTTGAAGCGGGTTCAGGCTGCGTTTAAGGGGAATGAGGAGATTAAGATCCTATCCCATTCGGTAACTCCAGATTACGATTCGGTTTCCTTGCTAAAGGATTACGAAGCCAAGCACGGAATCTCGGGAGATATTTGGCACCTTTTGACAGGAGAGAAGGAGTCGATATACAGTCTAGCAAGAGACTCATATTTTGCTGACGATGCGGGGTCTCCGATAGAAAATGTGGGAGATAGCTTTCTCCACACTGAGAAAGTTTTCCTCATCGATAGACTCGGTAGGATTCGAGGTGTTTATAACGGTGTGATGACGGTCGATATGAAACGCATTATCGCCGATGTCAAAACGCTCTTGGAAGAACATTAGCCTTTTCCGTCGCCGATGGTGTGAAACAGCCGAATTTGGGCGTTACGTCTTAGACCACTGTCCGCTAGGTTGCTGTGCCCAGACGCCTGGGTCGTAACCGGCTTTTTTGAACACATCGGCAATGGTGGTTTCGTCGTAGTTTAGGCGCTTCTGTCCAGCAGAGACACTGCTTACTCGTGGCCTGGGGTATTAACGACCGGCAAGGAACCCAGCCCTAGCTGGTGCACAGACTTGGCAGACGTAGAAATTTTCCAGTGTGATCCCCTCATCCGTCAATCGGTCAATATTTGGAGTATCCAAATTCTTGTTGTCATTGATATCAAGATCGCTTCAACAATAGTTTTCGGCTAGAATGACGACGAAATTGGGTGGGGCCTCTATCGATGCGCTGCAGATCAGAGTATAAATATAGATTTAGACTCCAACGGGAGACTCATTGAGTTTTGGTGATTGCTTCATTCTCTGCGGGCTGTTGCTCAGTTGCAATAATACCGAGAACGTTCTCTTTTAGGGCTTTTAGCTCATTATCATCTGGGGTTCTATCGGGCCCAATTGGTTCCAGGTAAAAAGTGTCTAATGCTATTTCCCGCTCTGTATTGATTCGGGCAAACACAATTGTGAACCCCTGCTCGAAAACGCATTTAGATATCGCATATAGTAGTCCAAGACTGTCTGACGTTTGGACCTCTAGAATGATTCTTTCGAGATCCTGATCGTTGTAGGCTGAAACATGGGTGGGAAAGGCTTCGGCAAGAGGATTTTCGATCTTGTGCAGAATATTAGTCGTTACTCTATCGATGATGCTGTGGAGGACGGGGTGTAGATCCGTCCCTCTGATAAGGGCATCTTTGACGCACTCCTCAAATATCATTGTCGCATCGCCCTCGGTACGCATCTTCGTGTGATTCTCAACCACTAGAAAAGTGTCTATAGCTATATTGTCTTTGCGAGAGGCGGCCTTTACCCGTAAAATGCTGTAACCGGCTACGTTTAGCGCTCCTGCGAGCTTGTGGAAGAGGCCCGGTCGGTCCCAAGTTATGACATTAATGACGAATAGGTGTTCTTTGGAATCCTCTTTGAGGCTGATTACGGGAGCGAGTGATTCAACGGATTCCGCTTGGGTGAGTTCTCGAAATAGCCGATTAATCATCTCAATGTGTAGTATGATCTCTTTGGGTTCGGTTATGAGAAAATAACGATCAGGCAGTTTGTCGAAATGGGCCGATATCTCTTCATCGGGAATTCCCTCAATTCCGACTTTGAGAATCTCTTGCCGGACCGATTCCTTGTGTAGCTTATAGCTTTCCTCGATTTTACCGTCCGCTTTCAGTGAGGCCATCGCTCCATTAAAGAGGGTCGCGTGCAGACTGTCTTTGTATTGATTCCAAAGTCCTTTTGCCGTTCCACGTGCATCGCAAAACGTATGGATAAAAAGGAGACGTAGATTTTCGCTAGTTTCCATTTGCTCGGCAAAAACGCGCGCTGTATCGGGATCATCGATATCGTGGCGTTGCCAGAAACTCGCCATTTGCAAGTGGTTCTTGATGACGAATCGAATGATGACGCGTTGTTCCTCGGCGATTCCCATTCGGTCGAGTATTGGATCCGCGATTTCCAGTCCAATCTCCACATGTCCCTTTATCGATTTGCCTTTCCCGATGTCGTGGAGGAAGAGAATTAGGTAAAGAAGATTTGGAAATCGAAGCTCACCAATCTCTTTGCGATACTGCTCGTAAATCGGATCGGGGTGAGTGTATGCATAGTCGAATTCCCGGATAGTGTGAAGCGTGTGTTCGTCGGCGGTATAGCGATGGTAGTACTCGTGCTGGACGAGGCAGGTGAGCCGGTCCCATTCCGGCACAAACTTTCCCAGAACGCGGTGTTCATGCATGAGCGAGAGAATTTTGTAGACCTTTCCGCTCTCTTGCAAAATGGCGAGAAAACTGGAGTTCGCTCTATGTGAACATCTGACATTGTCGTCGATTAGGTTCAGGGAGTCTCGGATCAAGGAGCTCAATTCGAAATCGAGTTCTAGTCCGTGCTTTTGAGCAATTCGAAAAACCCGCAAAAGCCGTACGGGATCTTCCTTAAAAACCGCCTTGTCCTCAAAACTAATTTCGCGACCGCGGAGAATAAAGCCGTCCTCTCGCTTGACGCGCTCTTTCCTACGGGCATTGAGAAAGCTCTTCATTGACCTCAGGGGGTTGATTCCAGTATCTTCTTCCGAATTCAACGACAAGCGATTCTCAACCGTTTTCGACAGTCGATGAATGTTTGCTACATGACGGTAGTAGTCCCTCATGAACAGCTCGACGCGGGCCAGGAGGTTCCGTTCTCGATAGCCGAGCCGAAAGGCAACTCTGGGTTGTATCTCGAGCGACAGGAGATCCGTAGGACGCTTGCTTAGGAAGTGGAGTTCGTTGCGCACTCGAAGGAGAAAATCGTAGGCTGTCTTGAATTCTAACAATTCGCTTTTTCTCAGGTAATTTTGCTCCCCAAGCCCTTCAACTTTTTTGACATTCAGACGGACCTTCGCCATCCACAGAGTATTGTGGTAGTCGCGTAGCCCTCCGACGCCGCTTTTGATGTCCGGTTCTTGAACGAAAACGGAATCTCCATTTCGGCTGCGACGTTCGCGTTGATCGACCAGGCGTTGTCTAATGTAGGCTTTGGGATCCTCTTTGCGGTAAAACAGGTTGTAGGAGCTCTCAAACCCCGCGAAGAGTGTTTGAGAACCATAAATGAGTCTGGATTCCAAGAGTGCCGTCTTGGTTTGGATGTCTTTGCGAGCTTCGGCAAACGCGTCGTCGACGGTACGGGATGAATGGCCCACCTTAAGACCCAAGTCCCAGAGCACGTAGAGAATTCTTTGAACGATAAACTCTTGGGCAGACTTTAGCGTGCTGGCGTTGGTTTTACTGGGATAGAGGAACATTAGGTCCACATCACTCAAGGGACATAGCTCTGAGCGTCCGTAGCCGCCGATTGCTACGACGGAAACTGCCAGTTGGCTCTCTTCGTTTGAACGAGCTTTAAACTCCGCGAAGGCCGTTTTAGAGAGAGCTTGAATCATTGAATCGACGATGGCGGTGAGCGACCGAACGACTTCCCGCCCTGGGCCTCCCTCTCGATGGAGATTCTTTACGGACTCCGTTTCCTTCTCGTAAAATTCGCGGCATGCTTTGAGCTTCGCCTCATCGCTAGTATTCCCGTTGAAGGAGAGAGCTTTTTCGGCATGTGAGCGAATGCGCTTTAAGAGTGACTGTGGAGTTGCCATGAAGGAGGTTCCTTTATCCAAAAACCTATCTTGGAATTGCTTGCGAGTGAAATCGCGTTCATCCAGAATTCGCAGAGTGGTCGCCAGGATACCGATCTGAGTTTAGCACGGTAGATCCCTTTGGAATTTTAGCCTGAACGAAAGACGAGGTAGCGGATCTGATTTCCGTATTTCAGCGACTTCAGGTTTTTGAGAATGATCGCTTGATTGAATTGAAGTTCTTGGCGTATTACAGGATTGGATACTAATATGACAAGGGTGTGTTCTCGCTCAATTCGAACGGGGTTGCAGTGCCCCGCGTTTCCCAGCCCAACGATCTTGGTCCACTTTTCGCGGATTTGGTCTTCCAGAGAGTCGATTCCAATCTTGTAGCGAGTTAGGATCTTGTCGAAAACCGAGCCCATATCGACGGTTTCACGAACGATCGGACTATAGTTTTCTGGGATGCCCCGCAAGTTGGCGATTAGGTTTTGAGCCTGTCGGGAAAATTTGTACGGCTTGTTCACCATGTCCTAATCGTACATAGCTCTGTGCCCATTGGTGTCGAGGGGAATGTGGCCTTGGTCTATGGTTCGATTGAATCGGTAGATATCGATTTTCCCATATTGAAAACCAACTTGCCGGTTTTGCCGGGTCGAAGCGAATGTTCTAGAGCTGCTTTCCAATCCTCGAGGGAATAAGTGGCCTCGATATCCGTGCGTATGTTCCCTGCGTCCATCTTCTGAGCGATTGCCGAATGCATTCCCTCGATTGTGGCTCGACTCGCATTTCGATACCACTCGCTTACCCAGAACCCTCTTAGGGACAAGTCATTGAATATCAGGTAGCGGGTAGGGAAAATCGCCGGTTGTCGGTCCATTCCTCCATACGTAACGAGGGTGGCTTTGTTTGAAAGGCATTTGCAGATCGTTAGGGAGCTGTTTCCGCCCACTGCATTTAGGCCCAGCTTAACTTTTGAATACTCGGTCTGGCTTTGGATTCGTTTTGCCGCCTCCTTATCGTCCTTTAGGACGAGAGTTGCTCCTAGATTACGAAGCCCCTCTGCTGTATCAGGATCGCGCACAAGATTCGCGGTTTTGACCCCCAATTGGGAAGCAAACTGGATCACAAGTTTGCCCACGGCAGAGTTTGCCGCATTCTGGACTATCCAGTCACCGGGCTCGAGTGTTACGAAGTCGTGAATCATTCTCCAGGCGGTCGCGGGATTGACCGAGAACATTGAGGCTTGGAGATGGTCGAGTGTCCCAGGGGCCGGGTAGAGTTGGTTTTCGCTAGCGAGGGTATAGGTTTGCCAGGAACTGGGTTTTCCTGAAAACAGGACTCGTGTGCCTATTGAAAAGGCACCGCTATTGCTTCCGGTTTCGACCACTTCCCCCACGCCCTCAATTCCTCCTGTTCCTGGCAAATCTGAAAGTTTGCCATAGGTGCCATTGATTCTTCCGAAGTCGGCGGGATTTATGGGCGCGGCCAATATTTTTAGCGTCACAAATCCTGGTTTTGGAGGATCGAGGGCAATTGTCTCGTGTGAAAGTATTTCGAATGGATCTCCGAATTTGTGGTATCGTAGGGCTTCAGCGGATCTTTGTGGTTGCACGGTTACGGATAAAGGAGGGCTGAGGTTTGAGTCTCAATATTACTTTGCTTTTCATACTAGCCTTAGGCAATCTTCGAATGTGAGAATGTATTGGTTCCTCGAATGGAATGGGCCAGAAATATGAGAGTTTATGTTCGTGAACCTAGGGCTGCCGATGCGGAAGCATTTATCGAAAAGAATCGAGAGAGTCTTTCGCTACACCGTCCTTGGGTCTATCCGATGACAACTCTAGCTGGGTATGAGGCGTACCTAGACAGGCTCGGAGAGGATCGCTACGAAGGCTATTTCGTTTGCCGGAAGCGTGACGACGAAATTGTGGGAGCTGTGAATTTGAGCGAAATTATTCGTGGATCAATGAACGGTGCGTTCGTCGGCTACTGGGGGTATCAGGGCCATACTGGGAGGGGCTACATGACCGAAGGACTGGCTTTGGTTTTTGACCAGGCATTCGGGTCTTTGGGGCTGCATCGGCTAGAGATCAATATCCAGCCCACGAATACGAATTCAATCGCGGTAGCCCGTCGTCTTGGTTTGAGAAAAGAAGGAGTTTCGCCCAAATACTTGAAGATTGGAGGCGAGTGGCGGGACCACGAGCGCTGGGCAGTATTGGTGGATGAGTGGGCTGAAAAAGGAGGCTCGCTTTGGGTTCGGAGTCGTAATTATATCGAAAGATCAAAGCAAGTGATCTGAGGACGCGGTCGCGTGGTTTACTCAAGAAGCAGGTGCGAAGAAAAAAATCCCGCAATTTTTAAAAACAACCTTGTTGATCCGGGGTCTGTAGGGATTCATTGGGAAAGACTATGGAAAACGAAAAAGGATTTCTAAATGCTGCCAAGCTCATCGATTGGGATGAATTAACACCAGACCGGATTGAGTCAGATATCGATTCAGCCTTGGAATTGGCAAAAGCGGAGATTGAGGCCATCTGCCTCGTTGAATCTGACGAAGTGACATTTAAAAACACCTTTATGGCCCTGGAAAACGCGGGACAGATGTTGTCGAGAGCCTGGGGGCGTGTAGAGCATATGACGTCTGTCAAGGATTCCATAGAGCTTCGCGAAGTTTATAACAAGGTGCTTCCCAGTGTGACCGAATTCAATAGCGGAATTCCCTTAAACCCACGCTTGTGGAATGCGATTAGAGGGTTTTTGGAAAAGCCGGAAGCGAAGGAATTAGCGGGGATCCAGAGGCGATTTTTAGACGAGACGACCGCTGATTTCGTGCAGGCGGGAGCGGACCTGAATAAGTTGAGCAGAGGCCGATTAGAGGAGATCAACAAGGAGTTGGCACAGAAGACTCAGAAGTTCTCCGAAAACGTACTCGACGCAACCAACGCGTTTGAGCTCTTAGTAGAAGATGAAACAAGATTGGCTGGACTGCCGGAATCCGCTAGACAGGCAGCCTTGCAAAGTGCCCAGTCCAAGAAACTTGGATCGGAAGAGAACCCTGTTTGGCGGTTTACGCTGCATGCTCCGTCATTACTTCCGGTTCTAAAGTTCGCAGACGATGAGAGTTTGCGTAAGGAGATCCAAAAGGCCTCCTCGCAAATCGGGCTAAAGAAGCCCTACGATAATACTTATTTGATTAGAGATATCCTGAAATTGAGGGCAGAGAAAGCCTCTTTAATCGGCAAAGACAATTTTGCGGACAGCACGCTACAGCGTCGGATGGCCAAGACGGGATCTCGAGCTCTTCAATTTATAGAGGATCTTCACAAAAAGGCCAAAGCAGCCTTTGATCGAGAGATCGATGAACTAGAGAGCTTCGTAGCTCAGAAAACGGGTGAGCCCAAAGATCGTCTGGAGCCTTGGAATACGATCTACTGGGCAGAGAAACTGCGTCACCAAAAATACGACTTTGACGAAGAATCGTTGCGGCCTTACTTCCCGATCGACAAAGTGCTCAGCGGAATGTTCGAAATTGCTGAGAGGCTTTTTGCGGTCAAAATTAGAAGCCACAAGGGAGCAAACGGATGGCACAAGGATGTGAAGGTTTACGATCTGCGTGACAACTCGGGGGAGTTACTCGGCTACTTCTACGCTGATTGGCATCCTCGTGAAGAAAAGCGAGGTGGAGCCTGGATGAATTTTCTTGATACAGGATTGCCAAGTAACAGGGAAAAATCTAGGGAGCCGCATGTTGGATTGATTTGCGGTAACATGACTGCTCCGATTGGGGACCGTCCCGCTTTGCTAACTCACGATGAAGTCGAAACCGTGTTTCACGAATTCGGGCATCTGCTTCACCACCTGCTGGGAAACATAGAAATTAAATCGCTTTCGGGAGTGAACGTAGCTTGGGACTTTGTAGAGCTTCCATCCCAAATCATGGAAAACTGGTGCTGGAACCGTGAAAGCCTCGATCTTTTCGCGCGGCACCATGAGACGGGCGTAGCCATTCCAGATGAGTTGTTCGAAAAAATGGTCGCCGCCCGTAATTTTAATTCAGGCATTACGATGATGCACCAATTGTCACTCGGTAAAATGGATTTGGAAATGCACTTGCATCCAGAACAATATTACGACGGTGATCTTGATGGAAAAATCAGGGAGGCGATCGATCACTATTCTATTCCTCTGAAAACGCAACCTCCGACGCTCGTGCGCCGATTTAGCCACTTGTTCTCAAGCCCCGTTGGTTATGCTGCAGGCTACTATTCTTACAAATGGGCCGAAGTGCTCGATGCGGACGCGTTTACTCGGTTCGAAAAAGAAGGTGTATTCAACCGTGAAACCGGCGGCTCGTTTCGGGAGAACATTTTGTCAAAGGGAAATTCACGCGATCCGATGGAGCTATTCAAAGGCTTTATGGGTCGGGAGCCTGAGCCGGAGGCGTTGTTGAAACGTTGCGGAATCGCCTAGAACGGCCCTCCCAATACGCGCTCTTTCGCGATCCGCTCCGGAAACGGGTCTTCAACGTTTTGGCAATCTGTCAAAAAATGGGGTTTTCAATCCTCCCAAGGCTATCCATTTCGAAACTTCTGCTGATTTGCAATTGAAGGCTTTGGCTGCAGAACTGTCGGATTCTGTTTGTTTTGCACAGGCTGTCACCTTCTCAGCCGCCTTGAACCTTGATTACATTACGAATTCACTAGGTCCAAGGGCAAACTTTTCAATGAGTTAGTAAAAATCGTCCCAGACGTGTCTCTTTACTGGAACTTGGAATGCTTTTTGGTTTCTGTGGAGGGATGGAAATTGGAAATTTTATGAGTATTGATATCTTGGCATTTTATCTTGGAGGAGGAGGCTCTATTATGGGCTACTTCATTTTCATCGTGCCCACATTCATTTTGGCTATGTGGGCACAATCCAAGGTGTCCTCAACCTACAACAAGTACGCAAGGGTACCCTCTCGTGGTCGAATAACAGGAGCCGAAGCCGCGGCAGCAGTAATGAGAAGTGCCGGAATATCGGATGTTAAGATCACTCAAGTTCGTGGGCATTTAACGGATCATTACGACCCAATTGGCAAAAAGCTGGCTCTGAGCGAAGAGAATTATCACGGTTCGAGCTTGGCGGCTTTAGGAGTGGCTGCCCATGAAGCGGGCCACGCGGTTCAGCACAAGATTGGCTATGGGGCATTGAAAGCTAGAATGGCCTTAGTGCCTATTACGAACATTGCCTCGAACGTTCTACCTCTCGTTATGATTGGCTCGTTTTTCATCATCGGTGGGGCGTTTAGCCTTACCCTTCTAAAACTCGGCATTCTATGTTATGTGATCCTCACTTTGTTTCAGCTAATTACTTTGCCGGTCGAGTATGACGCTAGTGCGAGAGCCAAGAAGGAGCTGGTTGCCTTGGGTATTCTCGGAAATGATGAAATGGTCGGAGTGGAAAAGACGCTCAATGCGGCGGCATTGACCTATGTAGCTGCGTTTGTAAGCTCTCTCAGTTATCTGATCTACCTACTAAGTATGCTTGGGGGAAGCCGAGATTAATAACAGCCGCTATTTTGCAGCTCAATCGGTGCTAGGATTCAGCTTTCGAATTTCGCAGGGCAAAAACTGCTGCGGCCTCTACAGGGGTCATGTGAGGGGAGTGGACTTTAGATTGCGGAAACAGAACGGTTAGTTTCTTCACGATCAACGTGCGGTAGAGCGTTTCGGAGCCTCCGAGGCCACCGGTAATTACAATTGCAAAACCCTCATCCAGCCTTGACTGGGCACGAACTTTGGCGATCAGCTGAATAAGGGAGTCGGTATTTCTGTCTATTATTCTGCGAGCTTGTAAATTCCCTTCGTGGGAGAGACTGATAACGGATCGGGCAATATTTGAGATCTCATCGCGTGAACCCGAAGTGGCCTCGACGATCCCTGCATCGATGGCATCCATCCCGACTCCGTACCCACTTCCTGGTTCGTAACCGTTGGGAAGTCGATTACTAGCTGAATGAAATTTCCCTCCATAGCCTTTGGCGATGCCGGCCGCCCCAGTTCCCGCGATAAGACATATTCCCGGCAGATCGCCCAAAGCTGCCTCGTAGGCTATTGAAAGATCGTGATCGATCTTCAAGACTCCGTTGTATGTCCATTGAAATCGAGAGAGTGACTTTGCGAGCTCGGCCTGTTCTTCGCTGTTTCGAATGCCGGCGACTCCGCAGAATACCGATCGAATTTCAGTAACGTTAGCATTAAGTGACTCCAGCGTATGAGAAACTGCCTCATTAATTCGATCTCCCGCGTGCAAGAAACCTATGTTGTGAGGGTTGCAGCCGGAAACAGTGTATGAGCCCAAGGGGTACCCTTGGGCATCAATCGCGAGTGCCCGCGTATGTGAACCCCCGCCATCGATGCCGATAAATGCTTGTGAGGACAGTTCCATGGGGAATTAGGGAAATCTGAGTGATTGCAAGAGACATGAACAACACAATTTCAATTCGTTCCGTTGGAGCAGTCAATGGTTGTCCGAACATTTCTCTAATGCGATTCTGCATCAAATTAATCTCTGCAAACCCGGATTGAGCCCGAGCAAGTCAACTTGCGACCGATTCCGGATCGACCCATTTATCATGCTTTTTGATTAGCTCGATTAGCCGCTCGTCTGCCTCGGATTGAGGTATATTGTACTGGACGCATTGCTTCCCCACGTATAGATTTATCTTTGATGGTGCTCCGCCTACATAGCCAAAGTCTGCGTCTGCCATTTCCCCAGGGCCATTTACGATACAGCCCATAATCGCAATTTTGACTCCTTTCAAATGCCCGGTTTTTTCTCGAATACGTTGAGTGGTAGACTGTAAATCAAAGAGTGTTCGGCCACAGCTAGGGCAGGCGACAAATTCCGTTTTCGAGATTCGGGCACCGGTGCCTTGTAGTACGTTGTAGGCAAGTTTTGTAGATCGAACTAAATCTTTTTCAGACTCTATACTTATTATATCTCCGATTCCGTCGCAAAGGAGGCTTCCGGTGAGGTTGCTCGCGTCTAGAAGTCGGTCTAGGAAGGAAGGAGAATTAAATTTCGATTGAGCCTGATTTCGGATCCAAACAGGTGAGGCATTGTGCCAATGCTTCAATCGTTCCGCAAGCTGCCGATACAATCCTACCTGATGGCTTGGCCTCTCAGTGACTAGGTTAGATCTTAGCGTAACAATTAGATTGTCAGCCGACTCTGAAAAGATTCCGTCGACTGAATTTGGACTCAGCCCGGCGATTGGAATCGCACCATGAGCGTAACAGACTTGCACGAACCGCTTGTATTCGTCTAAGGCATTATCGTCGAAATCCCGAACCAAAGCGATTGGTGTGCCGGATTGGGGAAGAGATCTGGAGATTGACTCAAGCTCGATCTCGCGAGAGACTTCAACAACCAAGAGTGGGATCTGGTCTCCGATCGATTTGAGGACGGTTTCAAGGTTAACGATTTCGTCTACGCTGCTAATTTTGAAACACAGACCCTCGATTGGCGTGTCCGCCAGCAAGGGGGCTTCCTTATTGAGGAAGGACTCCAGTTGATGAATCTCGGAGAGGGGAATTGCGCTGTAGGTGAACACGGTGGGTGGCTCTTCAGGACCCACTTTTAAGTCCTTTCCCAATTTGAATGCGTTCGTTTGGCGCCTTTTGTAATGATAGGGGTCGATGGAATCGGGATCGTGGGAATCGATATTACCGATGACCCAATTGTCCATTGCTTTTTTTGCGATGGCTTTCGCTACTGGAATCTCGAAGACAGGGTCTTCAGTTAGTGATACGCGGATAGTGTCACCCAGTCCATCAGTAAGCAAGCTACCAATACCGATCGCACTTTTGATACGCCCATCTTCACCGTCACCTGCTTCAGTGACCCCGAGATGTAATGGGTACTCCATTTTTTCAGCATTCATGCGGTCGACGAGCAGACGGTAGGCTTCGATCATCACCTTTGGATTGCTCGATTTCATGGAAAGGATCATGTCGTAGAACCCATGAGTTTCACCGATTTGTATAAACTCGAGTGCGGATTCGACCATTCCAAGAGGGGTGTCCCCGTATCGATTCATGATGCGGTCGGAAAGAGAGCCATGGTTGGTTCCTATTCGCAATGACCTACCCAGTTGCTTTGCCCTGAGTACAAGCGGGGAAAACCTCTCGTGGAGACGATCGAGTTCCTCGTTGTATTGGCTGTCTGAATATTCTCTAATCGCGAATCTCTTATTGTCCGCATAATTACCGGGGTTCACTCGTACTTTCTCAACGTGTTCAACGGCCTCCATCGCTGCTGAAGGAAGGAAATGAATATCGGCCACAAGGGGATTGCTGAATCCGGCGGCCCGAAATTGGGTGTGGATGTCTTTTAGGGCTCGAGCCGCACTCTTGTTGGGGGCTGTTATACGGATGATCTCGCATCCCGCTTCGGCGAGATCTATAGCCTGCTTAACAGTGGCCTCGACGTCCTGAGTGTTTGTCGTCGTCATTGACTGAACTCGAACGGGATTGCTTCCCCCAACTCCGATTTCTCCGACAGATACTTCGCGGCTGGGTCGTCGGATCGTAGCGAATCGAGACGAACAATAGGAACTCATGGAATAAAATGCGTCGGTTTGGCCATCTATGACGGAGCGTTTTCAACCTTTATCAGTCTGACAGGTTGGCTGTTGGTTTCCGGCTCTCTCGTTAAGAGTCTGCCGACGTCATGGAACGTGACATACAGCATGAACGAGAAAAGCAAGATCATGAAGCTGCCTTGGATCGTGGCAGCAAAATTAGGCGGTATGGGTTTCCCGGTTATCTTGGCGATTGTTGCAAAAGCGATGTGCCCGCCGTCGAGAACCGGGATTGGGAGTAGGTTGAATATAGCGAGACTGATGTTGATCATGAGTGCGATCTCCATTACTCTAATGAAGCCGATTGCCGCAGTTTTCACGATAATGTTGGTGATTCCAACAGGTCCAGACATGTCCTTCAGCTTGGCATCAGAACTTTGGCTTATTAGTGATCTCAAGGTCTGGTAGGTACGTTTTACCACATCGATAGAAAGTGCGATAGGGTTGATGTGAGCTGTGTAGCGTTCGATCATGGCTCCCAGGCCTGCTCCAATCGCATAAAACTGTTCCTCGGAATTGTTGAATTTCGACAATATCGGATTGATGACGATCTCCATCGTCTCGATTCCTTCAGATCCTTTCCTTTCGATGGTTAATAGAAGCGGTGCGCCTTGGGACTCACGAATAACTGCAGTTAAGTGCTGGGGACCGTATATCGTTACGCCATCAATTTTCTTAATGGTGTCTCCCGGAAAAAGTCCGGCTTCCTGGGCGGGAAAGCCCTCGGTTAAACTAGAGAGGTAAGTCGTCTGATTCGGATTGATCCCGATCATGCGCAATTCGTGAACAGGGTTGAGGACGGGATTTACGGTTGTCGTAAAAACCTCCCCATCTCTTAGATAAGTAATTACGGCCTTACGTTTGCCGTCTTCTGTAACCCCTGAACCAAGAGCGATGCTTATGAATATGTCTTCAAAAGATCTGATTTCTTCGCCATCGATGCTGAGAATCTTATCCCCGATTCTAAGGCCGGCAGCCATGGCGGGATTCTCCACGAATTCACCTTCTCGAATTTCGATTTTATCAGAAATGGCTCCAATCGTCGTCGCTTCTTCCCTTTCGACTCCCGTGAACCAGAGTATAAGGCCGAGCACGAGGGCGAACAGAATATTGAAAATCGCGCCAGCGACTGACACTATAACTTTGGAGGCGTAGGAAACCGGAGGGAGTTCGATCAGATCAACCGAATTTTCCCCCTCTATCCCTTTCATATCAGCGAGTTGAGGGAGTGCCACGTAGCCACCGAGTGGAAGAAGGGAGACACGGTAGTCGATACCTTCCTTTTTCCAACCAAACAGACGGGGGCCAAACCCAATCGAAAATCGTTCGATATGAAGTCCTCTCCATTTGGCGGCGAGGAAGTGGCCCAGTTCATGAACGAAAATGGAGCCTCCAAAAAAGAGTACGACCATAAGTGCGGCCCAGGCCCAATCGAATATTATGCTAAAAAGATTTTCCATTACGGTCTTTGATCTACGAGCTGAGAGGCGATGACTCTCGCTTGGCTGTCATATTCCAAGACTTCATCTATCGTAACAGGTTCACTATTATCAATTTTTTCTAGCGTTTTCGCCACGATTTTAGCGATTTCAATAAATTTAATGCGTTTGCGGGTGAATGCGTCCACTGCGACCTCGTTTGCTGCGTTGAAGATTGCTGGAGCCGACCCATCCGCCTTCATGCATGCTCTTGCCAATTCGAGGCAAGGGTAGCGACCGATATCGGGAGGTCGAAAGTCGAGTGCTAGGGCTTGGGAAAAATCGAGTTTATTCGCAACAGGTTCTCCTCGATCCGGGTACAAAAGCGTGTACTGGATGGCGAAGGTCATATCGGGCGGACTCATTTGGGCGATTATGGAACCGTCAATGCATTCGACCATCGAATGTACGATACTTTGGGTGTGGATGACGACGTCGACTTGTTCGGGCTGCATTCCAAAGAGCCACTTGGCTTCGATCATTTCTAGCCCTTTGTTGGCCATAGTCGCAGAGTCGATCGTTACTTTGGGGCCCATATCCCAATTTGGGTGTTGAAGAGCCCTCTCCAGAGTTACTGAGTTGAGCCTCTCAATCGGGAGATCGCGGAAACTTCCTCCGGATCCTGTCAGTATCAATTTTGAGATGTGACTGGGGCAGATCCCTTGAAGGCATTGAAATAGAGCATTGTGTTCACTGTCGATCGGCAGTATTTCGACTTTCGATCTTCGAGCGGCTTCAACGATAAACTTTCCTGCGAGCACAAGGATCTCTTTACTCGCCACAGCGAGGGTGTGGCCCGCCTCGAGAGCGGCGAGAGCTGGCATGAGGCCTCGAGTACCGACAATTGCAATCAATACCTTATCGCAGTCGGGTAAGGATGCTAGATGGCAGAGTCCTTCTTCACCGCAGGTGAGGTTGACACTTACTGGAAAGGCGTTCATCACCTTCGCTTGCTTCCAAGCGCCGGAATCGAAAAGGCAGACTTCTGGTACTCCAAACTCTTTTGCGATCCCGGCAAGTTGATCTATATTTCGGTTAGCCGCTATTCCAACCAATTCAAGGCGATCTGAGTGCTTGCGAATTACTTTCAGGGCGCTGGAGCCGATGGAGCCAGTGGCACCGAGCAGCACTATTTTCGAGCGTTGTCCCATTTTGAAACTAGGTTAGGAATCCGAAAAGCAAATATCCGGTAGGAGCGGTGAGAATTAGAGAATCCGTCAAATCGAAGGATCCCCCAATACCCGGAATGGATGAGCCTGAGTCTTTTTGATCAGCCATGCGTTTGAGCATGCTTTCAACGAGATCTGAAATGATGGAAATGACCGTGATGGGCAGCGCTAGAAGAGTACTCCAAAAGGGAGTGAAAAAGGGAGGAAAGTACTCTTGGGCGAAAAAGGTGAGTGAAAAACCGAGCCCAATTGAGACAAGGCAGCCGCCAATGGCTCCTTCCCAAGTTTTTTTTGGACTGGTGATGGGTGACATGGCGTGCCGCCCGAAGGCCTTTCCGACCAAGAGGGCTCCGACGTCCGTAAATTTCGCGGTTACTATGAGCCACACGACGAGCATCAAACCTTGCTTCGGGTCTTGAGGTAGCTCGATCATGCGAACTAGAAAGCCCAGCATAAAGGGTACGTAGATAAGTCCGAGGAGGGTGGAGCCAAGGGTTTCGATTCGCTCAGCAACTTGTCGCTCGCGAAAGATTCTCAGGCAGCAGGCGACAATCGTGACTGCGATGATCCCAGACTGAACCCCCTCGGCATGGCTGAGCTCTAACTTATTGGCGTAGTATGGGGCAAAAATAATGATTCCGCCGAGAAATATTCCGAATTTCTTAAAGGGCCTTCGTCCCATTTTCTCTAACAGGCTATAAAACTCGTATTGCGATGAAAGCGCGAGCACCGCCAGGAGCCAAACAGCTGCATCAGGCCCTATATAGAAAAAGCATATGATCGTGACGATCCAAAGGACAAGCGTGCTGATAATTCTCTTCGTCACGGTATCAAAGGGCGAGTCCGATTAGAAAGACAGGCTCGATTCAAATTCTATCTGCTCTCCTGTCCGACCAAAACGTCTTTCACGATTTTGGTAGTAGCTAATCGCTTCCTCAAGGTGTGCTTCGGTGAAGTCAGGCCAGCAGGTTCGAGTGAAATAAAATTCCGCGTAGGCACTTTGCATGAGTAGGAAGTTGCTCAGTCGCGTTTCTCCTGAAGTGCGAACAATCAAATCTGGATCCGGCATCTCCTTCGTGTAGAGGTGATTTGAAATCGTTTCCCAGTTCAAGTCTTTTGGATCTAGTTTCCCGGCAGCTGCTTTGGCGGCAATGGCTTTGGTGGCGTCCACGATCTCGTTGCGAGAACTGTAATTGAGGGCTAGGGTTAAATGCCATTCGTCGAATTCTCGGGTTACGTCCATCGCCTTCTTGAGGGCGGCTCGCGGCCGAGCGGGAAGGTCTTCCCTCCGGCCAATTGCGTGCAAGCGTACTCTTTGCTTTACCAGCGTTTCCGTCTCGTTCATCAGGAAGAGCTCCAGCAATTCCATGAGGGCGTTTACTTCGGATCTGGGGCGTTTCCAGTTTTCAGCTGAAAACGCGTAAAGCGTCAGATAGTGGATATCCAATTTTTGGCAGGCTTCAACTATCCGCCGGCACGTTTCAACGCCTTGCCGATGGCCCCTAATCCGTGAAAGTCCCTGGGACTGGGCCCATCGGCCATTTCCATCCATAATGATGCCAATGTGGTCGGGGCCGTTATACTTCGACACGATTTCGGTCATGGAATAGTCGCCAATTTCAGAAAGCCCGGAGAATCTTAAGCCTCTCTGGATATTGCAAGGGTTTATCGCTAGATAGTCAGACCGATTGATGTGTAACTATTTTCTAATTGTATTCGTTTTCAGCATTAGGGATGGGGACTTGTACAAGCCCTGCTTTTCAAACTATCCGAATTATTTTAAACAAAATGAGGCGACGCATTATCGCAGTTTTGTCCGTTCTAGCAATCGCATTAGCGGGTTACTCAGGCTTCTTAAATATGGAAAACCGAAGGCTTAAGCACCAACTCGCCTATGCTTCAAGCATGCGGGAAGCCCCAATGAAAGTTGCGGAAGGTAAAGAGACTGAAACGGTTGCGGTAGTGGAGGAAGCCAAGCCTGAAGCTCGGGAGAGAGGAGGCCGGTTTGAGGAATTTGAAAACCTTACTCGGGAAAAAATCTCGGAGCGTCGGCGAGAGGCGAGAGCCGCCCAGCTGGCTCGCTCGCTGGAAGCCTTTGAAGATCCTGAGTTGAGAATGGATATGATTGAAAGGCAAATGCAGCGCCTTGACCGAGGGTATGCCGACCTTTTCAAGCAACTGAATCTGCCCCCCGAGGAGCTTGATGCACTCAAAACGTTGATGGCTGAGCTCACTTTGCTACGCATGGAGGGGGGACTCCGGGCTTCAGCGGCTAGCGATGAGGAGCGAAAAGCAATTAGGGATGATTATTCCAATCAAATTGTCCTTTTATCAGGTGATATCAATGGGTTGTTGGGAAAAGAAGATGCCAAAAAACTGACCCAGTATAAGAATACACTCGAATATCGGGGAGAGGTTGAGAATTTCGAGCGTTCACTGAGTTATACGGACACCCCGCTTAACGATCGGCAAACTGAAGGCCTAATCAAAGCGTTTGCAAAGGTGGATAAAGATTTTGAATACACGATAGATATCAAGGATAACCGAGGGCGGGGGCGCGGATACAACGATATCCAGCTCACGAAAGAAGTTGTCGACACATACTACCAGGAGCGGGAAATCTATGACGCAATCCTTTTGGAGCAGGCTTCGAAAATGCTGAACGAGGCACAGTTGGCGAGTCTAGCGGCACAGCAAGTCTCCGAACGCGAACGCGATTATCGGCAGGCTCAACAGGCACTCGAGAATCCCAGACCGACGGACGGTCGAGGTGGGTTCAATTGGGGGGGATTTGGCGGATTTCAAGGCGGTGGTCGCGGAGGACCGGGCGGTGGTGGGCGCGGACGTTAAATCCCTAAGAGCTTAGGATATTTCCCTTATCGAATACCAATTTTCCAGATACAAAGGTTTGGATTACTTTCCCTTTTAAGGTACGGTTGATCCATGGAGAATTGCTTGATTTACTTTGGAAGCTATTGGATTGGGGGGTCCATTCGCATTCTGGATCGAAGAGCGTGACATCCGCATCGGCCCCGATTTCCAAAGTCCCCTTGTTCAAATTGAATATTTGAGCAGGTTGATAAGTAAGAAGGGAAAGGGTTCTCGGTAGGTCCAGGCGTTTGCTATGATAAAGTTGGTTCAACGTTGCACTTAATGCCGTCTCGAGGCCAATCACGCCGTCGGGGGCGTAGTCAAATTCGACGTCCTTTTCGTAATCGGTGTGAGGGGCGTGACCACTGGCAATGCAGTCAATGGTTCCGTCTTCGAGACCTTCGAGAATCGCAAGCCGATCCTCCTCCGATCGCAGGGGAGGGTTCATTTTGAAGTTCGTGTTGAACTCGCTAACCTCGTCTTCGGAAAAACACATATGGTGAGGCGTGGCCTCTGCGGAAATGTTTACTCCGCGCGATTTGGCCCTCCTGATGATGTAGATCGCATTTTTTGAACTTACGTGTTGAATGTGAATATGGGCCCCCGTCTTGGCCGACATTAGTACATCTCTGGAAACCATAATGTCCTCGGCTTCAGTTGGGCTCCCTCTAAGGCCCAACTTCGTGGATACAAGGCCTTCGTTCATGACCCCATTAGCCGAAAGAGAATAGTCTTCGCAATGGTCGATAACTGGCATGTTGAACATATTGGCGTATTCAACGGCACGGCGCATGAGTCCACTATTTTGGAGGCATTTTCCGCCGTCAGAAATGGCGATAGCTCCCGCATCGCGGAGCGATCCGGTGGGAGCGAGGCGTTTGCCCTCTGATCCGACCGTGATACAGGCTGTAGGGAAGACGTGGACGATCGACTCGCGGTCAACGGCGTCCTTAATGTATTGGATAGTACCTGCCGTATCAGCAGGCGGACTGGTGTTGGGCATGCATACGACGCTTGTAAAGCCGCCAGCTGCGGCAGATCTAGTACCCGAGAAAATGGTTTCCTTGTGAGTTTCTCCAGGGACGCGAAAATGAACATGAAGATCTACCAGTCCAGGAGAAGCCACCAATCCAGTTGCGTCAATCGTGTCCGCCTTGGCTAGGGTCTCACGGGTAGGCCGGTCGATGATTTTGCCATTCGATATGAAAATGTCGGAAATTTCATCTCGTTCGCTTTTCGGGTCGATGACTCGGCTCCCTTTTATCCACGTGACCTGGCTCATTGTTTAACTTTAGGAAGCGGATAATTCATTGCGATCCCGTCAAGGCCTCCGCCTTGCCTCCCGAACAGAGATAGAGGCATGCCATTCGAGTAGCGAGTCCGTTGGTGACCTGTTCGAGGATTACTGATTGGGGCGAGTCGGCTAGCTCAGAATCGATTTCGACCCCGCGGTTGATAGGACCCGGATGCATGATGACAGCGTTTTCCTTGAGCCAGGAAAGACGGGTTTTGTTGAGGCCAAACATTCGAGTGTACTCGGTTATAGAAGGAAATGCGGATGCATTTTGTCGTTCATGCTGTATACGAAGGAGCATGACGGCATCTTTGTCAGCCAGTGCTGACTTCAAGTCATGCGAAACCGTGGCACCGAATTGCTCAAACTCGCGTGGCACAAGAGTAGCGGGCCCAACGAGGGTGACCTCTGCTCCCAGTTTAATCATGGCCCATAGGTTGGATCGAGCGACGCGACTGTAGAGGATGTCACCCAGAATGGCGATTTTCAGTCCTTTCAGTGATCCAAACTTTTCCTGCAGCGTATAACAGTCGAGCAGAGCTTGAGTCGGATGTTCATGGGCACCGTCCCCGGCGTTAAGTACCGGAATGTCGAGCACTTTAGAAATGTAGGCAGCGGATCCGGGAGCGGAATGGCGGATCACTATCATGTCTGCAGCGAGTGCGTGAATGTTCTCCACCGTGTCCCGTAATGTCTCCCCTTTGGAGGTACTGCTGGTCTTCATGTCTAGCGACATGACGTCCGCACTGAGTTTAGTGGCGGCCATTTCGAACGCGACTCGGGTGCGAGTGCTGTTCTCGAAGAAGAGGTTGACAACGGTTTTTCCGCGGAGCGACGGCGTTTTAGCCGTTTTTCTATTGAGAATTTTCTTAAATGCCGCAGTGGTTTTAAATACCGTTTGGATCTCTTCTGGGGAGAGTTCTTCGGTTGAGATCAGGTCTTTCCGAAACCAAGGCATACCTGAAGAACCTATCCAGAACTACGAATTGAGAATGTCAATATGCGACTTCGCAAGATTGTTGGGGATAAGTTGAACCACCACCTTCTCATGGGGCGTGGTTGGCTCAATGAGACCGATATAGTCCGACTGTATGGGAAGAGTTCGATTGCCTCTATCCACCAAGGTAGTCAGCTCGATTTTTTTGGGTCGTCCGAGAGCATGAATCTCAGAAAGGGCGGCCCGAGCACTTCTACCGGTGAACAGGACATCGTCGACCAGAATGATGGTCGCATCCTCTGGGTTTTGGGCGAGCTCAGTCGCTTCGACCTCCTTTGCGATTGGATTGACCCCGATGTCGTCGCGATAGAACGAAATATCCACTACGGCTTTGAAGGTTTGGATATTGTGATCGGAAGAAAGGCGATCATGTAGGATCTCGGTCAATCCGATGCCGCCATTGGCGATTGCTGCGAGAACGAGGTTGTCCGTCCACTTGTGAGTAGCCGCGATTTCTGAAGCAATCTTGGCGATTGCCGCGTCTACTTCCTGGAAAGAGATGGTTTTACGTACCGTCACGGCAACTTTGATAGGAGCAAGGATGGTCGCAGGTAAAGCAAAAGGATAGGAAAAAGTGAAAAGCGACGATCTCGGCCAATCTGCTCTTCGGTAAAACTAATGCGATTGACCGTGAGATCGTTGCGACTTTGCTTTGATCAGCATGATTTCGTTCGCGGTCCTGAACGGTGGGTTCCGCATTGCATTCGTGGATGACGTACCAGTACTCGACCGAGTCGAGCGCATGAGAAGCAAAATTCTCCGCTTCCACGGAAGTCAGACTATTCGATTCCTGATAATTCAGGGCACGGAAGAGGCCGCTGTTTAAAACCAAGGGAAGTGAGGGGTGAATTTTGAGATAATTCGTATTTCTGAAAGTGGCTGTAGAGGGGATCGACGATGTGTTAACTAATGAAACTTGGCGAATGAGAATGAAATTCAAGTTTTCGAATTTTTGCCTAGAGAGTGTCCAAAAAAAACAGAACCGCCATGCAGTAGCCATTTTTCTTCTTTGGCAAGGCAATGGTTCCCGCGTGTCCCAAGATTTTCATCGTGGGACTGAAATGGAATACGCAACTGGCAGTTGATGATGTTACGCGATTTCAGCTTGAAAAGTTAGCAAATGCTAGGTTTTCAAAATGGGCTATTCTTCGATCCATCTCTCCAGGTCCTCGTCTTTGAAGATGTATTGACAGTTTTGATATTGATCAGCCAGGAGTGATTTTGTTCTCCGTTCCGCATAGCGCTGGCAATGCAGAAGAACCTTCACCTTTTGTCCAGGAGCTCTGACGAGGCGGCCAAGAGCTTGATTCACTTTTTGGATACCAGGTTGCAAATAGGCTCGTTCAAATCCGTCAAGCTTTTTGCTTTGATAGTAGTCGCGCTTAGCCTGCTGAATGGCATTTACTTCCGGAAAGGCTGGGCTGACTACGATGGCGGCGTCGATTTTTCCGCCAATCATGTCTATACCCTCTGCGAAGCTAGAGCCTAGTGTTAGAAAAATAATATCATGGAAGCGCATGGCTTCGTCGATGAATTCAGCACGGCTTGAAAGGCTTTCCCCGTTTCCTCTGCTTTGCATAGCGATACGGTAAAACGGATAGTGAATCGCGATCACCTCATAGAGAGATTGTGCGTACGCAAAGGAAGGGAAAAAGACGACGATGGGGGAATGCCTCTCGGCTAATTTAGTAATGGTCGCCGCCGTAAGAGCCTCACCATTTTTTCGACTCTTGAATCGGGTATCTACGCGTGTGTCGATCGCTATGTTGTAGGCGCCCGCGAGCCATGGCGCGGGGGGAGCGACTTGTTGGGGAGGAGTGAGTTGATCGGCGAGCCCACATTGCTCTAAAAATCCGTCGATCGGCTGGAAAGTGGCCGAAAGCATGAGACATTCTTTAAACTGAGTCAGCGTTTCACGGATTTCCTGTGATGGATCAATACAGGAGATCTTTATCAGTCCGTTTTTCGGGATCCATGCAATGTACCGACTCGCACTTTCTTTGAGCGCAGTAGTTCCAGAAGAAAGCGACCAAAGTGTATCGAGTGCTTCGGGAGTGATCGACTCGTAGGGCAGGGGGTCCGAGGAGAGCAGTTTGATCAGTTCGAGCAATAGATCCGCCAAGTCGTCGAGTTGCCTCAGTGTGAGAATATCTCCCCTCCTGTAGGCCAAGCACTCGTTAACGAGATTGGTGAGGGATTTGTGGATTTTTTGGCCCGCTCCGATTTCGGAGAGCTCTTCGATTAGTCCGTTCAAGGATAGTGCACTAAGCTCTTTGCTTAAATTGGCTTCAATCCGGGAGGGAAGGTTGTGGGCTTCGTCGATAATCAGGAACGTGCGGGCCGGATCGAAATCGGGCTGATCGGCGAGAAGTCGGCTGCTTTTAGCTGAAAAGAGATAGTTGTAGTCGCCTATCCAGATATCTCGGTAGCCCAAGGCGGTACGCATGGTTTCGTAGGGGCAGATTCCGGCAGCAGCACTTGTTTCTTTAAGTGCATCGATTGAAATCGGTTTGGCCGTAGAGAGGAACATAGGCTCTAATGCAGACCGCGCCCATTTCTCTTCAAGGTCCGATAGGTAGGAACAGGTTTTGGTGGAGCATCGAAATTCCACATTCACACAGTGTTCTGCCTTGTTTCGGATTTGCCAATATGAAGCGGCTGACTGATCGGTCAGAAGGGCGTCGAGCCTCTCTGCGGCTTCGATTTGCCCGGTCGATTTACTCGTCAGATATACGATTCGCTCAACCTTTCCGGTGGCGAGACGATTCAACGCGAATTCCCAGGCGACGCCCGTTTTTCCATAGCCAGTTGGTGCTTCAAGGCAACCGATGGGTGAACGTTCAAATGCTTCATTGAGATCCTCTTGGATGGTTTCCTGTCCCGGTCGGGGTGTTTCGTAGGCGGATTTGAATCGAAGAGCCCGGAGCCGAGACAAGCGTTCGAGCTTTCGGTCGAGATAGTCGGTCAAGACGTCCAGTTGATCGACGACTAGGGTCTCAAAGCGCTCGTCCAGCAAGAGGCTTTGGGTAATGCCGGAACCAATTTCAATCAAGAAGAGGTCTAAGTCAACGCTACTGGTCGGCTGTGCCTCAATCCGATTCAAGAGCTCGCGATAGGTCAGTAATTGAATGCAATAGCTTTTGAATCGAGAGGAAACCTCGTCGGGTCTCAGAGGAAGGTGTGTGGTCACGGTTTTGATCTCGCGTAGATGGGTTCGATCTTTGTAAGAGCGAATTTGATCGATCCGGCCTTTGAGCCTTAACGTCCAGCCCCGCCATTCCAAATCTCCTTTGATGGACTGTTCATTGGAGAACCCCTCAGAGTCTGCTCGATTCTGAATTTCCTTATGCCACTGCTGACCAGCCGCGGCACGCCAACTGCCAAATCCAAGGGGGTCGCTCTTTTGAGTAAACGGTGAAAATCGGGCGAACTCGCCAACACCAATAGTAGCTACTTTTAAATCAGAGTCGATTTCCATCGATGAAACGCTGGTCGGGCCGACCCTGAATATCAAGCCCCGCTGGCGCCGAATTGATCTTAGGTAGTTTTGAATCGGTAGTGGTATGCTCAATAATGGGGTATTCTAGCCATTTAACCCGATTGTGATGGAATGGATCATAACAGTCTCGCTTGCTCTATTAAGCGGGTTTTCCAGTGCAGGGATGGATTTTAGTGAAAGCCTGCTCCAGGGAATCAAAGTGGTCAGTCTGGAGATCGTACCTGTGATTATGCGTTCGAATCGGCTCGATCTGGATCAGTCTAGAGTGAGGGAATATGCACATCAGAAGCTGGACGAACTGCAGGTTGAAGTACTGTCTTCCGCAGAGCTGGAAAAGATTCCCGTTCGAACTTCCCTTAGGGTCGGTGTTCATATTGCTCGTGCTCAGGGTCCTAGTCACTTTCACATTGAAGCTACGTGAGATGGCGATGCTGGAAAGCCCCAAAAACACGAAGGGTTCAATTGCGTTGAGTACTCGGGAGCGTGAGTCAATCGGGGTTGCCAATGGTCCCTAGGCAATGCTCCAAACAGTTGATCGCATGATCCGGCCTTTCTCAGAAGAGTACCACGAGACAAACGTGAAGGAGTAACTCGACGCCGCTGCATAAAAGCCGGACAAAATCTATTAACGTCCGTACTTGATCTCTCCAAAAGATATTCCCAACATTCTGTTCTTATGATTAAGCCAGAGACGAAAGCTTTGCACGAAGAGATCGAAAAACGAGCCGGTTACCTGTGGAGGTATCTTTGACGTCGACGGCAAGCGGAAGGAAATCGCAGCGTTTGAGGAAAAGATGGCTGCCAAGGGATTCTGGAATGACCAGAAGGCAGCTCAGGAAGTTATCAACGAGTCAAACAAGCTGAAACGAGTGGTCAACGGATTGACCGATTTTAAAGCCAAGTTCGAGGATTCAAAAGCAATGGAAGAGTTGCTCGAGGAGGAAGGCGTTGACGAGAATTCAGAGGAAGCAGTCGAGCTCCAACAATCTGCTGAGATATTAAAAGTGGCGTTGGATCAGTTAGAGATTCAGAGCTACTTGAAAGGGCCTCACGATCATTGTAATGCTATCCTAAGCGTGAATGCGGGTGCGGGTGGCACGGAATCGTGCGATTGGGCGGAAATGCTTTGCAGAATGTACAATCGGTGGGCTGAACGCCGGGAATTCAAAACGGAGATAATCGACATCCTACCAGGTGAAGAAGCAGGCCTGTCAAAAGTTACGCTCCGTATTGAAGGTACCAATGCGTACGGTTACGCGAATGCGGAACGAGGGGTTCATCGACTGGTTCGTATAAGTCCTTTCGATTCCAATGCACGACGCCATACTTCGTTCTGCGCGGTGGACGTGGTCGCTGAAATTGAGGATGATATCGAAATCGAGATCGAGGACAAAGATCTTCGGGAAGACACTTACCGCGCCAGTGGAAAAGGCGGGCAGCATGTAAATAAGACTGACTCAGCGGTTCGATTGACCCACACCCCAACGGGAATCGTCGCCGCGTGCCAGACTGAGCGATCTCAGCATAAAAACCGGGCAACGGCCATGAAGATGTTGAAAGCTCGCATTTACGAGAAGCGAGAAGACGAAAAACGGTCTGAGCTCGAAAAAGTCTATGGGGAAAAGGGGGAGATCGGTTGGGGCAACCAGATCCGAAGCTACGTTTTTCAGCCCTACCAAATGGTAAAAGATCTGCGCACTGGAGTGGATACGGGAAACGTGCAAGGTGTGATGGATGGCGACATCGATAAGTTCATAAATGCCTGGCTTCGGGCCGGTTCTCCAAGGCACCGGAACAAGGATATACAAGTTGAGGATTGAGATTGCTACTTTCCGGCCCACATAAGCCCAGTAAATGAAGTTGCTGAATGCGAATCGTCGATGAAAACGAATTGCAGTTGTTATTAGAATAGATGGATTTCACTGACCTACAGGAAGCGTTTGCCCGACAGGAATTGTTCGAAGGGAAAACTTGGCGGACATCGCCTGAACCTTGGAAGCTAAGTGCTGAAATTGTGTCTACCCTTGATGGGATAGGTCAGGCGAGTTTGGATTTCTACAAGGCCCTTGAGGTTTTGTATTTGCGCTCTGCGGATGGAAAAAAGCTTTTGCGAAACAAGGAAGTCTACGCCCCCTGGGTCGCTGAGTATTTGGATCGAGGCAAGCCCTCTGAGTTGGTCGCTATCAGTCGCAGCAAAGCTTGCAAGGGGAGGATCCCCCCTGTGATCCGCCCGGACCTGCTCGTAACTGCAGAAGGTTTCTCCATTACTGAATTCGACTCTGTTCCGGGGGGTATCGGATTGACCGCCTATTTGAATGCCTTGTACGATAGGGATTCTCGGTTTCCGATTCTCGGCGAAGAAAAGGCGATGGAAAAGGCCTTCTACCGTCGGCTCGCTTCCTTGGCTCCCAAAAAGGACAATCCTGTTATTGTGATCGCGGTGAGTGAAGAGTCAGCGACTTACAAGCCAGAGATGGACTGGCTGGCGAATCGGCTACAACTTATGGGGCATCGAGTTTTCAGTTTGCTTACAAATAAGGTTTTTCCTCTTGGAGGGGGGCTTTACTTTGATATCGAGGGCAATCCTGAGAAAATTGACGTTGTCTACCGGTTCTTCGAATTGTTCGATTTGGAGAACATAGAGACCTCGCAGTTTATCATAGAAGCTTGGGAAAATGGGGAGATTGCCCTCGATCCGCCGTTACGACCCTTTTTCGAGGAAAAGTCGGCTCTTGCACTCTTCCATCATCACTTGTTGAGAGATTTTTGGCGGGAGAGCATTTCAAAAAAGTCGCGGAAGATTTTGGATAGTCTGATTCCTCAGTCATGGATCGTCGACCCATCACCGCTTCCTCCCGGAGCGGCGATCGATGGACCCCTGGCTCAAGGGAGACAACTGCACAGTTGGATGGACTTGGCAAAGGCGAGTCAGAAAGAGCGAAATCTCGTATTAAAGATCTCCGGATTCCACGAAACGGCCTGGGGGTCCCGTAGTGTCGTGATTGGAAATGATGTTTCAAAAGAAGAGTGGGCCAGTAGTTTGACGGAAGCCTGCGATAGAGCCGATTCGCATCTCCATGTGATACAGGAATTTCGAAAGTCAATTTGCTTGAGCCATCCGCTTTATTCCATGGATGGAGAGGTGTACGAAGCTCTGGGCAGGTTAAGATTGAATCCCTATTATTTCGTCAATGGGGACAAGGTCGAACTAGCGGGAGCCTTGGCAACCTTTTGTCCGCCCGACAAAAAAATCATCCATGGGATGGAAGATGCGGCGATGCTACCGTGTTCTGTTACGGATTAGGTTGAAGATTATTCCTAGGTTGTTCTTCGACTTATTCACAAATGAGTATTTGGGGTTGTCAGGTTTCCATTTGGACGTTCACCTTCGTCCCCTTACATGTATCTGAGCTCTCTAAAAGCAAATGGCTTCAAAAGTTTTGCCGACTCTACTCATCTTCATTTTGAACCGGGCGTGACCGCTGTGGTCGGACCCAATGGATGTGGCAAAAGCAATATTGCGGACGCAATCCGGTGGGTTTTGGGTGAGCAAAGTGCCAAGGCATTGCGAGGAGGGAAGATGCAGGACGTCATTTTCGAAGGAACGGATAGACGCAAACCACTGAATATTTGCGAAGTATCGATCATTCTTACGGACTGTGAGAAAGAGTTGGGGCAGGGTTTCAATGAGGTCGAGCTTGTGCGACGGGTGCATCGCGATGGAGGAAGCAACTACTATCTTAACGGCAAGGCTTGTCGGTTAAAGGACATCCAGCGGCTTTTCATGGATACTGGTGTTGGTCGGACTTCCTACTCGATCATGGCCCAAGGTCAGATTGACCAAATTCTATCTTCCAAACCTGAGGAACGCAGAGCAGTATTTGAAGAGGCGGCGGGAATATCTAAGTACAAAGCCCAACGAAAAGAGGCCCTCAACAAGCTTGCCCATGTAGAAACGAATTTGGATCGCGTCACGGACGTAATATCCGAAATCAATCGCCAGATCGGGAGTCTACGACGGCAAGCGACTAAGGCGATTCGATACAAGAAGATTAGCTACAAGCTGCGTCATCTAAATGTTGGATACAGCTCTTACCAATACGGCACATTGAACTCCGCTTTGGCCGACATAGACAAGAGTGCTGGGAATTTGCAAGGAGAGGTTGACGAGCTTCAAAAGGACTTGGAAAACAAGGATTCGAGTCTAACTGTCTACAAAGAGGAGCGCCAGTCCTTAATCCAGAAGGTTCAAGATGCACAGCAGGCGGTTTTTGATCTTCGTACCATGAAGGAGCAAATTGCGAACGAGTCCCACATGGCGGACATTCGGATCATTTCCATGAAGGAGCGAATCGAGCAGGCCAAACAGGAGATTGCGTCTTTTGATTCGCAGATAGGGGAGTTTGCGACACGGCTGGATGAGCACTCGGTCGACAAACAGCTTCATTTGGATGTGCTTGGAAATTCGGATGAAACCTTTCAAGAGCGTAATCGCGAATTGGCGAACATCGAGGCTAAGCTCGAATCTTCTGAGCGAGAAATCCAAGTGCTTAGAACTCAAGCTCAGGAGGCGGAGCAGGTCTTGCATCAAAGTCGTGACGAGACATCCAGCCTCGAAGTTGAGACGGGAACCAGCACTAGCCGTCTAAAGCAGCTCGAGAAAGAGCTTGCTGAGCAAAGCGAGGGAAAATCTCAGGCTCAGGGGTATTTGGATACGTTCAATAAAGGAGTTTTAGAAACAGAGACGAAGCGCTCCGAATTGGAAACGGCTCTGGATGTCGCCAGAGGAAAGGTGTTCGAATTAAGGGATACGTTTCGAGCAGCTCAAGTCGGGATTCAGGAGCTGGATCGAACGGTTGCCCAAAAGACTGCCCGGGTTAAACTGCTACAGCAGTTGCAAGAGAAGCTGGAAGGCTATGGAGAGGGAGCCAAGGCTCTTTTGAAGGGAAAGATGGGAGGCACTTTGGGAGGGCAATCGTTTTTGCCCATAGCGTCCAATTTGTCAGTAAAGAATGGATATGGTCAAGCGGTTGAAGCGCTCCTTGGGTCTGCTGTAGAGGCTGTCGCGGTTTGCGATGCGGATACTGTTATTGAAGTTTTCCGTCAACTAGAGGAGCGAAAAATTGGACGGGTTTGTATGAAGCTGCTCAATTTTGGAGGATCGACAGTCGATGGTTCCGACTTACCTGAGTGGATAGCCCCCGCTTTGGGTTTCATTTCCATTGAAGATGAAAACGACGCTCTTAAATCCGTATTGTCGGCGAGTTACGTGGTAGCAGATATCGCGAAGTTCCTAAAGTGGTGGGAGTCGCATCCCGATTTTCGCTTTCTGCAAATCGCTTCTAAAAAAGGTGAGTCAATAGATAGTCGAGGTCTCGTTACCGGTGGCTTTAAGAACGCTAAGACTTCGAGCATTCTTCAGCGAGAGATCGAGCTAGAGAAAACTTCGAAGGAGCTCAAGGCGGATCAGAGATCCCTGCAGAAGGCCCGCAACGAAGCGGAAAAGATCAACAAAATTTTAGAGAAATCTGAGGAGGCGGTTGAGTTGTATCGCAAAGATTTGAGTGAAACAAGCCAGGAGCTTTCACGTCTGCAGGCAGAAGTTCGTAACGCGGAAAAGGCGCTTAACGATCAGAAGCAGAAGGCGGAAAACCTTGAACGAGAGAAGTCGCTATTGTATGAAACTCTTTCTCGCGCTTTGGAAAAACTGGATACAGCCCGTTCACGATCAGCGATTGGACAGGATCAGCTTGATGAATCCCGGGAGAAGCTTGAAAAGGTGGAAACCAGTCTAGCAACTACTCGGGCCGAACGAGATGAAAAGCGGGAGGCACTTTCCCAGGCTAAATTCGATTTGCAGGAAAAGAAGCAAAGGCTGGATATGCTTGAGCAGGGCTTTGTTGAAATTGAGCAACGTCGATCTGAGCTGACTCGATTGACAGAATCCAAGTTCTCGGACATTGACCAGTGGGAAGCACAAATTCTAGAGCAGCAGCAAGTCAAGGGGAACGCAATTGAACGTCGACAATCTTTAGATGGCGAGCTAGAGGAATCTAAGCAGGTTGTTGAGAAAACCCGGGAAACACTGGTCTCGATTGAGGACAAGGTTGAAATTCTGGAAAAGGAACAGTCTTATACTCGTGATAAGGTAGAGGGACTTCGTTCGAATTTGAACAACCAGCATATTCAAATTGCGGAAAAACGGTCCCGACTGGAGTTCGTCCACGAGGAAATTGAGCGGGAGTATGGAATTGATCTTCGCTTGGTTGATTGGAAGTTCGAGGTTTGGAAAGCGAGGCAGCCAGTTGAGAACCTGCCTAAATTGAATCTGGATGCTTCAGAATCTGAGACGGACGGAGACGTAAAGAGCAAAGGTGGTGATACCGAGCTGGCACACAAGAATGAGGTAAGCGGTGATCGCGCAAAAGTAGAGGCACCGAAAGATGTCGAAGCGGAAGATACTTCTGTGCATGGTGATGCGGCTCATAAAGTGCCGTCTGAGGGAGAGCTGGAAGAATTGAGTGCGACGAATTGGAGCAAGGTGAAGGCAGAGATAAAATTACTGCGTGAACGTGTCCAAGGTATGGGAGCGGTGAATACGGATGCGATTGAGGAATATGGGGAGCTACGGGAGCGTCACCTGTTTCTTAAGACGCAGTGTGATGATTTAATCACATCACGCGACAAGCTGGTTGCGGCAATTGAGGAAATCAACCTGAAATCGCGAGAGCAGTTCTCTGAAACATTCAGTCAGATTCAGGCCAATTTTAAGCACACGTTTGAAACTCTATTTGGAGGTGGAAAAGCGGATCTAAAGCTGATTGAGGCTGGGGATGAATTGGAGAGCGGTATTGATATCGTAGCCCAACCCCCGGGTACTCGCTTGAAGAACATTACCCTTCTCTCTGGTGGACAGAGGACGATGACTGCTGTCGGATTGCTCTTTGCCATCTACATGGTGAAGCCCAGTCCTTTCTGCCTACTGGACGAGCTGGACGCTCCGCTAGATGAATCGAATATCGGGCGCTTTACGGGTCTGCTCAAGCAGTTCACGTCCCAGTCCCAGTTTATCATTATAACTCATAACAAACGTACGATCCAAGCAGCCAGAGCGATTTACGGAGTGACGATGGAAGAAAAGGGCGTTTCGAAGGTGGTATCGATGAAATTCAATTCCGAACACGACGATCCAGATATCGTAAGCCTGCAGTTGGGGAAAGAGGCGGTTCCGATGTAATAAGAGTCTTTGACGGACTGAAACTGGTTTCATTTCAACGTTTTTCACTTTGAAAGCGGCACCTTAAGCAGCGTGTTCCGCAGCTTCGGACATAACCATTGAGGTGGTGAATCGGGTTTCCGCAAGCGAGTTTGCTCTCATGCGTTTCGCCTCTGCGGTCAATCGGTCCGTCGATCGTTCGGACATTTCGCCCACGAATTTTGTATATAAAAAGATTTCTCCCCTCTCGATGTGGTTAAAATTAAATATGAAGAGGGAAAAATTCTGGGCTTCCGGTATTTTGAAAAAGCGGTTCTTTTTGGCAAGGAAGTCGGAAGAGGTCACGAGCACTATCCACTATTCGCTTCTTCATTGGAGGAATGCAAAGAGCGGTGTCTATCGGCTTTACAAGATTCTGTGGACGGGACAGTTTCGACTTTCCTACATCAACTGACCGCCATCGATTTGATATGTCACAAGACTCGCGCCATCCCTTTTTGAAAAGTCTCAGTAAGCACAGAGGAGCACAGCCCACAATTATAACCATTTTTGGTGCTTCTGGAGACTTGTGCGCGCGGAAACTCGTACCCGCTATTTACAATCTTGCGGTGGACAATCTCCTTCCACCGGAATTCTCGCTTATAGGCTACGGCCGTAAACCTATTCCGAATGAAGAGTTTCGTAAGCTGGCCCAAGATTCGATTAAAGAGTTCTCGCGTCGATCGCTGAAGGAAGAAATTTGGAAACGGATCGAGGACAACACTTACTATTGTTGTGGTGGCTATGATGAACTCGACGCGTTCAAGGCTCTTGAAGCGAAGATTGAGTCCATCGAGAAAGAAATGGGTTGTGAGGCCCAAAGCGTCATTTACATATCGACGCCCCCATCGGTCTTTGAACCGATTATTGTTAATCTTGGTGCCAGCGGTTTGGCGACTCGGTACCAGGACTCGGACAGCCATACCAAGGTAGTGATCGAAAAGCCCTTTGGCAAGGACCTTGAGTCGGCTCGACATTTGAATAAAGTGATCCAAGGGGTGCTTCAGGAGCGACAGGTATATCGAATAGACCACTACTTAGGTAAGGAAACAGTACAAGACTTGCTGGTACAGCGTTTTGCAAATTCGATTTTTGAGCCCCTCTGGAATCGCCAGTATGTGGATAATGTCCAAATCACGGTATCCGAATCATTGGGTGTCGGAACGCGAGGCGGGTATTATGAGCAGAGCGGGGCCACACGGGATATGATTCAGAATCACACCATGCAGCTCCTTGCCCTTACTGCTATGGAGCCCCCCCTCTCACTAGATCCGGAAGCGATTCGAGATGAAAAGGTGAAACTGCTGAAGGCAATCAAGCCGCTCAACCTGGACTATGCTCACAGCGACGTTGTTCGAGCCCAATACAAAGAAGGCCTTGTCGATGGAGCGAAAGTCCAAGGGTACTGTCAAGAGGAGGGCGTTTCGGCTGATTCGGAAACTGAAACTTACGCGGCGTTAAGGTTGAATATTAGCAATTGGCGATGGGAAGGGGTCCCCTTTTATTTGCGGTCTGGAAAACGGATGCCTCGAAGAGTTACGGAAATATCAATACAGTTTAAGCGTCCACCATCAACGCTGTTCAGTGAAAACGAAATGTTTAATTTGGCAGCCAATTCCCTCGTTTTTCAAATTCAGCCAGATGAAGGTTCAACCGTTTTGTTGAACGCTAAAATACCAGGGCTGCAGACTCGCACTCAGCCCGTTAAGATGCACTTTAAATATAGTGCAACTTTTGGTTCCAACACGCCAGAGGCGTACGAAAGGCTGGTACTAGATGCTATGCTCGGTGATGGAACGTTGTTTATTCGGGGTGATGAAACAGAAGCGTCCTGGAATCTGATTACTCCCCTGCATGATTTTTGGGCTGGTGAAGGTCAGAGAGGTATGGAAAATTATGTATCTGGATCCTGGGGACCGCTGGCAGCGGACCGACTTCTTTGGGATAATTCCCATGAATGGCGGAGGCCCTAAACGGTTTGATATATGGTTGAATGCCTAGCAACAGAACATAACGAGATCTATCGGGGTCTTCCGGGATTGGAGGTTCCCGTGGGCGAAGCCTTGGTCTCACTCTCAAACATGTGGGATGCTCCTGCGGCTTCGGAGGGAAGTCGTGCTCCATCGGAGTTCAGAGCATCCAGAATGAACTTCGTTCTTCACTTTGGTTTTGAAGCCTCCACAGAGGAGTCTAAAAAACTCTTTCAGTCGGTAATTAGTTTTTCTCGGCGGTACCCTTGTCGAATCATCGCCCTTTGTCCCTCTCGCGATAAGAATGCTACGGGGCAGGGTATTGTCTGCAAGATTTTCTCGGAGTGCTACATTGGAGAAGGTCAAGGAGATATGAGTTGCTGTGAAGCGATCGTATTTGGTTACACCCTCAAGGAGAAAAAGTATCTTGAGGATCAAATTTCCATATTCCTAGAAAGCGACCTCCCAACGTATTACTGGCCCTATCGTTTCGATTCGCCGGAAAATCTCTCGGACTACCAGTCTTTTTTCAAAAACGTAAATCGTGTCGTGATCGATACCGCCTCTGAGAAATATCAGCCGCATATGCTGGATATCGCAGAGCCTGAAAAGGTGTATGACTTGGCATTCGCCCGGACACTCTCAGCGAGACAGAGTATTGGGCAATTCTTCAGCGTATTTTCTGCAGAGGACATCGTTGATGAATTGAATAGGATTGAAATCGTCACCTCCGTGGATCATGAAGCAGAAATGGTCGTTTTAAGTAATTGGATACAAAGTGTTCTGGAGGATTGTGGAAACTGCGTCGATAAAACCAAACCAGCAGAAAGCATTTCTTGTAGTTTATCTGTTGATCCACAGTCTGTTCCAACACTGAGATTTTTATATGGCAACGGCAGCTCTGCCGAATGCGTGCTGGATTTCAAATCAGGAGTGGCGCACTTGAGGGCAAATATTGGTGGAGACGAGTGTGCTATGAACGCTGCGATTCATTTGCTCAATCCGGATGATGCTTTGGCTGAGTCGCTATTCTTTGGCTAGGGCTAGATTTCGTTCTCAATTTGGTTGGGAAATCCGCTCTCATACAAAGCGGGACTCTCGTTGCAAGTCTTGTGGTTTGGCAGGAAAAACCGGCCCGGTCCTTCGACTGGGCTCATGCTCTTCGACCAGCCTACCATGCCTATAATGGCACTATCGCCAGTTTACCCTTACTGTTGGACCGTATTTGTCTGTCAAGGTTCGCTATTTTAGAGAAAGCCACACTTGAAATCCTTCCAAGCTCAGTGGTTACGATTGAATTCAAGTTTTCGATGATATTCCAGGGCTCCAGTTCGCTTCAATAATGCTTCGAAAAGGTTACGCCAACAGTCCGGGAAAAAGCGACCTATTGGCTCAGTGCCATCGGTCCTTCTTCGTTATGCGGACTGGGACTAGAGGCATTGAAAGGCAAACTTCCCACACGACTGAAGTCTACGAGACTTGCTTATCGTGGAGACGAGCTCCTTTTAGAAGTTCTACGTAGTTGGAAAGCAGTGATCTTTCATATTTCACTGGAGAATCCAGATGTTGAGCGTGCACTGGAGCTTATTTGGCGTATCCTGACCCATTCTTTCAAACCGATTCGATTAATTTATTTTGAGACCATCAATGACGAAGCCGCCAGAGTCATCATGTACTCTTGGAAGTGCTTGGCGTTCGTTTTCGTCTTCACTGCGACCACAAGCGGGTAGTGATTGAAGGTGTCATGTAAAATCAGCGTCCCGATAACATTTGGGCTACCCAAAACACGTTGTCGTCATCTCTTAAAAAGAGGTGGTTACCTCACCATCCATAATATGTCCGTTTTCTCATTCTTGCGAATGGGTCATCATTCGTCTCAAGGCACTAAGGCTTCGTTGAATTCTCGAAAGAACATGAAGACGATTACGACGCTTCCAATCACTTCTGGGGTAATCAGTAAAAGTCCTGCGGATAGGCCAATTTGGGAAGCTTGAAAAATGATGAGACCGGAGAGAATAAGGCATAGACCCGATACGAAGAGAAAGCTTAGACTGTAGGTTGGAACCGTCCGCACGCTCATCGAGTAGAGTTCTCGAAAATAGTGCATTGAAAGTAGGATGAAGACAGTCATCGCGAAGAATGGTCCGACATCCGATTGAGGCAAGGATAGCAGAGTGTTGTAGAGACCGTGCACGACGATCATGATCCCGAAGATGTAGAAAAAATCGTTGTAGCTCGAACGCCGTAAAGCTCGGCAAAGATACAGCCCTCCCATCCCGGTCAGAGCGATGTGGAAGAAGTTTGCGGTCAGAAACCGTGCTGGAGCTGCGAGTGCGAGCGATTGCGAAAAGTAACCAATATTCTCTTCCGCTGCAAAGCCAAGGCCTACAAAGCTGGCAACGATGAATGCGTCGCGCTCTTCGCCTTGCTTGGCGAAGTGGATCGCAAAAGGCAGAAAGAAAAGCAGCTTGCAAAACTCTTCTCTCAAACCAACTCCTCCAATGAAGAAAGCAAGCATCCGGATGAGGTCTCCATCTGGCTGATACCCAACGTAAGTATCCTCGACGATGACAAGGAAAACAGTCGGGATCGTGCTTAGCATTCCAGCGAAAAGCGCGAGTAAGCACAAGAAGCTGGTTCGACTTAGCCAAGGACTTATCTGGCCGAGTCGGAATAGGAGGGCCGCCCAAACAATCGCGGTGATTCCTGCGATGATGGCCATCGGCACATGGAAATTTGAGAAACGCTCAAAGGGGAGTAGCTTAGCGACCTCCAGCCAATCTTTCTGGTGGGTGGCAATATCGAGTCGAACGCGGAAACTGATGAGCTCCTCATAAGCTGGGTTTTTGAGAAGCACTTGCAGCTCGTCAAATTTGTCATTGCGAAGTAGCATATTGACAGCGCGTTCGCGGGATCGTCGGGCATCGGGGAATTGGCCTTCTCGCTTAAAGTAGGGGTAGGCTCTGTGATAATAGCCATTTCGCACTTCAATCTCTCCAAGAAGTCGGTTCGCGTATCGCGGTGGGAATTCCTGAGAGGCTTTCGATTCCAGATTTTCTCTCCGAGGATCTTCCGGGTCTGCAAAGGAGGCTAGATAGTCTCCTAGCATCGATGCCAGCTCTGTGTCGAATTGACCGCCCAATAGTCCATCGATACGCTTTGCCAATTCGCCTTGGTAGTACGGGTAAAGATAAGGCCCAATAATAAAGAACTCCTCTATCGTAATGCCTTCGTTTTCCAATTGGGTAATCAAGGCGGACGGAGCGATGCTGCTTTTAACGAGGGAGTTGTCCGAGTAGGGAAAATTTGGATTCGAGAATTCGAGGGTAATATGCTGGCGGAGCTGGCCTACTTTTGAATCAGTAAGCAAATCGACTAGAGCCCCGATGCATAACCCGCACAGCAGAATAGTGATAGCTGACTTCCAGATAAAGGATTGGCTATACGATTTCTGCCTTAGGTTGGTCTGCCAATTGCTCATGGGTCGGCTGCAGCTGTATTTTGAACAAACTAACTATAATAGTTGGAATTTAGTTGAGGCAGCTCATGCCGGACAAGCCTAATGATAATAAGGAGTCTTGGATCTCAAGATTGAGAGGCACAATGATATATATGTGCAATATACACACGGCAATTGAATTACCGGATGCATTGCCCGCTCGGCTAAAATGGCTTCGGCAGAGAGAGGATCGACTTTTAGGGAGTTGGTTATGCATGGGCTTAGGCAGGTTCTGAGCGAAGCGGCGGAAAAGCCGGACGCCTTCCGATTACCGAAATTTCCCCAAAGGCGGAGAAAGGCTTAGATTTAAGCAATGAGGAGATTGAATCCTTGCTGATGGCTGAGGGCACGAAGCGGTATGGACGTTCTTGCTGACGTTAATGCCTGTTGGTTTTAGCTGGTACCCAGCACAAGTCGTATCGCAAGGTCTGTCATTGGTTCGATCTGCTTCCTGAGGCTCAAACTTACTCGTATGCGGAGTAGCTTAGTTGGGTTTGATCCGGCTAATTACCTTGGATGTGGTGATGCAACGGAACGCGTTGACAATGTGTGAGACATGGACGTTCTACGGGCGATTCCTTCAAGTGTTTAGCGTATACTTTGGTTATGAGCCGAGCGGTTTGTAGGCAATTTGGCTCAAATTCAGCATGGCTTTCGGTAAGGCGACGGAGCGTGTGGCGGATGCCTATCTTGCTGGATTTGCCTTAGCATGCGGGCACTCCTTTGTTACTCTAGACAAGGGTTTTTGAAATTTCGAAGAACTCGATTTAGTAATGTTAGATTAATAGTGTTCATGAACACTAAAACGATTGACAGGTTTCGGATCGAGGTGCTTTTCTGGGCATGTGGCGCTTGCTCGAGCAGTTCAACTGGAGCCAGTTAGCCTTAGGGAAATCATAGGTGAAGGCGTCCGTTGGGCGGCTGGAACTGATAGGGACACTTTAGGGACTGGCATCGATCATTTCGACCGGGCTTTGGGGGGAGGACTGTCGACTGGCGTTTTGTGCGAGTTCGTCGCTTCCAATCCGAGTTCGGGCGGGCAAACTGTGCTCCTCCACTTGTTGGAGGGGGCTCGTAAGGAACGTCGTTTTGCGGCGTTGGTCGATGGGGCGAACGCCTTTGACCCGCAAACGGCGCCGCCTGCTTTAATCGAGCATCTTATGTGGGTGCGGTGTGGGTCGGTAGAGCAGGCTTTGCGGGCGGCGGATGTACTGCTGCGCGACGAAAACCTAGGAATGGTGATTGTAGATTTGCGTGATTGCCCTGGGTGGGCTTTGAAGCGGACGCGTTCGACGGTCTGGTATCGCCTACAGCGACTAGTGGGCCGATGGGAGGGGACTTTAGTCGTTTTCACGCCGCGCCCCATGATCCCGAGCGCCCAGATCCGGGTAGCACTAGCCGGACGCCTGACGGTAGCGCAGTGCGATGCGAATTTGGCCGATGTCTCAAAGGGCCTCGTGTTCGACGTGCTTCGCCTTCGCAAACAGGAAATGGGAGATTTCCCCAAACTGATACAAGCAGGATGAAAGGCAAGGTACCATGTACACGGTGATTGATATTCCGCGTTTCGCATTGCAGGCGGTCCTACGGCTGGAAGAAGGGCTTCGGGGGAGGCCGGTCGTTCTGGTGGACGAATCGCTGGCTAAGCCACTGGTGATTGACTGTACGCGAGCGGCGGAAAGGGCAGGGGCACTTCCTGGCTTGAGCTTGCCACAGGCGATCGCCCGCTGCGAGGAGGTCGTCGTTCGCTACTGTTCGGAGAAAGCGGAAGCCCTGGCGGGGCGAGCCCTGTTCGATTGTGCCTATTCCCTGTCGCCTCGAGTGGAGGAGACCTATCCTGGGGTGTGTTCGATTAGTCTGATCGGGGTTAACTGGAAGACGCTTGTAGATTCATGTCAGGAAATCGTATCTGTTTTGAGGGTACTTGGCTTGAGAGGACGCATAGGGGTTGGGGCCACGCCAGATATCGCCTTATTCGTAGCCCGCAAATCAAAGGGTGTTATGGTTGTGGGGGAGCTCCCTTTACAAGATAGGGCCGACTGTCCTCAGTCAGCCGGTGCGGTGGAGGATGGGTGGCCGGCGATGTTCGCAGAGCCGGAAAGGACCGGTCTTCCTCACCGTTCGTTAAAGGAATTCTTGAACTCCCTTCCGATAGAGGCCGTGGAACCCTCGGAGGAGCTGGGGGCGATTTTGGATCAATGGGGAATTCATTGGGCGGGGGCCTTTGCCCAACTGCCTCGAGAGGAGGTGGGCAAGCGACTAGGTGCGGAGGGCTTGGCCTTCTGGGATCGGATTTCAGGTCGGGAGGAGCGGCCATTGCGAATTTCGGAACTACCCGAAGTTTACCAAGAGTCGCTAGAATTCGAATACGAAGTCGATACGCTGGAGCCCTTGCTGTTTCTTATTCGCCGTTTTCTGGATCAACTTTGTCTGCGGCTGCAGGTCTCCGCCCTGGTGGCCGAGTCCATCCACTTGAAGCTAGAGCTGGCGGATATTCGTTTGGAGGATGGAGAGCGGATCGAATCGATAGAGACATCGCTCAAAGTCCCAGACCCTACTAGTGATTCGGAGGCATTGTTCATGATGCTGTCGACTCGGCTGGATAAAATGGATACTGATTCGGCAGTGGTGGGCCTCCATCTTAAAGTAGATCCGATTGATCGAAATGAAAGCCAGCTAGGCTTATTCGAAACGAGTCTGAAAGATCCGCATCGGTTTACCCAAACCTTGGCTCAGTTGGCGGGGATTGTCGGGGCGGACAATGTGGGCCGGCCCAGCCTGGAACTGAGTGGGCGGCCTGAGGGAATGACGCTCGAGCGTTTGCCAACGACAACGCCTCCGATGAAAGGACTGGGGACGAAAGAGCAGTTCGGATTGGTCCTACGCCGTTTTCGTCCCTCTTTGAAGGCTGAAGTCAGGGTAGGGGAAAGGCGTCCCATTTGGTTTCACTGTTCCCGGGCAGGCGGGATGGTGGCCCAGTGCCGAGGCCCTTGGGCCTATTCGGGGCAATGGTGGGAGTCGGGAGGATGGAACCGGCTGGAATGGGATGTGGAACTGAAGGCTGGTGGAGTGTACCGCCTCGTGAAGGAGCGGACACAGTGGATGGTCGAGGGGATGTATGACTGATTTTGAGGGTATCCAATCAATCCAATTCTTTCGCGTTCTAGCAGGATTCGAGCCCAAATTGCGTTTTCTCATTTCGAAATACCCTTCAGGTATGCCTCAAGTCGAAAGCCGGAATTTGTGTTTCGAATCCTACGTCGTCCGCTCAAAGGCGAATTATTGGAAACGCTCATGGCTAGGCTCAAGACGGTTGGTTGGGTATGGAATGTTTTCGAAAGGCTGAACGCTAATGGCTAATCGCTACATCGAACTGCATGCACGGACGGCGTTTAGCTTCTTGCGAGGGGCGTCGCATCCTAAGGAGTTGGCGGTGGCTTGTGCGGATGCAGAGCTGGATGCGATGGCGGTTTGTGATCGAGGGGGTGTTTATGGGACGCCGCGTTTTTATAAGGAAGCACGTGCACAGGGAGTGCGTCCCATCGTGGGCTGTGAACTGGCGATGGAAGATGGGAGTGCTTTACCGTTATTGATTAAATCGCGACAGGGATATCGAAATTTGTGTAAGCTTCTGACTCGGGCCCAGCTGCGTTCGGAGAAGGGTGAGGGGCAGGTGACGTGGGATGAACTACCAGAGTTTGCAGAAGGAATGGTCGCTTTGACAGGGGATGAGGATGGGCCGCTTTACCAAGCGTGGCGAGAGGAAGGAGTTTCGGGTCTTGATAGAAGTTTAAAGCGTCTTCGAGAGATTTTTGCCGATGAAGATTTGGGGCTCGAAGTTCAGCGGCATTTGATTCGAGGAGAGGAGCGTTGGGTGGCGACGATGCGTGACTTGGCAGTCGCTTCGGATCTACCGCTTGTAGCGACTAATGGAATCTGCTATGCGACGCCAGCGGGCCGGCTGACTCAGGACGTTTTTACCTGCTTGAGAGAGAAGACGCGTTTGGACAAGGCAGGAATGTTGCTTAGTCGGAATGCCCAGCGCTTTGTCAAGCCAGCGAAAGAGATGGGGTATTTGTTTCGGGATATGCCCGAGGCTATTAAAAACACACTTCGCATTGCGGAACGTTGTGAATTTTCGTTGGAGAATCTTGGATACAAGTTTCCTCGTTTTCCTGTGCCTCGAGGGGAATCTATGGATTCTTTTTTGGAGAAGATTGTCTGGTTTGGGGCAGAACAGCGGTATCGGAGTCTGAGTCCAGTGGTGAAGCGTCAACTGCGTCATGAGCTTAGCATCATTGCCCGTTTAGGCTTTTCCGGCTATTTTCTGATTGTCTGGGATTTGATTAACTACTGCCGAGAACACAACATCATGGCTCAAGGACGAGGAAGTGCGGCCAATAGTGCGGTTTGCTATAGCTTGGGGATTACGCCGGTGGATCCCGTGGAAGGGCGATTGCTCTTCGAGCGCTTCTTGAATGAGGAGCGACGGAGTTGGCCGGATATAGACATCGATTTGCCTAGCGGGGACCGACGGGAACAGGTGATCCAGGAAGTGTACCGGCGTTATGGTCGAAATGGGGCAGCTATGACTGCGAATGTGATTACCTACCGTGGGCGGAGTGCGGCTCGGGAAATTGGCAAGGTCTTTGGCTTTTCTGATGAGGTTTTAGGACGTTTTTCCTCGTTGTATGGAAGCCATAACTACTCGCACGAGATCTCGATTTCTGAGCAATTCGATAAGTCGGGAATCGCTTCTAGTCATCCGAGAGCGTCTGCCTTGGCTCGGTTGTTTCCTATGATTTTGGGCTTACCTCGGCACTTGGGCCAGCATTCAGGAGGTATGATTATTTGTGAAGGTGAACTAGACTCAGTGGTGCCGTTAGAGCCAGCGAGCATGCCAGGGCGAACTGTGGTTCAGTGGGACAAGGAGGACTGTGAGGATATGGGGATGGTGAAGGTGGATTTGTTGGGTCTAGGAATGATGGCGGTAATGCAAGATGCTTTCGAAGCGGTGAGGGCTAAGGGGAAGAGTATCGACCTCGCGAGTATTCCCAAAGACGACAAGGCAACCTATGAGATGATGCAGAAGGCCGATACGATCGGGGTTTTCCAGATTGAGAGTCGAGCTCAGATGGCGACTCTGCCGCGGATGAAGCCGAAGGAGTTCTACGACGTTGTTATCGAGGTTGGAATGATCCGACCCGGTCCCATTCAGGGAAACATGGTGAACCCTTATCTGGAGCGACGGGCAGGTCGACAAAAGATTGAGTATATTGACGATCGCCTGAAACCGATTTTGGAACGGACTTTGGGGGTGGCCCTTTTTCAGGAGCAAATTCTGAAAGTGGCGATGGTTATGGCTGATTTCTCTGGTGCTCAGGCTGAGGAACTACGACGGGCAGTGAGTTTTTATCGAATAGATTACCGGATTAACCAGGTGACGCAGGACTTGGTGAAAGCGATGCATGAAAGAAAGGTTCCAGAAGAGAAAATTGAACAGGTAGTTAGGTTAGTCTCCAGTTTTGCCCATTATGGTTTTCCGGAGAGTCATGCGATTTCGTTTGGTTTGCTAGCTTACGCTAGTATGTACTTAAAGACTCACTATAAGGCGGATTTTTATGTGGCATTATTGAACAATCAGCCGATGGGTTTCTATTCACCGGCGACCTTGATCCAAGATGCTAAGCGGCATAATATTCGGGTTCGAGCGGTGGATGTTTCGGTTTCTGGATGGCGGTGTATCGTGGAGAGCGAACAGTCTATCCGATTGGGTCTGAACATGGTAAATGGAGTGAGTCGTTCTCATGCGGAAGCGATGCTGAGAGCTAGAGAGGAGTATGGGTTTACTGATTTGCGGGACTTTAGAAAGCGGACTCGTTTCGACCGGGACGAATTACGAACGCTGGCTTCAATAGGAGCTTTGAATTGTTTCGAGAAGAGCCGGCGGCACGCCTTGTGGTCGGTGGAGTCGAGCTACGATCCAGGGGACTTGTTTGCGGATGCAGAGGTGGAGGATAATCGTGGACTGAGTCCGTTGGAGTTAATGACGCACGTAGAGCGCCTGCAGGCGGATTATAGCGGTGTAGGCGTGACGGTGGGCTCACACCCCATGGCTGCAGTTCGGGATGGACTGTCGCAGGTCTGGACGTCAGTGGACTTGGATCACACGCCGCATGGCAATCGGGTTAGAGTGGCGGGACAGGTAATTTGCCGTCAACGGCCGGGAACAGCGAAGGGTTTTTTGTTTATTTCGCTAGAAGATGAGACGGGGATATCCAATATTGTGGTGATGCCGCAGATATTCGAGCGTAGTCGGCTTGTGATTACACAGGAAAGATTCCTCCTGGTTTCAGGAAGGCTGCAGAACTTACAAAACGTAATCCATGTGAAAGCCGAGAAAATAGAACCGCTGGTAGTGGGGGAACTGCCGGCTGCGAACTCGTATGATTTTCACTAGTAGCTCAGTGCTTCAGTCCGAGCATTGTATGAGAACATGTGCTCAGGCTAAAGCACTGAGCTAATCCACAATCAGAGCTGCGTAGTTCTTCTTTCCACGGCGGAGGAGGATATATTTATCGAAATGGATGTCGGATGAGGTGAGCTTTGATTGAATATTTTGTATCCTTTTATTGTTTACGTTTACACCTCCTCCTTGGATATCTTTTTTGGCCTGGCCACGAGATGGGGACAGACCTGATTCGACGAGAGCTTCCAGTAGAGAGAGTCCTTCACCGGAAAGGGTATCACTGGATACCTTTGCGTTCGGTATTTCGTTGGCCACTTCTTGCAAAGCGTTCTCCGAAATGTCTTCGAGACCACCCCCAAAAAGAATCTGGCTGGCTTTGATGGCATCGTTGGTGGCCTCTTCGCCGTGGATGAGCTGCGTCATTTCGCGGGCTAGAGCTCGATGGGCTAATCTTATGCCAGGATTTTCTTCGTGCTGTTTTTCGAGTACCGCGATTTCATCCTGGTTGAGAAAAGTAAAGTATTTCAAGTAGCGAATGACGTCACGATCATCGACATTGATGAAATACTGGTAGAAGCGATACACGCTGGTGCGAGCAGGATCTAGCCAAATGGCGCCTGATTCGCTTTTGCCGAATTTGGTCCCGTCAGCGTTAGTGATGAGGGGTAGGGTGAGGCCGTAGACAGTGGCCTCCGCCTTTTTGCGTGTCAGCTCGGTTCCGATGGTAATGTTTCCCCATTGATCGCTGCCGCCGATTTGGAGTTCGCAATTTTCTGACTGGTAGAGATGGTAGAAGTCGTACCCTTGCAGCAGCATGTAGGAAAATTCTGTGTAGCTGATGCCTACATCTCGGTCGTCCATGCGAGCACGCACGCTTTCTTTGGCAACCATGGAGTTTACGGTGAAATGTTTGCCGACATCTCTTAGAAAATCGAGAAAGCTGATCGGGGCCATCCAAGTGGCATTGTCGACAAGTCGGGCGGTATTTTTGATGGCTTCGTTGAAATCGAGTATACTGGCGAGCTGTGTTTTTACTGACTCGATATTGTGGTCGAGCACTTCTTTAGTGAGTAATTGGCGCTCAGACTTTTTGCCCGATGGGTCACCAATGCTTCCAGTGGCTCCACCGGCAAGAGCGATAGGTTTGTGACCATAGTCCTGGAAGCGCCTAAGAGCTATGAGAGGCACGAGATTGCCGACATGGAGGCTATCTGCAGTAGGGTCAAAGCCACTATACAATGATATGGGCCCTTCGGCAAGTCGCTCAGCTAAAGCCTCTTCAGCCGTGCAGTCGTTAAGGAGTCCTCTCCAATGCAGATCTTCCAAAATCGTCATAAGGTGGAAGGTTTTGGAGAGAATTGAGAGAAGTGTCGAGATTAAGGCTGAAGGTTGCAGACTTAAGGCTGAATTTTAAAAAATAAAGGACTCGAAATTGGTCTCAATGAATTCGTAGAAACCCGGGGCGAGGATTTGATTAACCTTACCTTTACCGATTCTCACTTCGTCTTTGACCGTGTAACCTTTCCCTTCGAGATCACCTCGGAAGATTAAAACTTCGTCCGTGTCTTTACGAATGGAGAATTTCTTGTCCATCGGTTCGCCTAGAATAGCCACGAATTCTCTAGGGTTCATCTTTGAGGCAAGCTTGTCCCAGGCATCGGGATTTACCCAGTCTCCGCTCGCTCGAACTTCTGCTTTGCATAGCTCGATTCTCAAGTTTTCGTACCACTGGTTTTTATCGTCTTTAGGCGAAGGATTAGAGGTGGCGTGCGCGACGGCTGCCCGCGGAACGGTGTTGGGGACTTCAGAAACTTCTTCGTATTTGGCGAGACGCACTTTCAACGCAGAGACCTTCTCGTTGAGCGATTTGATCTCGACGAGAACTTGATCCAGGGTCGCTCGTTCGAAGTCAGCCGCGAACGATGTGCTTAATAGCATGAGAATAGATAAAAATGAGACGGCCCGTTTCATTTCTCAAATAGGGCACGTCTAGGGGAACAGGGCAAGCGTCTTTGCCCTACGGGCAACCTCTACTCGTGGGCCTTTTTGACCGACGTACTTGCAGCTCTAATATATGATCGCCCGTTTTTGCAATTCAGTCGGTGTCGTGTCGGAATTGACCTTCAAGTAGTTGATCATTCCCTCTAGCCAGGTTGAAACGGAGTTAGGATTGTAGCTCACCCTCGGTTCAGTATTTAGGACTCCGTCCGCATCGCCCAAAGGCATTAGCCGACGAGGAATCTGATTGAGAGTGATTGTTTCGAAGTAAGTGTTGGATTCTCTTAGGGAATCAAGCAACGTCTTCTCGTTAAAGTCATACGCCGGTGAAGCCTCTGCACGAATGATAATTATGGGCGAATAGATACTACTGAAAATCTTGTGGTAAAATTTCCTGCGAGAAGGATCGGTGCGTCTCCAAATCTGTTCAGAGGTCAGCCATTTGCTCTCTTCGATAACGTCTTTGTGAGTCTGCCTTGTAAAAAGCATGTAGTGGGGTTCCTCAAGGATAAATCCACTAAACGAATACGTACTTGCGAGATAGATAGACAAGTTGGCATATTCCTTGGTCGACATCAGGAAGAAGCTGCTTTCATCGACTACTTTTTGATCACGAATTTCGTCGAACATCTCGACCCAGTCAGAGGTTCGCGCAGAACGCAGCGATGCCAAATCTTTTGCGACCGCATAGGCAACCACGAATCCTTGGCCGAGCAAGTTACTACCGAATGGAGAGGTGAGAAGGTAGCGTGCTTCATTCTCTTTTTGAGCACGGCGACTCTTAGATCTACCAAAAAAACGTCGGCTGGACTGGTTGCTCAGTGAGGCAGATTCCACATCGATAACAAAGACAGCTGGGGCGATTTTTGCCCTCTTCGGTCGTCCCCATACTAGGCTGATCTTCTTACCTGATGCAAGACGAACCTGTTTGGATTTAATCTGGATATCGTCCTTAAAAATACCGCGCCGGAAAGGATAGTCGCCGGAAGTGAGTCGCCGTAGCATTCTATGCTCTTCAGAAAAGATGTCTTCTGGATTCAGAATACTAGGCGTGATGTTTTCCTCAGTTTCGGGTGTGCCTTCCTGAGCGTTTATCGAGAGGCAGTAAATCGTGGCTGCGACGAAAAGAAGGACCATCCGCAGGGTTTTAATTTCGGATCGTCGGATCATGGTTCTCTAAGCTGTTTTGAGGAGGTATTAGGTCCAACGCTCGTTGAAACTTTCCCGATAATTGACACTCATCAATATTTCCAATTTGGCAAGAATCTTAGATCAGCTGAAATTACGCCTACTAAGTGATGGGAGAATGAGGGCCTAGATCTCCAAATGATAGATCAATTTACGCCCGCAAAGAGAGTCAAAAAACGCTCGCCCCATTTTCGAGTGCGAGCGTTGCAATTAGGGGAAGCTGAAAGGAGTCTACTTCTTCTTCGCCTCTTCTCGTTCGAGGGCTTCTTTGATTACCTGCTCAGCCACGATCTTCGGACAAGGTGCGTAATGCGAGACCTCCATTGAGAATTGTCCTCGACCCGAGGTCATTGTACGGAGCGAGCCAATGTAGCCGAACATTTCGGCGAGAGGAGCGTCCGCTTTGATCTGAATTGAAGTGGCGGTAGGCTCCTGAGACTTGATCATACCGCGACGGCGATTGAGGTCGCCAATGACATCTCCGATATTATCTTCGCCAACGAATACGTCGAGTTTCATGATCGGCTCTAGGATTTGTGCTCCCGCCTTCGGCATCGTTTGGCGATAGCCAGCGCGAGCAGCTGTTTCAAACGCAACCGCTGATGAGTCGACTGGGTGGTATGACCCGTCTGTAAGCGTAACCTTGAAATCGACTGTGGGATAGCCCGCAAGGACTCCTCTAGCGATTGACTTTGCAAAGCCCTTTTCAATGGCTGGCCAGAACTCCTTAGGAACGTTGCCGCCAACAACCTTCGACTCGAACTGGAAACCATCGCCGGAATCAAGCGGTTCGATGATGTAATCGATCTTACCAAACTGACCGGAACCACCAGACTGCTTTTTGTGTGTGTAGCTGTCTTCGATGCGCTGAGTTATAGACTCGCGGTAGGCGACCTGAGGCTGACCGACGTCGACTTCAACGCCGTAGGTGCGCTTGAGGATGTCTACTTTGATATCCAAGTGAAGCTCACCCATTCCTTTGATAATTGTTTCTCCAGAATCCTCGTCGGTCTCGACGCGGAAGGAAGGATCCTCCTTGATCATTTTGCCAATGGCAGTGGAGAGCTTTTCAGCATTCGCCTTGTCGCGAGTTGCGATGGCGATCGAGATAACGGGATCTGGGAAGACCATTGGCTCGAGAGTTGCCGGATTCTCAGGATCGCAGAGCGTGTGACCAGTTTGGGTATTTTTCATCCCAAGCAGTGCAACGATGTCGCCCGCCTGGGCAGAATCAACCTCTTCACGAGAATCAGCGTGCATTTCCACGATACGGCCAATACGCTCCGTCTTGCCCGTAAAGGTATTGAGAACGCTGGTGCCTTTTGTCATCTTGCCCGAATAGATACGGGTAAAGGTGAGTGCACCATACTTGTCGTCCATAATTTTGAACGCGAGTGCTCGCAATGGTTTGTCGATATCAACCGTGGCGACAGCTCCGGTCTCGTTGCCCTCCAGATCGATTTCTGGCTGTGGCTTTACCTCAGTTGGAGAGGGCAAGTAGTCGACTACCGCGTCCAAAATGAGTTGCACCCCTTTGTTCTTAAAAGAAGAGCCGCAGTAAGTTGGGAAAAAGTCCAAACTGATCGTTCCTTTGCGGATGCAAGCCTTGATATCATCAATGGCGGGTTCGTCGCCCTCGAGGTATTTTTCCATTAGCTCGTCGTTTTGCTCGACCGCTGTTTCGATGAGTTTTTCGCGCCATTCCTCGACGTCGTCCTTCATATCTTCAGGAACATCCTCGATCGTGAAGTTCAACGGGTCTCCAGAATCGTCCCAGATCCAAGCCTTGCGTGTCAGAAGGTCGACGCAGCCTTTGAGCTCACTTTCGCGACCGATAGGCAGAACCATCACAAGTGCATTGGCTCCGAGCACGGTTTCAACTTGGTTGACGACGCGTAGGAAGTCAGCACCGATGCGGTCTAGCTTGTTCACGTAAATTATGCGGGCAACCTCAGAGTCGTTGGCGTATCTCCAATTGGTCTCGGACTGTGGCTCAACCCCTCCAGAGCCGCAGAAAACGCCGACGCCTCCATCGAGTACCTTCAGGGACCGATAAACTTCGATCGTGAAGTCAACGTGGCCTGGCGTATCGATAATGTTAAAACGATGGTTGTTCCAAAAACAGGTCGTTGCAGCCGATTGGATCGTGATGCCTCTCTCCTGCTCTTGCTCCATGAAGTCTGTCGTTGCCGCTCCATCGTGAACCTCGCCGATCTTGTGGATCTTGCCAGTGAGCTTGAGAATACGCTCAGTAGTGGTCGTCTTACCTGCGTCTACGTGTGCGAAGATTCCGATATTTCTGTAAAGTGTTAGGTCTGTTGCCATTGTGCTTAATTTTGATTGCTATCCAGAGACTAGTCCCAAGGAAACCATACGCGCGTATACAAAGTTCTGCGTCTGGCAACGCAATAATTCGCATTGAGGGTCGATTGCGGGTCCGTCGAGGTCGGTCGGACCTTTTTTGGCAGACTGAGATCGCTCTTTTAGGGGGCTGGCTTTTTATTTCGAAGCATGTCGGATGGGCCAGTTGTGAAGTCTTCTGAATCCGTTGCTGCGAACGTTGTTTACGCCGGAACTGGAACGAAGCGGCAAGTGTTAACAAATGACGAGGAAGGGTCGAATTTCGCTCTTAGACGCTTCACTATTGGAGCCGGGCGGAGGATTGCCGAAGCATACCAATGCTGCAGAGCACGAACAATATCTTCTGAAAGGAAAGGTGCGTGTGGGAATTGGTAAGAAGGTTTTTGAGGTAAAAATTGGGGATACCGTTCTGATTCCGGAGAGGGTTCGTAATTGGTATGAAGCGGAGGAAAAAAAGATTCGAGTTTCTCTGTATTGTGCCAAACAAGGAGGGTGGGATTGAATTATTTGACGATCCGGGTTAAGAAAGCATCGAAAATAGAGAGTTTGTAGGCCGTTGCCGATACGTTTTGCCTCCATTTTGACGAGAAAGATTGAAAATCGGAACCGAAACGCTGCAATGTGTGTAAAGATTTACGACGACGGTCCCAAATATTATTATGAAAACCCTCCTTTCTTCCGAATGTCTCGCCGTTTCGACTGCTCTAGCCTTAATAACCATTCCTTGCACTAGCGGGCAGCAAGAATCGGAGCCTGGCGGCTATCTTTTCTTCGGTACTAGTGTCAGCGCAGAAGCTGGTGAATCCCATTTCCCAATCGTAGGCGTGGATAAGAAGAATATTTTTGTCGACGCGGGCATTGATATAAAAAAAGTCTCGCTGCGAGCGCCTTGCCACGTGAGGGCTGAGCTGATGCTGTCGGAAAGCTTTGCAGATGTGCTCGAGATGAAGTTCACGACCACGTCGATGACGAATTTGCAGCGCTCCGCACAAGCGGTCTCGGACATGCAGTTTTCTGCGGTCCAGTCGGAAATCGCAGTTTCGATGTTGAGCTCCCAGTTGGAAGGTGATCCACTCTCGGTCGATGCGAGCCCCGCCGACATGGCTATTCAGTCTCAAATCGAAGATGTTCAGCAGAACAACTCGGACTTCCAATCTAGCATGCAAGATAGCCTGGATATGGGCACTTTCGAGGCTGAAGAGCTGGTGGATACGGTTCATGTTAAAGGGACGATTATCCCGAAGACAGATATGCCAAGAGCTTATTGCGTTATCGTTGTCGACTATGATATCCATCATTTGGAAACAGGCGAGAAGGAAGGGCGTGGCCGATTTGCTCGAGCAAAGTACATTGGCGACCTATTAGCGGAAGAAATCGTCGAATTACGTGTTCGTGTTTCCACGGGTGAGTTCGACAAGGAAACTGCGGAATTCCAGATGCACTTGTTCACTGGAGACGGGGAGCAAGTGGCGATGAGCAATTCGCGTGGTCTAAAGGCCTTGACACCTCAGGAAGTGGCAACTTTCCGGGAGCTTTCCGCTAAGACGTCATTGCGCAATAACGGCTGAGGCGTTCTGAAGTTACATCAGGGGGCGACGAAAGTCTTTTTCATGCTAAGGGTGTGCGTGGAGGCAAACAATCGTTTTTCTTGCGGTTTTGTCTTCATGCTCGTGTGGCAGGAAAGGCCTTTTGATGGGGAGGGTTCTCCGTTTCACTTTTGATGTTTCCCTATCGATTTTTTTGAAGTAAAGTCTAGTTACTTTAAGGCCAGCCCACCTCTCTCTGCTCTTTCGCCCATCGTATTGACTCCGATCGTTTTTTCGTGGAAATTGATGTTTGATATTACCCAGGCTGAGTTTCCTCGATGAAACGGATATGTCTCTATCAAAGGAGTACTTTAACTGCCGATCCAATCTACTCATTGGCTCTTAGATTCAACCCTCGGGCTTAATTGCTCTCCAATTCCACAGTGGCGGTCCCATGGAGGTTTGGTTCAGGAATATTCGGCTAACGCGGTTGGATTGAACAGGAAATATTTCTAGCGGGTGATTTCGGAGATTTCACAGATGAGATGGCTATCGATGGGTGCTCGTAGGGCACCCGCTACCCTTTGATGTCTATGCCTGGAGGAGAACACGGTCTCGTATCGCACTTATTCTATTCTCTAATTCGCTGTTTCTGCTCTTCTCTGCTCCTTGGATGACGATGTTGCACTTCTTGATGAGAGTATCTCTCGCCATCTTTTTGTATTCAGTTTTTGAATTGGAGCAATTTAGGAATTTTTCTAACGCTTGAATTCGGTAAAGGTCCAGCCCGCGTTGATTTGAGAGTTGATCACTGTGGCCGCCGTACTTTTCGATGAGGGCCTCGTCAACTAGGAGAACCGGATAGAGGGAAGCGATCCTCAACCATAGATCATAGTCTTCACAGGCCGGCAGGGTTTGGTCGAAGAGGCCAATCGAGATTAGCAGCTTGCGACTGACAATTGCTGTGGAAGGAGAGATGGCGCATACCGGAAGGCAGTCGGAGAATATCCATCCACTCTTCTTTTGGTAGTTTTGGGGTATTTGTTTTTCCCGGCCCTTATAGATCCATTTTTCCTGGGTGTGGCAAATATCGTAGTTTGGATGATTCTGCAGAGCTTTTAGTTGCTTGTCGCACTTTGATTTGAGCCATACGTCATCAGAGTCGAGGAGGGCAATCCATTCCGATTTGGCTTCTCGAATTCCAGTATTTCGGGCCGCACTCACTCCTTGGTTTTTTTGAAATAGGATGCGGATTCCCGGATATTGTTTCTCGAGGTGAGATGTCGATCCATCCGTTGATCCGTCGTCGACTACGATGATCTCCTCTGGAATTCGATTCTGGGAATAGACGGAATCGAGACAGCGGCGAATTGACCGACCGCGATTAAAGGTAGGGATGACGACAGCTAGACGGTCAAAGTTATTGAATGGCATGTTTTAGGGAAGTCAAAGTCGAATGGGTGGAAAGTTCAATTGGAACCGATAGGGCTAGCCCTTGCATTCTGCCGCGCGGGTTTAGAAGGATGTATCATCGGAAAAGCGGCGTATCACTAGCCGTTCGGAGTGATCAAGTGTTTCATCATCTGATTAGAAAATGGGTGTAAAAGGCATCGTTTTACCTGGAAATGGGAACTCGATGAGACCCGATTCTAAGAGTATATTTACATATAGAAACGAACCTCCTTGTTTAGGAACTCTTTAGCCTTCGAATTTGAATTTCACCTCTCCATTCGTCACAGCGAGTTGAGCGGAAAAGGGTTTGCCAGCTCTTGATAGAAATCCATCCAGCGATTCGGTTACTCCGTTCTTTAGAAGGGTTTGCACGATTTCTTTTGAGATATCCTTGTGTGCGATCGTCTTCCAAATAACGAATTTGCAGCCTTCGCGCCAGTTCGAGCATCCGTAGTTCTTCGGTCCTCCGAGGATGTCCCCGCCACAGGATGGACACCGGCCAATGGCGTCTTTTCGGGTTGGTTTGGGTTCTATTTCTGCAAGCTTGTATCCAATTTCCCCCTTTTTGTTTAGGGATAAGGTGGCGAGCACGCGATTGGATCCGTCTTGGATACCGTAAGCGGTTAGACTGCGTTTGTTGAGGAGAAGTTCGCGCATGAGAACAGGTGTGATCCGAATTCCAAGCGAACCCTCCTTGATGGCGAATTTGCAGCCCGAACGCCATTGGGAGCACCCGTACCCGGTCTTTCCGCGAATGACAGACGAGGTGCATAGGGGGCAGGGTCCCAGGTTTTTTAGGTCGATGGTCTTTTCGGAGGTTGCGGAAATAATTTCACGAGTGTAGGCTCCCACTTCCCTCATGAACTTGCTTGAATCGTATTTGCCACGCTCCATTTGCTTAAGGCGAAACTCCCAGTCTCCAGTAAGCTCTGGCGACTTTAGTCTATCGTCTTGTACCAGAGCTATCAGTTGTCGCCCATTGGGTGTGCTAAGAAGGCTCTTCCGCCTACGTTCGATATATCCCCGATTGATAAGGACCTCGATAATCGACGCGCGTGTGGCAGGGGTCCCAACGCCTTTTTCCTTCAAAGCCTCCTTCAACTCTTCGTCATCTACTATCTTTCCAGCGGTTTCCATTAACTGAAGCAGGCTTGCCTCAGTAAATCTTTTTGGAGGGGATGTCTTAAAATTTTCAATACTGGGAGAGTGGATAGAGCGTTCGCCTGCTTGAAATTCCGGTAGGGACTGGTCGGCTTTTTCGGCTTTGGTAGAGACCTTTTTCTTTGCAGCTGGCTTTTTGTTTTCAGTCGGGTAGAGAACCTGCCAGCCTGCTTCGACGAGAAGAGTACCTCTCGCTCGAAAAAGTTCTCCCGCAGCATTTGCTTCTACTGTGGTTACCGTTTTGATACAGGTAGGATAGAAGGTAGCAATTAGACGGGTAAGAACTGCGTTGTACAGTATCTTTTCATTGTCATTAAGTTTCGAAGGAATGTCAATGGTCGGGATGATGGCGTGGTGGTCCGAGACCTTTTTGTCGTCTACGATGCGTTGGGTGAATTTGAGATTTTGAAGATCCAGCTGTCCGATTTCCTTTTTCCGGAATGGCCGAAATTGCTCTAGTAACGGTGCGATAGTAGGTTTCAGATCGGAGGTTAGGTAGCGGCTATCTGTTCTTGGGTAGGTGATGCGTTTGTTTTCGTAAAGATTCTGGGCGATTCGCAAAGTCTGGTCAGCGGTAAATCCGAAACGCTTGTTGAGGTCGCGTTGCAGCTCGGTCAAATCGTATAGCAAAGGGGGGTTCGAGAGTTCGTGTTTTTTCTCAACTGAATCGATGATTAAATCCTGGCCCTCCACTTTTGATATGATGGTCTCCGCCTCTTTAAGCCCTTTGAGCTTACCCTTGGTATGGCGAAACTTGGCACCTTGGGCGACTGTATGAATTTCCCAGTAGTCACTTGAGTCGAAGGTTTCGATTTCACGGTCTCTCCCTACGATCATTGCGAGAATAGGAGTTTGAACGCGACCGATACTGAGAAGCAGGTTTCGCTTGCCGTATTCGACCGTGAAAAAGCGCGTGGAGTTGAGGCCGACGATCCAATCCGCTTCACTACGGCATTTCGCTGCATGATACAGGGGGTCAAATTTGTGACCATCCTCTAGTTCCTCGAAGCCCTTAGCGATGGCCTCTTTAGTGAGCGAACTGATCCAAAGGCGCTTGAACGGCTTCTTTTCACATTTGGCCCATGTCAGAATATATCGAAAGATGAGCTCTCCTTCACGGCCAGCATCTGTAGCGCAAATGATTTCGTCGGCCTCTTTGAAAAGCCGTACGATTATGTTCAATTGAACCTGTAACGATTTCTCCGCTCGCGAACGCAACTGAAAATTCTCGGGGATCATGGGGAGCGAATCGATGCGCCACGACTTCCATTCCGGCTTGTATTCCTCTGGCTCCTGAAGTTCGACTAGGTGTCCAAAGGCCCAGGTCACTGCCCAGCCGCCCCCTTCCAAATACCCGTCTCGGCGAGATGTTGCATTGAGGTGCTTGGCAATGTCGCGAGCGACGGAAGGTTTCTCGGCGAGGACGACCTGCATTAATGAACTTTAATCGTATTTGCCCAAGGATTGATCGGCCTGACATTGATACAAATGTAAACAAACATGAATTTTTATAAGCTAGACCGGTTATTTGAGATCGGTTAGTAATCTTATTCCTTCTTCGTTCTTGAACTCGATCGCGTGGTCTAGGGCAGTCTTTCCCGTTATCGATACTACGGTCGGATCGACTCCTTTGGTGAGGAGCAATTCGATGAGTTCTTTGCTGCCGCTCACTGACGCCTCGTGCAGTGGAGTACCTCCGGCGTCGCTAAGTATAGAAATATCAGCTCCGTTTTCGAGCATTAAGGTTACTAGATCGATCTTGTTTTTTGCCGCTGCTAAGTGAAGGGGGGTCCAGCCATTTCCGTCTTTCAAACTCAGATTCGCTCCCGCAGCGATAACCGCTAGACAGGAGGTTACGTCACTTCGGCTCACAGCGACGTGCAGGGCGGTTTGTTTACTCTTCGTGGTGACGTTTGGGTCGGCTCCGTGTTTTATGAGACTCGATACCATGTCAACTTTCTTGCGAAGTATCGCTTGGTGGAGGGGAGTATAGCTGCCTCGGCCGGGCCGATTTACGATTTCAGGATCGTTTGCTATATGCCGCTGAAGGTCCTCAAGATCGCCGATCGCGATGGCCTGCTCGATGGATTGGTACTTAACGATCGGAAGAATCTCGGACTCGATGCCTTTTTCTGGGATAGATAATCCAGCGGTCCAAGCGATGCCGTTTAGTACCAGCTTACGGAGGCTTTCGTTGCCCCAGTTGTGGTGGAAGTGTCCCCCCGTGAATCCGAATCCGCGTCGCTCATCCGAGTCCACTTTAGCCCATGCGAGAGACTGGGGCCGTTTGTTCTTGAGCGCGTCTCGAACCGCTGGATTTCCGGTGCGGGGACCGTCTTCTCCTAGCGAAGATTCTGGTGGGACGGCCTCGATTAGAGACGCGATTTGTCCACGATTATTTTGAAACCGCATGTGGTAGTACCATTCGTCTTCGAGATCAAAAGGCTCTATCCCTTGGGTGATCTCATGGGTATGGATTTCCGAGTTTTTGAGAGTCCAGACTGGATTAACAGACCAATCGACCTCAAAATAACCTCCGATGGCATCGGTCAAAAACTCGTTGAGCGGCTCGTTTCCCGGTTCGAGGGCGTAGTGAAGAATAACGATGCCTGACCCGTTTTGGTAGGCCTCTTGCAATATTCCGTCTTTGCCGAGAGCAACGTGGAGTTCGTTCCCGTCCGAGTAGATGACAATTGTATCCGCATTTTTGATAAGGCTATCGTCCTCTGGCCATCCCAGACTTACCTGTGTTTGAACATTGAGACCGCTTTCATCCAGGCATTTGGCGAGAAGCTCACATCCCGCAGGGAATTCGTGCTTGTTCCATCCGTGGCTGGGTTCGCCAGCGATAAAAAGGACGCGCTTCGGGCCGTGCTCAGAAGAGAAGCTCATCTGGCAAAGCAAGGCGGTGAAAATCAAAAGAGGGATAGTGTAAGTGAGGGGAGCCTTCATATTGGAAGGCTAACACTTACCCCGTCCGGGCGACCCAGGGCAAGTTTTGATTGGAATTAGAATCCGAAGTCTGAAGGGATTCAATCAGAGCATGGTATGGATTAGTTATTGAAAAATGACATTATAGAAAGTCCGATGGATTCGAATACAATGGAGGTCCTGTCAGAGGTCATTACTCGATTGGGTGAAGAGGTTGGTCCGAAAAATCTGCCAGATCAGGATATAGAATACGTTTTGGGGGATGCGAAACAGGCTCTCAACTTTCTCGCGGACAGTTTCGTTCAATCGAGTTTTTAAACTCGGAACGCGAACGGTAAGGTACTCGGACTGGGCAGTCACGCCCTACCTTTGGAAACTGTTTATCACTTCTTCTAGCTTGATGACATTGGTTGCACCCCCCATGGCGAAGTCGGGTTTGCCGCCGCCTTTTCCGTCCAGTTTGATAGTAAGCTCTCTGACGATGTCTCCGGCTTTGTGGCCTGCACCAATGGCACCTTTGCTACAGAAAGCGACGACACTGGCTTTGCCTTTCACTTTGGCTCCGAGTACCACGATACCTTCACCTAGCTTGCCGAGGACGTTGGCTCCCAACTGACGAAGAGCGTTGGGGTCGGAAGCTTGAACCTCGGCTCTAACGATTTTTAGACCGTCTGATTCCGTCGCGGTTTTGACAAGGTCATTTGCTAGATTACCGCTCGCTTTTTGCTGGAGTTTCTTGAGTTGCTTTTCGAGCTCGGAATTTCGGGTAATGAGAGAGTCGATCTTTTTGAGCAGATCCGTAGGTGCAGCGGAAAGGCTCTTAGAAGCGGTAGCGATTAATTGTTCAATTTCGTTTATGTGGGAATATAGGCTATTGCCGACGATCGCTTCGATTCGGCGCGTACCAGCCGCGATTGCGGACTGACTGGAAACTTTAATCAAGCCGATTTCCCCCGTAGCTCGAACATGTGTACCGCCACAAAGTTCCTTGGAAAAGCCGCCGATGTCGACCACACGTACGACATCGCCATACTTCTCGCCGAAGAAGGCGATGACGTCTTTGGGCTTTTGGTCGTAGGGAGTTTCAAACCATCTGACCATACTGTTGTCGAGCAAGTGCTCGTTACAGAGTTTTTCAATCTCTGCGAGCTCTTCTGGCTTTATTGGTTCGAAGTGTACGAAGTCGAAGCGTAGTCGCTCATTGTCTACGTACGATCCGGATTGGCGTACATGGGTGCCGAGCACTTTTCGTAAGGCCCAGTGTAGAACATGCGTTGCTGAGTGATGGCGCTCGATAGAGCGACGCCGATCGTGGTCTACGATTAGATTCGCTTCGATCCCGGAGGAAATACTCGCGAGATCACCAGAAATCTTGTGGAGGAACCGCCCATGGCCATCCTTGATGGTGTCGATTACAGTGAAATGAGCCCCGTCGAATTCGATCGCCCCCGTGTCACCTACCTGACCACCCATTTCAGCGTAGAAGGGTGTGTGGTTGAAAACGAGATACGATGAATCTTCTGCTTTGACGATATCGACGAGCTCTGCTTCGTCGGCCAGCGTGTCAAATCCAAGGAAGGTCGTGGCTTCGGTATCGCAATCCGAATCGGCGATAAGTATATCGATCTTTTTCTGGGATGCACGAGCTCGATCGCGTTGTTTCTCCATTTCGCGATTAAATGCCTCAGTATCTACGTAAATGCCTTTTTGTTTGGCAAGTAACTGAGTTAAATCGATGGGGAATCCGAAAGTGTCAAATAGGCGAAACGCTTCTTCGCCTGAAATATTTCCGTCTTTAGCTAAAGTGCTCTCGAACAGCTGAATTCCCCGGTCAAGCGTCTTCGAAAAACTGTCCTCTTCCGACTGGATTATCTTTTGAATAATACCCTGCTGTTTCTCCAACTCGGGAAATACCTGTCCTAGTTGTTTCACTACGGTCGGAACGAGTTGAGCGAAAAAGCCGTTCTCGAGCCCTAGCCTACGACCGTACATAACCGCACGACGAAGAATGCGGCGCAGGACATAGTTGCGACCTTCGTTGCCGGGCAGGATGCCGTCAGCGATTGAACAGGATAGGCAGCGTGTGTGGTCGGCGAGGACACGGAAGATCACATCCTTCATCTCAATCTCGCTGATATTGTCCAGATCTTTAGGCAGCGTGCACTGGTACTCGTGACCGGAAAGCGAGGTGAGTTGGTCAAAGAGGGAAGTAAAAAGATCCGAGTTGTAGTTGCTCGGTGGAGTTGAGAAGTCGGTGAAATTCTTCGAGGTAGCGATGATACCAGCGACGCGTTCCAAGCCCATGCCAGTGTCAACGTGTTTGGATTTGAGAGGTACAAAATTACCGTCCGGGGTAGCGTTGAACTGAATGAAGACGAGGTTCCAGATTTCGATGCAGTAAGGAGAGTCGGCGTTGACGAGGCTGCCTTTGGTATTCCCCTCAGGAGTGAGGTCGACGTGCAGTTCGGAGCAGGGGCCGCAGGGACCGGTGTCACCCATCATCCAGAAGTTGTCCTGCTTATTGCCGTAAACGATATGGATGTCCGGATCGAGATCGGCCTTTTCGAAAATTGCTTTCCAGAAGTCGTAGGCTTCATGGTCGAAGTTAGCTGGTTCGCCGTCACCGGGTTTGTAAACGGAGGCGTACAGTCGCTCCTTAGGGAACTTCCACACTTCGGTGATGAGTTCCCATGCCCATCCGATCGCCTCTTGCTTAAAGTAGTCGCCGAATGACCAGTTACCTAGCATCTCGAAGAACGTGTGGTGGTAGGTGTCCAAACCAACGTCTTCGAGATCATTGTGCTTTCCTCCGGCTCGAACACACTTCTGAGTGTCAGTGGATCGCGAATACGGTGCCTCGCGTTCCCCAAGAAAGTAGGGGACAAACTGGTTCATTCCTGCGTTGGTGAATAGCAAGTTTGGAGCATCCGGCATCAAGGAAGCGGAAGGAACGATAGAGTGCTTCTTCGACTCGAAAAAATCGAGGAAGGACTGACGAATTTGTTCAGAGGTCATGTGCGGAAGGAAAACACGGATGGACGACGGTGATCACGGATGGATTGTTGGTTGAAATTGGTTGGGGAATGTGCAAACCCACCCCTTTGGCTTAAAAGATGATTTTGAAACTGTTTTTACTGATTTACTTAAATGTCGGGTGAGGAAAGATCGAAAACACAAAGTGTTGGCAAAGGGTCTCCTGAGAAATCCGATTCCTAGTTCATTTGACACCTCGAACGCTGCACCTAGAGCTTTGTATATCGGATCGCTGAATTTCCCGAGAAATCTTTGTGCATCCGTGCTCATACGTGGGTCCAAACTTTAGATTCTCTCTCTTATAGCTTGTGCCATGGCATCTGTGCCGATTGGGTTGGTTCCGAAAGCGATGTCTCCGGTGCGATGTCCGTCCATGACCGCCTGCTTGACCGCGGATTCGATTTTTTCAGCGATATCGTTCAGGCCAAAGCTGTATCGCAGCATGAGAGCTGCACTGAGAATTTGAGCACAGGGATTGGCGATTCGTTGTCCAGCGATGTCAGGAGCGGTTCCTCCTGAGGGTTCATAAAGCCCGAAGGGATGGCCATGTTGGTTGTTTTGGGTCCCCAGGCTTGCGGAGGAAAGCATGCCAAGACTGCCGCAAACAATCCCCATTTCATCCGAAAGGATGTCGCCGAACATGTTCTCGGTAACGAGAACATCAAATTGGTTTGGATCGCGCGCCATCTGCATGGCAGCGTTGTCGACGTACATATGGCTGAGCTCTAGTTCGGGCGCATTTTTGGCGATATACTCCGTCGCCGTTTTACGCCAAAGGACTGAAGTCGTGAGGACATTGGCTTTGTCAACCGAGCAAATCTTGCCCGACCGAGCCTTAGCGGAGGCAATCGCTACATCGAGGATTCTCTCTATTTCACTGCGTTTGTATACCATCGTGTCGCTGGCGACGACGTCGCCGTCATCGAGCGTATGGGTCTCCTTGGGCCCGAAGTAGATGCCACCGGTGAGCTCGCGGACACAGACGATGTCAATCCCCTCAGGGATTCTCTCAGTCTTTAAGGGAGACGCGTCGGTGAGCTCTTTGTAGAGCAGTCCCGGGCGGAGGTTGGCGAAGAGAGAAAAATGTTTGCGAATCGGGAGCAGGGCGGCACGTTCTGGCTGTTCAGCAGGAGGTAGTGATTCCCATTTGGGCCCTCCCACCGAGCCAAAAAGGATGGCGTCTGACCTTTCGCAAACACCGATCGTGGACTCAGGAAGGGCGGACCCTTGGTTGTCGATGGCGATTCCACCCACATCGGCCTCTTCGAAATCGAGAGTAAGGCCAGCGGGTTCAGTAGCGGCCTCGAGCAATTCGAGTGTGACTTTCATTACTTCGGGACCGATTCCGTCACCGGGGAGAACTGCGAATTTTAGCTTTTGCATGGAAATGAGGAATTGAGGCGGATTTGTGGGTGATTTAAAGCAAAAACTCAAAATGAAACTTTGCATTTGCGTTGATTAGCTCCTTTTCAAAATCTGGTGTCGTGTCCCTCGAATTAAAGATTTTCCCGGCTGGCTACATTCAAACGAACGCGTTTTTGGTATCCAACCTCGATACGAAAGAGTCGGTGCTTATCGACGCCCCGCACTTCGTTTGGGACGAGATAGACCCTGTTTTGTCGGAAAATGGGTGTACTCTCAAAGCTCTTTTCCTGACCCATGGGCACTATGATCACATCGGTGACGCCGCTCGTATTCAGAAGATGGGGGTCCCTGTTTATGGACACAAGGACGACAAGATTTTCTATGAGACCCCAGAGGTGATGCGATCCTACTCCTATCCTCCCGACATGACGCTCGAGCCTGTGATGATCGATCATTGGGTGGACCAGGGTGACGTGTTACCAATGCTCTGGGAGCCCGTTGAGATTAGGCACGTACCCGGCCATTGTCCTGGAAACATACTGTTTTACTTTAAAAATTTGAAGGCGGCATTCGTGGGTGATGCTTTGTTTGCAGGAAGCATTGGTCGAACCGACCTACCCCGAGGCGATTTCCCCACGTTAGAGAAGTCTATTAAAGGTGAAATATACACGCTGGATCACGACACGGTTGTCTACCCGGGGCATGGACCACAAACAACAGTGGGCCAAGAAAGGGCGACCAACCCGTTTGTTCAGGCTTAGAAGATATTGAAAACTGCTTTCTACAGCCTCTTTTTGGGGATTGTATGATAAGCGAGACCTGTTCTAATTGAACATGTTACGAGTACACATGACCCGAACTGAAAAAGAATTCTTCATGAGAGCTGCCTTGGACGAGGCTCGCAAAGGTTGGGGTAAGACACATCCCCAACCGATGATCGGCGTGGTCCTAGTTGAAAAAGGGAAGATAGTGGCGAGCGAATACGTCGACCGATCAGGTGCACGAAGCCCTGAAGCGACACTCTTAGAGAATCTTGGCCGCCTGCCGTCAAAGACAGCCAACCTGTTTCTGACCTTGGAACCAGGTCCGTCTTCCAATCGCTTAGAATCAGGTGTCAAAGCGATTCTCGAGTCCGGACTGAAGAACGTTTTCATCGGGGCGGGCGATCCGGTTTTGGAGCAGGAGAACAAGGGAGCGGACGCCTTGAAAGAAGCAGGTTTAAAGGTTGAGCGTCGGATTTTGATAGAGGATTGCACAGACTTGAATCTGATTTTCAATCACTGGGTCAAACATCAGTCTCCTGTTTTGGCCGCGAAGTCTGCCACGACCATGGATGGGAAAATTGCTTGTCGAACGGGCGAATCCAAATGGATTACAGGTGAGGCGTCACGTCAAAATGTCATGTGTTGGCGGCGTCTTTTTCCAGCGATTGGAGTGGGAGCGGGCACACTAATTGAAGACGATCCTCGTTTGACTAGTCGAATCGATGGTGAGGAAGAGTGGTGCGGGGTTCGATTCGTTATGGACGGACTTTTGCGCACAGCGATGGAGCGATTTCTTCCGTCCATTTACACGGACGACTTTCGCGACAACACTATTGTTGTCACCACGGATGCTGCTGGGACTGGCTATATCCGCCGCTTGGAAACGGAAGGGGTCAATGTTTGGGTCCTTCCAACCGCAAATATGAAGGTTCCGTTTCCCGACTTCCGGAAAAAGTGCTATGATGTCGGCATCACGGGTATTTACTTTGAAGGTGGCAGCAAATTGACGAGTGAGATGCTCCAGATGAGGGAACTGGACTATCACTTCAATTATCGGGCTCCTCTATTGCTTGGTGACGACAAGGCAGTGCCGGTGTACAGAGGAATGAGAATTGAAAAACTATCCCAAGCCATTCGGTTAGAGAATGTGCGGCATGAGAGCTTTGGGGATGATCAAATGGTGAGGGGTCACGTATCTTATCCATCTCGCTTGGACGTCGATGAAACTGTATTTAGCAACGACTAATCTCCATAAAATCGAGGAGTTGAGCGAGATGCTGCGAGAGGCCAAAATTGATGTCGAAGTACACACGCCTCTGGCGGTCGGCGGTATGCCCGAAGTTATAGAGGATCAGGATACGTTTTCGGGTAACGCCCTCAAAAAGGCTAGAGCCTTGGCTGCCCTTTTGCCCGATGATGGGCTCGCTTTGGCGGATGACAGTGGAATTTGCATCGACGCTTTTGATGGAGCTCCTGGCGTATATTCAGCCCGCTATGCGGGAGAAGGGGCGAGTGACCAGGAAAATCTGGATAAGCTTATTCGGGAAATGGAGCCCGTTCCTGAGGGCAGTCGTGGAGGGCGTTTTACTTGCCATTTGGCAGTGGTGTCGCCTCACGGAGAAGAAAATGTCTTTGAAGGAGAGATCTTGGGTGAAATTCTTCGACAGTCATGCGGTAATGCTGGGTTTGGCTATGATCCTGTATTTTTGCCGAAGGGTAGAAATAGAACGACCGCGGAGATGAATTCATCGGAAAAAGCGGCCATTAGCCACCGTGGAAAGGCGATGAGACAGTTTCTGGATTGGTTTTCAAAAACTTATTTAAAGGCAAATTAGAGGCACTTTCCTGACAACCTTGTAAGAAAACGGGACTCAGAGCCGTAACGACATTTATAGTGTAGTGCCTGTTTCCTTTGTGTGGAGCACAGATTAAGAAGAGAACAAAAGATTGGAGTCTCACACAATAAGAAAAGAGGACAAAAGATCAGTAACGACCTCAAATTAGCAATTTTCGATCTCGGACAGGTATGTTTCAGAACTCACTCATAGCGGTTCTATTTAGAATGAGAAGACATGGCAGGGATCCGGGCGGGGGTCGGTTTTCCGTGATTTTCCTGCAGATGACCAATATCAAGACTACGAGAGTGGCACGATGTCGGGGCGTTCATAAGGGGAGTAATTCTATAAGCTGAACGAACTCTCATTGGACTTTGAGGAATGGAAAGAGGGATGGCATTCGATGTTTGGAGAAACGATCGAGCCAAGCCGAAAAACCATCAAGTTGATGCGGCAGGCTGGCGTTACTGTAGTCGCCCTTCATAATACGAATGCGATTCATGGGGAGTCTTAGAAAAGTCGATACGATGAGCTTATCGATTCATTCTACCATCTTTATTTTTGAAATGAAATCGGAATGAGAAAACCGGAACCTCGGGTTTTCGAATATGTTCTTAGCGCACATGATGCAGGGGCTTAGCGAGCGATTTACTTTGATGGCAAGCGGGAGAATATTAGAGCCGCTTAAAGACCAGGTATTGAGTCGTTGTTGTTTTACGATGAATCGCTAGCGGCTCTTTGTTGGAAAAGGCGTCTGATGCCAAGCCCATCATCGGGGCTCACGTTTCAAAGCCAGGCAGATTCGCATTTCGAAATTTGACGGATCCTGGGACATTTTCGGTGAGTGTTTAGATTTGGGGAGTGCAGTCCGCCTCGGCTAATCGCTACCGTTACTTTCGCCTCAGCCACGCTTCAGACTCAATTTTCCTGGTTTGTAATTCAGGAGGGGGTAGACGTCGTGAAGGCAAATATTCTTCACATAGTTGCTACACTGTAGAATCTGCCAGAGCCATTCGCTTTATGGATTGTTAAAATCAGGGTTGTTTAGGATGGCGGGAGCATGAATTATTGGGGTGTCGATTATAAGAAAGGCGCCAAGAAGAATAGCGGTGACCTTCAGATTATAGCCGAGAGCAATCAGCCCGCCGCCAAAGATTAAGATAAGACCGTAGCCAATGGAGACCATTTCAGTTAGGGGAAGCCAATTAGGCATGAGTTTCTGTATAAGATCATCCTCTACGAGATACTCACTATCGAGGGCGATGAAGGTGAGGCAGAACAGAACTCTGAAGAGTAGGGCTACGAAGTCCTGATTAATCAGTTTTACTTCCCCATTGGCGAAATCCTGGCAGAAAGTGGCAAAGCAACTAGTGGTATAGAAATCGAGGGAGAGGGCGTCTTACGAAGTAAAAGATTCGGGCGTCCTTGGTTCCGGGGACTTTAAGCCGAGAAAGCCCTGCTCAGGCGATTTTGAATATTGCCTTCGCGACGCTTTCTGATTTGCAAGGGTCTCCCCTAACAATCATCAATAAAAGGGAGTTGAAAAGCTTGTGATTTATTGTTGCCGACCTGGGTCTGTGTGCGAGCTAAGTTCCATCTACCAATTCCAATTCTTAATGAAAAAGCTCGTTTCTATTTTTGCATTGTTGTTGGGTGTGGGATTTTTTCTGCTTTTCGTTTCTTCTGAAATCATAGGTTCTGGTATCAAGGCGGGGGTTGAGACCTTTGGTCCGAAAGTGACTCAGACGCCAATAAATCTGGGTTCCGTCGAGTTGTCTGCGTTTTCGGGAGTTGGTTCGATAAAAGGCCTCGTGGTGGGAAATCCTGAAGGCTTTAATACTCCGCATGCGATCAAACTCGATGGTTTCAACATGAAATTGCAACCCATGTCGGTTTTGTCAGACAAGATTGTGATTTACGAGATTATCATCGACGCACCTGAGTTCATATTTGAATCAGGATTGAACCCAACAAACAGTAACATCAGTACGATTCTCGAGAATATCGAAGCTTTCACGGGCGGAAGCGAAGCGGAAACTGACGTTGATGGGAAAGTTTCCTCTAAAAATGTGCAGATTGACTTGCTTCGCATCACTGGTGGCAAATTTAAGGTGTCGAACAAGTTATTCGGAGGACAGGCTCTCATGATTCCATTGCCGGATATCGAATTAAAGGATATCGGAGCGGATGATGGTGGGATTACGTTTGGTGAGACGATGAGGATTGTATTCCGGGCGATTAATGGGGTGATCGTCTCCTCTATCGGCCAGTCAGGGAGGGTTATTCGCGATCAGCTGAAGAGCATTGGAGAGGGCTCTCAAAAGGGGTTGGGCGGATTATTGAAAGGTCTAAAAAGTAAGGTGAACGGTGATAACTAATTGAGGCGTACGGTTAGACCGATGTGGTTAGCCTCTAAGTCGTTAGGGCTGTTGTTTGCCCCATGCTGCACAGGCAACTCAAAGCCAGATAACGCATTTTTTGAAAATTCGCAAAGGTAGTGCTCGACAGCTCGGCGAATCGCGGAGAACGAGCGTCGCCAAGTCAAAATCTCCACCGTCTTTTGAGGAAGCGGGCGGTCTCAATCCTTAGCTGAAGCTACGGCGGCACAAACCGATTGCCACTCTAAAATAGAACTGGCATATTGCTTGTTTTACGATTGTTTTGTTTGTGTTCGGTGATAGTCGGCTGACTCAATTCGGAGAACCCCCGCGATGCTTCATGGTCACCGCTTCCAACGTCTTTCCTTTTTCTTTAGCTCGACAGGCCCGGTTTGTATAACGCAACCAATGACAGCAGTTGAACTGCGAAGTTTAATCCATCCTTTCGGATTAACCTTCCAGCGAAGAGAGGAAGCGGTGGTTGCAGCGACGATCGACTCCGAATCCATTCGGAAAGCGATATCGCTCGTTGTACTGCCTCGATTTGTGTCCAAAGCCTCCCGATATTCGTAGAAAAATCGTTCGGTGTCACCCTTTGGGTCGAGGATCCAAGTGATATGTTTTACCTGGTCAGCTAAGCTGGTTTCCAGCGGGTAGATTTCCGACACGCTTAAGCGAACGCCTTCTTCGTTACGAAACACACTCCCCTTAACGAGCACGAGTTTCTCATTCTCGAGATTGTGTCCGTACTCGCCGAATGCGTCCGCGTAGCAATTCATCAGGACGGTACCCTTGAGGGTTCCCACATTGAAAAAGGCCCAAGGCCGATTGTCCTTTCGGGCCAGTTTTTTGGTTACGCCCGATGCCACCCCGCAGATTTGAAACTCAACCCGGTCGCCGAGTTGGTCCATCTTGTCGATCTCGAAATTGGTAAGTGCTTCCGCAATTCCTTTGTAGTCGTCGAGTGGATGCCCGGAAACGTAAAACCCGAGCAGCTCCTTTTCGTATTTGAGCATCTCCTGCTGCGGAAACTGTTTGCTTATATCGATTTCTCGTGGTCCATCGGCATTCCTATTTCCTTTTTGCGCAGTGTCTTCCTGCAGTATATCGAAAAACGAGTTCTGTCCGGCCTCTTTGTCCCGCTGGCGGGCGGCGGCGTAGTTGATCGCCTCTTCCAGCCGATGGAAGATGGCTCCACGAGGCTCGAGCGAAAAGTCGAAGGCTCCGGTTTTTACGAGGCATTCCAGTACGCGGCGATTGACTGCCTTCGAATCCATGCGTTCAAGGAATTCATCGAAGTCCTGGAAGCTGCCGTTGGCTTCTCGCTCTTCAATGATTTTGATCGCGGCGGCATCGCCTACTCCTTTGATGGCTCCCAGTCCGAAGCGGATCGAACCGGGCCGTCCTTCCGCTGCATCTACGGGATCGTCCACCACGGGGGTGAACGATCGGAGTGAGGTGTTGATGTCGGGCGAAAGCACGCGGATGTCCATCGCCTCAGATTCATCGATGAAGTGTGCGACTTTATCGGCATTTCCTTGCTCGCTGGAGAGGACCGCCGCCATGAAATCTACCGGGTAGTTCGCCTTTAAATACGCCGTCCGATAAGACAACATAGCGTAGGCCGCGGAGTGGGATTTGTTGAATCCGTAGGCCGCGAATTTCTCGAGGATAGTGAAAATGCCGAGTGCCATTTTGCGGCTCATTCCGTGCGTTTTTTCAGCACCCTCCACGAAGACTTCTTTTTGGGCTTCCATGACCGAAGCGATCTTTTTACCCATGGCTCGTCGCAAAATATCGGCACCCCCCAGTGTATAGCCTGCAATGATACGGGCGGCTTCCATAACCTGTTCCTGGTAGACCATCACGCCGTACGTTTCGCCGACCAGTTCCTTGAGTAGCGGGTGCGGAATCTCGATCGTGCTGGCGTCTTTCTTACCGCGAATGAACTGAGGAATGAATTGCATCGGACCGGGACGATAGAGGGCCACGAGAGCGATAATTTCTTCAAAGGATGACAATCCAATCTGTTTGCACAAAGATTGCATGCCAGTGGACTCCAATTGGAAGACTCCGACTGTTTTACCCTGATTCAAAATCTCGAAGGTCTTATCGTCTTCGAGAGTGATCTTCTCGATGTCGAAATCGGCCATCTCTTCCAGTCGCCGTACGCTGGTCTCGGCATCTGAAATTACAGTAAGCGTTTTGAGACCGAGGAAGTCCATCTTGAGCAAACCGAGATCTTCCGCCGGTCCCTTAGCGTATTGCGTGGTGAGGTCGCCTTCTTGCAGGGTGACGGGAACGAGGTTTTGGATGGGCTGGTCACCGATTATGATACCGCATGCGTGTTTGCCCGTGTTGCGGACCATTCCCTCGATAATGTAGCCTTGTTCGACGATCTTCTTGGCGACTGGGTTCCGGCCGATCTCCTCGCGAAGCTCCTTCGATTTCTTGACGGAATCTTCGAGAGAAATATTGAGCTCGTCAGGGATCATCTTGGCGAGCTTGTCGGCTTCGGCGAAAGGAACGTCGTTCACCCGGGCCATGTCGCGAATGACCATTTTGGCCCCGAACGTCCCGTAGGTAATGATATTCGCAACGCTGTCGGCCCCGTACTTTTCCCGCACGAAATTGACCACGTCTTCGCGGCGACGCATGCAGAAGTCGATATCGAAGTCGGGAGGGGATACCCGTTCCAGATTGAGCATGCGTTCGAAGAGAAGCCCGAACCTTAACGGATCGATGTCAGTAATTTTCAATACGTAGGCAACGATACAACCTGCACCCGATCCGCGACCCGGTCCTACGGGAATGCCCTCGTTACGGGCGAAGTTGATGAAGTCCCAGACAATCAAAAAGTAGTCGGTGAAGCCGGTACCGGCGATGATTGCGATCTGATAGTCGAGCTGATTACAAAGGAAGTCGGCGAAATCTTCCCTTAGACCATTCTTGGGCGTGTAGGCAGCACGATCGTCGTAGTCGACGCCGTAGCGTTCAAGGAGGCCACGCTTGCAGAGTTCCAACAGGAGGGTGCCGTTTGCTTTGAGCTCCTTACGCTGCTTTTTGTTGAGTTTGCAGACTTCATCTTTACCGTCCTGTTGGTTGACCTTCGTCTTTTCGATTTCGTAAATGTCGAGTATGCGGTCAAAATTGTCAGGGTCTTGCTTGAATGACCTCAGTTCGACGGGTGCTTCGAAAACCGGATAGTGGTTCTCTTCGAAGGGTATCTTGAGATCGCACATCTCGGCCACGTGGACCGTATTTTCAAGCGTCTCAGGCACTTCCTTGAAAATTTCGTACATCTCCTCTCGGCTCTTTATGTAGAATTCTTGAGAGGGATACTTCATACGGTTGGGATCGGAAATCACCTTACCAGTCTGGATACAGAGCAAGGCGTCGTGTGGGTCCGAGTCTTCCTTGTAAACGTAGTGAGAGTCGTTGGTGCAGATGACTTTCAAGTCGAACTCTTTGGCGAGTTTCAGAAGTCCTGGAATAATGCGCCGCTGGACCGGCATGCCGTGGTCCTGCAGCTCGATGAAATAGTTCTCCTTCCCGAAAATATCTACGAAGTCAGCCGTAACGCGGCGTGCATTCGCTTCGTCGCCATAAATCAGATACTGGGCCGCGACTCCATTGATGCAGCCGCTGAAGCCGATCAGACCTTTCGAGTATTGAGCAAGCTTATCAATATCAGTACGGGGCTTGTAGTATACGCCATTGAGGTGGGCATCGGAGACGAGGTTGCAGAGGTTTTGATAACCTTCGAAATCCTTGGCGATGACCCCTTTGTGGTGGATCTGGAATTTGGGAAAATCCTCAGGGGAGGGGACGTAGTCCTCGGGAATGTCGCCAATGTCGTCGGTCCGTTTACGTTCTCGACGCGGCCGCTCGTTTTGCTTGTGGTCGTTGACGTAGTAGAGTTCGCATCCGATGAGCGGCTTGATATCCCCCTTCTTGCAGGAGCGGTAGAAGTCGATAGCCCCGAAAAGGTTGCCGTGGTCAGTCATGGCCAAGGCCGGCATACCCAGCTCCTTCGCTCTAGCCGCCGCCCGAGCGGGCTTCGCGCATCCGTCAAGGAGAGAGTAGTGCGTGTGATTGTGAAGATGAACAAACGGACCGGACGCAGACATGGTTAGACAGTCAAGAGAGTTTCCCCATCAATTCAAAGCAAAGAAGTACTGATTTGTTCGCAAGTTGTTAGAGGCTTATTCGACGGTTGTTCACATAGGTGACTTGCAATTGTTAAAAGTTAAAAGATTACTTTTCGATTTTGATGTGCAGGGTCTAGGGCATTGGTAGTAACATGGTTTATGGCAGGGCATTTATGTTTAAGTCATACGATTCAACCCTTGCGTTTCGAAGGAAGGAATTCGGTATTATTAGGGCGAGGCCGTTTTTCCCTATCTGCTTCTGTTTACTGGTTTGCTTTTTTCCAAGTCGACGCTTCGGAATAACCCAACATTCTTTTTTCCTTGTGGACGTTATGGGTGTTATGGATACGTCGGCAGAGTTTCTGGCGGATGAAAAGGGTCGGACAGAGCGGCATCGTTTTAACGGTTTCTACCGGATGCCGAACATGGATCGCCTGGCGAGGCAGGGGATTTGGTTTCGCCAGTTTTACGCTAACAGCGTTTGCTCGCCTTCGCGGGGTTCTTTGATGACAGGCCAAACTTCGGCTAGACATCGTTCCGGGCGTGACAACGCTTCCGGCCTTGCTACAGGAAGGGAGCTGCCGGACGATCCATTTGGGTAAAGCACATTTCGGCTCGGTAGATTCTTTTGGCTCGTTGCCCGAGAATTTCGGGTTTGATGTTAACATCGACGGCTGTGCGGATGGGTGCTTAGGTAGTTACTATGGAAAGGATCACTTTGGAAGCAAGAATGGGAACGGCACGAGAGCGGCTCCGGGATTAAAAGTAAAACGGAGGGGAGATTCATTGCACTGAGGTACTGACTCTAGAGATGAATAAGGCGGTTAGTGCGGCAGTCGAAGATGAAGATCCGTTTTTGCCTATATGTCCCACTACGCTATTCATAGTCCGTTTCAGTTCGGCGATCGGTTCGCTGTACATTATGATGATTCGGATTTGAAGGCTCCCACGAAAGCGTTTGCCATAATGATTGAAGGGATGGACAAGTCGTTGGGGCATAGTCTCGATCAGCTGGAAAATTTAGGTGTAGTCTGTATCGGAGATCACTCTCGTTCTATTTTTGGGAGGCAATGGGCCAGATTCACTATTTGGAGAGGCTCACGCCGGTTTGAGTGCGTCGCCGCTTCGGGAAAAGAAAGCGACGCACTGCGAAGGAGCGATGCGGGTTCCTCTTATCGCATCACGGGTGAAGCGGAATTCTTAATGGAAGTTGGAAAAGCAGTTGGCGATTCCGAATGATAAGCTTTCCGACCAAGTAGGAACGGTCTACGATCTATTCGCAACAATTCCTAGTGTTGCGGGAATCAGGCAGGGTTCGTGGGTAGGTGGCGTGGATCTGCCCCTCAATGCCTAGAGGAAAACCATCCAGACGATTACCTGAGTTTCTGATGCACTTTCCGCATAAGCACCGGAGTAGCTACTCAACCTCGTATCGTTTGGGAGACTGGAAACTGGTTTACCATTATCATTAAATAGGGCAGGAGCGTTATGAGTTGTTCAACCTCGGATACGACTTGGACGAATCGTATAACCGAGCGTCCGGCGATCCGAAACGGCTTCAGTTGATGGTGCGATCAATGGGAAAGGCTCTGGAAGAAGCGGATGCCCAGTATGTGACGTCAACAGAAGATCCGAGCCAACTTCTCCGACCGGAGTATGGCGAGAGTATAGTTGGTTATGTTAGAGAATGATGCTCACATAGATTGGTCCCGATTCGGAGGGGAGTGTGCTTAGGCTTCGATATGCAAAAGGGTGTCAGAAAACAGTTGACGAAGGGGGAAATAGGCGTCTTCTTACGCGTTTTTCTCTGAAAACAGATGGCAATCGAAGTAAAAATCCGGAAGGGCGAGCCTGTAGAACGTGCACTGCGTCGACTGAAGAAAAAGCTTGATCGCGAAGGCGTCATTAAAGATGTGCGGGGCAACCGCTATTTTGAGAAGCCTTCGGCGACGAAGCGTCGCCAGACCAAGGTTGCGAAGTTTAACGACATGCTTCGCCACAAATGGGACAGCTAAGCTGCGAAGGCTTACGGTTTAAGGATTGAGGCTGAAAATTAGCTCTCCTAGGGATTTGAACTTCCTCTGAAATTGAGGGAGTTTTTTGTGTCTGGAGCAGAGTTGGCATGGGTATTTGATCCCTGCTGCTTTTCCGAAACAATATCTATCAGCTCAGTGATCCACTTGCGATGGGGGCCAGTGAAGGTAAGTGAAGCGATTGAATCGGTATTGGCCCAGAGGAAATGATCGGGTAGGTCGCCATTGAAAGCCTTTTCCGGGGAAATTTGGTGGAAGCGCTCGGTGATTCGGTATTTGGTGATGGAGCGTTTTCGTACGATTAGTGGGCTCGTTTTAGGAGTTTTTAGATTGAGTACTTCGAGCGAGGGCATCTCGTGCAGGCCCTTCATGCGGCTCGCGGTTTGTGGAATTCGGTATAGGAGAACTCCTTTGGGACTTACGATCCAAGCACGCTCAACGGTTTGTTTTACGGCTTTTGTTTTGTTGAATCGAGGAATTTTGGTTTCGATGCCTTGGGCTTTGGCTTGGCAGATTGACTGCACGGGACACAAAAGGCACTGCGGCTTTTGATTTTGGCAGACTGTAGCCCCGAGTTCCATCATGGCTTGATTATGGTCGCCTGGCCGAGCGTGATTGAGAAGGGCTGTTGCCAGCGACTGGTGGGTTTTGGCGGCGTCGGTGGTGGTCTTGTATTCGGAGCGGTCCGCAACCAGGCGCGATAGAATCCGGACCACGTTGCCATCGACTACGGCACTGGGATCGGAGAAGACGATGCTGCAAACTGCGGCAGCGGCGTAAGGGCCGATGCCGGGGAGGGCGAGCCAGCTTTTAGCGTCGGTAGGAATCGAATCGAGATCCGAAATGATCCTGGCAAGTTTGTGAAGGTTTCGGGCTCGCGAGTAGTAGCCGAGTCCCTCCCACTGCTTAACAACGGCCTCTTCGCTGGCGGATGCGAGCGCCTCGAAACTGGGGAAGACTTGGAGCCAGTTGTGAAAGTAGGGCAAAACCGTTTTTACCTGAGTTTGCTGTAGCATAAACTCGGAAACCACTGTTTTGTAGAGGCTCGGTTGCGAGCGCCAGGGCAGGTCGCGAGCGCTTTGATCGTACCAATCGATTAGTTGAGCCCGAAAGCCGGCGGCGTTGGCTACGAGGGAGGAGTCGTTCATGCGGATGTCGATTTGCTGGGAAAACAGAGCCTATGAGGGAATCTAGTCAAATGTGGATGTGTCTTTATTTTGGTTGATAGTAAGGACGGAAAAGCTAGCGTTTGATGCACCTTGGCTAAACGCAAAAAGAAAATCGATATTCCCGAAGAGCCGAAAAAGAAGACGCTCTACACGAAAAAGCTCTCTGATGAGCAAATGGAAAAATTGGAAGGCGTTTGTGCGATGAAGAACTGGGAGGTGCATGAGGTCGATTATGCCCGTTTCGCGTTCAAGGGTGAAAAAGTGAACGTGGTCGCCTACAACAGCGGGAAGCTTGTGGTGCAGGGCAAGGAGATGGAGGACTTTGTCATCAACATTCTCGAGCCTGAGGTACTTGGAGAAGCCCGTTACGGATATGACGAGGTATATCATCCGGAATGGTTCGAACTGCACGCGGGGATGGACGAGAGCGGCAAGGGGGACTTGTTCGGACCGGTCATTACCGCTTGTGTTATCGCGGATAAACCGCAAATCGACGAATGGGTGAAAGAAGGAATTAGGGACTCTAAGAAAATTACGGACGGTCGTATCCTCAAATTGGATAAGGTTATCCGGGAAACCAGAGGCATTGCCGTCGAAACCTGCTTTTGTGGAATGCGTAAGTACAACGAGCTCATGAGAAAGCCGCGGGCCAACCTCAACATGCTTCTCGCCTGGCAGCATGCGAAAAGCCTTACCGCCGCTCTCAAAAGAAAACGGGCACCTTGGGGTATGCTCGACCAGTTCAGCAAGCATGATCTTGTGAGCCGTTATTTTAAGGACTCGAAATTTGATCTGCGTATGCAGACTAAGGCGGAAGAGGACCCCGTGGTCGCGGCGGCCTCTGTCGTCGCTCGCGCGGAGTACGTTCGTTACATGGGTTCACTTTCCAAGCGATTTGGAGAGGATCTGGTCAAAGGAGCTAGTGGGGAAACGAAAAAACAGGCTAACCGAATTCTCGATCGGTTTGGTCCAGATTCTTTTTGCGAATTTGCTAAGCTCCATTTCCGTACGGCTTATGAAGTGGTGTCTGATGCGGGGATGTTGGACAAGTTGCCATTGAAGCCTCCGCCGGCCAAAAAGGAATGGCGAAAATAGTTATGGATAGCCGGGCTTTGAAAATCATAGAGAGTGCCTAGTAATTGGATATTTCTGTTTTTAGTTGATCTATGGAGACCCGACATATGGGGGGGAGATTTCTTTTCTATCTGGTTCAGGTCTACTCCATGGCGGAACATACCCGCTCCTGTATCGGCTTATGGAACGCTTAATGAGAAAATAGCTCAACGTATGTGCTGCGGCGAAGGGGAGATAGGGCAATGAAATCGAAGCGACTGAGAGCATTCGATAGAGCTCGAATGAAAGGGCTGTCTGGCTTGATTGGAGTTGATGAAGCGGGACGCGGTGCGCTTGCGGGGCCGGTAGTGGCGGCGGCAGTTGCAGCCCGTAGAGATTTTTACGATACAGAATGGTGTAAGCGGAATGCTTCGCGTATCAACGATTCCAAGCTGTTAAGCAAAGAGAACCGAGAGGCTCTCTATGAAAAGTTACGTTGGTTAGAGCGAAATCAGCGTGTTTGGATCGGTGTAGGCTGGGGTACAGTGGAGGAAATTGAGGATCTCAATATTCTCGGAGCGACTCAAGTGGCGATGCGCCGAGCGGTTGAGCAAGTTTTTTCAAGTGCTCGAATTTCGCCCCATGAGCCAGATCCACTTTTCGAGGCTATTACCGTTGCCGAGACAAACGAAAGCACAATGGCACACTGGGAGATATTTGTGGATGGTAAGCCGATGAAAAAGATGGGCTACCCCCATCGGGCATTTGTGCAAGGGGATTCGAGATCTCTCTGTATCGCTATGGCCTCTATCATCGCTAAAGTGGCTAGAGATCGGACTATGCTGGCATTGGATTGTGAATACCCTCAATATGGTTTCGGGTCTAGTAAAGGCTATGCGACACCGTTGCACCGGGAAGCGATTAAATGCCTAGGCCCCACACCAATCCACCGTTCGCACTTTCTTCGCAAGATCCTCGAGGAAGATCCGAATGACGACCAAAGTGAATTTGGTTTCGGATAGGTTCCCAGCTACCATTGGGTTTGCTTTCTAGAATGAAAGGTATGCTTGGTTTTGGACAATAAAAAACCCTCGAGCGGTCAGGCTGAGGTAAGGTGAAAAATGGGTTTAGGAAATATGAGCTAGTTGTTCTCTTCCTTTTCTTGCTTTAGTTTCTTCTGGTGTGCGAGCGTCACCTTGAACATCTGCAAGCAAAGCCAGAAGGTAGCGGCCGCGGGTAGGGCGGTGAAGCCAGCCCAGAAGAATACCGTCTTTGGTTCGTAGCTCATTACGTGAGGGCGAAACCATATCGTGAAGAGAAACCATGCGATGAAGGTGAGCCCCGCATCAATGATGGTAGATTGGACAGTTACTTTGTATCCGCTATCAAATTTTGACATAACTATGAGGCCTTAAAGGGTCTGGCACCCTCTGTCGAACCAATTTTCGAGGAAAACCGCCAAGTTGCTTTCGCCTTTCGAATCTATTTTACGGAACCAGGCCCAAATAGGGTGTTTCTCGCATGAAGCTTGCGGAGATTCGCGTGAAGTACGGTATGCATCACGGATTGTTTTAAACTGGAGCAGTTTATAAAGTATGGGCATAGTTGAGATCTCAAGAAAACGATAAACAAATATCAGGCAATGCGAGAAAAACACCATTTGACTCTAGTTCCAAAACTGAGTCGTTGCTTAGCCGGGCGGACGTGGGACTGCCGGTTTTTTATCGTTCCTGGACCCGACGCTCGGGTAGAATCCACGATTTTGTAGCGGGAAAAGACTGGACAAGTCATCATGATCATAAGCTTGTCACAATATCTCTTAGCGGAATAAAAAGCGATCCTTACAGGGCTAAGATTAATCTATCTTAAGTGACGTTGCTGATCAATCTAGGAAAAATTATAAGCAGTCTTTCGTATATTCAATAACGTGATCCTTTTAGGTGTGCTCCTATCTCTAAATGGAAAACTATTCAGCAAGTGAAAGCGCCAAAGGGAGGTGCAACGGCTGCCCTTACCCTTTTAAAAGAGGGAGGAGACTTCACAAATAAATCGAGGCTGCTCCCGACCTTCAGGAAGCGATTCCTTATCGCGAAGTGAACTAGATCTTAAAGCGGATCAGTCAGTCAGTGCTTGAGTGGCTAGATGGTAGCCTCTGAGGCCAAGCCCAGCGATTACACCTTTCGAAACCGCGCCTGTATGGGAATGGTGGCGAAAGCGCTCGCGAGCGTGGATGTTGCTGATGTGAACTTCGATGGTTGGAACCTTGGAGCCACTAATGGCGTCACGTAGGGCGATGCTGGTGTGCGAGTACGCACCCGGATTAAAAACGATTCCATCGATACCGTTTTCAGCTAGGGTGGAAATCTTGTCGACGAGGTCTCCCTCATGGTTGGATTGATAGAATTCGAATTCAACGTTTGAAAAAGCATCCTTCAGGTTATTAGCCAAGTCGTCCAATGTATTGGTGCCATAAATCTCGGGATCTCGTTTCCCGAGGCGATCAAGATTCGGGCCATTCAAAACAGCGATTCGTTTCATAGATGTATTTATTAGCTACTTGCTCGCGAATTGCACGAATTTTCACAGGGTCGAGTTCGGTGTCAAAGTCGGAAGCTAGTTAGAGGGGACAGTTGGTTTTTATGAACTGATAGGGAAGGTCGAATTTCGCAGCGGCCTCCTTGGCGAGCGATTCAACGCCAAAGGTTTCGGTCGCGTAATGACCGCAAACGTAAAGGTTGAGTTTCGCTTCTTGGGCAATGGTGAAAAAGTGTTGCTTGAGTTCGCCCGTGATCAAGGTGTCAGCACCCGTAGCCTTAATTTGGTCAACCACACTACTTCCGCTACCCGTCACAATACAGATCTTATCCGGATTGGCGGAGCCGTATTCAATGGATGCGATATGATCTCCAAAAGTTCTTTTAAGCGAATTACGCAGCGCTTCGCGATCTTTGGACCAATCGCAGACCAACCCCAAATCGGTTCCTTGGTAGGGGAAAAAGGTTCCCTGCTGAGTGGCTCCAATTGCATGGGCCAGTCCTGCAGCATTTCCAATTTCGAGATGAGCGTCAAGAGGCAGGTGGGAGGCGTAGACGGCTAGGTTCCCCTCGATGAGCGATTTGTACTTTTCGTACTCTGGGCCAACGATTCGGCATGTCCCATTCCAGAACATCCCGTGGTGGACTATGAGAAACTCGATGCCCGCTTCAATGGCTGATTGAAAGGGAAGAAGTCCTGAGTCTACCGAAGCCCCGATTTTAGATACGGTGCCGTTGTTCGTAAACTGAAGGCCGTTGAGGGCTTCTTTGAAGTCGACCACCTCATGCGTTCGGGCACGTTGATCGCAAAACGAGACAATCTCTTGGAGCTGAGCCATGTGAGGAATAATTTTGGCGAATTGCCAATAGTCGATCTTTTAGGCAATCTAGGATTGAAGTTTAGCCAATCTTGAGAAGGTTTTAAAAAAAAATTCATGTTGCCTGAAGGTTCAGACGAGTCGTCTAGTAGTATCGCGGGGTCGCTAATTTTAGCACATCCGCAATTGAAAGACCCTAATTTCATGCGAAGCGTGATTCTGATGACAGCCCATGAAGAGGAAGGCTCGCAAGGCATCGTTATGAACAAGGCTTCCGGTATGGTGCTGGGAGATATTGACGCGGCCTTTGCGGATTTTGGGCTCGAACAGGTACCTCTGTACATCGGGGGGCCCGTTTCAGCCGACCAAGTATTATTGGCAGCATGGAAATCGGCTCACAATTTTGCTGAGTTTCAGCTGTTTTTCGGTCTAGATCCGGCGTCAGCAAAGGTTAAGCTGGAAGAAGACCCCCTATTGCACATTCGAGCGTTTCGCGGTTATGCAGGCTGGGGAGAGGGTCAATTGGAGAGTGAACTTGCGGGCAATGCCTGGATTGTTTCCGAAATGGACGGTGCTGCTCTTTTAGAATTAGAGGGGGATTCTCTGTGGCGTCATGTTATCATGAAGGCTGACCTTGAGTTCGGTCTGATGTCGCTCGCCCCCGATTGCCCTGAGGAGAATTAGAAGATTTGAGGCGATTTGGTGGGCAGATGTTTATGACTTTTTGGCGAAAGTGTTGTTGACAGGGGTGTCGGCGAAGTATCTTTTATCGCCCCTTATGAAAGTAGTCTCATCGCTTAAGTCCGCGAAAGCACGCCATCCGAACTGCCAAGTGGTACGTCGCAAGGGCCGTGTTTACGTGATCTGCAAAACGAATCCTCGCTTCAAGGCGCGGCAAGGCTAAATCCAATTTATTTAAAATCGTGAAACAGGGCATACATCCGGATTATCACCCAACTGTTTTTATCGACGTATCAACAGGGAAGAAATTCCTTACTCGTTCGACTATTAAGACTGGGCAAACCGAAACGATCGACGGCGTCGATCACGTCAAAGTGATTCGCGATGTAACCATGGACTCACACCCAGTTTACACGGGTGAAAAGCGATTTGTTGACACTGCGGGTCGCGTAGAGAAGTTCCAAAACAAGTTTCGTCGCCGCCGGGCGTAAAACTCGGTACAAGCTACGGCAGGTTGCATTGAATATCGGAGATATTCGAATGGCGTAAATTTTAGGGCAAAATGAGTACAACTGGCTCGTTTTGCCCTTTTTATTTACAACTAAAGAATTTCATCATCACGGTTAGCTATGGAAAACGAAGACATCGGCCTCAATGTGCCGAACATTTTACTCCCGGCCAAGGGAGTTGACTTAAGAAAGTGGGCGGTGGTTGCCTGTGACCAATACACCTCGCAGCCGAAGTATTGGGAAAGCCTCAAAAACCTAGTCGAAGGGGGTCCCTCCACGTTGAACATCGTATTTCCAGAGGTTTATCTTGAAGTGGGTGGCGGGCAGGAGCGTATTGAAAGCATTAATGGGACAATGGATGCCTACTTAGAAGAGGGTGTGCTAGAAGATTTGGGTCCTGGTTTTGTGCTGTTAGATCGTAAGACGAGCCAGGTCGTATCCCGTAAGGGTCTTGTGGTTGCCTTGGATTTGGAGAAATACGACTACAAGATTGGTTCGCAAAGCCTGATTAGGGCAACTGAGGGAACGATCGAGAATCGACTCCCGCCACGGGTCAAGATTCGCAAGAGTGCCAAAATAGAGCTGCCTCACATTATGGTCCTCATTGACGATCCGGATCGAACGGTGATCGAGCCTCTTTTTGAAAAGGAGCTGGAATCTCTTTACGATTTTGAGCTCAACAATGGAGGAGGGCACCTTAAAGGTTGGCGAGTGGATTCCAAAGAAGATATAGAATCGGTGTGCGAGTCTTTGGGATTACTTAGCGAGCAAACGGTTTTTGACCAAAAGTATGGCGTATCAGGAAAAGGAGTGCTGGTATTTGCGATGGGAGACGGAAATCATTCCTTAGCCACGGCGAAGAATATTTGGGAAGACTTAAAATCTCAGGCGGACTATCCGTCTGACGTAATGGACCATCCTGCTCGCTATGCTCTAGTCGAACTAGTAAACGTACACGATGAAGGATTGGAATTCGAGCCGATTCATCGCGTAATTTTCAATATCGATGTCGAAGATTTGCTGAAGGGGCTGGAGGCCTTTTTCGGTGAGGAAGGATCCTCCATGGCTTTGGAAAAACTCGAGACTTTCGAAGCCGTGGAGGACCGGATTGCGAATTTGGGCGAATCGGACCAAGAGCATCGAATTGCTTTCGTGGCGAGGTCGGGGTTTGGCCTCATTCGGCTAAGCAATCCAAAGCGAAATTTAGAAGTGGGTAATCTACAGGCCTTCATCGATAATTTTGTCGAAGGCAAAGAATCTGTTGTGGATTATATTCATGGTGACGACGTAGTCATCGATCTTGGGTCGAAACCTGGCAACATTGGCTTTTTCCTGCCGACGATCGGCAAAAGCGATTTGTTTAAAACGGTGGTTCTGGACGGCGCTCTGCCCCGGAAGACCTTCTCTATGGGAGAGGCGGACGAGAAACGGTACTATCTCGAAGCCCGCCGGATACAGTAGCGTATCACAATATAGGATTCCAGAAATCTCAATATGGGGCCATTAGCTAATTGGATCGCAGCATCACGACCGAAGACGCTTCCAGCTGCGATTTCTCCGGTGTTGGTAGGTTCGGCGGAGGCCGCTCGCCAGAACGACATTGAGACTTGGCCTGTGTTTATTTGCCTCGTCTATGCGTTACTGATCCAAATAGCAACCAATATGGCGAACGACTATTTTGACTATATCCGAGGAGCGGATACAGAAAAAAGGATAGGACCGGAAAGGCTTGTTTCCAGTGGCAGAATCCTGCCCAAAGCGATGATTAGAGTAGCGGTTGGATTGTTTGCCCTAGCGTTTTTCGTAGGTCTTACCATGGTTAGCTACCGAGGTGGTGAAATGCTGATTGTTGGCATAGTTGCAATTGTATTTGGGTACGGTTACACTGGAGGTCCCTATCCGCTTGCGTATCATGGTCTGGGTGACGTGTTTGTTGTGTTCTTTTTCGGAATCGTGGCAACGGTTGGAACCTATTACGTTATTGTGGGAGAGGTTACGTCTTCCGCTTTTCTCTTGGGACTGCCTTTGGGGCTACTGGCCAACAACATTCTCGTTGTTAATAACTACCGGGACTTAGAAACGGATGATACTGCGGGTAAGCGTACGCTCGTAGTGCGATTCGGTAAAAGTTTCGCTCGAAGACAGTATCTGTTGCAGCTTGTTACTGCATTTCTCTCTGTTAGTATCTATTTGGGTATGACACAGAATTTTTGGGTAGCCCTTGTCTTCTTGATGATTCCGGTTGGAGCAGGATTGGTGGTTGCCTTTCGAAAGACAGAAGGAGTCGCATTGAATCAGTTTTTGGAAAAAACCGCCCAATTGTTGCTTTTATTCAGTATTCTTCTAGCAGGAGGGATCTTCCTTTCAGCCATTGGCCAATGAGATCCTCTACTAGCCTATAGAAAAAAGCCCTCCTGAGTCAGGAAGGCTTGAGACAGACAACCTAAAAAAAATAGCTTATGCGTGAGCTTCGAGCTTAGCCTTGAGATCATCTTTTCCCACCATGCCGACGAACTGTTCAGCGAGTGAGCCGTTCTTGAACAATAGAAGCGTAGGGATTGCACGAATATTGTATTCGGCTGCAATTGTGCTGTTCTCGTCGACATTAACTTTTGTGATTTGAACTTTCCCATCCAGCTCTCCTGAGAGTTCCTCTAGTATGGGAGCGATTGCCTTGCATGGTCCGCACCATGGTGCCCAAAAATCGACGAGTACCGGCACGGCAGCAGAGCTGATCGTGTCTTTAAAATTTTGTTCGTTCAGTGTAGTGATTGCTGACATTGTATTAAAACGTTTTGAAGTCCGTTAACGCAAAACTGATGGAAATAGCTATTCATAATAAAGCGAGTAGTGCCGAAAGCTTACTTTTATTGACGTCACTCATGGGGGACTCCTCCAGCAATGTCAATGAGCTGAAATCGGATCCGCTTGAGAGCACAACCTCGTCGCTTACTTCCTCGGTCTCAATGAATAGCGTTTCGTTTGCCTGGCTGTGATTTAGCGTGAGTTTAAGCTCAATCGTTTCGCTAACTGGTGGTTGGTTTGGGTCGGGCATATCGGATCAACTTTTTTTGGGCCCTAGGCAGGACTGTTCTTCTGGATAAGATCCGAAAGGTGTTGGGGTTCAATAGTGCGGAGGGTCTCTCCCTTGTTCTTGATGTCCTCGAAGGTTTTAATGACGGTTTCGGTCATTCGTTCGTGGGTGTCCTGCGAACCCCCAACGATGGAAAACTCCTCGGCTTGAGTGATTCTCTTATGGCCGTCGTCGTTGTCTAATCCGAATCCTAAAAGGTGGGCACTCTGTACATCTTTATTTTGCACGATTTTAATTTGATTCAATTGGAGCTCGTTTCAAGCTCGTTTTCCAATCCGGTATTAGCTGACAGCTAGGACTGCGGTGATTGGATACGGTCTACTTGAAAATCGGAAAAGGACTGGTTTTGGACAATTGTAATTCGCTTTAGTCGAACTAGCTCAAGAATCGCGATGAAAGTGACGACGAGCAGTTTCAGACTGCACTTACCCGGAAAAAGGGCAGAAAACTCGAAGGAGGGCTCGGATTCTATTTTCTCGATAAGCATCTCCATTTGATCCACCACAGTGAGAGCGTCGTCTTGGATTTCCCCTAAAATGAGCTTTTCCGAAAGCCTTCTCAGAACAATATTGTAAGAGTTCCAGACGGAAATCTTGTCCTCGGGCCTCAGAGGTCGAACTGGGCTTTCCGCCTTGCCCACAGCATTGTAGTCTCGGGTGAGTCGCAGCGCGGCATGATCTGAAAGTTTATCAAGTTTGTCCGCTGCCTCTTTGAACTTCTTGTACTCGAGTAGCTGGTGGACGAGTTCCCAACGAGGATCTAGATTCGTATCATCATCGTCGTCTGAGACTGAACGCTGGTGTTTTGGCAAGAGAAGGCGGCTTTTGATCTCCATTAGTGTCGCAGCCATAACGAAGAAATCACCGGCTATCTCCAGTTTCACCTCTTGGAGACTGTTTAGGACATCTAGGTACTGATCGAGTACGATTTCGATTGGGATGTCGTAGATGTCTATCTCGTGCTTTCGGATTAAAAAAAGCAGGAGGTCTAGGGGACCTTCAAAAACGGACAACTTTATTCTAGGATCAATCTCTGCGACCACGAAATGAGTTCAGTTTTGATCGAACCACACTGGCAATGACAAAAGTCGAATTGTGAATAAGTTAGCGGATTGAGTGCTGTTTCACTTATTCTTTCGCCGGAATGCACCCGGCGAAGATGAGCGCTTGAAAGACGCGACGTAGAGGCCATCGCCATTAAAGTCCTTCGGGAAGACCGTAACGCCGTGTCCATTTTCGGAGAGGCCGAACTTGCTGGCCATTCGGTTGTGTTCGAATTCGGAATGGTTTTCGAGGAATTGTCGGGCCACCTCTTGATTTTCAAATCGGGAAAGCGAACAGGTGCAATAAACTAGTTGGCCGTTTGGCTTCACAAACGCCGCATACTGGCTAAGCAGGGCAAACTGCTTTTCCGCTGCGTCCATTATCTCCTTCTCGTTTGTCTGGCGCATCAGGTACGGGTGGCGGCGCCAGGTTCCCGAACCCGAGCAAGGAGCGTCGACAAGGACTCCATTGAAGCGTTTACCGGTCGGTAATTGCCTAACCACAGAAATATTGTGAAATCCCGCTCGCTTAGACCTTTGGATCAGTTCGTCCAGTGCTCTAGGGCGAGGATCGTAGGCGAACACTCGGCCTTTCGAGCCTAAAAGCTGTGCCAACTGTAGTGATTTTCCACCTGCACCCGCGCAGGTGTCAACCCAATCCCCAGTCGGTTTGGGATCGATGAGGTGAAGTAGTATTTGAGAACTGATATCCTGAATCTCTATATTTCCTCTCTTGTAGTCGTCACAGTTTTGGACTGGAAAGTCGGGAGGGCAGTGAATCGCATCAGGAACTGTTTCGTGAACGACAGGACGTTGAGCACTTTGGGGAAGCCCGGCACTCAGATGTGTCGCGATGGACTCGCGTTCTCCCTTTTGTACGCGTATCCAAAGGGGAGGACGGGAAAATAGAGCAAGTAAATCATCGATGTCGAGTTCACGGAACAAGTGCCTTGAAAACCAGCTTGGAATGAGCGAGGAGAGCTCATTGTCGGACCTTCCAATGATTCGATGACGAGCTGTTTCAGAGGACTCAAAAGGTGAGGATGGGTCTATTGTAGAATACAGCTTTGCAATATCTGGAGTTGAGGTAGCCAATGATATCAGTGTATCCATAAATTCGTTCGCTGAATCCGCTAGAGCTTCCAGCCAAGGCTGATACCTTAGGTAGGTGTATATCAACTCGCGGTACAATCTCCGGTCTCTCGAACCGAATTGGCTGCGATCTCTAAAATACTTATTGAGGTTTCGAGGAAAATTCTTTCCTAGGTTTTGTAGGGCGGGAATCGCTTGAATGAGTTCGAACAGTATCCGTCGCTGATTAGCTGAACGGCGGTTTTGGATATCGTCATGGTCCATCCGATCCCGGTGTTGTCACTGGTGTTGGCAACTTATTCGTCGAAAAGGTCGATTCCGATACGCACTCCAAAATCACTCTCCCGACGGTTTCCTTCGTAGAATCGCAGTTCGTATTTGATTCCGTATTTTTCCAGGGCTCTCTGCATAAATCCAATGCGCTGCTCGTAGTAGGTATCCGATTTCTGGTCGAATTTTGCGACGGCATACAATTTTAAATTCTCGTTTAGGCTGTATTCGCATAAAGCAAAATATTGTTCGATATGGCTCCTTAGAAAGTGGTTTCCGAATCCTACCTTCCAATAGCCGGGATCCGTAATGGCGACACTTGTATTCAATTCCCGGGTAAAGCTGTCTTCGATGTTGTACCGGGAGAAAAAGTCTAGCTCAAGCCAGGGAGCTGGTGTGATTTCAATGTCGGACACAAAATCGGAGAAATCCTTTCCTTGATTGAAGTCGTCCACAAGGTAGTCGATCGCAAAGTTGAGTCTTGCTAGGTCGCGAGAGCCGTATTCCTCGTCTTTGGTCTGGATCCGATTGCGAAATTCTACCCGCGTTATGTGGTGTTCGCCTATGGAGTCGATATCTCGGCGATCCTCCAGATCGATCGGAGTCAAGTAATTGGAAAAGGCTGGGATGTCAAAAGTGGCATTCGCAGTATTGCTATCGAGATCTGGGGCGTAGCGGTAGGAAATAACGGGTTCGAAGATATGCCGAATACCGTCGATATTCCAGACCTCGTTCTTAAATTCCCTCTGGCTGTAGGCGGTGAATTTCAAATCGAATCCGAGATCACCATATCCACGCGTTCCCTCTTTGATTGATGGCCGTGGAAGAGAATGCGTGTAGTCGTCAAAAATCGATAGGGGCGTCAGACGATATGGAGAGAATAGACCAAAATCACTGGCCTCGGTCCCTAGCATGTTGTCGAAGTAGTGAATCGCTTTGACCCCAGCTTTTGTGGTAAGAGTGACACCTGGTTTTAGTGGTCGAGTGTGTCGAAAGCCGTAATAAGCGTCTAGCCGGTCGGCCTCGCTCTTAATCGGGAACTCATTGAGCTTGTCGTTGCGGAGTTTGGCGAAGGAAATGCTACCGCTGTGGGTGAGCCCTTTGGCGATTTGAGTTGTGAAGAAGTCGAATCTCAGTTCGGGAAGTCTCTCCGTGAAGGTCTGGAAATGGTTGGGGCTGATCCTGGAAAATAGAGTCGTCTGCCAGTTTTCACCGCTGTAGTTTGCTTCTATAAACGTGTCAGGGTCTTGCATCTCGTCAAACGAGTCTTCGTTGAATTCTCTAGTGACCTCGCTGTCAGACCACCATCGTCCATAGGCAGTCAATGCTCCGCTGTCGCCCCAGTTTTGGTTGTGTTGCCACTCGGCGAAAAAGCGTTCATCATCAATTGGATTCCCTGTTATTAGATCAGGAGCGATTTCCTCGAGCGAATCGTTAATGAATCCAGAGGTAAATGATCCTAAACTCGTATTCTCATTTTCGCCAAAGTTGTATTCGAAAGCGGGTCCCGCAAGAATTCCCCGTTTAGTCGTTAAAGCCAGATTACCCCCTGCTCGAAAGTTGGAATTGATCGGAACCCGTACCTCACCGCCAATGGCACCTCCGATATGGCCAGAGTAGTCGAGATTCGCTTTGAAAATATTCCGTTCCGCATCGATTGGTTGGGATACGTTGGGGATGATGAAAAAAGGAACGACCCCGAGCTTGAATGAGATGCGTCTTCCCTGGATTTCCTTTTGATCCACGATCGCAATCTCATTGGCCCTTGCTTTAAACAAATAAGTGCCAGGCTCACCTGGATGGAAGTTGATATTCTCAAATTTGAAGTTGTTTGGATTTCCAACTAGTAAGCTGCCGGAAACGAAGTACTTTCCATTTCCGACCCTAAAGTTTTCTGCACGGGCCTGCTGATCGTCCAAACGGTAGTCGAGAAGATCGGCGACGAGCCGAATGTCGTAACGGGTGAATATGACGTTTCCGGTCGCGATGGCCCGATTTGTTTGGCGATTGAGCCGAATTTCATCCGCTGACACGAGCCAGTCGCCGTAGGAAAGCTGGGCGTTCTCGGATGCAACCAGGTCCCCAGTGTTGGTATCGATGACGATCGGAGTGCTTAGTGTAGCGTCGAATCCTTCAGATTGAGCACGCACAGCGACACAAAAAGCGGAGAGGATTAGACCTGTCGCGACGAGGTGCCAAGCGTTGTGATTCAGGATTCTGGCCATGTTTTTTGGAAGAACTAGAGGCGGCGTCTTGGCGACGCAAGGCTGATAATCGGAAGGGAAATGATTTGAACGCTTGCTTAAGAAAAAGTTGTGCCTGACAAGGAAATTGTCGCTAGTAGTGCGACTTATTGTCTTGAGTCAGCAGTGTAGGAGTGCCATCGGAAACTAAAATTGTCCTCAATTGCAGTCTGCGGGCAGGGACTATCGCCCATGATCATTGCTAAAAAAGAACTTGAAGCCTTTCGGAAAGGCCAGATGAGCACACCCCATGGGGTGCTGGGAATGCATCCTGCCAAAGTTGAAGGGAAGCCAGGCCTCGTGGTGCGGGCTTTTGTGAGCGACGCCAAGAGTTGCGAAGTGGTCGACATCGAGAATGAGGCCCTTAACCGCTACCCAATGGAGCGATTGAGTGAGGACGGATTTTTTGAAGGATTCATCGAGGGTAGCGACGAGGTTTTCGAATATCGCTTAAGAGTGGAGACGAGCGATTTGGAGATTCGCCAATTTTATGATCCCTACTCCTTTCTGCCGACGATGGGCGAATCGGACCTCTATTTATTTAACGAGGGCAACGAGCACCGAATTTTCGAAAAGCTAGGATCTCGGCCGAGAGTGTTTGATGGGGTTCCAGGAGTTAGCTTTGCTGTATGGGCACCAAATGCAACTAGCGTTTCAGTTGTGGGGAGCTTCAATAACTGGGATGGTCGCTACCATCCCATGCGAATTTTGGGCTCCAGTGGCGTTTGGGAACTCTTCATTCCCGGTTTGCGGGTCGGTGAGACGTACAAGTATGAGTTGGTTGGCAAGGGGGGAGGACTTTTCCTAAAAACGGATCCGTACGGTGCCCACTTTGAGGCACCGCCGACTAATGCCACCATCGTTTATGATCACGGCGAATATGAATGGGGTGACAAGGAGTGGCTCGGTGAACGCCAGTCAAGGCAAGCCCTGGACAAACCCATGTCGGTTTATGAAGTCCATTTGGGTTCGTGGAAGCGTAGATGGGAGGAGGATAACCGACCGTTAACTTATGAGGAACTCGCCAAGGAATTGGCTGAATATATTCTAGAACAAGGCTTTACCCATATTGAACTGATGCCCGTTTCGGAGCATCCCTTTGACGGGAGCTGGGGGTATCAAGTTACTGGTTACTTCGCTCCAACGCAACGATTTGGCACACCAGACGACTTCAAGGCGTTTATCGACTATATGCATCAGCGAGGGATCGGGGTTATATTGGATTGGGTTCCCGCTCACTTTCCGAGAGACACTTTCGCTTTAGCGACCTTCGATGGAACCCATCTTTACGAGCACGAGGACCCGCGGCTAGGGGCTCACCAGGACTGGGGGACATTGATTTTTAACTACGGACGCCATGAAGTGCGATGCTTTCTCGTGTCTAATGCTTTATCTTGGCTAGAATACTTTCATATAGACGGGCTCCGGGTCGACGCAGTTGCCTCTATGCTCTATCTCGATTATTCCAGAGAGGAAGGAGAGTGGATTCCGAATAAGTATGGTGGTAATGAAAATTTGGAGGCGATCGCTTTCATTAAGGAAGCGAACAACCTGGTCCATAAATACCACCCGGGGGTCTTGATGATCGCGGAAGAGTCGACGTCCTTCGCAGGTGTAACAAAATCAACGGAAGAAGGTGGCTTGGGTTTTGATCTTAAGTGGAATATGGGCTGGATGCACGATAATCTGCTTTATTTTGGAAAAGACCCTATCCATCGAAGGTATCATCAAGGGAATCTTACCTTTGGCATGCTCTATCAGTATGCCGAAAACTTCATTACGGTTTTCTCGCATGACGAGGTCACTCACGGGAAAAAGTCGATGCTGCTAAAGATGGGGGCAGATTCAATAGTAGAGAAGTCTCAGACACTTAGGGCGCTTTATGGCCACATGTGGGCCTATCCGGGAAAGAAGCTGCTTTTTATGGGTTCGGAGTTTGGGCAGTCCGAGGAATGGAACTATGCAGGCAGCCTCCAATGGCATCTGTTCAACTACAAAGACCATTCGGGGATCTCGGATCTGATTCGCGACTTGAACAAGCTTTACCGGAGCGAGCCAGCACTGGCTGAAACCGATTTTGACTCAAATAGCTTTCGATGGGTCGCTTGCTGGGATTCCGAGGCAAGCGTGATTAGCTATTCGCGAACCGCTCCTGACGGGCACAACATGGTCTTGGTTGTAGCCCACCTTACGCCTATCGAGCGTTCGAATTATCGGATTGGGCTGCCGCGCCCCGGCTTTTGGAGAGAGATCCTAAACACAAACTCCAGTTTTTATGGAGGAAGCAATTCGGGTAACGGCTCTGGATTAGCGTCGGAAGCTCATCCGTTTGACGAGCTTCCCCAGTCGGCAGAATTCACGCTCCCTCCCTGCTCAACAATGATATTCAAGTTGGAAGGCTAAGTCGCCTTTGCATTCAATCGATAAAACGGCTGGCGTCTTAGTTTTTCTGTAGCTTGGTCTTAATCTTGGTTAGTCCCTGAATCGAGAATGTTCTCGAAACGATGCATTTACAGAGAAGTCGAGTGTTAGACGATTTAGTCAAAATCTCTACTACGGTCAATCAGACCAATCTCAAAGGGACCGCGTCTAGCGATCGACACCTCTTTTAATTCCTCAGTTCGGAAGCTCAGTTTGCGACGTTTGGTTACCTTATCATGGAGAGGACTCTCCCAGTTACCTACAGCCTTAGAGGTGGAATATCGTAATTCGCGTTCCCGCTTCGTTTCAATCGTTTTAAGTTTTTGAAGTAGATTCTATTTCTCCTGACAAAAAGAATATGCTCCGTTTATTCATTGATTGGTAAGTTTTAAGCGTATTAGGGTTCAATGTTGGCTGCTTCGGATCGAAGCTTAGAAGTGGTATTCAATTTTATATGAGTGAGTACAAACCAATAGGATAGAAATTACTAGCGAAGCTATTTCAGAGGAATTTTACTCCCCTCCGGACCGTTGGAAGGGCTGTATTAGCTGAACAGGTTCAACTGGTCGCCGTTTTGTTCGAAGCACATTTTTCTGGACGGCTTTGCTTTTGGCATAGGCAAACTCAAGGCTACTGTCGAATCGTCGGATTCAAGCTTTTGCAGGATTTCCTTAGCCCGATCGATTACCGGTTGGGGAAGCCCTGCGAGTCGGGCCACTTGGATGCCGTAGCTCCTGTCAGCAGCTCCTTTTACGACCTGCCGAACGAACACGATGTCGTCATCCCACTCTTTCACAGCGACCGAGAAATTCTCGAGTCTATCCAGATGGGTCTCCAGTTGGGTCAGCTCTTGGTAATGGGTCGCAAAGAGCGTTTTGGGTCCTGCGCCCAATTCGCGATGCAGATGCTCAACCACAGACCAAGCGATGCTGAGGCCATCATAGGTACTCGTGCCGCGGCCAATTTCGTCCAGTATGATGAGGCTGTGTCGCGTAGCGTTATTGAGAATGTTAGCTGTCTCGTTCATCTCTACCATGAAGGTAGAGTTTCCGCGGGCGAGATCGTCGCTCGCCCCGACTCGCGAGAAAATTCTGTCGACTAGTCCGATCTTCGCGGAAGTAGAGGGAGTCCAGCATCCGACTTGGGCGAGGAGAGTAATTAGAGCCACTTGCCGAATAAAAGTGCTTTTCCCGGCCATGTTCGGCCCTGTGATAAGATGTATCTGACTTTCGGATGCGCTGATTTGTGAATCATTGGGAACGAATGCCTGGCTGCTTGCGAGTCCCGATGCATTTTGTTTAAGCATTTGTTCTACGACGGGGTGGCGGCCTTGCAAAATTTCAATCGTATCGGACTCGTCGAGCTCGGGCTTGCAGTAGTTCCACAGTCGAGCGATCTCAGCCCATCCGCAAAACACGTCGAGTTCGGCCAACGCGGAGGCTGTCTGGATTAGCGGCCCAGATTCCTCGATTACGGCAGCGACTAAACTGGCGAAAAGCTCTTCCTCTCTTCGTTTACTGTTTTCTTCTGCGTGGAATATTTCCTTTTCCTTCTGCTTTAAACTCTCGGTGACGTACCGCTCACCGTTGACCATTGTTTGTTTGCGTATGTAGTCGTCGGGAACGAGGCTGAGATTTGACTTGGAGATTTCGATGAAATAGCCGAACGCATTGTTAAACTTGATTCTCAAGTTCTTGATTCCCGTGCGTTCTCTCTCCTTGGCCTCAAGGTTTGATAACCATAGTTTGTTGTCTGTGGTCAGTGAAAGCATGCTATCGAGGGTATCGTCATAGCCTTTGGCAATGTACCCCCCACCGGAGAGATTGTTGGGCAGTTCCTCTTTGAGTCCCTTGTTGAGAAGCTCAGCCAAGTGGGGAAGGGTGTTGAGTTGGGAGGATATAGAGTCGATTGGAGTTCCCCTAAACGGAGCCAGTGTATCGAGGATTTCTGGTAACTGGTTGAGGGTGTCTCGAATGCCGCCGAGCTCACGAGGATTGCGAAGCCGATTCTGCATGCGACCCAAGATACGCTTGATGTCGCGAACGGACTGCAAAAGGTCTTGGATTTCGCTTACGGCCAGCGGGGATTTTACGAACTGCTCCACACTGTCCTGCCGTCGTCGTAGCTCGTCCAGTCGACGGACAGGGGAAATGAGCCATTGCTCTAGCTGACGGGCACCGGATGCAGTGATCGTTTTATTGATGGACTGAAGGAGACTACCCTCGCGGGTTCCACGGGTTGATTTGAAGATTTCGAGATTTCGCAAGGTGGCGGGATCTAGAAGCAGGGAGGCTGCACAACTGTATTCGCGAATGGAAGATAGGTTGGCTGGCTTTGCCCGCAGATTCTCTGTAACATAATGAAGCACTGCACCGGCGCATCCCAACGCAGGATGCTCCTTGTCGATTCCAAAGCCCTCTAGATTGATAACTCCAAGTGTGTCCATTACGGATTGGACTCCGGCGTCGATATCAAAGTGGTATCCAGGAAGCTCGGTGACGGATCGGGTTGTTAGGAAGTGAATTAGTTCATCGTGAGTAGAGCCATCATGGGCCATGGCTCTCCAGCGATTTTCTTCGCCTTCCATGACAAGCATTTCAGCTGGATCGATCGACGTTAGCACGGGCATGAGATCGTCGACCGATTTACCGTTGGCGATTTGGAATTCGGCTGTGGAAAGGTCGAGCCAGCAGAGGGACGCACCCGACTTTTCCAGCTCGAATGCGGCTAGGTAGTGATTTCGACTCGATTCGATCTGGTTGTCCTCGATTGTTGTGCCAGGTGTGAGGATTCGAGTAAGCGAACGCTTGACGAGTTTTCCCGGTTGGGGAGTTTCCACCTGATCGCATATAGCCACTTTTTTTCCGGCCTGGAGAGCTTTTCTGATATACTGCTCCGCGGCGTGATAAGGAATACCCGCCATGAAGTAGTCGCTCCGTTTTGTAAGAGTGATTCCCAGCAGTTGAGACCCGATTTCTGCGTCCTCATGAAACATTTCGTAGAAGTCACCAAGACGAAACAGAAGCAGCGTGTTCGAGGGCAGGTTACGCTTAACCTCGAAGTACTGCTGCATCATTGGAGTTATCTTGCCTTTAGCCATATTCAGACGAGCGGAGGGAACCTTTGTAAGTAATCTCTGGCTCAATCCGGTCGCAAGAAAAAAGGCGGATAGTTCGAGCATAGTTTTACGACCAAGCGGAGTCGTACTTGCCTCTGATGGTTGTCTTCTTGACTCAATGAGATTAGTGCCAATGACTCGGCTCCTTGATCGTGGTATGAATCTATTCCATCGTGAGTTTGGAGACTCGACTAAATCGCCCCTTCTGGTGCTGCATGGTTTGCTGGGCTCCTCTCGAAATTGGCAGGGTGCAGGTTCGGATTTAGGAAAGCATTTTCATGTTCATTGTTTGGATTTAAGAAACCACGGAAAGTCGCCGCACGCATTTCCGCATTCCTACGATGCGATGAGAGATGACGTCATTGAATGGATGAAGGGTCGAGAGATCGGAAGTGGTCATTTGCTCGGGCATTCTATGGGTGGGAAACTGGCCATGAAGATTGCCTGTGAAAATCCAGAAAAAGTGCGACGCCTTGTGCTTGTAGACATATTGCCAAAGCGGTATCCGGGATCCCAAGACTCGGAATATGACGCAATGAATGCGATCGACCTCGAGAAACTGTGTTCGCGCAAAGAGGCGGACAAGCTACTTGAGAAAGCCGTTCCTGATTGGGGGAAACGGCAATTCCTGCTCACCAATTTGTCTCGGAGAAAGAAAGATCACGGTTTCTACTGGGTGGTCAATATCAAAGCTCTAGAGGCGAATCAGCGAGAGATTGAAGGATCGCCCTTGGGGCCGGAGGATCGGTTCGAAGGTGAAACGCTTTTTGTAATGGGGGGGGAGTCTAAATACTCGGAGCCATCAGACTATACGGGATTGAATCGATATTTTCCGAATAGCGTTGTCGAAACGATAGAGGAGAGTGGGCATAATCCTCATTTCGAGTTTCGAGAGGACTTCGTTTCGCGAGTTGCCAAATTCCTAGATGGAGGCGATACTGGCATGTGATGGATTTTCTGGTGCTCAAAGCCTTGCTGTTTGCTTTTGTGCTCTCGGATGGGATATACCTGAGGGTCTTGTTTCATGAGCTCGGGCATGCATTGGTGGTGCTTAGTTTGACAGGTCAATCGGTGAAGCTGAAAAGTCGGTCCGAGTAAGCAGCCCGTTAAATTAGATTGGGGGCGGATGTCGATCGAGCCAGGCATAGTGGGATTTCGATATGGTTCGACCACCTGCGATCGGTCTCAGGAGACTTCAAAAACTCGATGCTGGATCGTTACGAGGGGTCGTATCGCTTCCTTATTTGTTACCGCTAGTCTACGTATGAGCGTGTATATATTAGAGGTATGGAGTTAGATATCGATTGCGGTACCAGCGTTCTTTGTTGCGAACTTTAGGATGCTGATTATCCTTTTGTGGACGTTGGAAGACAGGAAACCATAGAAGCCGTAGGGAGTGTTACTTAGTGATAACATTGATTTCTGGCGAATTGGAGAACTGTAGCGCCAAGCCGTCCCGCTTTTAGTAGTCGACGAGGTCAGCCACCTTGACCTCGAACAATGCCCGGTCCTCGTTGGCAATGATGAGGGTTTCCTGATCATCCCAGCAAATCGCTTCGCATTGTCCCGCGGTGATGCGAAGCGTCGTTGCGATCCCCTCGAGGTAGTTGCGAGAGTTCTTTGGGCGGTCAAACACCCAAACGCTCGAAGTCGTGAGGACCGCGAGCCTTTCTCCATCGGGAGTGGCGTCTGCCCCAGTGACTCGAGGCCCGATGTCGAACTCTCCCACAAGTTTGGGGCGGTTAATTTCATCCGCTCTAAGTGATTCAAAGCAGTAGAGTCTTGTAGCGGTGTCACCGAGGCTCTTGGTTAGGACAAACAGCTCCTCCTGAGCCCAAAAAATCGCTTCGCAATCATAGATCCGGCGCTCGGGAGGAAACTCCTTTTGCTCAGGATACTCGAATCGATAGGTAGTTCCCTTGATTCGCGTACCGACTTTTGGTTTGAGGGGCTCCTTGAGAAGATGTATGGCGAGGTCTCGCCGGGTGTTTGAAAAGTTTCCAAAGTCACCCAGGTAAAGATTGCCTGAGTTGTCAGTGGCGACGTCCTCCCAGTCGATATTGGTAAGTCCAGTCGGGAATGCTGCGACAAGCGAGCCGTCTTTTAGGATCGCGAAAATACTCGACCCGCTCAATGAATCATTGTGAACCCAGTAGATGTCGTTGGTCTGGCGGCTTTTGGCAATTCCGCTACACTCCCGAATCCCTACTCCAGAGATTCTTGCGTAGGGTTCGAGTTTCGCTGCTTCGGAAGTACAAGAGAAATTCAGCGACCAGACCGAACAAAGTAATGCAAAAGAGATCCTGATGGACCCTTTGGTAGTGTGTTTGGTCGGCTTTTCGAGCGGGATTGAGAGCATTTGATAGTAGAAAGACCGTTTCCGATTGCTTCCTCAAGGCAATGGAGTACTGAGAATGCGTTTTTGACTTTTCCGCATCGTTTGATCGGCTGGAAGCAAGATTAGTTCCAAAAGGGAATTATGATGTGCCCGCTGGAAGCTCGAGTATGGTCGCGGAAAGGGCGTGCAGATAATTTAATATGAGTGATTCACAGCAGCAGAACAGTCAATTCACCGTGCTGATCGTAGATGACGACGATGAGATTCGCTACTCTTTGGGACGCGTCCTGGGAAGTCGAGGTTATCGGATTGATACCGCTTCGAGCGGAGAGGCCGGAATCGAAAAAGTAAAGAACGGACCAACTCCCGACTTGATCTTCATGGATATTCGGATGGGTGGTATCACGGGTCTGGAAACCCTGCAGCACATGCGTTCAATCAATTCGAATTTGCAAATAATCCTCATGACGGCATTTGGAACTGCCCAAACGGCTATCGAGGCAATGAAATTTGGAGCCCACGACTATGTAATGAAGCCGTTTGATCCTGAGAAGGTTCTGAGTCTAGCGGCCTCGGCGATCAACGCCACGAGAGATTTGAAGTCAGTCTCCAAGCCAAGCAAAAAGGTAAACAGCGAGGATTACAAAGAAGGCATTGTGGGAAACTCCGCAGCTATGCAGGAGGTATTCAAAGTTATCGGTCAGGTAGCGGCTAGCGATGCAACGGTTTTGGTTACCGGCGAAAGTGGTACTGGAAAGGAGCTGATCGCGAATTGCATCAACCAGCACAGCCTTCGATCAGGTGGCCCCTTCATGGCAGTTAATTGTGCGGCGATTCCTGACAATCTGATCGAGAGCGAATTGTTTGGGCATGAGAAAGGAAGCTTTACCGGGGCGACGGCTCAGCGAATTGGCAAGTTTGAGCATTGCGATAGGGGAACGATATTCCTGGATGAAATCGGAGACATGGCTCTGGCAACCCAGACTAAGATTCTAAGAGTTCTTCAAGATGGCGAAATTCAGAGGGTTGGGGGTTCTGAAACTATCAAGGTCAATGTGCGTGTGATCGCAGCCACGAACAAGGTCTTGGAGAAAATGGTCGAAGAAAAAGAGTTTCGTGAAGACCTGTATTACCGGCTGAATGTATTTAGAATTCGGGTACCATCTTTGAGGGAGCGCATCGAGGATATTCCTGATATCGTTGACTACATGCTGCAGAAGCTCGTCAAAGAGAGAAAGGCGAAAGCGACTCGCCTGTCAGACGAAGCCATGGCGTCCCTCGTTCGATATCCGTGGCCGGGTAATGTGCGAGAATTGGGTAACGTTGTCTACCATAGTGGGGTTGTCGCCCAGGGGGACATCATCCTGATGAAGGACCTCCCGGACACATTGAGCAAGGCAGAAGGGGTGCTATTTACCGCCCCCGAGCCGCTTCCGGCTGAAGATCTGGTCACCGCTAATCATGAGCCCGTTGTTTCGAATGTGCCGGTGCCCGTGATCGATCCGCCGGGGTCTGGGCTTATCAGAGGCGAAACGCTCCAGTCAAGTTTTGACACGATTTATGAAACGGTGAAAGAGCGCGAGGGGAAGCGTATCCTTTCCTACATCGAAAAGCAGATGATTCAGCGGGCGGTTTCGGATACCGGCGGAAATCAGGCTCGCGCGGCAGAAATCCTCGGTATCACTCGAAACACGCTCAAAAAGCGTCTCGACGATTATGCCTCTGGGGGAGGCTGAGCCGTTCGAGGGAAGGGCTCATTGTATGGTTTTGACGCCGCTATTAAATTGTAAAGGCTTGCAGAAATTGCGAAAATGGGATGCGAAATGGAGGTATGAATATCGCGTTAATGTTTTCCGGCCAAGGCGCCCATAAGGTTGGTATGGGCAAGGACTTGAGTGAGAATAGTCCCCGTGCACGCGAGATTTACGACCGCGCGGACCAACTGCTAGGTTGGAAATTGTCGGACTTCAGCTTTGAAGGACCAGAGGAGGTGCTTACCAAGACAGGCATCTGCCAGCCAGCCCTCTTTACTCATGGCTACGTAGTCTACAAGCTCCTGGAGGAGAAAGGCTTTCTCAGTGACGCAACCATAGCGATGGGGTTGAGTCTTGGAGAAGTTACCGCCCTTGCCGCCGCCGGTGTATACGATTTTGATACGGGTCTAAAGATTGTAGCCGAGCGGGGCCGTCTTATGCAGGAAGCTTGTGAGGCGAGCGACGGTTCGATGGCCGCAATTATCGGTGTCGATCGTGAAACGGTTACCGCATTCTGTGAAGCTCACGACGTGGAGATTGCCAACTTTAACTGCCCTGGCCAGATCGTCATTTCTGGGGAAACGGCAAAAATTGAAGCCGCTGTCGAGGCAGGAAAAAACACCGGATTTCGCCGGATCATGATATTGAATGTCGCCGGTGCTTACCACAGCCGGCTCATGCACCCTGCCCATGAGCCCTTTAAAAATTTCCTCGCGAATATCAAACTTTCGGAACCTAATTACACCGTCTTTTCAACCACAACGGGTGCCAAACTCTCGGATCCGGAAGACATACGCAAGTCGCTGGTTGCCGCTCTCGTTTCACCCGTTTACTGGGAAGACTGTATGGTGGCTGCTGCTGCCGATGGTGCAGACATGTTCTACGAGCTTGGCGTGAACGGCATTCTCAAAGGGCAGCTGAAACGTACGAACAAAGAGCTCCTCAGCGCCAGCTTTGAGACCTGGGAAGAAGTCTCAGCGATTTCAGTGGGCTGCTGAGTGTACGGTGCTGATTTGGGCAGCCTCTCCATGAGGCAGATTGAATTCCTGGAATCGTCTACGCTCTTTACCGCAAAGGTAAAAAATGTAAAGAATCGCCGATTGAAGCCTAACCGAAGCTTTTGGCAACGAGTTCCTTGAGACGGTCAGGACTCTTGGCAGAAGACTTAGCCACGAACCCTGCTGCGTGGGCGAAGTGGACATCGGATTCGTCTTTGATTCGCGTGAAATCTATTTTTGGATGATCATTGTATCGAGAAAGTCCGTACCCGTCTCCACGACGATCAGGATAAATCATGGCATGAGCGGTTTGGGCAAGCCCTTGTTCTTCTATGAAGCGGGTTAAGCCCATGGAAGGCTCTTCCGGGAGCGGTTCGGTGCGCGGTAGGAATATGGCTTGAATAGTGGAGGAGCCATTTTCGATCGTCCAGGTCTCCGCGTTTGCCCCAATGAAATCGAGTCGCTCGCGCAGGGACTTCAAGTATTCGACGAGGTCATCACCAATCATTTTCATGACTTCCCAAAGCGGTTCCCCGGGAGTGTGAAGGGTTTTAGCGGCGAACCGCCGAAGCAGGGTGATATCGATGGGGGAACTGAGCTTTCCGATGATGTCTCGCTCGACGCCAAGCCAGCGAGCGGTTCCATTGGCACCGCGGCAGTCGAACCATTCAGCTGGCTCGAGCCAACCGCAAAAAGCACGGGCATCGTCGTAGAGGGCGAGATGCTTAAGGACCAAAGATAGGGAGCAAGTGGGAATCGCTTCGCGGGGGAATTGATGGTGATCAAAGTTAGACTTTGAGGGATCGTCGTCGTCGCCCACGTCAACTACACAAACTGCTGGGTTATCTAGATCGGCTTTTTCTGGCTCACGGCGTTGAATCCATACCGGATTCTGGGAAATGAGAACGCAGCATGCGAGGAATTCGTCTTTGTGGGCACTGCCTGGATGAGTAAGGATGAATTCGGTCATTGTCTTGGAAACGACGGGACGGTAGGGTTCCCTCGAGGAAGATCAATAGCGTTCGCTTATATTATGCTCGAGGTCGACTCGGATGGGGATTTGATCCTTGGACTCCCCAAATCCGCTATTGGTAGGTCGTTTAAAGGTCGTGCGATCCAATGGTGTTAGTCTTGGCCATAGATTTAACCCAAGAGGGCGGATCCCAGCCACCACCTAGTGGTTGGCTCCCTGATCACCGTCTTACCAGTTTTGAAGTACAGAGATAGTCGCCGTTCTGCAGTATGGATCGCCACAAGCTGTCGTGCGAGGTCTTTTTTACGTGGCTAGAGAATCCCTTCGACCGGTATTGGCCGTACTGGGTGTACTGTATAGGAAGGTTTTTTGACGACCCGCATAACTGTGGAGTAGTTTCTGACGGCCCGATTGAGGATAACGGAAGCACCGCCCCCCCATTCCCTTTTTATCCTGGTCAGGTGCCTCTATTACGAGACTTGCGACTACGATTTGCTCCTCTTAAGAGCAAAGTTGATAGGTGCTGGCAGTGCCTTGGCCAGAGCCAGCGACGAATAGAGCTGTGATAGTTGGAAAGGCGATTACTTTCATGATTCGATAAGTTGTTTGGTTGGATCGGGTTTTCTGCAAGGGGTCGTACTGCCTTTGATTTTAGCGTTCGACAAGACCCAAACCGGTCTGGAGCCCATGCTTTTTATGGTAGGTTATGGCTTCGTCGTCCTACTAGTAGAATACGGTCTATGGGAGCGGCTTCGAGCACATCTACCGGTTTTATCTTGTGAGAATTGAGGAGTGACAAATAAAGCGACTATTGTTCAATGCAGATGATCCAAATCGGAAATATGCCTAGAAGTAACCCGTTAACGGGAAACCAAACTCCCGTCAAAGAGACGCCGTATTCGAGCGGAGAATGGAAGTTGGTAGAATGCCTCGAAACAGGGATGGTGTTCTTGGAGAATCCACCGGAGTACTCGCAGCTGGTTGAGGAGTTTGCATGGGAGAAAACTTTTGAGGAAGAGAGGATTCGGCGCCGTGCGAAAGAGCCGGTCGTCGCTTTTACCAGTCATTTGAGTAAGTCCGTGCGCCAGAAGATGCAGAAACGAGAGCGGATTGAGCGAGTGGCATTTCGCATTCTCAGTCGACTCGTGAACGAAAAAGGGATCAAAGACAGGATAACAATTATTGATGTAGGTTGCGGAACTGGGGAAAAGCTATGCAGCATCAGCAGCTATTTTCAGGAGAAAACGGGCATTCTTGTGAGCCCGGTCGGTATCGAAATATCCGCTGAGCTAGCGAGAGAGACTAGCGAGAAATTGTCGCAGCTGGGTGGGCGTTGCGTCCACTCCTCAGCGTTCGAAGGGTTGAAGAGGTTGGAGAATGACAGTGCAGACCTAGCGATCTTTTGTTCCTATCTGGAACATGAAGTAGAGCCTTTGGAAGTGTTACGAACCGCTACCTGCAAATTGAAAAAAGGGGGATACGTCATTATTAAAGTGCCCAACTTTGGCTGTTGGAATCGGTACGTAAGGCAGAAGAATTGGTGTGGCTTCAGGTATCCCGACCATGTGAATTACTTCACGCCACGAACTCTGACGCGTATGATCGAGACATCAGGGCTCAAGCTTTGGAGAATGAATCTCTACGATCGGCTGCCGACAAACGACAGCGTTTGGGCGATAGCGAGGAGATAGTTTCCTGGTAAGTTGGCAGGTCATTTGTCCGCTCATTTTGATTTTTGCTCGACGATTCTTGCGATGGTCTTAAATCGGCAGATATTTAAGGTTTCTATTTGCCTCGGATTCCTAAATCGCAATCCTCTGAGGTTCTTACGGATTAAATAAATTCAAGCCACCAACCGTTATGGCAATTGCAACAGGATCTAAAGCTCCGGACTTCACTTTGATACACAAAAACGATAGCGGTCTTTCCGACGTCACGTTAAGCGATAATTTTGGAAAAGCGGCGACCGTTCTGATATTTTTCCCTTTTGCCTTTTCGGGTCCATGCGAAAAGGAACTGTGTTCGATCAGAGATTCGATCAGCGAATACAAAAATTTGGATGCTCAAGTTTACGGCATCAGTACTGATTTCCCTTTTGCTTTGGCGGCCTTTGCGAGCTCTCTAAATGTTGATTTCCCGCTGCTAAGCGATTGCAACAAGGAGGTGAGTGCTTCTTATGATGTGCTTTTCGAGGAGGCTTTAGGTATGAAAGGCGTAGCCAAACGATCGGCAGTTGTTATCAGCAAAGTTGGAGAGGTTATTTACAGCGAGTCGAGCGAGGATCTAGGGCAGTGGCCTGACTTCGACGCAATCAAGGCGGCCCTCGGTTAAGTACCCGCGTTTAGGGGATTTTTTAAAACTCAGCGAATAAGGGTGAAACGAATTCGAGTTTCAAAGCGTCTCGAGTGCTTGTGTGCTTGAAAAGTACTCCGTTTTTGTAGTTGGTCCCTATTCTCTCCCCGTTGCGGTCAGGTTCTTTGTTGGCGACTGTTTTTTAAACGAGGTTCCGCTGCAGAAGTTCCTCGATGGTACTCAAAGTTACGAAAAGGACCGCTTGTTTTTGGATTCAGGCTACCTGTCGGCGTGGAAATCAACTCTTGTGTCGAGTAGGTAGTTTCGTAATTGAAATTGCTACAGATTAGCTATGCGAAATCATTAAACGATGTCGTTGCTTGGTCGATATTGGCGTCAGATAGCAAAAATGCACGCTAACACGCACCTTTCTGAGAGTTTTTCTAGCTTATCATCGCTTCGCGAGGCGGAGCAAATTTTGTTAGGCTGATTCCTTCGACTGACTTTTTGTATTCCTCTATTGTGGGGATGCGGCCGAGGCTTGCGGAGAGGACGACTACTGGCGTTGAGGCGAGGAGCGATTCTCCCTTTTTTCGTTCGGAATCGGCAACGACCCTGCCCTGGAAGAGGCGAGTGGAGGTTGCTAGAACAGTGTCGCCATTGGCCGCCTTTTCTTGGTTGCCCATGCAGAGATTGCAGCCGGGACGCTCTAGATAGAGGATATTCTTGTATTCGGTGCGAGCTGTATTCTTGGGAGCATCATCGTTGAACTCAAAACCTGAATACTTTTGGAGAATCTCCCAGTCGCCCTCTTCTTTGAGCTCCTCGATGATGTTGTAGGTTGGAGCTGTTACGACCAGAGGCGCCTGGAATTCGACCTTGCCGTATTGCTCCTCGAGGTTTCGGAGCATTTTGGCAACGATCTTCATGTCGCCCTTGTGAACCATGCAGGAGCCGACGAAGCCGAGGTCGACGCTCTTGTCTCCACTGTAGAAGGTAAGGTCTCTGATCGTATCGTGCGTGTAGCGCTTGGACGCGTCTTCGTTGTTTACGTCTGGGTCCGCGATCATCGGCTCGACGATGAGGTCGAGGTCTACCACAAATTCAGCGAAGTACTTGGCGTCGGAGTCAGGAGTGAGAGCTGGCTTTTCACCTGATCGGATCTCAGCGATGCGATTGTTAGCCTTGTCGATTAAACCTTGGAGGACTTGGGCATAATTATCCATGCCCTTGTCGATCATTATTTGGATCCGACTTTTCGCTATTTCGAGCGACTTGATAAGCGTCTCATTTCGAGAAATACAAATGGAGGCCTTGGCCTTCATTTCTGCTGTCCAGTCGGTGAATGTGAAGGCTTGGTCGGCTGGGAGGGTGCCGATGTGAACTTCGATTATGCGGCCCTGGAAGACGTTGTCTCCGAATTGTTGGAGCATCTGAGCTTGGGTAGCGTGAACGACGTCTCGGAAGTCTATGTGCTCTTGGAGGTCGCCCTTGAAGGTTACCTTAACGGACTCTGGGATCGGCATGTTGGCTTCACCTGTGGCGAGTGCGAGGGCCACGGTACCGGAGTCAGCTCCAAAAGCCACGCCCTTTGACATGCGGGTGTGGGAATCGCCGCCGATAATTATGTCCCAATCGTCGACAGTGAGATCGTTTAATACCTTGTGGATAACGTCGGTCATAGGGTGGTAAACGTCCTTAGGGTCGCGGCCAGTGATGAGACCGAAATTGTGCATGAAATTCATAAGCTTCGGAATATTGGCCTGAGCCTTCTTGTCCCAAACCGAAGCGGTGTGACAGCCGGACTGGTAAGCACCGTCGACGGTAGGAGAGATGACGGTTGCAGCCATGGCTTCCAACTCTTGGGAAGTCATTAATCCGGTGGTGTCCTGAGAGCCGACGATGTTGACATTAACACGGACGTCGGAACCAGCGTGCAAAGTCTTTCCCCTGGCAATGCCTACCGCGTTCTTGTTGAAGATCTTTTCAACCGCGGTGAGGCCTTGGCCTTGGCGAGAGATTTCCTTAGAGGTAGCGAATACTTGTTCGCACTCTATACCGAGCGTTCTAGCCGCAAAATTTTGCAGTTTTTTACCGAATACGATCGCGTAAGATCCGCCCGCTTTAATGAACTCCAGTTTTTGCGGGGTGAGCGAATCGGAAATGTCGATGAGCTCTTTTTCGCCGTTGTAGAGCTTCTTATCCCTTAGGCTGATGGTTAGAATAGTGCCGGTCTCAACAGAGTAGACCTGCTCAAGTACGGGTTCATCGTTGTCGTCGAGGATTATCTCGCCGTACTCATCGGTCTTCTTGACCCAGTTCTTGAGGTCAATACCGATACCGCCTGTGACATCCACGGTTGTTAGGAAAATAGGCGAGATTCCGTTCGTGCCTGCAACGATAGGGGCAATGTTGACGAAGGGAACGTAGGGGCTTGCTTGTTTGCCCGTCCAAAGAGCGACGTTGTTGACACCGGACATTCTGGAAGATCCGACGCCCATAGTCCCTTTTTCGGCGATGAGCATAACTCGCTTGTCCGAATGCTGTTCCTGGAGAGCTTTTATTTCAGCTTGAGCCGATTCGGAAATCAGGCACTTACCGTGAAGCTCACGATCGGAGCGAGAGTGGGCCTGGTTGCCTGGAGAGAGCAGGTCAGTGGATATATCGCCCTCGCCAGCAATGTAAGTGACGACGTCGATATTCTCATCTACATCTGGGAGATTGGTGAAAAATTCCGCTTTCGCGTAACTTTCGAGGATGTCTTTGGCGATTACGCTCCCACTTTTGAAAGCCGTTTCCAGGCGGTCGGTGTCCGCATCATAGAGAAAAACTTGAGTTTTGAGAACTTTAGCGGCGCCAGAAGCGATTGAAGCATTGTCGGAGAAGGCAAGGTCGAGAAGAACTTCCACTGAAGGACCGCCCTTCATGTGGGAGAGAAGCTCGAAGGCGTAGGTCGGTGAGATTTCTTCGACTGTGGATTGGCCTAGAATGATCTCCTTCAGAAATATCGCCTTTACCCTAGCTGCACCAGTGGTGCCCGGCAAGGTGTTGTAGATGAATAGGTTGAGTGATTGTTTTCTGTGCTCGCTCTCAAGATCTTTGATTTGCGCAATGATTTCGGACAACAAATCGCTGCTATCGATTGGCTTTGGGTTCAACCCCTGATCTTTCCGTTTATCGATCTCTTCTAAGTATTGGGAATAGAAACTCATGGCCTTCTCAGAAATGTCTTCTGATGTGGGGTGGTTTCAAGAAGAATTTGCAGATATCCTCGCCTTAATGTTTGGTGAATCGATCGGTTTTAGCCAAACCTCAGAAGAGTTAATTGAATTTTGTTAAGTCCATGTAAATTAGGCGTATGTAATGATTGCGAACATGGATTCTGATTTGTAGGGCAGCGATTGATAGGATCCTCTCCTGATTGAGACCGCTTTACTTGATTTCGATTTTTGCAAATATATAATGAACAGGGGTTAATGAGAAATAGACTAATTCTTTAAGGGTGCGAGTGGTAGTGGATTATCCATGACGTAGTAAAGCCTTCGGAATATGCTCGAGGATACATCGGACTCGGCTGAAAAAGCTGGCTGCCTTAGTAGTTTACCATTTGTCTTGAGGCTGAGTCTTAAGACGCCAAATTGGAGGAGGTAGTCGTGGTTTGATGTCCTTAATTGCAGAAAGCTTGTTATGGCCGAAGAAGTACCGGTTTTTTTAGTCGATCCGAATTCAAACCCTGTTGCCGTAAAGATTGTTGGCAGGGCCTCGTTCCAGAATGTGATGCCTCTTCAGGACTTCTTGAAAGTTGCGACGAAAAAGGGAAGTCGCAGCTACGTTTTTGATTTCTCTTGTTGCACAGGCATGGACAGTACGGTTTTAGGTGTGCTGGCGGGCTGTGCTCTAGAATTGCGTAAGCTTGAGCCCAAAGGATCTCTGGTTCTCGCGCATTTGAATGAGCGTAACACAACGCTTGTCCGCGGTTTAGGACTTCACCGCATCGCAACGTTGGATCTGGGCGATCAGGCGATCGATGCCTCGGCTGTGACAGAATCATTGGATGCCGGGCAACTTGACGAATTGGATAGCGCCCGGCTGTGCCTTGAGGCACACGAAAATTTGGTTGAAACCAATTGTGGCAATAAGACGAAGTTTCAGGATGTGATAAGCTATTTGAAGAACCGGATTTCAGAAGGATAGTTGTGCTTTTATTGTTCGGATACGTCTCCTAGTCTATTGCCCACGGCTTTTCGATTGCTTCCACCGATCGGGTGCTGAATGATTATGCATCCTATGAGTGGTATCACTACTGAAATGATCGACAAGGAATTGCTGCCGAATGGCCAAGGGCGCTTCGGAGACTTCGGCGGTTGCTATGTGCCGGAGACTCTGATGACTGCCCTGAAAAAGCTCGGCGAAGATTATGATCGAGCTAAGGTTGACGCAGCGTTTCAGGCGGAGTTGGCTCACCAATTGAAGGAGTTTGCCGGACGTCCAACGGGACTGTATTTTGCCGAACGGCTGACGGAAGAGCTTGGTGGGGCAAAAATCTATTTTAAACGGGAAGATCTTTTGCATACAGGCGCCCATAAGATCAACAATGCGATTGGCCAGGCATTGCTGGCGAAGCGCATGGGAAAACGTCGTATTATCGCGGAAACCGGTGCTGGTCAGCATGGGGTTGCCACAGCTGCTGTCTGTGCTAAGATGGGACTAGAGTGTGTAGTTTACATGGGTGCGGTGGATATGGAGCGGCAGAAGCTCAATGTTTTCCGGATGGAGTTGTGCGGAGCGGAAGTTAGGGGGGTTGATTCAGGACAGAGAACCCTGAAAGACGCGGTTAACGAGGCAATGCGTGATTGGGTGACCAATGTTCGCGACACTCACTACATTCTTGGATCGGCATTAGGGGCACATCCTTATCCCATGATGGTTCGCGATTTTCACCGTGTAATCGGACGAGAGACTCGGGAGCAGATTTTGGAGAAAGAAGGACGGCTTCCAGACGAGATGATTGCTTGTGTTGGCGGCGGATCCAATGCTATCGGGCTTTTTTATGAGTTTTTGAATGAACCCGATATTAGGCTTGTCGGCGTAGAGGCGGGAGGAAGAGGAATAAAGCTCGGTGAACACGCTGCACGCTTTGAAGGAGGTCGTTTGGGAGTCTTGCAGGGCTGCAAAACCTATATACTACAAAACACTGACGGTCAAATAGAGCTGACCCATTCGATCTCAGCAGGACTTGACTATGCTGCCATCGGGCCAGAGCACGCCTACTACAGAGATATTGGTCGAATTGAATATGCTTATGCAACGGATGACGAAGTGCTATCGGCTTTCCAGATGCTTTGTAGGACGGAAGGAATAATACCGGCTCTAGAATCGACTCATGCTGTAGCCTACACGCTCAAACGAGCACCGCAATTGTCCAAGGACAAAGTTATCGTTATTAACCTGAGTGGTCGCGGAGATAAAGATGTTAACCAGGTAGCAGAATTCTTGGGACAAATTGTATGAAGAGCATGACCGGATTTGGTAGGTCGGAACTAATTGAGGAGGGCGTCACTGTTTATGTACAGATATCTTCAATTAACCGGAAAAGTCTGGATATCATGTGCATTCTTCCAAAAGAGTTTCAGCAACTGGAAAGACAAGTTGTTAAAAAAACGAGGAACCGGATCGGAAGGGGAAGAATACAGTTTTCAATCGAGATTAAGGACGAGCGAAATGAGTTGGCAGGGCTGCCGTCTGACGATCAAATCGACGCAGGAATTGAGCGATTGAAGAGAATCACCGAGCGCCATGATGGTTCTATAGAAATAACACCTCAGGTCGTCGTCGATCTAGCTAGGCTGCAAGAGTCAGAGGCAAATGTCTTGCCAGTGGGAGTCGTTGAGCAGCTATTGATGAAATGTGCGGACGCCGCCTTGGATGAATTGATTTCGATGCGTGAGAAGGAGGGTGCAGCGCTGCGTGAGGACATAGGAAATCGGTGTATTGTTATGATGAATACACTTAATGAGATGGAGAAATTGGCACCGGAGATGGTCAAGAAGCATCGCGAAAATCTGTTGGGCCGTTTGGAACAGGCTGGACTGGAGATTGATGTTGAGGATGAGCGGGTTCTTAGGGAAATGGCCTTGTTTGCAGATCGGTGTGACGTTTCCGAAGAAATTACGCGACTGTACAGTCATTTGGGCCAATTCTCTGACTTGCTTGATAAAGCCGAGCCCGTGGGTCGATCCATGGAATTTCTTATTCAGGAAATAGCTAGGGAAATAAACACGATCGGAAGCAAGTCGAGTTCCATAAATGTTTCCAAATCCGCATTGTCCTTGAAGAACGAACTCGAGCGGATTCGTGAACAAGTAGCTAATGTAGAATGAGGTCAAAGTCTTGCCGCCCCCGTCGATTCGGTGTCTGATTCTGTTGGTCGAGAAAAATAAAGCCTCCCTAGTCAGCGGTTACGATACTTTTTTGGAAGGCTCACCTTTTGGCGGGAGAAAGGAAAACAGGATGTAGAGGCCGACGCCAATGGTTATGGCAGAATCGGCGACATTGAAGCTGGGCCAGAACCAGTCTTTAATATGGAAGTCCAGGAAGTCAGTTACATGCCCTAGACGAAATCGGTCTATAAGATTTCCGATGATTCCGCCTATGATCAAGCCGAAGGCCCATTGAGACTGTGGTAGTTTGAGTTGTAGTGAATTGCGACCGACATAAATCAGAACGAGAGCAAGTAGGCCGATAACCGCTAGAACTTTTGGATAACCGCTAAAAAGACTCCAGGCGGCACCGGTGTTTCCCACATGGACTAGATGGAAGAACCCTGGGATCACTTCGATGCAGTGAGGTGGGTAGAAGCTACCGTAGGGTAAAGTCTTCTCAATAAGAACCTTCGTGACCTGGTCTAAAACGATAACCATTAGTGCCAAACTATGGATTCGCTTGTACGCTGCGATACCTTGCATCTAAAATCTGAATTCTACTCAGAATCCCCGTCAGAGAAGGTTATCGCGTCTTCGGATGAGGCTTCTGCAAAAACGCCACCTCGTTGTACGGAGCGCGTTTGATTCTTTTCTAGCTGCTTTTGTGTTTCGACCGAGTAACGCGTGAAGGGAACTGCCATGAGACGTTCACTGTCGATGGGTTGGCCAGTCATTTCACAAATACCGTATTTTCCGCTGAAAATGCGTTCGATCGCTGCTTCAATTTCGGTCAATGCGTCCTGCTCACTCGATACCATACTTAGCGCGAAGTCGCGGTCAAAGGTATCAGTACCGGCGTCGGCCATGTGCTGGCTGTACCCAGAAAGATCGCCAGCGTCATCTTTGCTGGACCGCTTTAGCGTCTCTTCCGTGTGCATGCTCAGACCGGTTTTTACGTGGTCTCGGAGTTCGATAAGAAGTTTATGGAAAGCTTGGTGCTTTTTCGGTACTTTCCGAGTCTCGATGGGGGATTCCGTAGAACTCATTGGATTGAATCCGAGAATATCTGAGAGCGATGCTGCTCCAAGAACGCGTGCTTCCGCTTTTTGTTCCGCTTCCTCTACTTCCCTCTGGGCCCGCTCCTTAGCCGCCTTCTTGTTGGCGACTGCGTCGTCCTCGGCTTTGCGAGAATTGGCGATTGAAAGTGCGTCCTCAAGGGAAAATCCTGCAATTGCGGGAGTTTTCTCAGCGGAAACCTTTTTTGAAGCGGACGTCTTTTTCGAAGGAGAATCTTTTGGTTTGGAGGACGTCTTCTTCGGTGGGGGTGCCTTTGAGGGCGAGGCCGATTTTTTGGCGGCTACCTTTCCAGCTACTTTCTTGGTAGTGCTCTTGTTGGCTTTTTTAGCTACGGCTTTTTTAGCTACGGCTTTTTTGGCTACGGCTTTTTTGGCTACGGCTTTTTTGGCTACGGCTTTTTTAGCGGGCATTATTTGAGACGGTTAAAGAATGGCTTCGGCACATCTGGGACAGAGTTGATCGTTATCGACGGCTTTTTGAAGGTTCGGAAACCATCTCCAGCAACGCGGACAACGACCGCCATCAGCCTTGGTTACTTTGATTTTCATTCCGCCATTGCCACTCGTTTTGAGTGTTACATGCGAAACGATGAAAAGTTCTTCGAGAAAGTTTTGGTACTTGCTAAGTAGTGAGAACGTAGGATCGGATTCGTGACCCGATAGTTCGATAAACGCGTCTAGCGACCGGCCGATGGCACCCTCCTTGCGGAGTTCTTCCAGCTTTTCATTAACGGAATTTCGGAAGTCAAGTAGGGTGGTGAATTCGCTTTCAAGTTCCGAATTACGCCATTTGGAAGATTCGGTGGGCCATCCTTGAAGGGGCAGCGGTTCATCAACAAAATCATGATCGGAAATGAAATAGCTCCAGGCCTCATCGGAAGTGAAAGGGAGAATTGGCCCGAGAACCCGAACGAGCGTACGAAAGATATGGTAGATCGCCGTTTGGGATGAGCGCCTAAGATTATGTTCCTCTGCTAGTGTATAGAGGCGGTCTTTAAGAATGTCATGATACAGTGCAGACAGGGTCACTGAGCAGAATTGATTACAAAGCTGGTAGACGCGATGGAACTCGTACCGCTCATAGGCCTGTTCGCAGGCTTCGGTCAGAACAGAGGTTTTGTCCAATGCCCAGCGATCGAGTTCGTGGAGTTCCTGAATGGGCATCCCGTGTTGCTCGATTTTGAAATCGAAGAGATTTGATATCTGAAACCGGTAAGTGTTTCTAAGAAGCCGGTAGGCTTCGCCGATCGTCTTTAAGATTTCTTCGCCCATCGGAACGTCGTTCCGAAAGTCTGTAGAGGCGATCCACAATCGAACGATATCGGAGCCGAATTTGTCTAGGTAGTGCTCTAAAGTCATGGCCCCTTCGCTTTTTGAAAGCTTAGTTCCATCCTGGTTTACTATAAAGCCATGAGTTAGGATAGTCTTGTAGGGAGCAACTCGTTCGCGGATGACTCCGGTCCAGAGGGAGGATTGAAACCAGCCACGATGTTGGTCGCTTCCCTCTAGATAAAGATCGCAAGGCCAGGCCAAATTCTCGTCGTTTTTGAGTACGGCAAAGTGGCTCGAGCCGGAATCGATCCAAACATCAAGCGTATCGGTACCGGAGGTAAGTTTTTTACCCTGCCAAGAAGCGGGTAGCTCGACACTCTCGAGAATCTCATCAGCGGTTTTTGTATACCAAAGATTGGTTCCGTCGGTTTCAACCTTGCCAGCGATCGCACGTATGACGCCTGCGTCCAAGTGGCCAGTGCCCTCTTCGTCGTAAAACGCAGGTATTGGAACCCCCCAAGATCTCTGGCGACTGATGCACCAGTCGGGTCGTGATTCAACAGCGCCGCGAATTCTGTTTTTGCCCCAGTCAGGTATCCACCTTACGGACTCGATCGAGTCTAAAGCTTTCTCGCGTTTTCCGCATTTGTCCAAAGCGACAAACCATTGGTCGACCGCTCTAAAGATGACAGGTGTTTTTGATCGCCAGCAATGTGGGTAGCTATGGGTGATTTTCTGCTTCTTAACAAGCGAGCCGGCTTCAGCCAGCGCCTTCAGAACTTTCCCGTTTGCAGGGACCCAACCATCTGACTCCAGAACGGATTCCCCAACGAGAAAATCAGGAATTTGGCCATCGTCGTCGTATTCGCCTTTGTCGTTTACCGGGCAGTAGATATCCAATCCGTACTTGAGCCCAGTTAGATAATCATCAAGCCCGTGTCCGGGAGCAGTGTGAACACAACCCGTACCCGATTCGGTGGTAACGTAGTCCGCCAGAACGATTGGGCTCGGTCTGTCAATAAAGGGGTGACGTGAATCAATGCCTTCAAGGCTTTCGCCCGAGGCCGTTTGTACGATTTGCCAATTTTCCAGGCCGCAGTCTTCGGCAAAAGTTTCAGCCAGTTCTTTCGCAACGATGAATACGCGTTTTCCTACTTCGACAAACGCGTACTCAAGTCTTGGATGCACCGCGACCGCCAGATTCGCAGGAATCGTCCACGGGGTGGTGGTCCAAATCACAATTGATAGAGGTTTCTCGGCAGCAAATTTCGCGTTTTCTGGAATGTCGAAAGCAACCCAAATGGACGGGCTCGTGTGGTCCTTGTATTCAATTTCCGCTTCGGCTAAGGCGGTTTCGAAAGGAATAGACCAGTAGACGGGCTTTTTACTGCGGTAGACCAGCCCCTGGTCTACGAACGAAGCCAGTGTTCGTAGGATCTCTGCTTCGTAGGCGGGGCTCTTGGTTTTATATTCATGGTCCCAGTCGCCCAAAACGCCCAGTCGTTTAAATTGTCTGCGCTGGACGGAAATCCAATGTTCCGAAAAAGCGTCGCACTTTTCCCTCAGTTTAGCTGTGGTCACCTTTTCGCCAACTGCTCGGATCTCTTTGGAGACCTTGTGCTCGATGGGTAGACCATGACAGTCCCACCCGGGAATATATGGTGTCCGGAATCCTTTGGCTGCTTTGTAGCGAAGAACGATTTCTTTGAGTGTCTTATTCAGTGCGTGGCCAAGGTGAAGGTCCCCATTGGTAAAGGGGGGGCCGTCATGGAGCAGAAAAAGCTCTCCACGTTGGTTCTTCTGCTGGATTTTGCCGTACAAATTGACGTTTTCCCAGTGGGCTACTCGAGCGGGTTCACGTTTGCCAAGATTCGCCCGCATAGGGAAGGAGGTCTGCGGCAATTTGAGCGTATCTTTATAGTTTTCAGCCATGCCCAAGGTGAAGAATGGGCGGATATTGTCGATAGGTCTTTAAGTGTCAAGGTCGGAGAAACCGCTTGCGAATAGGGTTTGCTAGCGAGATTCGCAATGGTCGCTGGAAACCGATAAGTCTACTTGGTAATCGCCCACAGCGTAGCGGCGAATTGTAACTGATTGCAGAGCAAACGGGTATTTTCAGGAACTATTCGGTTGCCGACAATGGATGGATCGAAGTTTGGCTCGGTATCGATACGAACACCCTCCTCCAGCCCGATTAACACAAAATCGGCGACGAAATCTATTCCCCCGCGAGGTTTCCCTTAGTTGAGATTTGTATCTTGAGGCTCGTTTACGATTTGGCTTAGGGCGTTATGCTGCAGATGAGAGTGGGGTAGCGGAAAGAAGAGAACCAAGTGGGTGGATTGACCAGTTCGTGTTAAATCAGTACGACCATAACCGTTTTGAGCATCCATCGAACCATACGGACACGGGTATTTTGAAATATCGGCATTCTCGACGCTTTTGGGGACAAATACGCTCCATAAGTGAGCAAATTTAGGCAATTTTCATCAATATTAGCGATCTGTGATTGGACGACATCTTTAGTCGCCGAATTGAAGTTGCATTCTCTTGGATCTTCCTACCAATGTTCGCATTTACCTTTGCCCTCGCCGCAAAGGCGAACTCGATCGAAACGAAGAACAAATGAAACGAACGCATCATTGTGGCCAACTACGCGGAAGCGATGTTGGGAAACTGGTATCATTGATCGGATGGATCGACTCCATTCGCGATCATGGTGGTATTCTCTTTATTGATCTGAGGGACCGCGAGGGCCTTACTCAAGTTAAGGCTAATCCGAATAGCGATGATAGCGATTTCAATGCGACGGTGCATCGCCTGAGGGACGAATCCGTGATTGAGATCAAGGGAGTTGTAGAGGCTCGTGATGGAGATAATGCTAACGCGACTCTTCCAACGGGGGAAATCGAGGTGGAAATTAGCGAGGTCGTGGTCCACAATATTTCTGAAACGCCCCCGTTTCCGATCGATGACGAAAAAGGAGCACGGGTAAATGAGGATCTCCGTCTGACGTATCGTTATTTGGATCTTCGTCGTGGCAAGATGCGCCGAATGCTCAAATTACGTAACGAGACCACCAAGTCGATCCGCAACTACATGGATGAGAGAGGGTTCTACGATATCGAAACCCCGACGCTTTTCAAAAGTACCCCGGAGGGGGCTCGCGAATACCTTGTACCCAGCCGCATTCAGCCGGGACACTTCTATGCGTTGCCGCAGTCGCCACAGCAGTTCAAGCAGATGCTTATGGTAAGCGGTGTAGAGCGCTATTTCCAGATCGCCCGCTGCTATCGCGATGAAGATCTGCGGGCAGACCGACAAATGGAGTTCACCCAATTGGATATCGAGCTCTCGTTTGTCGACCGCGAAGAGATGTACACCATAATGGAAGGGCTGATGAGGCGCGTTTGGAAAGACACACTGGGCGTTGAGATCCCAACCCCATTTCCTCGTATGCCTTTCCAGGAAGCGATGGACCGTTATGGGGTCGACAAGCCAGATACACGGTTCCATCTCGAACTCTCGGATTTCTCAAAGACATTTGCGAGCTCCTCGTTTAAGGTCTTTTCGGCCACTGTCAAGAATGGTGGAGTAGTGAAGGCGTTCAAGGCTCCAACCTTGGCCAACGTTACGCAGGGTGAGCTCAAAAATCTAGAAGAAGTCGCCAAATCGCTTGGAGCGAAGGGGCTTGCTTTTATCAAGATCGAAGACGGCGAATGGAAGTCGCCCATCGTCAAATTCTTTTCGGATGAGGAGAAAGCAGCCTTGCAGGAAAAGCTGGATCTTGAAGAAGGTGATATCGTCTTTTTTGCCGCGTCTGAATGGGAACAGGCATGCGCGATCCTAGGACGCATCCGTTTAGAATGTAGCGAATTGCTCAAGAAGCGAGGGAAGCTCGAAATTCCATCGGACCAATTTGATTTCCTTTGGGTTGTGGATTTCCCATTGATGACTTATGAGGAAGAGTATGGTCGGTACGTAGCTTCTCATCATCCGTTTACCGCGCCGGTGCCAGAGGATAGCCATTTGCTGGATTCTGATCCGAAGAGGGTCAGGGGGCAGCATTACGACCTAGTACTGAATGGAGTCGAGTTGGGAGGTGGAAGCATTCGTATCCACCAGGCGGATCTACAAAAGAAAATTTTTGAAAACGTGCTGCAGATTCCTGCCGATATGGTGGAGAGTCGATTTGGCTATATGCTTGAAGCATTCAAGTATGGAGCTCCGCCGCACGGAGGAATCGCTTTTGGATTGGACAGGCTAGTGATGATTCTTTGCGGAGCGTCTAGTATCCGGGAAGTGATTGCATTTCCAAAAACGCAGAAGGGCCAATGTCTCATGACGGAAAGCCCAAGTCCCGTTTCGGAAAAGCAACTCAAGGAGCTAAGCATCGAAACGACGCTTCTAAAAAAAGAGCAGTGATGATCCAGTTGTAAGATTGGTGGTATTGGAGCCACTGCCTCAGAAAATGGAAGTTCTGAATGATCCGCTCGAATTTGAGCGGTTTTTTAGTAGGAGGTACCCAAAAGGTTACAATTGAGCGTGCAGGAGAGATCGCATTCTTCAAATAGCATTACTTTTTAGCCGTTTTGTACATATTGTTTGGATTTCTGGCGAAGCTGAGAGAGATGGCATGCGAGTTGCTCAGAGGGGATAATTACTTGCTGTGAAAGAACAGCAATAATTCCTGATTAACTAAACATTACGAACGTTATGATAAAACTCCTCATTAAATTCCCCGGACCATTGCTCTTTGCTTTGATAGCAGCAATGATGGCCGGTTTAACGCCAGCCTTCGCGCAAGAAGAAGCGGGCCCAGTCGATGAGTATCTCGAGCTTGTTGAGGCATCAGGGGCCGATTATGCCCCGGCATTCGACTTTTTTACTGTATCGATGCTCTGGACTGTGATTGCTGCGGCACTCGTCTTCATAATGCACCTTGGGTTCGCTACTCTTGAGGCGGGGCTGACTCAATCGAAAAACACCATAAACATTCTGTTCAAAAACGTATGGATTATTTCAATCGGATTAATCACATACGCAATTGTGGGATTCAACACTCACTATCCCGGAGAATTCAATGGTTGGATTAGCATAGGATCCATGATCGGAGATCTGAACGCCGACGGTGGAGACACCTGGGGTTACGGAGGATTGAGTCTAGCGATGACGGGTTATGGCGACTTCATTTTCCAAGCGATGTTTGCGGCTACTGCGGCAACCATCGTTTCGGGAGCCGTTGCTGAGCGTGTAAAGCTGTCATCATTCATGATCTACTCCGCTATTCTGGTAGCCTTTGGTTATACGATTGCAGGTTCATGGCACTGGGGTGGAGGATGGCTCGCACAACTGGGTGGAGGTGAAGACGGATTTTACGACTTCGCAGGTTCCACAGTTGTACATGGATTTGGTGGAGCGGCCGCCCTCGCAGCTGTTTTGATTCTCGGCCCTCGTAAGGGTAAGTATTCCAAAGATGGTGGAATCAAGCCGATTTTGGGTCATAGTATGCCTCTGGCAGCTGTTGGTGTATTCCTACTTTTTTTCGGATGGTTCGGATTCAATGGTGGCTCGGTCCTGTCTGCAAATCCAGGTCCATTGGGGCTGGTCTTCACCACGACCGCATTGGCAGCCGCTGCCGGAGGTATTGCTTCTATAATCGTATCCTGGGCTGTTCTCAAGAAACCAGACCTATCAATGGCTTTGAACGGACTTTTAGCCGGATTGGTTAGTATCACCGCAGGTGCGGATTCGGTATCCGTCGTTTCTTCGATTGTAATGGGTGCCGTTGGTGGAGCAATCGTAGTATTTGCTATCATCTTTTTCGATAAAATCCAGATCGACGATCCTGTCGGAGCGATTTCTGTTCACGGTGTTTGTGGTATCTGGGGTACGGTTGCGGTAGCGATCTTCGGAGGAGCAAATTTGATGTCCCAAATCATCGGTGTGATAGGGGTCTACGTATTCGCTTTCGTCTTCTCTTTTGCCTTATTCGGAATTATCAAGGTTATCATGGGCGTGAGAGTTTCTGAAGAAGAGGAATTCGAGGGGCTTGATATCTCTGAGCATGGGCAGGAGGCCTATAACACCAATTCATAGTAGATAAAACGCTTGTCTAAGCTAAGTGACACATTAACTTGCATTTAGGTAAGAGGTAAATTTACATTATAAATCAATCTCAAAGGAAATTTTAATGAAACTTGTTGTAGCAATCATTAAGCCGTTCAAATTGGAGGAGGTCAAAGAGGCCCTTTCAGAGGTCGGTATCGAAGGAATGACAGTGACCGAGGTCAAAGGCTTCGGACGCCAAAAAGGACACACGGAAATATATCGTGGAAGTGAATACACAGTAGACTTTCTCCCGAAAGTGAAGGTCGAAATCGCCGTACAAGACGAGGCGGTATCACAAGCTGCTGAGGCGATCGCAAAATCTGCCAAAACCGGCAAGATTGGAGATGGCAAGGTGTTTGTCTTACCGCTCGAAGAGGCTATTCGGATTCGGACCGACGAGCGTGGAGATACTGCACTTTAGTAGGCCCTGTTCAGCCTTTCATCATTTTCGAGCCGGCTCTCTGTTTGGGGCCGGCTTTTTTGTTGAAGAGCGAATCCAGTGATCCCTATGGTTTTAGGTTAAGTCGAGTCGTCCTTTTTCAAAGGTGAAGTGTCGATCGAGTGCCGGTTAATTATGCCGAATAGCAGAACGAGCACAAACGCGACTGAAAAGTAGCTTGGGAAGTAACTGAGGGCAGATTTGAATAGTTCTGCGTCTACGTGCTCTGCAGGATTAGCCTGCATCGATTCAGTTCTGCGTAACTTATACACCAGAAGCGAATAAATGAGACCGATCCCACCATAAGCTAGGTTGTAGAAAAGACCTTTAAAACTCAGTGCCGTCGCTCTGCCACTCGATGGTGTTTCCGCATTCATATAGGCACTAACGAGAAAGCGAGTTAATCCAATAGGTCCGTAAATGAAAATCATTGGCAAGACTCCCCAATAGGGAACGAAATTCGTCATGCCAAGAAGACCAAAAAACGTAACGATTCCAATAAGCGAGAAATTGAACGTTTTGGTCTTTTTTTCAGAGAGCCATCTGCCAAGCCTGGGTGTGAAAAGTCCCATTAATCCAAATACGGCACCTATAATTCCGAAACTCGCTTCCGGCAATTCGATTCGCCGGTAGTACTCGCTGTTTAGGGTGAGAATCATTCGAGCAATGTGATCGATTAAGAATCCGCCCAGGATGATCATCATGGCGACTGGGGTATTTAGAATCCATTTACCTGTATCCAGTGTCTTTGCGAACGCCTCCTTAATTGTAGCGAACCAATCCTCTTTGCGGGCTTTACGGCGAGTGACCTTCTCAGAATTCGGCTCCTTTAGACCTAATGCTGTGACAAGGGCACCTATTCCGAGTAACAGGGTTAGTATTAGAGGAATCCGTATGGCGAATGCTTTGGAAACCTTTATATCAAAAGACAAAGCGGTGAAAATTTGGTTGAGGTGTTCGGCATCGTAAAGCAACGCTCCAACGGACATTGCCACAATGAAGGCGATCGATTGGAAACGCATTTGCGTCTCCAATACTTTCCCCCAACTCCTCTCAAGGCCCAGGTCTTTCAGCGTGTCGTAGGCAAGAGCTTCGTCGGCTCCGCTAGCGGACGCTTCGGCGGCACCGCTCAGTATGCGGTTGATTAGAAAAAGGTAGAACACTATCGGCATTTGACCGATTGGTGCCAGGCAGAGTAAGGCCATCTCAACAATCATTATGACGGCTGAGGCGATCACTAGGTTGCGTCGCCCAACTGTGTCCGCCAAAGCTCCGGAGGGAACCTCGAGCAAGACGATGGTAGCGGCCCATACTGCGTTAAGAATAGCGAATTGCTCCAGTGTCAGACCAAAATCTAGGAAGAGAATGGTGAATATCGGATAGTAAAATCGAGCATTGAAGAAAATCCGGAAGGCAATGAAACGACGAATATTGGGGAGATGCAGTACACTGGAATCTGACTTTTCGCTCACAAATCGGGAGACAATCCGACTTGAGTAGGCCTAGCAAAGGGAAAACTCGCTTTCTGTGACATATTCGATCGAGCCCTGTTGGGAAGAGTTTTGGCGGCTATTAATCGATCGTGATGGATTACCCATCTCCTTAGAATGAATTTAACCTATTGGAAGAAAGAATTTTAAAAGATGAATGCTATGATCTCATGGGCAACAATTCAATATGTGTTGATGAGGAAGGTCCTAATGAAAATTGAAAAGACCAGCATTGAAACGATTTTAGAAGCGTTGAAACTCACGGTTTAAACGTAATTCAACTGAATCATTCGAGCAATTGCTAATTAGTGTTTAATTTGCGCATAAGGGAAAACACTAGAATGCTAGCTTATTATGATGAGGAAATCAGCTTAAGGAGATCCGATTTTGGGAGATTCAATTGGTTTTCGCAAAACTTCACAAAGTCTTCGGTTGGGGGGGCAGAAAAAGATCTCGGTCCGGATTCCAAGTCGAACTTCGTCTTGAAAGCGTGTAGGGCTTGGCGGTTGAATGGTAGTGTGCCAGCGAGTTTTTCGGTCCATCCTGATTCTATGAAATCGAGGAAAAAGTTTTCGTCGGGTCCATAGAGTTTATCTCCCACGATAGAATGACCGATGTGTTGGGAGTGAACGCGAATTTGGTGTTTTCTACCGGTAAGGGGCTCAACTTCGGCGAGGGTGTAGTCTGATGAGGAATGAATAGGTTTAAATCGAGTTTGGGCAGTCTGCTTTTTTCCGTTCGTTCGGACCGCTGACTTGCAATGGATGATACTGTCCGGATCCTTCCCGATTGCTGCGTCAACCTCTCTTGCTTCTGTGAGGGAACCTTCTAGAATTGCGAGATAGCTCTTTGTCACTGCCCGTCTCTCTATCGCCATTTGAAAGTGCCGGGCAGCGAGTCGATTCTTTGCTAGCAGGATGATTCCGCTCGTTTCCCTATCTAGCCGAGCGATCAGATGGGTTCGCTCATAGCCTAGGCACTCTCTGCACGCTCCGACCAACGAAGACCAAGGTCCTCGCTTGGAGGGATGGCAGACGACCAATGCCGGTTTGTTGATTAATATGATGTCGCTGTCATCTTGGATGATCCAAGAGCGGAGTTCGGCTTCCGTGACTTCCCAGCCCCATTCAGTAAGTGGCATCTGGTATTTTGAGGTTGGAGGTTGATTTAATTGAAAGGATTGTATCGCTCAAGAAAAGCTCTGTTTTCGTAGATAAAAAAGAATGGGTATTTGTCGGAGAAAGATTGCTAAATCCGCCTGTTCGTCCTGTTTTCTTCCATCGTTGAATGATTAATTTTGAAATCTCAGAAGTGAACCGTGAAGCAGGAGAGAGATCGCTGAATCTAGAGGTCTTTCGGTACGTTATTGGGCCTGGGATCATTTAATAAAACACCAACACAAAGGAGTAAAATTCATATGCAAGCCAACAACCACGATCTGATCATTACTGGCATTCACATGGACTTGACGGAATCTCTGAAACAGAGCGTCAAAGATAAAGTGGAGAGACTTTTTAGGCATGAGGAGAGAATAATAAGAGTCAAAGTGGAGTTGGAGTGCGATCATACTAAAAGCGGGAAAGAGTATGAGTTTACCGCAAAGGGGCATATTGAGATTAATGGCCCTTCTATGAATGTTTCGGTGCACGACGCGGATTGCCACAAGGCTATAGATCTTCTGGTTGACAAGCTGGACCGCATGTTAAGGCGCCGTTCTCGATTGAGACTTGTGAAACGCAAGGACACTCACGGAGTCGACATTCCAGCTAATTTTCCGAAAGTCTGATATTCAAAATTTCCATTTTAATCGGCGGCTCATGGCCTGGGACCCATTGGAAGATTTTTTATACATATCCGGAGCATTGTCTACGAGTTTGAGCAATTTGGCAGTGATTTTCAGGCATTTTCGTTTTTAGGAAAAAATGCCTTGAAATGTGCAACTATTGATTCTTTTCTCCTGACCCTCCGATTATCTATGGCGGTCTTGATGGTTTGCGCGGCTAGCTCAATTGGATAGAGCACCTGACTACGGATCAGGAGGTTGGGGGTTCGACTCCCTCGCCGCGTGCCATTTGATTTTAAGAACCGAACCTCCCATGAAAATTAGGGGTAGGTGGAGTCTAGCCGTTGACAGGGTAAGTGCTTTTGGTTTAGACAGATTCGAGTCCGTCATTGAAGAAGCGATTACTGCTCTTTCGGTCCGTGTAGCGTTTCTAGTAGAGGGAATTGGCGGTAGTTTAGATTGTTGAAGGATATACCGTCTTCATTTATTGAATACCGCTGTTGCTTGTCTACCTTTTTTAAGGGGCGATAATCGAAATTGTTGGTGTACGGAATCTGAGATAGAAAATAGAGCATTGAATTTAGCCTAGTTTCCAATTTGTTGTTCGAGTTGATAATCACCCAAGGGCTCTTGTCAGATGAAGCACGTCGAAACATCTGCTCTTTATATTTTGTGAATAGATCCCAATACTTCCGGGCATATCGGTCGTTCTCCGAATATTTCCAGTATTTCAATGGGTCTACTTGTCTCTCTTTGAAACGAAAAAACTGGGTGTGCTTGGATATTGACAAATAGACTTTCACCATGATCAGACCATCGTCTATATGGGATTCCTCCCACTTCAGAACTTTATTCATGAAGTATTTGTACTGAGACTTTGTGCAATAGCCCATCGTCGGTTCGATAAGTGCACGGTTGTACCAAGACCGGTCGAAGAAAGTGATTTCCCCTTCTGAGGGAAAGTATTTTTCGTATCGTCGAAACCAATTTTTCGATTCTTTGTGTGTCGGTATACCGAGTTCAACTACGTTGAAATGCCTCGGCATCATGTACTCGGTGAATCGCTTTATGGATCCCCCCTTTCCAGCGGCATCTCGACCCTCAAAAACGAGAGCCACCCTCTTGTTATTCTTGATGACCCAATGTTGTAGCTTGAGAAGCTCTGCTTGCAGACGTCTCTTTTCTTTTTGGTAAGAACTGAAGTCTATGTCGTTGTAGAAGGAGAAAAAATTTCTCCTGACGAAGTCGTTAAATTTCATATCCGATCGATTACGGTGCACAGCTGGGTTAGAGTTGTCTACGCTCCTTCTAGGGCAAGTCTAACCACATCGATTTGCGTTAGAATTGCGAAAAATGTTGGGAATCCCACCGGGCAAAAAGACCGCAAGGCAGTACATTCAGGCTATCACTGATCGGTAGACCAATCTCGCCGCTTGTGACACCTCCTCCCAGATCCGAGAGAGCCTCCCTCAGCAAGTTTCCGACTATGGTCGGAGAAATTCCCGCAGTGTACGCATTTACGAGGAAAAATAGGGGTGAAGCGGACAGGATTTTGCGGCACTTTTGAAGAAGCTGCCAAAGGTCGCGATCGAATTGCCATATCTCTCCCTTGCTACCTCTACCGTATGATGGGGGGTCCATAATAATTCCGTCGTATAGGCTTCCTCTGCGGATCTCTCGTTCAACAAATTTAATACAGTCGTCGACTATGAATCGAATAGGGGCGTTTTGAAGCCCACTGAATGAAGCGTTTTCCCGGCACCAGGTGACCATTCCTTTTGCCGCATCCACGTGACAAACCTGAGCACCTGCTTTCGCAGCTGAAATCGTTGCCGCACCAGTGTAGCCAAATAAATTTAGAATTTTGGGACTGCCTTGTGAAAGTTTGATCTTCGAGCGACACCAGTCCCAGTTGACTGCCTGCTCGGGAAAAAGGCCGGTGTGCTTAAAATCGGTGGGCCTGATCTTGAAAGTGCAGCTGTCATATTTAATATTCCACGATGGAGGTATCTTCCGACGATATTCCCAGTTCCCGCCGCCCTTTCTATTACGATGGTAAAAGGCATCGAACTCTCCCCAGTCTTTCGATTTTAAGGGCCATATGATCTGGGGATCGGGTCGGACTAAAATGATGTCACCCCAGCGTTCTTTTTTCATGCCCTCACCGCATTCCAGGATCTCGTAGTCTGTCCAAGTTTTAGCCAGTATCATTGCGTTATATCGAAGCGTGCATAGGCGAGCCAATCAAGATTAAGCAATAGACGAATTTTAAAATCAGCACTGGAAATAAGACCCTTTTTGGAATTCAGGTTTGAGTACGCCTATGCACGGAAGTGACCGGTAGTGCTCTGCGAAATCGAGTCCGTAGCCTACAACGAAGGCATCTGGAACATTGAACCCGACATAGTCCGCTTTTATTTTCAGTTGGCGTCGCTCCTTTTTGTCGAGAAGTACGCAGGTTCTGAGAGAGGCGGGCTTCGATTGGCCCAAGTGCTCTATAAGCTCCGAGAGCGTGTTTCCAGTATCCAGAATATCGTCGACCAGAAGCACATGTCGATTTTCAATATCATTTTTAAGCGGGCTTGATATGCGGGGAGGGTCATTGGGCTTTGTTGAACTGCCGTAGCTGTCTGATCTAAGACAATCTAGTCGAGTTGGAAGCTTGAGGTTGCGAATAAGATCCGATGTAAAAACGATAGCACCGCTAAGCACGCAAATTATCGTGATATCCCTGTCGCCGTAGTGAGATAAAATTTCTTTTGCGAGTTCCGAAACACGATTCGCAATTTGGGTTTCGGATAGCAAAACGGACTCTAAATCCTCGAGTCCATATGTAGGCTTTTTCTGCGAAATTTCCACGTCAGAACATCGACTCGATTTCACTCAGGAATTTTGTCTGATCGTCGGACTTGAAAAATGCAGTACCGGCGACAAATGTATCCACTCCATGATTACGACAAATACGAGCTTTATCAAGATCGATCCCTCCATCTACTTCGAGTCTGAAGTTCAGGGAGTGTTCGCTTCGGTAAGCATCGATTTGCTTGGTCTTTTCGAGAACACTATTATCGAATGATTGACCGCCGAATCCGGGTTGAACAGTCATCGCTAGCACAATGTCGACATAAGGGAGATAGGGGCGAATGTGACTAGCGTCGGTTCTTGGGTTCAAAACGATGCCAGGCTTTGCACCCAGGCTTCGGACTTTTTCAAGTGTTACGCCAATGTCATAACTGGGCTCGACGTGAATAGAGACTTGGTCAGCCCCGGCGGCAATAAATGCTTCAACATAGTCCTGCGGATTGTCGAGCATGAGATGTACATCGAAAAACAGTTTTGATTTCGGTCGAAGGTCTGCAACGGTTTGCGGTCCGAAAGAAAGATTCGGAACAAAGTGCCCGTCCATTATGTCAATGTGTATCCACTTTATTCCGAGCCTTTCAATGGCAGCAATATCCTCCGCCAATCTCGTATGGTCGGCTGCAAGCATCGAAGGAACAAGTAGTGGGGATTGCATAGGTGTCCGATTAGAGATAAGACGGATCCAATTGCGATACCAAAATGTAAGGCGAAGAGAGCCTACCAAGTGCTTATAATAGATTCGGTGACTCGCTGGGCGATCTTGCGAGCGATTTCAGGTCCTGCCTGGTGCTCCGCGTTTACCTGTCCGCTGTCTGCAAAAATGTCCTGCTTCACGTTTATTCTGCGATTCACAAAAACCGGTTCAAGCTGGCCACCAACTTTCTGGTAGAGGGTACAGAGCGTTTCGAACTCAAGCTCGTACTTTCTACCTCGGCCTACATCAATGGACGAAACTGCAGCTATCTCTCTGTTGACTGAGGTTACTCTGGTCTCGAGAATAGTATCAGCGGATTTAGAGGTTGCGACGTCTAGAAATCCTGTATCTGAGATCGCTTTTCGGAGAGAGGCGGTCAAGCTCGCCTTCAGCAATGGATAGGTCGAGTCGTTCCTTATTGGCTTAACGTAGACGCTCCGGTAGGAATCTGATTCGCCGGGCTGCCCCATCTGATACGAAGCACAGCTTGCAAGGCTGATGATTATGCCGATGCACAAAAGTGTGTGGAGAAAAGGTCGCATAGAAAATACTTACGAAGGGAAGACCTCGGTGGATCTAGAATATGCCCAGTACTTTTCTTTTTGCCCGCTTTTCCGCCTTTTTCTCCATTTCTTCGACGGTAGGCGCCTCTCTTTCAGATTCAGGCTCGTTTTCGATACCGAGTTTCTCCTCCTTCACCTCAATCATTTTCAGCTTCTTTCGAGCAATTTCGGCGGTTCCAGACTTCGGAGCAATCGTAATTGCCTCGTTGTAAAGAACTCTGGCAGCATGGAAGTCTGATCGTTTGTGAAAGTAGAAGTCTCCAATTTTCACTTTGCTCAAGGCCATGAGGTCCTGCGTCTCGAAAAGGCCTTTCTCTGCTTCGTCGACCCTATTGTTAGAGGGGAACTGTATTAGGAAGTCTTCGAAGAAGGTGATAGCATCTTCTGTGCTGCTTTGGTCATAGTACGGTCCATCTACCAAATTCGCATGTGTACTGGCCAATTGGATATAGGCGTCTGGAGTCAGGAAGCTCTTGGGATAGTGGGTGATGAGACGGTCCAGCGAGTAGATCGCCATGGTATCATTCTTTCGTTTCGACCAAATTTGAGCTATATTCATCAAAGAAAGCGGAGCGTAGTCGCTATAGGGGGCGATCGAAACGAGTCGTTCAAAATACCGTACTGCTCGATCATAATTTAGAAATCCCGGTAAAACGCCAAAAATCTTCTGCCGAAAGCTAACCTGTCTGCGAACTGCGATTTTGTACATTTCGCCGATCGTGTCGTTGAAGCTTCCGTAGCTCGGATAAACATAGGCAATCAACTCGAATGCGTCGAATGCATGATCTATTTTGTCTTGCTTTAGCCGAATTTGCGAGGTCCGGTAAAGGGATTCGGGGGAATATTGACTCTTGGGATACTTTTTATTGACCTTTTTGTATTTCCTGAGGGCTCTTCTGTAGTTTTTGTTCTCCTCGGCTTTGCGACCGGCGTTCATCCAGTCCAGAACGCGCTGTATTTCCTGTGGCAGAAGGCCCGATAATTCGACTTCGTCCGATTGATAGCCGTTGGTTGGGTCCCACGTGAGGTTGGCCGCACCGGCTCCAAGAGCCGAGAGCAGTAGGGCAAACGTAACAATGGGGAGTCGAATCATAGCACGAGAATGGAATCGAGTCTATTAGTGGGGATCAAGCTAAAGTTTCTGAGTGTATTCATGGGCAGCGAACCAAGGTGGCTCCCCAGGTCAGACCGGCTCCGAAAGCGACAAGGAGGACGAGATCGCCCGAGTTTATCCGACCTTCCCGAAATGCCTCGTCTAGCGCAATCGGGATCGAAGCCGCAGAAGTGTTACCGTACTTTTCGAGATTGAGGTAGAAGCGGTCCATCGGAATCTTCAGTCGGGAAGAAAGCAATTCTATGATTCTCAAATTGGCTTGGTGTGGAATGACGCACGCTAATTGGTCCGAATTAAGGCCATTTTGTTCAAGAATTTCCTTAGCCGCCTGTTCCATTACCTTGACCGCCAGTTTAAATACCTCTTTGCCACGCATTTTCAGGAAGTGCAGTCGGTTGTCGACTGACGCTCCTGTTGCGGGGTGGGCAGAACCTCCTCCAGGCATGAAAAGCACCTCACCGTTTGCTCCGTCGGCTCCGAGTTTGAAGTCTAGCAAACCGGTCTGGGGACTTTCAGAAGGGCCTAGGACGGCTGCTCCCGCTCCATCGCCAAAGAGAACGCAAGTGGTTCTGTCTTCCCAATCTAATATGCTGGACAGCTTTTCAGTTCCGACAATTAGGGCGTTTTGGTATCGACCTGTTTTGATCAGGGAAGCCGCGACTTCCATTATGTAGAGGAAACCTGAGCACGCCGCTTCAATGTCCATGCAAACCGCATTGCTAACACCCAGCTGGGTTTGAATAAGACAGGCTGTAGAGGGGAATGGCATATCGGGGGTAATCGTAGCGACGATCACTAAATCCACGTCGCTTGCTAGGATTCCAGCATCAGCAAGTGCCCGGCGGGACGCTTCAGTCCCCATGTGGGAGGTATTCTCTCCTTCAGTCGCGAAACGACGCTCCTTGATACCGGTTCGCGTAAAGATCCATTCCTCAGAAGTATCTACGAATTCTGCCAAGTCGTCGTTTGTCTTTATGGTTGCAGGGGTATAGGAACCAGTTCCCTTTATTACAACTGACATTGGCAGAGTGCTCATGCGTTGAGACTGAATGGCAAGACTTGTCGACGAGGCAACTCGCAAATGAGCGATGGCTCAGTTTATTTCGGGAAAAATAAAGCGGTTAGCTTTTTCGATGTCCCCAGTGATCTGGGAGTTTAAGTCTTTGCTAATAATTTCGTTAGCGATACGAATCGCATTCATGACAGCCTCGCGGTTGCTGGATCCGTGGGCTTTCAGAATATTCCCTTTTAATCCAAGAAGTGGCGCTCCACCATAGCGGTCTGGATTCAATTGCGTTCTAATAGCATCGTATGCTCCTTTAGAACACAGATACCCAAATTGGCGTAGCGGATTTCGCTTTATCTCGCCCCCGAGGAAGTCCTTGAAAAGGCATTTGAAAAGGGACTCGCAGGTTTTTAGGATAACGTTCCCTGTGAAGCCGTCGCAGACCACAACATCAACCACGTCCTCAAACAGCTGGAACCCTTCAACAGGGCCGTGGTAATTGATGATTCCAGAAATTTTTTTAAGAAGCTCGTTTGCAGCATTGGTGGTTTCATTCCCTTTGCCTTCCTCGGTACCAATTGTCATGAGACCTACCCTTGGACTCTGATTGCCGAGCACGTGCTTGCAGTAGTCACTTCCCAGCACGGCGTTGTGGACCAAATGCTCAGCTTTTGCTAGCGGGTTGGCACCGGCGTCTATCAAGACGAAGTGACCGTTTTGGCGCGGCATGACTGTCGCGAGGGCGGGGCGTTCTACGCCAGCCATTGTTCTCAGTCGAATCGTTCCGCTAGCCATCAAGGTGCCGGTATTGCCACAGCTGACGACGACTGCAGCCTCCCCGTCCTTGACAAGTTCTATGGATCGGGCCATACTTGAGTCACGCTTCTGCTTCATCGCTTGGAGAGGCTTGTCGTCCATATCGACAATTTGAGAAGCATGGACGACGCGAAGCTTCGGGTGAGAAGCTAGTCCCGCTCCCTCTAAAATGGGGTTGAGCACTGTCTCCTGGCCCACGAGAAGGAGAGGAGAGAGATCTGGGAAAGCGTCGAAGGCGAGCCTAATGGCAGCCACTATCTCGGAAGGGCCTTTATCCGCACCCATAGCATCGACAGCGATGCAGGCTTTAGCCTGAATCTCCATTATTGCATGGACATCCGGATAGCTTGGGCGTGAGAGCTCCGCGTCACATCTAGGAAGTCATACGGAAACATCGGTCACTTGGCGACCGCGGTACATTCCGTTGTTTGGATTCACGCGATGCGGACGAAACGCAGAACCGTCAACTGGATCTTTCGCGAGCTGTGGCTCCTCGAAGCGATTGGCTCCACGGCGGAGACGACTACGGCGTTTGGACTGCTTGCGTTTTGGGTTGGCCATTTGTAATAAATTCTGTGCGTAGATTAGAGCGTTGTTTTAGAGAAGGAGCGGTTGATAACTGTCGCTATGTGGGCCGTCAAGTAATTGTTTGGTATCGAACCGTAATTCAACTCGATGGAAAACATATTCTACATTGAGAGTGTAGCGAACTGAATAGACCTAAGCCGCTTGGACAAGGCTATTTAGATTAAGAGCGATTATAATTGTTTTTGCGATAGGGAAGGATAATTCTTTATGAATATGAAGCTTACGGAGTTTTCAGCCATCGTTTCAGAGGGTTCCAGTCTGACTGAGTATCAGGCATCAGTTGTAGCTGATCTTTTAGCGTCAGAGGAGGAGGACCCAGTCGAGAAAGCGGATTTTCTTACAAAATTAGCTCGTAAGGGAGAAACTTTTCAAGAAGTTGCGGGACTTGCGAGACGATACAGGGAGCTTGCTCGAAATCCTGGACTGGACGAATGGAGCTCCCGGGCGATCGATGTTTGCGGAACTGGGGGGGATAAGCAGCATACATTCAACATTAGCACCACCGTAACGTTTATCTTAGCGGCAGCCGGGATTCCTGTTCTCAAGCACGGAAATCGATCGATTACATCAAAGTGCGGAAGTTCAAACCTTCTAGAGGCCCTAGGGTTTGATATCGCCTCCGATGACGCTAACTTGCAGCGATCGATGGAGGAGTTGGGATTCTGCTTCATGTTTGCTCCCGCTTTTCATCCAGCTTTCAAGGAAATTGTGCCAGTGCGACAAGCATTGGCGGCAAAAGGGCAGCACACTGTATTCAATATACTGGGGCCATTGATCAACCCAGCGAAACCGGCCTACCAACTGCTGGGAGTATTCAGTAGCGTTGTTGTCGATATGATGGCAAACGCCCAAGACTCTCTCGGTCTCAAAGCCGGTCTGATAGTGCATTGTGATTTGGGGGAGAGAGGTGGAATGGATGAGTTCAGCGCAGCGGGGACAAATATAGCCCGAGGCTTTGGATCTCTAGGAGGTATCGATGTTTGCTGGGCTCCGAGCGAGATGGGGATTGAATCTGGTCCGCTAGAAGATCTCGAAGGCGGCGATGTCGAAGAGAATATGCAGCTATTGGATCGACTGATGGAGGGCAAGGCCCCTTTAGCCTTGGAGAATTCAGTCGTCGTTAATGCTGCTGCGGCTTTTTTCGTAACGGGGCGTTACGCGAGTATTGCGGAAGGAGTGGAGGAAGCCCGGGACCTGTTGATAGGTGGCAGCGTCCGAAAGAAAATCGGACAGGCACAGGAGTTCTACAAATCATAATGGCTCTTAAATACTTTGGAACGGATGGGATTCGCGGCGAGTACGGCGGCCCAAGCCTCAATGATGGCATTGCCTTTAGAGCGGGCACAGCCATGGCACGGCTGCTGAAACAGCAGCATGAAATTGAGGATCCGCTCATGGTTGTAGGTAGGGACACCCGAGCGTCGGGTCTGAAATTAATAGCAGCATTGGGAGCTGGATTCCGTTCGGAAGGGGGTGCCATTGAGTCTATTGGTGTAGCACCGACTCCTGGAATCGCTAAGGTGGTGGAGCTTGGAAACGCCGTAGCCGGCTGTGCGGTTACCGGTTCCCACAATCCGAGCAAGGATAATGGGATCAAGTTTTTCCAATCCAACGGAACGAAGCCTTCGGAGTCGTTTGAGTTGGTTCTCGACCGTAGCGTGGGTGAGGTGGCGACCCCTAAAGAAACTGATTTTCCTGCGATTGAAGATAGTTTTACTAGAAAGACGGATTGGTACGTATCTCGGGTGAGGGGTGCATTCGACCCGGGGCTTCTCTCTGGAAAGAGAATTGCCCTTGACTGTGCGAATGGGGCTTTGAGCTAGATCGCTACCGGAGTCTTTGAGTCTCTCGGAGCTGAAGTGGATACGGTGGGATTCAGTCCAAACGGATCAAATATAAATGAAGGAGTTGGTAGTGAGTGTCCGCAGGCAATGGCTGAAATGTATACTGTCAATCAGTATGATATGGGATTTTCCTTTGACGGCGATGGAGACCGGATGGCGGCGTTTGATCACCGGGGAGCGAAATTGTCGGGTGAAGCTGTCCTAGGACTGTTAGCCATTCATCTTAAAGAGTTGAGGCAGCTGAGGGATGATACGCTGGTTACCACGCTGCAAAGCAATCTAGGGTTGGATTCTGCTTTGTCGGATTATGGGATTTCGGTTTAGAGAGTGAACATTGGGGACAAATTTGTTTCCCGATTGATGATCGCGAAAGGATTTTCCTTGGGGGGAGAGGAGTCCGGGCACGTTGTGATTGGGGATTTTTCGATGAAAGGTGATGGCTTGTTTTCAGCGTTATGCGTAGCTAAGACAGTAGTGGAGAGGGGCGATTCGCTGGCGGATCTGACCTCTTTTTATGGGGCTTTCCCGCAAGAAACGAGAGCGATCGCAGTAGCTTCAAAGAAGTGCCTAGACGATTGTCCGAATATCCGAGCAACTATGCAGGATCTTGAGAAGTTGTTCGGAGATGGCGGGAGATTATTAGTTAGGTATTCAGGAACGGAGCCAAAGATAAGATTGCTTGTCGAAGCCAAAACGATTGACATAGCAAGTGAGTCGATTGGGAAGCTGGAAGCGGCGGTTCGTAAAGATCTCAGCTAGAGAGCTGTTTGTTCGGAATTTCGGAAGTACTTTAAACGATTTGATCGAAGCGAACCAAAAAGATCCGCAGGAGGTGGATAGTTACAAGTTGCTTGTTTGGTCCCTGATTAACTAGGAACGATACGAAGAAGCGATGGAGTGGCTTTACAAAGCACTTGCTTTGCCCGAGGCGGAGGCAGAATCCCCCGTCGAATCCGTGACGAGTCCTTCGGTTTCGTTGTTGATCAATGCCAAGTCTGATGGGTTGATGGAATTCATGTAATATTTGAGCTCGGCGATTGACTCACGGATGTCGTCTAGTGCCCGATGCGTATTATTTTTCTTGAACTCCCTTCCCAGCATTTCTCGGAATACGATTTTGAAACTGGAAACATCGAGCATTCGATAGTGAAGTCTCGAAGCAAAAAGCGGGAGATAAGCGTCAATAAATTTGCGGTCTTGGGAAATCGAATTTCCACAGATAACAACAGGGTTCTTTTTCTTGAAATGCACTTGCGCGATTTCACACAGCCTTTCGTCGAGTGCTGCCTCCGTGATCCCGTTCGGAACACGATCAATCAGTCCGCTAAGCGCATGATGATGCTTGCACCAGTCGTTCATTTTTCCTAGTACCTCAGCTTTCTGAAAAATGGGGGTTTCCCATTCGAATATAGGCTCGAGTCGCTTGTTCGTCACAATGACTGCAGCTTCAAGGATTCGGTCGTTAACCGGATCCAGCCCTGTCATTTCCAGATCTATCCAGTAAAATCGGCGTTTAGACATAGGGATTTACTTTCTTAAGTTCTGTCCCGTTCCGGGGGATACCGAATATTGTGATTGGGAAGTCCATCATTCAAGAGGTATTCAAGCAGAGAAATCACAGAAATAACAGCAACAAAAATGGAGGGTATTTCTCCCGGCCTTAAATGTGCTGGTAACTGAGGAATTTTTATTTTGCACGAAGTCTTACTAGGTGAAAGAAGGGTGAATGAACAAGACGATTGATATTGCCGGAATTCCTTGTGGTAATGGAAGTCCGTTTGTGCTTTTGGCTGGAATGAACGTTTTGGAGTCAAGGGATTTGGCCTTCGAAATTGCTTCGGAACTAAAAAGAGTTACCTCGAATCTGGGAATTCCGTACGTTTTCAAGGCGTCTTTTGACAAGGCGAATCGATCCTCAATCAATAGTTATCGGGGTCCCGGACTAGACAAGGGGCTGGAAATACTGGCGGATTTAAAAGAGGAAATTGGTGTGCCTATAATTACAGATGTACATGAGTCCCATCAGGCGCAACCCGTTGCGGACGTATGCGACATCATACAACTTCCTGCGTTTCTGTGTAGGCAGACCGATCTGGTGTTGGCTATGGCGAAGACGGGCGCGATCATTAATGTAAAGAAAGGGCAGTTTCTTTCGCCTCGAGAGATGGGGCACATCGCTCGCAAGATAGAGGAAGCGGGAAATGAAAAAATAATGTTGTGTGAACGTGGCAGTAGCTTCGGGTACAATAATCTGGTTGTGGATATGCTGGGTATTGGAGTTATGAAAAATTTTGAGTATCCAATTATTTTTGACGTCACCCACTCATTGCAATTTCCCGGTGGACAGTCTGAATCCGCAGGTGGGCGAAGGAATCAGGGGTTCGAATTGGCTAAAGCTGGATTAGCGATTGGTATAGCAGGTCTATTTTTAGAGACCCATCCGAATCCTGTTAGTGCTAAATGTGACGGACCTTGTGCGTTGCCGCTCGATAAGGTGGAGTCTTTTCTACAACAACTCAAACAGCTAGACGATCTCGTAAAGAGTCAGGATTCAGTCGAGATCGCTTAGTTACGGCAAAAATAGGTAGATGCAATCAAGGGAAGCGTCCCCTTAGCTCAGCTAATTATACTGGATATCAGCAGATTCCTTTAATGCCGCAACCGTCTCTCGGAAAAAGGCGTCTCGTTTCTGTTTTTCAAGTTCCTTTCGAATCGTTGGGCCTACCAGTTCTAACGGCTGAAGTTCACCCGTTTTTTTGTCATCCAGTCTGGCGATGTGAAAGCCAAAAGGCGTCTCGAAAACTTTGCTCGTTGCCCCGATCTGGAGCTGGTTTAAAACATCTTCAAACTCCTGAACCATATAGCCTTCTGCGAACCAACCGAGATCTCCTCCTTGGCCGGGACAGTCGGAATCCTCGTCGGCTATTTTCTCCAATGCCTCACCTGATTGTAATCGAATGAGAGCGTCCTGAGCCTTTTTCTTAGCTTCACTGCGATCCTGTCCGTTGTTTGTGTGGTAAACAATGTGAGATGCTTTGAACTGATCAACAGCTCGATAGGCCTGCTCGTTGTGCTGGAATATGGCGGCAACTTCCTCGTCAGGAACAGAAGGCACCTGCTGGTTTAGAGCATCCATGAAACGTTGAAACCTGACATCGTCAGCGATCTCTAGCTTGACATTGGGCAAATCACTTTGGCTGATGCTGAATTTCTTTAGGAAACCTTTTTCTCCCCCATGCTGTTTGGCGATCTGTTTGAACTCGGATTCAACCTCATCTTTAGTGAGTTCCTGGATTTGTTTTCGGGACTCTTCGAACAAAAGCCGGTGCTCGATAATCCGATCTTTAGCCATGTCCTCGGCCTGGAGTTTCCTGGCAATCGGATCCAACCATGGAAATTGCTGATTTACTTCCTCGGCTAAGCGTTGCGCCTCCTGCAAAATCGCGTCCTTTCCAACTTTGAATCCATTAATGGTGAGAGACATGTGTAGAGGTGATTAAAAACCTGATCGTAACACAAGGTTAATAGCGTTCCCTTGAATGGGACCGACTTCAGTTTGAAGACCGAAATCGATGAAGCTGCTCTACACTCCCTTCATGTTGAAGAAAAATCTAACTAAAGCTTTGTTTCTTCGAATACTCTTACCGCAAGGCCACATGTTTCATAAAGGAACTTCTCCAATCTATAAATCGTTCGCAACACTCGCCTCCATTCATATCCATTCCATCTTATAGAAAAGTGGAAGTGCCGACTTTTCAGATTCAGAAAGTGCTAAAATCGATTAATAATCTCGCAAAAAAGCTACTTGCCGCCCGAAGGTCTTCGATTGTTTAGAAAGCTACTTTGAAATTCCAGCGATTTCCGGGAAGATCGTTGCTGGTTGGCCCTATTTAGTCTAGATTTATACCTGTTTCTCTGATGAGGTTCGTAGGTTTTTCATGAAAACCTTCGAATTACGGTTGTGGGAATCGTAGCGGACTCGCCGACCTTTCGGGAGAGCGTCAGAACTTGTTTCGGTGAACCCATAAACGGTTTCGAAAAAGCCAGCGCTTTGCGTCGTGAGGGCAAATACGCGTTCGACACCGAGATCTTTAAGTTTGAGGCAGGCGAAGCTCATAAGTTTTGAGCCTACGCCCTGCCGCTGGTGTAATGGGTGAACGAATAGAGTGTTTATTTCCGCGACGGTATATTCCTCCTCAAATCGCGTTATGAGAACGCATCCGACCAAGTTGCCATCGATCTCGTAAACATAGAAGTTGTTGATGTCCTTTTCGATCGATTCAATGGAGCGTCGAGTGAGCTCTTCCTTTTCCACAGAGCCGCTCGTAAGATTGAAAATTCTGGGAACGTCGGATCGCGTCGCTTGTCTAATCTGCTTATACTCATTTCCGTGTACGAGTGTTCCGACGCCTTCATTGGAAAAGACCTCACGGATAAGTCCATCGTGAATATTTCCATTCAAAATGTGGATACGAGCAATACTCCCCTTAACTCCGAGCAGGGCGTGCTCCGCTTTACTGAGAAAGGGCTCCTTGATAGAATTACTGCTCAGGCTCGCCTCGAGTCTGTCTACAGAAAGTTGGCGCACGAATCTGTCGTCTATTTCAAGACCGTCTTTTTCGGTTATAAAAATCGTTTTAGTTGCCTTCATGGAGAAAGCAACATCGATGGCGAGAAGGTCACTGTTTATGCGAAAAGTATGTCCGTTCCGATCGAAACCAATCGGCTGGATAATGGGTATGATGCTTTTTGATATTAGATGTGTGAGGAACTCAGCATCAATTCGGTCAACCTTTCCACTTCTTTGAAAATCGATCCCTTTGATGATTCCCATAGGAGTCGATCGCACTGAATTGGTGATAGCACATTTCAAGCCGGATTGAGTGAGGGCTTCCAATATCTGGTGAGATGTTCGAGACGATGCTCGAATTGCAAGATCCAATGTGGATTGGTCAGTTACGCCGGATCCATCTGCATTGGTGATTGCGATGCCGCGACTTAAAGACAACTCGGACAGTTGCTTGCTTATGCCGTGCACGATGACGACATTGATTTGCAAGCTTCGAAGAACCGCTATGTCTAGGAGAAGGTTGGGTAGATTGTTATTGTCGATAATCGCGCCGTCTAAGGAAATAACAAAGGTTTGTCCCAGGAATCTTGGGACATAATTGAGAATGCCGCGCAAATCGGTTGGGTTGATATTGGATATTCCTTGTACCATGTTAATCGCTATCAGTTAAATACGCATGTGTGTCGATAGTGACCTTTCAGATATCATCGGTTATGAGAATGAAACTAATAATGACAATGCCTAAGAAAGATTGGGCAGATGGCGTCACCTTTAAGATTCGGAAGAGAGGGGGATACCTCTTCTCAATTGCTCTACCTGCCAATGATAGGTTTTTTCTGCAGTGAAAAATTGTACGGCTATTTTTTCCGTAGCGATCGGTTGTGTGTCTATTGAAAGATGGAGCGTCTTCAGTACCCCCTCGGAACTTAATTGCACTAGGCTCGCCTCATTTTCGACCCGCATTTCCGCGAGGAGAATAAGATCCCCTTCCTTATAAAGTGCCGTAAGTCGAAAGAGTGGGCTATCGGCGAAGGCTTCTGGCATTTCCAATGCGATGGTAAGGGGTTCGGCTGTTCTGAAAGCCAAGTCGGAATTCAATCCTGTAGTCATGGGAATTAGAATCGGCTTTCTCGGAAGGTAGTAAACGATCTGAGAGGGTAGTTCATTCTCCAATAGACCTCCCCGGACTTTGGGGATGATTGTGGCACTTTCTGAAATTGATTTTGGAGAAACTTGGGTTACGGCCAGACTGTACCATTCGTATAGATTCTTTTCTGCGGCTTGTATGGCCCCTTCCTGTACTCTGCCAGGTTCGTACGGCTTTTCCGTTTTGCGGAAGGTAAACTGGAACCAAGTATAAAAGACCATGAATGAAAGAATCGAAACTGCGATCGGCCACATCGGCCAAGGCTTGCTAATGACGGGTGATCTTTTTAAGTTTGGCCTTTGGTCGCCGTTATTCATAAAGGAAACTTAAACCGAATTGAGTTCGAGATAAAGCACGATCGTTTGAAATAGCGGTCATTTTTCATTGCGCGTCGAAAAACGCGGGGTCATTTGGTAGTTTTTGAAAGATGCAATATTGGAGCAAAACCTACATTCCTACGCTAAGAGAAAGTCCTGCCGAAGCGGAGATCGAATCGCATAAGTTGCTGCTACGTGCGGGTTTAGTCCGGAAAATTGGAGGGGGCATCTACGCTTTTCTTCCACTCGGCAAGCGGGTTTTGGATAAGGTTTCGCAGATATGTCGTGAGGAAATGAACGCTGCAGGGGCAATCGAACTCCTTATGCCAGCGGTACTTCCCGCAGAGCAATGGAAGGCGGGTCCTCGCTGGAATGCGGTTCGCGAAGTGATGTACTCGGTTAGCAGTGCTGGAGCTGACGCTAAGACTTCTGAGGACCCGCAATACGTTTTGGGTCCGACGCACGAAGAGGTGATTACTCCATTAATCGGATCGGAGATTTCAAGTTATCGAGATTTGGGTAAAACATTCTATCAAATTCAGACTAAGTACCGAAATGAAATTCGCCCTCGCTACGGATTGATGCGAGCTCGTGAATTCATCATGAAGGACGGGTACAGTTTCGACGAGAGTGATGAAAAGGCAGAGGAAACCTACCACCAAATGGCGGCGGCTTATGAAAAATTTTTTGCTCGATGCGGACTGACATTCATCTCAGTAGAAGCCGATACGGGTATCATGGGTGGAACATTCTCCCACGAGTTTATGGTGCCGGCTGAAGTGGGGGATGATGACATCGTTTATTGTGAGGAAAGTGGATACGCTGCAAATGTAGAGAAGGCGAAGAGTGGGATTTTGATGGACGGTCTGGCTGTCGAAGCTCCTGAAGGGGATTTAGTAGAATTTGAGACTCCTGGAGCGACTACGATTAGTGCTCTCGCGAAGGAGCCTTATAAGGTCGCCGCAGCAAAGCAGTACAAAACGCTGCTCTATGTGGGTGACGACAAATTGTTCGCGATTGTAATTCGTGGTTGTGACGACTTGCAGGAATCTAAGCTTGGGAGTTTAGGATATGAGTTTGTCCGGCCGGCAACTCCAGATGAAATTGAATCAGTAATGGGTGCGAAGCCGGGTAGTCTTGGAGTGGTAAATGGGACGATCAAGCGGCGCGATAGATTGGATGGAGTGTTCGCTGATGATGCTATCCGTCTTATTGGCAATGGAGTTACGGGAGCGAACAAAGATGGATTTCACGTAAAAAACGTAAATATTGAAAGGGATTTAGACATCGACAGCTTTGGTGACTTTCGGCAGGTAAAACCCGGCGAGCCATGCCCCAAGTCGGGGAAACCGCTAAAAATCGCTCGGGCTATTGAGGTAGGGCACATTTTCAAGCTGGGCACCAAATTTAGTGAGAGCGAATTCTGGGGTGCGAAATTTCATGGTTCTGAAAAGCAAATAAAGCCGGCAGTCATGGGGTGTTATGGTATTGGTGTTTCTAGGACGGTTCAGGCGGTAATCGAGCAGTATCGCGATGAATGGGGTATCGTTTGGCCTTGGAGTGTGTCTCCTTATCAGGTTATCATCACGGTCCTTGATCCCGGAATGGAAGAGGCTGCAGACTTGGCGGAAAAAATTGGTCGCGCGGCCGAGTCTGAAGGAGCTGATGTGTTGGTGGACGATAGGGACGAGCGTCCGGGAGTTAAATTTAAGGATGCCGATCTAATTGGTATTCCGTTGAGAGTCACTATTGGTGGGCGTGGATTGAAAGAAGGCATTGTCGAAGTGAAATGGAGAATTGAAGGTGATGTCCGAAAAGTAGCGATTGATCGGGTCGTAGAAGTAGTTACTTCATCGATACGTGATAAAAATTCTTCATAAAGATGGCGTCTCTCATTGGTGGTGGCGGTTCTTTCGCCCCTGAAACTAGCATTGATAGTAAAACCGAACTATCGGGTGTATGGAGTGTAATCGTCTTAAATGATCCAGTCAACTTGATGTCCTATGTAACGATGGTATTCAAAAAGGTGTTGGGAATGTCCCGTGGTGATGCAGAAGTGCATATGATGGAAGTGCACGAGCTTGGCCGTTCAGTCGTCTGGACAGGGGAGCGGGAGAAGGCGGAAACCTATTTGTATCAATTGCAGGAATGGCATTTAACAGCGATACTGGAGAAGAATGATTCGTAAGCTTGAATTTAGACTAGATATCAATGCAATTCGCCCGATTGTTCAGCATGTGCGAGTTTTTTTACTTGAACTAGGAGAAGAATTGGCAGCCCCTAACGGCGTCCCGGGGGATGATGAAATCATGTCCGAAATTTGGTCGAGGGATCTTCTGGATTCTCAAAGAAAAGACATTGCAGCAATAGCAGAACTTTTTGACGACGATTTCATGGAAACCGGTAGAACTACCGTCGATGTTGAAGACGTGGACTTGGTTTTAAAAGGGTGCACTGTTATCCGTTTAAAGCTGAGGGAGTCGATCCTAGCGAGTATAGATGATGAGCTACTTGAGAGTGGTGAATTGAAACTGTCTGAGTTAACCGATGAACAAGAAAGCGGATACCATACCTATGTTTTATTCGCGAGTCTGCAAGAGCTGATAATTTCGCGAATGGTCCCGTGAAAGATGAATCCGTGAAATCGAAAGAGAAAAAGGTCTGTCTGATTTGCGGGGCTACTCTAAGACTGGAACATCGCCATTGTTCTGCAGGATGTATGCTTGCTGCAAAAATCCCAGCAGGGAAGGATGCTCTTCCTGCCTCGTGGCAGCTTTCGGTTTTACTGGTTTCCTGCTTTGTCCTCTTTAATCAGGCTCTGTTTTTGGTTGCCGGTTTGATTAAGTCTAATCGAGAAACGATTGGGGCTGGAGATAGATTTTTGACTGCTTCTCTGGCGTTGGGTACTGCGTGGCTGCTCTTCGCGTTAACAGCATTGGTAACGCATTTCCCTAAGCGCTTCTGGGACTTTGTTGTTGGAATAACTGGAATTTTTATTCTGGTAGTGCCCTTGCCGGAATTGGAAATGGCGTTTAGCTATTCATTTCGGTTGGCAATTGTTAACTTATTGATTTGCACAAGCTTGTATAGAGGGGTGTACTATTTATGGGTAGCGTCAAAAAAAAATAAGGAAAAGTGAAGATTTACAGGCATTCCTATTGACCACGGAAGTGACTTCCTTAGATTCTCTTATGTCGCGCGCCCGGCCATGCTCGAGGCGTCAATCAACTGCTCTTTGCCTACCTTAATTTGACGGGAGACGCGAGGGATGAAGGATGCTCAGCCGTAAACCGGACCGCAAAATTTGTTCTGATGTTGCCCACTTGGACTTACTAAGGACAGAGAGCCTTTTGGCGTACGGCATTGTGGTGGGGCGCGTGATTTTTTCGTCTTAAACTGCTCAGGCGAAAAAATGGCGGTTAAACGGCATTTTATAGTTTGCCGCAACACGAAAAGCACAGCTACAAGTCGTCAAAATGGTCCCGAAGAACTACTATTTCCTACACGTTTCATCATTTAACCATCTGATGGGATTCACTTTTGCGTTCGCAGAGAACCCGCAAAAACACAAAAAAAAGGTCAGTGCGATCGTTACGAGGATCCTCGCCCTGATCGGCTTGGTTGAAGTTTTTGGGTTAATTGCGAAGTTGCAAAATGATAAGTTCGGGCAAGGTTGGGTCATTGTGAAAGTTTTAGCTTTGCTGTTTGTCTCGGGTCTCGGTGGAACGGAGCATAGGCAGGTGAAGTCCTTCATTCAAGCAGCCCTAGTAATCTCGGTTGGAATAGCGGTGTTCATGGTCTACTTTCGACCTTTCTGATGTCGGTTGGGGATTCAGGACCTGTGTTTTGCGGCGTTTGGATTAGTCCTAAAGGACAGACTCATCTTGCTCGGGATCACGGAGAGGGAGCTCGAAAAACGGAAATTGTCGAATTCTCGCCTTTCGTGTGGGCGATGGATAGTGCTCTCGGCGATCTTGTGGTCGGTGCGTCCGTTACTTCGTTGTCCGGAAGTGCGGCCTTTAACCAACTGGTAGCGTTCGAGGATATCGAGGGTTACCGCGAGTTTGTGAAAGAGAAGAGGCGAACAGGTTCCATAGACTGGATACGCCAATTGGAGCAGCAGTATTTGCTATCCCATCAGACACGGCTTTTTGAAGAAATGCCGTTTTTGGAATTGCGGCGAATGCAGCTGGATATCGAGACTGCTTGTTCAGAAAAGGGAGGTTTCAGTGACCCGAAACGGCAAGAGGATCGGGTACTCGCGATTGGAGTTCAATGTGGTCAGAAACTCGAAACGCTCGTTCTTACAGAAAGAACGGACGAGGCAGAACGGAATTTGTTGTGCCAGTTGAACGAACGGTTCCAAGATTGGGATCCCGATGTGGTCGAGGGGCATAATATATTCAAATTCGATTTTGAGTATCTGAGGCGTAGGTGCCAGAGATTGAAAGTCCCTATGCAATGGGGTCGGTTTGGGCAGAAGGCGGTTTTTAGAAGCAGTAGATTAAGGGTAGCGGAACGTTGGATTGACTATCCGCGCTGCGACCTTCCTGGTCGTGCAGTTGTTGATACGTTTATCCTTATTCAAATACATGATATAACAAACAGAGAATTAATGTCATACGGACTGAAAGAAGTAGCCCGATATATGGGAGTGACTCCTGATGATGGAGGAGATAGAGTCTACATTGAAGGTTCAGATATTCAGTACATATTTGAGAATGACCGTGATCGTTTCTTGGGCTATTTGATGGACGATCTGAGGGAGACCAAAGGGGTCGCGGACCGTTTACTCCCGACTTACTTTGAGCAAACGAAAGCATTTCCCACCACCTTGCAAGAGGCTTATTTAAGGGGTACGGCAAGTAAGGTTGATCTCGTTTTTCAGGAGAAGTACTTCCATTTGGAAGCAGCGTGCCCGTTTCCGGCCGAGTCGCATACATTTTCTGGAGGTTATACGGCGAGTTTTAAAGATGGCGTTTTCAAACGAGTGCTGCATTTCGATGTCGCCTCTCTTTATCCCAGTTTGTTGCTTTTGATTGGCCGTAATCCCGAGCCGGATACAGAGGGGGTCTTTATTCCCATGTTACGACAGTTACGTGAGTATCGAATGAAATTTAAGAAATTGGCTCAGGAATCGAAGGATCCGGTATTGGCATCAGAATATAATGCGCGGCAGATTAGCTACAAGATTCTAATTAACTCGTTTTATGGCTATTTGGGTTTTGCGGGAGCTCGGTTTGGTGATGTGAACCTTGCCGCTGAAGTTACGGCAAAAGGTCGAGAGATCCTCCTCTCTCTCGTAACCTTTTTCGAAGGAGTTGGGTGCTCTCCCTTGGAAGCGGATACAGATGGTATTTACGTCGAGGCGAATGAATACTTTGACGATCCGGAAAGTTTGCTTCGCAAGGCGCAAGAAGTTTTACCCGAAGGAATAGAGTTGGAATATGACGGTCGCTACGAGACGATGTTTTGCTACAAGGCGAAGAATTACGCGCTTTACGATGGTTCGAAAGTCATCATCCGCGGTTCGGCAATGAGATCTCGCGGTGTAGAGCCTTTTTTAAGATCACTCACACAAAAGCTGATTCGTTATCTACTAGGCGCCTCTGAGGAAGATCCAGTAACGCTCGCACTTGAGATAGAGGCCAAAATTGAAAAGAGTGATTTCCCTGTAAAGAGTCTCGCGAAATCCGAGATTTTGAGCCAGGATCCAGAATCGTATAGAAAGAAGATCGTCTCCGGAGGGAAACCTAGGCGTGCTTCTTTGGAGGTAGCGTTGAAATTGGGAGAAAATGCTCGGATGGGAGATCGTATATCCTACTATATTTCTCCTAAGGAAAAGGGTCAAACCACGGACTGGCAACGGGCTAATCCAGTGGATTTTTTCGATGCAGAAACAGCTCCGTATGATCCGAAGTACTACATTAAAAAAATGAATGACTGGAGGAAGCGGTACGCCCCTTTTCACCCAGATTTGGTGAAGAACACAGATCAGAAAGAACTGTTTGAATAGGAAATGGACGGCTAGGCACGTTTTTGAATAAAAAGGAGACGGGGGGATTTCGGATTTCCTGAGGGGTTGGATACGAATTCCGTTTCATATGAGCTGTTGTCGATTGATTTGGTCCAATTCAATATTCCGTCAGCTTCTGAAGTGCCACCTTGATGTCCAGGATAGATGACGATACTGATGATTCCATTGGGATGAAGAATAGTCAGGGACTGGTCCAAGGCTGAAATGGTGGTTTCAATTCTTGTGACGATTGACTTGTCTCCTTCGGGTAGGTAACCGAGGTTGAAGAGGATGGCCTTGGCCTTGATATTTAAGGGTAGTTGGCTTATCATTCGGGAATGGCAGACTTTTAGAAATGTAGTTCGAGCTACGATACTTAAGTTGTCGATTTTTTTTCTAGCAATATCGATCGCACACTCTTGTATGTCGAATGCATATACAATTCCATCAGGACCTACTGATTGGGTAAGCCAGAGTGTGTCGTGACCATTCCCCGTTGTCGCATCTATGGCAGTGTCACCTGGTTTAAGGTGCCGCATTACGCGATCACGGGCGATCTCCACTGCAATCCACCTTTTGGAAAGTGGATTTGGTTTTTTTTTGAATCGGGCGGGCAAGATCTCTTCAGGAAGTGGCTTACCTTCCCAGATGAATCTATAAAGTCCGTCTGCGAGGATGGGAATTTGAGTGGCACCCTTACTACCGAATCCGTTGAATGAAAACAAGTTTCGTTGTTCCGGGTGTGGCCCAACTGCCGGCATCGCCCCCGGAATTGTAGGTCGTACGCCAGCGAAAATATCCAACCAGCTCCAATGGTTTCCCATGTGCTTTCTAAGGAAGGATTCGATTTCGGCTATTCCATTACTGTCGGGTTCGTCACTCCTGTTTTCCCAGTTGTATGTAGCTCCAACAATCGCTGATCCATCTTCCCTGGGAATGAGGAACTTTCCCTGAAGGATAATGGTATCCGATAGCTGAACATGGGTCTTAATGCGGCCGATGACTCCTTTGGTTGGTCGGTATGGGACGAACTTAAACCACGGATTGTCTGTAGCGAGTTGGCCTTCCGTAAATACTGCTATGGGAGCATTAGAACTTCTCCAGGTTACGCGATCATCTTTAAACTCGATATCTTGGTAGTCAAAGTCAGTATTTTCGAGAGCATCTCCTTGAGCGAGCTCCTCGTGTATGTCTCCAATCAGCTCGGAAATTTTAACAATTCCAGCCCCTTTTATGGCAAATCCAAAAAGCTCTTTCGTACTGCAAGCATATGGAATATCCTTTTTAGTAAGTGGCGAGGTCCATTTTTTGTAAGCGACCATTTTTTTTTTCGCATTCCACAGTTTTTGCTCCTTGTCGCAGGAAAACAACCGGGCGATTCTCCGTTCGGCGTAATATTGGCGATCGAATTTTGATTGGAGTCGGAGGTAAAAATTTCGAGCGTATAGAATATGTCTCTCTGCTTCCCAAACTAGATTTAACCGCTTGCCTCCGATTGGATTGATGAGTCCTGCAGCCACATGGGAACATCGGGATTTTCCGGGATTGCCAATTAGGAGAGGCCGTTTACCTTTCTCTATCAAAGTCCACGCGAGAACAGACCCTGCCAACCCTCCTCCAAATATGAGGCAATCGTATTCTCCTGTATTGGTGACCATAACGGGTTTCTACGTTTAATAAATCGCCTAGACTATCTCTCCAGGTCGTATAGAGAAACAAGCCTTTCGTGTAAAGTTGGCGTAATCCCATGATAAGCAATTGTAATCAAGCAAAACCAAATTTATACCTAGTAGGATTTATGGGGACCGGTAAGACTTCGGTTGGAAGGTCGGTTGCGGAGAGTCTAAATTATCGCTTCCTTGATAGCGATCGTGCGGTCGAGGAAAAGGATGGACGGGAAATCAGACAGATTTTCGATATCGAGGGTGAGGCTTTCTTTCGTAGGTTAGAAAAGTCTTTCGTTGAACGTGGCCACCCTAAAGCGTCGTGTGTCGTGTCTTGCGGTGGGGGACTTATCGCCCAGCAAGGAATGCTGGAGAAGATACGCAGTCTGGGTCCAGTAGTTTGCTTGCTAGCTTCGCCTGAGACGGTTTACGAACGAATTAAGGGAAATAAGAAACGCCCTTTGCTGAATGTCGAGGATCCGATGTCCAGAATTTGTGAACTACTGCATGAACGTGAACCGATCTACAAAAAAGCGGGCACTGAAGTTCTGACGGATGGACGCACTATCTCTGATATAGCTTCCCATGTTATCCGTATTTACCGAAGCGAAGCTCGACTCTGGAAATTAGATTCATGATCGAAAAAGCGGAGAAAGAAGGGCTTAGGGGAGAACTTGAGGAGCTTGGCTTTGATGAAGTGCGCTTTACCGATCTGAGCCCGATTGCCCCCAATCGGCTCGAGGAGTGGATTGAGCTTGGATATCACGCGGACATGAAGTGGCTGCAGAACTCAATTGAGAAACGCCTCGATCCCCAGTTGGTTGTAAAAGATGCATGCTCTGTGATTATGCTAGGTGTTAATTACTTGCCGACCGAGCTGGAAGCACGGAGTCAAAAGCGTTGGGGAAAATATAGTTTGTATGATGATTATCACGACACTATCTTGAAAGGTTTAAAAAAAATAGGGGTATTTCTGGAGGATCGCTACGAGCTTAGTTCCAGTGATTATCGTTACTATGTTGATACTGGTCCTGTGATGGAAAGAGGTTGGGCGGCAGCTTCTGGTATGGGCTGGCAAGGAAAGAATGGAATGCTGATATCCAAGACGCATGGCAATTGGCTTCTGCTTGCTACATTGATCACCAAACTTGAAATAGAGCCAGATCAGCCTCTGAAGAAAAGACACAGTGAACCTGCTCACGACATTGAGATGGGGCTGCTGTGTGGGAAATGCCGGCGCTGCATAGACTCGTGTCCTACCGATGCGATTGTAGAGCCTGGATTGCTGGATGCCAATAGATGCATTTCATATCATACGATCGAGAATAAGGGTGTCATTCCTAGAGGCATACGTTCTGGAATCGGAAACCGAATATTCGGGTGTGACATTTGTCTCGATGCCTGCCCCTGGAATCGATTTGCGAAGTCCGGGAAACAAATCTTGTTAAGCAGTCGCTACGATATCGGGGAACTGGGATTACTGGACATTCTTAATATGGATAGGGAAATGTTTCGTATAGTTTTCAGAAAGACTCCAATTAAAAGACTGAAATTGAGAGGGCTTCTGAGGAATGCGTGTATTGTCGCGGGGAATTTGCGTGAGACGAAGGAATGGGGCGAAGTGGATGATCAAGACTGGCTAAATCGAGTGAAAGTGGCATTACGGTCGCTCGCTCAATGTGAGGAGGTTTTAGTCAGGCCGCATGCTGTGTGGGCTTTGTATCGCCTTTTTGGCGAGCGAGCTAGCGAGATTCTAGACGATTCGCGGCGATCAGAAGACGATGAAGCGACGTTAGAGGAATATTCTTGGTGGGAAGAGAAACGAGCCTTAATCAGCTGAAAAAGATTTAGTCAAGTGACCGTCTTGGCTCCGTGCCCGCTATCCTTAAAAAGCCTGGTTGAAGGCTTCTGTAAATTGCCGCGGGGCTTTGATTGGTTGTCCTGACTTATTTGTGAAAGCGTGAATGCTGTAGCCAGTAGCGATCAGAACTTCGTTTATGTACAGTTCGTATTCTAGACGGATTTTGGTGCACGCCTTTTCTTTCATGGTTGTCTTTATCGTGATAGTATCGTCATACGTTGCAGGACGCCGATACTTCATTTGGATCTCGACAACGGGTAGGAAAAAACCGGATTGTTCGATCGATGAATAGGAAACGCCAGTTTCTTTCAAGAGGTTTGTTCTCCCAAGCTCAAGCCAGGGTAGGTAGCTTGCGTGGTATACAATCCCCATCATATCGGTTTCCGAGTAGCGAACTTCAACCGTGGATACACTAGTGATCATTGGATAGGGCTTTCATTCCGTGCGGATTAGAGAATTTAGGAATTGGCTTTACATAGCCATGGTGTTGTAGAGCTCATTTGCAATTCGATTCCAGCTGAAGCGTTGGGACCAAATTCTTCCGTGATTTCCCATGTTTTCCCGAAGAGCCGGATCCTGAACTAATCGATTGAAGGCCTCTGTTAAGGCTTCCTGATCATGCGGTTTCACCAGAATACCGTTATTCATATGGGATACAGCTTCGGAAACGCCCCCAACGCTATTGGCAACAATTGGAAGGCCGTAAGCAGCGGCTTCCAAATAGACCAGACCATAGCCCTCGACGCTTTTCCGGAAATATACGCTGTTTAGGGCGAAAATATCGGCTCTTGCATAAAGCTCTTGCAGTTTCTCTTCAGAAACATCGCCAAAAAACTTAACTCGGAATCCCGCTTCTTTTGCTTTGCTTTTCAGTTCTTCACCGTATCCGTATTTTCCTCCCGAGCCAACGACCCAGAATTCGATTATCTGACGTGTCGATTCGGGTAACCTCGTGAGGGCATCCATTGTATCAGCTTGCCCCTTTCGGGGGTGGAGACGACCCACTGTTAGTATGATGAGAGGGCCAGTGATATTGTGTTGCTTAACTTTGGGGACGCGAAAGTCGGACTTTAGGGCTCCGGGGATTACAAGTATTTTGGTTTTCGATTCGGGAAAGTATCGTTCGAGAAGGGATCTCGAATATCTGGACAATACATGAATGCGGTCGCACCTCTTTATACTTTTGGTTATGAGTGCCTTAATGAAGGGCTTCCCTGCAAATCGGATGATTTCCGAACCATGAAAGGTGAGTATAAGTCGGTGGGGCTTTAAGGATTTGAAATACTGTATGTAGCGCGTCGCTAGAATGGGTCCAGGATCGGTCAAATGGACGATCGAGTTCCGAATCGCTCCACGGTTTCTTTGCCACTCTCGGGCGAGCTTTAGCTGGCAGAGCAAGTCTTGCGATCCTTTTAAATCCAGTTGCCTTACGCGGAACGGGAAGTCCTGCTTGGCGATTGATTCAGACTTCGGAGCCCAGACTTCAATTTCGCGTCCGTTGCTTGCAGCCCCTCGCGCGATTTCCTCAGTGTAGGTCGCTATTCCACCCCTTTTCGGGAAAAACTCGTGCGAAATAATAAGGATGGGAGGACTGGAAGCGATACTCATAGGCCAGTGAGGCGGATTCGAACAACCACTGAGTAGGCAATTGAAGGGATAAGCGGTTCACAAGACCTAAATACACCAGCCTAGCTGGTATACCCTAGCTAAGATGGACTACCTCCATGTGCGATATGTGCCCGATATGGCAAAGTAAAGTATGGCTGGGCCAATTTCGATTTTAAAGAGCCATGTTTAGGATTTACAAACCTGCCACTGCGATCTTTGCTATCTCAAGAGATGTCAGACCAGACAAAAACAGGGGCAAAAATCGCAGGATCGCCAACTTCCGGGAATGAAGCGTTGCTGAGGGAGACTCTAAAGCGGTGCTCTCCAGAGACGTTGGAGGCCGCTTTGAGATACCGAACCACGAGAGATAGTGCACTTGTGCCTACGATCGTTCTGGGTATTGTGGAGCGATTTCTTGATCCTGAAGTCGTGGGCAAGCTCAGAAGCGGCGACGATTCAATCCAATTTATGGAAGATTTGGGGATGGATTCGCTGACGATGATCGAAGCTATCATGATGGTGGAAGAGTCACTCGGTGTATCGATCAAAAATGAGGAGCTGATGAATTTGAGATCGATTGGTGATTTGAAATCGTTCATCGATGAGAAGGTAACGGGAATTTCAAACGGAGACAAGGGCGAGTTCTATTCGATCGAGCAGGTCGCGGCAGTGATGCCGCAGCAAGAGCCCTTTTTGTTTTTGGAACAAGTAAACTTGTCAGATCAAGATGCGGTTGGACGGTATACAATTTCGGGTCGAGAGCACTTTCTTGAGGGTCACTTCAAAGAAAACCCCGTATTTCCAGCTTCCATAATGCTAGAGTCGTTAGGGCAGCTGGCCGTCTTCGTGTTATTAAAGAAGGCTCCAGAAGAAATTCAGTCTGCCATCGATTCTACAGAAGTTTACTTTACCGGAGCGGACGGCGTCCGTTGTTATCGGGTGTGCAAACCGGGTGACATACTCGATCTTAGCGTCAAAGTGAAACGGGCAAGAACGCCCTTGGCAGTTTTTTCGGGGCAAATTTCGGTGAATGGGGAAAAAGCGGTTGTCGCAGAGGAAATTACTTTGGCGTTCAAGCCTTCGGAGCTAGCGGCGAATGGCTCGGGCAATGGAGCTACCCCGGTATCAGAATTGAACGACAACGCTTACTCAAGCAACGGAGCTCTTTAAAGGTTGGTCCAACGTTCCAAGGGATTTCCCCCCCCCACCCCCGGTGTTTTTGGAATAGCATTTTGACTATCTAGTATGAGAAGGCTTTGTTTAAAGTCTGGACTTCATTGTCGCTTGGGCCTGTTTTATTTTTGATCTGAGGATAAAGTGAGGATTCTTACGGATGGAACTAAAGAGAGTGTTCATAACAGGTGTTGGGGTAATCAGTGGCATCGGCAATGACGTTGGGGTTGTCTCTGAAAATCTTAGAACGCTTAAGCATGGATTTAGCCCCTTTCCTGTGTATCCCCCTTTTGAAGACGATCCTCGGAACGCGGTAAAACTGGTTTCGGCGCCAAAAGGATTTGAAGTTGGTTCGTTAGACTCTGAAGATTGGACCTATCCTGATCGATATAAGATCCGGAGAGAAGAATTACGTGGTCTAGCACCGCACGGTGTCTACGTTTATTGTGCAATGAAGCAGGCCATTGAAGATGCGTCTCTTTCTGATTTAGACGTATCAAATGGCGAAACTGGGATCTACACCGCATCGGCGGGTTCGACGCGGATGATTTACAACAACATGAAGCGTATGCGGGAAGTGGGTCCGATGCGCTGTTCTCCTACAGGAATCGTTTCTTCCATCTCTGGGACGTTGAGTTTCAACCTGGTCGCCTGCTTTAAGATTATGGGCAATTCGTGTGGGTTTTCATCTGCCTGTGCCTCTTCTGGGCACGCACTGGGATACGCCTTCGATGACATCGCTTCTGGAAGGCAAAATCGAATGTTTGTTGCTGCGGGTGAGGACGTAAACTACGAAAGTGTCGTGCCTTTTACCGGTATGAGAGCGTTGTCTTTAGAGAGTGAACCCGAGAGGGCGTCTTGTCCGTTTGACCAAAAGCGAAATGGCTTTGTTAGTGCTGGAGGCGGAGCCGTTCTTGTTCTTGAAAGTGAAGACGAGGTCGGGCGCAGGGGCGTTAAGCCTTACGCAGAGTTGCTAGGATGGGGACAGGCAAGCGATGGCCACAATGTCGCAATCTCGCATCCTGAAGGCTTGGGCTTGGTAAGGGCGATTGAGAATGCTTTCCGAAGGGCAGGGATCACAGCAAGCGAGGTTGACTATGTTAATGCCCACGCAACCTCCACGCTTATTGGGGACGCTAGCGAAGGGAAAGCTCTGGATACCATATTTTCGTCCAAGTGCTTAAGCCCCAAGATTAGTAGTACAAAAGCGATTACAGGACATGGGCTCAGTCTTGCTAGTGCTTTGGAAACAGTTCTAGTAAGTATTGCTATAAAAGAGGGCTTTACTCCGGGTTCCGCTCATATCGAAAACTTGGATCCTAAGTTTGAAGCGTTGAACGTTATTCGTACGACCGAAATAGTGGGCCCGAATGTTGTGCTGAGCAATAGTAGTGGTTTTGGAGGTGCTAATGTGGTGTTGATTCTCAAGAAACCTTGAGGAAGTCTGGTTCAGTAGGGAATTTCAACTTTTCGGTTGCTTCCGTTCGCGTATAAGGTTGAGAAACCTATGGAACCGAATTTAGGGCATGAAGAGCCTCGTTTTTTGAACGGATTGACCGGCAATTAGGGTCGTAATGCCCAACCTTTAAGAATTACCAAAGGAAAAATAGGCTAGAGGGTGAGCCTCTCCTTTAGTAAAGTGCATCGAGATTTGGAAACCGCATTGTTTGTCGCCATGGCATAAGCTGCCGGGTCTCCCACGATTATGACTTTTTTCTTGCCGCGTGTTATGGCTGTATAGATTAGATTTCGTTGAAGCATCAGGAAGTGAGCCTTAAGTAACGGAATAATAACTACAGGATATTCACTTCCTTGAGACTTATGGATACTCACTGCATAGGCGAGCGATAGATCGATGAGGTCAGGCTTTTCGTAGTCCACTACATTGCCATCAAAGTCTACCGTGACAATTCCATTAATTCCATCGATGGATCTGATGATTCCTATATCACCGTTGAATATGCCCTTGTCGTAGTTGTTCCGAGTTTGAATGACCTTGTCACCCCGTTTAAACGTTAAAAAACCAAAAGGCATAGACTCGGTTTTGGAATTCAGGGACGCTTGCAAAAGGGTATTCAAATTTCCAACCCCCGCTTCTCCTTTATGCATGGGGGCGAGAGTCTGGGCATCGTTTATGGGATCTAAGCCAAGCTTATCTTTGACGAAATGCGTGAATACCTTGAGGATCTTGTCGGAGCACTCCGATTGGTTTGAAGCGGCTAAGAACTGGAAGTCTTTATTTTCCACTAGATCGAGAGCGGATTCTACAGTTGCAGGTATTGAAACTTGCCCTTGGTTGATGGCGTGGGCGTAATGTACGATGCTGCTCTGCTCAGCCTGCCGAAAAACTTTATTGAGGCGAGTAACAGGAATTCGATTTGAACTGATCAGGTCTTTGAGCACGTTTCCGGCTCCGACAGAGGGAAGCTGGTCTATGTCTCCGACAAGAACCAGATGGCTACCCGTTCGAATGGCTTGGAAAAGGCTAGCGGCAAGTCGTGTATCCAACATGGACGCCTCGTCGACGATCACGAAGTCGGCACTGAGTGGTTTTGACTCATTGACTGTGAAAGAACCTTCTGCGGGGTTGAACTTTAGTAAACGATGGATAGTTTGCCCGAGGGCTCCCGTCGTTTCTGACAAGCGTTGGGCCGCTCGCCCGGTAGGTGCAGCCAGAAGCACTCGAACCTTTTTTGCTTTGAGAATACTTACTACAGCGCGAAGAATTGTTGTTTTTCCAGTTCCGGGTCCACCGGTTAATATTGAGAGTTTGTGGGCCAATACCATAGATATAGCTTCCCTTTGGCATTCTCCAAATTCGAAACCGGCTTTATCCTGCGCCCAATCAACTGCTTTATTGCGTTTGATAGGAGGAAGGCAGCTGGGGTGGCTCTGAATGCGAATAAAGGATTGGGCAATTTGTTCCTCAGCTCGATGATTGAACGGAAGCTGCCAGTAGGTGGTTAGGCCCTCAAGCTCAAATTTGAAAAGTATACGATTGGTAAATACACGTTCCAGTCCTGCTTTGGCTACCGCTTTGTCAATTTCTAATTTCTCGGCTGTGGTCTCTATGAGTTCGTTCTCTGGAAATGCCGTGTTACCCTCGTCTTGCAGCTCTTGCATGACAAACTCTATGCCCGCGTCCACGCGCCGGGGACTGTCGTTGCCAATCCCCATATTGATAGCTATGCGATTGCAGGTTTTGAAGCCAATACCTCGAATTTTTCGAGCAAGCTGATATGGATTTTCCTTGATTTGATCGGCTGCAACAAAACCAAATTCGTTATAGATCTTAAGTACTTGAGACGGCGATACCCGGTAGGGAGTGAGGAAAAGGGAAAGGTCCCTGATATGGCTCTGCTCGTCCCAAGTTTCCTTAATTGACTTAGCTCGCTGTTTTCCAATCCCATCCACCTCTTGCAGTCGGGCGGATTCCTCGGAAATAATCTTGAGCGTAGATTCCCCGAAACGGTCTACGATTCTCTCTGCTAGGCCTTTGGATATTCCCTTTACCAGTCCGCTTCCAAGGTACTTGCGGATTCCAAAAACGCTGGCTGGGAGTTCGGATTCAAACCGAGTCGCTTTGAATTGGGGACCATGGGCAGGGTGCCGCGACCAATCTCCTGTTACTTTTAAGGTTTCGCCACATTTCACGCCTGGAAACTTGCCTACGATCGTGACGGCGTTCTTTGCGTTTTCAGGTCTTAGATCAGCAATCAAGTAACCGTCTTCATCATTCGAATACTTGATGCTTTCGAGTACACCCTTTAGGGTTTCACTGGCGGCTGAATGAGGCACAAGCTAACTGAAATGACCATCTGCAATTTCTTGCAAGCTCTCGAATACTCTATCGGCTCCCGCTTCGATTAACTCTTGACTGGAGTGCGAGCCGGTTGAAACACAGTAGCTTGTCATCCCAATGCAATGTGCCGATTCAATATCAAAGGGTGAGTCGCCGATCAAAATCGCCTGTTCGGGCTTTGCTTTGAGGCGATCAAGTGCAATACTCGATAGTTCTGGTTCAGGTTTTCTGTAATGGGTATCGTGGGCACCGAGAATTAATGAAAACGAATCGGACAAGCAGAGCGATTCGATTATATTCCGCGTATGCACTCCGCTCTTGTTGGTAAACACCGCAGCTTTAATGTTGTGCTGGGTAACGGCCTGAATCAGATCTCTCGCACCTGGTAGCAAAACGACTCCTTCCAGGTGAATTTCGTCGAACTTTTCTGTCCACAACCTCATGGCCGCTTCCAATTCAGTGTCGGCGAAGAAACTACGAATGGTTACGGGCATTGAACCTCCTACAGCTCTTTTAACTGCATCATAGGTCGGAACTGGTCTACCTAATTTATCTGCAGCATACTTGTAGCAGCGATAGATGGTATCGAAATGATCCACAAGCGTACCGTCCATATCAAATAGAACCGCCTGCAGATCGTGTATCATAGGGTTATTTGCCATTCAGCTTGTGGATTGGGAGAACCTCATTTGCCAGATACAGTGGCTTGGCAAACCAATTCAACCTTTATCTCCATATCCAGATGTGTCGCTCTCCTGACACGGGAATATTGAGCTTTCCATGTGGAACTCTGCTGAAAATAGCGACGGGTTGATTTTGAAAAGCTCTTGTTCCCATGAGTTCCTGATTGGATGTGAATAACTCGAGAGTAACTAAGTAAATTCCGCTCTATTAAGGGGTTTAGTGGCATCGGTGTTACCTGAATGTGGCAAAGCAGCCAATTAAGATTTGTAAAAAGTAGTGTCGGGGATGGGCGACGCTGTTTTTTAGGGAGAAATTTGGGCTAATTGAAGACAGAAGAATATCAAGATGAAGCAGAGATGGTAGAATCGGGTCAGATACTTATTTTTAATTTTGTAAGTATATGCAGATCAGTTATTAGTAATAGATTGAGAGAGCCTTTTTCGATACAGAAGAACTGTGCTACTTACTTGTTGAATTGGAATTCCTATCTTCTTCTGGTACTTTGTCCTATAGATTTTAGCCTCAGAAAGCGAGTTAAGGCCAATTTTTTACATATTTAGGCATAATATCGCTTCCATACCTTCGAATTTGTGCTGAATATTCCAATAATTAGCAATGGGCGGGAGAAATTGTGAAGAAACCTAGCAAAATGGGATTTGTAGCAGGCATTTACGGGTTATTGATCACGAAAAAGGGTCTTGAGAATCGATGAGAATTGCGGTCGTAGGATCTGGGGCCGTTGGGCTATATTATGGAAGTCGACTCCAAAAGGCGGGTGAAGACATACGCTATCTTTTACGAAGTGACTACGACGCGATACAGCGAAATGGAATCAGAATTAGAGCTCGTGACAGTCAATTTCGGTTGAACGATGTAAAAGCTTATCAGAACTCAGAGGATATCGGGAAAGTGGACCTAGTGATTGTGGCGGTGAAAGCGGTATCGAACAGGTTCCTGCCAGAACTGCTTCGACCCATTGTTGCACCGGAGACGTCGATTCTGAGTCTGCAAAATGGGCTTGGGAACATCGAGTTTCTCAGAAAGTACTTTCCGGGCAATCTACTCTTTTGCGGTACCTGCTATATTTGCCTCAATAGAGTAGAGCCAGGTTTTGTGGAAAATTTCCTGTTAGGGTCTATCGTGCTCTCACAAGAGGGTGAAGCGAGTTCAAGCAAGTTGAAGACAATCGGCGAAATGCTGAATAGGGCACGACTAAATTGTCGAACTTCCCCCAACATTGACCAGATGCGATGGGAAAAGCTGCTCTGGAACGTGCCATTCAATGGATTGTCCATCGCCGCGGGAAAAATTACCACTGATTTGATTCTTGCGGACGAGGGACTCAATCGATTGGCACGAGGTCTTATGGAAGAATTATTGGGAGCATCTTCCGCCTTGGGTTTGAGCATCGATCCAAAACTTATTGATAAACAATTCGAAATTACGAAGTCGATGGGTGAATACAGTCCGTCAAGCTTGTTAGACTTTCTCGCGGGCAGAAGCGTGGAAGTGGATGCGATTTGGGGAGAGCCCTTACGGCAGGGCTTGAAGGCCGGTCAAGACATGCCAAAGCTCGAGACGCTTTATCGTCTGCTGCGAATTACCTGTTGCGATCAATAATTCTAATCCCTACGGATTCAAATTGTTGCGGCTATCGGTCGATCGTGTTTTAGCAGGGAAGCCGTATCTGGAATATCTTTGATGATTTGGCTAGGCATCGGACCTACCCCGAGATAGCGGAGATTGGGTAAACAATTGGGCCACTCTTCACCCCAGAAGGCAGAGTCGAGCACACTTCGAACCATACCTGCGACGTAGGCCTTAGCACTCTTAGGGAGCTCGTTGAATGTGCGGGCTTTCGAGATGTCAGAATCCCAGCCTGCATATTCTTGATAGACCGGCTTGAGCGTTCTTCTATAAGTCTCGTTGCGCGGGACTCTATTGACGCGATTTCCGTTTTTGTCTTTGTAGGCGACGCAGATTTTCAAGTTGCCCTTCCAATTGGAGTCGTGACTCAGGGCGTCTATCTTGTTGATCATGAGATCATCGTATCCGCCATATCGCAAAGTGTCCGCTTTTTCCACGGCATCGTACCATCCCACCATTCTTTGACGTCCCGTTGAGGTTCCGAATTCAAGTAGTTTAAGCCGGTCGAACAGGGGGTGAGGCTCGTCTACTTTTGTGATGAAAACGTGGGTGCCTACCTTGGTGTCATAGGCTTTTGCCACTCCAAAAACATGTAGCGGCTGGACGGGAACACAGGCGGAGTTAAAAAACTCGGAAGCATAGGTGTGCGAGGCTGATACGTTAGGCGAAAACCCTTGCCGTTTATCGAGCCAGTAAGCTTGGCCGTATTCACCGATGACGTACTTCCCAGACACTTCGGCCTTTCTGACTATTTCTCGTACGTCTGCGATGTTGTCTTTCAGTGATTGTCCGGCTTCCCAGTAGGCATTGATTAATTCATCAAGATTGAGCGTAAAGGGAGAGTCACCCTTGAAGCGGCTAAAATCAAATTCCCTTTCCTCGAACAGACCTGCTTCAATCGCATCGGCATTTGCTCGAATCTCGGCTTGGTTTAACGTATCAAAGAATCCATTCCATGCTTCTTCCGATGCCTGGCAAACATGCTGTATTGTCGAGCAGGCACGTGTCGCCTTTTGGGAAAGCTTAGAATGATACCGTTCTTTCCCATAAAGAAAGTCGCAGTAGTGAATTTGGAATTGGCTAACCTCGTCGACGTAGGATGGCGTAATTCCTCTTCCTGTGCTTCCGCGGGGTTCTTCATTTATTAGATTCACCCTGTACCATTCCCATGCGAGATCGAGTAGTCGATGAGTTAGATCCGAAACCATGGTTCGCTCATCGATGACAAGTCGCTCTGTGACTCGGTAGCCATTGGCGTCGACCGGTTTTAATTCCCACAAAAACTTGCGGGGGTCTGCGACGACTCCGGCTCCGATGGCCAGAAACTTCACCGATTGGTCGACAACGCCTGCGGGAAGAAGATTGAGTTTCAATCCACCAGCAGTGTGTCCCGAATTGGCTCCCCCGTTGATTTTGATGACAACGCCCACGGGCGACGATTCACCTGTGTCGATGCGAAGTTCTTCGATGACTTCGGATATGAGGCGGCCCTTGCCTTCATCACCCATGCTTATGCCGCAATCCGCTATTAATCTGCTCTTAAATTTTGTTAGTGCCATTGTAGATTTTAGATTTGGAGGTGCCTAAATCCTATTCTCTCGTCAAACGGTAAAAGTTGCCTCGGATGGTGACCCGTTTCCAGCCTTTGCCGATCCGACATCTGAATAGTTGAGACCGGCGCAAGGACCGGTTGAAGTTTAGAGGGGCTTTAATCGCTTCCTTTGCGGGAGAGGCAAACTAGCTGCGTTTTGCGACCTCAATCACATCATGCGGAGCGGACTCTTTCATCCCGGCAGAACTAATTCTAACGAAGCGGGCTTTATCTCTTAGTTCTTTCAAGTTTTTGGCCCCATTATAACCCATCCCAGCCTGAAGCCCTCCCGACATATCTGCCAAAATGTTCAGTACGGATCCGCGAACCTCTTTCATTCCTTCAACTCCCTCTGCGGTCAGTTTTCGTGCGGTATCTTTATTGAGATGTCCGTAGCGTGCAGCTGAGCCTTTTTTCATCGCGCTCAGGCTACCCATTCCCCGATATTCCTTATAGAGCTTGTTGTTTATCTCGATAATTTCTCCGGGAGCTTCTTGGCTTCCGGCGAGGAGTCCTCCAAGCATCACCGAATCTGCAAGAGTCATGGCTTTAACGATATCGCCTGACTTGGTGATCCCACCGTCTGCGATTATACGAACGCCTTTCTTTTCTGCGCCTCGGGAAGCATTGTAAAGAGCGGAGAGTTGAGGAATGCCAACGCCGGCTACGATGCGCGTCGTGCAAATGGAGCCTGGCCCTTGGCCGACTTTGATCGCATCCGCACCGCAATCGGCTAAGTATTCTACGCCGCTACCAGAGGTTACATTTCCGGCGATGATGGTCAGATCTGGAAATTCGCCTCGCAGCAATTTCACCACTTGCCCGATGCCCATGCTGTAGCCGTGTGCTGCAGAAACAGCGACGGCATCCACTCTCTCGTTACAGAGATTGGTGACGTGCTCAAGGATGGCATCTTTGTCAAGCGAGCCGTCTTTTTTCCAGACGGTAGAAATCGCAGCACCTACCAACAGGCGGAAGTCCGAATCGCGGGCAGGCTTTAGAACGTTCTGCTTTTCTGCATTGATCCGCTCGATGTCTGAAATACTGACGAGCCCCTTAAGGTGATGGGCATCGTCTACAACGAGAAGTTTGTTTATGCCAAGGTGTTTGCTGAAAAATTTGTCGGCTACATCGATAGGATTCGGCTTGATATCGTTCTCATGAAGAGTCAGCACCGTCGAAGCGGGATCCATGGCCTCAGTCACTTTTATATGCCCGTACCGAGCTTTGACAACGCGGCTGCCGAGAAGGCCAACGAGCTTACCGCCCTTTTCGGTTACGGGAAAAGTGCGAAACTTGTAACCCTTTTCATTGATCATTTCGATTACGTCGCTGATGTATTGCTCCGGCTGGACCGTTATAGGATTGGGAAGCAGACCGTTGATGTGATACTTGACCTTTGTTACCTGAGAGACTTGTTCCCGATAAGGCATATTGTAATGGATGATCCCCATGCCGCCGCTGGTTGCCATAGCGATTGCCATCCGGTACTCAGTGACTGTGTCCATGTCAGAAGAGATGATAGGGATGTTTAACTTGATTTGGTCCGACAGGCTCGTCTCTAGTCTAGCGTCCCGTGGGAGAACCTCACTGTAGTTGGTGGCGAGTGAAATGTCGTCGTACGTGAGTGCGGTACCTTTGTGCTCATTAAAAAACGCAGAGGCGTTTTTGTAGAACAGGTTTTCGTCAAAGATTTCTTTGCTCGGTCTGGCCATAGTTGCCGATAGAGAGACTGAATCGGGGAATCAAGTATTTTGCGTTTGTTGAAAGAAAAAAGGTGGCGTAATAGCGAACCGGTGGATTGAGTCGCAACCCATGGTTGATTTTGAGTTCAAGGCATACCGAAGATCATTTGCTGATCCATACTCTACGACGACGGACTCTTTGCCGAAACGGGCGGGGATTCTCATTCGGTTGCAAGATAAGGAAGGGCGAACTGGTTTTGGGGAGATCGCTCCGATAGAGTCGTTTGGGTCGGAATCGCTGGTCTCAGCTTTGGCAGTGTGCTCTGAATTGCAGGGAAAAATTGAATACGAGAAAGTCTCGGATCAAGTCATTGACTATCCTTGTGTCCGATTTGGACTGGAGGCAGCACTAGCGATGATAGGGAGGGATCCGCTTTGGCCGGAGTTTTCTGAACGAATAGAAGTTTCTGGACTTTTGCCAGATATCGGAGATCGGGGGAGAATCGAAAAACTTGTAAGCGAAGGTTATTCGTGCTTGAAGATCAAATTAGGCAAGCAAAACTTCACCCTAGAGAAGCGGGCATTGGATGAGGTCGTTGAATTGACGCAGGGCTCTATTCGTTTGCGACTCGATGCTAACGGGGGCTTTAATTTGAATTTGACGAGGACGTGGCTTGAGAGTTTGGAAGGTTTACCTGTAGAATTTCTCGAGCAACCGATGTCGAAAGGTGAGGAACTGACGATGCTTAAGCTAGGAAATGACTATCCCACCCCAATTGCGTTGGACGAATCTGTAGTGCGGGTGGATGATTTAAAGCGTTGGAAAGACGAACATTGGCCGGGCTTGCTCGTTGTTAAACCGTCGTTAGCGGGATCCTATGTATCGCTCGTTGATGAATTGAAAACGGGAGATCCCAGTTCGCTAGTCTTTTCTAGTTCCCTAGAAACAAAAATCGGAGCGTCGCACGCTTTGTCAATTGCACTCGAATCCGCCCCTCCAAAAAAGGCTTTAGGTTTTGGAGTCGGTGGTTTGTTTGCGGATGAAGGAATTTCGATCGATCTCGGACCCTGCTTGGATCCGAATGGATTCCCTGAATTGGAAGAACTCGAAGAGTTGTGGAATCAAATATAGAAGAATTAGCAGATTTCAGGTTTAGAAAAGATTCTTTACCCCAGTTTTTGGGTGGATGGGAAGATGTCTCGAAAGGAGCTACCTCCCTATTGAAGAAATTAAGGGAGGAGGCGAAAGAAGGTCGTTTTAGCGTGGCCCTGCAAACCGGTGATCCCCAAATCTTTTGTGCGGTGTTTTCCGCATTGGTTAGTAGCGAAACTGACCTCTTTTTGTTTAATCCAAGCTGGAGTCAGAGTGAGAATGAAATAGCCAGGAAAATTGCTCTCCCCCAGTGGGTCATCGGTAATAGGAGCGATGGAACTATTGAAGTAATCACCGAGAAATTCGATAAAAAGGGGGATGATGATCTCGAGATTGGATTTCGAATGATGATTCCGACTGGGGGAACTTCAGGAAAGGTCCGATTTGCGATCCACTCGGATGCAACCCTGTTAGCATCGGTTAGAGCGTTTCAAGACTTCTTTGGAGTGGATCGCATTTGTACCCACTGTGTTCTACCACTTTATCACGTTAGTGGATTGATGCAATTAGTTCGCGTTATGGTTAGCAGGGGGGAAATCGTATTTGGATCGATATCGAATTTCCGCGAGAGTTACACATCGCTTAGTGCAGAGTCAAAGAGCGGCTGCTTTGTCTCGCTAGTTCCCACGCAATTGCATCGATTGCTAAAAAGCGAGTCGGGAATCGATGCTCTAAGAAACTATCGAGCCATTTTTGTGGGGGGTGGAGCCATTTCGAACGATTTATTGGAGTTGAGTCGAAGCCACAAACTGCATTTGTCGCCAACTTATGGAATGACGGAGACTGCGTCTATGGTGGCGACTTTGATGCCAGATGCATTTTTACATGGAAAGTCGGGCCAGGGCTTTCCTCTGCCCCATGCACAATTAGAAATCACTCCCCTAAACCATCGGGTCGAGTCCAGACCTGAAGTCGGGCGTATTCTCATCAAGTCTGATTCCTTGTTCTTGGGTTATTACAACGAAAACGAAAAGACTGGTGAGAGATACTTGACCAATGATTTGGGAACAATGGGCCCCAGTGGCGAGTTGTTCGTTCATGGGCGTCTGGATCGTGTGATAATCTCTGGGGGTGAGAATATTTGTCTAAATGAAGTCGAAAAAGCCTTTTGGGAATCGAATCTACTTCAAGATGTCGTAGCGTTTGGTATTGAGGACCCGGAATGGGGAAGTCGACTGTGTGTGGCGTATGTGCCGAAGGAGAAGGAATTGGGCGAGGAGGAAATCCTTGATCGATTGGCGAGACATTTGCCTAAGGTCAAGCTCCCGAAATCCTGGTTAAAGCTTAGCTCTTTGCCACGGAACAACGCAGGTAAAGTCCTGTTGGATTCTCTTGTGAAACGACTCAGGAAGGTTAACGGTTGAAGAGGATGGTGGGTTCATTATCTGATTCGAAATATGAATTAGAAATTTTCAACGTGCTATTTCAAAATGCTCCAATACCGTCGAGTTGATGACAAAAAGGGAAATAGCAGATGTGCTGAACGACATTTCCACCTTGTTGGAATTAAGGGGCGAGAATCCCTTCAAGATTCGTGCTTATTCGAATGGAGCACGGAAGTTGGAGACGCTTGAAGAGGACTTGGATGAGCTAATCGCCGAGGGCAAGCTAGCGGATATTCAGGGTTTTGGTAAAGCATTGGTTGAGAAAATAAAAATGCTCCACACGGATGGGAAGCTCGAATTTTACGAGAATCTAAAGGCCTCAGTTGACCCAGGTATTGTATCCATGCTAGAGATACCGGGGCTCGGTGCAAAAAAAATCAAGGTCCTGAACGAGTCGATCGGTGTTTCCTCGATTGAAGAACTGCAGAAGGCCTGTGACGATAATCGAGTAGCGGAGCTGAAGGGATTTGGGAAGAAGTCTCAGGATAAAATCGTTGAAGGTATCAAGAATCGGGAGGCCTACGGGAAACGGCACTTGTGGTGGCGTGCTCGGGAAATTGCAGAACCGATATTAGCGGGATTACTAGCTTTGGAAGATGTGGAAAAGGCGTCGCATGCAGGTAGTTTTCGAAGAAGGCGTGAACACGTTGGCGACTTGGATTTCATCGTGGCTTCATCCAAACCGGGCCCCGTTATGGATTGGTTTGTTTCCCAAAGCCACGTTAAGGAAGTTACTGCAAAAGGGGAAACGAAGACGAGTGTGCGATTTGAGAGTGGGCTGCAGGCTGACCTCCGAGTAGTTCCGGCTAAGCAATATTGTTTCGCTTTGCATCATTTTACGGGCTCCAAGGATCACAACGTCCAGATGCGCCAGAGAGCTCTAGCCCGCGGCCTCAGTTTGAGCGAGTGGGGGTTGAAGCCGGTCGAAGCCGAGTCCTTCGAGGATAGTCTTGAGGCAGAAAGCGAATCGGATCTGTTTAGGCTCCTCGATTTGAAGTTTGTGCCTGCTGAGCTGAGAGAGGGTTTGGGGGAAATTGAAACGGCGGAGGGGAAAGGCTTTCCACCGCTTTTGGAGGTCGATCATTTGTGTGGCGTGTTTCATAATCACACTACGGCCAGTGATGGTAGTGCGACTCTTGAGGAAATGACCGCTGCCGCTCAGGATCTTGGTTGGGAGTATTGGGGGGTTGCGGACCACTCGAAAGCGAGCTTCCAAGCAAACGGATTGGATGAGGAGCGACTCCTGAATCAGATTAGCCGTATCAAGGATCTCAATGCATCTAACAAATTTAGCACTCACGTTTTCTCGGGAAATGAATGCGATATCCTTCCAGACGGTTCCCTCGATCTAGATTCGGAGGTACTGATGAAGTTGGACTACGTTGTGACCTCGGTTCATTCCTCTTTCTCTCAATCGGAAGCGGAGATGACGGCACGAATCATCAAAGCAATTGAAAATCCGGCAACGACGATGCTGGGTCACTTGTCGGGACGGCTGCTCCTTAAGCGAGAGGCGTACAAGTTAGATACACAAAAGGTAATTGACGCTGCGATTGCCAACGGGGTGGTGATTGAATTAAACGCGAACCCCTATCGTCTTGACATGGACTGGCGCTTTTGGAGGAAAGCAGCAGAGAAGGGGCTCCTAACTAGCATTAACCCTGACGCCCACTCGACGGATCACTTCGCGTTTGTCGAGTCAGGAGTCAATGTAGGGCGCAAAGGCTGGCTAACGGAAGACAATGTAATCAACACCAAGCCTCTAACAGAGGTTGTGAAGATACTCGCTGGGAAGCGCCCGCATCTTACCTGCTAGAAGCGGATTATCCGCGATTGTGTGTCATTCTGGGTGTCACAGTTCTGAGGAAGTGTGACACAAATTGAGACATCTTGGCTGAAAGCAGGCGGCTCCAGTCAAGGCTGGAATAACGAATTAGAGTCATAACTTACTGATTTACAGTGCCTAATACTTTAAAAATGAGTAGTGGTACGGGCTTTGCTAGAGCGAATTCATGGGACGCGTACTCGGAATCGATTTAGGTACTACGAATTCTTGCATGGCAGTGATGGATGGCGATGAGCCTGTCGTTGTGCCGAATACAGAGGGAGCTCGCACGACTCCTTCGATCGTTGCGTTTACAAAAGCTGGAGAAAGGCTAGTGGGCCAAGCGGCAAAGCGCCAAGCAGTCACGAACCCCCAAAATACGATATTTTCGGCCAAGCGATTGATTGGCCGCAAGTTTGCTGAAGTCGCTTCGGAAGCAGAGGGGATTCCTTTTAAGATTGTCGAGGCCGACAACGGTGATGCTTTTATAGAATGTCAAGTGGGAGACAAAACGGAACAGTTCGCCCCTCAGCAAATTGCTTCTTTCGTTTTGGCGAAGCTTAAATCGGACGCAGAAGCTTATTTGGGCGAGTCGATAACCGAAGCGGTCATTACAGTTCCAGCCTACTTTAATGATAGTCAACGTCAGGCGACCAAAGATGCTGGCAAGATAGCGGGTCTCGATGTTCTCCGTATCATCAATGAGCCAACCGCGGCTTCGCTTGCTTATGGTCTGGATAAAAAGAGCGACGAGAAGATTTCTGTCTTCGACTTGGGTGGAGGTACCTTTGACGTATCGATTCTAGAAATCGGCGATGGTGTTTTCGAAGTGAAAGCAACCAATGGTGATACAATGTTGGGCGGCGACAACTGGGACCAGGCGATTATAGACTGGATGGTTATTGAATTTAAAAATGAAAATGGTATCGACCTCAAGGGTGATCCGATGGCCCTGCAGCGCCTTAAAGAAGAGGGCGAGAAGGCAAAGATTGCTTTGTCATCAGCGACCACCTATGATGTAAACCTACCGTTTATCACGGCAGATGCATCCGGACCAAAGCACCTCAACATTCAATTGACTCGAGCGAAACTGGAGCAGATCACGGATGACTTGTTTTCTCGCTGCCGGGTACCATTCCAAAACTGTCTGCGCGATGCGGATCTAGCGGCATCGGAAATCAACGAGCTCGTTTTAGTGGGTGGTATGACCCGCATGCCGAAGGTTGTCGAAATTGCGGAAGAGCTTGCAGGAAAGAAACCCCACCAAGGTGTGAACCCGGACGAAGTTGTTGCTATTGGTGCAGGAATTCAGGGAGCGGTTCTCAAGGGAGATGTTCGCGATGTTTTGTTGCTTGACGTCACTCCATTGACGTTGGGAATTGAGACTGCCGGAGGCGTATCGACTGCGATGATACCACGTAACACTACGATTCCAGCTAAAAAATCGCAGACATTTTCAACTTACGCAGACAACCAGCCTTCGGTTGAGATCAAGGTGCTTCAGGGGGAGCGACCCATGGCGACCGACAACAAAGTTTTGGGGACTTTCCACTTGGATGGAATTCCGCCAGCACCTCGTGGTACTCCTCAGATTGAAGTGACCTTTGACATCGACGCGAATGGCATCCTGAATGTTTCAGCGAAAGACAAGGGTACCGGTAAGGACCAGCATATCACGATTACAGGATCGGGTGGACTTTCGGAGGAAGACATCGAAAAGATGACCAAAGACGCGGAGCTTCATGCGGAAGAGGACAAAAACATCAGGGAGCGCGTAGAAAACCGGAATCAGCTTGATAGTACTCTCTACCAGATGGAAAAGACGATGAGCGAGGCTGGGGACAAGTTGCCAGCTGACAAGAAAGGCCCGATCGAAGCAGGAATCGCAGATGCGAAAAAAGCCCTTGAGTCAGAAGATCCAGATCAAATTAAAAAAGCTTTGGAAGAATTGAGCAAGATCGGAGCTGATCTCTACCAAGCGGCGGCAGCCGAAGGTGGTATGCCTGATATGAGCGACATGGCGGGTGCAGCGGGTGGTCCTCCTCCTGAAAGTGGCGAGTCTCCGAAAAGTGAACCAAAACCAGCGGATGTCGTGGACGCGGATTTCGAAGTCGTTGATGACGACGAGAAAAAGTAGCCAAAAATCAATTTCGAGTAGCGGGTTCGATTAATCGAACAAGTTACTCGTCTCATTGTGACAAATGTACATACCTAAAACAACCAGTCTAACATAATAAACAACTCAATATGAGCGCATCAACATCAGTAAAAGTAAAACCTCTAGGAGATCGCGTGCTGATCAAGCACGTTGATGAAGACGAGCAAGTTCGTGGTGGTATCATCATTCCGGACTCTGCTAAAGAAAAGCCACAGGAGGCGGAAGTGATCGCCCTTGGTACCGGAGCCAAAGACGGTGACGGTAAACTAGTCCCGTTCAACGTAAAAGTTGGCGATCGCGTCCTCACCAGTAAGTACGGTGGAACTGAAGTCAAAATCGACGGCGAAAATTACCTCTTGGTTCGCGAAGATGATATCCTCGGAGTCATTGAGTCCTGAGAGAAAATAACTAACAAATTAACTAACAGTATCTAAAGAAATAAAGACAATGGCTAAACAATTGCTATTTGATGAATCCGCTCGTCATGCCGTCCTCAAGGGCGTCGAAACTCTGGCGAAAGCGGTCAGTGTAACCTTGGGGCCAAAAGGCCGCAACGTCGTTATCGACAAGAAATTTGGTTCACCCACTGTAACTAAGGACGGTGTTACAGTAGCGAAGGAAATAGAACTCCCCGATGCTTACGAAAACATGGGTGCCCAGATGGTGCGCGAAGTCGCTTCTAAGACTTCTGACGCAGCTGGTGACGGTACTACAACGGCTACCGTTTTAGCTGAAAGCATTTACCGTGCGGGACTTAAGAACGTAACGGCAGGATCGAATCCAATTTACCTCAAACGCGGCATTGATAAAGCAGTCGAGGCAGCAGTGCTGGAGCTTTCTAGTATCTCGAAGGCGGTTGAGTCACGCGGAGAGGTCAAGCAAGTGGCTACGGTCTCTGCAAACTGGGATGAGACGATTGGTGACATCATCGCCGACGCGATGGACAAAGTGGGCAAAGACGGAACAATCACCGTTGAGGAAGCAAAGTCAATTGAGACGAATCTCGATGTGGTTGAGGGTATGCAGTTCGACAAAGGTTACCTCTCTCCTTATTTCGTGACCGACAACGAGTCGATGGAAGCCTCTCTAGAAGATGCGTACATTCTGATCCACGAAAAGAAGATCAGTGCATTGAATGACCTGCTTCCGCTGCTTCAAGAAGTTGCTAAGACGGGTAAGCCCTTCCTCCTCATTGCTGAGGATATCGAAGGCGAAGCACTTGCGGCACTCGTGGTTAACAAGATACGCGGAACGTTGAACGTTTGTGCGGTAAAGGCTCCCGGTTTTGGTGACCGCCGCAAAGCGATGCTCGAAGATATCGCAATCCTGACAGGTGGACGTTGCATAACTGAGGATTTGGGTATTAAGCTCGAAAATATTCAGCTCAGCGACCTCGGACAAGCAAAGAGTGTAAAGATCGACAAGGAAAGCACGACTATGGTCGAAGGTGGAGGCGCGGCAAACGAGATCCAGGGCCGCGTAAAGCAAATTCGTCGCCAGATTGACGAAACCACGTCAGACTACGATCGGGAGAAGCTTCAAGAGCGTTTGGCTAAGCTTGCAGGTGGGGTTGCCGTCATTAATGTAGGTGCCGCAACGGAACCTGAAATGAAGGAGAAGAAGGCTCGGGTTGAAGACGCGCTACATGCGACTCGTGCTGCTGTTGAAGAAGGTATCGTTCCTGGCGGAGGGGTTGCCCTCATTCGTGCTGCGAACGCTATCGATAAGCTGAATCTGGAAGGTGACGAAGAAATCGGTGCCCAGATCATTAAGACTGCAGTTTCAGGACCTATTCGGTTACTCTGTAAAAATGCAGGAGTGGAAGGATCCGTTGTCGTTAAGGAAATTAATGAGAATAACGGTAATATGGGATACAACGTTGCCACGGATAAATACGAGGATCTGTTAAAGGCAGGTGTCGTAGATCCTACCAAGGTAACGCGCTCCGCGCTGCAGAACGCCGCTTCGATCTCTGGTCTGCTTCTCACGACCGAATGTATGATTACCGATATTCCTGAGAAGGAAGAAGCCCCAGCGGGCGGTGGTCATGACCACGGTATGGGTGGCATGGGCGGCATGATGTAATCAACGCTCAAATTGAGAACAATTTACGAGCGACTCCCGTGAGGGAGTCGCTTTTTTTTTTGTGATTTGGTATTTCTTTGGAACGAAGCTATTGGCTTGATTGAGTGATGTGTGGACTCTCATTGAAGAGATGTATCTTAATTTATGGAACCAGATTGAGCACTCAAAAGGAACAGATTAATTTACTAGGTCCAACTGCTCCGAGGTGAACAGCTGCGTACTAACAGTTAGTGTTGGTTCAGGAGGTTGTGGGCCAGAATCTTGCGAAAGGGAGTTTGGCGGAGAACGGTTTTTAGGTACAAAACCGAACGAAGTTAGCGATCGGTATCTACATGCGATTAGCAGCAGCAGGAAATCTTGAAGCTACTTCCGCCCGGCAAGAGGTCGACTAGCGAGTGAACGCAGGGCTAATCGAAAGGAATGGCAATCCTTTTTGCGAATTCGCTCGCATGTTCGCTGTTCCATTGGGAATCCTAGTCGAGTTAATATTGCCATCATGATGAAAACGCGTCCAACAAAAGAGTTTTTAAGAGAGATACGGGATTTCGCTAAAAAACTCGCCCTCAAAGCCGGTGATCGAGCTATGGAGATGCGCGATGGTGTATTGACGCAAAGCTATAAGAAGAGCGTCGAACTCGTCACATCTGCAGACTTGGAAGTGAGTGACTTGATTAGAGATGAGATTTGCGAAGCCTATCCCGAACACATCTTTTTGACCGAAGAGTCAGAAGGGGCAACTGCTGCCCGCCCCAACTTGGTAAGTCCAACCTGGATTATCGATCCTATTGACGGCACCGTCGGTTATGCCCGAGGTCACTTTCAGTTTTGCATTTCGATCGCGTTTTGCATGAATGGCCAGATTCAGGTAGGGGTTGTGAATTGCCCAGCGCTTGGAGAGGTTTTTGTGAGTATTAAGAATGAAGGTGCGTTCTTAAACGGTGAGTGCATACATGTCAGTGAAACGGATCATCTAGAGAATTCTCTTGTTGCGACCGGATTTCCGCATGGGTGGGGAGGAATTGACCGGTTGGTTGCAAGACTAGGAGATATACGGAAAAAATGTAGAGACATAAGGAGGTCTGGTTCTTGTGCGTTTGACCTTTGTTGGGTAGCATGTGGCCGTATCGACGGTTATTACGAAGAGGATCTCAAAGCTTGGGACCTGAGTGCGGGGAAGTTGATAGCGATTGAAGCCGGGGCCAAATATGGCTTTTTCGACGAAAACAAAAGGGATGAATTGCCTGAGATACGTGGATACGCTAACCTAGCGGCTAATCCCTATGTATATGATGAAATGATGTCGATTCTTGCCGAGGATAAATTTAGCTAAAGGATCAGGGTTTCCATATCAATTTCAGTTTGCCTCGATTTAGACTCGTTGGTAACTTTTTGATCGAAAATGACACCCTGTTCTGTCTTCCGATATTGAGCTAAAGTGTGAGTCGGCTCTTTTCCTTGGCCTTGTCTAGTCTGGGGGTCGAGTTTCGCGATCACGCATCGGGTTTTGCAGAGACCTGAAGCTCTATAGAGACAATCGCCGATTTTGATATGAGACCAGCAGTCCTCGTCAAAGCGGTCGCAGTCATTTGCAACCATATTGTTACGAAGACGGGATATCACGATATGGAAGTCGAGGCGTTTGTTTAAGTCATCCATATAGGGCTTTTATATAATAAGGAGGGGGGAGCCGTCGGTAAAGCTCGTATAATCAATATCAGAATTACTGGTGAATATCTGGAAGTCGCGATCGATTCCTACGGGGCGAACATCCTTTTCTAGAAATAGGCTTAGCGATTTAGAAACCGCATCTCCTGCATTTTGAGCGACGACTTGGCTATCCAATACGGTTGCTGTCTTTTGGACGGGGGAGGCCTGTTGAATGGAGGCTTGGATGGTTTAGCAGTTTGGGAGACTCAGCTCAATGGTCCCTTCATGGATGATTTTAATATCCATCAAATCGAGTCGTTGATGGATTCGCTGACTTAGAAACGTTCTCGACTTATTGTTCGCGACGACCATCCACCGTCGGTAGCCGACAGGGCCGAGTGGGTCGAGCGAAAACGATCTCACTTCAACTAGTTGGCACCACTTGGTTGGATATAAATACAATGAGGAAGCGAAGGGCATTCCAGATATTCCTCTCGTCGGACGGTTGCTCTAGTCCCGCGGTGAGGTTGCCAGCCGGCAAAATGTTAGTGTAGCTTTGCTTTGAGAGCTTCGACCACATTACTCGGAACAAATTCGCTAACGTCTGCTCCGTACTCGGCCACTTGCTTAACCAAGGAAGAGCTGGTGTAGTTATAACCCTCTTTAGTCATTACTAGAATCGTCTCGATTCCAGGTCCGAGGTGCCGGTTCATGTTTGCCATTTGAAATTCAAATTCAAAATCGGATACGGCCCTTAGTCCGCGAATAATGACAGATGCGTTTTTAGCCTTGGCAAAATCTATAAGCAAACCGGTAAAAACCATGGCTGAGGCGTTTGGGAATTTCTCGATATTTTGGTTTACAAGGTTTAGACGTTCCTCCGCTGTGAAAAACGGCGTTTTGTCACGGTTTTCGGCAATCGCAATGATCACACTGTCAAAGAGTCGACATGCTCTCTCGAGAACGTCGAAATGGCCGTGTGTAATTGGATCAAAGGTACCTGGATAAATGCAGACTTTCATAAACCGCTTCGATGGGAATCTATAGGTAAGTTTTTTGCAACGAAATGTTTACATCTACCGGATTCATTGTGTCTCAAGCTTTACTTTGACGATAGATAGTCTTTGAGTGCGGTTTAATGAATATACCTAACATTCTAACACTTTCGCGGATCCCATTGATGTTCCTGATTGTGTGGCTCATGCGGGAGGACTTTATGTGGGCGTCGACCGGCGCTTTTGTAATGTTCGTGATCGCTGGGTTGACTGATTGGTTAGATGGTTACGTTGCTCGTAAGCAAGGGATCGTGTCGAACTTTGGAATTCTCATGGATGCGTTGACTGACAAAATTCTAATGCTCGGTTTGATGATTGCCCTGGTGGATATTGAGCAAGTGCATATTTTCCTTGTTCTCTTAATCCTTGGTCGAGAGTTTATGATTACAGGCATGCGTTTAGTAGCGGCAACCAAAGGGGTCGTTGTGTCGGCTGAGAGTTCAGGTAAACAAAAAACCGTTACACAAATTTTGGCAGTAGGCGCCTTCTTGCTCGAGGCCGTCTTTAGAAAAGACTTTGGCTCTGGCACTGATGGATGGGCGGTGCAAGCTGCCGAAATTCTGAATTGGATTGGATTGACACTTTTTGGACTATGCGTATTCATGACGCTGTATTCGGGTGCCAATTACTTTAAAAAGTATGGTGAACTCGTATTTCTAGAAGGCGATAGATAGGCTTTATGATACGTAATCCGAGATGGGCCCGGTTTTGGCCGACGCATGTTGTTCTGAGGGTAGCAACATTAGGGAGTCTAGGTGACTTTAAGGCTCCTGGAACTTGGGGCTCTGCCGCGGGAGTCTTGCTGTATCTGGTGATCTTTTACCCTATAAACCATTTTGTTGGAGCCCTCCTCACATTGGCGAGCTGCTACTTTGCGGTTGGAATATGTGGGGAGGCAGAGAAGCGGCTTAAGAAAGTGGATCCAGGTGAAGTGATTATAGACGAAGTGGTCGCAATGCCAATCTGCTTTATTGGGCTCAAGCCTTTCATCGCCGAGGGTCACGGCGCTGTTGTTCTATTGGGGACGTTTCTTGTATTTCGGTTTTTCGATATTCTCAAACCACTAGGGATAAAGAAACTACAGCGTTACTACGGTGGATTTGGAGTTGTTATCGACGATGTTGTAGCCTCCCTGGCTACCTGTGTGGTGATGAATCTAGGGCTTCGTTTGTGGCTCGGATTTTGAAAGCCCTTTCAGGAGGATTTTTTACGCTAGTCGTTGGTTCGTTCACGGGCGCTGATAGCTATAACAAGCCCGACTAAACCCATAAGAATTGAGAGGGTAGTCCCACGGCTGAGGCCGAGCGTGAGAGCGGTGTCCGGCTCTCTAAACTGCTCGCCAACGATCCGTAAAATGGAGTAAATCAGCAAGAATTCTCCTGCGAGCGATCCAGGATGTTTTTTTAGAGTAGGGGTTTTCCAGATACGGTACTGGGAATACAGTAGCATGAAAAGACCCTCGAGGGCAGCCTCATAAAGTTGAGAGGGATGGCGAGGTAGAGTACCTCTGTCGGGTGCAGTTGAGAAAAGAACAGCCCATGAAGCGTCAGTTACTTTCCCCCAGAGTTCGCCGTTAAGGTAGTTTGCAATCCGCCCGAAAAGCAATCCAGCGGGTGCCAAGGAGCAGACGAGATCTGAGGTCAGCCAAAACGACTGCCTATGTTTCCGGGCAATGTACAGCGTGGCGACTGCGACTCCGGTGAAACCCCCATGGCTGGCCATACCTCCCTCCCAAACGAAAAAAACTTTCCAAGGTTTGGACAAAATGAGCTCCGGAGTATAAAAGAGAAAATACCCGACCCTACCGCCTACAACCACTGCGACGATGAGTGCTACAAAAAGATCAGTTTGCTGTTCCGAGTTGTAGGGTGAAAGGCCTTTTCTATAATAGCGGCTCAAAAGCCAGGCCCCCACTAGGAATCCGAGAATGTAGGCTAGACCATAGTATCGAATTCCAAAAGTCTCAGTGAACTGTATTAGAAAGGGTCGAGGCTGATGTACGTGATAGGCGAAAACCCTTAAAAGCTCCATGACAGGTGTATTTAGGATTCTTTATGAGTGAGCGGATCGTTGGCCTCACTGTTTTCATTTCGAGCGAGTTCGCGCATGTCGATGGCGACATCATCCTTTTCAAAAATTTCTCTGCCTAGAATGGACTCCATTATATCCTCCATAGTAACGACTCCTGCGAGTGATCCAAACTCGTCGACCACGGCCAGTAGTTGTTGGTGAGATTTCAGCATCGCCTGTAACGCGGAATAAGCGGTTACGGTTTCGGGTACGAATCGAACATCGTCCATTATATCGACAAGTCTTACGTCGTCGTTGTCGTCTGCTATCTGCGTGAGTAGGTCGCGTCTCCGAACGATGCCCACGATGTTATCGAGCTCTTCGTCGAAAACGGGTATCCGGGCAAAGTGCAAGTGAGGGGTCTTTTTGAATACATTTTCAACGGTCAGAGACTTATCTAAAGCGGTGACCACGACTCGGGGAGTCATGATTTCACTCACCTGCACCTCGTCAAGTTTGAGAGCGTTGGTGACCATGTCCGACTCATCGGAGGTTAGGCTTCCCTCCTTTGCACCTTTTTCGGCTAAGAGAATGATCTCTTTCTCATCCGCATCTGGATCAGTTTGGATATCGCCTTTTACGACTAGTTTGATTGACGCATTGGTCATATAGGTAATAGGCTTCATCAGGATTCGCAATATGACGAGCGAGTCCACGATCCAGGGATGAAGCTGCGTCCGGTAGACAACCCCGAGATTCTTGGGAATGATCTCAGAAAAAATAAGAACACCTAAAGTCATTGCTCCTGTGATGATCCCGATGACTGCATTTCCCCACATTATGACAGCGAGTCCTCCCACTAACGCGGTACCTGCAGTATTGGCAATGGTATTGAGGGTGAGAATTGCAGAGATCGTATTTGGAAGGTCGATCTTCAAGTGCTCGAGTTTTGCGCCCTTACGAGGTTTGCTTTTCTTTAAACCTTCAATCTCGGCGACGGTTGTGCTCAGAATGAGAGATTCCATCAAAGAGCAATAGAACGAGGCTCCTATCGTGAAGGAGACAGCACCGATAAATGCTAAAAGCATTGGTTTAGAGACATTTTGCTTGGGTCGCTGACAACCCGGATGGGCTTGGTAGGCTGTAATACAGGAAGGATCGGATTTCTAACGCTGTAAGATGAGCTCATTAAGATTTTTCGTCTAAAGAGAAAATTGATGCTTCAAAGAAAGGCAAGCATCCAACGTCGTTCAGCATTTCTTGGCCGAACTGCCTTTGGTATGGACATATCTCGATCTTAAGCAGTCATTGACTCGAATCGAGCCTAGCCGCTGATACTGGCCTGTGCTATGGTTTGTTGAAATTTTCCAATTTCCTATGAATTTCAGCGCTGAGGCCTTCTTTATACTCAATGAATTGGTCGCGGAGCGTATCGTTGGCAGTGGAAAGGATTTGAACCGCGAGAAGGCCTGCGTTCTTTGCGCCATTGAGGGCAACAGTAGCTACGGGAACTCCACCCGGCATTTGGAGAATCGAGAGTACGGAATCCCAGCCATCGATAGAATTCGAAGACTTTACTGGCACGCCGATAACGGGAAGCGGCGAAATTGCAGCGGCCATGCCCGGAAGGTGAGCCGCTCCTCCGGCGCCGGCGATAATGACTTTTATCCCCCTATCGTATGCAGACTTTGAATACGAAAAGAGCCTATCAGGGGTTCGGTGGGCGGAGACTATCGTCATTTCAAAAGGTATCCCGAAGGATTCCAGAATATCTGTGGCCTGTTTCATTACATTCAGATCGGAGTCTGAACCCATTATGATGCTTACTAATGGCTCTTCCATGATGTTACTTTCAGTTTACTTTTAACAGATTTCGCTTTCGCTTTTGCCTCCTCCAGAGTCGGGGCAAGGATCGTTATGTGGCCCATTTTTCGAAAGGGTTTAGTCGTCTTTTTCCCGTAGAGATGAACTTTTACTCCCTCTTCTTCCATACATTGTGATAAACCATCGTATTTTACAGGACCTACCATTCCGCGTTCTCCAAGAAGATTAATCATGGCAGAGGGCATTTTTATGTGGGTGCTTCCCAGCGGAAATCCAAAAATAGCTCGAAGGAGCTGTTCGTATTGAGAGGTGACTATGCTTTCGATCGTATGGTGCCCACTGTTATGCGGACGAGGAGCGACTTCGTTTACCCAAAGTTTATTACTGGTATCTAGGAACATTTCTATAGCCAGCAGCCCTGTCAGTTTTAGCGAGTCTATAAGGTGAGAGGCGATGGCGACCGCTTCATCCTGGATCCTCGAATGGATCGTGGACGGGCAAACCAGTAGTTCTACCAGATTGGCTTGCTCGTTGAACTCCATTTCCGCAACGGGGAAACATTTCACCTCGCTGTGCGGATTTCGGGCCGCGATAACGGATATTTCCGATTGAATTGGCACGAGGTCTTCTACGATGGAAGGAGCATCAAAAATCATTTCGATATCTGCCTGAGATTTGATAATCGAAACCCCTCGACCATCGTACCCTCCCTTCCTCAATTTCTGTACGAATGGAAACGAAAGTGACCCTGCGGTAATTGCCGCTTCGATTTCGGTCTTGTTGGAAAATACCGTATAGCTGGAAGTGGGGATGTCGTGATCCGAAAAGAACGACTTCTGGAGCCCCTTGTCCTGTATAACTTCGAGCACCTCTGGTTCGGGCAACACAGGCCGGCCCTCGAGAACCAGTTTTTTGAGAGCATCGGTGTTTATCGCCTCTAATTCGTAGGTTACCATGTCAACCCGCTTGCCAAATTGATAGACGTCGTCGAAGTTCAGCGGGTCTCCTGCAATGACCTCTGTACTGCAGGGTGCTGCAGGACAATGAAGATCCTTATCTAGGATGTAGGTTTTAACATCCCAATTGCTCGCCGCGAGTGAGAGCATTTTCCCGAGCTGCCCACCAGCTATGATTCCCAACTTGAATTGCGAAGTGACTAGTTTTTCCATGGCTCAGTACATGATAGTAATTTTGCGGTTGTTGGGCGCGAACTGCACGTGAAAAGGGAATGTATTCGCCAGTCATCCATGTCCAACCTTTTCAGCCTGACACACAAAGGAGAAAACCGCTTACATCGTCTGATCGGAATCAATTCAAGATGCTTCTTGATGAATTAAATCTCTCTTCTTGAATACTTGGCAGGCACCGCATAAGTTTTAGAAGTGAGTTATATCCTGTCTCTCGATCAAGGAACCACGAGTTCTCGTGCCATCCTCTTTGATAAAGAATCGAAAATTGTCGGTGTCGGCCAACGCGAGTTTAAACAGATTTTCCCCCAGCCCGGTTGGGTGGAGCATGATGCATTGGTCATTTGGGAAACCCAGTTAAAATCTGCGGAAGATGCGTTGGAGTCAGCTTCTGCCTCATGGTCAGATGTCGCAGCTATTGGAATTACGAATCAGCGTGAAACCATTGTTTTATGGGACAAGCGCTCGGGCAAGCCAGTAGCGAATGCTATCGTTTGGCAAGATAGGCGCACGGCTGAATACTGTGATCAACTGAAACAAGATGATCGGGAATCCTGGATACAGAAGAAAACAGGACTATTATTGGATCCCTATTTTTCCGCAACCAAAATCAAATGGCTGATGGAGGAGAATCCAGAAGCGATTGAATTAGCGAAGGCTTCTCAATTGGCGATTGGGACAATTGATACCTGGCTCATTTGGAATCTCTCAGGCGGAAAGGCCCATATCACAGATGTATCTAATGCCAGTCGCACATTATTAATGAATCTTGTGACGTTAGACTGGGACCAAGAGCTTCTAGATTTGTTTCAAGTTCCTAGTTCCGCTTTACCTGATATTGTTGATTCGAGTGGATCTTTAGCGGAGTCGTCCTCCTGCGTGACGACTCAGCCAATTCCTATTACTGGAATCGCTGGAGATCAGCAGGCAGCCTTGTTTGGGCAAGTCTGTTTCAGTCAGGGTATGGTCAAGAATACATACGGAACGGGCTGTTTTTTGCTAATGAATGTGGGAACAGAGCCAGTTTATTCTGTGAACAAGCTACTCGCTACAGTTGCTTGGAGAATAGGAGGTGTGACGGAGTATGCGCTTGAGGGGAGTGTGTTCATCGGAGGAGCCTTGATTCAATGGTTGCGTGATGAGCTAAGGATCATCGATTCAGCGGTCGAGGTAGAGTTGCTTGCGGCTGAGGTAGAAGATTCTGGAGGCGTAACGATTATACCCGCGTTTTCGGGGTTGGGTGCACCCTACTGGGATCCGCATGCGAGAGGGGCGATAATGGGCCTGACTCGAGGAAGCTCAAGGGCTCACATCGCCCGTGCGGCGTTGGAAGGAATCGCCTTTCAGGTGGCAGATTTAGCAGCGGCGATGGAAGAAGATTCTGGTCGAAAGCTGGAAACATTGCAGGCGGACGGAGGTGCCTCAGCAAATGGAATTCTGATGCAAACCCAAGCTGACTTGCTTGGAATTCCCGTGCGCTGCGCCAGGATTGCCGAAACTACGGCCCTTGGGGCTGCCTATTTGGCGGGATTGGCTGTTGGTTACTGGAAATCGAAGAAGGAACTGGTGGAAGGATGGTCCGAGAGTCGTAGATTTGAACCCGCTTCGGATTCGGAGGATCGGAAGTCAAAGATGTTGAGCTGGCGTAAGAACGTTGCTCGAGTGCGAGATTAGGGGTTGGTGACCTCCGCGTTTTTCGCGTTGGATGGCACGAAATCAGTCTCCTGGTTTACATGAAGATTGCGTTTCCTAAGGAAAGCCTAGATAACATGGGAATGTCTAAGAGTGTGATCGGATTTCACTATACATTAAAAAACAAGGTGGGCGAGGTGCTGGACCGTTCGAATCCGGAGAGCCCATTGTTGTTCCTCGAAGGATCGGGAGCGATTATCGAAGGACTCGAGGAGAGCCTTGCAAATATGTCGGAAGGGGAATCGAGCGAGGTTATCGTGCGTCCGGAGAAGGGCTACGGGTTTCGCGATGAGTCTCAGATAAACGTCGTTTCCAAGGCGGCTCTACCGACTGACGAGTTAAATGTAGGCGACTTTTTTCAAGCTGGCGGAGACCAACACGCTCCCATTGTCCAAGTGGTTGAAGTGGATGGGGACGATGTTAAGCTAGATGCAAATCATCCCTTGGCGGGACAGGACTTGTTCTTCGATGTGGAAGTAGTGGAGAAGAGGCCGGCAACGGAAGAGGAAATTTCTCATGGTCATGTTAACCAAACGGACCAGGGTAGCTGCTGTGGAGGGAGCGGTAGTGCCAATTGCTGCTCCGACTAGGAAAGGGTGGGGGAGAGTTGAAAGCCCTCCTTTTTATCTTTCCATGATTTGCAGGGGCTCGGGAATTGGCTCCTCTACCTTAAAGAAAAATCTATTCGAAGGCGATTAGTTCCACGTCGAACAGTAACGTGGCGTTTGCGGGAATCGACCCTCCGGCTCCACGTGGACCGTACCCGAGTTCTGAAGGGATAATCAGCGTGCGCTTTTCCCCCTTTTTCATGGCCAAAAATGCCTCATCCCAGCCTTTAATCACGCTCCCGATTCCCACCTGAAAGACAAAGGGCTCTCCTCGATCGTACGAGCTGTCAAATTTGACGCCGTTAAGGAGAGTGCCTTTGTAATGGGCCGTCACAGAGTCACCCACCTTTGGGGTCGAATCGCCGAAACCTTCCTTGGTAATCGTATAGTGAAGTCCGGATTCGGTGCTTAAAGCATTCGGATAATTCTTTTTGATTTTAGCGATTTCCGGGTTGTCGAGCATGAGGTCGACTGTCGTCTCAAGTGCTGAAACTCTGGTCGCCAGTTCGCTGTTATCCTCGGTACTGGAAGCTGTATCTACAGGTTGTTTGGAGCAACTCGCTAGAATCAAGAGGGCGGCGATGTTGAGGGTAAGAATGGTCTTCATATTGATTAATAGCAATTTGATGCAAAGGTAAGTTTTTTAGGTGAGAAACCTAGATCTTGCCTAAGACGTGTCGAGCCTAGATCCTGTTAAAGTTGCTATGGATGGTGAGGTTATTCAGTTAAATCAGGAAATTGCGGTGGACGAGATTTTGCTAGTGCCTCGTCACAACGCGAAGCACTATATTGCGACGGTCGATAGGGAGGGGAAAATCGTGGTCACGATTCCGATAAGGGGAAGCCGTAAAGAGGCGGTCGCTTTTGCCAGAGAGCATACCGTATGGCTAAGAGAGCAGCAGCGGCTGATCGCGAGTCGAAAAGAACAGAATCTTCTTCGGAACGGAGATTGGATTTGGTTTCGAGGTTCACGAGTTGAGTTGAAAGTATCCAAGGATTGGGGGCGTCCCGTTTTACATTTTTCTGAGGAAAGGTTGTTTATAGCAGACGAAGATATCGATCTAGCGCGACCGCTGGGAAAAAGGCTGCAATCGCTCGCTAAAGCTGAATTCCCTGAACGAGTTGCTAGTTTTGCTAAAAAATTCAACCTGAAGTATTCAGGGGTCAGTATCCGCAATCAGAAAACCCGTTGGGGCTCCTGTTCTTCAAGCGGCCGTATTTCCCTAAACTGGCGGCTCGTGATGACCCCTCCGGAAGTGTCAGACTATATCGTGATACACGAACTCATGCATTTGCGGGAGATGAATCATTCGCACTTGTTTTGGAGGTTAGTGCGTGAAGCATGCCCTCAATATAAATCGTACGAGGGATGGTTAAACGAGCACCAGTCGGAATTGAGCTGGGGTTAGAGGTTGCAGGTGACGCTAGGCTAACGTCTAAGCTTTCCCTATGCTTTGAAGGAGGCAGGTTTCAAAACCTGCATAGTCTAGCAAGTATTCGTCGAGGCAGACAAATGGCTTCAGAAGCGACTTGCGGCAAATAGTCGCCGTTAGCTAGTCGTCTTTGACAGTGTAGTATGATGTCTAGAATCGGATCTACTCTGATTCCAGAGTAGCGATAGTCCTCCAACTGATCCTTGATGTAGAATTCAAGGTCCTCGATTGTTAGTTGCATGTCTTTGCACGTTGTCATGGTTCCTCTAAATTGAAGTTGCCGAGCGAGAGTTGGTGGGCTACAGCTTTAATCATTAGATCGGCTGTAATGGTTAGTCTTACGATAGTTAAGGAGGGGTGAAGTTCGCCTTGGTCGAGCAGATATTTTCAAAATGACTGATTTTGGCGTAGAGCGAAGGACAGTTTTGTCCTACAAGAGTTAGCAATAATCGTGCTAGCGACACTTCATTTCTGTATCGAAAAGGGAGCGCACTGACTTGATCGCGTACTTGGTAAGCCGATTCCCGTTTGATCCGCGACCTTTGATCGCAAGCTCTCCAAAATCGTATTCGAATTCCTTAGTACGCGCTTTTGATGCTTGCGTAAGTCGAACGATGATCGGACGCGTGGCACCATCTAAATTAGCTCTAAAATAGTGGACCTTCGACCCTTTGTTCCCCTTGGTCAAATCATAGACTTTGTCTCGGGTGACACCGCTGACCATGAATCGTTTCACATAGGAATCACCCCTAGATCCATCTCGATAGACCATGTCGTAGATCGTCTCCTCGTCACCTTTTCTCCAAACGGCGACATGGATAATGTCTTGTCCCATGTAGACTTTTTCGGCCACCCGTGAGACGCGGAAAGTACCATCTCCACAAAAGCAAATAATGTTGTCGAGTTGAGTGCACTCTTCCACGAACTCATCTCTCTTGAGACCAGTTCCAATAAAGCCGTCTTCCCGATTGACGTAGAGCTTTTCGGTCGGAAGGGCCACTTCTGTGGCCTTGATTGTTACAAAGCTGTCGATACGCGTGCGGCGCTCACGCCCTTTGCCATACTTGCCTATAAGTCCTTGAAGGTAGGAAATAGTGAATTCAGTCAGTTTGCGTAGGGACCGTTTGGTTGCTCGAATTTCCTTTTCCGTCGTTTTGATGACATCGTTAGCCTTGAACGAATTGTACTTCGAGATGCGCTTGATTCGAATTTCCGTTAAACGGGTAACGTCGTCTTCGTTCACCTCTCGTCTAAGCAGCTTTTTGAAAGGCTCTAAGCCGAGGTGTATCTCTTCGACAACGGACTCCCAGGTCTCACATTCTTCAATACGTCGGTAGATTCGTTCCTCTATAAAAATGCGTTCTAGAGAATCGAAATGCCATTTCTCCTCCAGCTCTCTTAGCTTGATCTCGAGTTCCTTTTTCAGGAGTCCTCTAATCCTATCAGTTGACTGCCTAAGGATTTCGCTGACACCAATGAATGTGGGCTGGTCATTCGCGATGGAACATGAATTTGGCGAAACTGAAACTTGGCAGTCAGAGAACACGTAAAGGGCGTCAATCGTTGCGTTCGCATCGGCACCAGTGGGAAGGGTAATGACAATCTCGGCGTTTTCAGAGGTGTTATCTTCGATTTTCTTGATTTTCACCTTCCCTTTGCTGTTGGCTAAGAGGATTGAATCGATGAGCGATGATGTCGTGACTCCGGAGGGAATCTCGGTGATTACGATCTGGTATTTGCTACGAATATCGAAGACTGCCCGAACCAGAACTCTGCCTCCACGAACTCCGTCATTGTAATTCGATGCATCCATAACTCCGCCGGTAGAGAAATCCGGGTACAGTTCGAATTCCTCGTTTTGGAGATAGGCGATGGAAGCTTCGATAATTTCGATAAAATTGTGCGGCAGGATTTTGCAGGCTAGACCGACAGCAATGCCTTCGCATCCCTCGGCGAGAAGGAGGGGAAATTTGACCGGCAAGTCTACGGGCTCCTTATTGCGCCCATCGTAGGATGCTTGCCAAACGGTCGTCTTGGGATTGAAGACAACTTCTCTCGCGAAGGGCGAGAGGCGTGCTTCGATGTACCGGGCAGCGGCCGCTCCATCGCCCGTTAGCGTGTTACCCCAATTTCCTTGTGTATCAATTAAGAGATTCCGCTGGCCCATCCCTATCATTGCAGAATAAATGCTAGAGTCCCCATGTGGGTGGTACCGCATGGAGTGCCCAATGACATTTGCCACTTTATTGTACCGGCCGTCATCTAGCTCTTTGAGGGCATGGAGAATTCGACGCTGAACAGGTTTGAGCCCGTCTTCGATAGCAGGAACTGCACGGTCAAGAATGACGTAAGAAGCGTACTCAAGGAACCATTTGTGGTAAGACTGGGCTAGAGGAGCTTTTCCATTACCAGCCTCGCCTTGATTCTCTTTATCAGGCACGTTTTCAACCTCGCTTTCTTCGAAATCGAAGGACTCTTGCTGGTTGCCTTTGTTCTTTTCTCGAGGGCTCATTTTCTGGTATGCCGGATAGTTTACGAGTTACCTTCGATTAGGTCTTTCTCGACCTGAAGGTTCTCTATTATGAATCCCTGTCTCTCAGGAGTGTTCTTACCCATGTAAAAAGAGAGGAGTTCGTCAATGTTGTGGAGCTGAATCATGGTGACGGGATCCAGTTTGATCTTCGGGCCGATGAATGTTGCGAATTCTTCTGGGGATGCTTCTCCAAGACCTTTGAATCGAGTAATCTCGACCCCTTTCCCCAGCTTTTCCACGGCACGGTTTTTTTGTGTATCAGTATAGCAATATTCCGTCTTCTTTTTAGTTCGTACTCGGAACAGGGGGGTCTGAAGAATATATAGGTGGCCTTGTCGAACGAGGTCGGGAAAGAATTGTAGAAAGAAGGTGAGAAGCAGGAGACGGATATGCATACCATCAACGTCGGCATCCGTAGCGATTACAACCTTGTTGTAACGCAGGGTATCGAGGCCATCTTCAATATCCAGAGCACTTTGGAGGCAATTGAACTCGTCATTCTGGTAGACGATTTTTTTGCTAAGTCCAAAGGCGTTGAGCGGTTTTCCTTTAAGACTGAATACTGCCTGAGTGTTGACGTCCCGCGTCTTTGTGATTGATCCCCCCGCAGAGTCGCCCTCAACAATAAAAAGGGTCGAATCATTTGCCCGCTTGTGCTTAGTGTTGAAGTGGGCCCGACAGTCCCGAAGCTTCTTGTTGTGAAGATTGACCTTCTTGGCTTTTTCTCGGGCGAGCTTTCGGATCCCGGAAAGTTCTTTCCGCTCCTTTTCGCTGGCTACGATCTTTTCTTGAATCGCTTTAGCCGTTTCTGGAAATTGGTGTAGATAGAGATCTAGTTCCTTCTTGATGAAATTGTTGACGAAATTGCGAATCGTTGCGCTCTTTGGACCCATATTCTGGGAGCCTAACTTGGTCTTCGTCTGGCTCTCGAAAACGGGTTCCTGCACACGTAAAGATAGAGAGGATACGATCGATGTCCGAATGTCTGAAGCATCGTAGTCCTTTTTGAAGAACTCTCGGATGGTTTTGACGATTGCTTCACGAAAAGCGGCTTGGTGGGTGCCTCCCATCGTAGTATGCTGCCCGTTGACAAAAGAAAAGTAGTCTTCGCCGTAGTGGGTGCCATGCGTCATGGCTACCTCGATATCCTCTCCCTTGAGATGGATAATCGGATAAAGGATGTCGCCGGTGAGATTATTCTCGAGGAGATCCTTGAGTCCGTTCTCGGATCGAAAAGTCCCTCCATTGAGGGAAAGGGTCAGGCCAGTATTCAGATAGGCGTAGTTCCAGAGCATTGTCTCGACGAAATCGAGATGATATTCAAATGATTTGAATATCGCTTTGTCGGGGGTGAACTCGACGTAGGTGCCATCTTTCTCGTCGGTCTTGATTTGGCGACTTTCGGATTCCAATTTGCCTTGGGAAAAGATCGCCTGTTTCATTTTCGAGTCCCGATAGGACTCGGCGAGAAAATAACTGGACAAGGCATTGACTGCTTTGGTGCCGACGCCGTTTAGTCCTACGCTCTTTTGGAAAATTTCACTATCGTATTTGGCACCTGTATTGATCTTGGAAACACAGTCTACCACTTTGCCGAGGGGGATTCCACGTCCAAAGTCCCTGATCGCCACTACCTCATCGCCAACCGTTATATCGATTCGCTTTCCGTGGCCACTCGAATGCTCGTCGATCGAGTTATCAATGATTTCCTTCAGCAGAACATAAATCCCATCGTCAGCGGATGCTCCATTTCCTAGTTTCCCGATGTACATTCCCGGTCTTAGCCGGATATGCTCTCGCGGACTTAAGGATTTAATGCTCGATTCGGTATAATTCGATTCTGCCATTTCTTGGTTCGATAGCAATAAGACCGAGCGTCGAAATCAAGCGGTAATGTTGCAGTTGAGCCTAGGAAAAAGGGTATACGCCGAGGAATCGCGGGATAGCGTTTTCTCTTTACAATATTTTACCTGATAGTTGGGTTACGATTTCCTCAAGTGAGAACAATTTTTTTTACCCCTCGATTATGAGTTCCTCAGCTCCAAGCACTGAAAAAGCGAAAAATGATCGGGCCTTGCGCTTTTATCGCGATGCCCTAGGCTTAGAGCGGCTTCACTATGGAATGTGGTTGCCGGATGACGAGCTGACGATGGAAGCGCTCAAGGCAGCTCAGAAGCGTTATGAAGATTTTCTGATCGATAGCATTCCTGAAGGAACTCGCCGAGTAATTGATGTGGGTTGTGGTACGGGGGAACTTTGCCTGCATTTGAAAGCTCGAGGGTACGAGGTCGAAGGGCTTTCCCCCGACATCAATCAGAAAAAGATGTTTGCCGAAAAAGTGGAAGCTCGTTTCCATTTCACAAAATTCGAAGATTCGCAATTGGAAGGTGGATACGATCTCATTATTATGAGTGAGTCTTGCCAGTATATTCCCTTGGATAAAGTATTTGAAGTGGCTCAGCAAGCCTTGAACCCAAGGGGCTATTTAATGGTGTGCGACTATTTCGTACTAGATCAGAATGCGGGTGAATTGTCCAAGAGCGGGCACGACTATAATGAGTTTCTGAAAAAGGCAGAAGAAAGTGCCTTTGAAATTGTCAGTCGCAGGGATATCACACTGGATATTCGCAAGACCCTTGAAATTGCCGATGAATGGGCAGAAAAAATTTTGTTGGGTGCGGACATTTTGACCGAGAAGTTTCGCGAACGGAACCCTTTTCTTTGGAAGATTGTTAAGTGGTTTGGTATTAGTAAGTACGAGAAATTGCTGTCTCAAAAAGTATTGATCGACGCGGACAAATTTTGTGCGTTCAAAAAATACGAATTCCTCCTGTTCCAACTTTAAGCGTAAGGTTTCGCCAACCGATCGTGGCGGCTGTTTGCCGTTTCCCGATTTTTAAGTTACTAATCGCTTTGCGGAGGAATCATTCCGTTCGCGCTAGCTCTTTGGCTCCGATGTCACGTCGCAAGTACTTGGACTTGTAGTCAACTCTATCGGATAGCTCGTAGGCTTTGTCGCGAGCTTCGGAAAGATTGGTGCCTAGAGCGGTGACGCCAAGAACTCGGCCTCCGTTTGTAACTATATTTCCAGCTTCGTCGGCCTTTGTTCCCGCATGGAATATGAATTGGTTGTCTCCCACCGAATCTGGGAAAGAAATTGGGTTGCCTCTCCGATAGCTATTGGGGTAGCCCTCTGAGGCAAGGACGACAACCATAGCGTATTCGTCTTTTACTTTCACATTGATCTCTCCCAGCTTGCCCTTTGCGGCCGCCAGCATGATTTTGACTGGGTCGGTCTCCAGGCGAGTGATCAAAACCTGAGTTTCGGGATCTCCAAACCGGGTGTTATACTCCAGCACTTTGGGGCCATTAGGGGTCATCATTAGACCAATGAAAAGGGTTCCGCGAAAGTCTATCCCTTCAGCCGCGATTCCATCGACACTGGGCTTGACGATCTCGGTTTCGATACGTTGCATCATCGCATCGTCTATCAAGTCGGCTGGAGAGTAAGCACCCATTCCTCCGGTATTGGGGCCGACGTCACCCTCGTAAACTTGCTTGTGATCTTGGCTCGTGGGTAGAATGACGTAGTCTTTTCCGGATACAATTGCGTGGATTGATGTTTCCTCACCAGTAAGACACTCTTCGATAAGAACTGACTTACCGCTCTCCCCAAAAGCGCCGCCGTCAATCATGTCGACTACAGCCTTTTTGGCAGTTTCGAAATCCTCGGCGATGACTACACCTTTACCCGCTGCGAGCCCGTCGGCCTTTACGACAATAGGGAAACTAGCGGTATATAGATATTGAATTGCGGCCTCGGATTCTGTGAAATTGGCTGCGTTTGCAGTGGGGATTTGGTACTTGAGCAGAAGCTTCTTGGTGTAGGTCTTGCTGCCTTCAAATCGGGCACCGTCCGCTTTGGGGCCGTATGCTAGGATTCCCATGTCGTTCAGTCGGTCTACCAGCCCCAGGCAAAGCGGAACCTCGGGTCCGACGATGACAAAATCTACGCTCTCACTCTCTGCCAGTTTGACCAACCCATCTATGTTGTCAGCTGCGACTGGTTCGCATTCGCAAATCGCGGCCATACCCGGGTTCCCAGGAGCCGCTAGGGTTCGCTGCACGAGCGGACTGTTTACGCAAGCGTTTACGAGGGTGTGTTCGCGTCCGCCGGAGCCAACGACAAGTACGGTGAAGGAGGATTGGTCTGACATCTGGGGACGATTTAGAAAGCACTAAAAACGGGAATGCAACGAAAAGATGCCGGCATCAATTCTGCCGGTGCTATTGGGAGCAATCGTGACCTCTTAAGTGGACCTCATAACCTGTTTTCGCTACAGTACCTACAAACACTTTCGGTAGAAATTGACGATCCTTTTTGGATCATCAGAGAACAGAAGATAGTCCTCAATTCATGGTTGCATCCACCCTGTGTCCCAGGCTTTAACAGCTCTTTGTATTGTGTCACGCGAGGGAACGAGGATTCTTACAGTAATGCTTCACAGTCGAGAATGAGACGATCTGGATTTAATCCTGGGGGGTGGGTTGCAATGATACTCCAAACCAATTCGAGCGAGCGAACTTCGTTAGCTGGATTGGATCTTTTTCAATCGGCCTGGTGCGGTCTTGATTTCCGCCTTATCCTTGAGTCGAAAGGTGATCGTGATTTCGATTAGGTTCGATCTCTTTTTCTCTTTGGTAGTCATTATTACGCCGGCACCGCTGATTTAGAGGATTTCGTTGCTCATGTGGCCAGATCTCGTTTTGGTCGTTTACAATTCACCTTATTTCGCTAGCTTTTGATTCTTACCGCATTGGGATTGCTATTTGACAAGGATTTTTCCCATTCGTCTTTATAAGGGGTATTTTTTTGAAAACGAGTCACATATGAAGAAGCAAATCGCTTTCCTAGCAATTTTTTCCACGAGTTTTAGTCTGACAGGTCAATCGCCTGACGAGGTTTTGCAGGAGGAGGTTGCAGAATTCACCGCGATGGAGCTACTTGAGACGTGGGGGTTCCTTCTTTCGGAAAGGTTTAACCTAGGCGGTCTTGAGATCACGGATGCCGAAGTAGACGCCATTTCGAGAGGGATGAAACTGTACGTGAATCGCGAGGATGCTCCAACGGATCTGTCGAAGTCTCTGGATCCGATGCAGAACTACTTTGCCGATCGCGAAGAGATGGTCCGGCGGGACCAGATGAAACGAAACCGGGAAGAGGAGCTAGAGTTTTTCGATTCCATTGTAGGGCAACCCGGTTATCAGTCGCTTGCCACGGGTCTTTGTTTTCAAATTATTAAAAAGGGGAGTGACCGGAAACCCGGGAAGAATGATAGGGTGAGTTGCCACTATGTTGGTACCTTTATCGATGGCGTTGAGTTCGACAGCTCTTACAAGCGGAATGAGCCTTCGGAGTTCGTTTTAAATTCAGTAATTCCAGGTTGGACCCAAGGGCTTCAACTGATCGGTGAAGGGGGAAAGGTTAAGCTGTATGTACCCGCCAAGCTCGGATACGGTGATCAAGGAACACCTGGCGTTCCTCCCGCTTCGGCGCTTATTTTTGAAGTGGAACTGTTAAAAGTTCTAGGACCCGATCCCGCTGCATTGGGATTGCCGCCAATCCCGCAGTAGATCCTCCGAGATTTACTTTTTCCAATGAAATTAGTACTCGTGTCGGAAATCTTTTAGCCTGAAGTCAATGGGTTTTCTATTACATTGGGGCACCTGGCGGAAGGGCTGAGCCTCAAAGGATTCGAAATTCGACTAGTACGGCCGAATCAAAAGGGAAAACGTAAACATCTCGATCGTTTTGGGGTAGGTTAGGCGAGTTTCCCGTGAAGGGAATCGCACCGCGAAGATATGTTGAATTGAGGATACGTCAACCAAGTGCATAACGCTTGCTACGAGAATTGAGCCACAACCCTCCCGATATTATTCATGTCGCTACCGAAGGTCCTCTAGATCTGACTGGTTTGTGGGCGGTTAGCATGTTGAGTATCCCCGCTTCCTCAACTGATCATACGAATTTACAAAATTACAAAGGGCATTACAACATCGGGTTGATTCGTGTGGCTTTACTTTTGCACCTACCAAACAGATGGCGAACGAGCTTAAGATCCTTGGGTTCAAGAATACGAGAGGTCTTTTTACGGGATTGGATACGGAGCTCAATACGTTTGAATAACGAGATTTTCAATTGAGGTTTGAATGGGGTGGGAAAGAAAATGACTATGTATTCATATATTTAGGACGTACGGCTAGCGAAAAGAATATTGATCCCGCAGTCCAGTCGTATCTTTTGGTAAGTCGTGTCGGTCTCTATTGTGGTTAAGGCTGGGTGAGCCAAGTCCCGCTTTACAGACTGTGCTATTCGGTAGAGAAGGCTCTGGTCAGTTCCGCCAGCAAGTCAATCTAGACAGGGTGTTGATGGCGAAAGGGGTTGACGGAATGCCGTAGCGCGTGGCCAAATCGACGTGATCGTCAATTCGCTCTTGGAGTAACGCTTGTACATTTTTTTGGGAACGATCGGGGGAGCCCCTTGATCCGTCCAAACTTTCTTGTACGATTCGACCTGGTAAGCATATGAAACAGTTGAGAACGAACTACTGGATCGGCTTTACTGTGACGAACTTCTGAGATGGAATTCGAAGTGAGGGATCCCAGAATTGTTAGTAGTGCTGCACTTAGTTGTCGACCGGAGGGGATAGGCATCCGAATTAGTAGTGTCAAATAAGCATCTGATGAAATTCGCTTCATCAAGTGTTCAAGAGGGATGTGCCCACTTGTAGGCAACTTCTTTACCAGGCATTTAAGACGCTGTTTACCTGAGTCAAAGACCTCAAGAATTGGGTATCGAGCGATCTCCATCCCCCGACCTGGACCGAAATTAAGATCGTGGTCGAAAGGGATAAAGCCCGACTCTACAATCATGCAAATGAGTAGCACTTATTGGTAGTTAGTGATGTCAAATCAGACGTTGACGGCAGGGGATTGGTTGTGGTCTGGTTTGAAGGGTCAGCATCATCTCATTATGCCAACTTGAAAATATTAAAGTAGCGACTATCCACCATCTTTCATTTGCAGTACACGATCTTTAACCAAACTTGCTTATGAGATCTCCATTCTCCCTTCTTATTGCAGCATTAGTACTTTACTTTCATTCTTTTGCTCAAAGCCGAATCGGAACGGGAGGTAGTAAAGAGCTTTACACACAATACTGCGCCCAGTGTCACGGACAGAATGGCGAGGGAGGGCGAGGAAGTTCCTTGATCGACGACGTTTGGAAGTGGGGCGGGTCGGACGATGAAATCGCCAAGGTGATTCGCGAGGGGCTTCCCGAACTGGGTATGATCCCGTGGAAAGGTGTGCTTTCAGAGGACCAGATCCGCAGTCTCATTATTTTCATGCGTGAGCAGAAGTACTTGGCGGAGACGACAGACCTCCTGAAAAAGGTTATGCCGAAGGATGGGATTTTCACCACGCAATATCACAAATTCAAGTTGGAAAAAGTTCTCGAGCTTGACGACATTCTTTGGTCGATCGCTTTCCTGCCGGACGAATCGATGTTGTTAACCCAGCGCGATGGCGTACTCTGGAAAGTGAAGAATGGCGTTAAGCGCGAAATCAAGGACACACCGGAGGTGTTGGCCGTGGGGCAGGGTGGGCTTCTGGAAGTGGCGCCTCACCCTGGCTACAAGAGCAATAGCTGGATTTACTTGTCTTACAGTGAGGACGCGGGAGCCAAGGTGGGTGGTAAAACTGCATCCATGACTGCGGTCGTGCGAGGCCGTATCAGGAACAACAAATGGGTGGACCAAGAGGACATCTTCAAAGTGCCGCCAAAATTTCACACGGCCAAAGGTGGCCACTACGGATCTCGCTTTGTATTTAAAGATGGATACCTGTTTTTCGGAATCGGAGACCGCCAGGAAGGCGACCCAGCTCAGGATATTACCGTTCCCCAGGGTAAGATTCATCGGATACACGACGATGGCCGTGTTCCTAGAGACAATCCTTTCTTTAGTACGGCGGGAGCGTACAAATCGATCTGGACATACGGAAATCGTAACCCACAAGGATTAGATATGCATCCACTTACGGGTGACATTTGGGAAACCGAGCATGGACCGCGTGGGGGCGATGAGATTAACTTGATTCGTCCAGGCATCAATTATGGTTGGCCAGTTATTACCTATGGTATGAACTATGACGGTACGCCATGGACAGACAAGACCCACATGGAAGGCATGGAGCAACCGGTCTATTACTGGCTGCCGTCGATCGCCACTGCTGGGATCGACTTTTATGAAGGTGATGCATTTCCCGGCTGGAAATACAATTTGCTAGCAACGGGCATGTCGGCGGAGGAAATACAGCGTATAGTTATTCAGGATAAGAGAGTCGTTCACGTCGAGACGATCCTCAAGAAGCAAGGGCGCGTTCGTGATGTAGCGACTGGTCCTGATGGTCTGATCTACGTCGCTCTGAACACGAGGAGTCCAAATAGTGGTGCCTTACACCGCTTGGTTCCGTTTAGCGATAATTGAGGTATCTCATCTGACTGTTTTAAATTAGTCGGAGAGACCTGGGTTTCAGATCGTTTAGGCTCAATCTATATTTGGATTAAAACGGGAAACGGCGTACCTGCATCCTCTTGCAGGGGTTCCAAGCTATTCACTGGCTCCAGTATTTTTCAAACATGCGATTTGGAAAGATCGAATTGCTCACCTATGTTTTGACGAAGATTGAATGATTTTCTCTTCAGAAAAGAAACCGCTCAAAGAAAGTCCTGAATTTGGGGATACAACCTTCTGGATTCAATTGTTGTACTAACTAAAATTCCCGAGCGAAGAAAATGTCTACGTTCCATAAGTAGGATAGTGGAGGAGGCAGTGGATGCCGCAAATCAGAGATGGGCTGGTACTTCGCAACTCGTTGCTTAGGTGCTCCCGTGGAAGTTGGCGTCGCGATCCCTTTCGTCTAGGAATCGAGGCCTAAAGATGATCCTGCGGTTAACTCATTCGCATACCCTTCAAAGCCAAGGCTGCAGAAGCTAAGCTTGCTCTGTTTTACGAAAACTAGGTGACGAATTACGGGAGTGGACCAGTCAGCTCGGTAAAAAGGAGGATTTTTTCGCACTGTTAAGGCTTGGATGAGCGTTTGACGATCGAATGGTAAATGTCACTCGCTGCTCTAAACTGCTTGCGCTTCGGTAGCTTTCCGAACTTTAATAAACCGTGGCTGCCCCAAGGGCAGAGATCTTTATTCGATAACCAAATGAACTGACTAATGAAAAAAATAATAATGATCCTACTAGGTGCCGCATTTGTTGCGTTTGGCACTCTCTCAGCAACTGCTGCTCACCACAAGAACCCGGCGACACCCCATTCGGTGATCCATGTCGTTACTGTATCTTGGAAAGCAGATGCGACCGAGGACCAAATTAAGGCGGCTCTCGATGGGGTTAAGACCATCGCTAAAGAGTACGAAGGTTGTACCCGAGTCTGGATCCGCTCCATCAAGGTGCAAGGAGACAAGTCCCACGCATTCGTGATGGAATTTGCATCCGAGCAAGCGCTGAAGGATTATGCTGGCAGTGCCGCCCAAAAGAAGTGGTACAAGCTTTACCTCCCGATCAGAGCAGGCAGCACCACTTTTGATATCACAAACTAGTAGCAGAGGCTAACTCGTTGATTCGAAAAAAAGCTTAAGGTCGCGGTTGAGATTAGGTTCTCTCCCGCGATTCTTTGTGCCAAGGTAAGTTAATCCCTAAGGAGCATGGCGTCATTGTGGACCTTTTTGTGCTCGGTCGAGCGGATGGTTTATGGGAGAATACACGCAAACGTCGAAATTCTTGCCTCACTGTCTTGTGCTATTTTGCATTGCTGGAGGTGTTCAATTTCTCTAATGATAAAATCATGAAGCGTCTCCTGTTTCTCCAGATTCTCGTAGTTACCGTTTGCTATGCCAAACCCAATTTTGTTTTCATAATAGCCGACGACCTAACCTATCGGGACATTGGTTGCTATGGAGGCCAGGCTCACACGCCCCACATCGACCACCTGGCGACGGAAGGAATGAAGTTTGAGCGGTGTTTTCAGGCCGCTTCGATGTGTTCACCCACGCGCCACAATATTTACACAGGACTGTATCCCTTTAATTCGGGTGCGTATCCGAATCACACATTCGCTAATCTGGGAACAAAGAGCGTGGTTCATTACCTAGGTGATCTCGGCTACCGTGTGGCTCTTTCAGGAAAGGTTCATGTTGCACCAAAGGAGGTGTTTCCTTTCGAGTACAGTGGGGTAAAAAACAATCCGGACATGAACGCCATCGATAAACTTATGTTGGGGTCTGGTAGCAGCGATGAGCCTTTCTGTCTATTTGCGACCTCGAATGAACCGCATTCGCCCTGGAACAAGGGAGATACTTCGCTTTATCCGCCAGACAAGGTAATTCTTCCACCCTACATTGTGGATACGCCGCGCATGCGGGAGGATTTTAGCAAATATCTCGCTGAGATAACCTATTACGATTCCCAAGTTGGAGAAATATTAACTTTGCTGGACAAGCATGGTCTCCGCCATAACACGCTGGTTATGGTTGTTTCGGAGCAGGGGAACGCCTTCCCTTTTGCCAAGTGGACTTGCTACGGGAGCGGCCTGCAGTCCGCGATGATTGTTCGCTGGCCGGGGATGGTTTCACCGGGAAAAACGACCGATGCGTTGGTGGAGTACACCGATGTGCTGCCCACGTTTATTGAAGCAGCTGGCGGTAAACCAGCGAAGTTGCTGGATGGGAAGAGCATGATTTCTTTGCTGAGAGGAAAAACGAATCATCATAAGAAATACGTCTATGGGGAAGTGACGACGAGAGGCATAATCAATGGGGCGGATTTGTATCCCATCCGTACGATTCGTGACGACCGATTTCGGTTGGTATGGAATTTGAATCCAGAAGTTAAATACACGAATTCATTAACTCGTACTCCAGCGTTTCTGTCGATGGTCGAAAAAGCCAAATCGGGAAAGGGTCATGCCCAGGAGTTTGTGCTTCGTTACCAACACCGCCCGGAACTGGAATTGTTTGATTGCCAAACGGATCCGCTCGAGATGAATAATCTTGCGGAAAATCCTGAATATAGGGGGACGATCCGGAAGCTTAAAGACAAACTCCAGCAGTGGATGGATTCGCAAGGTGATAGAGGGATCCAAACCGAGCGAGATTCCATATACCGTCACCGCAGTGCGATTGGGAAGACCAAAGAGGAAGTGGACGCCGCTTGGGCTAAGAAGAATAATAGAAAATGAATTTCAACAGTATTTCTTTATCTGGAAAAAGATTTTTTTCGTCCTTAAGAGCCTAGATTTGTTTGGGCGATCCTGTCCCAAAACATCGGTGTGTGAAACCGCTCCTGCGGAGGTCGCGGTTGTAATTGCGGCATACTACCATAGGTGAACGTGTCCGGCCGGACAGCTGATACAGTGTTCGGTCTGAGGAATGGGCACGCCGATTCCTAGGTTTCCGTTTTGCCAGAAGAAAGGAGGCTGATCCGAATTGGCGGTACCGTACTCTCTGAGCGTTTTCGCGTCCAGAAGTACGCCATTTACCATTGTGTACTGGATATGTTCACTATGACGTATATCCTGGGTCGGGTCGTAGCCTTTCTCGATTACGATGAGATCGGCGAGTTTCCCCTCTTCGAGCGAACCGATATCGTCATCGAGACCAAGGTACTTTGCTCCGTGGAGAGTACCGCAGGTTAGGGCTTCTAAGGGAGTCATGCCTCCCTGAACGAAGCTCCAGATTTCCCAATGGGTGCAGATTCCATTCAATTGTCCATGGCCACCGGCTTGGACGAGACCACCTTGGTCGAAGCTTGCTTTAGCGATCGTCGCTACTTTCATGTGATTATAGTCGCCTTCATGGGCGGTCAACCGTCGTCGGGTCCGAGGCTGGAGAACGTGCGGAGGAATGAACGCTTTGAGACGAGGGTGGGTCCACAAGTCGTCTTGTGCATACCAGTAGTTTTCGCCCCAAAGGCCGCCGTAGGCCACAGAGAGAGTAGGGGTGTAGCCGACACCGGTGCCGCGCCAAAGGTCGAGCACGTCGTCATAGATGTATTGCACAGGCATGGTGTGTTCGAGGCCGGTGTGACCATCAACGATCATGGTGAGATTGTGCATGAAAGTCGAACCCCCTTCAGGGACGACCATCATTTGCTGTTCGCGAGCGGCGGCAATGATCTGCTGGCGCTGATCGCGCCGCGGCTGATTGTAGCTCTTTACACTAATCGCACCAACCGATTTCATACGCGAGAGGTGAAATTGGGCATCTTCAAGCGACTTGACCTCGGCTCTGAAAGCACCGGTGGCTCCGTAAAGAATGGTGCCGGTTGAAAATATCCGAGGAGCCGTGATAAGTCCGGCTTTACTCAATTCGCTGGTCGCAAAGATTGTTTCCGTATCGCTGGAAGGATTGTGAATCGTAGTTACCCCAAACGCTAGGCGGGCTTTGTTGACCCAGTTGTTCTGCGGAATGATTCCATGGGTGGCCTGGGAGCCGTGGGCATGTGTATCCACAAACCCAGGTAGGACAATCTGTCCGGAGACATCGATGACCTTCGCATTCGATGGAATATTAAGGTCCGACCGGTTGCCAATCTGGGTGATACGGTTTCCTTCGATGAGTATCGCCCCGTTTTCAAGGTTGCCGGCTTCGCCCATTGTGACAAGCTTAGCTCCAACTAAGACGATGGATGTGTGCGGTTGAGCGTGTCCAGCCTGGAAACCGATCGCCATTTCCGCGATGGCCTCTTCCGGAGGAATAGTTTCACCGTCATTTAGAAAAGCGTAGGCACTCGCCAGTTCTCTCGTGAAGAGATTAGGACCGAGAGACCAGTGGAGTCGCTGACTATCGCCCGAGAAGTGGATAGAGATGCCCGCCTCTTGGCTAACTTGAGCGATGGGCAAGGTTTTGTCTTTGGGTCCAACGAGGATGGAGCGACTCGTGGCGACGAACGGGGCGACGTATACATTAAAGCGATCGATAAAGGCTAGCCATTTGCCATCGGGCGATATGCGGTAGTCCGTGGCCCATTTGCTTGTGTAGTGGGTTTGGGGTTCCTTGCCGTCGAGATCAACGGAGATGAGAGCCCGGTTGTCAGCGTCTTTTTCTCGTTTTCCCAATTGATAGAAAAAACGGTCATTGCTCGATCCGAATTGGGGGCGTTCACCCTTCTTGAGGATTCGCTTGGCCTCACCTCCGCGGGCGGGGATCCGGTAGATACCTTGGTCGCGTGACCAGAGTGACGAACGGATGAGCCCTCCACCGACGCGACGGTAAAGGATTGTCTGCCCATCCGGAGAGAAAACGGGCTCGGTGAAGTGCCCCGGATGCTCGGTAACCGTCCAATCCTCTTTGTTGAGTCCTCGGTCGAGGGAAGCCACTTGCACGCTCCCGAGTTCGCTGTCATTCCAAGTGGTGTAGACGACATACCGGCCATCTCTGGAAACGCTAGGAAACATCTCGAAATGGGAATTCTGGTCCGTTAGCCGACGAGGTTCTCCGTCGGGCAAATCGCGAATGTAGAGGTGTCCTAACGCTTGAAAGAGAACCTGGCTTCCGTCAGGAGTCACGTGAGTCCACCGCAGTAGGCGCACATCGAACTCATCGGGAGCCACGGCGACGGGATTGCGCAACGCCTCAGAAACGCGTCGCTTGTCTGTGATATGGAAAGGAATGACCGATTCGCTCCCGTCAGCCACGCTCACTTTGCGAATCTTTCCGCGGGCCCAGATAATAATGTATTCACCTTCTGGGGTCCATTCGAAAGCGGGATAGACTCCATGGATGGCCCAGGTCTCCTGCATGTCACGCTCTAGCTGGTCATTAAGAAGTCGGATCGCTCCGGTCTCGGTGTGGAATAGGTGGAGACCGGTTTTACCGTCGATACGTCGGACGAAGGCTATGGTCTTTCCGTCAGGCGAAGGGGTGGGCCGGCAGGCTCCGCCGGGGCCTGTGATGTAGGGCTCTGTTTCGTCGGTGGCCAGTTCGATTCGATTGATCGCATAGATTTGCTTGTGAGGATCCTTGTTGTATTTAAATTCGGTACCGGGGCTTACGTCCTCGGAGTAGTAGAGATACTTTCCATCTGGGGAAAAAACCGGTTCATTGATGTCTTTCTGTTCGGTGGGTTTTTTAATAAGTTGAACGCCACCTTGAGCATTTGCGTCCACACCACTTCGGTGATAGAGCCACATCTCTCCGGCACCGAGTGAGCGGCGACTGGTAAAGTGTTTTCGAGCTACGACGTAGTTGCCATCTGGCGACCATGCGGGACCGTTGAGCAATTGATAGGGTTCATCAGTTACTTGAGAAAAGGTGCCGTCTTCGAGCTCGATGAGCCAAATGTTGTCTCCGGCCAATTTGCCTTTGCCGGTTCGGTCGCTGGTGAAGGCGATGGTTTTCCCATTAGGACTGTACCGGGGCTGCATGTCCCAAGCCATCCCTTCGGTCAGCTTTTCAGGATAAAGGCCGTCCGTACCGTCGGCTCCGTCAATCGGCATTCGGTAGAGGTCCCCCAGCAGATCGAAAACGATTTCGCTGCCGTCGGGACTAACGTCCAAACTGATCCAGGTGCCTTCGGTAACGTCGATTGCTTGGCTGTGCGTGGGGCCGGGAGGGTTTTCGACATCCCATGCGGGCACTTTTTCTTTCTCTGGATCCTTGCTGTCATCGACATCTTCGGCGTACGAAGCCGCTGCTAGAGGAAGACTGGCCAAGAATGCGAGGGATTTGAAAAGGTGAGAGAGTAAAGGGCGGGACCAAGTCATTGCTGCCTATTGCAGTTAGTTGTGGTTCTAGTCGCAAGAACGAATTATGGGGGTATCCACGGAGTGGCTGTCCCCGGTGCTTCCTAAGCAGTGTCAGGCATATCTGATACGCAACCCAACGGGCGGTGCCCTTTTTACTCTTTGGTTGCCTTGCGGCTGAGGGCCAAGGCCCTATTGGCATTGGCAGCTCATCCATGCCTTGCCAAAGAAGAAAAATGACTGCTGCGATGCCTGTTCTGATTTATTCCCTTTTGGTTTATTATCCTGAAGCTTATGCCGGGCGAAGTTTGAAAGGCGAAGAATGTTGTCGCAGACCCTGATTTGTCGGCGGCTTGTGCTTTGTTAGTAAGGACGGGCTTACTCAGGCGATCTTTACTGGACAATTTCAAAAACAGAGTGGCTCCTATCGATTGGCGAGAATCTATGAAAAGGTTTTGATAGAGGTGCCTTGAAAAATTTATTTTCAAAATCCCACCCTATCCAGTTTCCGGCAGGAAGGTAGGCATGACGACACCGTTTATTTTCGGAGGTTCTCCAAGGCATTGGGCGACATGAAGTTCGCAGTTGCGGGCCCCCATTTCGTATAGGGATGAAACGAGGGCGTGCTTATCGGAGGGAATGATAACAACGGGTTTGCTGCTTCGATGCTGATTGAGCTCGCGTTGTATCATCAGCTTGGCGACATCTTCATTGGTCGCAATTCCTGGGCCGATCAGTTCGGATCCGGTGTGATTTATGGAGGCGAGTGCTCCCATCAATTTGCCTCCGACATCCACAGCTACCGTTAGACTCCAGATTCTCTGATGGTTTTCTGCGATGTATTTCCAGTCCTTGATCCTTGAAGTCTGCCAGATAGAGCGTTCAAGGGCGTCGATGTGGACGGCGTCTTCGGTTGTTCCTGCTCGAACGTTGATTCCCGGTATGGCGGTTGTGGTAACCCCGTTGTAGGGAACTTCCAACACCATGTCTTGAAAGATCTGGTAGGGAGCAAATCCTTGGCGAGTATAAAGAGAGAAGGAATCAAGGTTAAATGCGCTGGAAACGAGCCGAGTGGGGAGGCCTTTGAATCGAGCTTCGGTTACGATCTCGTTGAGAAGGGCCTTGGCGACCCCTTTACTTGCAACGTCGGGTCTTGTATTCATGATCCCCAGAGAAAAATGGGTTTCTCGAGGATGATAAAAGCAGGATCCAAGAATCGACTGATCGTTATCGGAAACCGCGATAAAGCAGCAGCCCGGGTCGAGATCTTCATACACTTCAGTGAATACCGAACAGTGTTCCGGTTTTCCCGAAAATATCTTCCCTCGACCGTTGGATTCATACCAATGATTGGTGGACGAGAAAATGAGCGAAGCGACGTCAGGAGCCTCTTCTGGTTTCATTGGGCGAATAGTGAATTCTGGAAGGTTAGCGTCAGAAGGCATGGGTGTTTAATGAATTTAATTAATGCGATGATTTGATCCCTTATTACGAGGTTTTTCCCCGATTAGGACGGATCTAGAGTCTTCAATTGGATTGAAGTGTTCCCGACGGCGATCGGTCTATTGAACGAAATCTGTTCAGCGGGATTGAGATGGGACTTTAGGCTTAAGAAAGGAGCGGTATTGCGGTCTTATCGCTGGGATCGGAGGATTTAGTACTGAGCAGGGAAAAGAGTCACTCCGGTAATCAGTGGTTGTGAATAGGGTTGAGTTGCTGTGCGATTTGGAGCATACAGGCACAATGATTAAGGTCGTGTCTCTAGTTACGCTGTTTCTTTTGGCTTCCACTGTGTTTGGCGGAACGGCGTAAGAGGCTTGGTATAGGATCGCTTTGCGTAAGAAAGCGGAGGACAAGAACCAAGCCTTTCATTTCGTGGAAAACAATGCGTCTCTTCCGAATATCTTTATCTATGGTGATTCCATATCAATTGCCTACACGCCAGTCGTTAGGGAGTTACTAGATGGGAAAGCCAATGTGTATCGACTACATGTGAATGGGGGCGACTCGTCTTCGTTTGTTTCGAAAATGGAAACGCTCCACTCTACGATGCAGAGTTCCAAGCTCGACGGGCACTGGACCCATGAGTGGGACATTATACAAGTCAATGTAGGGCTCCACGACTTGAAATATGTCGTTAACCGTTCCAAACTCGAAAAAGTAAATGGTACGCAGGTGTCATCGCCGGATGAATACGCAAGCAACTTAAAGGGAATTATCTCCTTTTTGAGCTACCATCACCCAAACGCCAAGCTAGTGTTTGCCTTGACCACTCCGGTGCCGTATGGCGAACCCGGTCGCCGTGCGGGCGATGCGGCAAGGTACAATGAGGTGGCTTTGAAGGTGCTCGAAAGTCATCCTGAAATCGTAGTGAACGACTTGTATTCGCTCACGAAGCCTCACCACTCGGAATGGTGGATCAAGCCAGGGAACGTGCATTTTAATCCGAAAGGGATCCGAGCCCAGGGCGAGGAAGTGGCGAAAGTGTTACGACAGTTGCTAGATTAACCTTCGCTTACGCGAAATGGCGAGTTCGCGTCGACGGTATTTACCTGGTAGGAGCTCCGATTTTTCGGGGCGTCCTCAGTTCATGAACATTGCCCGACTTTTCAGGATTCCTACGGATGAGGCAGTCTCCATATTTTACTGCTTTATCGCAGCGGAGCAGGCGTATCATATTAATAAAATCTATCGTTGTCGAAATTACGGAAATCTGCGTAAATCGACGCATGAAATTCCCCGACTGTGCTTTGTTGTTTTCCTTTCTGTCGCTATTCCCGAACTCATTTGGCGCAGAAAAACCGAATATCCTCTGGATTTTCGCGGAAGACACCTCTCCGTGGATGGGGTGTTACGGTCACGAGGTGAACCAGGGATATACGCCGCACATCGACTCATTGGCGGCACAAGGCATCCGGTTTTCTCGGGCTTATGTACCGGCTCCGGTTTGCTCGGCTTGTCGCTCGGCGGTGATGACTGGTCAGAACCAAATTCGTTTTGGCGCTCATGAGCACCGGTCGTCCCGCGGACCGAGAAAAATGAAGTACCCAAGCCATTTGAAATTGCTCCCGGAAATAATGAAAGAGGGTGGTTATTTCACGTTTAATTTGGGTAAGTCTGACTACAATTTCACTTGGGATCAGAAAGCGACGTATTCGCTGCAGCAGAAAACCCGGGAACCGGTTCCTTGGGATTCACTCAAAGCAAACCAGCCATTTTATGGACAGATCCAAACGGCAGGTGGGAAGAACAACGTTTCGAAGTTTCCAGCCGATTACAAAACCGATCCTGCGTCGGTGACCGTACCGCCCGACTATCCTCAAAATCAGCTTTATCGGGAAGTGGTTGCCGAGCACTATGATTCGATTCGAAAGGATGACGACTTTATTGGAAAGATTCTCGCAGGGCTGAAGGAAAATGGGCTCTGGAAAAACACGATCGTGGTTTACGTTTCGGATCACGGCGCTAACCAGCTGGTCCGCCACAAGCAGATGCCGACGGAGGGAGGATTGCATGTGCCCTTTATTGTGCGTGGTCCGAAGCAATTTGTGCCGAAAAACCAAGTACGTGACGATTTAGTTGATATACTGGATCTTTCCGCTACCACGCTAGCCTGGGCCGGTCTGGAGCGACCCGACTGGTACGAGGGACAGAATTTATTCAGTGAAAATTTCAGTCCAAGAACGTTTGTTGCGGCAGCGAAGGACCGCTTGGATCACACGATCGACCGAGTTCGGACCATTCGAACAGACCGCTTTCGCTACACCCGGAACTACAAGCTCGATCGCATTTTGCTACAGCCCCAGTACCGGGACCAGCAGCTCTATACACAAAATCTGCACGAGCTCTACAATTCGGGAGAGCTGGCACCCAAATTGGCCGAAATCTATTTTGGGGAACGTCGTTCCGAGGAGTTTTATGACGTTGAGCAAGATCCCCATCAGTTGTACAATCTGGCTAGCGAACCGAAGTATGCCAAGGAGCTTGAAGTGCATCGTGACCTACTTGACGAGTGGCTAGAAAAAGGGGATATGGGTGCTTCAGAAGAGCCGGATGAGGAGATCGCCTTTCAAGATAAAGGCCCGGCAAAATGGAGGAAAGTGAATCCTGAATACGAACACCTGCGCAAGGATAGCGATGGGGATGGGCTGTCAGATGACTGGGAAGGCTACAACGATCGCGATCCAATGGATGGAAAGCTCCTCTTTACTTTTGATTGCGGAGGCTGGCAGACCGAAGGCTGGCTGCCGAATCCGGGGATATCGAATATTGCTGGCTTCAAAGGCTATCTCGATTTTGATTTGCCCTTAGGGCAGGGCTCTCTGGTGCGAAGCGGCTTGAATGCAGATTTGTCGAAACAAGGGGGCATTTTTTCGGTGTTCATGAGGGTTTCCAAGCCAACGCTTATTTGGCTGTCGTTAAATAGTGGCGACGGAGTTATGCGGAAAATGGCTGGACCAGTGACGGTACTGCCTGGAAAAACCTACAAGGATGCTGCTAAGTTCCGTATTCCAGAAGTGGGAATGGTGAAAGCTATGCGTATCGATTTCCAGAGCGAAGAGGGCGCATTCGTCGAAATTGAGTCGATGAGGGCGAATTGAGATTTGGTTTGCATCCGCTCTTGCATGTCTGGGCGTGAGCAGAAATATTCCAGCTATTGGAGCTTGTAAGCTTAGGGCAACGACCTCCGGGCGTGCTGCGTTTATTTTATCTGCTCTTCCTATGCGGCACGCCCGGAGGTCGTTGCACTACCAGATTCTACAAAGTAGCCAGGTGCTGGATGCTCTGATTGATACTGGCGATTGGGTCGGGAGACTGGTCCTGCTCGACGTGGCAATGAGCGACACCCGCTTTCTTAGCGGTTTGGATGATCGGCTCCATGGGGATGATGCCGCCACCGAGCTCTTGAAACGCATCCTTGGGGACGCTAACGAATTCCGGAAGGGTCATCCCCTTTTTGAGATCCTTTAAATGCAGTTGAGAGACGCGACCTTCGAGTTTCCTGATCAGCTCTACTGGGTCCTTTCCTCCTACGACTACCCAGAAGACGTCGACTTCAAATTGCATGTCGGGAGAAAATTCGTCGATCAAAACCTGGTAGCCCGTAGTGCCTTCGACCGGCTCGAATTCAAAGGCGTGATTGTGGTAGGAAAGTTGAATGTCGACTTTCTTTGCTTGGGCGGCCGCTCTATTACAGTTTTCAGCGAGTCGCTTGTAGGCGTCGGGACCTCCTCTTTCGTTGTCATGCAGGTAGGGCACGACGAGGTGGGAAAGACCCGTTTCCTTGGCGGCATCGAGAATCTTGGCGAATGGGGGGACACCTTCCTTGGTCGGATTGGTCACGGATTCCCAGGCGAAGTGAGAGGAGTTGACTGCCAACCCAAAATCCTTGGCCGCTTCAATCATTGGACCGGCATTGGGGAATCCGTAGGACTCGACTTGTTTGTAGCCCGCATCGGCGACCGCTTTTAGAGTGGCAACGGGATCTTTAGCGATCTGATTTCGTAAGGTGTAGAGCTGTATGCCAATATTTTTACGATAGCGGTTGTTTTTTCCGAGAGCCATGGCTTGAAAGGCGGCTGATGAGGCTAATGAAGAAGCGAGGGCTGTTTTAATAAAATTTCGACGTAGCATGGTAAAATTTTTTGGGTTAGATAATCAGTGAAGCGGAAGGATTCCCTAATTGGCAAGCGGGATTCGACTTATTCATATGAAAAGTACGGGCCTTGCAGAAAATGCCCTCGTTTTCTAGCCTTGGTTCCGAAATTGACATGAGAGTGAAAAATTAGTCTCTTCATTAGCCTATCTCCTTTTTTCCTCTTCCTTCTTTGACGCCTCAGGTTCTTCCGGTTTTCGTACGGAGACAATCGCGGAAGGAATCAATGTGGGCACGGCGTTAGCGACCACTCCGGATGCTAGATTCTATGTTGCCGAGCAACCGGGAAATGTTCGAATTTTTGAAGATGGAGTCGTTCGGGAGCGACCGTTGCTTTATATGTATTAAAAAGTGAATACAAATTAGAAATGGAGACTTGTAGGTATTCAATTTAATCCAGAATATCCCCTGAAGCGTTCTTGTTCGTGGTGTAGTTTGGTAGTAATCCCTATATCCATCATTTCATCAGCCGGTTTGCCATTGTAGGCTGTATTGCTGACCCCAACAGCGAGGTAATATTGTCGGAGGGAGATATCAGGCAATACTCGTTTTTAGATGGATCAGAAATACGTTTGAGCCGTACTATAACTGGTCCCAAGTTACTTAAATTCGTTGACCGCGATTGAGGTAGTGGATGTGTTTCCTTTGTCTAATCATACCGAAAGTAACAAGCTCCAATAAACTAGCAATAGGATGAAACGTCGTACCTTCGTCAAAACCTCTATCACCGCGGCGGCCAGTGCCACAGTGTTGGAGAACCTAATTTCTGTGGAGAAAGAATCCTCCAAAAAACCGAATCTCCTCATCATTCAGTGCGATGAGCTCAATTTTCGGACAATCGGCAGCTACCGTGATACGCTCCCAGATGAGCAAGCTTTTATGTGGGGCAAAAAAATGGTGGTGGAAACACCGCATATTGACAGCCTCGCTGCGGAGGGAACGCTGTGTACGAAATTTTATGCGGCAACCCCGGTCTGCTCACCCTCCCGCTCCTCTTTTATTTCTGGCTGTTTCCCACAAAACACCGGGGTTCCCAAAAACGATTTGCCGATTGAAGATTCGATCGTAACGTTTGCCCATCTCTTGGGTGACGCAGGCTATGCCACCGGTTACGCAGGCAAGTGGCATCTCGATGGAGATGGAAAGCCGCAGTGGGACCCCCGACGAGATTTTGGTTTCGGGGACAATCGATACATGTTTAATCGGGGTCATTGGAAGCAGTTTGAAGACACGGAAAATGGACCTCGGATAAAGGCGCGTGATGGGAAAGGGAGGCCCACCTACAGTGTAGAAGGCGCGGACGAAGAGTCTTTTGCGACCGACTGGCTTTCGAACAAAGCCATCGATTTCATTGAGGAGCATAAGAGCGAGCCGTTCTGCTACATGTTGGCGATACCGGATCCACATGGACCGGATACAGTTCGGGTGCCTTACGACACAATGCTCGACGACAGTGACTCCGAGATGCCTCGGACCTTTGATAAGTCGGCGAAAGATGTGCCTTCTTGGGCGGAACCAGCGGATAAATGCAACTACAAAATGGCGGCCTATTTGGGTATGATGAAATGCATCGATGACAATGTGGGCCGTATTCTTGGCACGTTGCGTGAACGTAATATTATTGATGATACAATCGTCATCTTTACTGCCGATCATGGAGATCTTCGAGGGGAACATCATAGGCAAAACAAAGGCGTCCCGTTGGAGGCTTCGGCTAAAGTGCCCTTTATCATCCGTTATCCGAAAAAAATCGCAGCGGCCCGGCGGATTGACAATGTGCTGAACACGGTCGATTTTCAGTCTACGATCCTTTCCATGATGGGGATCAAAAAATCAGGCAATGAAGAAGGTCGAGACGCATCCCAAATTCTAACTACAGGTAGTGTGCCTAAAGGCTGGAGCGACGTAACCTTTATGCGAAGCACAGGTGCGATTGGGGCGACGAACGGTTGGGTTGCGGCGGTAACGCCTCGTCACAAACTGATTCTGTCGGACAAGGACGAGCCTTGGCTTCTCGATCTCGACGAAGACCCCGACGAGCTCACTAATTTCGTCCATGACGAAAAACAACGTGAGACCGCTCGCAATCTTGCGAAGGAAATTGAAGCCTACGGCAAGCGTCACAACGATCCGTACACGACGAATGCAAAAATCCGCAAAGCTCTCGAAGAATTGGCGGGTTATACGGGGTAACTGGCGAGATTGGTATTCGCAAAATTCTCTAAAAGAAGACGATCGGTCCAAAGGAACCTGTATTCGATACTCGCAATGGTAGTGCGGTATTTAAGTTTTTCGATGCAATGAACTCCTCGGTATTTAGTTGGAAGACGAAAGGATGCAATTGGAGTATTGCGGTTCGCCCTCGATCCACATTTTTATCTAGAATCTCTCCTTGTCCATCATCGCGTTTCGTTCTAAAAAAAGGGACCCGTAGATGATTAATACCCGAACCAGATTCACTTCTGCGACAACAGTTGATTTCAGCCCTATGGAGATCCCAACTCTTTTCATATTTATGATTCTATGGTCCGCCGTTTTTTCGGGACCATGTTTGATGAGCCAGACGACTGCTAAAAGGCCGCTGGCTGTGACGCCTGTGTCAAGGCTAGAAAAGGACTGGTGGAAGACTCGCCACCAGGAAAAGCTGGAGGAAGCGAGAAACCGTGGAGAGGAAGCGGAACTACTGTTTATTGGGGACTCCATTACGCACGGTTGGGATCCAGGCCTGTGGGCGGAGAACTTCGCTCAATATGGAGCATTCAATCTGGGCTTCAGCGGAGACCGGACCGAACATGTGCTCTGGAGATTTCAGAATGGGGCGTTGGACAATCTTTCACCCAAAGTAACGGTACTCATGATCGGTACCAACAACACGGGTCAGGGTGAGGGCCAACCGCCTTCCGAAACCATTCTGGGAATCGAGTCGATTATCGACGAAATAAATACGAAACTACCGGAAACCAAGTTGATTATTCAGGCTCTATTTCCAAGAGGGGCTTCAAAGGACGACCCACTTCGCATGGTGAATGCCCAAATCAATAAGGAGCTTCCAGTGCTCGCTGCTAAGAAAGGGGCTGAGTTTTTGGATATAAACGATTTTTTCTTGGAGAAAGATGGGACATTACCCCGCAATATTATGCCCGACCTTCTCCATCCAAAAAAGGAGGGTTATCGGTTGTGGGCTCATGGACTCAAGTCATCACTCGATCGGTACTTTGGGAAGACCAAGAAAGCACCTAGGCCAAATATCGTTACACTTTGGCCGAAAGGGGTTCCGGATCCGCATGACGCCAGCCTAGTCGAAAAAAGCGGGTTGGGGAATCCGAGACGAGGTGGAACGGTGATTCGAATTACGAATGTTGCTGAGCCGAGCATAACCGTTTATAAAGCCCGTAGTCTTCGACCCTCTGCGGGAGTGCTCGTGTGTCCAGGTGGTGCATACAATATTTTGGCTTGGAATTTAGAAGGGGAGGAAATTGCAGAGTGGTTGAATTCCATTGGAATCACGGCTGCGGTCTTGAAGTACCGCGTGCCGAAAAACCGCGAAGGAGCGTTGCAAGACGCGCAGCGAGCTCTCAGTTTGATGCGAAGTAATGCGGAGGACTGGAATCTGGATCCGGAGAATATCGGTGTATTTGGATTTTCCGCGGGAGGTCACCTTTCCGCTTCCTTGAGCAATCAATGGCGATCCCGAAATTATCCTAAAGTGGATGCTGCGGATAACGTTTCCTGTCGCCCTGATTTCACTGTGTTGATTTATCCGGCTTACATTGGTACTTCTGGTTTCGAGCTTTCGCCGGATTTCACAATTGACGCAGATGCACCTCCGGTCTTCATCGTGCAAACGCAGGATGACAAGAAGCACTTCCCTAGTGCGATTGTGTACAACCATGAACTTGTTAAGCGGGGAATTAGTTCGGAATTACACACCTTTCCCACGGGGGGGCATGGCTATGGGCTTCGACTCAGCGCGTATCCAGTATCCGGATGGACGGATCTGTGTCGCGACTGGCTATGGAGGCAGTGAGAGTCTCGGCGTCGTTCGCGAGGGTCGGTAAATAGGAGGGGAGGACCGGGCCAGTCCTTCCTGCGATATGCTTGGTAATCCTAGGGCAGCGGTGATTGAGCCGATCCACTGCATGGTCGATTGCACACTTTGATCTTGGTATTCGAAGTAGATTGTCTTCTATAAGGGAATGTCCCCGTTTGTGAAAATACTTTCGTTTCTTCTTATTTCGTTTTCCTCCATTCACCTTGCGAATGCGTCCACACCGAACGTGGTTTATGTTCTAGCGGATGACTTAGGCTGGGGAGACCTGAGTTGCAACAACGAGGATTCAAAAATTAAGACGCCTCATTTGGATCGCATCGCATCGCAAGGCATGCGGTTTACCGATGCCCATTCAGGCTCCGGTGTTTGCACGCCGACTCGTTACGGGATCGTTACCGGTCGCTACAGCTGGCGGACGCGGTTAAAGCGTGGGGTTCTCGGCGGATCGTCCACACACTTAATTGATACCAATCGCTACACCGTAGGGGATTTGCTGCAGGATAAGGGCTATCACACCGCCATGATCGGAAAATGGCATCTCGGTTGGGATTTCCATTTCTTAGAAGGTACTCCGAGTGACCGGTTTGATTTGAAGAACGGGGAGGTTATCGATTATAGCAAACCGGTGTTGAACGGTCCCGACGCGATCGGTTTCGACTACTATTATGGCCACTGCGGATCTCTTGACATGGCACCTTATGTCTATGTGGAAAACGGCCGCGTTACGGCTCCACCCAATCGGGTGACGGTCAATACAGATTACAAAGGCTTTTGGCGGGAAGGGCCAACAGGCTCTGATTTTGCCCATGAAGGGGTGACGCCAAATTTCATAGAGCGGGGTATCCAATATATTCAGAATCGTGCCAAAACCGGAGAGCCATTCTTTTTGTATCTCCCGCTACCTAGCCCTCACACGCCAATTCTCCCCATCGAAAAATTCAAGGGGCGAAGCGGGACGAACTACTATGGTGATTTCGTGCAGCAGGTAGACTGGCATATGGGTCAAATAATAGACGCTTTGGAGGAAAGCGGGGTCGCTGAAGACACCATCTTTATTTTCACTAGCGACAACGGATGTTCGCCTCGAGCCGTATTCGCCGAGCTCGAAGCGGTGGGACACAAGCCGGGAGGCATCTATCGCGGAAACAAGGCAGACGCGTACGAGGCTGGGCACCGCGTACCTTTCATCGTGCATTGGCCAGCTGGAGTAAAAGCAGGGAGAGTCTCCGATACGACGATCTGCCTGACTGATTTATTCGCGACAATGGCGGATATCACCGGTGCTAAGGTTCCGAGTAATGCCGCGGAAGACAGCGTGAGTTTTCTAAGGGCTTTGAAAGGAGAGCAGGGACATGTTCGTGAGGGGACGGTTCATCATTCGATCAATGGATCGTTTGCCATTCGGAAGGGGGACTGGAAACTTCTACTTTGCCCTGGATCGGGGGGCTGGAGCGATCCACGTCCCGCTGATGCCAAAAAGATGAATCTGCCGCCAATTCAATTGTTCAACTTGCGCACGGATCCTTCGGAAAAGAACAACGTGTTTAAGGAAAAAAAGGACAAGGTTAGGGATCTATACAGACTCCTAAGCTCCTATGTAGCCAACGGTCGCAGCACTCCCGGTCCCAAGCAGAAAAATGAGGGCGGTACGCCTTTTGAACCAGCGGGATTCGCAAAACTGAAAGCGGAACTGGGGATTTAGGAAACTATTTCGTGACTCCAAAATTTTTGGGGTGTAGCTCTTGATGAGCGTAGCTTTGGCGAAGACTGGCGGATCGACCGTTTTTTGGTAGGAGCCTCGACGCGTCCCGGCGATCTACGTCAGGGTCTTTCTCACGCGTTCTGGCGAACCAGGCGGTGACCAGTCCCGTTGGTGTTTCGACAATAGGCGACGCATGGCACTCCTTGGTTGGCTTGTGTTCGATGGGAAAATTTGCTCGGCAAGTACGATCGGTCCCTTGCCGGGCTGGGCCAGAGGAGGAAGCTCATCCTGGGAAATGACTTCTGATGCGATTGTTTGCGACACGGGTAGCGTCAGCCAGCAGAAGACAAGTTTAAGAATGTGTTGAGGTTGTCTCATTGGAATTCGAGTTTAGCTTTTCGAGAATGGCCGCCACGTTGGCACGATCTTCAGGGTAAAATCGGTTAAACGGTTCCGCCATAAAGTCGTCACACAGCCCCAGTAGCGAGGCGGTGCACTTGGTGCCTTTAATGAAGCGGGAAGCATAGTTTCCGATGGTGTAGATTTCGCCCAACGCTTCAATCTTTCTCTGCAGTTGGGAACTTCGTAAGGGGTCTTTCGATACGGCAGCGCTGTAAGTATCGACGAAAAGGCGTGGAAAGAGGTTTACTCCGCCATTGACCCCACCATTGCCACCCAAGGAGATTGACCGGATCAGCTTGTCTTCCGGACCGATTAGGAAGGACCAGTCGGGTCGAAGGGAGCGGAGGCCGTACAGTTCGGAGTAGTAATCTAGGTCGTCGCTGCTGTCTTTCACTCCGAGGATTCGCTCTTGTCCGGCGAGCGACTTTAGAGTCTCCACCTCGAGCCACACCTTCGTGAGAGTTGGCATATTGTAGGGCACGGTCGGTAATGCGAGTTTGGCTACAATATGCTCAACGTACTGGATAAGTTCCGTTTGACCGGCGGGGAATTAGTAGGGTGTTGCTAGGACGACAGTATCAGCGCCCGCTTCTGCAGCCACTTTTGACATTCGCACCGACTCTTCGAAAGCCGTTTCGGTTACCGACACGAGAATCGGCACTCGGCCTTTCACAATTTGACAAAGACGTTGGACTAGTTCCGCTCGAAGGCGATAGCTCAAATTCGGTCCTTCACCCGTTGAGCCCAGTGCAAATAGTCCATGGATACATCCCGCAATCATGTGTTCGACCAAGTGCTCGAGTCCTTCCATATCCAAGCGATCCCTCGCGAGAAGAGTGATGAGTGGAGTAATGATACCCTCAAGTTTCATGAGAGGAATACATTTTGCTTGGGACCCAAAAAAACGAGAAACTAGGACACCCACGACGAGAATGCTCAAGGTACCGATGACATGAATTAAAGAGGCACAGAAAGTCTTAGAAGGGAGCAATCAAGACTAAATTGAATCGGTAGGCCGGAGAGCTCGCTGAAAGTCCCCCTTTTCTAAATGTGCTCCGTCTTTTTGATGTACCCGATATTTTGGGATCGCCCGCCCCACGGCCCTATTTATCCCTAGATATTGAGGGAAGCGATCTCCTAAAAGTAACACAGATTTACGAGAGCGCTCAATCGGGTGAGAAGCTGAAGCTCGATTAGCGGATAATCAAAGGCAGAGTTTGTCTTGAAAGGGAATTAACGTGTAAACGAATCACACAAACGTCGCTATTTTATGGGCACCTGGATTTGAGGATTATGGAAATTGATTTGAAAGCTCAATATGGAAGATTCAGTGGAATTAGTATTTAAGCTTTTACAAGAATCTCTGATTTGTGCATGATGGCTTTTGGCCCTTTTCTTAGTTGTATTGTGGCGAAAAGGCTGGAATCCTTCTGCTTGTATCTCAATTGGAAATTATCACCTACTTGTCTCTCGCGTATCCAAAATGAAATCCCCTCTAACTTTGTTCGTGGCGTTGGTCGTTAGCTCATTGCTGTCAGCCGAAAAACCTAATATACTTTTCATTTTTGCGGATGATCAGTGCTATGAGACGATAGGGGCGCTCGGGCATACTGACATTGATACTCCCAACCTCGACCGGCTGGCCAATCAAGGAACCGCGTTTACCCACGCCTACAATATGGGAGGTTGGCACGGAGCGATTTGCGTCGCAAGTCGAACGATGATCAATACAGGCCGTTTCCTTTGGAGAGCTCGGGATCTAGAGCCAAATCTGGCCCAAGAAATAAGCAATGATCGGATGTGGTCTCAATTGATGAACAATGCGGGTTACGAAACGTTTTTTACCGGCAAGTGGCATGTCAAAGCCGATACCGGAGCCATTTTTGACCATGTTTCCCATGTACGTCCGGGAATGCCGGGGCCGGTTTTCTACCCAGAGGCTTATGATCGGCCGATTGAAGGACGGCCGGACCCCTGGTCTCCGACGGATCCAAAGTTCGAGGGATTCTGGGCGGGAGGTAAACATTGGAGCGAAGTAGTGGCGGATAACGCGGAAAACTTCATGAACATCACCAGCGAGTCCGATAAACCCTTCTTTATGTATCTCGCCTTCAATGCGCCGCATGATCCTAGGCAGGCACCGCAAGAGTATCTCGATCGATATCCTTTGGATCGGATCAAGGTACCGGAGAATTTTGCCTCGGAGTATCCCTACACCAAAGGGGCCAATGCAGCAGAGATCCGTGACGAAGTGCTGGCTCCGTATCCACGTACGGAATATGCAGTCAAAGTACACCGACGTGAATACTATGCCATAATCACCCATATGGACGACCAGATTGGGCGAATTTTAGATGCGTTGGAGGCAAGCGGCAAGTCGGACAATACGTATATCTTTTTCACTGCAGATCATGGATTGGCTGTGGGGCACCATGGTTTTATCGGGAAGCAAAACATGTACGAGCACAGCTTGCGTACGCCGTTGCTTGTGATGGGACCGAAGATTCCTCAAGGAAAGAGGATTGATACTCCAGTCTATTTGCAGGATGTCATGGCTACCTCGTTGGAGCTAGCCAGTGTTCCGCAGCCAGAGTATGTGGAATTTAAGAGCCTAATTCCTTTGATTGAAGGGAAACGGGACGAGCAATATGACTACATATACGGAGCTTATGAACCGGATAGCCAGAGAGCGTTTATCGCTAGGGGTTTTAAGATGATTTACTACCCTAGAATAGATACATACCGTCTTTACAATTTGGATATAGATCCCATGGAATTGAACGACTTGGCCGGTGACCCAAAGCATGAGGGAACCTTGATGGCCTTGAAGTCCGAGTTTGCCTGGTTTAAGGGCAGAATGGCGGATCCTCTTAATTGAGGACGTTTATCTGTCTAAAATAGACGGGCTTGCCAATTGCTCAGAAATCTCGGGTAGAATCACTTTTGTCAAACGGCGGTAGCTATCTTCCAATAGGTGGAGGAAGTCGGGGATAACCTCTTTGGACCAAGACTCATCAGGCTCCAGCAGTGCAAAAGTGATGGACAGATAGTTGATCTGGTCCCCAGATTCGAGCTGCGAAATGACCCGGTCGATACGATCGATTCCGGGGCGAAACATTTGGCGGTTTTGAATACGCTGGAGCCGACTGCGTATAATGGATTTAGAAGGTCGGTTTCAAAGAGGCGAGAGTTGCACACTTGGTGGGTCCCGACTCCATGTTTATATGGATCGAGTAGTGGGTTCGGCACCATATCTTGTTAGCTGCTAGCTGTTTAGCTATTTCAAAACGGAAGGATCCCCGAATGACTAGGGAACGAGGAGCCCTTGGGAATCGATGCGCAAATTACAAATTAATCTTTTTAATCGTAACGAATATCAATCGGAACTAGATCCCATGCCATGGTCAAAAAAGCCTCGCTATATTTTCTGACCCTAATGCTTTGCACGTTTTCCAGTTTCGCCGGTGGCAAGCAAGCATGGGCGAAGCCAGGGAAGCTCATTCTGAAAGAGAACTTCGATTCATCTGAGCTCCCAGAATTGTTTACCGTAGATTGGGTGATTGGAGTATTGTGGATGGAGCGCTGCACGGGCGTCAACTAGCGGCGGATAAGCACACGGCATTTCGTAAAATTTATTTGGATCACAAGGACGTTATATACGAATACGACATGAAGCTTGTGGGGGATGGGTTTCATCAATTACTCATCAATTGGGGCCTCGCCCATATTGCCAAGTGCGTGATACGCTATGATAGTGTGGCTGTTTTTAAGATTCGTGAGAGAGGAAAGCGTGAGCAAATGGCGAGGTTGAAGTATGACCAAGGTTTGGATCCATTGAAGGGCGAATGGGATGAAAAGACCTTTGCCATGAATGAAACTGAGATATCGATTGAAGAAGGCAAATGGCACCATGTGGTAATAGAATTGGTGAATAATACATTGAGCCTGACAGTGGATGGGAAGACAATCCAAGGAGAGCACGTAGGATTGTCCGAAAAGAAAAATAATTTTGGCTTTCAGGCAGGAGGTTTTGAAAGTTATATCTACATTGATAATGTTCGCGTTTACGAAGCCGAACCAAAGACGTGCTTATGAGCAGAGATTGTGTTTAAAAAAAATTGAAACAATGAGAATGATGGGGTACCTTATTTTTTTGCATCCACGATTCCGTTCATCTTTTTCGGCTACTTAAGGACAAGCAGCCTTACCTGAACAAACAAATAGAAAGAAAACACCAACATGCCTTTTCGATTTACTGGATTTACCGACGAAGCAGAGCGCTCTCTCGACGGACAAATATCGACTCTTCGCGAAGTCGGATGGTCTGCCATCGAGCTACGGCTGATAAACGGAAAAAATATCTGTGATTTCACTGATGAGGAGTGGAAGCAAACCTGGGACTGCTTGCAAAAAGAGCAGATTCAGGTGGTCGGCTTTGGCGGGCAGATTGGGAATTGGGCGAGGCCTATTGATTCGGACTTCAGTCTAGACATTGATGAATTGAAACGCGTCGCCCCTCGCATGCGTCAAGCGGGAACGAAGTTTCTGCGGATTATGTCTTATCCCAATGCCGAGTCCAATCCCTTGAGGCGAAGCGAGTGGCGAATCGAAGCCGTTAAACGATTGAAGGAATTGGCGAAAATTGCGGAAGGCGAAGGAATTATTCTGGGGCATGAGAATTGTAGTGGGTATGGGGAGACGCCTGAAGGCTACCTGGATCTGGTGGAAGCTGTGAATAGTCCGGCCCTCCAGTTGATTTTCGACACCGGAAACAATAGTTTGCACGATAACAACACGGAAGTGACTTGGGACTATTACCAGAAATGCCGTGAGCAGATTACCCATGTTCATATTAAGTGTGCCAAGCCGGGAGAGAATGGGGAGGACTTTGTGACCTGTTATGTGGACGAGGATCCCGTACAAGAGCGGATTTTAAAAGACCTCGGAGCGACAGGTTACGATGGCTGGCTATCGATCGAGCCGCACATCAAAGCGGCCATACATGCGGGACAGGACGTGGATGATTCAGGAGAAGGGCGGGTCGTTTGGGTGAACTTCGCAAAGAGGCTTGAGGGACTGGTTTCGGAGATAGGATAGGAAAATCTAGGTAATCAACCTTTAACTAACCGGATACGCTTGGTTTCCTTGATTGCGTGATCCCGCTTCTCGGGAACATTATAAGAATGGAGGTGCAACGTACTGGATCGTTGAAATCTGTGACATAAGGAGCCCAACTCTCTGTGACTTTTTCGGCCGCTTTGTGGCAATTATTAAATTGAGATACAAAATTTATTTCGAGGTCTTGCTCTTGGCAAACATGTTTGTATAGATGCGAATTTAGTGAAAACGAGTATATTCGAAACGAGAGTTGAAATGGGGAGCATGGCGGCGTCTGCAGGAGTCGCCCGGTTGAAGGACTCCTTGGCGGGGCAAGGTGAGGCATCGATAATCGTGGCCACCGGTGCTTCCCAGTTTGAGATGCTCAATAGTTTGCGAACGTCCGATCTGGATTGGGGAGCGATCAAGGGATTTCATTTGGATGAGTATATCGGTCTGCCGGTGACTCACAAAGCCTCGTTTAGGAAGTACTTGAAGGATCGTTTCGTTGATAAGCTCCCAAATCCGATAAACGCATTTCACTTCATTAATGGTGAAGGAGACCCTCAAGCGGAATGTGACCGAGTGGGAGCTCTCATTCGTAATACGCGAATTGATGTCGCCTTCGTGGGGATCGGAGAAAATGGGCATTTGGCGTTTAACGATCCTCCAGCGGATTTTGAGACGGAAGATCCCTATATCGTCGTCGATCTCGACGAGGATTGCAGGAAGCAACAATTAGGGGAAGGTTGGTTTCCAGACTTAGAGTCGGTCCCGAAACAAGCGATTTCTATGTCAATCAAGCAGATTATGAAAAGCAGGGTGATTATCTGTACCGTGCCTGACAAGAGAAAGGCTAAAGCAGTGAAAAAAGCCCTACAAGGTACGGTTACCCCAGAAGTTCCAGCTTCTATATTACAGACGCATTCCAATTGTCATTTTTTTCTAGATGCCGAATCGTCGTCACTCGCGTGAGCGTTATTAAATCCGTATTCATCTGAGTTAACGACGCGGCAAAGCGAGAGCCCTACAGATGGTGTCGGATCAGGCCTCAGCCTGCTCCGACCCTTTTAGGTTACGATTTGTGTCCACTACTTCGACGCCTGTTCCTTCCGTCACCGTCCTTGGAGCGGACCCGGGCGTAGTGCTGCCTTCCTTTTCCTTGGGATTTCGATCGATCCAATGATGACCGGTTCTTTTAACTGGGTATGATCCAGAACGGGCTGCTTGGCCGCATCGATCAAGTGACTGGTGACGTCTCATCGATCTTGGGCTGAAAGTGAAACAGGGCTCCGAGCCAGGTGGTCTTGCCGATAAGGTTACGGAGGGAAATGGGCATAGGGTAATCCGTGGCCGTGTTGTAGTGTAGGCAATGTAGAAATGGGTGTGCCCATACGGGATTAATTACTGATTGATTCTTTGCTGCCTCTCCCGTTGAATCTGCGGTCGTTATGCTACGGGTTCTTAAATCGATTGGTCCTGCCATTATTGTAACCGCGGTTGTGTTGGGTCCTGGCTCAATTTTGACGAGCTCGAAGGTGGGAGCTTCGTTCGGATTGAGTGCCCTTGCCGTAGTTGCGGGCTCGGCTGTTCTGATGATCGCTATGGTCGCACTAGCCGCACGGCTGGGCGTGGTCTATGAAAAAAGCCTGTGTACGGAGTTGGCCGACCGATTGGGACGTCCCGTATCCGTTTTGATTGGGGGTGTCTTGTTTACTCTGGTCGCTTTATTCCAGTCGTCCAATAACATCGCTTTGATTGGAGGGTTGGAGCCCATGCTAGGAGCCGATACGTTGGGGGAAGGGGCGAGGACAGGCATCTTGATGGTGGTAAATTTTCTTATTATCTTTTGTCTGTATTTGTTCAGAAATCTCTACAGTTTTATCGAAAGAGTGATGAAGGTCCTGGTTGGTATCATGATACTGGCATTCTTGGCTAACATGATTGTGGTCTTCTCAAGTCCTAGAAGCTTCGTCCCCGTAATAAGCGAAGACAGCCATGAATGGTTTCCGTTGCTCGCGATGATTGGCACGACGTTCTCGGTAGCGGGTGCGTTTTACCATGCCTACTTGGTCAAACAAAAAGGTTGGGGCCTGCACGATATCCGAAAGGGAGTAGCCGATACAGTAGTTAGTATTTCAATACTAGGGCTGCTAACCACGGTCATTTTGCTGACAGCGTGGCGAACGTTCTACGGTCATCCCTCGGCGATCGTCCTTTCTTCGGTAGGGGACGTAGCCCGCCAGTTGGAGCCGTTGTTTGGCAGCTTTGCCAAGGGGATCTTCTGCATTGGAATATTAGCAGGGGCCACAAGTTCCTTCCTAGTTAACGCGATTATAGGAGGTACGGTGATGTCGGACGCGATAGGGAAAGGGTCGAATTTGGGCGACGCCACTCCTCGTCATCTAACGACCCTCGCTCTCTTAGTGGGAATGGGGGTTGCGATCTCCTCGTTGTTAAAGGAGGGCAGCGTCGTGCATTTGATTACTTTTGCTCAGGCACTAACGGTGCTCGGAATTCCGGTGCTTGCTCTTGCGTTACTCTATCTGGGAACGCGTACGGAACTTTCGGGAGAGCGGAAAGTGCCACGTTGGATTCTAGCTGTAGCATCTACCGGGTTTCTCGTGTCCTGCGTGTTGGCCTGGATAACGGCTAGCAAGGTATACGAAAAAATCGCTTACACGAATGGAGTTTTAAATGTAATAGCAGGATAGGGGAGATCTACTCTGAGTACGCTGTATTTATTGATCTGTGGCTACTTTATGTTTTCACCGGTTTTAGTATTGTGTGGATAGCCGATAAGTCCTCGTTGATGGTTTCCCGTTGCGAAAGTCTCCATTCGTGGTCATCACCCCGTGCTATGTCCAAATTCATCTGCTCTCTTCTTTTGGTTGCTTTCATCGGCCTCCCCTATTCGACAGGGGACGAACGCCCCAATATTATCGTTATCCTCGCAGACGACATGGGGTACTCGGATATCGGTTGCTACGGAGGTGAGATTGAAACGCCGAATATCGATGCTCTTGCCGAGAATGGCCTGCGTTTCAAGCAGTTCTACAACAGCGCTCGCTGTTGTCCCACACGTGCTTCGTTGATGACCGGGCTCCATCCCCATGAAACTGGGATTGGCCATATGACGAATCCACCTGGAACGCTTAATCACGATGCGGGCCCCGACTTTCCTAATTACCGGGGGGTCCTCAACAAGGATTGCGTGACGGTTGCCGAGGTTCTGAAGCCGGCAGGCTACGCCACACTGATGAGTGGCAAGTGGCATCTCGGGATGGACAGGCATGAGATCCGCCCGCTACAGCGTGGCTTCGAGAAGTACTATGGCTGTCTATCGGGCGCGACGAACTTTTTCTATCCCGAACATCCTCGGGGAATGTTCTTTGGGAATGAGCCTATCGAGAATCCGAAGAGTACAACCGACCGACGCTTTTACACGACGGACGCTTTCACCGACTACGCGATACAGTTTCTCTCTGAAGAGAAGGCAGAACAAGACCGGCCATTCTTCCTCTATCTCGCCTACACCTCGCCGCACTGGCCACTCCACGCCCATCAGAAGGAAGTGCAGAAATATGTGGGGAAATACATGATGGGATGGGATAAACTCCGCGAGCAGCGACTCAAAAGGCAAATTGAAATCGGGCTGATTGATCCGAAGTGGAAATTGTCGGAGCGCCATGACGTTGCGTGGGACTCCCTGGACATCGAAAAGCAGCGGGAAATGGACATGCGAATGGCTTTCTACGCTGCCATGATTGACCGAATGGATCAGAATATTGGAAAGCTCGTCGAGCACCTGAAAAAGAACGACCAATATGATAATACACTGATCATCTTTCTGACCGACAATGGTGGCTGTGCTGAAGGGGGCACGCTGGGCGGAAAAACGGATCCGTTCGATTTGGGGAAATGGGAAGCGACCTACGGAGCGGGTCCTAGTTATGGGGGAAATTGGGCGAATGCGTCTAATACTCCTTTTCAAAAGTTTAAGCACTACACGCATGAAGGGGGAATCTCGACACCTCTTGTTGCTCATTGGCCTAAAGGAATCAAGAGAAGGGGTTCGTTGGTGAGTGATCTGGCCTATCTTCCAGACTTGATGCCAACATTCATTTCATTGGCAAAGGCGACGTACCCGAGCAACTACAGAGGGAATGAGATACGGCCGCTCACCGGCGTCTCACTAACAACGATTTTTGAAGGCAAATCGCTTAAGCGAAAAGATCCTCTGTATCTCGAACACGAAGACAATGCAGCCTTGATTCAAGGCGATTGGAAACTCGTGGGTACAAAAGTTTCCGTTTTCGACGGACCCGATGCGAGTAAATGGGAGCTGTATGACTTGGAAAATGACCGGACGGAAACGAACGATTTATCAGCAATGCATCCCGAGAAGGTTTCCCAGCTTTCCAAGAAGTGGCTTGCTTGGGCAAACCAAGTCGGTGTATATCCAAAGCCGTCAAAGAAGAATTTCAAAGACGGCCGGAATTAGTGGAAAGGAGTGCCTTTAAGCTGCGATCTACGGACAATAAAATCGTAGGGTAGGTAAGGAATGGCTCAGTCCTTTAGCAAATTGAGGCACAGTCGGAAGACTTAGCCAGTGAACCCTCCTGCTCCATAACAATCGAAGAACATGACTAATCGAAGAAACTTCATTAAATCTGTTACGGCAAGTGCATTCACCGCGGCTTCATTCCATAATATTTTTTCGGCAACCTCGTCAAAGTCCTACTTCACTCTTGAAAAGGTTAAAGGGCGATGGCTCTTTAAGGATCCAAAAGGAAACCCGTTTTTCTCAGTCGCCCTAAACCATTTCGATTCCGCTACGCTGCGGTATCCGGAGAATGAACACATTTGGAAAGAGAAGTACGGCAATGACCAGATCCGTTGGATTAAGGAAGGGGTGGTTCCGCATTTGAAGGATTGGGGTTTCAATTCCGTAGGCTGGGTCCAGGAGGTTACCGTGAAGCATCAGGCCCATTCGGCGAACTGGACATACGAGGAGTATCAGGCCTTGAATATGCCGTACTTCCATATGCTGCCGTTTATCGAAACGCATTCCTGGAACCCATGGCATAAAAACGCCGATCTGCGAAGTTCCGCGTTTGAGGACTGGTGTGATTATGTGGCTCGGAGCAACTGCACGCGTTTTCGTGATGATCCCAATCTGGTTGGATACTGGTACTCGGATTGTCCCACTTGGACTTGGCACCGACCGCACAATAAATGGCGGGGTCCCATGTTCGATCCGGACAAGCTCAAGTCCGAAGCAGGCAGGAAAGAGCTCTACGACTTGGCCCGGCACTATTATCAAGTTACCCACGATGCGATCAAACGCCACGATCCCAATCACTTAATCATGGGAGACCGCTACGAGGCGAATATGCCATTGCCAATGGAAGTCGTGAATGCCTCCGAAGGCTTAGTTGATGTCATCTCCTTTCAGGATTTCAAAGACCCGGCAACACATCTAGCGGAATGGCACATGAAGACCGGTCGGCCAGTGCTCTGGGCCGATGGAGCTCAGGGGGTGGAGAAACATGATGATTCGGGTCGATATCCAACAGGCAAGTACAAGGAGAATAGCGGTACTTGGTACTCGGAAATGCTAGAAGGCTTGAAAAAAAACAAAGGAGCAGTGGGTGCCCATCTATGTGGAGCCTATCTACGCAACAGGCAGCGAGCTAGAGGTTTGCTAGGCGAGCAAGAAGAGCCGGATACGGAGAATAACGATCTCATTCGCGAGGCCAATCAGGGAATGGCCAAGTGGGTGAAGACCTTCGCTTGAAATGATCCAAATCTCGATACTAAGGGTGAGAGTCAGTAAAATTGATTTCGCTAATTCAGAAGCAGTTTTACACCGCGATCTCGAACCCAGTTAATCGCGATGCAAAGCCCTCCTATGCTGCGGGCTCTTCAGCTAAGCGGTTGGTTGAATGTTTATCTTCTGATGGGCTATTCGGAATAGACTAATTAGTAACTCTCGGCCCTCCGGGTCTTCCTCCGCCAGGTCTAGCCCCTTGTCCTCGTCCCCGGGAACCGGGCCGTTCAGGTCGAGGGGCGCTAGGATCGTGGTCAAGGTTGACTATGGGAAGCTGGGCACTTATTGACCGTAGGCGATAGTTCATTACCCATACGAGCTTTTTCAGTTTCTCAGGATGCTTTTTTGCGAGGTCATTCTTCTCGCCGAGATCTTCATATAGATTGAATAGCATGTAGCTGTTGGATCACCAAAATTTGATTAGCTTTAGGTTTACGGCGATGATAGCCATGCTGGGAACAGAGTCTGGTCCACAGAAGTAGCGTGGGAAATGGAAAAGCGAGGGGACACCATCTCGATCGATTGGGACTTGCTGGTGAGCAGCGTTACGAGGCTTTAACCTTCTATTTTGTGTGCTACCTTCACTCCGGCTCATTCACAAAAATTTGGGAAAAAATCGCAACCGGTGACTGACTCTCTACTTTGGCTATTCGCAGAAATCCCGGGACCTGTGACAATCTAGGTAACACTAATGACGCCCTCGTAGAGAGTTGTTTTGCCCATTTTGATGGGGCGTTGCTCAAGGGGCCAAACCTTGGAATACTGGGCCCGCCGTTGTCCGATATGAAAATCACGTACGTATTGTCGGCGATGTTGAGCCTTTCGAGTTCCGCCATAACTGAGCCAATGCTAACGTCGAGATTCCATGTTATGCCGGCGAAAGCGGAGTCTTTGTGTCGCTCTCCTTTTGATAGCTCGCCGAATTGGGTCTCAGGCTCCGCTTTGGTGGCATTGGGTCCATGAAAAGCGTAGTGAAAAAACTGAAGAAAGAAGGGCCGATTGGCTTCAACATTTTCCCTCAAGAAGGCGATGCCGCTCACGTTGATTCCAAAAATGCTTTTGGGGTTGTCGGGTCACGAGTCTTTAGGGGTACCGTTCGATGAGGAGCAGTCATGAACATCGGATTCATGTTAGCCCGGGCTTCCTTCGCTTAGATGCCATTTGCCAAAGCAGTCACTCGAATATCCAGCCGGCTTCGGTGCTTCGGCGATCGATGTCTCTGATTCTGAAAAATCTTGCAGCTGTCTCGGAGGTCGCATCTTGTGAGGAGGTGATTCCAAACTAGATACTGGTGAGTTAATGTGGATCTCAGCTGGGGTCCTTCCGGTTAATACCGCCGCCCGGCTGGGCGTGCACATTGCAGCAGGGGCATAATCCCCGGAGAATCGCACTCACATGGAAGCACGTTTATCAAGGTTGGGCGTATTGTTATAATCGCTTTTGGTGCGCCAGCCTCTGGGTATCATTTCTACTGATGTTCCGGTCCAGTCCTCGTCGTTCGCGAAAATGAAGACAAAATTAGGTTTGGCTCCGAAAAGCTGAGTAGACGAGATTGTGAGGGTGATAAGGGCTAGTAGTCGGTTTACAGGGGCGTGGGTGAGAAAGAATTTTTTAAAAAAGTATTTGGATAGAGGGTGGTATAACAATCCCCAAATCAGTTCGCACTTCTGTTGCCCAATTAGAGAGCGTATCGGCTATAGAAAATTTGTGTCTACAGATCCGATTCGGGATCGGCTGGGGCAGGGGCTGAGCCAGTGAAAAGACTTCTCGCCATGAGTGTAGGATGTTGCGATAGAGAATTCATTGTCGCTGGACCGGGTTTTGCGTTCCGATCCAAAAAGAGTCTTAATGAAATTCTACCTACTATTCCCACTTTTCAGTAGCGTCACTTTTGTGTTGGCGATGCTACTGCTCAAGCGTGCAACAAGCTTCCGAGTCGGGATCTGGCGGACGAGTTTCGTTGTGAATATGGTTACTGCGATACTCTTCCTCGCCCTTCTGCCGCTGGGAGGTCCACCCATCGAGTTTTCTCTATTGTGGCAGCCGCTTCTGGTAGCAGTAGCTTTCTTCAGTGGCCAAGTGCTAACCTTTCTCGCCTTGGAGAAAGGGGACGTTTCCATCGCTACACCAACAATGGGTGTAAAGACGATCTGCGTGGCCTGGTTGAGTGTTCTGGTACTGGGCATTGAAATTCCTTGGGAGCTTTGGCTTTCGGCGGTTCTGACATTCGCCGCCATTGGATTGCTGAGTTTTAGACCTGGGCGGAAGTCGAGTGAAACGGTTGGTTCGTTCAGAGAGCCTTCTCCAGTTAGTCGGACCATTTTAATCGCCTTGCTGGCCGCAATTTCCTACGCCTTGTTTGATGTGCTGGTGCAAAAGTGGGCCCCAGCTTGGGGAGCGGGGAGATTCCTTCCCATCATGCTGGGTATGTGCGGGGGACTGTCACTGGGCTTTATCCCGCTTTTTAAAGAACCCATCCGGGCCATACCTAAAAAGGCCTGGCCGTGGCTCTTGGGGGGAGGGCTCTTCATGGGCCTGCAGGCCATTTCGTTGGTCACTTCGATCGGGCTTTTTGGAGATGCCACTTCGATGAATGTTATTTACAGTGCCCGAGGGCTGTGGAGTGTATTGGCAGTCTGGTTGATCGGTCATTGGTTTCAAAATACAGAGCAGAATCTAGGCGGTGAAGTGATGGGGATGCGCTTGGCCGGGGCCGCAATGATGACCGTAGCTATCGTAGTGACACTGATGAGCTAAATAGTGTGATACGTTTTCTCCTTGATTCACAATTATGTAATAGGAACAGCGGTTCACGAACTAGAAATTCTATGCTTGGCTAATGAATAAGTAAGCTCTAAGCTGCTTCTTTGAATCGATATCGATGAAATTGCCCCAAATCTTTTTTCCCTCTCTTTTTGTCCTCGTTGAGCAACACGTTTTTCGTAAATTAAAATCGTCCGAATTAGACCCAAATTATGCTGATTTGAGTAATTGAGCAATTTGCCGTCCAAAGCTTGATCTGGAACAGTAAACATGAAGCCACCGAGTCAAACTTCGATCTAGTTTTCCCAAAATCTGCGAGATCAAAAAATGAAAGAAAAAAACCCACTATTTTGTAATCGGGCCTATCCCCTGTTTCGTTTAACGAGTCTAATTTCTGCGACTATCTTTGCATTGTCGATTGATCTAGCTTTTAGCGCTGCAGGCGATCGTCCCAATATTGTTTTTATATTCTCAGACGATCACTGCCAACAGGCATTGAGCGCGTATGACCCGGAGCGTATTACGACGCCAAACATGGACCGACTGGCGAAAGAAGGGATGATGTTCGATCGTTGCTATGTGACGAATGCCATTTGTGGACCTAGCCGGGCTGTAATTCAGACGGGAAAGTACAGCCACATCAATGGTTTTGCGGTGAATGGAATTGTTTTCAATGGGGACCAGCAGACTTTTCCCAAGCTTCTCCAAAAGGAAGGGTACCAAACTGCGGTAGTTGGCAAGTGGCACTTGGCATCAACCCCGCAGGGATATGACTACTTTGACGTATTAGTGGGACAAGGACCTTATTACAATCCGCCTATGAAAACGACGGATAAGAATGGGAAAGTAGTAACTCGTGAACATACGGGATACACTACGGAGATCATTACTGAAAAGACGCTCGATTGGCTGAAGAACGATCGCGAGGAGGACAAGCCATTCATGTTGATGTACCAGCACAAGGCGCCGCATAGAAATTGGGAACCCGCTCCCAAGTACTTAACTTGGCTGGACGATGTTACGGTACCGGAACCGGAAACGCTCTACGACGACTATGCGACCCGTGCTACACCGGCTTACAATCAAGCGATGGAGATCAAGAACCACCTTAACGATAGAGATCTAAAGTTGACGCAACCTCGGAATTTCACCTCGGAGCAATTGGCTCAATGGAATGCCGCTTATGGACCGAAGAACGAGGCCTACCTCAAGGCGAAGCCTAATTTGTCTGAGAAGGAGATCATACAATGGAAATACCAGCGCTACGTAAAAGACTATCTGCGTTGTGTGAAATCCGTGGACGACGGCATTGGAGAAGTGCTTGATTACTTGGATGTGTCCGGTTTGGCGGATAATACGGTTGTCATTTACGCCTCTGATCAGGGTTGGTATCTAGGCGAGCATGGTTGGTTTGACAAGCGGTGGATGTATGAAGAGTCGCTCAAGACACCATTGCTTGTTCGTTGGCCGGGGCAGACCAAGGCGGGATCTGTGAACAATGACATTGTATCCAATTTGGACTTTGCGGAAACTTTTTTGGAGTTGGCGGGAGTAGCGATTCCGAGCGATATGCAGGGCGAAAGCCTCGTACCAATTTTGAAAGGAAAAACGCCCAGGAACTGGCGCGACACGTTTTACTACCATTACTACGAGTTTCCGGGTGGCCACAGTGTAGCTCGGCATTACGGCGTTACTAATGGGAAGCAAAAGCTAATCCATTATTACCAGACTGGCGAGTGGGAGTTGTTCGACATCGAAAAAGATCCCAGCGAATTGAATAACGTGTATACGAATCCTGAATATGCCAGTATAGTCAAGTCGCTTGAGAAGGAACTCGGTCGTCTGAGGGATCAATATGAGGTTCCTGAAGAGGATCCGGATTTTGTAGAGATGAAGCGACAAGCTAGGGAACGAAATCGAAAAGGAGGAGCGTGAACAGAATAGAGTGTAACGGTCTTCCTGCCTGTTGTATCAAGTTGGTTAACGAGCTAGAATCCGGATCGACTTTTATTGGGAATTCCACTTGAAAATAGTTGGACCTTGCAGAAAATTTTGAGGGTTTCCATTTACTCCCCTCGCTCACTCAACAGCTTCCCCCCCCCTTATGAATGACGAAATAGAGAACAAAAAGCTCTTCTCTGCCTGTTTTATTGCCCTAGTCGCGACCTCTTTCTTTTTTGGACTACGAACGGTAGTCGTAGGTGAATTGGTCAACGAGTTCAGCTTTACCCAATCCGAAATAGGGCAGATCCTCGGAGTCGGTCTATGGCCATTTGCCTTCAGCATTATATTTTTCAGTCTGGTAATTGACAAAGTTGGATACAAGGCCACTGCCTACTTCGCCATAGTGGCCCATACCTTGGCAGTAATAGGGACCGTATATGCGGTCATCAATAAGTCCGCTTCGGGACTTTATTGGAGTACCTTTCTAGTAGCAATCGCCAATGGTACCGTTGAGGCTTTTATCAACCCCATCGTGGCGACGATCTATAACAAGGAAAAGTCGAAGTGGCTGAACATATTGCATGCGGGCTGGCCAGCGGGTCTCGCTTTAGGCGCTGTAGCGGCTTTGTTTCTAGGCGGATTGAGCCTAACGGTGAAGTTCGGCGTATGCCTCATTCCGGTATTGATATATGCGGCTATGATTGCGAAGTGCCGTTTTCCCGTGCAGGAACGGGTAGCCGCTGGCGTCAGCTTCCGTGACATGTTGAGGGAAGTGGGAGCGGTGGGATTCTTTATAATCGCATGGCTCACTGTGATGGGTATTATTCAAGTAGCGAACACGCTTTTGGTGGAACCGCTAACCATTTCCGTGGGCATAACTTTAGTGACTGCATTCGTAGTGGCGTTAGGGGCCTACTTTTTCACGGGAGCCCTTGGCAATTGGATCTTCGTGTTGATCCTCGTTACGATGCCCTTTCTTGCCACAACAGAGCTGGGTACGGATGGATGGATGGCTTCACTTCTGGAAGCCGATTTCCCGAAAGCCGCGGGTTGGATTTTTGTGATGGTCTCTATCATTATGACTATTCTGAGGTTTTATGCCGGCCCTATCGTTCACAAGTTTTCCCCGATTGGCCTTCTCGTGCTAAGCGCCGGTCTGGCGGTCGTGGGTCTGCTTTTCCTGGGATTGGCCCCGGCTGGGATAATGGTCGTGGCGGCGATTGTGTACGCGTTTGGAAAGACCTTTCTCTGGTCGACAACATTGGGAGTGGTATCAGAACAGTTTCCTCGTGGCGGCGCATTGACCTTGAATGGGGTTTCAGCGGTTGGGGTCCTTGGTATGGGAATATTGGGCACGCCTCTAATGGGGCTCTTTCTTGACGAAGGAATCGATGCTGAATTGAGGGAACAAGAGCCGGCATTGCATGCTATCGTTGATGGGGGTATCCGCTCAGGAATGTTTGGCGAGACCCCCAGTTTGAATATGGCTGCGGTGGACGCTCTCGACAGTGAGAATGCCGCCAAATTAGGGGCGATTGTCAATAGCAACAAAAAGCGGGCTTTTTTCCGACAAGCAATGCTTCCCGGATTCCTTTTTGTTTCCTACTTGGCCTTGTTTCTCTATTTCAAGTCTAAAGGGGGGTATAAGCCTGTCAGCCTAGATTGATGTAGAGCGAGCGTCTGAACTGGATAATTGAAACTATGAGATTAATATTAAGTATTATCCTTTCCCTGTACGTCTTAGCTGCGCTACAAGCCGCAAGTTTGAAGGGTTCCCGCCCCAATATCATCCTCGTGATGACGGATGATCAGGGGATGGGTGATTTGAGATGCCTGGGGAATCCGGTATTGCTCACACCGAACCTCGATCGCTTTTATGGATTGTCGACGCGCTTCACTGATTTTCATGTGAGCCCGACCTGTGCCCCTACTCGTGCGGCGATCATGAGTGGGCGACATGAGTTTAAGAACGGTGTTACTCACACGATCAAGGAACGGGAGATCATGGCGCTCTCTAGCACGACGATTCCAGAGCTGTTAAGCCAGAACGGCTACGAAACTGGGATTTTTGGTAAATGGCATCTAGGGGATGAAGACGCCCATCAACCTTATAATCGTGGGTTTACGGAAACCTTTATTCACGGAGCAGGCGGAATCGGGCAAGCCTACGAGGGAAGCTGCGCCGACTTTCCGCCTAATAAGGATGACCGCTATTTCAATAATGTAATTTTGCACAACGACACCATTGTGCAGACGAAAGGCTTCTGCACGGACATCTTCTTTAAAGCGGCACTGGGGTGGATTCGAGAGATGGATGAGACGGATAAACCATTCTTTGCTTACATAACGCCAAATGCACCCCACGGTCCCATGATTGCTCCGGAAAGTTATGCCAAGCGATTTACCGACTTGGGCTACGATAAAAACACGGCGGGGCGCTACGGGATGATTGAGAATATCGACGACAACTTTGGCATCCTGATGGAAAAGCTCGATGAGTGGGAACTTTGGGAAGATACGCTGGTCATCTTTATGACGGACAATGGTCAAGCAGGTCGCTCAGCCAAGTTGCATGGTGAGAAGATAAGCCTGTTCACAGCAGGATTTAAAACAGGCAAAGGTTCTCCTTATGAGGGAGGAACCCGTGTGCCGGCATTTTGGCGGTGGAAAGGTAAGCTTAGGGAAGGCATAGACATTAACGCCCTCACTGCACACGTCGATCTCTTCCGCACATTTGCCACATTATCCGGAACTTTGATTCCTGCTGGTATTCAAAAATTGGATGGAAGAGACATGTTACGTCTATTGAATAATCCAAACGCGAATTGGGCTGATAGGCACTTGTTCATCCACAAGGGCCGTTGGGACAAGGGAGAGGATCCGAATTTGAGCAAGTTTACAGATTGCGCGGTCCGGACCGAGCGGTGGCGATTCGTAAACAATAGAGTTCTCTATGATATTTCGAACGATCCCTACGAAAAGAAGGATGTTTCAAGCCAGTATCCGGAAGTCGTGGCTCAGCTAAGGGGAGTCTACGATGCTTGGTGGGAGGAGACTCTGCCGCTAATGGTGAATGAGAATCGTCCATACACCAAAGAACAACCGCAATGGGTGCGCTATGAGCAACAGAAGCGGGATCGGGGAATACCTGATTGGAACGAACCGGACATCTAAAGTTCAAAGAGTAAGGCTCAAGGAGGAATTCTTAATTATCAAACAGCGAAGGTATGAAGGTTGTCCTATCTGTTTTATTCACAATCATTGCAGTTCCAGTGTTCGCTGCAAAACCGAATATTATTCTCTGCATGGCGGATGACTTAGGTTGGGGGGATGTAGGGTTCAATGGTAATGAAACGGTCATTACGCCAGAGCTCGACCGGATGGCTAAGGCGGGAATACGGTTCGAACGCTTTTATGCGGCCGCCCCGGTTTGTAGTCCGACGCGAGGTTCTGTGCTTACGGGGAGGCATCCCTCTCGATATGGAATTCCCACGGCGAACCAAGGCCATTTGAAGCGAGATGAGATAACATTGGCGGAAGTTCTAAGAGACCATGGATATGCCACAGGGCATTTTGGGAAATGGCATTTGGGGACCTTGGCCCCAGACTATTCTGGGAAGAAGATGAGGAATCCGGAAAAGAACTACATGACCCCAGGGATGTCTGGATTCGACGAATGGTTCAGCACTGAGTACTCGGTTTCGACCTGGGACCCCTACGACCCTAAGAATGCTCATAACGGAATCACAGACCCAAGAGTGTTGTTTTTCCACAATGGACGAAATATTGAGGATGGTCCTGCTGAAGGCTTGGTGGGGGACACCGCACGAATGGTCATGGATAAGGCTTTGCCCTTTATTGAAGATGCGACTAGGAAGGATCAACCCTTCTTCGCAGTCATCTGGTTTCATGCGCCTCACTTGCCTGTGGTCGGCGGCCCAGAATTTTTGGATATGTATCCGGGTTTAGATGAGAATACCCAGCACTACTATGCAGTCATCACCGCCTTGGATCGTCAGATTGGGCGTTTGCGAAATGCCCTTCGAGAATTCGGAGTCGCAGAGGATACAATGCTTTGGTTCGCTGCGGACAATGGGCCGGAAGGAAATCCCGGTAAAAAAGGCCGTTCTCAAGGAACTGCAGAACCGTTTCGTGGGCGAAAGCGCTCGCTTTATGAGGGAGGAGTTCGTGTTCCTGGCCTGCTGGAGTGGCCAGAAAAAGTTGTGGCGGGTAGTAAGACATCAGTTTCCGCAGTGACGAGCGACTACTTCGCCACTGTATTGGATGTGCTTGGGTACACGCTGCCAGAAGAGAAGCGTAGACCGTATGACGGTGTGTCTATCGTTCCAGTTATTGAAGGAAACGCTATCCGGCGATTGTCCCCGATTGGATTCCAAGGGCATGGAATGGCTACCCTGAATGACAATCGCTTCAAATTGGTTCACAATCCTGGAAAGAAAAGGCTTAAGAGCGATAATGGAACGGCTCCTGTAGTGGAGTGGGAGCTTTATGATTTGGACAATGATCCGAGTGAGTCGAAAAATATTATAGGCGAGCACGCAAAGATCGCGGCCGAAATGCGAAAGCAACTAGAGAAGTGGCAAGAATCGTGCGAAGCTAGCAATAGAGGTGAGGATTACTAGGCCACCTGGACGAATCAGATGTTTTTAACTTTAGAATCATCTCTTGGTTTAGACCTCAAATGCAGATAAATTTGGCTAAGGTCGATTGGTATAGGCGTTCGACTAACTAATCGAGAAAGTTTTCAGTATCTGCAGTCCTCGATTAACCGCGAATTTTTAATACCTTGCACTAATCCGCTTTAAACAAATATTTCATCCTATGCACCTCAATAAATCCTCCCGTTTCTTTAGCCCTTTTTTAGTGGCGTTTTCGTTTACTGCGTTTGCCTATGCCGCAGACAAACCCAATGTCATTTTCGTTATAACAGACGACCAAGGTTATGGAGATATCTCGGCTCACGGTAATCCCATTCTCGAAACTCCAGCAACGGATGCGCTTCATGCTGAGTCGGTTAGGCTTACGAACTACCACGTGAGTCCTACCTGTGCTCCCACAAGAGGGGCCCTCATGAGCGGGCACTACACGAATCGAGCGGGCCCTTGGCATACGATTATGGGGCGATCGTTTTTGCGTGTGGGTGAATTGACTTTTGGAGATGTGTTTCTGGATAACGGATACGCTACTGGCATGTTTGGCAAATGGCACCTGGGAGACAATTATCCTTACCGTCCCGAAGATCGTGGATTCTCTGAGGTCGTGCGCCACGGTGGAGGTGGAGTGGGGCAAACACCTGATTTTTGGGATAACTCTTATTTCGATGACACCTACTTTCATAACGGGAAACCGCAGAAATACAAAGGCTACTGTACGGATGTCTATTTCCAGGAAGCGCAGCGTTTTATCGAAGAAAGTGTTAAGAAAAATAAGCCCTTTTTGTCCTACATTTGCACGAATGCCCCACACAGCCCTTTTCATTGCCCGGAAAGATACTGGAAGCCATATGTGGAGAAAGGCCTGTCGGAGCGGGAAGCGATATTTTTTGGAATGATCGCCAATATCGACGAAAATGTCGGGGCGATGCGCGAATGGCTCGATCGAAAGGGCTTGGCAGAAAACACGATATTTATTTTCACAACCGACAACGGTACCGCTAGTGGGGAAAATATCTTCTCAGGCGGTATGCGAGGTAAAAAGGGAAGTGAGTATGATGGGGGGCATCGAGTTCCCTTTTTTCTGCATTGGCCCGCGGGCAATCTGACAGAAGGCCGTGACGTGGGGCGACTTACTGCTCACATCGACATTCTTCCAACCTTGATCGAATTGTGCGGATTGAACGGCCCGATGGATTACAGCTTTGATGGGCGGTCATTAGTACCCTTGATTTACCAGACCCCAACTAGTTGGCCGGACCGTATTTTAATTACGGATTCGCAGCGTGTTCGTGATCCGATCAAGTGGCGGAAATCTTCCACTATGACGGACCATTGGCGGCTGATCAATGGAACGGAGCTCTACAATGTGGAAACCGATCCGGAGCAAAAAATGGATGTTGCCAAGAGTAACCCTGAAACGGTCAAGCGATTGCGTGAAGCTTATGATCGGTGGTGGGCCAGTATTTCACCAGGATTTGTCGTTGATGAAAGATTGGTGCTAGGAAACAAGGCAGACAATCCGACACAATTGACGGCCCACGATTGGTTAACTGACAATGCTCTTTCACCCTGGCATCAAGGATTCATTCGAGGTGCAAAGCAGGGCTCTGGATACTGGGCGGTGCGGGTAAAGGAAGCAGGCACCTACAAAATATCGCTCCGTCGCTGGCCTCGTGAGCTTTCCAGAGCAATAAATGACGATCTCGCTCCAGGAGATTCCGTTCCGGGCTTGACTGCCTTTAGGGAAACACCTGGGAAGGCGATCAAAGCGACTCGAGCGACGCTGAATGTGGCGGACTATTACGAGGAAAAGACTGTCAAGAAGGGCGCTGAAGAGGTGACCTTTACAATGGATCTTGAGGCAGGAGACTTTAAATTGCGCGGGAACTTCATCACGGGGAAGCGGGAGGGTGAGTTCGTCAGTGCCTATTACGCGGTTGTCGAGAGGTTGTGATTGGCGGGATTCTCGATTACTTGGCCGAAGCCTTTGAAGCCCATTTTACTAGGATGGCCTAAAGGCTGGGTGGGATGATGAGCTTTTATAGGTAATTTATGAGGCAAGCAGAAGCATTAGAAAAAATATTCAAAATTCTGATACTGAAAAAGATTATCGCTCTGACATCCAATGAGCTAAAAGGCGACCACACAAAGTGCCTGTGAGGACCAATCGATGATTACCATTTTAGGTTTTATACAGTCAACGAATATCAATTCTTAGTATGAAGCCAAAAACATGGGAAAGGCTCCTTGCCCGTTAAAGGCTTCATCGGATTCGGACCTATTCTTCGAAAAAAAGGCTTTGAGGACTTCTAGGTTTATCGCGTTCTCATCGACTATTAAAAGGTGAGGACACTTGGTTACGATACAAGCATTGGTGGGAAAAGGCTCGTCGGCGGGCATATTCAATTTTTAATAATGTTGGGTCTGATCATTCTATCATAAAGTATCCTATTATTGGGTATAGATATTGCTTTTTTGAAAAATTTGTTTTTCTGGAGCTCCTTGGGCTAGCGAATAAAACTTCGCTTTTCCTCGTTTAGGATCGAGCCGATAAAAGCCTCTTCTCGAGGTGTGCCCGAGATTTCTCGCAGAGTCGAATTCAAGTCCGTTGATAGATGTACCCCGATTCCCTTGAGATTCGGGAAGTATTCCATTTCTGAACCCATGTATTGTGGTAAAGATGTTCCCGTCGAGTCGCGTGCGATCGTGATATTCAATTCTTCCTTGTTATTGCAAAAGCAGCCTAGACGGTTTTGAGTTGATCCGTGAAAAGCGAACAGGGTTGCCAGTTACGCTTCTGTTTTAAATTAAGTGCCCCCATTGAGTTTCGTAGAAAGTACTCGCTTGGCCTCGGCCTGATGAGGTAAATAATGGGGTCTATGAATCATCTCCTCCCTGTTTTTTTTGTTATTTTGTCAATTCTATCTGCCTACTCAGAAGATTCGTTTATTGATTTAAAAGTAACTCATGGGCCAATACTGGGACGGCCGAGTTCGACGACAATGAGTATTTGGGTGCGAACCAATGTTCCGGGTGAGGTGTCAGTTCGCTACGGAACGGAGAAATTGAAACAGCTAATGGTTTCAGAGTTGGTAGAATCGCAGCTAGAGAATGACAATACGGCAATTATTACACTTACCAATCTCTATCCAGACACGCTCTACTATTATACGGTCGACAAGGGGCTATCAGGTTCTTTTAAAACTCTTCCAGACTCAAAGGACTATGTGGATCCAGAGCACAATCCGAAAGGCTTGTTTAATTTCCAGTTTGAGTACACCTCCTGCATCAATCAAAACTGGGTGAGCAGTTTTGGTCCCAGTATGCCGTTGTATGATACGCTTAATGATCAGGTGACGGACAAAGTTCACTTCGCCATTGCCAATGGTGACTGGCTCTATGAGGAGGACAGAGATTTTCCGGCGTCCGCTTGGAAATCACAGGTACGGCTAAATCCTGAAGATGGGGTTCCAGAGATCGTGGATTTGGCTCCGGCGGTCGCCGGAGTATGGGAGAATTACAAAACCTACATGAATCGTGGGAGAAACATGATGGAATGGCACAGCAATGTACCCAGCTTCTACACGTTTGACGATCACGAGCTTTTAAACGACATCTATGGAACGGGGGAAACGGGATACGTTAATCGACGGGCGGTCTTTCGCGATACCGCCGTCAAGGCCTGGTTTGATTATCTTGGTTGGGCAAATCCCGTGGTCCACACTGAGCAGGCGAAGTTCGGTAAAGGGCATTTGGAAGAGGGGAGTGATATATTGTACGACCCAAACGCAAGTTTTTCGAACATGGATTTGAAAAACTACGCTAATCTCCATGTGCATTGGGGGAAGGAGACAGATGGCATGCGTGACATGTTTCTCGATACACAACCAGGTGATCCGAATGCTGGGGTTTACGACATTGTTGAAGTGGTGGACGCTCATCGCCTCCGAATATCACCGTCGGGAAGGGCGAACGGAGAAGCAAAGTATTCAGTCGGTCGTCGATCCTATGGCTCGTTCCGAGTAGCCAATTGCGAATTCTTCATGCTGGATACGCGATCCCATCGCTCTTTGCACGATGTCAAGAATCCTAATAAAAAGGGTGCTACCATTTTGGGAAAGCAGCAGCTGAATTGGCTTAAGGAAACCATTAAAAACTCGGATGCGGACTTCTTTTTCATGGCTTCTTCGGTAGACTTCATGATACCCCATGTCGGAAGTGGAGGAGGGTCGGACAAAAATCTAGACATTGCCAAAGATGATGCGTGGACCGTCTTTCTTGAGGAACGCGAGGGTCTCATCGAATTCTTGGAGAATCAAAGTCCTAAACAGTTTTTTATGCTCACGGGAGACCTTCACAATTCTTTTGCCATAAAGGTGCTGAACAATGTTTGGGAGTTCGCTTCTGGGCCGGGCAATTCGGTTAACCATGTTCCTGCTGATGATGAGGGAGGTCGTCCCGCGAATGGAAAATTCAAATACGGGCCGCGTGAATGTGATATTCGCTGGTCGACCTATGTCTATTCGGACATGCCACGTCTCGAGCGGACTCATGCTCACTATTGCGTGGTGCAAGTGAACAATGTTTTTAACGCTCCATTGCAAAGGGGCGGCGAGCGCTGGGTTGCCTATCCTCATCCGCATGTAATATTTAAGTACTACGATGCTTTCACGGGCGAGTTCAAATACAGCGAGTCCATCGTAGTGGGAATGGAGAACTAAACTAGTACTATTGCGGGTAGGGCTGACTATTTTTAGTCAGCTGGATTTTGATCTAGTAGGTTGACGGGTGACGAATGTTTAAGGATAGACAGCCTTGCCACAATTTCGTAGTCCGAGTATTTTCTGATTCTGGGATGTTTATGGAGACTTAAAAAAGGGGTGACCTTGAACCCATTATCAAATAACCCTTTTAATATGTCTCGAATCATCACCTATCTATTTTGTGCTCTATTTGTGGTCGAGTCCTTGGTTGCGGCCCAGGATCAGTCGATTCGACAGGCTCAGGACAAGCCCAACGTCGTCCTCATTATGGCGGACGATGTGAGTTGGGAGGCCATTGGTTGCTATGGGGCAGAGGACTACTTAACCCCTAGAATCGATAAGCTAGCGTCGAAAGGGATACGCTTTAAAAACTGCTTTTCGACCCCGATTTGCACGCCGTCACGCGTGAAGCTGATGACGGGTCAGTACAACTTCCGAAACTATACCCACTTTGGATATCTAAATCCGAATGATAAGACTTTCGGTCATCTGATGCAGGAAAACGGCTATCAGACCGCGATCGTGGGGAAGTGGCAATTGAATGGACTCTACAATAATCTGCCGGGATACGACGACAATATGCGTCCCGCCAAAGCGGGTTTTGACGAATTTTATCTCTGGCAGCTGACAACGGGGAAGGCTGGTGGTCTTGGTGGCGAGCGATTCTGGAACCCCCCGATCGAGACAAATGGGGAGTTTATCACGAAGGAGCAAAACGCAGGCGAATATGGACCTGAATTAATGACGGACTATCTGTGTGACTTTATGGAGCGAAATAAAGATGTTCCGTTCTTTGTCTACTATCCTATGGTTCTCGTACATGACCCTTTTGTCCCAACACCAGACACAATTGGCGACGCTCAGAGAGACACCGCTAATGAGTGGGATAAGACCCGAAACAAAGAGCACTTTGTATCCATGGTGAACTACATGGACAAGCTGATCGGAAGAATTGCGGATAAAACAGAGTCGCTGGGGATCGCTGAAAATACGATCATTCTTTTCACTGCTGACAACGGAACCGGTGTGGGTATCACTTCAAACTGGAACGGTATGGAGATCAAGGGAGGGAAAGGTGGTCCTACGAATATGGGAACCCACGTCCCCCTCATAGCTTACTGGAAAGGACAAACCCCTAAAGGTAAGGAATTGGATGACTTGGTCGATTTTACCGACTTCTACGCTACCTTAGCAGAAGCAGCGGGTGCGACGAGAGGGGATCGTGACCCCATCGATGGTCGAAGTTTCTTACCGCAGCTTAAAGGTAAGAAAGGGATTCCGCGAGATTGGGTTTTCACTCACTATCAGCCCTACTGGAACAAAGTACCTGCTCAGTTTGCTCGAACCGAAAGGTTCAAGCTATACCGGGATGGTAGATTTTATGAGGTGCCGAAAGACTTGAAAGAGGAAAACGATCTCGCGATCGGGGAAGCTGGTGAGCAATCGGAGATGATTCGACAGCAGCTTCAAGCGTTTCTGGATGCAACCCCTCCCGCTCCAACTGTGAAAGGTCAACGGTACTCAGAGCATCGACCTATCTATCCCGATTGGCGAAATTTGGTAGATCCGAATGACTAGCAAAAAGTAGCCTTTTGCGAGTTAACCGATAACTTGTTTTCTAAAGTCCAAGAGCTCCTCACATCTGTGACCAATAAATTTAATATCGGAAAACTCAGACTCCTCAGTTGGGAACGCCAAGCCCCAGTTTGGCCCTCACTTATCCAAGCGAATACAGGGCGGGGGCTTGGCGTTCCATTAGCATCCTCGATAAATAAGATAATTAACTAAGTAGATTCTCAATATCGCTCGTGTTGTTCCTTGGGCCCTCTGTATTCGGAAAATAGGTTTCAGGTGGGATGGGTACGGATTTTCTATCACTTTTTTATCTATTGCGAATGGGCTCCTAAGAGCTTCTAGTCACGATTTTACGAGTCTTGCTCGGAGGAATTTATTAAAATAATTTTTATACGCGGCCCGGCACAAACGTCAGCCATGCATTTTAGGTATCATGTACTCAGCTGTTATGCTGCGTTTGGAAGTCATGAGCCCTCTCAGATCACCTTGGTATAGAATCTTCCCGCCCTTCGGCCCACCCTCGGGACCGACTTCGACTATGTAGTCAGCCTCTGCCAACAGGTCCAGGTGATGCTCGATAACGACAACGGTATGGCCCGCATTAACGAGTTTGTGGAGAAGTTGTATTAGCTTTTCACAGTCGCTGAGATGGAGCCCAATAGTAGGTTCTTCCAGTATGTATAAATTGGTTCTTTGAATTCCACGGCTTCTCTCAGTGTAGTTTTGCAATCCTTTCGCTAGCTCGGTAACCAGTTTCAAACGTTGGGCTTCCCCGCCTGATAGTGTAGGACTGCTTTGCCCAAGAGTTAGGTATCCGAGACCGGTTTCGACCATGAGCTGCATAATCTCACCCAGTTGAGAGTGGAAGCTGAAGAAGTCGGTGGCTTCTTCAAAGGTCATGGCCAATATGTCGGCGATGTTCTTTCCTTTCCAATGGAGATCGAGAAGCTCGGATCCATAGCGAGAACCATTGCAATCATCGCAAATCACATAAGTGTCAGGCATAAAGCTCATCTCAAGTTTTACACGCCCAGCTCCGGAGCAAGTATCGCATCTTCCGTGGGGGGTGTTGAAAGAAAAACGGCCAGGTTTGTATCCCCGCATTTTAGACTCTGGCAAATTTGAGAAAAAGAGACGTATCGTATCGAATACACCGAGATAGGTAGCAGGAGTAGATCGAGGGGTCTTGCCGATAGGAGATTGGTCAACTTCGATGACCGATCGAAAGGAGTGGGCTCCAGAGAGGGATCTAAACAAAACGTTTCCTTCCTCGCTTTCAATCGCCCTCCCATTCTTGGCAAACATCTTTCCCGTGACAGTTTTTTTCTTCGATTTAATGGAGTAGGCTGCGGCCTGACCGAGCAGATCTCTTACGAGCGAAGATTTTCCCGCACCCGATGCACCGCAAACCATTGTGAGTCTTTGATGGGGAAGTTTAAGGTTCTGGTTCTTAAGGTTGCGGAAATTTGCCTCTTTTAGCTCAATCCAATTAGCATTCCCTGAACTTGGTTTTTGAATTTTGCGGTACGCGCCATTCAGTGGATGAAAGATACCGTTTTTCAGGAATTTACCGGTGAGAGAGTTCTTGTTTTGTTTTAGTTGTGAGAGGGTGCCTTTAGCGATGAGTTCCCCCCCTTGGATTCCCGCTCCAGGGCCCAAATCGATTATGCAATTGGCTTGCTCCATCATGGTGGTATCGTGCTCTACAACGATAAGGGTGTTTCCTTTTTTCCGAAGTTCTTTGAGGGTTTCGATCAGTCGATCGCTGTCACGGGCGTGAAGGCCAATGCTGGGTTCATCAAGAACGTAAAGAACCCCGGCCAGATTGGATCCCAGCTGCGCAGCTAGACGGATACGTTGAGCCTCACCTCCGGAAAGGGTTTGGGTCGATCGATCCATGGAAAGGTACTCAAGACCCACTTTATCCATGAATTGGAGACGCTCTTGGATCTGATCAACAATGTCGCGAGCAATAATACGCCCCCGCTCGTCAAGATTTAGCGTGCTAAGAGTTTTGAGGAGTTCTTTCGGTGTTTTTTCGAGAAGAATGGGCAGTGATATTTTCCTATTACCTTTCAGCGGCAGGAAGACGTTACGACTCGTGCGGTTCAAGCGCTGACCGTCACAATCGGGGCAAATCGTAACTTCGTCTTCATCTTCGCTAGAATCAGCTCCGATAGACTTTGCGAGAAGTTCATCATCCTCGAGACGCTCACGCATCCAAGAAAAAATCTGACCATGTCCGCGACAGGTGGGGCACCAGCCTTTGTGTGAATTGAAGGAAAAATCCTTTGGGTCAAGTTCTGGCAAGGCCACGCCAGTGTCGGGATCCATACGAAGCGTAGAAAGCCATGAGACGATATTCTCATCCTGATCCAAGAGCAACGCAGTGCCATGACCTCGGTTTAGTGCTTCTTTGAGTGCATATGATATTTCAGAGGGAGACCCTGAAATCGATTTGAGATCAGTAATCACCACCTCGATGTTGTGCTCCTTATAACGGTCCAGTTTTTTGAAATCCTCGGTAAAGATAATCGACCCATCGACCCGCATCATTTCATAGCCATGGTCTGCAATCCATTTGGCTATGGGTTGATGATGGCCCTTTCGATTTCGTACGAGCGGAGCGCAAAGTAGCAATTGTTTGAATTTGCTGGAATTCGAAGCACGGAGCATCGTACGAACACGCTTTAAAAGCTGTGTCTGGGTTTGTGAAACAAGTGCTTCACCCGTATCCGGATTATGGGGTATACCCAATCGAGAGTAGAGAAGCCGGAGGTACTGGGCGACTTCGGTAATCGTGGCGACGGTCGATTTACGGCTCCCGCGGGTGACTCTTTGCTCGATGGCGACAGTTGGCTGGATTCCCGAAAGCTGATCCAAATCAGGCCGAGGCAGTTGTTCGACAAACTGGCGGGCGTAGGGCGACATAGATTCCATAAATCGCCGCTGTCCTTCACCAAATATAATATCAAATGCCAACGTGGACTTGCCTGAGCCCGAAACGCCAGTAACGACCGAGAGCTGATAATGGGGAATCGAAACATTGAGGTTCTTGAGATTGTGCTCCCGAGCTCCAGTGACAGTTAAGGCGGAACTGGAATTTTTATAAGGGCTGGGGTCTTCCGCGGCCAAAAGAAGTTGTTGCCCAGATCTATCTTTAATCCTGCTACCTTCTTCCTTAAGAAATTTTCCGGTTTCCGTTTTAAGGTGAGTTGCACAATCGGAAGGTGTCCCCTGGAACACAATTTTGCCGCCATCGGAGCCTGCTTCGGGGCCGAGCTCGATGATCCAGTCAGCGGACTTTAATACATCCAAATTGTGTTCAATGACGATCAGGCTGTGACCGTGGTCGACGATTTTTTGAAGGACTGCGAGGAGACGCTTTACATCGTGTTTGTGAAGTCCCGTAGTGGGCTCATCCAGCAATATGAAGCTGCTTTCTGAAGATTGTAGCGTTTTACCCGTATTCTTACCTGATAGGTATTTAACGAGTTTAAGACGCTGGGACTCTCCACCCGATAAGGTGTTTAGAGGCTGGCCCATTTTTAGGTATCCCAGTCCCACCTGATCCAGGGCATCTAGCTTGTCGTATAAATTTGGGTACTCTTGAAAGAAGCATAGCGCTTGGGAAATGGTAAGATCCAGTATGTCGGCGATAGAGTGGTTCAGGAATCGAATTTCGAGTATTTCAATCTTGAAACGCTTGGCATTGCAATGAGGGCAGGGCACGAATACGTCGCTGAGAAACTGCATTTCAACCTTTTCGTATCCAAGCCCACTGCAATGTTCACACCGACCGTCTCCTGCATTGAAAGAAAAGCTTGAGGCCGTGTAGCCTTGAGCCTTCGCCTCTGGCAGGTCTCCGAATAGTTTGCGAATTTGGTCCCAGGCGTTTACGAAGACTGCGGGATTGGATCGAGGAGTACGACTGACCGGCGCTTGATCCACCATTACTATTTCACTGGGTTCGATGCCGCACCTGAGGCTCTTTAAAGAAGCGGGGTCTTCAGCCAGCTTCCCTCTTTGGGCTAGCAGTGTTTGATAGAGCACATTGTTCATAAGTGTGCTCTTTCCCGATCCGGATACACCACTGAAACAGACAAAACGGTTTAGAGGAATATCCACATCCAGATTTTGGATATTATTTTTACTCGCGCCACGGATACGAATTCTCGGTGGCTCGTTCCCTTTTCCAGATAATTTAAAGGGACGAGTATTGTGCGGTTTTTCGATAGATCGCTTCCCTGAAAAATAGTTGCCTGTTATGCTCTTTGAACAGGTGAGCAGCTCTGACGAGTTACCTTCGAATACGACGTGGCCCCCCTTTGCTCCGGGTTCGGGACCGATCTCCAGAATGTGGTCAGCAGCGAGAATCATGGCGTCGTCATGCTCAACGATGACCACGGTATTTCCCGAGTCCGTGAGTGTGCGAACGATCTGGATGAGTCGATCTATGTCGCGGGCATGTAAGCCGACAGAAGGCTCATCGAGAACGAAAAGTGTATCTACGAGTGATGTTCCCAGACAGGAAGTCAGGGTCACTCTTTCAACTTCGCCTCCGCTTAGAGTTCGGGCGGGGCGGTTCAGAGTGAGGTATCCTAGTCCTACGTGATTCAAGTACCGAAGTCGCGAGAGAATAGCTTCGAAAGCGATGTCTGACTGGCGATGGTTGACCGTGGGCTGAGTGGGCTCTTTATAATTGGATACGATTTCGTACAGTTGCTTGATGGGAAGCTCGTACAGGTCCGGCAGACGGTAGCTGTTCCAAAGCCAGCAAAGAGCTTCGGGTTGGAGGCGAGTGCCGTCGCAATGAGGACATTTAATGTAGGCTCGGAAACGCGAGAGGAAGATGCGAACATGCATCTTGTAGGTTTTCTTTTCAAGCCAGTCGAAGAAGCCTTTGACCCCGTACCAGGAATTGCCGTCCCAATCTTCGGATTCGTGCTTTTTCCGGAATTGAGGCTCTCCGTTGATGACTATGTTCTGATGCTTCTTAGGGAGTTGATTGAAGGGAGTCTTGGTGGAGATTTTTAGGCGCCGACAAGCCCGTTCGAGGTCCTTTTTACTTTCACCGTATACTTGTCCCTCAAATGGGCGAACCACTCCATCGGAAATACTCAGCTTTTGATCCGGTAAGGCGAGACGATAATCGATTTCGATGACGCGTCCAAAGCCTCTACATTCCGGGCAGGCTCCAATGGGAGAGTTGAAAGAGAACATAGGGGGGCTAGCGGGGCGGAATCGTTTCCCGCTTTTCGTGGAATGCAGGCCACTGGAAAATCGATCGAGAAGGGTTGGCTTACTGTTAAAGAGAACAAGTTCGCCTTGACCGAACTCGAGAGCGGTTTCGGCGGCCTCAAGAAAACGTCCTAGGTGCTTCGTTTCTAAACGCATCCGGTCCTGGACAACATAGGCGACCTTGTCCTTTTTACATGAAAGAGCTTTTATGGCTTTGTTGTCATCTAGTCGGTGAAAGATTCCTGATTTGGTTATGAAACGTGAATAACCTTGGGCTTTGACATTCTGGAACATTTCCACCCAATCGAGCTTTTCGGGGCGGTGGATTTCGAAAGCGATGACTACAGTTTGCGAAGGCCATCGCTTCAGAGATTTTTCCCATATCGTTTTCGGATTGTCGTCATGTATTTCTTCTCCGGTTACTGGATCAAAGAGGGTCGCCACATGGCTAAACCAGACTTTGAAAAAGTCGTTCAGCTCGGTCATCGTTCCCACGGTAGAACGAGAGGTTTTGATTGTGTTCCTCTGCTCGATCGCGATCGATGGACGCACGTTTTCAGCTTCGTCCAGGTCGGGTTTTTCGAGTAGGTCAAGAAACTGTCGCGTGTAGGCACTGAAAGTTTCAACATAGCGACGTTGGCCTTCCGCATGGATTGTTTCAAAAACAAGCGAGGACTTACCCGCACCGCTAAGTCCGGTCACGGCGATGTATTTCCCCAGCGGAATATCGACATCAATATTCTTGAGGTTGTTTTGTCGAACCCCTCGTAGGCGAATGGACTTAAGATCGGAAAGCGGTTTAGGCATTGAAATAGTGTTTCCTAAGAAGAGCACGAAGCGATTCTTTCATAGCGGGCAAAGATTAGATTAGTTGCTTCAGTAAATCGATGTAGGCGCTGATTTGTGCTTTAGGACTAAAATGGCGGTGGGCATATTCCCGTGCGGCCTGAGACATTAGTTGTCTGAGGTCCTCGGATTCGATCAACAGCTGCAGTTTTTCTACGAATTGCGACTCTTTTCCGTGGTCGATTAAAAATCCGGATTTCCCGTTCTCGAAGGTTTCTCCGACTCCATCAACATTGTAAGCGACCACGGGCAAGCCGAAGCTCTGGGCCTCAACGAGAAAGTTTGGGAGGGACTCCTTGGATGAAGCATGAATTGCGATGTGGCTGGATTGATAAAGATCGGTTGGATTGGGAAGAAGTCCGGGAAATTCTATTCGATTTCTGAGTCCTAGCCGATCGGCCTCCTGAATACAGGAATCCCGTTGTGGACCATCACCGGCCAGCGTTAAATGCCAGTCGATCTGGGCAGGTAGCTGGCTACAGATTCTCAATAGTCTAATCTGTTTTTTCTCCGGTCGGAACATGCTCGCGTTGATCAGTCGGACGGGTTTACCTATAGATCGAGGTGCCACAGATTGGAGCGAAGTCGTGTCGCGGATACAGCCATTGTAAATTACAGACGATTTTGGGTTCTCAATGCCGTAGGTTCTCTTAATCCGCTCAATCGCGTCGTGGCTATTGGCTATGAGTCCGTCGGCGAGCCGCAAGGCACGCCTCTGGAGGAACGGGATGCTCTTGCCCGTGCGAAGCGTTGCAATGACTTTATAAGGGCGTTTCTGATTAGAAAAGAGGCCAGCGTGACAATTGGCCATGCGGCCCATCGGAATAATCGCTTCGGCTTTTAGTGATTTAAGAAGTGAATCAAGACCGGGTGCGAACCAATCCGTTTTCAGGAGTCCTTGATTAAGAAAGTGGAGGGTGAAATCAGATGAGGCCGCTTTTTCGTCAAGGACCCCTCCCTGACGAAAAATGATCGCATGGGCCTCAAGGCCGCTTTTTGCCAGACCGTTTGCGATGTGCAGGGTCTGGTTTTCGGTTCCGCCATTACGAAGATGGTCCTGGATAAGAGCAATTCGCATAAAGGAGGGTTATTCAGGACAATGAAGAGACTAGGGCAAGGTTGTTTACGGATGAACGGGTGGCACTTGAGGATTGGCGGAAAGTGATTTGGGACGAAAGGTTAAGAGAATAAAGGGCTGGCAATGGAACGTGGCCCGCGATTGATTGGTATGGGTGAATATGGCTATGGCTGTTTTTTTTAAAAGAGCTCTCGTGAGCGCGATGGGTGTTCTTCTCGGCAGTTGGATGGTGCCGGGCATTCAATACGTTGACTATCAAACCTTAGTCGTCGCAGTTTGCTTGTTGGCGATATTTTCGGCAGTGCTGAGACCTTTGCTTATCTTGTTAGCATTGCCATTCGTCGTTCTGACGATGGGTATAGGACTGCTGGTCATCAATGCCCTGTTGTACTCGTTCGTCGCCTATCTTGTGGACGGATTTTTTGTCGACGGCTTTTGGTATGCGTTTCTTGGAGCATTGATAATCACGGTGCTAAATCTATTTTTTAATTCATGGATCAACGGAGCCCAAAACCGAGTAAGAGTCGCGGTTGCCCAGAACAAGCGAGTAGAGGGTTCGCTCGACCCAAGAGTGAGAAAGCAGACATTCTCGGAAAAACGCACCCTTCATCACGACGACGACGTGATTGATATTTAGGTAAGTTGAAGTACGACAGGACAGCTGTTCCTTGACGACATGGCTCGTCGAATCCTGTGTCGGGGTGATCATTGTCCTAGACATGATGTTAAATGTTAACTACTTGATTGGACTTCATAATTTCGGATATGTCAGAAGCAAAATACGATCTCATTGTCATTGGAGGGGGGCCAGGAGGCTACGCAGCTGCGATACGCGCAGGACAACTCGGCAAGAAAGTGGCCTGTGTTGAAATGGAGCGGGCAGGAGGTACTTGCCTGAACTGGGGCTGCATTCCCAGCAAGGCTTTGCTGAAAAGTGCTGAGCTGATGGCGAGTTTACAGAAGGCGGAGACCCTCGGAATAACCGTCGGGTCGGTCGAATACGACTTTGGAAAGGTGATAGAGCGATCTAGGGGTGTTGCTGATCAAATGGCAAAGGGAATCGAATTTCTCTTCAAGAAGAACAAGGTAGACTACATCGTAGCGAAGGCTCAAGTGCATGAAGCGGGTGCCATTACGTTAACCGAAGGGGATCGAAAAGGGGAGAGCCTCAAAGCGGATAACATCCTAATCGCGACGGGTTGCCGGGCCAAGGTACTGCCATTTCTTCCGATTCAAGACGAGCGGGTGATGACCTCACGCGAGGCGCTGGTTATGAAAAAACAGCCCAAATCGGTGGCGATTATCGGATCGGGTGCGATCGGGGTAGAGTTCGCCTATTTTCTCAATGCATTTGGTACTGAGGTGACGATACTCGAAATTTTGCCCCAACTCGTTCCGGTCGAAGACGAGGAAGTGGCTAAAGTGCTGGAGCGCTCATTTAAAAAGCAGAATATCCTTTGTGAACTTGGGATCGAGATCAAGGAAGCGAAGGTCGGTAAGAACTCGGTCACGATCGACTATGTGAAAAAGGGCAAGCCCGTGAAGCTTGAGGTGGAGTCAGTAATTCAAGCGGTAGGAGTCCAAGCGAATCTCGAAGGAATTTTGGGGGAGTCCGTCAAGCTGGAATTGGACCGAGGGTTTATCGTAGTCGATGGCCGGTATGAGACAAACGTTAAGGGTATATTCGCGGCGGGCGACATCATTGGTCCGCCCACGCTCGCTCACGTTGCGACCTACGAAGCTATTCAGGCAGTTAACGGAATGTTTGGCCACAGCGAGCCGAAGCGGGTTACCAATTTCCCTGGGTGTACTTATTGCCTTCCTCAGATAGCGAGTACGGGTATAACAGAGCAAGCGGCAAAGGAGAAGGGTCTCGACTACAAGGTTGGAAAGTTTCCTTTCGTGGCGTCTGGCAAAGCGGTTGCCGCCAACGCCTCTGATGGATTTGTGAAAGTGATTAGCGATCCAGAAACGGGCGAAATTCTGGGGGCCCACATAATTGGCAATGATGCGACTGAGCTCATTGCCGAATTTTGTCTAGCCATGGAGTTGGAAGGTACAATCGACGAAATTCACCACACCATTCATGCCCATCCCACTTTGAGTGAAGCGTCGGCGGAAGCCGCTGCAGCCACTAGTCACGAGGCCATTCATATCTAAAATCACACTCGACTTTGGAGTCTTTTGGTTGAGAATCGGAGCCATTCAGCAAGAGTTGTCCTCGTAGTTCAATGGATAGAGCACCGGTTTCCGAAGCCGGTAATCCGGGTTCGAATCCCGGCGAGGGCACCATGTTAAGATCTAAAAACCAGAAACGACTATTTATTGAGTAAGCGAAACGCCCCTCTATTCTTCCAAAAACTCAACATAAGTGTAGTAAGCTCCCCCCACTTCGCCAGATTCGTTGGTGAAGAAAGTCTCCAAGTTAGCGTACCCATTCGAGAGCCTCATCTCGAAATCTACCGACAGAGCCCCCGATTTAACTGAAGCACTCTTCTCCTGCTTTCCTATCTTCAATCGAGCAGATTTTGCCAAAATAGGACGTTTAGCTTCCAAGGGCCATTGGCAAAGCGAGATCCTGTACCTTCCCGCACGCTCCACCTCGACCATCCACGGTCCCGTTTGCTTGGGAAGCTTATCGAATTTCAAGGGTGGATTTCCTACGGGCATATACCAATCCTGAGAAGTGAGAAGGACGGGATTCTCAGCAGGATTTCCCAGATGCACTCTTATTGGACTCATTCTTGGCGAGACTTCCTCCCACCAAACCTCATATCGCTTTCGAAGACGTTCGACAACTTCAGGATATTTGGCCGAAACATCCTCACTTTGCGATGGATCCTTTTCTATATCGAATAGTTTATTGCCATCGATCAAACGCCATTGCTGTGTCAATACCGCCGAGTCTCGGTAAGGTTCAGGAAGATAGGTGAAGCCATTGCCGCCTTGATACTGCAGCACCAATTCGCGGTGCTTCCAATCTCGGCTGTTTCCGCGAAGTAAGGGTCCCAAGGAGGTACCATCAAAGATTATGTTTGGATTCCTCAATCCACATAAATCGATCAAAGTTGGCAAAAGGTCATAACCCGCTGCGAGCGTACCCACATCGCGCCCACCCGTGAGCTTTCCCCCGGGCCAAAAAAAGAAGCAAGGCACGCGATGCCCACCGTCATAAACTGATGCCTTGCGACCCCGCATGCCCGCATTATACCCCATCCCCTCAGCTGGCAGAGCGTCCGTATCCATCTCTACGCCACCGGCCGTTCCATTGTCGGTCATAAAGATAAGTATTGTATTATCCTCCAAGCTCCAATCCTTTAGTTTTTCACGCAAGCGAGCCACATTTTCATCGATGTTAGCGATCATACCGTAGAATTTGGCTGCTCCGCCATTTCGCCACTGAGCAACTTCCTTATACGGTGCTTCATATTCCTCTGCGACGCGGAATGGAGTATGAGGTGCATTGGTTGCCAAATAGACGAAAAATGGATCCTCTGATTGCCCCTTCTTTTTTATGAAGTCTAACGCACCGTCGAAAAATACATCCGTACAATAGCCCTCGAATAGTTCGAAATTACCATTCCGCTCGTAAACATCATCGAAATAGTCATTTCCCCAATAGTCTGATGCTTGCCCAACTCCACCACAGCGATGCCACAAGGTCTCCTCAAAGCCCCTATCCTGCGGTCGATGGGGGTAGTTGTCTCCCAAATGCCATTTACCAAAAATTCCCGTTGCGTATCCATTATCTCGAAACACTTCTGCCATGGTAACTTCATCCTTGTGCATCAGCGAGCGACCCGAACTCGTGCGATAGGCTCCTGTTCGTGTTGCGTAGTGCCCCGTCATAATCGAAGCCCGCGTCGGCGTGCAAAACGAATTCACATGCATGTCTGTGAACCGAATAGATTCCGAATACAATCGATCTAGAGCGGGCGTTTTCAAAATCGGGTTGCCATGACACGACAAGTCTCCGTATCCTTGATCATCAGTGAGGATGAAAATTACATTCGGCTGAATCGCCCTCAGTGGATTGAAAAGTGCGATTACCGAATAAAGGAGAATGAAGTTTTTTATCATAATTTATATCCGCTAAGCCGTCACGATAGATCTTCCCAAAGTCAAATAAACCTAAATAAAATATGCCTCAGATTCAGATCTGAAAGAGATTTCAAGCCGCGACACTGAAATCAAATAATCGCGGATACCATTAGACTGATTATACAAAATTGCTATTAAACGGTGACCCGCGGGGTTTTTAGGCTAGAGAATGGCAGTTCAAGTGCTGTTATCTGCATACTTTTGCAGTTGTGTGCAAAGTTGAAAACAGGGGAGGGTTTCGGAATCTTATGATTACCAGTTTAAAGCATTGGTATTGGCTTGTTTATGCGGCATTCAAATATCAAAATAATTGGGTTTCGAATCCGGGCGAGGGCACTATTTAAATTGCAGTTTATTTCTTCGTTTTTTGAAGCCAACTCTCGAAGGCGGCGCTGAGTTCTTGAACAAGTTGCGGTTTTTCGTTGGCTAAATTGGTGGTCTCCGTGTGGTCATTTGATAGGTCGTACAACTCGAAGGGTGCGGTGGGATTCGGGCGGACGATCTTCCACTGGCCGTGCCTCATACCACTGAATTTTCGGAACTGGAAGAAGAGGGAATCGTGGGGAGATGAGGCATAACCGGCGAGGGTGGGTAGCGGATCGCGGGCGTCGATGACACGGTCCGTAGGCAGAGGCACGCCCGCGGCGCCGAGGGAGAGAGCGAACAGGTCCATGTTCGTCAGGGGTTCTCGGCAAACGGAACTGGGCGGGATGCGTCCGGGCCAGCGGATGATGCACGGCGTGCGGATGCCGCCCTCATAGACTTCGGTGCGGACGCCTCGGAAAGGTGCGTTGGTGGCGACTTCTAAGTCACGGCGGCGGCCGCCGTTATCTGAAGCGACTATGAGGAGAGTGTTATCGCTAAGGCCGAGGGTGTCGACTTGGTCTATAACGCGTCCGATACCGGCGTCTAGGGCGGTCATGACGGCGTGGTAACCGTGAGAGGGATCGCGGTCCTCGGGGTCGTAGCCGTACTGAAGGAAGAACTCGGCAGGTGCCTGCCAAAAGGTATCCTCGCCGGGTCGCTTGTTTTTGGGGTTTGGGACGTGGGCGGCGTTGAAAGGGATGTATACGAAGAAGGGCTGGTCGTTCTCAGCACAGCGGCGAATGAAGTCGCAGGCGGCGTCAGCGGTGAGATCGGTGCTGTAGCCCTCGGCTCGGACGGGCTCGGTCCCGCGGTAAAGATCGTTACGGTCGTTGTATCGGTGGGTGTAGTAATCGCAGTTTCCAGAGATATTACCGAAGAATTCGTCGAAGCCGCGATCGGTGGGACGGCTGCCGGCGGCGAAGCCGATGTTCCACTTGCCGAAGCAGGCGGTGGCGTAGTTGGCTTGTTTGAGATACTGGGGGAGGATTGTCTCGTCGTGCGATAGTCCTATGCCGCGGATGTTTTCTTCGGGTGATAGCTGGTGGGTGAGTCCGTTGCGTTCAGGGTATCGGCCAGTGAGCAGAGCGGCGCGCGAAGCGGAGCAAGTGGAGGTTGCGATGTAGAAGGCGGTGAGGCGAGTGCCCTCGTGTGCTAGTCGATCCATCCGTGGGGTTTGGATGACGGGATTGCCGTAGCATGCAAGGTCACCGTAGCCTACGTTGTCGATGTAAATGATAACAATGTTGGGGCGTTCAATTGAGAAAGCGTTTAGTGCTGCGAGTAAAAGGAGGGCGATGACCGTGACGGTACGTTTTGGCGAGATGCCGCAGAAGTGTTTCATATTACAGGCTCCTTTCATGGTTGTTCGATAGGAAATTCAATTGTTCCGATTTAATTTGAAGGGACAAGGATCTTTTCAAAAACGCGTCCTTCTTGACCAAGTCGCACGTGTCTCGAATGTTCGAGCCGGAGACTTCAACAACGACAGGCACCTAAATATTTCAGTTACAAAATCTGGATACAACCAGTAGAAATTCGATGGATGAAGCAAATTGCTCTTCCGTCTTTCCGGTGCCATGAATCTACGTTGAACGGGTTGTATGAGTCGACGTAGGATTACGAGGAGGCAAGTCGTTTCGTGCGGTCGGGCGCGAGTGGACGCACTGCAGGCTTCGGAGATCGAATGGAGTTTCTGAAAGCGGCCCGAGAGACCGCGAGTAATCGCGGCGATTGAGACGAAATACGAGCAGCACCTCGCGTGAGCTTACTTGGCTATTCGTGGAATTCGAATGTGGAGCAATACGAACAACTGCTCGATCAGATAGTTGCCAAGCGAAACGGAGTTCCCGCTTTCTCCAAGAGAACGGGACCATCCTTAATCAATACTGTTCGCATTAGACCGAAGGTTTCTCCCCGTGCTGCTCACGTTTTACCATAAAACGTTTTGGAGTTGCTGCAAACCTCCAGAAACATTAATTTCTAGACCATGCAATGCCGTTGCACGCTCCTCCTTTCGTACTTGTTTTCAACACTATCCGTTTTTAGCCAAACGGCTAGAGAGCCGATTGCCTACACATTGAGATTTCCCGAGGCTGCCGCTCACTACATGGATGTGGAATTGACCCTGCCGACCGAGGGCGAGGCCGAAATCGAACTATTTATGCCCACCTGGACTCCGGGCTCGTACCTCGTTCGAGAGTATTCGCGCAATATCGTTTGGCTAACCGGTTCTAGCTCCGACGGACGTCCATTGGAAATCCTAAAGACGAGCAAGAATCGGTGGCGGGTCGACACCAACGATAGCCTGATCGCGACGATCCGCTACCGTATTTTTTGTCGCGAGATCAACGTCCGAAACAACTGGGTGGAGTCCGACTTCGCGGTCATCAATGGTGCCCCTACTTTCCTAACGGTCGTCGACGACTACCAGCGACCCTACCAGGTGACCGTAGAATTGCCTCAGGACTGGGAACGAACCGTCTCGGCCCTGCATTCCACCGACGATGCCAACACTTACCACTCACCGGATTTCGATACCTTGGTTGATAGTCCCATGATTGCCGGAACGCCTCAAGTTGACAGCTTCGAGGTTGACGGCATCCGGCACACGCTGGCGACAATCGGAGGGGGCGGCGTATGGGACAATGCCCGTGCTGCGCGCAACGTGCAGAAAGTTGTCGAAGAGCAACGAACCTTCTGGGGAGGGCTTCCTTACGACGAGCCATACATCCTGTTTAACGTACTCAACGGCTCGCGGGGCGGATTGGAGCACAAGCAGTCCATGCTGATGACTGGTGATCGCTGGTACACCTCGAACCGGGGAGGCATTCGGTCATGGCTTTCGCTAGTGAGCCATGAGTTCTTTCACGTATGGAACGGCAAGCGACTGCGCCCCGTCGAGTTAGGACCGTTTGAATACGAACATGAAAACTACTCGCCCTCGTTGTGGATCGTCGAAGGCCTCACGAGCTATTACCAGCACATCCTACTCGCGCGAGCAGGTTACCACACCCATCAGAAATACCTCGACGCGTTGAGCGGCTCGATCGCTGGAACCGAGAAAACGCCCGGGCGATTGGTACAGTCCCTTAGTGCGTCTTCCTTCGATGCTTGGATCAAGGCTTATCGCAAGGACGAGAACTCCATCAATACCCTTTTCAGCTACTACAGCGGCGGTGCTGTCGCTGGCTTTCTGATCGACGCGAAGATTCAAGAATTGACCGATGGCGAGCGATCCCTTGACGATGTTCTACGCGTCGCCTACGACCGTTTTAGCGGAAAAGTAGGATACACCGAATCCGAGTTCATCGCACTGGTCGGAGAAATCGTCGGAGAAGACCTTACCGATTGGTTCGAAGTCCTCGTACGGCAGCCTAGCCAATTCGACTACCAACAGGCACTCGATTGGTACGGACTGGAATTCGAAATGCCCAAATCGCCCAATAGCAATGCCCTGCCCGTTGCTGACGATCCCGAAGACCTGCCGAAAGGATGGCTTGGTGCTGATACGAATACCGATAACGGAAAGCTCGTAATCTCTAGTATCCCTAGTGATACGCCAGCAGCCGCAGCTGGTCTCTCAGTCGACGACGAAATCATCGCGATCGATGGACATCGAGTTTATTCAGAGAATTTCAATCGAATAGTAGGCTTGCTGGGGGCCGGGACTGAGGTCGACTTTCTCGTTGCGCGCCAAGGGCTCATTATCAATCTCCCCCTAACGCTCGGTGAAGAACCTGTGCAAAACTGGAAACTGAAAATCAAGAAGGATATTACCGATGTTCAAAAAGCACGGCTCGACAGATGGCTTGGCCCGGAAACCAAAAAGGAAGAGGCAGAGAAATAGGCCCGCGGAAGCTCCGATCGCTCTGGTTAAGAACTCAATCGTATCGGCTACTTCTTATCGATCTTCGTTTACTTGTGGACGATATCTACCCACACCTCTGCGTGCTGGAACAAGCACTAATATTCCTACCCGTTTCGAATTGCTCCGAAAATGGCTCAAGTGTTCTATGATCGCCGCATCCGCGTAATCGAGATATTGCATCCTGAAACTGAATGTATCCGTATTGCGGAAACAATCATAGACAATAATCCCCTCAGAGCCGATTTTTCGTAGCGTTAATTTGAGCGTCCCTACCAGACCCGTTTGAATGGCGTCGTAATTCTCTCGCCCAACAGTTTGATATTGGCCCTCGACGCAAACTGAGGGAAGCATCGGCGAAGACGCCGTCGCAGGAACCATCGAACACGTTTTTGAGTATTTCCTTCGTCCATCGCTCTTGAACCTCTGGATTCGAAAGATCGTACCGGCTTTAGCTTCCCCATTTCTTGCCGAGCGATCCTTCCTGTTTTCTCTTCCGCCACTCAGGGTGGTTTTCGTATACATCGTGGGCTTCGAACGAATCGTAGTCCAAGAAGGTATTCCAATAGTAAATGAACTTTAACCTCGGATTGACCTGCTTCAATCGGATCGCATCGGACTCTATTCCCTTTTCCGTCGAACCATGCGTCTTCGAGCCGTGCCTCTTTTCCAAGGAAGCGAAGTTCGATCGCGACGCGAAGAATTTTTGCTTATAGAGTTAAAATTCCACCATAGTCCTATCTCAAATTCGACAAGAGAGAACAATTAGCGTCATTGATGAATACGCTTTGTTTACTGAGAATCGGCAATTCAGCAGCATGCTTCACAGAGCTCTCGAGGATGGGGATTTTGATTCACTTTCGCAGGATGATTGGAACCAGACCAGACTTTATGAAATTGCTAGGATGGTGAGGTTGGAAGACGTCTCTTCCATTACCATAACGGTCTTATCGATGACTCCGCCTACAATTTAGGTCCTGCGATGGCGTCAAGTAGACTACCTTTCTGGAAGCGGTTGAAAGCTGCTGCATTCAACCCCGAATTCAGAGCTGCGGTTGAGGTTTCCACCTAGTAACAGGATTCCGAACAGGCGACGTTTACGCTAGAATTTTCTAAATGGTCCAAGAGAAGTCCAAGCCCGCGCAGGGGAATTTTGGCTCCATCCGTTTATGTGAGGCAAACATATAACTGACCAAGTACCAAAGCTGCTTCCGTAGGGCATAACTACCAAGCTATCTGAAGTAGTTTATTTATTGATAGGAAATTCAATTACTTCGGTTTCTTCGATTCCGACAGTTTCAAGATCTTGAATATCAACGTTTCCAGTCCCGAAATGGGTGCTGGTCGTGACGTATTTATCCAAACTTGACCCGTAGTAAGAACTGGCAGCTCGTGCGAGGGCGGGGTAGGCATTTTCAAAGTTTGTGCCTAGCGAGGGTACGCTGAAACGTGTCGTCCAGAGGAGTTCTTGTTTTTTTGTACTACGAAGCTTTTTGTAATCGTAGGCCATTAGAATGATGAAGTAGCGCTCGGCTTCTAGTTCCGCACGAAGATCAAATTCTTCAGCCGTTGATATATTCCTGCGCTTCAAGGCACGCCCTATCCCCAATTTGATATTGCTCATACCTGCTTGGTTGTTGTGGCTAAGTTCGCTCAATCGTTTCAGATCATTGAAATAGGTATCATTGATTAAGGGATCC